>Ga0209800_10000173_pt1 | contig 129931 bp, 137 predicted proteins | sample Higcelweek8metaG_FD_187174 | JGI IMG/M metagenome (GOLD analysis project Ga0209800, IMG submission 187174) | Freshwater pond sediment microbial communities from the University of Edinburgh, under environmental carbon perturbations - High... | ecosystem: Environmental > Aquatic > Freshwater >... | reverse complement strand
CTTTTTTTCTTCTTGCGTTAATACCGCATTTTCATGCATTATGAGATATTCTTGTTTGGGCATTCGATGATTGTAAATCACCTGTTTGGCACGCTCTAAACGTTCCGATTTGATCTTTGGATCCATATTTCCCCAATTCGAGAAATCAAGTGCCTTACGCCCTAGATTGATATGATCCGCCATAACCCATGACACCGGAGCGATGTTGCGATACCATGGAAATTTTGTTTCTTGTGAATGGCAGTCATAACATGATTTTTGCAGTACACTCATTACCTGCGCATCTGCTTTTAAAGCAATCGTCTCATCAACTGTAGTATTTTGAAAATCAGGCCTAATAAATTGAATTGCAATAGCAAAGCCAAGTACCCAATAGAATATTTTTTTCATTATTGCCCTTTTTAAAACTCGAATACATCGATATAGATATGAAGCTTATGCTCTTTGAATCTCTTTTGGAGCTTGTGTTTGAGTTCTTTGATGTCCTGCTCTATCTCATAGCCTAGTTTATCATCTTTGACGTTCATCGATATAACGAGCAGCACTTCCTCCGATCCGATAAACATGCTGCGAACAGAGTTAATATGAACCATGACATTGGATTCTTCTTTGACGAGATTTTTGATCTCTCGGATCGTATCTCTGTCCAAACTTTCGCCGATAATCAGCTTTTTCAGTTCAATAAATAAAACCGTTGAGAGGGAGAGGAGTAAAATACCGATCATCAAAGCGGCAATACCGTCAAAAATCGGATCGACATACAAAGAGAGGATAAGCCCGAGTGATAGAATAAAAAGTCCAAGCAATGCCCCTGAATCTTCGATAAGAACAACGAGAATATGGGATGAAGAGCTTTTTTTAATGGTTTTGAATATGTCTTTGAGTTTGGTGCCACTCTCTTTAAGTGCTACCTTTAACGCTCCACCTTCGAGAGTAACCGCAAGAATAATAATCCCTACAATAAGCCACGGATTTTGAATCGGTTCGGGATGCATGATTTTATGAATCCCCTCATATACCGAAAACAATCCGCCCAGTAAAAAGAGAACAACGGCAACGACAAATGACCAAAAAAAGTTGGCTTTCCCTTGCCCGAATGAGTGCGCTTCCGATCTCCCCCGTGCCGCTTGCCTTTGTCCTACAAGGACGAGTGCTTGATTTCCGCAGTCAGCCGTACTGTGAATCGCTTCTGCCATCATTGAAGCCGATCCTGTAAAAAATGCCGCAATCCCTTTAGCTGTAGCGATAATACCATTGGCAACTAATGCCGCCTTGACACTTTTTGACATTAGTTAATAACCTTTTTACATAAGAGTTTTTTAATACGTTTGTGATTGATCTCTAAAATTTCATAATTGCAAATCCCGTCATTCGTAATATCGCCAACTTCAGGCAATCGACCGATCAAATTAAAGACTCTTCCTCCAATCGTCACCGACTGCTCTGATTCATCAAAAACGACATCCATGATCTCTTCTACTTTTTCCAGATTAACCATTCCGTCGAATTCAAAGGTAACATCATCGATGATACGAATCATTTCATTGTTACTATCGTGTTCATCGCTCGCATCGCCAACAATCTCTTCGAGGATGTCTTCCATTGTCAGTAGTCCTGAGGTTCCGCCGTATTCATCCACGACCAAAGCGATATGGATACGCTCTTTCTTCATTTTTGTCAGAATATCGGAGATAGAAGCATTTTCAGGGATCATGATGATGGGTCTAACCAATTGAGACATGTCAATGGTTTGATTCAACAACACATTATTCAATAAATCTCTAGTATGTACCATTCCACTGATATTATCTTTTCCCCCGTGGCAATACGGATATCGTGTATATCGTGTTGTTGTAACAAGTTTAACGTTCTCTTCAAATGATTTTTCTGAATTGATACACACCATATCTTTTCTTGGAGTCATAATCTCTCTCGCAACGGTTTCAGAGAAATCAACAGCATTTTTAATGATTTCACTCTCTACTGAATCAATGTAACCACCTTTAAAACTTTCATTAACAATGATTCTAAGTTCTTCTTCTGAGTGAGCCATTTCATGTTCAGATGAGGGTGTAATACCCATTCTTTTTACAAAAAAAGCAGCAACGATATCGAAAAAACGAATTAAAGGAAAAAATAAAATCCAAAACAAATACAAAGGTCTTGCTACAATCAATGCCATCGTTTCCGCTTTGGCGATAGCGACTGATTTTGGAATCAGTTCGCCAAAAACAACGTGCAAAAAGGTAATAACGGTAAATGCGATAGTAAAGCTAACGGTATGCAGTAATACGGAGTTGTCTCCGAAGAAATAGGTAAAAGCAGGTTCTATGAGTTTTGCCAATGCAGGTTCACCAATCCAACCTAAAGCAAGGGAAGAGAGTGTAATTCCTAATTGGGTAGCACTTAGATAGGTATCAAGGGAGTTCGACATCTTGAGAGCTAATGAAGCGTTCGGTTTTTTTTGTTTGACCATCTCTTCGAGTTTGCTACGCCTCACTTTGACGATAGCAAACTCCGAAAGGACAAAAAAGCCGTTGAGTAAAACTAAAAATAGTGCTGCAATAACCATTGCAGCGGATCGTAAATCCGATTCCAAGAAACCTCTTTGATATAATTTTTATGATTATGAACCATAATGCATAATTGAGTCTAAGTATTATAGTGGAGTAAAGTTAATAGGGTTTAGCGTGTATGATGTTTATTTAAAGTAGTGTATTTGAAAGATAGTGAGGTGAGTGAAAACTTTGTAGCAAAGGGAGCAAGCTCCCTTTGTGTTTAATGATTATTTAATTCCTGCTACGTAAGAAGCAAGAGCTTTGATATCAGCATCTGACATTGCAGCAACTTGACCTTTCATCAATGCACCCATACCCGCTTTGTTCAAAGTACCGGCTTTGTAACCTTTGAGTGAAGCTTCGATAGTACCAGCAGATTGACCTTTTACGATTGCAGATTTACCAAGAGCCGCTTTTTCAAAGCTAGCACCATGACAGGCCGCACATTTAGCTGCAAGAGCTTTTCCATCAGCAGCCATCAAAGATACACCAGCGAACAACATTGCAAGAGCAATTTTTTTCATTTGTTTTCTCCATAAAAAATTTCGTCGCTATTATATTCCTATCTATCTTAAATCACTCTAACTACTTAACCTTTAATGTAGAGTTTGTTACAATATGATACTACCTTTAAGAAGGATTAATCATGCAGTACAGTGACGTTGATTTAAACCATAAAACCATTCTGATAACGGGAGGAGCCGGTTTTATAGGTTCCAACCTCGCATTTTATTTTCAAGAGCATTATCCACACGCTAAAGTGGTGATTTTGGATCTTTTTCGCTCGAATTTGACCCTCTCCAACGGTAATTTAAAAAGTTTCGGTCATTTCAAGAATCTTCTCGGTTTTTGCGGTGAAGTGATCAGCGGCGATATTAATGATAAAAATTTACTCAACCAACTGGCGCAAAATTATAAATTTGATTACATTTTTCATGAAGCGGCAATTTCAGATACGACGGCGTTAGAGCAGGATCTGATGATCCAAACCAATGTTAATGCGTTTAAAGATCTCCTGGATATTGCCGTAGCTCATGGCGCTAATATGATTTATGCTTCCTCCGGCGCGACGTATGGAGATGCCGCATCGCCACAGCGTGTCGGACGCGAAGCTCCTCAGAATGTATACGGTTTCTCAAAACTGATGATGGATCATTTGGCGATTCAATATGCTCAAAAATATGATCATATCAGTATTGTGGGATTACGCTATTTCAACGTTTATGGTCCAAGAGAATTTTTCAAAAATAAAACATCATCAATGGTCGTGCAATTCGGACATCAGCTTTTAAGCGGAAAAAACCCAAAACTTTTTGAAGGGTCAGATAAAATTTTGCGCGATTTCATCTATATCGAGGACATTATTCAGGCGAATATCCTCGCGATGCACCCCAAAGAGAACGGTGTTTTTAATGTCGGTACCGGTAAAGCGCGATCATTTCAATCGATGGTGGATATCCTTCAAAACGAATTGGGGACATCTTTCGTATGCGAATATATTCCAAATCCTTATGTGGGACGTTACCAGTTTCATACCGAAGCGGATATCGAAACGACTAAAGGTGTTTTGGGTTATAAACCCCGTTTTGAATTTGAAGAGGGGATCGCGGCATACGTCCCTGAGATTAAACGTCTTTTTGAGCAGGAACTATCATGAAAGTACTTCATAATTCCCACCCGCATATCCTTGTAATCGGAGATTTGATGATCGACCATTATTTGTGGGGCGGGTGTGAGCGTATCTCTCCCGAAGCTCCGGTGCAGGTTGTGGATATTGCACGTGAGACGACGGTTTTAGGCGGTGCCGGAAACGTGATCAACAATTTAATCACGTTGGGTGCGCGGGTAAGTGTTGCGGGAGTTATCGGTGATGACGAAAACGGTGAAGAGCTACGCGCAATGTTGGGAACAATCGGTGTGAACAGTGAGGGACTAATCAAACAACCCAATCGTAAAACATCAAAAAAAAGCCGTATTATCGCTTCGAATCAGCAAATTCTACGGTACGACAAAGAGTCGAAAGAGTCGATCGAAGTAACGAGTGAAAAAGCAATCATCGCGTACGTGGCGAATGTAATCGATGCGTGTGATATTGTGATCCTCTCTGATTATGGAAAAGGGGTAATTACCGATGCGGTTGCACTCGGAGTGATAACTGTGGCAAAGAGTGCAGGGAAAAAAGTTCTTGTCGATCCAAAAGGGAAAGATTACCGTAAATACAGCGGAGCCTATCTCCTTACCCCAAATAAAAAAGAGGCATCCGAAGCGACAGGGATTGTGATAAACGATGAATCAAGTCTGAAAAAAGCTCTTTTAAATCTCAAAGAGAGATGTAATTTAGAATGCTCAATGATAACGCTCTCTGAAGACGGAATCGCGATTTATGATACATCAATGCGGCTATTCCCGACGGTGGCTAAGGAAGTTTTTGATGTAACTGGTGCCGGAGATACGGTTATTGCATCACTCTCTTTTGCCCTTAGTTGCGGATATACTATAGATGAAGCGGCGCCGTTTGCCAATCATGCAGCGGCGGTAGTTGTCGGTAAAATCGGTTCCGCTACGGTAACGCTCAGTGAGATAGAAGAATATGAATCAAGTCTGCACCAAAGCACTTCTGAGATGCATATTAAGAGTAAAGAAGAGATATATACTCTCGCAAAACGTCTTAAAAAAGAGGGAAAAAAGGTTGTTTTTACCAACGGCTGTTTTGATATTCTTCACGTCGGTCATGTAAAATACCTTCAGGAAGCAAAAAGTTACGGCGATGTATTGATCGTAGGGCTCAATTCGGACAGTTCGGTGAGAGAGCTGAAAGGGCCTACCCGACCTGTAAATTTAGAAGAAGATCGTGCTTACATTTTAGCTGCGCTTGAATCGGTCGATTATGTTGTTTTGTTTAGTGAAGAGACGCCGCACGAGTTGATTAAAAATATCGAGCCTGATATATTGGTCAAAGGGGGCGATTACGAAGGTAAAAGTGTCGTTGGAGCGGAATTTGCTAAAGAATTGCGACTGGTGCAATTTGTAGACGGAAAAAGTACGACGGCGACAATAACACGAATTAATGAAGGAACGGTATGTTAAAAAAAATATTTTTGACCCTTTTAGTGAGTACCTCTGTATACGCGGCACATCAAGTCGGTGTGAATGTAAATGATAGAGAAGTAGGGGGAGAGATCCGTTTGGATATGGGACGGATGGGCAATGCTATGAATAATGCTTATATCGGTGCCCGCTTTCTCAATGGGGATAACAATAACAGTAATACAATTGTGGATCCTGATCCCTTGGTGGAGGTGTCTTTTATGGTCATGCGTCCGGTTCAGGGTGTTCAGGGGTTGAAGCTTGGACTTGGGATCAAGGGAGAATATACAGAGATTGACGGAGAACGTTATGCGGCGATTCCATTAGGGATTGAGGCTGAATTACGATTACCGATTAATACCCCTTTTCCCTTTTATTTGAACGGAGCATTTTATTATGCACCTTCGGTATTGAGCTTTAAAGAGGGGGATGGTTATATGGAAACCAGGATCGGATTGGATGTCGAACCGATCGAAAATGCCCGTTTCGGTGTCGGATACCGTATTATCGATACCGATTTGAAATCACGTGATGTGACGTATAACGATGCGTGGTATTTTGGGATGCGATTAGATTTTTAAGTTTTGTACCGCTTCAATCACCTCATGCGAGGTGATGCTTTTCATACATTCGTGATGCCCCAATGGGCATTCACGCTTCATACATGGGGCACATTTCATATCGTGTCTGACAATAATACTTTTTTCATTCATCCATTGTGACGTTTCCAGGTGACGTGTCGGGCCGAAGATGGCGACGGTCGGAACCTGATACGCCGCGGCGATGTGCATCGGACCGCTGTCGTTAGTGATGAAAATATCTAGCCCGCCGATGAAACTGCATAACTCTTGTACCGATGTTTTTCCTGCTAGATTGGTGATATTTATTCCGTTTAATCGTGCTTCAATATCTTTTGCCATCCCAATCTCATTGGGACCGCCGAAGAGGATGATGTCATATCGATCGGCATAGGCGCGTGCGACTTCGGCAAATTTTTCAGGATACCACCGTTTCGCACTTCCGTACGTTGCCCCCGGGTTGATACCGAGCGTTGGACGGGAATATCGATGAGACGGAATATAAAGTTTTAGATGTTCAATAATAAGAGGGCTAGTACTGAGACTTTGGGCAATATCCCGATACTGTTCTACCAAGTGGGAAGGGTGGGCAGGTTTAATGCTTCGTGTCAGTAAAAACAATGAATGCCAACTGCGACGCCCTGTCGTGATGGGAGTACCGCTCCAGAAAAGCAAAAGAGATGAATGGAGCTGATTACGGAACGTGATAGCCATATCATGCGTACCTAGCTCTTTGGCAAAGCGATAGGTATTGACAAATCGATTCCCCCTTTTTTTCGTCTCATCGACGTAATGACGAATACAGTTCGGATGGTATTTAAAAGCCTCAATGCTTACATACGAACCGACAAGTGTGAGTTTTGCATCGGGATAGACTTTACAAAGTGCTTCGAGTGCGGGTGTAGCCATGATAGCATCACCGAGCCAGTTGGGAAGGATGATTAGAATTTTCATAGAGTCTCCAACGAAGTGGTGTAATAAAGCGGTGCGGGGCTAAGGTGGAGAATATCGGTTTGTTCGTGTACTCCATCGCGGTAGGTTACTTCAACGGGTTCGGTTAGGGAAACTTCGAGAGTTCCCGATTCGAGCCATTCAATATGCAAAAGAGCTTTCGGTGTTTGGATGAGCATCGTATGGCGACCCCGTTTTATACCGTATCCCACTAATGATCCTTCTCTCATCTGTTCCACCATTGTTTTGTAAGCACTGAAAGCATTGCGTTTACGAATAACTCCCTCACGGTTGTCAATCAAGCCATATCCCGGAGCAATGAGTTGATGCCAATAAACACTCGAAGCGTGTTGCGAGGCAAACGCAAGGAGGTGATAGCGTACGAGATAATTAGCATAATCCTCTTCGCTAACGCATTCCGTCTCACTGGTAGGAGCGTAGGGTGCGGTGTTTTTGATCGGCCAGTTGGTTTCGGTGATGATGATCTCACCGTTACTCTTGGGAGACATTTGCGCGAGTGAGGCAAGAAGACGGATTTTTTCGACGAGGTTGAACCCCATTTGAAAGTTTTCGGGTGCACCGCGGCGATCGACATAGAGGAGACTCCCTATTGCATCGTAACGAATTTTTTTAAAATTAAAGAGGGTATGGGCACTAAAGTGATATTCGAAGTCGATGACATTCGAACCGATCAGTTTGAGTTTTGGAAATCGTGTTTGTTTCAGATGATATGCGATGGCATAAAAATTCAAGTACTCATTAACGCTAAAAAATCCCCATTTTGAACGATTGATCGTAGAACCGATGATGTAGGTATGACAGATTCCCTCAAGTGCTTCAAAAATCTGAATAAAATGATCCCGACTCATATCGGTACTTGTGATATGTTCACGATCTTGGAGTAGGGCGACGGTAATGTGTTTATTTTCGAAACTTCGGATAAATGTTACATACTCATGCAGACGGTTCATTTCCCATAATGGAATACGGATAAGGATGTTGTGAATACCGAGTTCCTCAAGCAGATAAGGGGCAAGATGGGGCTCTTTGTCCAAATTGACCCCCATTCCGAAAAAATGCTCTCCTGTAACGGTACGTCGTTGTAAAAAAGGGATGGCGAATACCGCTATGGGTAAAGTGACTACGGCGATTAAAAAGGTTTTGATAAGTGAGAATAAGGCTGAACGACGCATTGAGCGTTTAAGGGTTTTATCTTTGATGATAGCGGGCTGATCTGAATAGTGATCCCAGGCAAATGGTTGTTTCATAAGGAGATTGTACCTTTTTCTTACCTTCAATCGGGTAAAATAGAGCAATAATAAAAGGGGATACGATGAATATTTTGGTCGTGCGCAACGATAAGTTGGGTGATTTTATTACGGCATTACCGAGTTTTTATGTACTTAAACACCATAATCCCTCTAATCGTATTATTGCTCTTGTTGCCCCATTAAACCAAAAACTGGCAGAATCGTGTGATTTTATTGATGAGGTGATTGTTGATGGCAGTGAGGATATTTTAGCGCTTGCTTTTAAAATCAAAGAGGCCAGAATCGATGCTTCCATCACTCTTTTCTCGAATACTCGCGTGGCATTGGCACAGTGGATTGCCCGAATTGCGATCCGCATTGCCCCCGCGACCAAAATAGCTCAAATCTTCTATAATCGCCGGGTCAAGCAGCGTCGTAGTGAAGTGAAGATGGCGGAGTTTGAGTACAATCTTCAACTCACTAAAGCATTATTTCCCGATATTACTCTCGATTTTCCAAAACCGCTGTTACAGTTTCAAGGATCGGATGAAGTCTACACTGCATTTTGTGCCGAATATGGAGTTAGTAAACCTATAATTGCCTTTCACCCCGGCTTCGGCGGCTCCTCCGATGCAAATTGGACGTTAGCTGAATATATCGAATTGGTGAAAATCGCTGAAGCGGATCACCATATTGATGTTGTGATGACCTTCGGCCCCGATGAGGAGAACCTCTATGAAGAGGCGAAAGAGCTGTTGAATGATAGCAGAGTGATTTTGTACCGTTCACGCGGGAGTGTCGTCGATTTTGCTAAACTTTTGAGCAATTTTAAATTGTTTGTTAGTACTTCGACAGGGACGTATCATTTGGCGAGTGCGGTAGGGTGTGAAACATTCACTTTTTTTGCCGATACCCTTTTTGCTTCAGCCGCACGTTGGAAAAGCATCGGGGAACAACAGAGCCATTTTATGATCCCCTTAGAGAGTGCAGGGCGAGCGGAGATGTTTGAGAAGGTCAAGCAAGCGTTGAAAAATCACCTTTTAAAACTCGCTTGAGTCTCTTTTTAAAATTTTTGGTCCGTTTGTTCTCATCGTTATGCCGTTTCATCTCATGAATCGTGAGTGCTTCATCTAACCCGCTGAGCCTTGCATATTCACGTCCCATAATCTCCAACTCTTCATCGGATGCCCACAGTTTATTAAAATTTTCACATCCATCAAGCGGACAGATATTCTTAAATTCCATACGATTAATATCGACAATGGAAAATTGATAGCCTTCTTCCGTTCTTTTGATCAAAATATTTCCGGGGGAGTAATCCAGATGCCATACTCCCGCCTGGTGTAAATCGTAGGTATATGCGGCAAAGGCGCTAAAGATGGCTTCTCGATCTTCGAGAGGTTCGAGCAGAGGTGTACGGATCGTAAAATCGTAGTCGAAAAATTCGCTGATAAAATAGCTCTCCGCCAACAGTCCTGATGTGAAAAATTCTATGAGGGCAATCGGCTGAGGGGTTGAAATACCGAGTTCTTGTAAACGGAGTGCATTGTGATACGATTTGTATGCTTTGCTGCGACGAAAAAAAGTATAAATGATGCGATTGAGAAAATGGGGAATTTTGAACGATTTTACGACCGTTTTTATTCCATCAAATTCAATAATTTTTAACTCATTACGGGCTTTATGAATGCTATGATTGTCTCTCATAAAAATGGATTGGATATGCTCGAACGTCTCTTTTAAGTGGGCATATCGGGGTTGAAAATCACATTTGAATTGCATAATGACCTTTGAGTAAGTGAGGGTGTGGTATGATACTTTATTATTCCTGAAACACTTCAAGAGGATGTGAATGTTTAGCGTCATCATGTACCATCATATTAACAGTGATGATCTCCCTCTCTCTAATAGCGACACGATGATGGACGCACATTTAGCCTATATTTCCGATCATTTTACGACACTGTTTCCCGGAGATCCGATCACTTCGGGTTCAATTTGCTTAACGTTCGATGATGCCTACTACGATTTTTACCATTACGTTTTTCCGCTACTAAAAAAATACAATCTTAAAGCCATTCTCGCGGTTCCTTCAGCTTATATTTTAGAGGATACAGAGATCGTACCAGAGCAGAGATTGTCACTTAAACATCATGAGATTTATGATGGGGATAATTATAAAACATATGCCCCGTTTTGTAGCTATATTGAGTTACGTGAGATGGTACAAAGCGGTCATGTGATAGTTGCTTCCCACTCGATGAATCATGTGAATCTAAGCGAAGAGGGTGTTGATCTAGAACAGGAGATTTTCGGTTCTAAAGTGATTCTTGAGGAGAGGCTTGGATTTCGCGTTGAGTCTTTTGTTTTGCCGTATGGAAAATACAATGATGCGGCAGTGGCATTGGCACGTGAACACTACTCCTATGTATTTCGAATCGGAAATGCCCTAAATCCTTCATGGGAAGGGATCGGCGGTTTGATTTACCGAGTTAAAGGGGATGGACTTAAAACAGCTGATGAACTCTTTAACCCTTTTAAACAGATGGGCTATTGGTTTAAGACAATGATTAAAATACTAAAAGGGTCAAGATGAACGTGTCGGCGGTAATGATTGTCAAAAACGGAGCCCGAACGATCCGAAGATCGCTGGAGAGCCTTAGGGAATTTGATGATATCATTGTCTACGATAACGGTTCTAGCGATGGGACACAAGCAATCGCAGCCGAATTTCCGAATGTCCGTCTGATCGAAGGGGAATTTGACGGATTCGGCACGACAAAAAACCGTGCCGCTTCCTATGCACTCCATGATTGGGTACTTATTATCGACAGTGATGAAGTCGTCGATGCAGAATTATTACTATCCCTTCAATCGGAGTCTCTTGATCCTAAAACAATTTATATTGTCAATTTTCTCGCCTATTATAAAGAGATTCCGATCCGTCATTGTGGCTGGAATAACCAAAAAATTCGCCGTTTGTATAACAAAAGCATAACCCGTTTTAACGATAATTTTGTACATGAAAATATCATCGATGATGGGATGAAAAAAATCACTATAGCGGGAAATATGAAACACTACAGCTATATGAGTATTTCTGATTTTATTGTTAAACTTGATCGCTATTCGACCCTTTTTGCGACCGATAACGTCGGTAAGAAATCATCTTCACCCGCGAAAGCTTTTTTTAACGGTCTCTACTCTTTTTTCCGTACGTATATTCTCAAGCGAGGATTTTTGGACGGGTATGCAGGACTCATCATAGCATTTTCCCATATGGCGACGAACTTTTACAAATATATTAAACTTTACGAGATGAATCTGGAACAAAAGAGTAAACGTGGCAACTAAAATATGTGAATTATGTCTTTCTCCCGATTTGGGAGGATTGGAACTGTATATGATGCGTGCTTCGCATTATCTTGGGGATCAGTGTATTAGTGTTATTAATGAAAAAGGGAAGCTAAAAAGCTATTACGAAGGCACCTTACATCGTTACTACACCCTAAAGCGACGTAATGTACTCCTTTCATGGCTGAGTGCTGGAGCCCTTGCTAAAATTATAGATAATGAAGAAATCGATGTACTCCACGTGCATTGGACTAAAGATTTGCCGCTTGCCGTTAGTGCAAAACTTCTCTCTCGACGAAGACCAAAAGTGGTACAGTCGCGCCATATGACGATGACCCGTTTCAAAGATGATTTTTACCATCGATTTTTGTACAAGAACATAGATGGGATACTTGCCGTAACCGATCAAGTAAAAAATCAAATTGAGAAATTCATCCCTTCCGATATCCGCCCTAAAACACAAGTGCTCTACATCGGTGCAGAACAACCGGCATTAATTTCTTCACAAATGAGGAAAGAACGTCGTGAACAGCTTGGACTGAATGATTCCTTTTGTGTCGGGATTGTAGGGAGAATAGAACTCCCAAAAGGGCAGCATATCGTCCTTGAAGCGGTAAAATCACTCAATGTAATGGGTATAGATGCGAAAACACTGGTTGTCGGACATGCGATGGATGAGGGGTATTTACGGCACCTTCAAAATGAGTATTCTGAGAGTGCTGTTTTTACCGGGTTTACTAACGAAGCGCAAACCATGATGCAGTTATGTGATGTGTTGGTATTGGCAACCGAGAATGAGACATTCGGTTTGGTTCTGATCGAAGCGATGATGTGCGGTGTGTGTGTCGTTGCCAGTCGCAGCGGCGGGCCGCTTGAAATCATCGATGATGAACTTAACGGATTACTCTTTAAAACGTTTGATGCCCTTGATTTAGCCGAAAAGTTGATATCACTGTACCAAAATAGTGATATGCGACAGATGTTTGCAGAAGCGGGGAGAGTAAAAGCTCTGGAGAAATTTGAGAGTGAAAAACAGTTTATAAAATTACAAAAAGCATTGGAGCATTTATGCGAGTTAGTATAATTATTGCAGTATATAAGGATGTGAGGTCTCTTTCCTTAATTATTGATGCATTGAAGAAACAAACGTATAAAAATTTTGAAGTCATAATTGCTGAAGACGGTAATAGTAGTGTTATGTTAGAATTTATTGACTCGATTATAGGTTTGGATATTAAACATACGACACAAGAGGATATTGGAGTGCGTAAAGCCAGATCACAAAATAATGGAATTATTGCGAGTAATGGAGACTATCTTATTTTCATCGATGGTGATTGTGTGCCATATACAACATTTATCGAAGCCCATGTTGCATTAGCTGAATCTGGAGCAGTCTTATCGGGAAGAAGAGTCAATCTATCTGAATCACTAACACAAAAGATCCAAGAACGAGTAATTGATGTAATTGATATTGAAAAACGATTGTATAAATACATAGGATTAGCTTTTGAGAAAAATTCAAAGTTTGAATACGGTATTTATCTTTCTCCAAAAGGGTGGATATATTCATTATTATCAAAAGTACGTAAACGGAATACAGAAATATTAGGATGCAATTTTTCCTGTTTTCGAAAAGATATGGTTACCCTTAATGGTTTTGATGAAGGATATGGTGAAAACTCTTTAAGTGATGATACTGACTTAAATTGGAGATTTCGAAGTTTTGGATTAAAAATTAAATCATGTAAAAATGTTGCCAATATGTTTCATTTATGGCATAAATTTAATGATAGGGATCCTGGTTCATTATGTTGGGAAAAAATGATGGCAAATAAAGAGGCCGCGCGCTATGTGTGTGCGATGGGGATTAAAGAACATGATAAAGTTAAGGGGTTCTAACGGATGTCATCACCCCTAAAGCGGATGAAAGCAGCCTTTTTTTTAGGGTGGGCAAACAACAAAATTTCCAATTTTTTCAACAATCGATTTGAAGTCCTCGGAGTGCTGAGGGGAAGATCAACGATACGAATCCGAGGGAAAAACAACAAAATTACCATACGTGAGGGGAAATTCAAAAATATCCGTATCGGGATAGATGGTAATGACAATACGATTTTCATTGATGAAAATGTTCAAATTGGAGCACTCGAAATTATTATGCAAAATTCGGGGTGCCACATTTTTATCGGGAAAAATACTCAAATCGGCGGTGCGAAAATCGTTTGCTGCGAGTTTGAAGATTGCGTCATCATCGGTAATGATAACCTGATTGCCGATGACGTTGAGTTTTGGTCGTGTGACGGCCACTCCATTTATCAAAACGCGCTGCGCATTAATCCAAGCAAACCTATCGTGATCAGCGATCACGTCTGGATCGCTCGGAGCGTTAAAATACTCAAAGGGGTGCATATCAACCCTCACAGCGTCATTGGGATGGGGAGTTTAGTGAGTGCGCGAGATTATCCCCCGCACTCACTTTTAGCCGGAGTTCCGGCAAGAGTTATCAAAGAAGAGATTACGTGGAGCGCTGAGCGGACGTAAAAGATAGAGGTTTGATATTTAGTGTTAAAGAGATTAACAGGATAAAGATTTTACCTATATCGGCTTGAATAAAAATAATTGAGCCTATGGAAACAAAAAGCATTATCGTAATGGTTAAAAGCTGAATCATTTTTAAATAACTGTCAGATTGCGGATAGCGAAATATTTGGTAAAAGATATTTAAGAAAATGAGTAGACCGATGATACCAAACTGCACTACGGTATCCAAGTATTCACTGTGCAAGTTAGCATTATGCCCACTTGAAATATTGTATATTATTTCTTGAACATTCTGTATATTAGATTCTGATAAGTAGACTTTTTCAACTACTGCATCAATATGATCCCCTGTTCCGACTCCAAAGAATAAATTCTCTTTAATGATGTCATAGCTATAGATATGATATCCAACTCTGGCACCTAATGATGTAGCCAAATTTCCATCAGAGGCTAGCTCGATATCATTTGTCGCTTCTGTAACTCTTTTTTTGAATAAATCACTTGAAAGGTACGCCGTCATATAGCCCATTAGAATAATAAAAAATCCAAGTAAAATAGTCTTATAGAATTGCTTCTTATAAATAATTAGTAGAGTTAAAAAAATAGGAAGAGAATATAGTAAATACCCGATTCTTGAAGCAATAATAAATATATTAAGAGAAGCACTGATAAAAAAGGTGCTGTAGATAATTTTTGAATAAAAATTAAGATTTTTATTTGTCAATAATTGATAAAGAAGAATACCCGAAGTAATAGAAAGAATGACACTGTATGTTGTATAACTCTGCATAAAAGGGACATTGGAGTAATTAGCTTCCAAATGGGTCCATACAGAACTAAATATTCCAAAATTCATGGCATAGGAGATAATCTCACTCAAAAACATTGCCACAATAAAGCCGGTTAAGATCTTTGGTATAAATTCCTTTTTTAAGACCATTGCAATCGGAATAATGTATAAGATATATTTGAACTCTTTCAATTTGAGTAAGGCAATATGAAGGTTTTCACTTCCTATCATCCAGACTAAATGAAGCAAATAAAAGAGTATAAACGCGATAATGATTTTATCTCCGATAATATTAAGAAAACGTTCTTTTAAGTTACCCGAAAGAAGAAGAAAAAAAGTAAAAAAGATCATGATTATCGAAGCGATTTTATGCGATATCGGTAAAAAGAAAGCGTAGCCGATTAAGAAATAATTTGCATACAGTGACGGCTCGAAACGCTTAACGTGAAAGGTCGGCATTATTATTGTCCTTTGATTTTATTAAAAAGGTGAAGAGATCGTTTTTCGCAATCTCTTCGGAGGCTTTGAAGCTCCAGTGCGTATCGTCGGCATAATAAAGATCGCTAACCCCGCGCTCTAATAAAGGCGCTAAAATTTCTTTGGTATCGATGAGCTGATAGTGCTTGGGCTCGCGACGCAGCAGATCGAAAAAAGGATTTTTTGGAGAGTGCTCTTTATTGTGTAGGTACTCATAATAAAGATCGTATTTGTCGACGGCCGGCATAAAAATAAGGGTGATATTGTCCTTTTTGAGCTCATCAGCGAGGCTATTGAGCTCACGGTTCAGCGCACTGACACTCTCTTGAGTAAAACCGTCTATTTTGCGAAGATCATCATGATAGACGAGAAGTTGATTGCTCTCTTTGACAGAGAAAAGAGGTCGATTCAACGGAAATTTGTAGATCTCTTTTTTGGCATGGACGGAATAACGGTATTTGAAGTAGTAATAGGGAGCTTTATAGTTGGCCGTGTTGATGAACATCGTTTTGGGAAATTCGGTGGTAAAGTTGTTTTTGAACAAAGCGCGACTGAGCTCTTTTGAGGAGAAGATGCGCTCTTGGTGTTTGCTTGGGATGTGATCCAAAGATTCTCGCACAATACACTCAATGAGGATAGCTTTAGGGGCGACACGTGCAAGCCATCCTTGTTTGTGCAGGGTGCGGAGTGTATCGATATAGCCGAAAGAAGGGTCAATATTTTGAATATTTAACACACGGATTTGGTATTTTGTGGCTAAGAAATCTTGGTAATAGGGATTTTTACCCGATCCCATACCGTTGGAAAAAGAGTCTCCCAGAGTGATCAGATCAACCCTCTTTCCATCCCAATTTTTTCCATCAAGATGCTTGGAAGAGAGTTCACTTAGTGCTATTCGGGGATAGAGAGAACCTATCTGGTAGCTCATTCTCCCTAAATCACCTATGTAGTAGGGGGAGGCATTGAAAATCTTAGCACTCAAAAGGTACCATACTGCAAGATGGTAGGCGAGAAACAAAACGAGTGCCGCCAGAAAAAAAGAGAAAAAGGTTCGATAGGATAATCTTGTCTGCACTATAGTCCCTAGAAATTAAAATATAAAAACTCAGATACACTCGACATCATCGAAAGTGCGGTAGTAAAGAGGACCACTGTAAAGATGAATGTAAGGCGAGTTGGCTGAAAATCCCGTGTCATCTCCATCGAATTTTTGAGTGTGAGGGTGATGATAAATCCTATCAGCAGGTAAATTCCCGTTTGTCCACTGCCGCCGATATGGCTTAATACCTCTGCGAATGTTACTCCTGTTTCTTGTAAAAACGGGAAACTCTCTTTGTATTTTTCGGGGAGAGTAATTCCACTGCCACCGATCATCCCGAAAAGGACATTTTTGGCATGACTCCAATCGGATGCTCTAAAAAACACCCATGTAACGTTGATGAAGTTAAAGGTAATGAACCATGCGAGCCATCGGTTCATTTTCATCCCTACTTGCTGCCATGCACGGTGTAAGATGATCGCGATGCCATGCAGTGCCCCCCACGCGACAAACATCCAGCTCGCCCCGTGCCACAGTCCGCCGATGAGAAAGACGGCAAACAGATTGGCGTAGGTACGAAATTCTCCCTCTCGATTCCCCCCAAGAGGGATGTAGATGTAATCGCGCAGGAAACGCGAAAGGGTGATATGCCACCGTCTCCAGAAATCCTGAATAGAGAGGGCTTTGTAGGGGCTGTTAAAGTTGATCGGGAGACGGATATTGAATAACAGGGCGATCCCTAGTGCCATGTCGGTATAGCCGCTGAAATCAAAATAAAGCTGAAACGTATACGAAAGAGAGGTTGTCCACGCTTCGATGAGGTTGAGGGTGTTTTCTGTCGCAAATCCATTGTTGGCCCACTGGGCGAAGGTATCGGCGATCACCACTTTTTTAAACAGACCCATCGAAAAAAGAAAAATCCCGGCACTGAGGTTTTTATAGCGAATCACCTTGCCCTGAAGTAAATCGAACTGCGGCATCATCTCTTTGTGGTGGAGAATCGGCCCTGCGAGAAGGTGAGGGAAAAAGGTGACGAAAAGGGTATAGTTGAGATAGTCCATCTCTCTGACCTCATTGCGGTACGCATCGACGAGGTAGGCGATTTGGGTAAAAGTAAAAAAGCTGATCCCCAACGGGAGGAGGATGTGCATCAAATCCCATTCGCTCCCAAATAGGAAATTCGCGTTCGCGATGAAAAAATCCATGTATTTAAAATAGGCGAGCAAAAGGAGGTTAGCGATAATACCAAATCCCAGCAGAGCTTTAGAGGAGATCCCTTTGTTCGTATTCACACTTTCCATCCGCGAGATGCTCCCCCCTACACTAAAGTTAAAGAGAATGGAAGCAAGAATCAAAGGGAGATAGATGATATTCCACCAGGAGTAAAAAAAGAGCGATGCTGCGACCATCCAAGCTTTTGCGGCGTAGGTAAGACGTTTGGTATTCAGCCAAAAATAGAGGATAAACGTAATCGGCAAAAAGAGGAACAGAAATTCGTAGCTGTTAAAGAGCATTTAGTCTTTTACCGATTGTTGGTATCGCAAACTTTTAGAAATAGGAGAGCCCGATATCACAAACAAAAAGAGAGAGAGGCCGTTTACTTTTTTAAAAATTCGCCGAAATTGTTTCAACAAAAGGGCTGTTTTGATGAGCAACCCTGCGATGCGATGAAAATGTTTGTTGATCAAAAGGTTATAGGAGATATAAAACTCTTTTTCCAGTGCGAGATTACGCTCAGAACTCCCGCCTCCCTCATGAAAAACTTCAGCTTCGGGGAGAAAGTAAATCTTTTTACCGTAATCCCATACCCGCTTGCAGATATCCTCTTCTTCACAATAGAGGAAAAAAACGGTATCAAATCCTCCGATGGAACAAAAATCGTGTGCGCGAAAAAACATGCACGAGCCGCTGATAACCTCGACGGGGGTCGGAATTTCCAAACGCACTTTGTTGCTGGGGAAAGGTCTCTTAGAGAGGCGTCGATGGGCTCCATTGCCGAACCATTGTTTGATGACGGAGGGGAATTGTTTGTACGAAGAAGAAAAGTTTCCTTTCTCGTCGGTTATTTTAGCGGTCAAAGTGCCCACATCCTCGTGTGTCTCCATGAAATTTTTCATTTCTGTTGCCGCATCGTTGAGGAGCAGGCAGTCGTTGTTGATGAAAAAATAGTAGCTTCCCTGAGCGTAGTTTACCCCCAGCATATTGCCGCCGGCAAAACCATTGTTGATACGGTTCCGTATCAGCGTGAGTGAAGGGACTCCGTTTAACGTGTCTCGCAGCCGCTCGAAATCATCGGTTTCAGACGCATTGTCTACAATAATGATCTCATAAACAGTATGTTGGGAAACGTGCTTTCGTATGCTTTCAACCAACGCGATCGTATGGGACGATGAATTATAGTTGATGGTGATAAAAGAAATTTCCACGTGGTTCATCGGAAAATATAATCCATACGTTTTTTAATGCTGTAGAAAATTTTTTTGTTGATCAGACGATTGATCCAAGGGTATGCCGTGATCAACATCATAGTGCATGTCGTTCGGATGGACAGCAGGTGCATACTTTTTGAATACTTGTCGATAAATGCTTTTTTTGCCTCAAAAAAACTTTCGCTGCAGCTTCCCGCACTTTTATGGTATAGATGAAAATCAATGACATAGGCATTCCATCCGAGCAGACCGGCGATGGTACACAGATCAGTTGCGTACAAATGAAATCCTTTCAGATTATGGGAAAGGGCAAGATTGGCCTCGTTTTTGACGAGAAGGAAGTTTTCATCCAGGCTTTTAGCCTGAGCGGGAAGTGCTCCCACTGCCTGGTTATCTTCCCACGGATCAGTGATGCGGTAAAGCTTGGTATTGAAGTCTCCATATCCGGCATTTCCTAAAATGGCCCAATTGGGATCGAGAGCGTCCATTTCGCCGATACGTGCAAGAAGTATCTGCACAGTGTCAAAACTCAGTAAGACGTCTTGATGGCAGAGGATGATGTATTTGCCTCCGGCGGTACTTAAAAAACGATTTAGGCCGCTGTAGCCGTCATATGTGTTACCTTGGGAATTGTCGATGTACAAAAACTCGCTGTTCTCATCTGAAAAGCCGGCACTCTTAAACGAGTGCACCATCTCTTGATATTCGTCATGATTCGTGACGAGGGTACAGATGGAAAAGGTCTTTGCAAAATCATGCGTATTGAGGCACGTCATATTATTGAGCTTTGGTATCGGAATTGGTTTTGACAAGGCCATTGGTACAGAAAAAGCGGTTTTGGTCAAAGTTTACTTTGAGTATTTTGTTGTTGATGATCCCCTCTTTTTCGGCGAATCTTTTTTTATGCCAAAGATGCATCATGCAGGCGTTATTGCGGCATGACTTAAGCTCGATTCCAAGACCGCGGAAACGCCATCCAAGGTCGATGTCTTCGCCGACCGAGGGGAGACGGTAGGTTTCATCAAAACCGTTAATCTTCGAAAAATCCTCTTTGTAGCAAGAGAAGTTACATCCGATGATGTAACGCACATAGCGTTTGGAAATATTGCTGAGCAAGCTTCCCGAAGGGAAATAGAATCCTTCTTCAACATGTCTCGCACCGTCTTTAACCATCCATGGCATGTGCCATAAAAAATGTTTTTCTAATTGTGTGAAAGAGAGCTTGTGCTCTTTGATTTTGGCAGTGTAGTCGGATCCGAGTTCGAAACGTTTACCGCATAAGACGATCCCTTTTTGCGCGTTTTCGACATGGCCTTGAATAAACGTACTGTAGGGAATGCAGTCACCGTCGATAAAAATGAGATATTCGTTGTTAGCAGCTTTGATTGCGTTGTTCATAGCAATATTTTTGCGCCATCCGTCATCTTCGTGAGTGAGATGGACTAAATTTGGAAAACGATCTTTTTGAGAAGTGACAAATTCTACCATTTCAGTAGAATCACCATCTTCTGAAATAATGATTTCATCAATAGGGTATGTTTGGCGTTCTAGACTATCTAAAATAAAACCGAGCGCTTCAGTATCTTTGTATACAGAGATGATAAGGGTTGCATGAGGATAAGGCATAAGCATCTCCGAGAAAAGTGATAACACTATTTTACAAGATATTAGCTGATTTTAACGATGTAGCAACCATTTTAGGTGTAATTTGGATCATACATATATTATTACTACATTGTTCCATAGTTTCGGTTTTGTAACATGGAGAGCATGGTAAAGCAAGGGATAACGGATAAACCTTATTCGTATCACTTTTATAGGGACTATCTGTAACCGGATTATTCGGTCCCATGAGAACAAATGTCGGAGTATCAACGGCAGCTCCGATGTGTCCGGTAGCGGAATCGGTACAGATGAGCCCCTCAGCGTGTTGCACGATAGTGATGAGTTCCGGTATGGAGAGACGACCTACAAGGTCAATGATATTGTTGTTCGGGTAGGGTTTAATATGATCAAAGAAAGCTTCTTCTCCGCGAGCCCCGACAATGACGAGAGGAGTTCGTACAGCGAGTTTTTCCATAAGGGTACGCCAATGTTCAAACGGCCAGGCTCGGTAATTAAGCCCCTTTTTTTGATTATGGGAGTTACTTGGAGCGATAATAATCGTATGATCCGGTAGGGAGAATTTCTCTTTTAATGATGGATAATCTGCTCCAATAAGAGAAGGCTTGGCGGAGACAAGGATTTTGGGATCAATAATATCACGATAATAGAGCTTGGTTGATTCACCTCGATTGATGGAGGTTGTATCTACTGTAGTTTCTAAAATCCCCATCCCTGTTTTATGGTTGGCATGAATGGCTTTAATAAGGCTTTTGAACTGTTTCCCAAATTCTAACGAGATGAGTACATCGTAAGGGTATTCATGTGAATGGCGAATAATATCGCGTTTTTGCGGACTGAGCCAAATGGGGAGTTTTTTATGCTTGAGATGGAAAATACGGTTAACTCTCGTATCTCGTTCAAAAAGTTTAGCAGTAGTGGGTGTTGTGATAAAATCAATAATAATCTCCTCACCGTATTGCATACGCAAGGCATCGATAATGGCTGTCGCATAAACTAAATCACCTAAGGCTCCGCAACGAAGGACTAATGCTCGTTTAACGTTGTGTAAAGCAACCATTTAAGTGTCTTGTGTATATTTATTTAGATACCATGCAATGGTTTTGACAATACCGGTATCGAAATTTTCATCGGCACTCCAACCCAGCTCGGTCTCTATTTTTGTCGCATCGATTGCATAACGGCGATCATGCCCAGCACGGTCTTCGACGTAGGTAATAAGGTCTTTGTATGTTGTTCCGTCTGTTTTTGGCTTCATCGTATCGAGCAAAGTACAAATACGATCTGCGATTTGATTATTATTGCGTTCATTTCGTCCACCGATATTGTAGACTTCACCACTATGTCCGGTATGGTAAACCAAATCGATCCCTTTGCAGTGATCCAAAACATAGAGCCAGTCACGGATATTCTTACCGTCACCGTAGATGGGGATATTTTCACCGGAAAGTGCTTTACGGATAACGGTCGGGATTAGTTTCTCATCATGCTGTTTTGGACCGTAGTTATTGGAGCAGTTGGTGATAACCGTATTCATTCCGTAGGTATGATGGTAACTGCGTACGATCATATCGCTTCCTGCTTTAGAGGCACTGTAAGGAGAATTCGGAGCGTAGGAGGTCTCTTCGGTAAATAAACCGCTTTCTCCTAGTGTCCCGTAAACTTCATCGGTGCTTATATGGTGAAAACGGCACTCCTCATATCCTTTTTTAGTGACGAAGGGTTTTTCCATCCACATTTTGTAAGCGACATCAATAAGGGTAAATGTACCGTTCACGTTTGTTTGGACAAATACTCCCGGATTCTTGATGGAGTTATCGACATGGCTCTCTGCGGCAAAATGGATAACACCGTGAATATCGTATTCTTTAAAAAGTGACTCAACGAGGGAACGGTCACAAATATCGCCCTGAACAAATATATGACGATCACTATTTTGGACTTCAGAGAGATTTTCAATATCTCCTGCATAGGTAAGAAGATCCAGATTGACTAAACGGACATCAGGATATTTGTTGAGAAAATAGGGAAGAAAATTGCTTCCGATAAATCCGGCGCATCCGGTGACGAGAATCGTTTTCATGAAATAGCTCCTAATTCTTTTAAACATACACGGAGAGAATCTCTCCAATAGGGAATAGTGATAGTAAAATCATTTTTTATTTTTGACTTATTCAGTAAAGAATAATGAGGTCGTGCAACAGGTGTTGGATATTGATCCGTTGTAATCGGATTAATACAGCACTTCACATTAGAAAGTTCAAAAATCGCCTGAGCGAAATCGTACCAGCTTATAGCCCCTTCATTACTGTAATGGTAGATTTCTGGAGAATTATTTTGGATATTCGGGAGAATATCAAGAATAGTTTTTGCTAAATCACGAGCATAAGTCGGAGTCCCTATTTGATCATAGATAACGCCGAGGCTATCACGTTCTTTGCTCAAACGGAGCATAGTCTTTACAAAGTTATTACCGAAGCTTGAATAGACCCACGAAGTACGGATAATGATAGTATTCATCGGTGCGACAGAGAGAATGGCATTTTCTCCATCTTGTTTGGTTCGGCCGTAGACTCCTTGAGGATCGGTAGGGTCACTTTCGACGTAGGGGCAGTGATTTTTCCCGTTGAATACATAATCGGTTGAGATATGGATAAGAGTCATGTTTCTTCGTTTGGCAATTTTAGAGAGCATACTGACGAAACGGTGGTTGATGGTATCGGCAAGTTCATGTTCACTCTCAGCTTTATCTACGGCAGTATAAGCGGCACAGTTAATGATCGCATCAAAAACCCTATTTTCAAAGTACTCTTCCATTTTACATAAATTGCCGAGATCAAGACTCTCTCTGTCAGAAAAGATCAATTCGTAGTGAGGATAAAGAGAACCGAGTTCCCTGATTTCAGAGCCTAATTGACCATTGCTTCCGGTAACGAGAATCTTAGGCACGGGTCCCCTTTTGGCTGTAAAGGTTTTCATGAAAGTCGAAATGATCGGCATTGATGAAAAGCGGTTGATGTGTATCTTTTGCAGAGAGTTGGAGTTTGTGTGTATCAATCAACCAGTCAATATTTAAAGCTGAATCATCAAATGCAATTCCTCTATCACACTCAGGAGAGTAATAATTATCAACTTTGTAGGCAAAAGTACAGGTTTCGCTTAGAACGACAAACCCATGAGCAAATCCGCGAGGCACTAAGAGTTGGCGTTTATTTTCTCCACTGAGTTCTACTGCGACATGTTGGCCGAAAGTGGGTGACCCTTTTCGTATATCAACGGCTACATCAAGCACTTTACCCTCAATCACTCGTACTAATTTGGTTTGAGCATAGGGAGGAAGTTGATAGTGCAATCCGCGTAGCACTCCATAGGAAGATTTAGACTCGTTGTCTTGACAAAAAAAGAGAGAAAACCCTAAAAAGGTTTCGAGCTTATCGGCACGAAAAGTTTCGACGAAATAACCGCGTTCATCACCGTGTACTTTTGGATTAATAATAACGACATCAGGTATGGCAGTACGTATGAATCTCATTAAAGGGTCTTCCCTTCATTGGCTCTGCGAATCAAATATTGACCGTATTGATTTTTACTCAAAGGAAGAGCAAGCTCCAAAAGTTTTTCTTTCGTAATATAATTCATCTCAAATGCGATCTCTTCAATACAGGCGACTTTAAGTCCTTGGCGGTTTTCGATGGTTTGAATAAACATACTGGCTTCCAAAAGGGACTCGTGAGTTCCGGTATCAAGCCATGCATATCCGCGTCCCATGAGTTCCACTTTGAGAGCATTTTGAGCCAAATAGACTTGGTTTACGGCTGTAATTTCGAGTTCTCCCCGATCGGAAGGCTTAACATTTTTAGCGATTTCGACGACGCTATTGGGATAAAAATAGAGACCGACGACAGCATAAGAACTTTTCGGTTTTTTCGGTTTTTCTTCAATAGAGAGGACATTTCCCTCCGCATCAAATTCGGCGACACCGTAACGTTCCGGATCTTTAACCCAGTATCCGAAAACGGTTGCTTTTCCTTCTTCGGTGACATTACGTACCGATTGTTCAAGCATTTTGGTAAGACCTTGCCCGTAAAAAATATTATCCCCAAGGACGAGGCAGACATCATCATCACCGATAAAATCAGCCCCTAAAATAAAGGCTTGGGCAAGTCCATCTGGTGAGGGCTGTACACAATACGAGAAACTCATACCGATGTCATTTCCGTCTCCGAGGAGTTCTTCGAAACGAGGAAGATCGGTTGGGGTAGAGATGATGAGAACTTCACGAATACCGGCCAGCATGAGGACGGAAAGAGGATAATAGATCATAGGCTTATCGTAGATAGGGACGAGTTGTTTACTAACCCCTTTGGTAATAGGATAGAGTCGTGTACCGCTTCCGCCGGCTAAGATAATCCCTTTCATGCTACTCCTCTGAGAATTTTCTAATTGTAATTATAGTCAAAAAAGATTATAGGCCAATTTAATCACCTGTGTTGGTTATAAAGCATCTTTATCAACATGAATATGACTAAGCTCTAATGCATAGAGAATAAGGGTGATATCGATTTTTTCAAAGTTATTGCACAAGAGCTGTTTTAAATATTCTCGCTCTGAGTGCTCCGCCTTTTTGAAACTGGATAAAAACTTCCCTTTTTTATTAAGAAGTAAGTCTGTGATATCTTTATCCATGTTGATATCTTTCAATACATTTTTAATGTCTGTTTCAAAAAGAGCCCCTAACATAGAGAACATTCCAGCAAGATAAGCTTTATCTTTTTCATTGTGATGGGCTATTTCTTCCATACTCTCAGCCCTTCGGATAGCAACGTTCATAATCGTTTCTGAAATTGGATTGTCTGAAACTTCGGCATAAAGATACAATAAAAGCCATCGCAAAAGCTTGTCTCTTCCCATTAGGGTAATAATTTGTGTAATCGATTCGACTTGAGTATCAAATTTTCCGTGATTATTAATGAATTTAACCAATTTATACGATAAATCTGCTCGTTGTTTGATATACGATTCTATTTCTGTCGTTTGACCGTCATTTCGGATCAATTTGATTAAATGTAAAAGGATGATTTGGGTGGCATCTTTATACCGATTCATTTCGACCATTTCAGGCTTGTGAAGATGGTATCCCTGAAATAGGTCAAATCCCATATTTTTGTAATATTTATATTCTTCTTCCGTTTCAATTTTTTCAGCAAGGACTCTGATCCCCAAATTCTTAATTTTAGTCATAACATTTTTTAAATTATCTTGTTCGGAGGCAAGCACATCCATTTTTACAATATGGACGTATTTCAAAATAGGGGTGAATTTTTTAATCATTTCAGCGCTGCAATCAAAATCATCGATTGCAATTTTGAAACCCCGTTTATGATATTGCATAATTTTGGACAGAACCTTTGGATTTAAATCGGTTGTCTCTAAAATTTCCAGTACAAATCGATCTTTGTCCAAAAGGTCAATAATTCCTGAGGTAAGGGCATGTTCATCAAGATTAATAAAAGCGATTCCCTCTTCCCCTAGCAATTCATTGAGATGAATGTTAGTAAGTGTATTTAAAAGAACTTGGGATGTAGCTCGAATATTAGTCGGGAATACTTTTATTCCATGTGCATTATCTCGAAAAAGTAATTCGTAGGCGAAAAGCTTGCTTTGACGATTGAAAATTTTTTGTTTGGCTAAATATACCGTATTCAAAAGAGGCACCATGTATTTTAAATTTTTATATTCTATGTATCATTGAATTTAGAGTTACTAATGAAATTATATCGACTAAATGGAGGAAAAGTTTTTTTAATGATTTTTTGAAGGGTGGCTCCGAATGCTGGATTCGAACCAGCGACCAAGTGATTAACAGTCACCTACTCTACCGCTGAGCTAATCCGGAACAGTAAAAGGAAGAAAATATCATAAAATGGCTCCGAATGCTGGATTCGAACCAGCGACCAAGTGATTAACAGTCACCTACTCTACCGCTGAGCTAATCCGGAATGTTTATGAGGGCGCAATTATACGCTATGTTAGGCTGAATTGTCAATAACAAAGGGGCTTATTTAGAGCGTTTTCGATTAATATTTTCGACAGGGGTAAAGAAAATTACATTTGAACGCTCGATTTGTACGATTTTCTCTTTTTTTAGGAGATTTTGAAAACGTTGTATGGAATCAAAATCGAAAAGAGCTTTAATATCATCTATACTCAGAGGACGTTTATCAAGTGTGGTAAGAATTTCTGCATCAGTGTATCTATTCGGTGTTGCATTGGCATGAGTACGTGAAACGATATGAATCGGCAACGCCGGATCAAAAAGCTGAGAGAGGGTATAAAGTTCCTCAAAACTGAGTCCTTGAACGGCATAAGCAGGGGGACGATCAATGGTGCCGATATCGATGCGATCACATTCCATACGCATGAGTGTACGGTTTAATGCTTCAATCTCACTCGGTGAGTCATTGACTCCTTTGACAAATAAAATTTCGACAAAAAGTTTTCCCTCAAAAGTATGTGAAAATTGGAAGATACTCTCGATAATATCCTCAATTTCGATCCCCTCGGCAGGACGATCAATTTTTTTGAACGTTTCAGCGGTAGCTGCATCAAGTGAGAGTTTGACTTGATCGAGTTTTAAAAGGGTATTAAATACGTTAGGTTCACTCAAGCAGGCACTATTGGTGAGGATCAGGGTTTGAATAGAGCCTTTGAGTATATCGATCTCTTCAATCAATTCGTTTAAATGCGGATACATTGTCGGTTCACCATTGGCAGTAATGGTTATGACATCAATAGAGGGGTGTTTACTCAGGACCTCTTTTAAATCAGTGAGAATGGTTTCAACGGGAATGATTGTATGTTGATGCTCCATTGCGGGTGCAGGGGCGAGTTCACAGTAGAGGCAATCAAAGTTGCATTGTTTAGTAGATGGGGAGAGATCGATCCCAAGAGATACACCGAAACGGCGTGAATACACGGGACCGAAGATTGTGGACATGATTAGGCTTTTTTACTCACACGTTGGCATTCGCGGACAAAGTGGCGTGCATTTTCAACCGGAACATCAGGGAGAATCCCGTGACCGAGATTAAAAATATGGCGATGTCCGCCCATGATCTCTTGGATTGCTTCGACACATGCGGTGGTTTGTTCTTGGGAATACAAACGGCAGGGCTCCATGTTTCCTTGAAGGACGTAACGACTTCCTAATTTCTCTTTTGCCAACGCCATAGGGGTACTCCAGTCGACACCGAAAACATCAAAATTTCCGTAGACTTTATCTAAAAAGGCAGGGATCCCTTTCGGGAACATGATGACAGGGACGTGAGGATATTTTTCTTTGAGATACTCGGCAATTTCCACCATGTAGCTCCATGAAAACTCATCGTATCGGCTCGGTTCGATGGCTGCTGCCCAGCTGTCGAAGATTTGAACAACATCGATCCCCGATTGGATCTGTTTTTCCATATAAAGTTTGACGACATCGGTCACTTTACGGAGGATTTTATGAAGCAGTTCAGGGTTGGAATACATCATCTTTTTACAGATATTATAGGTTTTTGTCCCTTGTCCCTCGATCATATAGGTAGCTAACGTCCACGGTGCCCCGGTAAATCCGATAAGAGCTTTGTTATCGTTACGTGCATCGAGCTGTGTACGCAAAATCTTGATCGTTTCATACACGTAAGTGAGTTTAGATGCCGCTTCTTCGCCATCGATCAGTTCATTTAAATCTTCTTCGGAAGCGATCGGTTTATCAAAGACGGGACCTTCCCCTTTGATGAAATCAAGTTTCATCCCCATTTCATTCGGAACGACCAAAATATCACTAAACAAAATTGCTGCGTCAACTCCTACTAAATCTACAGGTTGGATCGTTACTTCTGCCGCCATATCTGGAGCATGACAAAGGTTTAGGAAATTTCCGGCACGGCGGCGTACTTCCATATACTCAGGGAGATAGCGTCCCGCTTGGCGCATCATCCATACGGGAGTATATGGGGTCTCTTTTCCGAAACAGGCATCAACGAAAATCTTACTCATGGTGACCTACTTTGCTAAGAAAATAAAGACCGACGGCTACTGCCGTGATCGAAAGAGCTAAATAAAGCAACTCTAATGCTCCGCTAAATTCGGTATGTCCCACTTTTTGGAAAAATCCGACGACGAGTACCATCACGATAACTTTGGAAATTTTGTCTTTAAGCTGGTCGAGTGAATGGACAGCAAGCAGTTGGTTCTCTTTGCCGTGCTCATCTTTTGCCGGGTCGATATCGGAGATGAAAAGTTCATACAAACCGAATGAGAAGATGATCATAACGACACCGATAAGGTACAAGTCAACCGCACCGATAATACCGCCGACTACTGTTTCATGGAACCCTTCAGGATGTGCATGGGTAACGTAGGTATTAATGACATACGACGTTGTATAGTAAATATCAAAGCTGGCAATGGCAAAAAGGACAACTGCTCCGAGTAATCCAAAAACAACCGCTAAGATAATGATGAATCGCGAACTCCAAAGGCCGTTTTCAAATAGATTTTCTAGAAAATTCATGTTATTCTCCTTGCATTTCTACCCATTTTTGGGCGATTCGCACGGCATTGGTTGCGGCACCGACACGAAGATTATCGGCAACGACCCATAGATGCAAAACATTTTCTCTGGATAAATCGTTTCGAATACGTCCTACAAATGTTTCATTTTGATCCATACAGAGTGAGGGCATCGGATAGATACTCTCTTCCGGAGTATCCATAACAATGATGTTTGGAGCTTTACGGAGTAATTCACGTGCTTCATTAGCATCTACCGCGCCGTCAAACGTGAGGGTGAGTGTTTCGGCATGACCGCGTAATGTCGGGATGCGGACACAGGTGGCACTCACTTCGATATCTTTGTGCATGATTTTTTTGGTTTCATTCACCATTTTGAGCTCTTCTTTGGTATAACCGCTGTCGGTAAAAGAGTCGATTTGCGGAATAGCATTGAGCGCAATTCGGTGAGGGAATTTTTTAGGTTCCATATCATCAAGTTTAAATGCAAAAAAGGCTTGCATTTGTTCTACAAGCTCTTCCATCGCCGATTTTCCCGCACCTGATGTGGCTTGGTAGGTGCTGACATCGATACGTTGCAAATCGTAAGCATCATCGAGCGGTTTAAGGGCTTGCACCATTTGAATAGTAGAACAGTTAGGGTTAGCAATGATACCTCGGTTACGCCACTGAGCGATATCCTCAGGGTTCACTTCAGGAACGACAAGAGGGACATCCTCATACATACGAAAATGGCTCGTATTATCGATTACGACGGCTCCTGCTTTTGCTGCGTAAGGTGCAAACTCTGCTGATACACTTCCTCCGGCACTAAAGAGGGCAATTTCAATCTCTTCCTCATCGAATACAGTGGGAGTTAACTCTTTGATGACGAGCTCTTTATCGTTAAAGGTAACAGTATTGCCAGCACTGCGGGCACTTGCCAACGGAACGAGTTTAGCAAGAGGGAAATCAATCTCTTCAAAAATGCGTAAAATTTCTTCTCCGACGGCACCGCTGGCACCGACAATCGCGACATTGTAAAGTTTCATAGGAAGCTTTCCTTGAGAGGGGATGAACCGCCTCTGAATATTTTTCCGCGATTATAGCGAATGCTGACTTGTAGAGGATTGAAAGATTTATATTCTTCCTAAACCGCGTGCTTCCAAAAAGAGATCGTCGGTATCGATAACCGCTCCGTCACTTAAAATGGCTGAGCGTTCTACTACAGAGATAAGTTCACGGATATTGCCGGGCCAATTGTAGTTTTCAAGGGCGTTACGTGCCGATGTTGTAAAGGACTTCATGTCAAATCCGTATTGTGTGCAATAACGTTCTAATGCGGCTTCGGCAATAGAGAGAATCTCTTCACGTCGTTCACGCAAAGGAGGAATATTGAGGGGAATAGTATTGAGCCGATAATAGAGATCTTCGCGAAATTTGCCTTCGGTTATTTTGGAATGTAAATCGGCATTGGTGGCACAAATGATCCGAACATCGATCTTTGTGTTTTTTGAAGATCCCAAACGGCGAATTTCCCTCTCTTGGAGCACTCGTAATAATTTTGCTTGAAGAGGATAGGGCATTTCGGCGATTTCATCCAAAAATAGCGTGCCCCCTTCGGCTTGTTCAAACTGTCCGGTTTTCGCTTCGGTTGCATCGGTAAAGGCCCCCTTTTCGAAGCCGAACAGTTCACTCTCTATCAGGTTATCGGGGATGGCCGCCATATTGATGGCGATAAAGGGTTTGGCTGAGCGTGGTGAACTTTCATGAATATGACGTGCAAATACCTCTTTCCCGACTCCGCTCTCCCCTAAGAGCATCATACTCGCATCGGTAACGGCAGCTTTGGCTATACGTATGAGAAGCTGATCCAGTGCAGGGGAGGAGCCTAAAATATTGTCATTTCGAGGAGATTCTTGAGGAAGGGATTTTTGAGATTTTTTAGCAATAGCTGCCGTTCGCTCAATAGCGGTGACTAAGGTTTCAATTTCAAAGGGTTTAAGGAGAAAATCTTTAACTCCAAGCTGAATTGATTCGATAGCACGGGTAAGAGTAGCATTCCCGGTGATAATAATCACCTCATACTTTCCTCCCAAAGTTTTGACAAATTCGATCCCGTCCATTCCGGGCATATTAATATCACTAATGACCAGTTCAAAAGAATCATCAAGTTTTTTAAGGGCATCACGAGCGTTTTTGAAAGTGTGAATTTCGTATTTTTCATAGTCACCCATCGCTATTTCTAGCGATTTGCGCATATTTATATCATCTTCAACAATTGCAATTTTCATTCAATAACCACCCCTTATTTAGTTGCGGTTATTGTAACAGACTCATCATTAAACTCGACTGCATAGCACTTTGTTGGCAATGTGAGAGAGTTGAGCGTTTGGATTTGGGCTGAGGTAACAGAATCATTGCTCTTAACTCGAAGCTCATCGGAAGCGGCAAACTCTAAAAAAGCGGTTTGCTCACGTTTTAATATGCTTTCTAAAGGTTCTAGAGGGAAGCGTTTTAAGATGATAACGGAAGAGGAGTTTTCTGAATGACAGGGGCGCATTGCTTTTGAAACCGTAAGTGTTTCATAAATGGCTTGAGTATTTTTTGCGGTAAGCCGATACCCTATATAATAGTTATCGGCTCCGAAGGCGATAGTGCAGCTTAGTACAAGACTCGTGAGTAGGAAAGGGAGATTTCCATTTCGACTTCGCACAGACCCTCTTTAAATGTAGTATTCATAATGTTAGCGCCGCGTACAAGTGCTTCAACCGACGTACGGGTAGATGATTGTTGTAACATCATATTTTTGATGGTATCTTGCCCTTCAACTTGAACACCTTTTACTCGTTCAGCGATCAGACGATAGCCATCAACCATAGCGGCACGTTTAGCAAGTGCATAGGCTTGGGCGGGTGAAGCGGTTACCGATGGGGCTACCCCTTGTCCGATAACGGTGATGACAAGTTCATTTTGTGATTTTAAAATGGGTTCAACACAATGACCGTCAGTGCCGCTGTAGACACATTTTACTTTGGTTTCTGAAGATTCGTCGCTAGAGAAAAATCCCGCATGAAGTGCGGGAACAGCGAGAAGCAGTGCAAGAAGAGCAGAGATTCGCATTCGGGTTCCTTCGGGTAAGTATGGAATAATTACCCAAATACAGCAAATACTATTCCAACTCTAATGTCGTCGGTTCACTTCCTTCATTTTCTTCGTTTTCGTCTTCTTCATCCTCTTTTTTCGGACAACGGGAAATACTTGCGACATCATCCCCTTTGATGATATAAACACCACTGGTATTACGTCCTGATTTAGCAATCGTTTGCATATCGACACGGATCATTTTACCCGCTTTGGTGAGTGCCATCATATCCATTGTCTCATCAACCATGAGACAACCCACCACGGTCGTTCCGGTTTTCGCGTTGAGTTTCATTGCAATAACACCGGTTCCTGCGCGGTTAGTGAGGCGATATTCTTCTGCTGTAGTACGTTTGCCGATCCCTTTTTCACTGACCATGAGAATCTCTTCTTCATCGGACTTGATGATATTGGCATCGACGACGACATCTCCCTCTATTTTAAACTTGATACCGCGTACTCCACGAGTACTACGTCCTTGATCACGGGTTTTTTCGATTTCAAATTTGATACATTGTGCGTATTTAGTGACGATAAAGAGATATTTTGTCTCTTCGGTTGCAATGTGTGCAGTAATGAGTGCGTCATCATCATCCAGAACAATCGCGCGGACACCGTTGCTTCGGATATTCGAGAATTCATTCAATGCGGTACGTTTGACGACACCGTTTTGGGTAAAGAACACCAGTGATTTTTTCTCATCGAAGTCAGTTGTCGGGATGATTGAGCGGATTTTTTCATCGGCTTCAAGGTTGATGAGGTTAACTACCGCTTTACCTTTAGCCGTACGTGATCCCTCAGGGATTTTATACACTTTTAGCCAGTGGAGCTGTCCGCGATCGGTCACGAACATCAACGTATCATGGGTATTGCAGGTATAGAATTTCTCGATAAAGTCATCATCGTAGGTGGTTACGGCAATTTTCCCTTTTCCGCCTCGGATTTGTTTCTCATAGGCTACCAACGGTACACGTTTGATATATCCGCGATGAGAAATGGTGACAACCATTGGTTCATTCGGGATCAAATCTTCGATATTGATATCATCGTAGTTGTCTTCGATATCGGTAACGCGTGGAATGTTGAACTGCTCAACAAGTTCGACGAATTCACCTTTAATAATATCTTTGAGAACTTCTTCACTTCGGAGAATGCTTTCAAGATAGTCGATATGAGCCAAAATCTCTTTGAGCTCATTTTCGATTTTATCACGCTCTAAGCCGGTGAGGCGTTGGAGACGCATATCCAAAATAGCTTGAGCTTGGATCGGAGAAAAACCGAATTCGGAGATTAAACCGTTTTTCGCGGCTTCGCCGTCGTTACTAGCACGGATAAGTTTGATGATCGCTTCGATATGATCGAGTGCTTTTTTCAAACCTTCTAAGATGTGGGCGCGTGCTTTTGCTTTTTCGAGATCGAAAATAGTACGGCGGATAATAACCGTTTTACGATGGTTGATGAAATGACCCAACATCTCCAAAAGGGTAAACACACGAGGTTCTTGGTTGAAGACCGAGAGCATGATGATCCCGAAGGTGGTCTCCATGTTGGTCGATTTATAAAGGTTGTTAAGGACGATTTCACTCATCGCATCGCGTTTGAGTTCGATAACGACGCGGATACCTTCGCGGTCGGATTCATCACGGATCTCACTGATCCCTTCGATGAATTTGTCTTTTACCAAATCGGCGATGGTTTCGATCAGACGGGCTTTGTTGACTTGATACGGTAATTCATCGATAACGATGACATCTTTGTTTGCTTTTTTCTCGATGTGAGTTTTAGCGCGAACACGGATACGACCGCGACCGGTCTCATACGCGTCTAAAATTCCTTTTTTACCGTAAATAGTTCCACCGGTAGGAAAATCGGGCGCTTTTATGAATTGCATAATATCAATGAGAGAGGCGTTTGGATTATCCATAAGATAAACAAGGGCACTCAAGACCTCATTCGGATTGTGAGGAGGGATATTGGTTGCCATACCGACGGCGATACCGCTTGAACCGTTTATAAGTAGGTTCGGAACACGGGTAGGGAGGACTTCAGGCTCTTGGGTTGTACCATCATAGTTGTCTACCATATCGACGGTGTCTTTTTCAAGATCTTTTAAAAGTTCTCCGGCGTATCGGGTCATACGCGCTTCAGTATAACGCATTGCTGCAGCGTTGTCACCGTCAACCGAACCGAAGTTTCCTTGACCGTCGACAAGCGGTGCCCGCATCGAGAACGGCTGGGCCATACGAACTAGGGCATCGTAAACGGAAGTATCACCGTGCGGGTGGTACTGACCGATAACATCCCCGACGATACGGGCTGATTTTTTATATTTTGCACCGGCGGATAGGCTCAATTTATCCATTGCGTAAAGGATACGGCGGTGAACAGGTTTGAGACCGTCACGTACATCAGGAAGGGCTCGTCCGATGATGACGCTCATGGAGTAGTCAAGATAACTGCTCTTAAGAGTGTCTTCAATATTTATGTCATTAATTTCGCTGTTGTCTAGCAGATCGTTCATTTCGTCCCCAAAAGTGAAGATAAGGTTGCTGATTATATCCGAACGAGCCTTAAAGTCTAAAAACCTCTTCAATTTGATAAATTAATTAAATAAGGTTACAATTGCCTCAAATATCGTTGGAGATTATTAATGAAAAAAATTGAAGCGGTTATCAAGCCATTTAAACTTGAAGACGTAAAAGATGCCCTTGCCGAAATCGGTATTACGGGTATGACGGTAAGTGAAGTAAAAGGGTACGGGCGACAAAAAGGGCACAGCGAGTTGTATCGCGGTGCGGAATACGTCGTTGATTTTCTTCCGAAGATTAAAATGGAGATGGTCGTTGATGATGATATGGTAGATCAAGTGGTCAATACCGTTGTTGAAGCGGCACGTACCGGAAAAATCGGAGACGGTAAAATTTTTATCAGTGATATAAATAAAATCATCCGTATCCGTACGGGTGAAACCGACAGCGAAGCGATCTAAAAACTATAACTACAAAACTCTTCTGCACCTTTTCATCCGAGAGGGTGAGAGGAGCACTCTTAATCTTTGAAATAACACAAAAAGCGTTTGTTTGAATTTCATCTTTATAATTGGTTAAAAATTAATCAATTATCTGCACTCTCACCTTTCGATTACTCTGTACAATGGTACCTGACATTTACGTTTAAGGAGAAAAAATGAAAAAGTGGCTTTTAGCTTTAGCGCTACTGGGCGTATCGGCGTTTGCCGAAGATGCTGCAGCACCTGTGCTTAACTCAGGAGATACTGCATGGATGATGATGTCAACAGCACTCGTTATGTTGATGACACCGATCGGTTTGGCATTATTTTACAGCGGGATGACCCGTTCAAAAAATATTCTTAATACCTTTGCAATGGTATTCGGTGCATTTGCGGTTTCTTTTATCGCATGGGTAGTAGCCGGTTTTTCTATCGCGTTTGGAACAATGGACGGTTCAATGAACCAAGTTATCGGAGGTTTCGGTCATATCATGCTTAGCGGCATCAGTTGGACTGAATTCGCGAGCGTTGATTTGGGTCAGTTGTATCCGAAATTCGTATTCGTAGTATTCCAAGGAACATTTGCGGCAATCACGGTAGCGATCGTTGCGGGTTCTGTAATTGAGCGTATGAAATTTTCTACATGGATGGTTTTTGCTTTCATCTGGACAATTGTAGTTTATGCTCCGATTACCCATATGGTATGGGGTGGCGGTTACCTTTTCAACGAAGGGGCTCTTGACTTCGCGGGTGGTACGGTTGTTCATATGAACGGTGGTTTGGCCGGTTTAGTATTGGCTATTTTGATCGGTAAACGTGCGGGCTATCCAAAAGTAGCTATGAAACCTGCAAGTGTTATCTTGACAGCTCTCGGTGCGGGTCTTCTATGGTTCGGTTGGTACGGTTTTAACGGTGGTTCTGCTTTCGGTGCAAACGCTATCGCCGGTCTTGCTTATTTGACAACGACTATTGCTGCTGCGGTTGCTACAGTTACATGGATTGTGGTTGAGTATGCGGTATTCAAAAAACCGACATTGCTCGGTGCGGCTACCGGTGCGATCGCAGGGTTGGTAGCAATCACTCCGGCAGCGGGTTTCGTAGGAGTTAACGGTGCATTTATCATCGGTATTTCAGGGGCGTTAATCGCATTCTTCGGGGTAACAGCTCTTAAGAAAAAATTGGGTTACGACGATTCATTGGACGCATTCGGAGTACACTTCCTTGCAGGTCTTTGGGGTGCGATTGCAACCGGTATTTTTGCAGCGTACACGCCAAATACCGACAACGCACTTCTTTGGTCAGGACCGTTGAAAGATGCGGGTGATCGTATGGGACAAATCATGGTTCAAGCAGAATCTGTTTTGGTTGTCGGACTATTCACATTGGTCGGTACGATCGTAGTGTACTATATTGCAATGGCATTGACCGGCGGTTCACGTATTAACGAAGAACAAGAGAGCCAAGGCTTGGATGAATCAGTACACGGTGAACGTGGATTTAATCTATAAGAAGGAATGAACAATGAAAAAAATTGAAGCGGTTATCAAACCATTTAAACTTGAAGATGTAAAAGATGCCCTTGCCGAAATCGGTATTACGGGTATGACGGTAAGCGAAGTAAAAGGGTACGGGCGACAAAAAGGGCACAGCGAGTTGTATCGCGGTGCAGAATACGTTGTTGACTTTTTACCAAAAATTAAAATGGAGATGGTGGTTGATGACGCGATGGTAGATCAAGTGGTCAACACCGTTGTTGAAGCGGCACGTACCGGAAAAATCGGTGACGGTAAAATCTTTGTGAGCGATATCAGTAAAATTGTCCGTATCCGTACGGGTGAGATGGATATCGAGGCTATTTAATCTGATTGATTAAAAATTAATCAATTGTCTTTCTAAATCCTATATATTTGAATATATAATGCACACCTTTATTCTTAAATTAAAGGTGCTGCATGGATACTGCTTACGTTATTGATACCCTTTTTACCCTCTTTTCAATCACCCTTATTATCTTAATGGTTCCCGGATTTGCAATGCTCGAAGCAGGGCTCGTACGCACTAAAAATGTTTCCAGTGTATTGACCGTTAATGTTATGATTTACGCGGTAGCGTCGATGGCCTTTATTTTGGTCGGATTTCATTTGGCATTCGGTGGTTTTCAAAGTCAAACAATGAGTCAATGGGCATTTTTTATGTTTCAAATGGCATTTGTCGGTAAGGCAATTAATATTATGAGCGGTGGAGTCGGTGAGCGAGCAAAATTGCTCCCGTTAACGCTTTTTACAGTAGTTATGGGTGCATTTATCTACCCTACGGTGGTTAATATCAGTTGGGGAAGCGATTGGTTGGCCGGAACGGTACTGGATCTCAATTTTGTTGATTTGGCAGGTTCAACTGTTATCCATTCGACAGGGGGATGGGCACTTCTCGCCGCTATTTTGGTGATTGGAGCTCGTAAAGGACGTTATGTTCAGGGTCAAATTCGGGTTATCCCTGCATCCAATATTCCTCTTGTGGTATTGGGGGCGATGCTGTTGTGGATCGGATGGTTTGGATTCAATGGCGGATCGGTGGGATCGATTTCGACTAAAGAGGCGGCAGATAGCGTCGCATTGACGATTTTTAATACTAATACTGCAGGGCTTGCCGGCGCAATTTCTACGGGCTTCCTGATTTATCTGCGTTACAAACTTTTTGATATTACGATGATTCTCAACGGTGCATTGGGTGGATTGGTTGCTATTACGGCAGGACCTCATTTATATACGATGGTCGATTCCATTATCATTGGCGGTATCGGTGGCGTTCTCGTCGTTTTGGCGGTACCATTGTTTGATCGTTTCCGTATTGACGATCCGGTGGGAGCGTTATCGGTTCATTTGGTCAACGGTATCTGGGGTACCCTCGCGGTGGGTATTTTTGCTTCAGACCCGATAAAAGGGATTAGTTTGATGAATCAGCTCAAAGGGGTTGGTGTCATTGCTATCTTTGTTTTTAGTGTTTCATTTACTATTATCTATGTGATGAATAAAATCATTGCATTTCGTGCTTCGGATGAAGATCAATTAGAAGGACTTGACGTTAGTGAATGCGGCCTTGAAGCATATCCCGAATTTAAAAGGGCGATTTAACACTCTTGTAACACTTCTTTATTATTCTTCCGAGGGGCTTTTTGCCCCTAAAAGACTCTTTTAACTACCTCGTTGTATAATTTGTTAATGTTGCTTGAAAAGGGAAATAATGTCTATTTATCGTGAGTATGATATCCGCGGAATTTATGAGAAAGAGTTGAATGAAGAGACAATTACCCGATTAGGATATGCGTTGGCAGATGAGATGAGAGCGTTCGGAGAGTACGTAGCCGTCGGTTACGATGCCCGTTCGCACTCACCGATTTTATTTGAATATTTGGCTGCCGGACTTAATGCCGGAGGTATGAAAGTGCTCGGTATGGGAATGGTTCCTACCCCCGTCAACTATTTTTGCAATTATCAGGAATTTGATGGCGTAACCGTTTGTGCCTCAGTGATGATTACCGGTTCTCATAATCCGAGTGAATACAACGGATTTAAAATCACGATCAATAAGGCCCCTTTCTTCGGCGAATCCATTTATGCACTCGGACGTAAAATAGAGACGTTGGCGTTTCCTCCCAAAGTTGAGCGTCAGGTTCGAGATATCGATGCCCTTAGTCGGTATAAGCGCTTTATGGTCGAATCGTTCGGTCATTTGCGCGGAATGAAACAGCGGATCGTATATGATTGCGGTAACGGTGTTGCGGGACTCGCTATTGAAGATATTTTTAACACTCTTGAATTGAACACTAAAGGGATTTACGTTGACCCGGACGGAACGTTTCCGAACCATCATCCCGATCCGAGTGAAGAGCATAATCTCGAAGATATTAAAAAACTTCTTGCTTCAGAGGGTGATATCGCATTTGCCTATGACGGTGATGCCGATCGCATCGCGGTTTTGACTCCGAAAAACAATATCAAAGGGGACATTATGGCCCTTTTGTTTGCATTGAAAATGAAAAATCCGACCGTTATCGGTGAGGTAAAATGTTCGCAGGTGATGTACGATACGTTGCGTGAACGTGGAGCAACGGCGGTGATGTACAAAACAGGCCATTCGAATCTCAAAGTAAAGATGAAAGAGCTTCATGCGGATTTGGCATGTGAAGTAAGCGGTCACGTCTTTTTTGCCGATCGTTATTTCGGATACGATGATGCGATTTACGCCACACTGCGTATGTTAGAACTGCTACAAGAAGGGGTAGATTTGGACGCCGAAATAGCTAAACTTCCACAAGTTTTTTCGACTGAAGAGATTAAGGTGAAAACAACGGAACAGGAAAAATTTCCGTTGATGGCGAAGCTGAAAGAGTTGTTACAAACTCCTCCGGCATCGTTTCCGGCCATCAAAGAGATCATTGATGTTGACGGTGTGCGCGTTATTTTTGATAAGGGGTGGGGACTCGTGCGGGCGAGCAATACGACACCGGTACTCGTTACCCGCTTTGAATCGACCGAAGAAGCTGAAGCCGTGCGTTATGAGAATGCCCTTAATGCACTGATTCAAGTAGCCCAAAATGAATTGAAAGGCAAATAATGAAAAACCTTACTTTGACAATGCCTTTGGACATGCATCTTCATCTGCGCGACGGTGAGATGCTTGAGACGGTTGCTCCGCTTACCTCGTACAGTTTTAGCGGAGCTTTGGTGATGCCGAACCTTGTCCCTCCGGTAACGACGTTAGAAGGGGTAAAAGAGTATAAGAAACGGATTAAACATGCGATAGGACGGGATGATTTCGAACCTTTTATGACCCTCTTTTATCAAAATTACAACAGAGCATTTTTGGAGAGCGTTCAAGATGAAATTGCAGCGATAAAACTTTATCCCAGCGGGGTAACCACCAACTCTGAGGGGGGTGTGAGCTCTTTCGATATTGAATCGATGCGTGAAACACTTGAAGCGATGTCCGATTTGGGGATTATCCTCTCGGTTCACGGCGAGACCAACGGATTTGTGATGGATCGCGAAGCCGAGTTTATGTCGGTTTATGAGATGCTCGCAGAGAATTTTCCGAAACTCAAAATCATAATGGAGCATATCACGACCGCCGAAGCGGTGGCGATGCTGGATCGTTATGAGAATCTATATGCGACAATCACGGTCCACCATCTCATCATTACTCTCGATGACGTAGCGGGGGGGATGTTGCGTCCCCATCTGTTTTGTAAACCGATTGCCAAACGCCCTGAAGATCGTGCGGCACTTTTAAAAGTGGCACTGGATGCTCATTCGAAAGTTATGTTCGGTTCGGACAGCGCACCCCATCCGAAACATGCCAAAGAGTCGTGCGGATGCGGAGCGGGAGTGTTTACCGCCCCTATTGCGTTGCAGTTGCTGTGTGAGGTGTTTGAGGCGCATGACAAACTCGATAACCTCCAAGCCTTTGTCAGTGATAATGCGCAACGTATTTACGGCATTTGTGCCGAGTTTAAGGAGGTGGTATTGGTTAAACACAATTTTACGGTTCCGGATATGTACGGCACGGTTGTGCCGATGCGAGCGGGAGAAACTTTAACATGGTCGATAGAGCGTGTTGACTAGAATTTTACTTCTCGAAGATGATTTGCTTTTTGGTGAATCGATTGTGGACGTACTTGAAGAGGAGGGATTTGAAGTTATCCTTTGCCGTAACGGTCAAATTGCATTGGACGAAACCTATAAAAATCATTTCGATCTTTACCTTCTTGATATTAATGTTCCTCTTATCGACGGCTTGTCACTTCTCAAAGAGTTGCGCCGTGCAAACGACCGCACCCCTACTATTTATCTTTCCTCACATCAAGAGATTGAGACCCTTTCTCAGGCGTTTGAGATCGGGGCGGATGATTATCTAAAAAAGCCGTTTAACACGGATGAGCTTCTTGTGCGGCTTCATGCACTATTACGTCGTAATAAAGGGAAAGAACGCCATTGTATCGGTGAACTTTGTCTTGATGAACTGCACAAGTGTATTCTAATGGGGGGAAAAGAACTCTCTTTTTCCCTTAAAGAGTATCAATTGATGGCACTGTTTATACGTAATGCGGGAGAAATTGTCACCAAAGAGATGATTATGGATACCCTCTGGAACCCTTCGGAAATGATTAGTGATGGGGCAATTCGAGTCTATATTAACCGTATAAAGCAAGAGATAGGCGCCGATTTGATCGTTAACATTCGAGGGTTGGGGTATCGTCTTGTTTCGTAATGTTGAAATTGCTTTGGCATCGCTTTATGTTACCACTACGGGGGTTTTGATCGCAGGCATTTACTATGTCCATCAAATATTAGGGGTTCAACAGTGGGGTATTATCGCGTTTGTCTCTTTAATCATTACATTAGGGGTGGGAGGTATTTTGGCAAAAATTGCGATTACTCCATTACGAGAACATTTTTACCATTTGGAACGTTTTTCCAAGGAGACGCTGCATGAGCTGAATCTCCCGATCAATACGATTACCGCCAATGTCCAAATGCTCCGTAAAACACACACCGATGAAAAAAGTCTCAAAAGGCTTGAACGGATTGAAATCGCTTCAGAGATGTTAAAAGAGCGCTATAATGAGCTTGATTATTTGATCAAGAAGCAAAGTGAACGGGAGAAAATCGAGCACTTTGATTTACGCGAAGCAATTGAAGAGCGTTTGGTATTTTTACGCTCTCTCTACCCTTCGGCAAGATGGGAGATTAATCTTACTTCGTATGAAGTGAACTGCGATCGAATCGGTTTGGGAAAAGTTATCGATAATTTAATCGAAAACGGGGTGAAATATTCACCCAAAAATCCTATAATCACGATCACACTTCGAGAGAATATTTTGAGTATTAGCGATCAGGGGATAGGGATGGATGAGATTACCCTGATGCATATTTATGACCGCTATTACCAAAGTGACTCTACGATGGCAGGATATGGGATCGGTTTGAATCTGGTGAAACGCTATTGTGATCGATACGGTATAGCATTGCACATCTCCTCTCGTATCCATGTGGGGACGAATGTTAAACTTGAATTTAAAAAAAGGGAAAAATAATGGAAAATAGCAGTTGGTTGGAATTTGCACACTCGGCAGTAGATTACGGGATTATCGGGATTTTAGTTTTGATGAGTGTTGTCTCCCTATGGCTTTTTATTGAGCGTCTGATGGCGTACGGTTCGGTGCGAATCAGTGATTACGATACCAAAGAAGAGTTAGAGCTAGACCTTGGAAATAATGTCAGCACGATTGCAACTATCGGTTCTAATGCTCCGTATGTTGGACTGCTTGGAACTGTTTTAGGAATTATGATTACTTTTTACTCCCTTGGTGATGTCGGCGCGGTTGATCCTAAGAAAATTATGACAGGGCTTGCTTTGGCGCTTAAAGCAACCGCAATGGGGCTTGTAGTCGCAATCCCTGCGATCGTGTTTTACAATATTTTGCTTCGTAAAATGGAACGTCTTATTACGTTATGGGAAATTGACGCCCGTAAAAAACAAGGATAAATTATGAAAATGAAACGGATCGATACGATCAACGTTATCCCTTTCATCGACATCATGTTGGTTCTTTTGGTGATGGTATTGACTACCGCAACATTTATCAAAACGGGATTGATCCCTGTCGATCTTCCCGACGCCAAAGGGAGCGCAGCAGAGCATAAGCCGAGTGAACTCAAACTCACCATCCAGAAAGACGGAACACTGATGCTGGGAGAAGAAAAAACACCGATAAGCTTAGTGGAATTTGAGCAGAAAGTGACAGAGGGCGGAAAAGAGATGACGGTTGTTCTCTACAGTGATAAAGAGGCGGCGTTTCAAAACTTCGTGGGTGTAATGGATGTCCTCAAACGTCTCGGACACGAACAGCTCTATATTGTAACGGATAAGCAGAAATAATCATGCATCAGATCAGTAACTACGTCTATGCGCGTGATGAGTTACTGGGGTGGGATATTCCTACCAAGCGGCTACCTAACCCGTATCGAGATTTTCCCTACATGGTTATTGAAGGTGTTCTAAATCCTTCAGAATGTCGTGCAATAACCCATTCGGCCTTGACGGATCAAGAAGTCGTACAAGCAGAACTTCGGGGGAGCTCTCTCGACACCACGATCCGTAAAACCGATATTCATACACTCAGTGCTGAACATCGAGCCCTTTATGATCACCGTTTTGAAGCGGTTCGAGTTGAAATCGAGGATTTTTTTTCTATCTGTTTGAGTAAAGCGACCGATGTACAGGTTCTCGGATACGAGAGGGGATCGTTTTACGTCAAACATTCCGACGATTCAAGTGAACTGAGAAATCATCAAGGAGATGTGATCGGTTACAAAGCGGTTGCCCCGGAGCGTAAACTCACAACCGTCCTTTTTACCACCTCTTATACTCCCCATCCGAGTGATAATGACCACTTCAGCGGAGGCGAGCTTCTCTTTAATTACCTCTGTGATGAGTCAGGTAATACGATCACTCTACGCCCTGAAGCGGGAGACATGGTCGTGTTTTTAAGCAACCCCTATTTTGCTCACGAAGTTCTCCCTGTAAAAGAGGGATTCCGTCTTTCGCTGGTTCAATGGCATGATGGGATTCTATAGGGTATAATTTCGGATCTTTTTTGCAAGGGCGAAACTATGCGCTACTTTTACAGCTCGTTTGCTATTATGGCTTTAGGTCTGATTGCGGCATATTATCTCGGCGGACTTGCCGCCATCTACATTACATTTCTTTTAATTGTCCTTGAAATCTCCCTTTCGTTTGATAACGCGGTTGTCAATGCAAAGGTGTTGGAGACCATGGAGCCGATTTGGCAGAAACGGTTTATCTTTTTCGGTATTCCGATTGCGGTATTTGGAATGCGTTTGGTATTTCCTCTCGCGATTGTCTCTATTGTGACCGGAATGGGAATGATGGAAACACTTCAGGTGGCGATGAATCAGCCTGATGAATATGAAAAAGTGCTTAAAGCAACGGAATCGACGATCTTTGCCTTCGGGGGAGCGTTTTTATTGATGGTCTTTTTGGACTTTTTCTTCGAAGAACGCGATGTCAAATGGGTGACATTTGTGGAAGGTTCCAAAATGATGGAACGCTTTTCAGGGGTGGCCAATATTGAACTTATTACCGCCATTATGGTTGGAATCGGTCTAGGGCACATTACACAGGATTTTGGTGTAGTTTTGGCATTTATGTACGGGGTATTGCTACACTCATTGCTTGGAATGCTGGACCATTTTCTCTCTTCCGATACGGTGAAGAGTGGAATCGCAGGCTTCATTTATCTCGAAGTTCTTGATGCGAGTTTCAGTTTTGACGGTGTTATCGGAGCGTTTGCCCTTACCAGCAATATCTTTATCATTATGATCGGTCTTGGTGTGGGAGCTATGTTTGTACGGAGTATGACGATCTTTTTTGTCGAGCATAAAACGCTTTCACATTTTCGTTATCTTGAACACGGTGCCCATTACGCGATCGGTATTTTGGCGATTATCATGTTGATGAAAATCACGACCCATATCAGCGAAATGGTGACGGGGACAATCGGTATCGGATTGATCCTGATTGCATTTCTTCATTCCGTATGGGAAAATAAAAAAGCGTATCAATAAAAAATCTCGCCCCCTTTTTTTAGAGGGTAGAGGTAACTCTGTTTTTCCCATTCTGTTTTGATCGGTACATCAAGCCATCGACTCTGCGGTAGAGGGTATCTTCCGCATCCGCTATTTTTACCTCAGAAACCCCGATACTAATCGTTATCAGTTGGTTTGTGATGGTATGCAGATCACTCTCAACGACCTTTCTCACCTTCTCCGCTACATCTATCGCTTCATATAATGTCGTATTGGGGCAGAGAATGACAAATTCTTCTCCTCCGACTCGAAAGAGGGTATCGGTTAAGCGAATATTTTTTTGTATCAGCGAAGACATTTCAATTAAAACCGCATCACCTGCTCTATGCCCATAGGTGTCATTAATCACTTTGAAATTATCTATGTCAAACAGCATCATCGAAAAAGGGGTATTGTAGCGTTCGAAAAGGGATAAAAGTTCATCGATGCGTTCTTTGTAGGCTTTGACATTTTTGACTTTGGTAAGATTATCGGTATTGGTCAGATTGATGTTAGTAATCAATTCGGAATGGTGCAAAGAGGTTCCCATAATAACAAATACCAAACTCACCAGATAGGTGATAAGCATTAAAATAGACTCTATCTGCGTTCCGATACTAAAGAGCCCGTGACCTATTTCTGCAGAGAAGATAATCATCTCTATAACGATGATGAGCATAATACTCATCAGCATATGTGTCCGTATTCGAAACGCGGTAATGAGCAGCAGCGGTAAAACCAAAAAAATCAGATAGTGAAGATAAAAAGAGAGCCAAATTAATATAAAAGCTAATATCCCGTAAAGAAGAGAGGTTTTTATCTCTTTAGGGGTAGGGGCAGAGAGGGTATTAAACGTATCGTACAGCGGATACAGCAAAAGGAGACCTAACCCATCAGCAAACATAAGAAGGGCTATAAACCTGCAAAGATCATCATAGTCAATATAGCCTCCGATTGCTAGATTGAGTGAGAGGATAATGCCGCTGATAAAAGTAGGGATAAGGGCTCCGTAGAAAGTAAATGGGAGTAAAACCTTGACCGTATCGAAGCGTGTGTTGACATAGCGTCGGATGAGTAAAAAGGATAACAAAGGTGCCAGCGTATCAGCAAATGCGGCAATTGAAGTATGGAGAATATAGGGTGTTGTTTCATTTATCATTCCCGGATAGTTAGCGAAATAACTCCCTATAAAGATAAACGGCAAAGATTTTAATCCGAATTTTTCGATTAAGATAACGCCGATTCCGAAAGGGAGCCATAACAGAGTGATATTTGAGGGCTCAAACGAAAAGAGGGACATACCGAAAATGGCGACAGAATAATATATGAGTGTACCGAAGAGCAGAGCAGAGAAAGATTTTAGATTAAATGAGAACACGGAATCACCATTCATAATTGTAATGGCCTATTATAACGAATCGATGTATTTATGTATACGAAAAAGGTAAGAAGAGAAAAAATCCCCGAAAAGGGGGGGATTTAAGAAAAAGGGAGAGGAATTACATCATCCCCGGCATTCCGCCCATACCGCCCATATCCGGCATAGAAGCAGGTTTATCCTCTTTGATCTCGTGGATCGTTGCTTCAGTGGTGAGGAGCATACTCGATACCGACGTTGCGTTGGTCAATGCAACACGCTCAACTTTGAGCGGATCGATGATTCCCGCTTCGTACATATCGACGTATTCACCCGTTGCCGCGTTGAATCCGATGTTTTCATTGGTTGCAGAAACGATCGTGTTGACGACAACGCCCGCATCGTATCCCGCATTCTCAGCGATCTGTTTTACCGGAGCGGTGATTGCGCGGAGGATGATCTCCCAACCGATTTTTTGATCGCCGCTAAGGTCATGTTTCACTTTTGCCGCCGCACGGATCAATGCCGCACCGCCGCCGATAACGATCCCCTCTTCAACAGCCGCTTTGGTCGCTGAGAGTGCATCGTCTACACGGTCTTTTTTCTCTTTCATTTCGGTTTCGGTTGCCGCACCGACTTTGATAACTGCAACACCGCCTGCGAGTTTCGCAAGACGCTCTTGGAGTTTCTCTTTATCGTATTCGCTCGTAGTCGCTTCGATTTGGGTACGGATCTCTTTGATACGTGAGTTCACCGCATCTTTGTCACCTGCACCATCAACGATAGTGGTGTTATCTTTGCTGATAACAACGCGTGCCGCTTGTCCGAGGTCAGCTACGGTTGCACTATCAAGGGTACGTCCGATCTCTTCGCTGATTACTTGAGCACGGGTAAGAACGGCGATATCTTGGAGCATCGCTTTACGGCGATCCCCGAATCCAGGAGCTTTAACCGCTGTGATGTTCAATACGCCGCGAAGTTTGTTCACCACGAGAGTTGCCAATGCTTCACCCTCTACATCTTCAGCGATGATAAGAAGAGGGCGTGAGCTTTTTTGAACTTGCTCCAACACAGGAAGAAGGTCTTTTAGGTTTGAGATTTTTTGATCGAACAAAAGGATAAACGGATGATCGAGTTCAACGGTCATTTTTTCCGAATTGTTGATGAAATACGGGCTGAGGTAACCACGGTCGAACTGCATCCCCTCAACAACGTCAAGCTCATCATTGATCCCTTTTGCTTCTTCTACGGTGATAACACCGTCACGGCCTACTTTGTCCATCGCTTCAGCGATCATGGCACCGATACGCTCATCGGAGTTAGCCGAGATAGTAGCGACTTGTGCAATCTCTTTTTTATCGTTGATGATGCGTGACGCCGCTTTAAGCTCTGCCAAAATCGCTTCGGTTGCTTTATCCATACCCCGTTTTACTTCGATCGGATTAGCACCTGCGGTGATGTTACGTAAACCTTCTTTGAAAATAGAGTTGGCAAGGATGGTTGCCGTAGTGGTACCGTCTCCCGCCTCATCCGCCGTGTTAGAAGCAACCTCTTTTACGAGTTGTGCCCCCATGTTCTCTAACGCGTCTTTGAGTTCTACCTCTTTGGCTACCGATACACCGTCTTTCGTGATAAGCGGTGCGCCGTAGCTGCGTTGGATAAGGACGTTACGTCCGCGCGGCCCCATGGTTACTTTGACCGCATCGGTAAGTTTTTGTACCCCTGCGGCTAACTTATTGCGTGCATCGTCTGAAAAATGGATCTCTTTTGCCATAATTATGTTCCTTATCTAAAATCTAAAAATTATTTAATGATACCTAGAAGGTCATCGGTTTCAATTACCAAATAGCTTTTGCCCTCAAGTGTGAGCTCATTTCCAGCGTATTTACCGAATACGACGTTATCTCCGGTAGAAACGTTCTCTACTTCAGTGCTAACAGCAACGACGGTACCTGACGAAGGTTTTTCTTTTGCGTTGTCAGGGATAATGATACCTGATGCAGTTTTGGTTGCCTCTTCGAGACGTTGAACCAATACTCGTTTTCCAAGCGGTTGAAAGTTCATAAGCATTTCCTTTTATGATGAGATTTTATGTGTGGGATTGTACATGAGTTTAGGTAAAATGTCAATACTCTTAGTCACTAAGACTCAATAGTTATGAGCTTAATCGTAGCTATAATAGTGAGTTAAATTTTTTGACTTTAGAATCTTTTCTACTTATAAGCTATTAATAAGTTATTGATCACTATAATTCCGGTCTTCCCAAAAGATGGCTGGGTAGCTCAGCTGGTTAGAGCGCTGGTCTCATAAGCCGGAGGTCGGGGGTTCGAGTCCCCCCCCCGCCACCATCTTTCAATCATAATCCAAATTCATTATTTCGGTAACACTCCTTATACATTCCCTGTGTTATAATCCTTAAAAGTAGTTCCTAAAGGGATACAATGGATATGGTTTTAGTACTCGTTTTATTGCCGATCATAGCAGCATTATTGTTAGGATTATTCCCTTATCAGAGGCTTCAATACATTATAAGCGGGGTTGCCTTAGCCCTCCTCAGTATCGTCGCTTTCTCTCTTTATACGTCACTCAGTGATTTCACGTTCCATCTCCCCCACAATCTAAATATTTTAATTATTGCTGCTGATGTGGTGCTTCTCCTCTTTTTCCTTTATCAAGGTAGAAAATTCAATAACATCAAAGTCATGGTACTCGCTGTAGCTCAACTCCTTTTGTACGGTTATATAGAGATGGTTGCACCGGCAGCAGGGTCGGCGGAAATCATTGTCGATGAACTCTCGAAATTTATGTTTTTGATTATCAACGGAGTGGGGGGTGTTATCGTCCTGTACGCTGTCAAATATATGGAGGGGGAGTCGGCATCGCCGTTCAAAAAGAGGCTGTTTGTCGGAGCGTTGCTTGTTTTTCTCTCTGTAATGAACCTGATCGTGTGTGCGAATTCGATCCTCCTTTTCTTCTTTTTGTTTGAGATGACGACGCTAGCTTCGTATCTCTTGATCGCCTTTCGTGGCGATGAGATCAGCCGTGAAAATGCACTGAAAGCACTTTGGATGAATCAAATCGGCGGAGTGGTGATTTTAGTCGGAGCTTTGGTCGCTATTATCGGGTTTGATACGGTGATGTTTGATACGTTACTGGAAAGTTCAGGCGGTGTGCTAATGCTCTCGGTCGCACTGCTTTCTATGGCGGCATTGGTGAAGGGGGCTTCCCTCCCGTTCGAGGGGTGGTTGTTGGGGGCAATGGTGGCACCGACTCCAGTAAGTGCGATGCTCCATTCGGCGACGATGGTTAAAATTGCTCCGTATCTTATTTTGAAACTCTCTCCCGTATTGGTCGCGACGATGGTGGGAGGAGTTATTTCGCTTATCGGAGCATTGGTATTTGTTGCCGCGTCGTATTTGGCATTGTCACGCTCGGTATTAAAAGAGATATTGGGGTATTCGACGGTGGCGCTTTTGGGTCTTATGATGGCATTGGCGGCAATCGGTACACAAGAGAGCATCGCTATCGCAATGGTATTGGTGCTCTTTCATGCCCTCTCTAAAGCGCTGCTTTTTCTCTCGGCCGGCGTACTCGAAAAACAGTACCATTGTAAGAACATCGAAGAGATGAAAGGGATGGTAAATCGTGATCCTAAAACGGTCGGCTTTATCCTTTTCGGGTTTGTCTCTTTGACTTTGCCTCCGTTTGGTCTTTTCATGGGGAAACTCTTTGCGATCACCTCGGTGGCATCGCTTTTGAGTGAACACCCCGCATACTTAATCGTCTTGCTAGCACTTATTATCGGCAGTACGTTGTTGGTATTGCTTTATTTTAAAGTTGCTTCCGCATTGCTATCAGCTCAGTCGGATGTCGTTCAATCTGAGAAGATGCCTATTCCGACAGGTTTTAATATTCCGTTGGTGGTGTTAAGCTTTTTTATCGTTGCGGGAGCGGTCGGATACATTATGATGCAGCAAAATATATTTGTCATTTTATTGGCATTTCCGATGCTGTTTGTATTTGCCCTACCGTCAATCATACGAGGTATGGAGCGTTATGACCGTACGATTCCTTATCAATGCGGTGAAAAAAGTTCTTTTGATTCGGCATTGGTTTATTATGCGCCCTCTATCAAAATACAGCGAGCAATGTATTGGGGATTCGGTATCCTTTTTGTCGCCGTAGCACTTGTCGGAGCGATGACATGATTCTTGTATGGATTGCTTTGGCACCGCTTTTGGGCGGTTTGCTTTACGGAGCGGAACGGATGCTTCGGGCTCGTATGCAGCGTCGTCAGGGGCCGCCGCTTCTACAACCGTTTTACGATATGTTTAAATTGCTCGATAAGCGGACGTTAATCATTCATGCTCCCCATGCGCTCCTCGCACTCGCCCATTTCGCAGTATTATGGTTTAGTATTGCCGCGATATTTTTAGGATGGAATCTCCTCTACATCATCTTTTTACATCTCTTTGCTCAAATACTACTGATTTTAGCCGGGTACAGTGTTCGCTCACCCTATTCACACATCGGATCAAACCGTGAACTGTTGATGGTGGTGGCGTACGAGCCGGTACTGATTTTGGTGGCGGTGGGGTTGTATCTGGTGAGCGGGAGTTTCGAAATCTCGGAGATACTCAAAACGGGCGGTTATCTGATGCAGTTGCCGCTATTGTTTGCCGCATTGTTGATGATCGTCCCGATCAAGGTGAAGAAATCTCCGTTTGATATCGGTGAAGCCCATCAGGAGATCGTCGGGGGGATTGAGGTGGAATATAGCGGTGTGTTTTACGAGTTTTTGTATATGTCCCGTTTTCTCGAATACCTTTTTATCTATAGTTTCGTCTACCTCTTCGGTGGAGAGTCGCATTGGGTGGGGGCAGTGTTGGTTGCTGGGGTCTTTTTGCTCGTCAATCTCGTCGATAATGCGACCGCCCGTGTCAGACCTGCGCAGATGGTGAAGATCATCTACACCGTCGCGATGGCTCTGGCGGTACTCAATCTCGCGGGGGTACTCTTATGAAATTCTTTACCCCTTTTCGGAAAAAATCGCCGTGGGTACTGCACTACAATGCGGGGAGTTGTAACGGGTGTGACATCGAAATTCTAGCTTCCCTCGCTCCCAAATACGATCTGGAACGTTTCGGGGTGATCAATACGGGAAATCCGAAGCAATCCGATATTTTTCTCGTGACGGGGCCTGTCACCTACCGATCCCGCGAGCGTCTTGTCGAGCTCTACTCCCAAATCCCTGAGCCAAAAGTGGTCGTGGCGGTCGGATCATGCACCGCGACGGGGGGTGTGTTTCGGGGGATGTATAACGTCGAAGACGGGATCGATCGCTATATCCCCGTCGATGTCTATGTCCCCGGATGTGCCGCATCGCCGCAGCTCATTATCGATGCGTTGGTCAAAGGGTTGGAAGTGCTTGAAGCGAAAAGCAAAGAGATTGAAAAACCGTTCAAACTCTTCGGTGCAATAGAGACGATACATAATAAACTCAGCCGCCTCAATATGGCTACAAAGGTGGAACCTCATGAGAAAGATTGAAACGACACTCACGACGTTATTGAGTGACATCGGAGCGTTTTATGAAGCGAAAAAATGGCATTTCCTGAGTGTCAACGGGATCGATTTAGGGGAAGGGAAGATCGAACTGCAATGGATTTTTTCCCAATACGGCGTTAAAGATGAGATTGTCATCTATTATGCCCTCAGTGATTATGAAACCCCTGTCCCCTCAATAGTCAGCTTGATCCCCTCTAGTATTATGGGGGAGCGGGAAATCGTTGATATGTTCGGGCTCACAGTCGATGGAGCGGAGAGCGGACTTTATCTCGATGAGGATTCGCTGGCACATCCGCTGCGAGGTGAAGTATGAAAAAAACGATCCAAATCCCTTTGGGGTCACAGCATATCTCTCTGCTAGAACCGATACGGTTTAAATTCGAGTGTGAGAACGAGAAGATTATCGGGGTCGATGCCGATGTCGGATTTGTCCATCGCGGGGTGGAGTTGGCATGTACTCGCAGTTTTGAGTTTAAGCAAGTAGGGTATGTCGTTGCTCGTGTTTGCGGTCTCTGCGCTATCACCCACTCCCTCTCGTATACTCTTGCCGTCGAGAAGCTGTTGGGATATGTCGCCAATGATCGGATCAAGTATCTGCGGATGTTGATGGTGGAGCTGGATCGTATCCACTCGCACATGCTCTGTCTCGCTCATACGGCGGAGAATGCCGGATTTGAAGCCCTCTTTATGCAGATTATGGGGGATCGGGAACTGATTATGGACGTTCAAGAGGCGATTAGCGGGAACCGTGTTCAGTTTGATTATATCTCGATCGGTGGGGTAAACCGCGATTTGACCCCCGAACTGGTGGCGCTGATCCATAAAAACCTCGGACTACTCACCGGTAAAATTGATGCGCTTATCGGATTGTTTGATAACAACTGGTCGCTCTCTCTCAAATACAAAGGGGTAGGGGTGTTGAGATTGGAAGATGCGTACATCTACAATGCTCTTGGCCCGTTGGCTCGTGCGGCGGGGTTGGCAACCGATGTTCGCGCCGAAACGAGTGATTTCCCCTATGAAGATATAGGCTACACAATGATTCTTGAATCTACGGGGGATATTCATGCGCGTAACTTCGTCCGTCTTCGAGAGATTGTGAACTCGATAGCAATGTGCCAAAATATTGTGAATAACCTCCCAGTAGGAGAGATTCAGGAGAAGGCAAAAGGGAAACCCAGCGGCGAAGCGGTGGTTCGTGTCGAAGCGCCGCGCGGAGAGCTTTTTTATCTGGTGCGGGGGAGCGGTCAGAATATACTCGATCGTGTTCGGATCAAAACCCCGACCTTTTCAGCGATTCCGGCGATGATGGAGGTGTTTAAAGGTGCTGAGTATGCCGATGCCCCTGCCATCCTCGCCTCGTTCGATCCGTGCATGTCGTGTACGGCGAAGTAGGAGACTCAGATGTTTAAATCGATGCTAGAGGCATTTTTGAATCTCTTTCGACCGATTCGCACGCACCAATATCCCGCCGAAGAGATTGTTTTGCCGAGCGGGTATCGGGGATTGATCGAATACGGGATAGATGCGTGTATCTTTTGTGATAAGTGCGAGAAGGTGTGTCCTCCGGGGGCAATACTCTTTTATCAAAATGAAGACGGGACGAAAACGTATCGCTATAACCCGTGGCTCTGCATCTACTGCGGTGAGTGTGTCCGTGCCTGTCCGAAACCCGAAGAAGCGTTGTGGCAAAGTGAAACGAAACAGCAATCTGCTCTAAAAGAAGAGGGGGCAAACGAGGGGTGGTTCGTCTGGGAAGAGGCGTGCAAACAAAGCCGCGAAGCGTATGCGGCTGCCAAAAAATCGGCTAAAATTCAAAACAAGAGTGAGGAGTAACGCATGCGCATTGTTATCGTAGGAGGCGGGATTGCCGCTGTGTATATTGCCAATACCTTTATGGAGAGTGCTTCTGAATCGGAGATCGTTATTGTTTCCGATGAAAAACACCCTCCTTATGATCGTATCCATTTGTGTAAGTTGGTAGAGGATTGTAACTGTGTTGACTCGATTGAGCTGGAACTGCACCCGAAAGTGAAGCTGGAACTGGATCAAAAAATCATCTCTATCGATCCCGCGCAAAAACGGGTTTTCAGTGAACATGCCGCATTTCACTATGATAAACTGATCATTGCGACGGGTTCGGTTCCTAAATCGCTCTTTGATATTTCACAAATCGAGAATGCGGCAACTTTCCGTTCTCAAAAAGATTGTGAACAAATTGCGCAGGGGATGATAGGTCGCAATGTGGTGATCGTCGGAGCGGGACCGATCGCGCTCGAATTGCTCGATACTCTCATGCGCAGTGACGCTCCGCAGAGTATCACCTTGCTTGTGCGTAAAAACTATCTCTACTCCGAGGTGATTAGCCGTGAAGGATTGGCACTGATTCAGGGGATTTTCGAAGCGGACAGCCGTGTAAGTATCCGATTCGGCGATCAAATCGTGGATAAAGAGGTTGAGGGAAATGTTATAACCAAGGTGTTGACCAAGCAAGGGGAGATCGACAATCCGTTTATCATTTTCGGGGTCGGAATCGATCCCAATATCCCCTACGCGCGTGACCTCCTTGAATGTGACAAAGGTATTTTGGTAAATGAGAGAATGCAAACGTCGGATGAGAACATCTACTGCGTCGGCGAAGCGGCACAGCTCCGAGAGGGGGGATTTATCGCCGGACGGGTCAAAGAGTGCACGATCCAAGCCGATGTGGCTATCGCGAATCTCCTAGGCGATGAGAGCAAAACATTTACCGAAGAGGTCTCGATCGACGGACTCAAAGTGGGATCATTTTTGTTCGCTGATGTCACCGCAACCGATTTTAACCCCAAAGATAGTGAGAACGAAACGATTTTGATCACGCATGGGGATCGGATCGATCAGTATATCGTCAATAATGACAGACTGAAACGATTTATCGGGATCAACACCAACATTGATCTTCTGGCACTCAAACGGTTGATTGAAACTAATTCACCGATTGATGCGGCGTATCTCTACTCGAACCGTTTGATGTCCGAATACGGAAAACTCGTTTGTAGCTGTGAGGGGGTGCATGAACTGGAGTTGGTCGAGATTATCCGTGAGAATGCGGTGACGTCGTTCGCTGAGCTCAAAGAACACTCAAAAGCGGGACGAACTTGCGGACGGTGTAAGCAGGATATTTGTGCGATTATATCTGCAACTCCCGTCGATCCTGAGGAAGCGGCACGGCTCCGACAAGAGCGGCTCGATACAGCTGCTGCAGCAGAACTGGAAAAAGTGCGCGCACGGATCGAAAAATACAACCGACTTCATCCGAAAAATCAACTGAGTGCCAAGAACTTCCATGAGGCGTTGGAATCGTTCGAGATGAGCCGCGAGTTTAACCGCTGGATTTCGATGATTACCGCATCGATGCATCTGCATCCGCAGTTTGAGGGGGTCGTGGAAGAGGGGGTAACGCAACTCAATAAAATCCCGATCATCTGGCTCGAACTCTCCGACTGTACGGGTAACTCGGAGGCGTTTATCAAAACCTCTCACCCCAAAGTGGACGATCTGATCCTCAAATACATCTCGATCGATTATCATGAGCTATTGATGGCGGCTTCGGGGGATCAATCCGAATCGGCGTTGGAGAGTATCCTCCATAACGACAGCGGTAAATATGTCTTGATCGTCGAGGGGGCGGTTCCGCTTGGGATGGACGGTAAATTTTTGCGTATCGGTCCTAAAGGTGAGACGGGAGTCGATTTATTGCGTCGCGTTGCGAAAAATGCCGCAGCGGTGATCGCGGTGGGTTCATGTGCGTATGATGGCGGTGTCGTCGCCGCCGCGCCTAATCCGACGGGTGCGGTCGGGGTAGCTGAAGCGCTGAAAAGAGGGGATATCATCAACCTCCCCGGCTGTCCGACCAACCCGATCAATATCGTCGGAACGCTGTTGCAGTACATCATGTTCGATGAATTCCCTAAACTCGATTCCAATAACCGCCCCGAATGGGCGTACGGTTTTCGTGTTCATGATAACTGCGAACGCAGAGGTCATTATGATGCCGATGAGTTTGTCCGTGAGTGGGGTGATGAGGGGGCGAAGAAGGGGTGGTGTCTCTTTGAGATGGGGTGCAAAGGACCGTACGCCGATCTCAACTGTTCTCTCGTGAAGTTCAACGAGGGGACGAGCTGGCCGGTACAGGCGGGGCATGGATGTTTCGGCTGCGGTCAGGGAAAAATCGCGTTTGATCAATATGCAAATAACCGCAAATTACCGGAGGGAAGTCATGAGTAAAAAGATAATTATTGATCCGATTACGCGAATCGAGGGGCATTTGCGGATCGAGGTAGAGATCGATGAGAATAATGTCGTTACCGAGGCATGGGCTTCGGGGCAGCTGTTTCGAGGGATTGAGACGATTTTGCGTGGTCGTGATCCACGCGATTCTGGGCTAATCGCACAGCGCATCTGCGGTGTCTGTACGAATGTCCATTACCGTGCCTCGATCAGTGCCGTGGAAGCGGCGTACAAGATTGAGATCCCTCACAATGCCGAGATTATCCGCAACCTCGTCACTCTCTCTCTGTTCGTCCAAGATCATATCGTCCACTATTATCACCTCCATTCGCTCGATTTCGTCGATATTACGGGTGCGCTAAGTGCCGATTGTACGAAAGCCGCCAAAGATGCGGCATTGTGGTGTGAGCACCCTTATCGCAACTCCGACGGTCATCTCGAAGCGATCAAAGAGAAGCTGGAGGGGTTTGTCAAAGCGGGGCGGTTGGGACTGTTTGCCAACGGCTATTGGGGGCACTCGTCGTATCGTCTTAGCCCAGAGGAGAATTTGGTACATATGAACCATTACCTCGAAGCGTTACGGATGCAGCGGGAACTCTCTAAAGCGGTAGCAATTTTCGCAGGCAAAACTCCCCACCCTCAAAACCTTGTCGTCGGTGGGGTGACAAGCGTTGCCGATATGCTCAACCCTCAGCGACTGAATGACTTTTTGTTTATCATCAAAGAGACGAGAGATTTTATCGAGCGTGCCTATGTTCCCGATATGGTGATGCTCGTCAATGCCTATCGTGACTCGATTAAAGCGGGAGAGGGTCGAGCGGTCGGGAATTTCATGTGTTGTGGAGGATACCGATTCGGTAAAGATCAGCAGCTATTTTCAAGTGGTGTCATCAAAGCGCATAATTTTGAGACTGTCGAGCCGTTTGATTCGAGCAAAATTACCGAAGAGGCATCTCGCTCATGGTATGAGAACGATGCTCCCCTCTCGCCGTATGAGGGAGATACGACACCGTTTTATACTGATCTAAACGCAGATGGCTCTCTCAAAACCGAGGGAAAATACACGTGGGTCAAAGCACCGCGCTATGATGGCGAAGTGATGGAAGTGGGACCTCTTGCTCGTATGATTATGGGATATGCCCAAAACTCTCCCGTAGTTCGTCCGTATATGGAGCGGTTTATGAAGCGCTCGGGTATGGAGCTGATCGATTTCTCCACGACGATAGGGCGCAATGCCGCACGGGCTGTCGAAGCGCAAATCTGCTGCGATTATTTGTTTGATACGATGAGTGATTTGATCGAAAATATCAAATACTACGATGAGACGACATGGACTGCGTACGTGTTCGAAGAGCTTCCTCGTGAGGCGAGGGGTGCGGGGATATTCGAAGTACCGCGCGGAGTTTTGGGCCATTTTGTCCGTATCGAGGATGCTAAAATCGCCAACTATCAGGCGGTCGTTCCGACGACATGGAATGCTTCGCCTAAGGGAACTAAAGAGGGACGCGGAGCGTATGAGGAGTCGTTGATCGGGATTAAACTTGCCGACCCTTCTGCACCTTTGGAAGTATTGCGCGCGGTTCACTCATTCGATCCGTGTCTCGCGTGTGCGGTGCATGTGATCGATGCAACCGGAAAGGAATTATCACATTATAAAATAATGAATGCTTGTTCGCTATAATTACCCTAATGAATTTGTAATAGGAACTAATTTTGGCACGCTTAAGTAAAGAAGAACGTAAAATCTCGATTATGACGAAAGCATTGGAGCTATTTTCTAAAGAAGGATTTTACCAAACCACGATGCCCTCTATTGCTGAGAAGATTGGGATGAGCGTCGGTAACCTTTATAACTATTTCACCTCCAAAGAGATGCTTGCCAAAGATCTCATCCTCTACATCGCCGAAATTTTGGGTGAAGAGATTCGTAAAATCAATGAAAGTGGGGTGGGTACACAAGAGAAGATCGAAGCGATTGTTCATATGTATTTTCGTATTGCTAAAGATCGACCGGAAACCATCGAGTATTTTTTACGGGTCTACCTCTCCAACCGCGAAGTATTTCAAAACAGCTGTGAGGGGATGATCTGCGTCTCTGCATTCGTGACAGAGATGATGATTTTCTTTGAAGAGGGTGTTCGGTGCGGTGAGCTGAGAGATCAGGACTTTTTCAGTGCATTCGGTTTGTTTATGGGGTATTTGGGGGGGATGGTATTTATCAATGGTGAGAATATCCTTCCGAAACCGTTAGAAGAATACGAACATACCATTGCCGAAAATATCTATTATGCCCTCAAAACCCGCTAAACTCCGCGTCATTTGGTTGCAAGGGATCACTTGCAACGGCAATACCCACTCGTTTTTAAATGACCCCTCTTTGGGGAGTCTTTTAGAATCGATCGAATTTATCCACCATCCTATTCTCCCTTGCACAAAAACACTCAAAGAGTTGGTGAAAAAACTCCCTAAATCGGATATTCTTATTTTCGAGGGGGCATATCGAGCTGATTTTGAGCGCGCAGGGGTGGCGATGGAAACGCTTTTGAGTGCGCTTGCATCTAAAACGAAACATATTATTGCACTCGGAAGCTGTGCGAGTTTCGGAGGAATTTTCAAAGAGTTTTCCCCCGAGCATATCAGCGGGATACTCTTTGATAAAGAAGAAGAGCGTGGCCCTTTGGAGATGATGCGAGAGAAAATCATTCTTCTCAGCGGCTGTCCGGCTCATCCCAAATGGCTTAGTTTTGTAATCGAGATGATTGTAGCGGGTAAGCGTATTTCAGTCGATGAATACCGCCGTCCGAAAGAGCTTTATGGCTATCTCGTCCATAACGGATGTCTACGAAACGAGTATTTTGAGTGGAAAGTTGATAGCGATACATTTGGAACCAAAGAGGGGTGTTTATTTTATGCCCAAGGGTGCCAAGGCCCTTATACTCACGGCAGTTGTAATAAAATTCTTTGGAATGAGGTGAGTTCCAAAACACGAGCAGGAACCCCGTGTGTCGGCTGTACGGAGCCCACTTTTCCTAAGCGTGAACTTTTTAGTACAAAAACCTACATGTCGATTCCCGCAGAGATGCCTCTGGGGATCCCAAAGCGGAGTTATCTCGCGTTAGCTGGGGCAGCAAAGTCTTTTCATATCAAACGACTTGAAGAGAGGTTAATCGATGATAACGCATGAACTGATCGAACGGATCGAGGGGGAAGCTGTACTCGATTTTAAAACCGATAAAAACGGACGGGTTCAGGATGCTGCTATCCGATTCTTGCATTTTCGGGGGATGGAAGCGATTTTAGAGGGGCGTAACGCTCTTGATGCTTTGGTAATAACCCCGAGAGTATGTGGAATTTGCGGTCATTCACATCTCATTACGACGGTAAGGATGATTGAAAATATTTACCACAATGCGGGAATCCTAATCCGTATTAGTGATAAAGCCCAGTCTATTCGTACCGTTACCCTCTCGTGTGAACTTATTCAAAATCATATTAAATGGCTTTATTTGGTGATGCTCCATGAGAGCGGTAAAATGTTGGGTAAAGAGCCCGCTGTCGCGCTCAAAGCATTGTATATTTCATCTGCGGTAAATCAGCTGTGTGCATTGTTTAGCGGGCAGTGGCCTCATAGTTCGTATGCCATCCCTGGTGGGGTAACGTGTGATCCCACCCATATCGAAGTGATGCAAGCGCTGAGAATCCTCTCTGATGTGGAGCGATTTATAGACGATGAGGTACTGGGATGTACTCCTGAGGTGTTTGAGCAAGCGATGAGGGATAATAAGATATTAAGCCTCAAAGGGGATTTTGGAACCGTATTACGTAATTTTGAGACTCTTGGGCTTTTGGAAAAGGGGAAAAGTCACGGCCGATTTTTAGTTTTGGGAGAGGCAGAGGGGGTTATACTGAACGGTGTCCGAAACCGTACCGATATTACTCTGGTTTCGGAAGATATTTCCCAAACGTTTGAACACGGTGGAAAAACCTATGCAAAAAACGCCCTCTATCAGGGAGAATTTTATGAGACAGGGCCGCTGGCACGTGCTTTGGTTCAAAAGCGTTCAGGGGTCAGTGATTTGTACCGTACCTATGGAGACAGCGCCTTGACACGTCTATGTGCCCGAGTCGAGGAGATGGTATTGCTGTGCACTCAGGTACGGCAGCTTTTGAGCTCCCTTGACCTCTCTCAGCCCTCTTTCATCCCCCCTCCTGCTATTGAGAGTATTAGCGGCTCTGGGGTAGGGATACTCGAAGCACCGCGCGGATCACTGATCCACAGAGCAACCATCGAAAAAGGGAAAATAATATCGTATTCCATTATCACCCCGACCCAATGGAACCTTGGCAACGGAATAGCTTCAAATCTTGGTGTGGCGCAAAGGGCGATGATCGGAGCCGACACCATTGCTAAAGCTTCTTTGATATTTCGGACTTTTGATGTCTGCTCTGTCTGTACGACACACTAAAATAACTTTTTACAATTTACATTTAAAAAGGTAAATAATATTTAATTATCATAATGAAATCATCCGAAAAACCGCTTTAGTCCTAAAGTTAAATAACAAAATACCTTTTTAAATTAAATTTTATCCTTTAAATATTCGTTTAAGTTATCCAGACGTACAATACTGAATGATTGTTCATTAAAAATTGAGGAGGGGATTATGTCCGATAAAGTAGAAGCGGTTAAAAAACTGTTTACTTCGAAAAGTTCGCGCGTCGAAACGAACAAGGGTGATACGTATTATCAAGACTTGTTCGAAAAATGTGAGGCGCGTTTGAATGAAATGCGTGCCCAAACACCTGCTAACAAGCTTGATTTTGCTGATCTTTTGGAAGAGAACGGGATTGATCGACGCGAGTTTATGAAATGGGCGAGTGCGACAACTGCGATGTTGATGCTTCCTCCAATGTTTACACCGTTGGTTGCGGATGCTGCGGTGATGATGAATCGTGCTCCCGTAATTTGGTTGGAATTGCAAGACTGTGCCGGTAACTCAGAAGCACTATTGCGTGCAGACGGACCAAAAATTGATGAAATCGTTTTGGACATAATTTCTCTCGAATTTCATGAAACACTTCAAGCTGCTTCCGGTCATCAGGCTGAGAAACAACTTGAAGAGGCGATGGAACATTTTAAAGGAAAATATCTCTTGTTTGTTGAGGGTGCCATTCCGATGGGAATGGAGGGTCAGTACGGCACGATCGGTGCGAGCGGTGAAACATTTCATGATCATTTAGTACGTTGTGCTGAAAATGCGGCGGCAGTAGTTGCGGTCGGAAGCTGTGCCACATTCGGCGGTATTCCTGCAGCTGCTCCAAATCCTACGGGTGCTGTTGGTGTTATGGATGTTGTTAAAAATAAACCGCTTATCAATATCCCGGCCTGTCCGGCAAATCCCGCCAACATGGTCGGAGTCATTTTGCATTATGTATTGACAGGGCAAGTACCGGAACTTGATTCACTTCTCCGTCCGAAATTTGCATTCGGTTACCGCATCCATGATAACTGTGAACGCCGCGCTCATTTTGATGCAGGTGAGTATGTTGAAGAGTGGGGTGATACCGGAGCTCAAAACAATTTCTGTCTTTATAAAATGGGCTGTAAAGGGCCGATGACGTTTAACAACTGTTCAATTGTTCGCTACAACGAAGCGGTGAATTGGCCAATCGGAGTCGGACGCGGTTGTATCGGATGTTCGGAACCCGATTTCTGGGATAAATACGCGTATGAGCGTCCGATGGCGGATGCAAAAATCAAAGCACCTACGGGTGGAGTTGAAAAAACCGTTGATGAATTCGGTTTGGGATTGTTGACTGCAGCCGGTATCGGTATTGCGATCCACGCAGCAGCCAGCACTGTAGCCGGTAAACGAGAAAATTCAGGAGAGAACCATGAGTAAGCATATAGTAGTTGATCCTATTACCCGTATTGAAGGGCATTTGCGTATCGAAGCGGTCATTGATGACAATAACACGATTGTAGACGCGTACAGCGCTTCAACAATGTTTCGTGGGATTGAAACGATTTTACAAGGGCGTGATCCACGTGACTGCGGACTTTTGGCAATGCGTATCTGCGGTGTTTGTACCGGTACTCACTATCAACGCTCGATCGAAGCGGTAGAGGATGCGTTTAAGATTACGATCCCTAAAAATGCTCGTCTTGTTCGTAACTTAATCCAAGGTGCACTTTATTTGCATGACCATGTGGTTCACTTTTATCATCTTCATGCTCTTGACTTCGTGGATGTGGTTTCGGCTCTCTCTGCCGATCCGGCTAAAACTGCGGCAGAAGCACGTAAATGGGCGAGTGTTGCAGGTGAATCTCCGTTTATTGATGGGGAAAGCCAATTTAAAGAGATCCAAGATCGTGTTGCAAAATTTGTAAAACAAGGTCGTTTGGGTATTTTCGGAAACGGTTATTGGGGTAATCCTCATTATAAATTGACACCGGAACAAAACCTTATCGGGGTTGCTCACTATTTGCAAGCGTTGGACATTCAACGTGATATGGCAAAAATGCAAGCAATTTTCGGGGGTAAAAATCCGCATCCTCAATCCATCGTTGTCGGTGGGGTAACGTGTGTTCAGGATATTCAAAATCCTGCACGTATCGCGTTGTTCAAATCTCTATTGCTAGAAGGGCGTAAATTTGTTAAACAAGCGTATTTGCCGGATGTTTATATGGCAGGTACCATGTATGCGGGTGAAGCGACTGATTCTAAAGCTACTTTTACTGAATTGATGGGGGGCAAAGGTGTCGGCGGAACCGGTGGCGGACTCTTGAATTTCATGAGTTATGGAGATTTCCGTCTCGATGATACAGGCTTTTACAGCTCTGCACTCCTTTTCCCAAGCGGTGTAGTTATGGGTGGAGACATCTCTAAAGTACTTCCGTTGGAACAAGATAAAATTGCGGAAGACGTAACGCATGCTTGGTATAAAGGGGATAAACCTCTTCATCCGTATGACGGGCAGACTATTCCTGAATATACGGGACTAGATAAACGAGCTGATGGTATCGCGTATCTTAAAACCAAAGAGAAATACAGCTGGATTAAATCACCTATCTACAACGATACGCGTGTAGAAGTTGGGCCGTTGGCTCGTATGGTCATCGGTGTGGCGGCGAAAGACAAACGGATTACGAAATACGTTACCGAGTTCTTGGAACGCGGAAATCTTCCGGTCACGGTACTATTCAGTACGGTCGGGCGTACTGCGGCACGTGCTATCGAGACATCACTTATGAGTGATGTGATGATCGAATGGATTGATGAACTTGCTAAAAATGTTCTTTCCGGAGATAAAAGTACATGGACCGAATTTGATTTTGATGAAGTGAGTGTAAGTGCGAAAGGTCGCGGTATGGCGGAAGCTCCACGTGGCGCACTCGGTCACTGGGTGAGTATTGCGGATGGTAAAGTCGTAAATTATCAAGCGGTCGTACCTTCAACATGGAATGCTGCTCCACGTGATCATAAAGGACGTCTCGGTGCGTATGAAGCGAGTTTGATCGGAACCAAAGTGGCTAATCCGGAACAACCGCTGGAAATTATCCGTACGATTCACAGTTTTGACCCTTGTATCGCATGCGCCGTACACGTTGTCGATACCAAAGGTAAAGAGCTTGCTGTTTACAAAGTAGATACCTCTTGCAGTATCTAAGGAGATAATCATGAAACAGGGGTACAAACAAGTCAAACGTATGACACCCGCAATGCGCATCATCCACTGGGTGAATGCGATTTGTATGATCGGTGCTATCGTGACAGGGCTTTACATCGGTCATCCGTATTACCAGACGTTGATAGCTGACGGTGCTGTTGATAAGTATGTTATGGCATGGAACCGTTACGGTCACTTTATTATTGCGATTATTTTTGATGTTACATCAGTGATTATCGCTTATTTGTATTTTTTCAGCCGTTTTGAAAAACCTTATAAAAAGCTGATTCCCAATACGCAAAACATAACTGAGTTTAAAGCGGTATTGGTTAATTTACTAACGCTTAATCGTAAAAAAGAGTTTGATTCAGCGCATGCGGACAGTTTCAATACCGTCTATTTTACGATTTTCCATCTATTACTGATTTGGATGCTTTTAACAGGGCTTCAATTGTATGTGCACGGATTAGGATCAGGGATCAGTTCTATCGGTGCTTGGTGGCCTTGGATGTTACATTTGGCAACCGACTGGACAATTTTCGTAACCGGCGGTACGTTGATGGATGTACGTATGTCTCATCATACGACGATGTGGTTGATTATTTGTTGGGTAGTGTTTCATATCTATTACCAAGTATGGAGAACCATTTTCTGGAAAGAAGCGGATATCGCTATCGTTATCGGCGGTTCAAAATTTGTAAAAGACGATACATTAAATTAAAAATGCCAAGGGAATAAAATCCCTTTGGCTACGCTTGCCGCTATGGCACTAAAGCTTGCCTCTTTGAGGCAGAATATGTCAGAATGAATCTGATAGTCTTTTTATCACTTTCAAATGTGAATGTGGTCAAAGTACTATACTTTAATTATCAAAGGTCACTTATGGCATTTACGTTAGAGGTGATGACCTCATATTCACAACCGACGATTAAAAATTATTTGATTTCTATTATCCGAACTTTTGGGATAAAAGCGGTTGTCCATCAGCAAAAAAACAAAATCATTTGTGCCTTTGAAAGCAATCATGAAAAACTTCAAGGATGTTTGGAAACGATAGCCTCTACCTTACCCGCATCATGCTTTATGAGTAGCTCTCAACATTATGAGATGGAGGGAGAACCGGAATCGATTCCCGATTTTACCCAAGAATACCCCCTCTCACTGGGATTGTGTCCAAGTTGTCAAAAAGAGATATTTGATCCCTCTTCAAAGCGCTATTATTATCCCTTCACCCAATGTACCCATTGCGGCGGGCAATATACTTTTTTTGAACATTATCCCTATATTCGCGCCAATACGGTTTTCTCTTATATCAAGCCGTGTTCCACCTGTGAGGATGAATCAAACCGTTTAGGGCGTCGTGAAAAACAGGTATTGAATTCCTGCCATGAGTGCGGTATTCCCGTAAAACTAACACACAAAGAGAAAGAGCGCTACGCAAATGATGCAGGGAGTTTTCGAACCATGTTTGAAGTTGCGGCCAAAGCATTGCGCGACGGTAAAACACTCCTTATGAAAACGACGATGGGATACCGTCTGTTTTATCGTAGTGAAACGCTCTCTCCTCCGGCAGTCTTAATGTTACTTAACGCGGTTAAAATTACCGATTATTGCTCTTTGATTCATGATGAGTTTAATGCATTGCTGAGTATTGAGCGTCCGATTTTGCATGTCGCACTGAAAGATGAAACATTGCGCAGTACCTTTGGGACAAGTATCAATGTGAAATATCCGGATGAGGGTTTTTCTATTCTTCTTGCGAAAGAGCTAACCCTTTTGGGGCTTGACTATATCACGTATGAAGCTTTGGACGTAGCGGTAGAAGCCGATTTTGTGATGGAGTTTGACCTTAATATTCATGCGCAAAGCGATATGCATCTTTTTATCAATAAAGATATTAAATTTATCGCTTCGGGAGAGCGTGTCTCTTTCCCTTCACGTCTTGCTTACGGCACCGATACGCTCAGTATTGCGCACGCTCTGGTCGGTATCAAAGATGACAAAGGGATGTTATTTGATCAAATGGAGCGATTTGATTCGGCATCTACCCTCAAGGTAAATCAGCTTGAGAGTGAAACCCCTGCGGTTGAATCGAGCAACTTTCATCCTATCTCCGAGGATGAAGCTTCGTTTATGTCGGTTATCGCCGAACACAATAAATTCGGAACGAAAGTAGTAGGTGCTTATTTTCAGGGGGAACCGTCATTTTTGTATTATGACGGCAAAAAAGTGATTCGGGTTGTCCCCCCGAAACACTTTAGTTCAGTGGGATTGATCGATGCTATGGCCACATTGCGTGAGGGATCGGATCGATTAATGGTTAATGTAGAAAAAAACCATACACAGCTGTACGCGCTTCTTTTAAAAATTGAACAAAGCAACGTGAACCTTTTTGAAGCAACGGCAATAATTTTGGGACTTGAAGAAGAGAGTTTTGAGGGGGTGATGAAAGAGGCCCTTAAATTTATCGGCAAAGGGGGGTTGCAAATCGATACCAAAGTAGAAGATAACCGATTCAACCATGTCGCATTTTTAGCGAGTATTATCAGTTATCGCCTTGCGGGTGTTGATTCAGTTTATCTTAGCTATTCTATCTTTGAATCTTTTGGAGACTATTTCAGCGAGCTTTTGACTGAGATTAAAAGCAAAACAAAAGCAACTGAGATTGTATTGTGCGGCTCGTATTTTGCGAGCCAATCACTTTTTAGCCGCTTGCAGAGGAACTTAAAAAATACCCCTCCGCTTTTAAATATGAGTTATCCGATAGGGAAGGAAAATTGCGTTGTCGGCGGAGTCTTCATCTAACCAAAGCGTTACCATACGGATAAAAGGGATAGTTCAAGGGGTTGGATTTCGCCCTTTTGTCTATCGTGAAGCGCGCTCTCACGCGATTGTCGGGTTTGTTGTAAATACTCCCGATGGAGTCGTCATCGAGGCTGAGGGATCAGCGTGTAATTTATTTATCGAGAGTTTACACGCCAATCTTCCCGAACGCGCTCGTATCGATTCGATTGAAATATTTCAGCGAGAAGCCATCGGCTATAGCGATTTTGAAATCCGTAACAGTACTTTGGGTGAGGGGAGTGTCGCCATTCCTCTGGATACGGCACTCTGTCTTGCGTGTCAAGCGGAGATGGATGATCCTCTCAATCGTCGCTACCGTTATCCGTTTATCAACTGCACCGACTGCGGGCCTCGTTATACGATTATTCAAATCCCCCCTTATGATCGTGTCCGTACCTCTATGAAACATTTCACGATGTGTCAAGAATGTGAAGTGGAGTACAACGATCCGATGTCACGCCGTTATCATGCTGAACCGATTTCATGTCCACAGTGTGGCCCGCAATTAAAGTTTCTTGATAATAAAGGAAACGAAATAGCGGGAGATCCTGTCGATCTGGCGGTGCAAATGCTTAAATCAGGAAAAATCATTGCACTGAAAGGGCTGGGTGGATTTCATTTGATGTGTGATGCTACTTCAGAGAGTGCCGTATCCCAATTACGCGAGCGTAAGCGTCGTAAAGGCAAACCTTTGGCGGTTATGTTTCGCTCATTAGAGCAGCTCGAAGCGTATGCCGAGATTAATGAGACGGAGAGAGCATTGATTACCGGAGTGATCAAGCCGATTGTGATTGTTCGTGCCAAAGAGGGGACAAACCTCTCTTCGCTTATTGCCCCTAGAATTGATCGACTAGGGGTTTTTCTCCCTTACACACCGTTGCATCGGCTCCTTTTTGAAATGGTTGATTTTCCGTTGGTCGCTACCAGTGCCAACATTAGCGATGAGCCTATTATCGTCCGTACCGAAGAGATTTCCCGTAGATTAGGTCATGTAGTAGAGGGGATTTTATCGCATGAACGCTCTATTATTAACCCCCTTGATGACTCGGTAGTTCAGGTCGCAGAGGGACGCGTAACGCTTCTTCGGATGGGGCGTGGATTTGCTCCCCATACACTCTATGGATCACACCATTTTGAAAAAAGTATTTTGGCGGTCGGTGCACATCAAAAAAGTGCTATTGCCCTTGGCATCAAAGAAAATATGATCCTTAGCGGCCATATCGGAGATTTGGGGAGTGTAGAAGCGGATAATTATTTTGAGAAAACGGTGCAAACTTTCAAACGCTTTTATGAGTGCGAGCCGACTTTGCTCATACATGATCTGCACCCGCAGTACGGCTCTACACGGTATGTATCGGCTCAGAAGAGAGAACATCTCGGTGTTCAGCACCATTATGCCCATATCTTGGCGTGTATGGCAGAATACGGCTTGAAGGAGAAAGTACTCGGATTTGCATTTGACGGAACCGGATACGGAGAAGACGGGAGCCTTTGGGGAGGTGAAGTGTTGATCGCCGATACGCATGGATATGAGCGGAGCGGATATTTAAAACCGTTTGCCCTTTTAGGTGGGGATAAAGCGATTAAAGAACCCCGACGGATTGGATTATCGCTGTTGTTTGAATGTTTTAGTCTCGATGAGGTGCTCACTCTGAAATCTCCGACGACAGAATCGTTTTTACCCCATGAAATACGGACACTCCATCATATGTGGGTTAAAAAACTGAATGCTCCGCTTAGTAGTTCCATGGGACGATTATTTGATGCGGTCGCTTCGTTGGGAGGATTCATCCAGAGTCTTGATTATGAGGGGCAGGGGGGAATGATCATGGAATCATTTGTGGATGTCACCGTAGAGGGAGCGTTTGCATTTGAAGTTCATAATGGGGTGATTGACCTTTCTCAGATGATTAGAGAGATTATTACTATGGGTGAGGATGCGGATACTAAAAGGGTTATTGCCAGCCGTTTTCTTGCTACGATAGAAGAGATCATTCACTATTTCGCGAGGCTGTACCCTGAATTACCGATTGTTATCGGGGGCGGAGTATTTCAAAACCGCGCGTTGATGAGTCGGCTGTACCGACGTTTCGGAAGTACTCGGTTTTATGCTCAGCAGCAAACGCCGATCAATGACGGCTCGATCGCGCTTGGACAGCTGTATTATGCATTACACAACACAAAGGAAATAAATGGACGCTAAAGTAGCCCTAATCGGTTCAGGAAACGCATTTTTTAAAGATGAAGGAGCCGGGCTCTATGCAGGTAAGTATCTCAAAGAAAATTTTATGTATGAGCCGTCATTGGACATTGTGGATGGAGGAACGCTCGGGTTTCGTTTGATGCCGCTGCTTCAGGAGTACGAATATGTCATTATTGCCAATACCAGCTCCGATGACACCAAAGCCGTAGGGACCATCGAAGTGATGAGCGGTGATGAGTTGATAGCCAATCAAGGGATCAAAAAAACGGCGAATGAGGTGGAAATCACCGAGATGCTCCAAATCTGTTCGATGGCTTCGCATTGTGCGACAACGACGATGATTAGTATCGTCCCCGAAGACATAATCAGTGTATGTGTCGATATTACTCCCGCTTTGCGTACGCAATGGGATAACTATATCAAAGTGATTTTGGAAGAACTCTCAAAATACGGTATTCAGGCTACGAAAAAAAGTGAGATTATGAGCTTAGATGAGATTATTGAGCAGTTTGCTAATCCGAGTATCGAGTACGGTAAAGGGTTCTAATGTCGATCGTTGTATTGGGGGTCGGGAACGTACTCGAAGAGGATGACGGTGTCGGTATCTATGCGTGTGCCTATTTGAATACTAACTATACCTTCACCCCAGAAATCGACATTATAAATGGCGGAGTGGAAGGGATTAATCTGCTTAACCTTTTTATGGAACACGACCGTATCATTATCCTCGATACGATTAATCTCGACGACGAAGCGGGAAGTATTTACAATATCCCCTCCTATGAACTCAGCGGATTTGGTCTTAATAGTGGCGGAGCCCATGAAGTAGGGGTGATGCAATGTCTGGATATGATCGAGCTGATGGGACATCCGCTACCCGAATCAAACGTTATCGGCATCGTTCCCAAAAGTATTACCTTTCATATGGGGCTGAGCGTTGAGCTTATGGAGCGATTTGAAGCGTATATAAAAACGGTTATACACTATCTCAAAACCATTCACATTGATGCGATGTCAAAAGAACCGCATACAGATTTGATAGAGATTATAGAGACGTTTAAATATCCGAGCCGTTAGGGCGAAAATAGAGCCGTTCCAGTATTTTTGAACGTTCATGAAGCGGAGTATTGAACTTAAACTCCGCCTCTTTTAGATAATAAGGGAAGTGCTCACGGCTGACCCCTTTGAACATGGTGATGAAATTTTCAAAATAGTGCCAAAAACGGGTTATTGCATTATCATGTTCGGATATTTTGATAATTTTGCTGGTACGCATGAACTTTGAAAATTCTTTATGATAAATATCTTCGAGATTATCTTCCAAAAATTGTTGTTTAAACATACCTAATGAAGGCATGAGAAGCGTATAAACATTATTGCCGTATTGAAAAGTTAAGAAATTATGGGAGTCAAAAATAGCCGCCTTATCGTTTCTTTTCGATTTTTCAATATAGAGGTACTCTTCGTATTGAGATTCGTGTGTACGGTGAAGATGGTAATACTCTTCACAATATTCGGCACTCAGATATCGAAATTTTTGGTAGTATTTAGAGATGGTTACGTAACTAAGACCCAGAGATTTGGATGTGAAAAGGGCATTATCACCGTCGCAAAACGCTTTTATGACACTTTTGATCTGATTAACACGTGCAGGACTGTACTTTTTTTTGCATTGGCTGCATTTGACATTCCCCTCTTTGAGCTGATAGAGAGGCGATGAACAATAAATACAGGAATATTTATCTAAATTTAGTGCCATTTTTATCCAAGAAACATTTATTTTAAAGTTCATTATAGTTAAACAAACTATAATTATTTCTAAACTGAATAACAATTCACAAAGGAGTTCATATGCACATTCCGGATGGTTTTATCTCCCCTGCTACCTATCTTCCGGCAACGGTTATAGCGATTCCATTATTGATGGTGGCTTTCAAAAAAACAAAAGAAGCGATAAATGATGAATCTTTTGCATTTCTTTCGTCACTTACCGCTTTTTCATTTGTTGTCATGATGTTTAATATTCCTATTCCCGGCGGTACAAGCGGACACGCTATCGGGGCTGCTATTTTGGCGATACTCTTCGGCCCTTGGGTGGCTGCGTTTTGTTTATCGCTTACTCTCTTTATTCAGGCGCTTGTTTTCGGGGACGGGGGGCTTAGTGTCTTTGCCGTCAATTCTCTAGCGATGGGATTTGTCGCTTCATTCACCGCATTTTATGTCCATAAGCTCTTCAAAAATAGAGTCAACCATAGTATTGTTTTGTTTTTAGCCGGTTGGAGCGGTATCGTTGCCGCATCCGTTGTTGTTGCCGTAGCTTTGGGAATTCAGCCGCTTTTAGGTGTTGATGCTGCCGGTCATCCGATTTATTTCCCTTTTGACTTAAGCGTTACGTTACCTGCGGTTGTCGGTTCCCATCTTCTGTTTTTTGGGGTGGTTGAGGGATTTGCGACGATGTTAGTTCTGAAATTCATTGAGAAAATCACCAATCAAAATTCAAATAAAGAGGTTTTAGTATGAGTCAAAACAAAAAGTATCTGCTAGCTTTTATCCTGATTACTATTATACTCACACCGCTTGGTTTGATTGCGCAGGGGCCGGCATGGGGTGAATGGAGTGCAGAAGAGATCAATACGATGATAGGATATGTCCCTCAATCGATAGAAAATACAAAGCCCTTGATTGAAGCACTTATTCCCGATTATGAAATCAGCGGGTTAAATGCGTTAGCTTCGACGTGGATAAGTGCCGCTATCGGTGCCGCTTTGGTCTTTATGATTATGATAGGAATCAAAAAGACGGGTAAACGTGTCAGCTAAAACCTATTTTATCCTCTATATCGGTACCTTGGTAGCTATATCGACGATGAAGAGCTATGAGCCGCTCTTAATCGTACTTGCTTTTTTGGTACTGATCTCAGGTAGGTCGGTCTTTTCGATTGCACGTAGATCCTTTTTGTTAGTGGCACTCTTTTCGATATTTATTACTTTGAGTTATTCGGTTGTTCTTTATATGAATAATCAATCTTTTTGGCACTATTTTTTAACGGTTAATCTACGCTCCTTTGATATGGTATTCTTGACACTGCTGTTTAGCAGAAAAGTGAATATTTATGAAGCGGTTGCATTTTCGAAAGATTTAAGCTTTTTATTGATCTTGAGTGTCTCAAAAATTATGACCATGCAAAGGGCTTTTGCAGATTATACCGATGCTCTAAAATCAAGAACACTTAAAAAACCGACGCGGAGTCAGATCTATGATTATCTAGGTTCTGCAATCGCCGGATTTTTGGATAAAAACATTAGAGAAAGCAAAGAGAATTTTGAAGCGATGAAGTCAAGAGGTTTTAGTGTTTAAAGCAGAAAATATTACTCTGCAAAGAGAAAACAGTACCATTTTTGAAAAGTTGAACTTAACTATCAAAGCCGGTGAAAAAGTGGTGCTTTTAGGCGTCAACGGCAGTGGGAAAAGTACACTTTTAAAACTGCTTGACGGATTGGTTTTTCCTGATAGCGGAGAGTTGTTTTTTGAAGGAAATTCTCTCACTAAAGGTGCTCTGAAACAAAAAGAAAAAAATGAATATTTCCGTCGCAACGTCGGATTGGTCTTTCAAAATATTGATGCGATGCTCTTTAATCCCACCGTATATGATGAGATAGCATTTGGAGCTAGACAGCTTGAGTTTGACGATGTCGATGCGCGGGTACGAAATTATGCTGAGCTGTTCGGGTTAACACCGTATCTGCAAAGTGTACCTTTTAAACTCAGTGGGGGGCAAAAGCAAAAAGTAGCCTTGGCGTGCGTCATGGCATTATCGCCGAAAGTGTTACTGCTCGATGAGCCGACCAGTGCGCTTGACCCTGCGAGTACCGCCAAATTTCTAGACATTATCGCCGCACTCCCCATCACGACGATCACGGCGACGCACAACTTGGCTATCGCACCGAGACTCGGTGAACGTGTCGTCATTTTGGACGAAAAAGGTAAAATCCTATACGATGGAAGCAGTGAAAACGCGTATGAAATCGATCTTCTCACCCGAGCGGGATTGATAATTTAAAACAAACAAAAAAGGAAATAATAATGTGTAAAGATTGCGGATGCTCGATTACGACCAATAACCACCAGCACGGACATACTCATGTCGATGAGTTCGGACGAGAATATACCCACGTTCATGATCATGAGCATGATACGCTAGAACACCCTCACGAGGGGGGGCATCATCACCATCATCACGACGATGAACACTCTCATAACCATCAAGCAGCGCATGAGACATTGCACCACAACCCACAGCTTAACGATAGTAAAACGATTGCGGTTATTAAAAAGATTTTGGACAAAAATGACCAAGAGGCGCATCATAACCGTGAGCATTTTAACGAACACGGGGTATTGGCGATTAACTTGATGAGTTCACCGGGGAGTGGAAAAACAACGCTGTTAGAGAAGATGGGTGGCTTGGCACCGTTTAAATTCGGGGTTATCGAGGGGGATTTGGAGACGTCGCGTGATGCGGATCGTCTCACCGCGGTGGGGATTCCTGCCGTACAGATTCAGACGGGTAGTGCGTGTCATCTGGACGCGTTTATGGTACACAAAGGGCTGCATGATTTGCCGTTGGCACCACTGGATGTCTGCTTTATCGAAAACGTCGGGAACCTCGTCTGCCCTGCGAGCTACGATGTGGGATCGCATCTCAACATCGTCCTCGTCTCGATTCCTGAGGGGGAGGACAAAATCGCCAAATATCCTGTCATGTTCCGTTGTGCCGATCTTATTCTTATCACCAAAACCGATCTGTTGCCGTATTTCAAATACGATATCGAGCGGGAAAAAGCCGAAGCAAGGAAGATCAAACCGAATGTCGATATTTTGGAAGTAAATATCAACGACGAAGCCTCCATCATGCGCGTGATTGATTGGATTGAATTTAAACGAAAGATGAGAAATTAATATGTGTTTATCTATCCCCTCAAAAGTGGTCAGTATTGACACCGAAAACAATATTGCTACCGTCGATACCATGGGTATTCAGCGTAATGCAGGGCTTGATTTGATGGAAGAAGGAAGTGTCCAAATCGGCGATTACGTACTCCTTCATATCGGGTTTATCATGAACAAAATCGACGAGGAAGATGCCCTCGAATCGCTCAAAGTGTATAGGGAAATACTCGACACGATGGATGAACAAGATAGGCTTGCCGCGATAGCAGAGAGTGATAACTGTCCGAGCGGCGGAGCCTGAGATGGGATTGGAACTTAAAAATCTTTATGATGATTTTCGAGATGCGGATACGATAAAAGCATATGCGAAGATCATCGCTGAGGATGCCTCAAAGCTCCCTCACCCGATCAATATCATGGAGGTATGCGGCGGTCATACCCACACCATCATGAAATACGGTGTGTTGCAACTACTCCCCTCCAACATCCATTTCGTTCACGGTCCGGGATGCCCCGTGTGCATCATGCCCAAAGAGCGGATCGATCATGCTTATGTGTTAAGTATGCAAGAGAACGTCATTTTGGTGACGCTGGGCGATATGATCAAAGTCCCCGGAAGCAACGGAAGTTTGCAAGATGCACGGAGTAAGGGTGCGGATGTCCGTTTCGTCTATTCGCCTCTGGATTGTCTGAAAATCGCACAAGAGAATTCCGATAAAACGGTGATCTTCTTTGCCATCGGATTTGAGACGACGACCCCGATGACCGCCGCCCTTTTGGACACGGTAATAAAACAGGATGTAAAAAATATCCTCTTGCACGTCAACCACGTCACCGTACCCGAACCGATGCGTGCCCTGATCAGTGATGAGGCGTGTATTATCGATGCGTTTTTAGGGCCTTCTCACGTCAGCGTTATCAGCGGCAGCAAAATCTACGAAGAGTTTCCGCGAGATTGGCATAAACCCGTCGTCGTGAGCGGATTCGAGCCGGTGGATGTGATGCAGTCGATCAGCATGATCGTTAAACAGTTCATCGAGGGCAGATGCGAAATGGAAGTGGAGTACAAACGTGCCGTGACGCGTGAGGGGAACCTCAAAGCCCAAGCGTTGAATGATAAATACTTCCATAAAGTGGACTTTCGTTGGCGCGGTCTGGGTGACATTCCCCAAAGCGGGATGGGTTTACGGGAGGAATATGATTGCTACAATGCCGAGAAAATTTACGATGCCATCCTCCCAAAAGAGGAGATTGACGATCACAAACTCTGCATCTGTGGCGATATTCTAAAAGGGAAAGCCTCTCCACCGCAGTGCTCCATCTTCGGCACGGCGTGTAAACCGACCTCTCCGGTTGGAAGTTGTATGGTCAGCTCCGAGGGGGCGTGTTCGGCGTATTATAAGTATGGGAATTTGGTATGAATAAAACAATCACATTAGCCCAAGGTAACGGCGGCGAAGAGAACAATGAACTGATCAAAAAGGTATTTTACAAAGCCTTTAAAAACGAGATTTTAGAGCGCAGTGAAGATGCGGCGGTGATCGGGAATCTGGCGATGACAACGGACAGTTTTACGGTGAGTCCCCTATTTTTCGCGGGGGCGGACATCGGTAAACTTGCGGTGTGCGGTACGTGTAACGACCTTGCGATGATGGGGGCAAAGCCGAAGTATCTGACGTGCAGTGTCATCATCGAAGAGGGGTTTGAGGTAGAGTCACTGGAGCGGATCGTTGAGAGCATGAGAAGCGAGTTAGCGATCAACGGTGCGGTGGTCGTAAGCGGCGATACGAAGGTGGTGCCGAAAGGGAGCGTGGATAAGATATTTATCAACACCACAGGTTTGGGTGAGATCGTCCAAGCGGGGATCAGTTCGAACAACGTGAGCGAAGAGGACGTTATCCTCATTAACCGCGACATCGGGTGCCACGGAGCGACGATTTTCGCCGCGCGCGAGGGGATGGAGATGAGCAGTACTCTCAAAAGTGACTGTAACTCGCTCTATCCGCAGGTGAAAGCACTTATGGACGGAGGGATTAAGATCACGGCGATGCGTGATGCGACGCGCGGAGGGGTTGCGGCGGTGCTTAATGAGTGGGCGAGACAATCGAACGTCTGTATCGAGGTCGAAGAGGATAAAATTCCGATAAGCGATGAGGTCAAAGGGATTTGCGAGATGCTGGGCTTCGAAGCGACGGCATTGGCGAATGAGGGGACGTTTGTGTTAGCGATCCATAAAGACTCCGCCGCAAAAGCCCTAGAGATACTGGGAGGCTTCGAGGTGTGCGCGATGGCATCCGTGGTAGGAGAAGTAACTCAAAAATACCCACAAAAAGTGATATTGAAAAGCCCGTGGGGGACGTCTCGATTTTTAGAGACCCCTAACGGCGAATTACTACCGAGGATCTGTTAAATGCACGAATACTCAATCGTACAAGCACTTTTAACGCAGTGTGAAGATATTGCGAAAGAAAACGAAGCCGAATCGGTCTCGAAAATCGTCGTAAAAATCGGCAAAATGTCGGGAGTAGAGCCGCATTTGCTCGAAATAGCGTTTAATACGTTCAAAGAGAAGACGGTGTGTGACGGAGCTGATTTTGTGATGAACGTTCAGCCGCTTGTGATCGAATGTAAAGCATGCGGTGTGCAGACAACGTTGGAAAAGATTTATTACAAATGCCCCGCGTGTGAGAGTTTGGACGTCAAAGTGATAGACGGTGAAGATATGTTTTTAATGTCATTAGAGATGGAGTAGGGTATGCAAGAGTATTGGGAATTATATATGAAAACCATCGACGGCGCTATTGCCTCGGTTTTGGTAAACGTCGGAATTTCGGTGGAGCTGCCGAGTGAAGATAAATTTATTGTGGGTTTTATCAAGTTAAAAATGAAATCTCCTAACGATAAAGGGTTGATTAGCGAAGATGAAGAGGCGCAACTCTCTTTTATTGAAGATAAAATCGAGATGGAGTCATTACGTTATCGCGTCGGGAATTATGTCGGCAAAATCGTCTCAAATGGAGATATAACTTTTATTTACTATCTTAAACACGATTTTGAATGGCCGGATGCAGTCAAAGCGGCAATGAAAGAGTTTCCCGATTATAGCTACGAATACGGCTCAAAACCCGACAGCGAATGGGAGGTATATCACAAACTATTGTTTCCAACCCCTATTGAATGGCAAATCATCCAAAATCATAAAGTGTGCGATCATTTAAAAACGCAGGGAGATTCGCTTCATCTTCCTCGTGCGATTGAGCATAAAGCCTATTTTGAGACAACAGAAAAACGCGCTGAGTTCATCGGCGCAATAGAGATCGAAGGGTTTAAAGTCAAAGATCTCATGGATACCAATGAAAACACCCACATGGTTGGGCTCAGTTTCTATCGTCAAGACAAACCTTTTTACTACGATATTGATACATTAACACTCCATTTGATCCATCTCTCCATCCAATTTGGGGGAGCATATGACGGCTGGGAAACGAGTATTGTAAAAATTTAGTAATTTTACACTGAAAGATCATTCACTTTTAAGAAACTTTAATCTATTCACGGTGATAATAAGGATATTAACGTCTCACATAATTATCAAAAGGAGTGAATACATGAGTCCAGAGGAAATCGTGAAAAAAATCGAAGAGAATAAAGGGTTATCTCGTCGTAGTGCTCTTAAAATGATGGCATTGTCACCGATAGCCGCATCGGTGCTTGCAGGAACTGCCGCTCCTACTCCTCTACAAGCATCCTCTTCGGATGCCGTAGGAAAAATTGTTATCGTTGGAGGGGGGTCGGGTGCTCTTATGGTTCTTTCACGTTTGCGAAGAGCTTTATCAAAGCCCGATATCACAATTATCGCACCTAATGAAAAACATGTGTATCAGCCGGGCCAAATTTTTGTAGCTGCGGGAGAGTATGAACCGGAAGATATTATTTTCGATAATACCGGCTATATCGGTGAAGATGTAACTTGGATCAAAGATGAAGTGACAACGTTTGATCCGGATAATAATAAAGTAACGACGAAAGCGGGAACCGTAGTCGAGTATGATTATCTTGTGGTTGCAACCGGTGTGCAATACCATTATGAGCAAATCGAAGGACTCACGGCGGATATGCTCGGTAAAAACGGCATTGCCAGTGTCTATCAGAGTGACCTCGCCGCAGGTACGGCTGAGGGGGGTACCATTACACGTGATTGGTTTAATGCTCTTAAAGAAGCGGCTAAGACCTCTAAACCTCGGGTTATTTGTACCCAACCTTCCACTCCTCTCAAATGTGGCGGAGCACCTCAAAAAATTCTCTATCTTAGCGATGATTTCCTCCGACGTGAGAAACTAACGGCAGATTTTATCTTTGCAACAGCCTCAGAAAAACTTTTTAGTCTCCCTGAAATCGATGCGGCACTTACAAAAGTACAAAAAGAGTACGGCAATATCACCAATAAATTCGGTCATGAATTGATCGCGATTGATGCCGAGAAAAAAGTAGCTACTTTCTTACATAAATATCAAGTACAAGGTGAATACGACAAAGATTTTGAAGAGTACGATATGATCGATAAAGAAGATGAGGTAAAACTTGAATACGATTTTATCCATATTTCTCCTCCGACGTATGCCGTCGATGCGGTTGCTAATTCACAACTTGGATGGCAAAAAGGGACGGCAAAAGGGTGGCTTGAAGTGGATCGTGAGACATTACAACACCGTCGTTACAAAAATGTTTTCGGAATCGGAGACGTGTGCGGGATTCCGATTGGAAAAACGGGGGGAAGTGCGCGTCATCAAGGGCCGATTGTTGTCGGAAACCTAATCTCGGTTATGGAGAAAAAAGAACCTTCACTCAAATTTGACGGCTATACGGTTTGCCCGCTCAAAACGTCGTACGGAGAAATTATTATGGCAGAGTTCAATTATGAGGGGCTTGCGCCGTCATTCCCACTCGATCCGGCACAGCCGAGATGGGTTTGGTGGGCATTTGATTTGTACATGCTCCAGCCGATGTACCGTTACTTGATGCTCAATGGATTAATGTAAAGAGTAAATGTTACAAAAACGTTACATTAATACTCACTTAAAATAGAATTGATGAAAAATACGTAATTTTTTACGTCAACTTTACACTTTGGTATGCGGTATGCATTAACATCTAGTAGATAACAAAATTATCGAGGAGAGGTGTTATTGTATGAGCAGTGAATACGTGTTAAAGGATACCGATTTCTTGGTATCGCAAACGGACGGCAAAGGGAAGATTCTTTTTGCCAATGAAGATTTTTGTAATGTTGCCGGTTACACCTTGGAGGAACTTGTAGGGAAACCGCACAGTATTGTTCGTCATCCGGATATGCCTCGTGCCGCCTTTAAAGATTTGTGGGATACGGTCAAAAGTGGTAAAGTTTGGACGGGATACGTCAAAAATGCCACTAAAAGCGGCGGTTATTATTGGGTTTATGCTACCGTGTACCCTAATGTAGGATGTGACAGTAAGGGAGATTGCGGTTATTTATCTTGTCGTCGAAAACCCTCTTCAGATGAAATTGCTGAGGCAGAACGTCTTTATAAGACTATGAGTTAAGGACGTGAAGATGAATAATTCAGTAAAAATAGCAATTTTAGTCGTAGTAGGGGTGGTTGGAACCTTAATCGGAGTGATTACACAAAGCATCGGTGCTTTAATCGGTGTAATTGTCATCAGTGTATTTGTTTCAATATGGCTGATCGTCAGTTCAAACACAGCAGATGATGGTATCCAAAAACATTTAGATGATTTTTTGCTTCTGATGCAGTTTAAACGTAACCGTCTTCCAAAATTAGAAGCGGAATCGGGAAGTACGGGCGATAAAATCAATGTATTGGCAAAAGCGCATGAAGAGATGCTTCTTGCCGATACCTTGGTGGCTGGAGAAATGGTTCTTTTGGCGGATAAAGTGCGACAAGGGCACTATATGTGCCGCGTAGCAAGTGATACGAAGACCCCGCACGTCCATTTACTTCGTAAAACGATGAACAGTATGTTGGATGCGACCGAAAGCAATCTGGATAATGCGATTAAAGTCCTTGAAGCGTTAGGAGAAGGGAAATTTGCCACCCGTGCCGAGATTAAGGTTGAGGGCAAAATGGGTCAAATGCTTGAAGAAATCAATAAACTTGGCGTCGCATTACAATCGATGGAACAGCAAAATAATGAGGCAAAAGAGATCCTTGATAACAATACTAATCATCTTAAAGCAACCATTGAAGGGTTGAGATCCACAAAATTTGTAGAACTCAATGAAATGATTAACTCAACGGTAGAACGGATTCAAAGCGTGGCGGGAAAAGAGCATGAGCTCTCCGGAAATCTTCAAGCGCTTGTCGGAAATGCCCAAGAGACCAAAGCAATTTTGGTCACTATCGGGGACATTGCCGATCAAACTAATCTTTTAGCATTGAATGCCGCTATTGAAGCGGCACGCGCCGGAGAACACGGTCGCGGTTTTGCGGTTGTAGCGGATGAAGTCCGCAAACTTGCCGAGCGCACCCAAAAAAGTCTTGCTGAAATCTCCGCAACTATCAATGTTTTGATCCAAGCGATCAATGATAACAGCGAATCGTTACATCAGAATATGGATGAAATGATGGATCTAACCCAATACGTCGGAACGGTAGATCAAAAAATGGATGAACTTCTCGTCTCTATGGATGCTATGAGTTAATAGAGTAGTGCCTAATGTATAGGGGAATTTGAGTATTATTTCAAAAAAATGAGACGGGTATACCATGCAAGAACATACAACAATCTATTTTAAAGACTATACTCCTAGCCCCTATACCGTGGATACATGTTCATTGGAATTTATCATCGAAGAGTCTTCCACGCGGGTTGAAAATATTATGGAAATCCGTCGTCAAGATCCCAATGCAAAAGTTTTACATCTAAACGGTGAAATGCTCGATTTAGAGCTGCTATGGGTAAATGATATCCTTTATTCGGAAGATATGTATATCAAAGAAGAGGATGGATTAAAACTCCCTCTTGATTGTGATGATGCACGCATTCGTATTATTAATCGTATTTACCCTGATCAAAATACTGCATTAGAAGGGCTCTATCGCTCAGGAGGAATTTGGTGTACCCAAAATGAGCCTGAGGGGTTTCGCCGGATCACCTATTTCATTGACCGTCCTGATGTTATGACCCGTTTTACGACAAAGATAATCGCTTCCATCGAGAGATGTCCGGTATTGTTAAGCAATGGAAATTTGCGCGGTACGGCGACACTGGATAACGGCAAACATTTGGTTCTTTGGGAAGATCCGATCCCGAAACCGTGTTATCTTTTTGCCCTCGTTGCGGGAGATTTAGGTTCAATTACCGATACTTTTACCACAATGAGCGGTAAAAAGATCGATTTGGCGATTTATTGTGATCGCGGTAATGAGGAGAAATGTCATCATGCGATGCGTTCACTCAAAAAGTCAATGGAATGGGATGAAAACGAATACGGACGTGAATACGATTTAGAGGTTTACAATATCGTAGCGGTGGACAGTTTCAACATGGGGGCAATGGAGAATAAAGGGCTCAATATTTTTAACTCCCATTATGTTCTTGCCGATGAAGAGACGGCAACGGACGGTGATTTTATGGGGATTGAGAGTGTTATCGCGCATGAGTATTTTCACAACTGGACGGGGAATCGTATCACGTGCCGCAACTGGTTTGAGTTAACGCTCAAAGAGGGATTGACGGTTTTTAGGGATCAATGTTTTAGCGCCGATATGAACTCTCCTTTGACACAGCGTTTGGGAGATGTAAGAGCTTTACGTGAGCGACAGTTTGTCGAAGATTCAGGTCCTACCGCACACCCGATCAAACCTGATCATTATATAGAGATCAACAATTTTTACACCGCTACCGTCTATGAGAAGGGTGCCGAAGTGATTCGGATGATGCACACCGTATTGGGGCGCGAGAAATTTCGTCATGCAATGGATTACTATTTTGAAAAATTTGACGCCCAAGCGGTTGGGACGGAAGAGTTCCTTGAATCGATGCAGTCTCAAAGTCCTGTTGATCTTACACAGTTTAAACGGTGGTATTCGCAAGAACGTACGCCGACATTGCGTATATCTAGTGAGTATTTTCCCGCGTCGGCTGAACTGATTTTGAAAATTATCCAAATCATCCCTAAAAATACTAAGAATCAAGAACAGTTGCCGTATGCGATGCCGTTACGATTAGCACTTTTGTCATCTGAGGGTTCCGCATATTCTCTTAAAACCGATGACGTTATTCTCATGCATGAGGATGTCGTGTGGTTAGGAAATGAGACACATGAGATTGTTTTTAAAGAGATACCGGAACGTCCCTACCTCTCTTTAAACCGTGGGTTCAGTGCTCCGGTGAACATAGAGTGCAGTGAACTTGATTATCCGTTTTTGATGGCGTATGAACGTGACGGATTTGTCCGTTTTGAGGCGGCACACCAATTCGGAATCGAGACTCTTGAAGCTATGATGAACGGTGGTGAGGTCAATGAACGTTATATCGAGAGTTACGGAGCGGTTTTGCAAGATGAAGCATGTGATGCGATGTTTAAGTCTCAGATTTTAGAACTTCCGAGTATTACGACCTTAATGCAGCGTCAAACCATTATCGATGTCGTATCGATTGTAAAGGCGCAAGAGGAGCTTAAGCAGGTATTGGCAAAACGCTATAGGGATGTTATTTTAGAGATGATTGATTCGTTGTATGATCCGACAAATACAGATATTGACGGATTGAGTATGGGAAAACGCGCCCTTAAAAATCGTCTTTTGGGAATGGTGATGAGTTTGGGCGATAAGAGCGTTAGCGCATTGTGTGAGAAGCACTATTATGAAGCCCTCTCTATGAGCGAACGTCTAAGTGCTCTTGATTTACTGGAAAACTATGTTCCGGAGAGAGCCTCAAAAGGGCTAGAACATTTTTACACCCTCTACAAACATCAGACGTTAGTGATGAATAAATATTTTACCCTTTGTGCCTCTTCACGTCGAATCGGAACACTAGAGAGGGTTAAAGCACTTCAGAGTGATCCGGCATACGATAATAAAGTACCGAATTTAGTGCGCTCACTGATTGGAAGTTTTGCCCGTAATCCTCTTGCTTTTTATGATATCAGCGGCGAAGGGTTCACTTTTGTTGCCGATAAAGTGATCGAGATTGATGCATTGAACCCTCAAATTGCTTCAGGTCTTGCAGGAGCATTTAAAAATTATCCCAAACTCCCTATGGAGCAAAAGACTCTGATGGGATGTGAATTGGAGCGGATTAAAAACCATCCGAACCTTTCAAATAATGTCTATGAGATCATTACAAAAATTCTTGAAGCCTCTTGAACTAACGGAAAAAGGGGAGAAAAAACTTAATAACAGTTTTTAGCTGTAGCGATTTCAAATCCGATTTCAACATCCTGCCATGTTTTTCCTGCATGAAGATCATAACAAGCTTTATTAATTGCATTTAGTGAAGGGAGCATTGCGAAATCACCCAAATCAATCGTCCCATTGGCAACAACTTTTTCATTCTCGACATGATAGTTCATCGGAATCATTTTTTTGACATTGTTCATGAATATTTCGACTACCGCTTTTCCCGCTTTTGCTGAGATGATTTTTGCTTCGATGGTATGGGCATTTTGTACTTTGAAAAATGACGATAATAATGTTGCATCACGACCGGCGTTACCTGAGTTAACACTTGCGGTTTGAATAAGAATTTGGCTGGAAGTTAACAAACTATCGATACTTTGTGCTGTTTTTGGAATATAAACGGTTTTGTCAAAAGTACCGCTTACCCCTATTTTTTCATATGTCTTAAATGCATTCCATGTTATTTTAGAATTTTTACTACTGTAAGTACAATCTGCAAATGTGGAAGTAGTTAACAGTAATATGCTCAGAAGAATTTCTTTCATGTATTGCCTCTCTTAAATGGTTTTGTAGTTTAGCTCATTTCTATGACGGAAAAGTTAATACGTTTTAATTATAAAAATAATTAAGAAGTCTAGATGGATTGGAATCGTTTATTATGCAATATAATTATCTAATCTATTTGATTGATTAATCATAATAGGGTATCCTTTTATATATTGGTTTTTAAAGGAATAGGTATGATATACAAAAAAATGGTTACTTTACTCGGAGTATTTACACTCTCATGTTCTTCTCTTGGTGCATACGATACGGAGTTAGCTAAAAAATTTGATGGTTTTTATGAGAAAATGACATTTGAACCGTTGTCTAAAAGTACATTGATCCTTAACCCTGATGCATTTGTCGAAGAGGTAAAAAAAGATCCCTCAATCGTTGTCATAGATGTGCGCACTTCGCAAGAACAAGCATTTGTCAAATCAGGATACGTTCACACTCTTGAGATCCCGCTTGAGGAACTTTTTAAAGCAAAAAACTTGGAACGTATTCCAACAGATAAACGTCTTGTTATCCTTTGCCATTCGGGAACCCGTGCAGTTCCTGCAGCCTTGAACCTAAAAATGCTCGGATTCAAAAATGTTCAAGTGTTAGAGAACGGGATTGTAGGGATGGCGCAAATCAGTTCTCCAAAAACGTGTATTTTGAAATAAGAATATTGTGATGGAATTTTTCACTTTTGATGCCTTTATCTCGGTTCCTACCCTTATTACAGCATATTATGTAGGGGTGATTTTTATCCCCCTTCTAGCCTTTCTTAATAGAGAAGTGAGTGTGAAATGGGTACGTTTTTTGGATGAGAAAACGGGTTTGTCAAAATGGAAATTATTATTTGTTTTTGCTTTTCTATTTGTTTGTTTTCAGATTGTGTGGAGGATGATGTTCGAAATGATGATAGGCTATTTCCAGATGCACGAGTATCTGCGGCAGCTTGCCGGCTAAAAGATCAGATGGGAAGAATTATTTCCCCGTCTGATTAGTCATTGCTTCAAGCTCTTCGAGCCGTTCCATTTTTTGGTAATGGCGGAGATTCAAGATGGCAAATTTATATCCTAAGAAGATAATTATTGGCCAAAGCCCCAGCCACAATAGCGATTCAATGTATTCCATTTTCTTCTCCTAATAACTAAAGGGATCGTTTTTAATCTCATCGTGGGTGATAGGACGCATCATCGCCCGCCAAACAACAACGATATAGCCTAATACTACAGGTACAAATAACGATACGTAACTCATGACGACCAGGGTGTATCGGCTTCCTGAACTGTTCACTATAGAGAGGGAACTTTGGATATCGACGTACGAGGGGTAATACGGTTCACCATTAATCCCCGTAGAGAATAGCAAAGCAAAAACCATCAGCACAGTTCCTGTAGTCGCAAACCAAAATCCTGATTTTGCCCCTCTGAGTCCTCCGAGAAGAAACAATCCAAGTCCGATGATAAAGGGAGACATCACCCAAATCGGATGCTTTATAAAGGTGTAAAAGTAGCGGTTTGCTTCGATGATAACCCCTGCATCGTTTGCAGATACTCCTGGTACAATGAATATCCATACGGCATAGGAAGTCAAGAAAGCGGTGGTGACAACCATCTCGATACGGAGTTTTTTCTCTGCATTATGAGCGATTGACTTGTCCACTACCGTGTTGAGGATATAGAGTAGCCCCAGTACCCGAGAGAGCATCATAACACTTATCCCCCCGAGTACATTAAAGGGTACACTAAGCGCTTCTAATCCTCGTGTATTGATCACCCAATGGGAGAGATTGGACTCATCGACGATAAAAGCCCCACCTGAGAAGAGAGTAGAGATGATGACACCGATCAAAAATGGGGCGAGGTAGCCGTTGATACTTAAAAAAAGTTCATACGTGCGCGATCCGTAGGTATTCCCTTTTTTGGTGCGGTATTCGTAGGATACGGCTTGGATAATGAATGAAAATAAAAGTACCATCCATGCATAATAGGCCCCGCCGAAACTTACCGCATAAAAGAGGGGAAATGCTGCGAAAATAGCTCCGCCAAAGAGGACAAGAGTGGTAAAACCAAGTTCCCATTTCCGTCCGAAAACGTTGTAGAGGAGGGTTTTTTCCGCATCATTTTTTGAGAGTGAGGGGATAAGCGCTTGTCCCCCTTGAACGAAGAGCATCATTGCTAGAAATCCGCCGAGCAACGATACAATGCCCCACCAGTAATTTTGCAGCCATAGCAGGTCCCATGTCTCAAACATGATCTTCTCCTTTTTCAGCGATATGCGGCCCTTTGGCAATTGCCGCCATCATAATTTTGATTTCTGCGATAAGGAGTGTCGTAAAGAGGATGGCAAATGCCCAAAAGGTAATTTTAACTGTCGTAGTACTGAGTGCACTAACACCTTTCATCGTTGGGAGCAGGTCTTGAATAACCCACGGTTGACGTCCCACTTCGGCGACAATCCACCCCGCTTCACATGCCACAAATCCTAGAGGTATCGACATAAAGGTGATCCAGAGTGCCCAACGGGTGGTGAGTAATTCGTTGGTCATTCCCAAATAGAGTAAAACGATAAACAAGACGATAAAAAATGATCCCAGTCCTACCATGACATGAAAACTGTAAAAGGTCAGCGCGATAGGGGGAATGGTTTGGAGTGGATCGTTAAAGTGACCGTATCCCATGTACGATTGGTTGGCGTCGAACGCTTTGAGACTTGCCATAGCAGCAGAGGTATCTCCTATTTTTTTTGCTTCGTGGTACGCAGATAGATCGCTCAGTGCAGCACGCCCCCGCTCAATTTTTTCACTGGCGCTCATAATATGAAACTGCTTATTCCCTTCGATTAGATCGTTGATTCCAGGGACAAAGGCGTTAATGTCGTGATATCCCAAAAGCGAGAGGGCATAGGGGATTTGGATGTCTCCATAGAATTCCGGGAGATCATCTCCCACTTTTTTATCAGGATTGAGGATCCCGAATGCAACGATCCCTGCACGCCCTTCACCCTCGTACAGACCTTCCATAGCGGCAAGTTTCATCGGCTGTTTTTGTGCTACCTGATGGGCTGATTCATCTCCGCTAAGGAGCAAAAAGAGTGAAGCAAATAATCCAAAGGATGAGGCAACGATGATACTACGACGCGCGAATTGGGTCTCACGTCCACGGAGAAGAAACCATGCCGAAACCCCGACGACGAAAATCGCTGCCGTGACGTATCCGCCTCCTATGGTATGGAGAAATTTTGCTACCGCAACGGGAGAAAAAATTACTTCCCAAAAATTCCCCATCTCATAGCGCATACTGTCAGGATTGAAATTCATCCCTACCGGATACTGCATCCATCCGTTTGCGACCAAAATCCACAATGCCGAGAGATTGGTTCCGATCGCGACAAGCCACGTCGATGTGAGGTGAAACCCTTTACTGACCCGATCCCATCCGAAAAAGAGGACGACGAAAAAAGTTGATTCGAGGAAAAAGGCAAAAATCCCCTCGATAGCCAGAGGTGCGCCAAAAATATCACCGACGATCCACGAATAGGCTGCCCAGTTGGTTCCGAATTCAAACTCCATAATAAGCCCGGTAGCCACTCCGATGACGAAGTTGATACCGAAGAGCTTGACCCAAAATTTTGTCGTTTTGAGCCATTTCTCATCGCCTGTTTTGATGTAAATTGTCTCCATAATGGCAACAAGAAATGAGAGCCCCAGTGTAAGAGGGACGAATAAAAAATGGTAAATCGCTGTTAACGCAAATTGCGCCCGCGACCAGTCGATGAGATCCATAATATTCCTTTGAAAGCTTTAGGGTTTAAGGGTTTCGGCGATTGCCGATGGGGCAGAAGCGGGCAAATCTTTGTAAGGATTTTCGTAGAAGAGCGTAAACAATACCCATAAAAGAGCGAGCTTAATGAGCAATACGGTAAAAAGGGAATTTTTAAATCTCAAGGAAGCAAAAAAATTCCGATACATCTCTATCCATTTCATCGATTCAATCCACATGTCTCTCTAATATAAAATATTCATTGCGATTATAGGAGGATTAGATTAGGTAAATCTGTTAACCTTCATTAATAATCTTTTCTAAGTCTTTATTTAAGGCCTATCACCAGTGCAGTTGCTGAATTAGGTGATCGTATACTTGTTGTACTTCATCGTTTGTTGCTTCACCTTTATAGTCCATTTGTGCACGGGCGATGGTGCGGTTATGATCACTGAGAGTGAGTCGAATATACCCATCAAAATCGCTCCCTAATGACTTGCTCTGCGCATTCGTGCATTTCGCACGATGGATATATACGGCCAGTTTAATCGGTGATGAAGGATCAGTTTTAAAATTAGTTTTGAGCATACCGTCGGGAGCTTCGATCTCTAATGAGGTGGGAGGGTGGGAAATCACCTTTTTATCGGTAATCTCCGTGTAAATCTCCTTCTCTAGGCATCCGCTGAGGGTGAAGAGTAAAACAACGAATAAAAGGCTCTTGAACACGTTAAGGGTGCGCATGATGAGAGCAACACGTTCCCGAATGGTGATGGTGGTGATCAGTATGGTGGTGATCATGTTCCCCTAACAACGTTTCAAAATTCTCAGCGGTCACTTCACTCAATGCATTCGCATGAAATGCTTTGATCGCTTCGCTTACAATGATGCGAGACTCTCCGGCAAAATAGACTTTGATCCCGTAGCTTTTGAGTAATATAAACGGGTTGAGTCCCAAATGAGAGGTGATGAGAACATCGACATTATTCGCAACAAGGGTACGAGCGACGTCACGTCCTCCGAGCTGTTCCATCTGAACTACATCGATGTGTGAAGCATCGGTAGCAAAAGCAAAAAATTTGGCATTCCCGAACAAGGGAGCGAGAGCGGCATCGTGAGATGAAGTTTTAATCGGCATAGCGATAATCATAATAAATCCTTAATGGTGTGAGCAGCTCATATCGGGCTGCATGAGGGTGAGCTGATCGGCTAAAAAGGCTTTCAGTGATTGCTCGACGTTTAATGATCTGTTATCATGATAAACGGCAAGCCCTTTTTGTGCGAATCCTTGCAACGGTGAGCCGCCTATTCCTGATACAATCAGTGTATCGGCTCCTAAAATACAGATATTTTCAACCGCACCGCCACAGCCGCTGGCTTTGTGCCCTTCGTTTTTGACGACGATAACGTCCTCAATTTCCCCCTCAGGAGAAATGTCAACAACGGTATAAAAGTTGGCTCTGCCGAAATGGGCATCACGTTTGGAGAGGAGACCGTGGTGTTCGTTGGTGGGGAAGACGATTCTTCGCTTCATCGTTAAACTCCTACTTTAAAATATCTGGAGATAATTTAACATATGTAAAATTAAATGAATGTTAATGAAACGTTATATTGATTATAACTTATAGTTTATATGGCTAATTTATCGAGTTTTACGCACTTATATGGTTTTTTCAGCAATCGTTTGGGATATTTTGTTTATAATTAACATATGTAAAATATAGGATTATAGATGAGAACCGGAAAAAAGCGCAATATTACGTTCAAGCCCACCTGTTTTTCCTTCGGCCCTTTAACACAGTCGCCCAAAGAGACGATACCTCTACGAAATGATGAGTTGGAAGCTCTTTACCTCGCCGATTTCAAAGCTCTTTATCATGAAGATTGCGCGCAATCTCTCGGTGTATCGCGTCCGACGTTTGCGAAGCTTATCAAACAAGCGCGTAAAAAAATGGTGGAGATGGTGATGTATGGTAAAGGTATCGAGCTCACACGAGAACCCCATAATTTCACCCTCGTATTTCCTACCGATGATCGTATTAGCGTTCATCCTTATTTTTTGGTTGCGAAACTCTTTGCTTTTGCCAAAGTCGAAGAAGGGGTAATCTCATCGATTACCTATAAAGAGAATCCGATTTATAAAGAGCTTCTTCAAAATAAAAAAGAGATTATCGATGATGAGAGCGCCAAAGGGTTGGCGGCAGGTAGAATTATTCCACCCCTTTTGGAAAATGCAACGATTTTGGTAGCCCGAACGCTAGGGGATGGTATACGGCGTAATATAGAGGGGATGGGGATTAGTATAGAACTTACCCAAAACAGTGAGCTTGAGAGTATTGTAGCTGAGTTAACTCTGTAGGAGAGAAGATGATAAAAATAGAAATTTCAGGGATGCCCCAAATATTAATCGAGCATTTAGTCCTTGATTATAACGGGACGATTGCCATAAACGGTGAAATAATAGCGGGGGTAAAGGAGAGGCTTGGAAAACTTTCAGCTTTGCTGGATATTCATGTTCTAACCGCTGACACGTATGGTTCCGTCCATGAAGCGTGTAGAGGATTAAACGTATCGGTTCATGTGATCGGAAAGTATCAGCAAGATCGTGAAAAACTCACCTTTGTCGAGTCATTAAAAGTAGAACATTGTATTGCCATCGGCAATGGGCGAAATGATGCGTTGATGCTCTCTTCTGCCGCGTTAGGGATCGCCCTGATCCAAGAAGAGGGGATCAATACAAAAGCCCTTTTGGCTTCAGACATCGTTTTTCACTCCATTAACGATGCACTAGATTCTCTTTTGAATCCGCAATGTTTGATAGCGACCCTTAGGAATTAAAACGGTATTCGTAGAGAAAACGAAATATTGCGCCCGGTTCCTAACGTGTACCCTTTGTAAGTATCGAGGAAATCACGGTACTTGGTATCCAAGAGATTATCGATTTTGATCCCCAAATTTGCGGTATGATCCATCAGTGAGAGGGTACTCTCATATCCGATCCCCCATAAAACATAACCGGCAGTGTCGGCTGAACCGAAAGGCATTGTGTTGTATTGGGCAAACGGCTCATACGTTCCTGCCACCTGCTGATCATCTACCGCTTTCATGTTTATCGAGAGGGTATTGTTTTTGAGACTTCCGAACGCTCCGAGGTTGTGGTAGAGTGCTAAACGGAGATTGTTGGCAGGCATCATCGTTAAATCTCTGTTATTGCGAGTATCCTTACCGTCGATTAACTCAAAAGCACCTTCAAAACGTGTAGCCTCAGAGAGATGTGTTTCGAGTGAAAACTCGATCCCCTCCATTGTCGCATCGCTCTGTTGATTGGTCATCTCAGGAACTCCCCCCGTAGCAACGATTGCCCCAGTCGTCGGGTTACGACGGATTCCGGTATTGGCTAAATAAATGTAATTATTGATGTAGGTACGATAGAGAGTAATGGAGGTTTTGGTTATGCCGTCTTGGTAGCGTAACGATAAATCCCCTCCGAGAGTTGTCTCTTCTTTGAGATTTGCATTTCCTACTTGATACGCTTGTACCCCTCCATGAACACCATCGGCATAAAGTTCGAAAATACTCGGTGCGCGGAAGCCTCGTGAGAGATTGGCGGCAATATTCCATGTATTAGTGAGCTTATAGGTTGCTCCCACAGAGCCTCCGATGGCAGAAAAGTGGCGATTGCTATTACTGGTATCGACGTCTCGCGTATCGTATCGTAGACCCCATTGGAATATCCATCGCTCACTATCAGCCTCTTCGAATAGGTAAATCGATTTGCCGGATTCATCCGCATTTGGGACGAGATGACCCTCTCTCACGTTCTGCTCTTTATCGTATCCCTCGATACCGATTTCACCTTCAAAGGCTCCGATTTGAGGATGGACGAGAGCGAATTTCCCCTCCATGCGATCCACTTCGATATCGAGATCGATGTTGGAGTTGTTCATCGACTCATAGGGGACATTGGTCGCGGCTTGACGTCGGTTGAGGGTACGGGAGAGGGATGGTTTGATAATCCACTCTCCACTTAAAAACTCTCCCTTAAGTTGTGTTTCATTATTCGAGAGATCTTGCCCTGCTGAGGCGAGGGGATTGTAAGCAGGTGCCAAACCGTGACCCAGATAATTTTGATAACTTTGCCAATAGGTGTGCTGCAGGGCAATATTTCCCCAGTTATCGGTGTAACCTATCGCCACTTGAGCTGAGGTTGATTCATAATTCGTATAGGGTAGTTCTCCTGCAAATCGCGGGAGATCACCGGAAGGTTCTCCTTGGCTCCATGTGTCTGAATCAGGAGTGTGAAGATTGCCGCTTTTGCGTTTGATGACTCCGACATTGACCCCCATTTTTCCAGATGCGGTCTGTATCTTCACTCCGCCGGCACGTTCATCGTTATTGGTATGGTATTCGCCGAGAACTTCACCTTGGAGTTTTGATTCTCCCTCTTTGGCATAGAGGAGTTCAGGGGAGAGGATATTAACGACACCTCCCAGTGCATCGGAGCCATACAGTACCCCCTGCGCTCCACGGATCACTTCGATTGCATCGGCTAAAAAAGGATCGGTGTTGGAGATATGGCGGATACCGTAAGTTTGAAAATCGGTGCTAGCCCCGTTAGAGAGGATTTTAACTCGCTCTCCGCTCATACCCCGAATAACCGGCTTACCTGCTTGTGAACCGGTAGAGAGGTTATTAACACCGGGGGTATCTTCGAGAATAGCACCCAAAGAGGCGGTTGCTTTAGAGCTGATTTGCTCTTTGGTGATTACATCGACTTGTGCCGGAATATCAAATGTGTCATGATCGTGAATCGGTGATGCGGTGACGCTAATGGTATCGAGTTGGAGGGTGTTAGCGTGGAGTGATTCTAAAATAATCACGGCGGTGAGTAGGGAACGGAGGGTTCTGTGTTTCATGATGGATCCAAAGATTCTAATTAATGCAACTTGGTTGCAATTAGAATCTTATCGCAACTAAGTTGCATTAAAAATAAAAATAATTAGATACTTTTGATTTTATTATCAATATTTTTGTATTTGTTTGATCCATTCTTCGATCACGTCATTGATAGAGGGCATTGGAGCCTCTAAAAAAGTAAAGACAAAACTCTCTCCCATATCACATATGCCGATGGAACGAGGACGAGCTGCCATCATCTCCGGTTTTGGGAGTTTTTGCCCGAAACAAAAGACGACCATTTTGGCGGCATGAATATCGGGGTTGATTTCTCCGCCGATTGCATCGGTATGAGTGTAATGATCAAACTCTCCGATCAATGCGGCAACAGGGTTAGCCGCAATTTGCTCTTTTAAATATTCCATAATCAAGTCAATATCAGTAAATCGGCACTCTTTTTTAGACATTTCAAGGGTAAAAATAGGGTATTTTTCCATAAATAGTTGTTGTTTCAATGGTTGTTCCTTTTATTTATTTAATAGTACGAGTCTATTTACATTCCGGGGATGCGAGGAATATACCCCATTTTTGAGAGTTTGTAATACCATCCCCATCCGATTTTGAGCCAGTGACCGAAGATCGGCATAGGGATAAGAAGGGCTTTTTTACTATCACGATAAACAAATCCGGCACCGTTGCCCATATCCATAACACAGAGAATATTTAGATGATCTTTGTATCCTTTTTTTTCTCCTGATTTTATACCCATTTGAATTGCTGAGTTATGCGCGGCATTTCGTGCCATTACTTCGGCGATATGACCTTGTTTTGCTTTCCAATCAGGTCCTTCAAGCGCACTCGCATCCCCGATGGCATACCATCTCTCAACTCCTTCAATCTCGCAAAAATTGTTAATTTTAATAAAACCTGTGTTGTTAAGGGGGAGATCGGACTCTTTGATAATCGGATGAGCGTCGCCGGCAGGGATGAACATAGTTAAGTCGCTTTCTAAAATACTATCATCTTCAAATACGATACTATTTTCGTCAAAGCGTTTGATTTTTTTACCATACCGTTCTCCAAAATTATTTCTTTTAAACATCATGGCCATCAATTTCAGTGCTTTTGCACCCATTCGTGCACCCGGTTCAGCCATTGGGGCGAAAAAGGTCATCTCATAGTTATCTCGAATACCGAGCTTTTTGAGTCGGTGGTGAAGGTTGAAAAAGAGCTCAAATCCCGGTCCTCCCCGTACAGCACTCGGATCGTTCGGATTGCCGCCGAAGCCGAAAGCTATTTTTCCAGACCCTTTGGCGATAAGTGCATCTATCTTTTCTTTGAGCAGTATTGACTGCTCCGGGGCTCCACAGATAGAGAGGGTATGTTCCAATCCATCGTGTTTCATTTTAGCTGCACCCGTTGCGATCACAAGGTGATCGATTTTGCGTAAACCTTGATCTTTAAGGGTGATCGTTTTTTCTCCAGCATTGATTCCCGATACGCTGTCAACGGTGAGTTTAAAACCGTGTCGCGCGGCAATTTTGTCGAGAGAGAAGGCTACATCTTCAAATCGTGCCGTTTTGACAGGAATCCAGATTGCTATCGGATAGATAAAAACATAACTTCGTTCGCTGATGAGTTCAACTTCAAAACCCTCTTTACGATAATAGATAGCTGCTTCGACACCGGCGATTCCGCCACCGATAATTACAACGTTTTTCATTAAAAAATCCCCACTTATAACCATAAAAATACATTATTAAAGTATATGATTAACATATGAAGGTATTATAATACTATTGACGCTTCAAGTCAATAAAAGAATATATTTTTATCGTCAACTTGACGGATTATTTATGATAAGTGTGAAGATTTTTTTGAAGATTTTTAAAAATAAGCGACTTAGAATAATTATTAGGTAAGCCGCTAGCGGGTAGATAAAAAGATGAAAATAATTTCCTCTCTCGATCATACGGGTAAAGCGTTCTGCGGGATTACTAAAGAGATCAGAATGGAAGAAGAGGGCTAGGATCACTACCAATATCCCAAAGATCAAAAGTTCTCGACACAGAATTTTAGCCATTTTTACATCAGTCCCCGCATCATTAAATGCCAGTACATCGGCTTTAGCATATAAAGGTCAAATGCCCACCAAATCCAACGCTCTTCACCTACGGCTAGTGGGAATGACGGTGCAGCACCGAGGTAGTTGAACTCGGCTAGGATAATTTTGCCGTATTGGGTTTTGAGCGGACAAACCGTATAGCCGTCGAATTTTTCAGTGAGAGATTTTTTCTCCATCTGGGAAATGAGATTGGCTACCATAATGGGAGCATGATGGCGGGCACTTCCCCCTGTTTTACCCAGTGGAATTCCGCATACGTCTCCGATACCGAATACATTTGGATAACGGGTATGTTGTAGTGTTTCTTGATCTACCTCTAGCCACCCTTTTGCGCTTCCTTTTTGCCATCCCAAAGGTGAATTCACTACGGCATCAGGCGCAGACATCGGAGGGACGATATGAATAAAATCATATTCCATCGGAACACGAATGATCTCTTCAATCATTTCGTACTCCTCAAGGTCTTCATCATACGCTCCTTGCGTCAACTTTTTGGTTTCGAAGGTAGCTACTTTTTTCTCGGCATCGATGGCAACAAGGTTATGCGTGAATTTGTTGGTAATGTTTCCGTAACGGGGCTGTACTACTTTAGTCAAGGTTTCATTAACTTCAGGAACACCGAAGAGTTTATCGCCGTTAAGGGCAAACGTAAATTCAGCAGTTAGTTTTGCTTGTTTCAGGAAGTCGTCTGCAAGATAGAGAATTTTTTGAGGAGCTCCGCCACACTTGATCGGGGTAGACGGTTGGGTACAAAGGACCCGCGGTTTAGAGATTTTAGCTGCTTCTTTAAGATCATTAAACCACTTCCATGTGATACTTCCTCCCTCAGCTGTCCCTTTTTCGAGGTTGTTGAGATAGACGCTGGAAATTCCGTTTGTGCCGACCATGTCAGAGGTCAAGCCTTCGATTTTCTCATAATGGTAAACTAGCCCTGTTGCAACAACAAGGTAATCGTATTGAACGATTTCACCGCTTCGAGTAATGACACGGTTGTTGTCCGGATCGAAACTACGTACTTCATTGACAATCCATTTAACATCATTCGGAATAAGATCGAGATTACTTCCGATAATATCCTCAGGTGCATACTCACCGGCTGCAACAAATACTTGTCCCGGCTGGTAGATGTGAACCGTATTCGGGGCGATGATGGTAATATCAGGATTTGAAAGGGCACTGCGTAGACGTGCCATCGCCATGATAGCTCCGGCACCGCCGCCAACGATAACGATTTTACCGACAGCATCCGATGCGGCTGCCTGGGTAGAGTTTCCGCTGGTTGAAGAGGCGATCAAACCTGCTGCAATAGGGGATATTCCCATAAATTTCAAAGCATCGCGACGGTTCATCCCTTTTTGGATTGTGTCAACAAATTTCGGATCAAGTTTAGACATAAAAGCTCCTTAATATTGGTAGCGCACAAAGGCGCGAAGTTCTTGTGAATTATCTAGATTTTGTACCAACGGATCATCCCAATAGCAGGTTGTATTGGCACGATAATGATGGTCAAGGTAGGTATAGCGGATTTGTGCCGTGAGATTTTTCCCGACGATCGGGATATTCCAATACCCCTCATAGGCATTACCGCGAGTGGCGATTTTGGAACCGATTGCTGAATCTTCTGCCCACGTCATAGGAGTCCAGTATTTAGAGCCGTAATTGTATTCCAACCCGAAACGACCCCCTTCAGTGATTTGATCAGGAAATAAAAAACCTGCCCAAAAGCTGTATCCGGTTTTATTTTCAGTAGAGCCTAGCATTCGGTAGCCGTTATCAGGATTAGTAGAGCTCATGGCTACACTCGCAAAGAGTGTTGAGTCATTGAGAAAATCGATATCTTCATTGAGTCCGTCGAGTTGATACGAAAGGGCGGCAAGATGAGTAGTGCCTGCAGCGACTTTAGTTAAATTATCTGCAATTCGGGTACCTTTGGAATTCATAATCATCGAATATTGTCCCATCAGATTGTTTTGTCCATCGTTATAGATCGACATCGGCATAACGATAAAGTCTACTTGATTATCTCCATCTGCTGTATTTACATCAATATAAGGGGTGGGCATATCCCTGTTCACCGGATCATGTGCTCGTCCGTAAACGACTTTGAGATAGGACCCTGGGAATAGAACCTTGTCGAAATCAAATTGCATCATGACACCGTCAACTTCCATATTGGTGATGTGCGCCAGCGGTGAACCCGGTTTACTCATCCCTTCTCGGTGATTAGCCAAAAATCCATCCGTTGCCGCACGGCGTCCGGCACTGACATTCATCGGTACATCCCAGTCATTGCCGAACTTATAGACAAAGTAGGCTTGGCGCAAACGGATATCGACATCATTAGGGCGTGAGTTCTCTTGCCAAATTTTATCTTCATTGGCTCCGGTGCTTGAGCCCCAATTATAATAAGAGGCTAATTGACCGTAAAAGAAAAGATCTTCATTGACTTTGGAACCCATTCCTAACCATAAACGGCTGGTTAGCAAAGAGGGGTTCCTATCGGATACGCCATCACTATTTTTGTAGTTCAGATCATGATAGGCGGTTCTAAAATTGATATCCCATTTTATATTGTCATTAGCGCTTTGGGCATTTACTTTCGAGAGTATTTCGCTCTGCGCTACTTGTTCCTCTTTGATGGTTGTTTGTGATTCTTGGAGGACGCTTTGGGTTTTTTGAAGCGTTCCTTGGCTTTTTTCAAGTTGCTCAATTCGTTTCATTAAGAGTTCAATTTGTTTTTGAAGGGCGGCTTCGTCCGCATGTGCTAGAGTACTTAAAAGTACGACAGTCGCGAGTGAGAGCGGTTTAATCATTGTATTTCCTCAAATTATAGGTGAGTTCTCTTTAGATATTCCGATTCAGTGAATAGAACAGGGGTATGTTGGAAGATTTAAAGAGAGTTCAGCGATGAAGCCAAAAGGTCTCCATCGTTTTTTAATATTAGCAAGAAGGGATATTGCCGCTATCTTTTGCAAAATCGTGAACAAAGTCGTACATGTGGCTTTCCACTTTTTTGAATTTATCACTTTCTAAAAACTCTTTACCTGCGGGGCATGCTTCCAACATTTTTTTATTTAATGTTCCTGCTTTGTATGCTTTGTCCCATTCGGCTTGTTTGAATTTAGCAGCAAACACTCCACCGGTAATACCGCATGTTTCTTTGAGATTTTTTTGATAAAGTTTTTTACCTTTATCGGCATCCGCCATAGCGGAGTTTGAAAGTACACTTACAGAAAGAAGGGCTACGAGAGCAGTTTTGGCAAATGTTGTCATGGAAGAAATCCTTGTTTATTTTTTAAATATAGACGATAGGCGTATAACGCCGTGGGTCGAAGCGCATATAATATCTCTATGAATATAAAAATAATCTAAAGTTAATTAATATATTATATGACATTATAATTATGGATAAATTCGTCAAATTATATTTATTAATAATCTATATATAGTATGTGTTTTTGTGAAAAATCATGGTTTTACTTAAAAATTGATTGGGAAAAAACGTAACACAGAGTGCTTTTCTAAAAATTTTAGTTTGAAATGTAATGTTTCTTTTAAGGATGTGATAAAATTGTGATGATATGGTATTATAATCAGGTTTTATGGAATTCATTCAAGGAGAAGATATGGCGAGATTAATTGTCCTCGGTGGCGGTGTTGCCGGACATACGGCTGCTACATTCGCAGCAGATTGGCTAGGCCGTGAGCATGAAGTGGTGGTGGTTACACCAAACTCGAAATGGAATTGGATCCCTTCCAATATTTGGGTAGGTGTCGGTGAAATGAGCAAAGAGGACGTTACTTTTGATCTCGCCCCTGTGTATGAAAAAGCGGGTATTACTTATAAACAAGCGAAAGCGGTAAGTATTAATCCGGAGGGAAGTGCAAGCAACGATAAACCGTTTGTGACATTTGAATATACGGGTCAAGGAAAAGCGGGACAGAGCGAAGAGATGACGTATGATTATCTTATCAACGCTACCGGACCGAAATTGAATTTTGGGGCAACTCCTGGGCTTGGAGATGCTAACGGTTTAGGTGAATTTACCGTTTCTGTTTGTACGGCAGATCACGCTGAACATGCGGCACATGAACTCGAAAAAATTATGGACAAAATGCGCAAAGGTGAGCGTCAAAAAATCTTGATCGGTACCGGTCACGGTATGTGTACGTGTCAAGGTGCGGCATTTGAATATATTTTCAACGTCGAACATGAGATCCGTAAAGCAGGTCTTCGTGATATGGCCGATATTCAATGGATTTCCAATGAAGCATTTATGGGCGATTTCGGTATGGGCGGACTTCATATGAAAGTCGGCGGTTACGTTGTAAGCAGCCGTATTTTCACCGAATCTTTGTTTGCTGAGCGCGGTGTTAATTATATTACCGGTGCGCATGTTAACAAAGTAGAAAAAGGGAAAGTTTCATATGAGCTTCTTGATGGAACTACGGGTGAAGAGAGTTTCGACTTCTCGATGTTGATCCCTCCGTTTGCGGGCGTCGGCTTAAAAGCGTATAACAAAGCGGGTGAAGATATTACCGACACGGTATTCGCGCCAAACGGCTTTATGAAAGTTGATGCGGATTATACCCCTAAACCGTATGCAGAATGGAAAGCGTCAGACTGGCCTCGTACGTATCAAAATCCTACATTTAAAAATCTGTTCGCAGCAGGGATTGCATTCGCACCTCCGCATATCATCTCCAAGCCGATGAAATCACCAAACGGTACCGTGATCAATCCGACTCCGCCGCGTACCGGTATGCCAAGCGGTATCATGGGGAAAGCGGTTGCTCACAGTGTATGTGATTTGATCAAAAAAGGGCCTGATGCGCATTTGCATGAAGCGTCTATGGCGGAGATGGGTGCAGCGTGTGTTGCGTCTGCAGGTAAAGGTTGGTTAGACGGACAAGCAGCGGCAATGACGGTTTATCCGGTTGTTCCTGACTTTGAAAAATATCCAGGAACCGGCCGTGATACCGATTATACTTTCGGTGAGATCGGACTTGCGGGTCATTGGATCAAACATATCTTGCATTACTTGTTTATTTACAAAGCAAAACTCAAACCGTTCTGGAAAGTAATTCCGGAATAAATATAGACAAAATTACGAATACAGGAGACCATAATGGCAGTAAAACCAGAAGAATTCAATTTCGCTAAAAACGATCAATTCAATACGGCAATGATTCCGGGGAAATTTGCTCGTGCTATGCGCACATGCAAAATTTGGCAGTTTATCCGTTTTGTAATCATCAATATCAAGATGATTATTGTTGTAAGTAAAAGTCACTAATACCTGCGATGGCCTTTGGCCATCGACACCTTTCAAAGATACCTTCCTATGATTCAACCTTTACTTAAATACCCTGACCCGAAAATCCGTTTAATCTCGGCCAATGTCCGTTTCTTTGATGATGAACTGCACGGTTGGATTACCGACATGTGTGATACGATGAAAGAGAATGATTTGGATGCTTTGAGTGCCATTTTGATCGGTATTCAATACAATGTTATCGTCCTTAAAGAAGCGGGTATCTATACCCCTTATATTAACGGCAGGTTAATTAAACATTCGGGAATGTCGACGCAGACGGAACGGAGTATCTATTATGAGGGGATAAGTGTTGATGTGGATCGGTATGAAAATGTAACCCTTATTTATGAAGACGAAAAGGGTGAACCGCATCATCGTGATCTTAGCGGTGAACTTGCACGTGTTGTACAACAGCATTTGGATTATTGTTACGGGTCTACGTTTGTAGATCGTGTCGATAAAGAGATGAAACAGCGAATCAATGATTATCTGGAGTATGGATTGGTTGCGGATGGGGGATCGTGCCCTACGGTTTTTTATCGCGACTATTTCAAATTAGGGGTAAAATATCTCATTTCAGCAATGTTTTTATCGTTGGCCACCCCGTTATTTGTCCCTTCAGCGGTACAAGAATGGATATATCGGATCGATATTATTGCGTTTTTTACGGCAATATTATTGATGGTAGGGTACTTTTTTTATGCTCAGTATGAGTCCAGGCTTTATAAGCAGTGTACCAGCTGCCAAACCGGAAATATCATCGGTACCGTTGCAATATTAAGTTTCCAACTTTTTATCGTAGGATGCGGAATTTTTCTATGGATGGCACCAAAATAATAAAAAATTATAATTTTATCCCATTTTCAGTATCATATCCGAAATTTTTTGTTGCCTAAGGAACCCTCATGAGTCTGCCGGATATAGCAAATTTATTTCGATCCAAAGAGATTTTGATAGCGGCAAAAAACTCTATTTTGCACGATTGGGTATCGGATGAGCTGTGTACCTCGATTTTAGAGCGTCATTCCATTGATGTCGATTTTTTTAAAGATCAGTATGCGGGAAGTGTATTTGACTATTTTATTGGGGTTGTTTCAGGGCAGATGGCGATCGGCGATTGTCCCGTAATCGCTGAATTAATTGATTATTTGAAAAACAAAGAGCTTCGAGCGGATGAGCTTTTTGTTCTGTGTACCCATTTTAAACGCTCGGTTATTAATGAGACCTATCGCTTAGGGATCAACGATCAGTCGGTATTTGCTTCGATTAGCTACCTGTTCGATCAAAATTTCTCAAGTGTTTTAAAACTTTACACAGATACGATCTACCAAAAAGAACAAGAAGCGCTTAATGCTTCCAAAGCAAAAGAGTATTTTCTCTCCAATATGTCCCATGAGATTCGGACTCCGCTCAATGCTATTTTAGGATTTGTATCGCTTTTACGCGATGAGACGACGAACCCGCGTTATCAGCAGTATCTTGATATTATCAGCAATAGCGGAGAAAATCTTCTCCACATCATTAATGATATTCTTGATTTTAGTAAACTCCGAAGCGGTGAATTTACCGTTGACCCGCAGCCGTTTAATATTCATGACGAGATATCGCATACGATGGAGCTTTTTGTTCCGGGTGCAAACTCGAAAAGCATTACGCTCACCAGCTTTATCGATCCCTCTATCCCTTATGAGATTACAGCCGATGCATTACGGATTAAGCAGATCGTCGGTAATTTTCTGAGTAACGCTATCAAATTCAGCCATCATGGAGGGGCCATCCATGTTGAAGCACGATGCGATGAAGGGGTACTTTTACTCTCTGTGCGTGATCATGGATCAGGGATTGCAGTGGTTGATCAAGAACGGATTTTTGACGCATTTTCTCAAGCTCATGAAGGGAATATGAAAATCAATGAGGGGACAGGGCTGGGGCTCTCCATTTGTAAGCAGTTGGCGGTTCATATGGGAGGGATGATTGAGTTGGAATCAATATTGGGGAAGGGGAGTATATTCACGTTAAAAATCCCTGTTCTTACCAATGGAACAACGGAAGTTTCAAAATTTGATGTTTCGAAGTTTAAGGGGATACGATTCGGACTTCTTGCGCATGATCCGAGTGAAAGCTATAAACTCGAATCGCTGCAACGCTATTGGGACCATTTCGGTTTGGATGTTCACTTGATCGATAATGTACAAGAGTCGTGCGATCTTCTTATCTTTTTAGAGAGTTCGATGGATGATGCCGCGCGTGAAATTATCATTGAGAATCAAATTCCTTCCGTAGCCATCCTTGATTTTTTAGATGATCGCTATGATACCATTTCGACGATAACACCGCTTACGTTTCCGATCTATTGTACAAAGCTTCAAAGTGCTTTGAGTGAGGTTTTAGGGGTTGATACGCTTCAGTGCCCTAGTACCGAAGCAGCGGTTGGGAGAGGAGGGTTTGAGGGGAAAGTGCTAGTAGCCGAAGATAACCTTGCTAACCAAGAGCTTATTAAGATTATATTGGAGAAGTATGGATTGGGATATACGATTGCTTCTAACGGAGTTGAAGCATTAGAGCTATTTAAATCCGATACGTTTGATATGGTACTGATGGATGAACAGATGCCGCAAATGAACGGTAATGAGGCTACGGCTAATATTTTGGCGTATGAAAGAGAGAGCGGGATTTCGCATGTGCCGATCGTCGCTTTGACCGCAAATGTCATTAAAGGATCACGCGAACGTTCTATTCAAAACGGATATGATGCTTTCTTAGGCAAACCGATTGTTATAAAAGAGATTGAGCAGCTGTTTGAGCGTTATTTTAATCCGATTATTTTAGCGGCAAAACATGTGCATGTATCGACTGAGCGAAAATGGGGAAATATCGATAGGGAGCACCTTAAAAGTGCATTGATGCTAGAAGAGGATCAAATAGAGTATTTATTGGAGGTATACGCTCAAAAAATGGAACATTCGCTCCAAGACCTCTCTCATGCGATAGAAAAGAAAGCCTACGAAGAGATTAGACATATTGCCCATGCGATAAAAGGCTCAAGCGCCAATTTCCGTTTTGAAGAACTCTCCCGACTGGCGTATGTGATTGAAGAGTCTGCGCAAGAAGAAGAGGTAGAATTCGACTTTATCGAGGCGTATGAAGTACTTCGGAGCGAGTTTACGAAACGATTTGCGTAAACATGACTACTCTTCGAGATAATAGCCGACCCCCGAAGCATTTTTAATCACATCGGTAGGGAGCTTGCTGCGAAGTCTCCATACGAGAGTTCGGACACTGTTGTCGGTCGCCCCTTTGGCTTCCCAAACGTAGTTAATTGCCTGTTCAAAATCGACGACACTTCCGAGTTGTGCGACGAGAAGACGGATAAAAGCATTCTCTTTTTTAGTCAGTTTAATTTTTTGGTTTTGATAAAAAGTCTCTCCCAACCCTGTATCGTGACGATACCCTTCACCAAATTCGACAATCGGCTTATCGGAGAGTTTTTTAGCGTAGACCAGTTTTTCAAGCTCTTCACGATCCGACTTAAGTTCATCAATATTAGATGAGCGTTTTTTCTCCTCTTTAAAACGATAAAGTGCCATTTGAATCGTGGTATGGAGATTGATTGGATCAAACGGTTTGACGATGTATCCGTAGGGTTCGGTTTTTTTTGCTTTGGAGAGCATTTCATTATCGGAGTGGGCGGTAAGATAGATAAAAGGGAGTTGATTCTTATCACGGATATATTGAGCTAATTCAATCCCGTCCATGGTTTTTTGCAGTCCGATATCGATGAGGGCGATATCGGGATTATAGATTTTAATTTTATTACGGGCCGTCACGGCATTGTCCGCCAGCGAAATGACATCGTAGCCTTGTTTTTCTAATGACATTTTTAAATTTATTGCGGTTACTTCATCGTCTTCGACGACTAGAACTTTAATCATAGGGCTGCGTCCTCATTATTGATGTGATAGTACGAGGATTTTATCACAATGTCGAGAAAATCTAGGAATAAAGCGTACAAATTTTGTGATAATTTCCTTTGGTATGAGAATAATGTTTCTTTTTTATCCGTTATTCAACCCAAAAGGGGCATAATCGCGTTATTCACAGGGATTAATAGGGATATGTATGCTTGATTTTGACAAATTTACCAAATATTCTAAGCCGGGGCCTAGATATACGAGTTATCCGACAGCGTTGGAGTTTAGTGATGCTTTTGATTACGACGGTTACCTCGCAAAGCTCCATGCACAAGATCCCGCACGAGCACTCTCCCTCTATTTTCATTTGCCGTTTTGTAAAAATGCCTGTTATTTTTGCGGCTGTAACGTCGTCTTTACCTCCAAAGAGGATAAAAAAGAGCGTTACATCGATTATCTTACGCGGGAGCTTGCTATTTTAGCTCAGCACATTGATGTCAATCGCCCCGTGATTCAGCTCCATTTCGGCGGAGGGACTCCGACGTTTTTTGATGCCGATCAGTTGAACCGCATTATTACCGCGATTAAAAGTCATTTTAAAAACTTTACCGCTGAAGCCGAGATCAGCTGCGAGATTGATCCCCGCCATATTAATGATGACCAAATGCGGGTGATGAGTGAAGCGGGATTTAACCGTGTCAGCTTTGGAATTCAAGATTTTGATGAAAAGGTTCAAGTAGCGGTACATCGTGTACAACCTTACGATATCACCAAAGCGGCGATGGATTTGGCTCGCAAATATAACATGGTAAGTGTCAATGTCGATTTGATCTACGGCTTACCGTATCAGAGTCTAGAGACCTTTAAAAAGACCCTTGATTTGGCTATTTCGCTTGACCCGGATCGTTTTGCCGTCTTTAATTACGCCCATGTACCGTGGCTTAAAAAAACGATGCGTAAAATCGATGAGACGACTCTGCCGCATCCGGCAGAAAAACTCGCCATTATGCGCTACACCATCGATCATATGTCGGAACTGGGGTATAGAATGATCGGAATGGACCATTTTGCCAAACCTGAGGATGAACTTTTCAAAGCGATCGAGAAAGGGGAATTGCACCGTAATTTTCAAGGATACACGACCAAAGGGGGTGCTGATCTGATCGGTATCGGACTTACCTCTATCGGTGAAGGTGTTGATTATTACGCCCAGAACTTCAAAGAGATGGAAGCGTACGAAGCGGCCATCGATGCAGGACGATTGCCGCATGAGCGTGGTGTTGCGTTAAACGAAGATGACCGCATTCGCCAATACGTCATCATGGAATTAATGTCGAACTTTAAACTTGATATTACACGATTCGAACGGCTGTACGGTGTAAAGTTCAGCGACTATTTTGCGGATGCTCTTGAAGCGTTAAAACCTTTTGAATCGGACGGACTTCTTACGATGACACCCTCCTCAATCGAATGTTCGACGACGGGAACCCTTTTGATCCGAAACATTGCGATGCCGTTTGACGCGTATATGAAACGTCATGCAAGCTCTGATAAAGCCTTCAGTAAAACGGTGTAATCGGATGGAAAAACGCGAATTGTTTCACTTTACCGAAACCTCCGATGCTTGTATCAAGTGCGGGAAATGTATCCCTGTATGTACAATCCATAACGTCAATGCCGATGAGGTCACTTCTCCGCGCGGTTTTATCGATCTTCTCGGTGCGTATGAGCGAGGGCAGTTGGAGTTGGATAAAAATGCGAAAGCAATTTTTGAGAGCTGTTTTTTGTGTACCAACTGTACCGATGTCTGCCCTAAAGCATTACCGACCGATATGGTGATCGAACAAGTACGTGCCGATCTTGCCGATAAGTATGGTATTGCATGGTTTAAGCGGGCGTTTTTCTATTTATTACGCCACCGCAGCACTATGGATATTTTGTTTAAGCTGGGATATGTTTTCCAAACGTGCGGATTCAAAATCAAAGCCGAGATTAATTCGATGCAGCCGCGTTTTAATCTCCCGATCATTAAAAAAGATCGACTATTGCCGTCGATGGGGAAAACGTCATTTATGAACAGCTATCCCGAAAATATCTCTAACGGCGGGAAACGTCGTGTCGCGATTTTTATCGGATGTTTAGCAAACTATAACTACACCGAAATCGGAAAAGGGCTTTTAGAGATTTTGGAAGCGCTAAACGTTGATGCGTTTATCCCGAAAAAACAGCTTTGTTGCGGAGCGCCCGCCTATTTTACGGGCGATTTCGCGACGGTTGATCATAACGCCAAAAAGAACATTGTCTATTTTGAGAGTTTTATCGACGAGGTTGAAGCAATCATTATCCCTGAAGCAACCTGCAGTGCGATGATCAAGATCGATTATGAACATTTTTTCCACGATCAGCCCGAATGGTTGGAGCGTGCCAAAAAACTCAAAGGCAAAATCTTTATGGCAACGGAGTGGCTGGAACAAAAAACGGAGCTTAAAGCGTTGCTAGCGAGTAAAGGTCGAAGTGATTTAACCGTCACCTATCATGACCCGTGCCATGCTCGTAAAATGCAGGGGGTTTATAAAGAGCCGCGAGCCTTGGTGAGCCAAAACTACACGATTACCGAGATGAGTGATCCGAATGTCTGTTGCGGATTCGGCGGGGTGACGATGCAGACGGAAAACTTTCATTTTGCTCAAGCCGCAGGAAGACCCAAAGCCGCCATGATTGCTAAAAGCGGAGCGCAAGTGGTTACCGCGGAGTGCAGTGCCTGTCGTATGCAGATTAATAACTCTATGAATGAGGCGGATGTGGATGTGGTGTTCAAAAATCCGATTGAACTGATCGCCGAGGCGTTACGCAAATGACTACGATAGAGGTTGAGTCGTTTTTAGAAACCTTTCAGACCCTTGTTATGGCATCTCTCACCCCTGAGGGGGAGCCCCATGCGAGTACCGCCCCCTATGTACGAGTGGGAAATGATTTTTACATCCTTATCAGCACCGTTGCGCAACACGGGCGCAATCTTTTACGGAATCCGAAAGTTTCTCTACTCTTTGTCGAGGATGAGTCGCAATGCGTTCAACCTTTTGCGCGTAAGCGGGTGACATTGGAAGCCGCTGTAGCAGAAGTGACTCGGGAAGAGGAGCTATTTCTTCACGTAATTGAGCGTTTCAAAGCCCATTTTGATCCTGAACTCGTTATTTCTCTCACACAGATGGGAGACTTTCACCTTTTTTGCCTCACTCCTCAAAGCGGCAGTGTCGTGATGGGGTTTGGGAGGGCATACCGCTTGGATAAAAATTTAGAGGTAATGCGCGCGATTATGGGTCAACATCAAAAGGGTCATGGAAATGGATAAACTCCTGATCGTATGGAGCAGCGGAGAGATCGAAGTGGCTAAAAAGCTTGTATTGCTCTATGGAAGCGTCATTTTACCTCGCGGCTATTGGGACGAAGCCCATTTGATGGTGTGGGGCCCTTCGGCGAAGCTACTGGCTGAAAACACGGAGTTACAAGCAATGGTTTCCAAAGTGATAGATAGCGGTGTAAAAGCCTCGGTGTGTGTTGTGTGCAGTGACGATTACGGAGTGACCGAACAGCTTCGTTCTTTAGGAATCGAACCGACCCATACGGGTGAGTTTTTAACGCAGGCGCTTAAAAGCGACTGGAAAGTAGTGACATTCTAATGGAATTTTGGCAACACATATACGAGCATTTTAATCCCGTAGCTTTTAACCTAGTGTCGATCCCCGTTCATTGGTACGGGCTGATGTATGTTCTCGCACTCCTCTCCGCTCTGGTTATTGCCAAATGGATCGTTCAAAAAGATAAGATCGCTATCACCAAAGATCAGTTGGATGATTATTTTATATATGCCGAGATTGGGGTAATACTGGGGGCGCGTTTGGGATATATCCTCTTTTACGATACCCATACGATGTATTATCTCACACAACCGTGGCAGATTTTTAATCCGTTTATCGACGGGCAGTTTGTCGGAATTCGGGGGATGAGTTTTCACGGCGCAATTTTCGGCTTTTTAATCGGCTCGTACCTCTATCATCGTCGTTATGGAATACCGTTCGGGCGTTTGATGGATTTGGTGGCGGTTTCGGTACCGCTCGCATACGTGTTCGGTCGAATCGGAAATTTTCTCAATCAAGAGCTTGTCGGACGTGCTACCGATGTCCCGTGGGGCATCTATGTGTATGATACCCTCCGTCACCCCTCGCAGCTGTACGAAGCGTTTGTCGAGGGAGTTGTGGTCTTTGTCATCATTTATGCGTATCGTCACCGTAAAGCGTACGAGGGTGAGTTGATTTTACTGTATGGATTTTTATACGGCATCGGGAGGGGACTCGTCGAATTTTACCGTGCTCCCGATGCGCAGATCGGCTATTTGATCGGCAGTTGGATGACGCTTGGGATGGCACTTAGTTTTGCGATGGCAGGGATTTCTGCCGCCATGTGGGTCTATTTTCGCTCCCGTAATCGAATACAAAAAGCGTGAGTCTCCTCTTCGTAACGGTATTCTAAAGTAAAGTTATGGAGATCCATAACCGATTGGGCAATATAAAGCCCCAATCCTAACCCTCCATCTCCCCGTTCCGTGACAAATGCTTGCAATGCCTCTTCCACCGGACGTTTGAGCGGTTCACCACGATTTCGGATACATATGTGTTCCGCATCACACGTTATCTCTATCGGTAAAGATGTGGCATGGCGTACCGCATTATCGATAAGGTTTTGCAATGCACTGGTAAAGAGCGCCTCATCTACCGTTACGCTTTGTTCACATCCGCTTTGATGAACCGTTTCGTTATCGATCATGAGATGCTCCATCGCGCTTTGGATCATAACGTCTAAACGATGAGGATTTTTAGTGAGGGAAAAAGCGTGCATTTTCTCAATATCCGCCATCTGATGGATCAGATGTTCCAGCCTTGAAAAGAGCTTTGCAAGCAAATTTCTATTTGGGCTGGGTTCTTCCAATTCTACGATTAGTTTTCCCTTGGTGATCGGTGTTTTGAGCTCATGCATGATATTGCGTAAAAAAAGTTCACGCGATTTTTTGAACTTGTTTTGTTTTTCCAAGGCATCATAGAGGGCATTGGAAATGAGGGCGATTTCATCTTTACCGTTACTGGGTGTACGGTGGTGGATCTCTTCCCCTTCTCCATAGCGTTGTATTTGGTGATAGAGGTGTTTAAGTGGCTTAAGATTACGCCATAACAAGAGATACATACTCACTAATCCACCTAAGAGGGCGAAAAATAAAAACCAAACGAAATAGTAGGTTTTCCCCTCAGCGGTATCGCGGTAAAGCATGGTACAGCGCCCTTCGGAGAGTTCATAAATGAATCCGATATCGTCTTTATAAATAGTCACTTGGACATTACGGGATTTTAGTTTGGACTGCATCGGAAGAGGAAGTTTTAATGCCTCGCATTTTGGTGTTTTGGCATCTAACACTTTGAACCCCGCTTCGGAGAGTTCGTGATTTTTTTCCATGCAGGTTTTCGTTTTGGTCTCATCAATAATACGGGACAGTTCCATAGAACGGTGGGTCAGAAGATGAAATTTTTGGCGTTCCTGCTCATGCAGTGCGGAGATAAAAAGTAAAATGAGGACAATAAGTGCCAGAAAAAAGAAGGCATGGAGTTTAAAAAAAACGGAGTGGCGACGGCTGATCATAGGGTAAACTGATATCCCATACCGCGGATAGAGCGGATGAGGGTAGGGTGCTTCGGATTAGGCTCGATTTTTTGGCGGATTCGGCTAATGAGGACGTCAATGCTCCGTTCACTGCTTTCCCATCCGATTGATTCCACGTTATTGGCGATAAAATCACGGGATATAATTTGTCGGCGGTGTTTGATAAGGAGCGAAAGAAGTTCAAATTCGGCACGGGTAAGAGAGAGGAGTTCCCCCTCTTTGTAGATGCCGTTTTCGTCGACTCGAAACGTTTCAGTGCTGGCTTGAATGGTTTTTCCGTTAATGCGGCGAAGAAGGCTTTGTATCCGTGCAACGAGTTCTCTGGGCTCATAGGGCTTGGGGAGATAATCATCGGCACCGAGTTCCAGTGCGATCACTTTGTCTCCCAAATCACTCCGAGCCGAGGAGATAATGATAGGAATATCACTCCGTTCACGAAGCGCTTTGCACACATCCAACCCATCCATATCGGGAAGGGTCAAATCAAGTAAAACAAGATCGTAGGATTCAATCCCCAAGGAGCTTAATGCCGCTTTGGGATGAGCGTAGCTGATCACCTCCATCTGATAACGACTTAAATACTGCGTGAGCAGATCCGATATTTCGAGGTCGTCTTCGATCAGGAGGATTTTAATCATATATACTTACTTTTCGCAGTTTTTGCAGCCCATACCGCCAGCAGGCATCTGCATTTGTTTCATGTCACCTTTATTCGGGCAGTTTTTTTGGCCATCGCCTTGACCCATCATCATTTTCATCCCTTCAAGTTTGGCACGTTGTTCCGGAGTGAGAACGGCCATCATTTTGTCATGCTGTTTGTTGTGGAATGCTTTTCCCTCTGCACGAATTGCCGCTACTTGTTCTTTTTGTTTGTCGTTCAAATCCAATTTTTCCATCATCGGAGGGAGTTTTTTGGTGTCGCATTCACATTTTTGCATCATACCGCCCATGCCGCCTTTATTGCCGCACATTCCACCTTGCATTCCGCCTTGCATCGGGCATGCCATTAACGCTGTTGCACCGAGGATCAGTGCGATACTTAGAATCTTTTTCATTGGGTTTCTCCGTGTTGTTATATTTAGACTCTGACAGTATAGAAGATATATGTCAATTCACCATCAATCCAGTGTTAACAAGATTAATAGGTTTCGTCTTCGCTTTGGGCTTCGGTGATTTTCATCAAGGTTAAAAACAGTACCGTGATGGCCGGTCCGATAATCATCCCCCAAAATCCGAAAGTGGCTAATCCCGCAATGATAGCGAAGAAGATAATCAGTTCATTGATTTTCTCTTGAGGTTTAATAAGCCGTTGATTGATAATTTTAATAATAACCGGTTTGACAAACGTATCCGCAATAATTGAAATGACAATAATGGTATAGAGGGTAATAAAGAGGGCATTTTGGGTATGTCCCATCGAGAGTTCAAAAAGGGCAAACGGAAGCCACATAATCACCCCGCCGATAACGGGGATAAGTGAGGCAAAGCCGTACATGATCCCGAATAATAGACCGTTGTACCCCATATACCCTACGGCAATTCCGAACAATGCCCCCTCCAATACGGCGGTGGCGAGGATGGAGTAAAAAACGACACTCATGGAGGAGCGCATCTCAAACATAATAAGGGTGCTCTCTTGTTGCGGAAAATGGGCAGAACGTTTGAAAAACTCAAAAATTTCCCGTCCATAATAGTGGGCAATGAAATAAAAGATCAGGATAAAAAGGGTGCCGGAGAGAAACGACATCGTAAAGGCTCCGATCAACGAGGCGTACGCAATGATGTGCTGACTCAAAGCAGTGGGATCAAATCCGATTAAAGAGGCTTCGATTTTCGCTTCGAGTCGTGACAGTGCAGGGGGCAAATGGGTTAACCAGCTTCGTAGTTTTGCTTCCATGGTACTCATGATAGCGGGGTCAAGGTTTTGCATCATCACGGAGAGATGGAATAAAAAATAACCCAGCGGAGCGAAAAAGAGGGCTCCAAGTAAGAGGGTTGAGAGGGTTGAAGCCCAAAAACGGCTACGGGTAAGATGTAAAAACCCCATTTGAATATGGTGTGTCGAAATGGCCAAAAGCGAAGCGACGACGATGCTCATCCAAAACGGTTCATACAGGCGATAAATTCCGTACGAGACGACCGCCAACAGCGTCAGCGTAAAGTACTCTTTTTTCATGGACAACATTATTCAAACAGTCCGTTTGGAGGCGTTCCGAATTTCAGCAGTTCGTGCGTTTTGAGGGTTGCAAGTCGTCCGCGTGCGGTTCGTTCCAAATAGCCGTTCGCGAGGAGATAGGGTTCGAGTACATCTTCGATGGTCCCCTCATCTTCGCTGAGTGCCGCGGCAATGGTACTTAGACCCATGGCTCGCCCTTTGGCTTCCATCAGGAGTTTGAGCAGACGGATATCCATCTCATCGAATCCGTTGGCATTAATTCCGAGCTGATCGAGGGCATAGCGGGAACGTTCATGCAAAATCGTGGATTCATTTGCAACATCGGCAAAATCGCGTACCCGTTTCAGCAGTCGCAAAGCGATGCGGGGAGTCCCGCGAGAGCGTTTGGCAATCTCTTTAGCTGCTTCTTTATCGATATTTTTACCGAGTTTGGTCGCGGCTTGGGTGATGATAGCACACAGTTCATCGGGGGTATAAAACTGCATCCGAAAATTCATCCCGAAACGATCCCGTAGAGGGTTCGAGAGCATCCCCGCACGGGTAGTCGCACCGATAAGGGTAAAGCGGGGAAGATCGATTTTAACCGTTTGCGCGGCAGGGCCGCTTCCGATGATGATGTCGAGGCGAAAATCTTCCATCGAAGGGTAGAGAATCTCTTCGACGGCAGGGGAGAGTCGGTGAATTTCATCGATAAAGAGAATATCCCCCTCTTCGAGGTTGGTGAGGATTGCCGCAAGATCGCCGCTTTTTTCGATCATCGGGGCGGCAGTGACTTTGATGTTGCTCCCCATCTCGTTGGCGATGATGAGGGCTAATGTTGTTTTACCGAGTCCCGGAGGGCCGTAAAAGAGGACATGATCGAGTGCTTCGCGCCGTTTGGAACTCGCCTCAATAAAAACGCCCAGATTTTTTTTGATTTGCTCTTGCCCGATGTAATCGTCCCATGCGCTAGGGCGTAGGGAAGTTTCCGTAATCTCTTCGGCGTTAAATTTTTCGATTTCGACTATGCGTTCCACGTTAGAGGTTCCTAATACACATGATTTTCATCGGGGAATGAACGGGTTTGGACTTCATTGACGTACTGTTCTAGCGCTTCTTTAACCAATCCTGACCCGTTCATGTATTGTTTAACGAATTTAGGGACAAACGGCTCATACAGACCCAACATATCGGAGAACACAAGCACTTGCCCGTCCACGCCGTTACCGGCACCGATTCCGATTACGGGGATGGAGACACTCTGCGCAACACGCGTGGCTACTTCTGCAATAACCCCTTCAATCACGAGGATAAAAGCACCGGCTTGTTGGATGGCTTGCGCATCCGCGATGAGAGAGAGTGCCTCGTGTTCATTTCTCCCTTTGACTTTATACCCCCCCTCGGCGCGAACTGCTTGCGGTAAGAGCCCGATATGACCGCACACGGCGATTCCGTTGGAGGTAAGATGGTGTACGAGCGGAGCTTTATCGGCTCCCCCTTCGATTTTTACCGCATCGGCAGAAGTTTCACGATAGACGCGAATGGCATTGGAGAGTGCAGTTGCGTTATCGGTATAGGTACCGAAAGGCATATCGGTAATGATAAAAGTCTCAGGTGCCCCTTTGCAGACGGCTTGGGTATGATAAATCATTTGATCCATCGTCGCGCTCAGCGTATCAGCGTTGCCTCCAAAGCTCATATTGAGACTGTCTCCGACGAGAAGGATATCGGCGCTCGGTGAAAAAATACGGGCGAATAGGGCATCATAAGCGGTGAGCATCACTAAAGGAAGTGAGCCTTTTCGTTTTTGAATGGAGCCGATAGTGAGTTTTTTCATACTGTAAATATCCTATATACGTTGTAAACATCTGCCTCTGAAAGAGGCAAGCTTTAGTGCCATAGCGGCGAGCGTTAGCCAACGGGGTTTTACTCCGTTAGCGTTTATAATAAAGATGATGGTAGTTTACCCAAAATTTGTTTTGCATAACTATTCTATGGCAATTAAGAGGGGAGATTAATCAAAAGATGGTTATAATTTACCATCACAGGAGAACATCATTATGGGCATACGAAGCGTTCTTGAAGCTAATTTCGACTTTGAAATCATTGACGAATTTTTAGACCATTACGCGATGATGACGGAAATCATGGAAGGTTTAGTCATCAATCTGGGTAATGAAGAGCATTATCATCGAAGCATTGAAGAGCTGTTTCGAATTTTTCATAATATTAAATCAGCGTCAGGATATTTGCAAATTGAGCCTATGACGCGTTTGTCCACTTTTGTGGAAGAAGCACTGGAGCAATTGCGCACACGTGATAAAGTAGTCAATGAAGAGACAGTTACCTGGTTAATAAGTGTCGCTGACATGTTTATGCAGTGGCAAGAAGATTTTAAAATGGATAACGAACTCTCGAAAGTCCATTTTTCCCTATTAATTTTACCCGATATGGAGAAAGAGTGAAGCAACTCGTAGCATACATTACCGCAGGTTATCCCGATAAAAATTTTACCGTTGATTTAGCATTGGCACTCGGCGAAAACGGTGTCGACACGTTAGAACTCGGCGTTCCGTTTTCCGATCCCGTCGCGGACGGTCCTGTTATCGAAGCGGCAAACCAGCATGCGCTTGAGGCGGGCTTTCGGTTTGCCGATATTTTTGATATCTCCGCGCGTATCGCCCCTAAAATCGATACCTTATGGATGGGTTATTTTAATCCGTTTTATCAATACGGCATGGAAGCGTTACTGGATCAGGCAAAGAGTGTCGGAGTGAACGGTCTTATTATCCCTGACGTTCCGTACGAAGAGGCAAAAAACTATCATAACCTTTTTGAGAGCAGAGGATTGGCCAACATCACCTTCGTCGCTCCGACCGATGGAGAAGAGCGCATCGCTACGATCACCGCCGAAGCGCGCAAGTTTATTTACCTCGTCGCCTATGCGGGGATCACGGGAAGCGGCAAAGCGGAAGATTTGGCTCCGACCTTAGAGCTGATCAAACGCCACACGCAGACGCCGGTCTATGTCGGTTTCGGGGTTAACGAGAAAACTGCCCGTGAAAAAGTACAAGGGGCTGACGGTGTTATCGTCGGTTCCGCAATCGTCAATCTCCTTTTGGACAAGACGCTAAACAACACCCAAAAGATAGCTAAATGTTGTGAGATAACCCGCAACATCAAATCTCTTATTAACGAATAGAGATATATAATACGATTCTAACTTCGGTTATCTACTGTGGGGGCGACATGGCTTCGACTGGATCAAGAAGGTTTAGGTTGCATCGCCGGACTGAGCAGCTCCGTTATACGGCTCACACTTGCTTAAACGCAAACAACACTAATTACCGTCCTGCTTACGCTGTAGCGTAAGTTTAATTAAACTTTAGGACTGCGCTACCTTCCTATGCTATAACTGGAAGGGCTTGGCGTATAACCCCTGTGATAGCTATATTCTTGGAATGTCTCGGACTTGAATGAATTTAGAGAATTGGACGCAGTAGCTTTGCTCGGTTGTGTGAGAGCGTCTGAAACATAAACAACGATACTAAGCATGTAGACGCCTTTACTTCCTTGGTTTAGGACTCCGGTTCAATCCCGGACGCCTCCACCAAAACTACGTTTCAATACCCTTCAATAGCCTTTAATATCCTCTTTTAAATCGCCTGAAATAGGCACTTTTATCGCATTTTAGCCTTTAATAGAAATCAATAGCATTTTACATCATCTAAGATTTTAATGTAGTTTTTAATGTAGTTCTCTATAATGTAGTTTATAGAGTGGTTTTTAAAACTACATTAGAAGGGTAGATCATGGCGAATAAAAAAGTATTACCGCTCACAGACACCGAGATTAAGAACGCAAAAGCAAAAGAGAAAAAATATACTCTCTCCGATGGGAACGGGCTACAGTTGGTAATCAAGCCTGATGGAAAGAAGATTTGGGAAATTCGTTTTACAGTGGATGGAAAACCAAAAACGACTACGGCAGGAGCTTATCCATCGGTTAGTCTGAAAGATGCGAGAATTAAGCGAGATGACTTTAAGAGCAAAGCCAGTATTGGCATTGATCCGATAAAAGAGCGTAAAGAAATAAAAGCAACTATTAAAGCTATAGAACAAGAAAGCCTCAATACTTTCAAGCAATGCGCTATCGATTATTTTGAGTTGAGACGGTCTAAAATAAGTGAGGGGCATTTTAACAAGCAATGGGGACGGTTAGAGTCCAATGTAAACCCATATATAGGCGCGACTCTTATGAATGATATTTCGCGCGATGAAATCATGGCGTGTTTGACACGGATACAAGATCGAGGAGCAATCGAAGAAGCACACCGAGTTTATAACCTGATTTCGCAAGTTTATCAATATGCGACTGCTAATCGACGTTGTGAACGAAATACCGCCGCTGATATAAGTCCAAAATGGATGCTTATACCAGCGACTAAAAGCAATTATCCAACGATTACTGATCCCAATAAGATTGGAACTCTACTGAATGTTATTGATGGGTATCAAGGTCAATATACTGTTAGATGTGCTTTGCAGGTCATGCCATATTTAGCACTTCGCCCTAGAAATATTAGAGCTATGGAGTGGAGTGAAGTTGATTTTGATAAAAAGATTTTGACCATTAAAGCGGATAAAATGAAAATGAATCGTGAACATCTTGTACCGCTAACGGATAGAGTGCTTGATATATTGCGAGAACTGCACAAGCTCACAGGAACAGGGCAGTATTGTTTTGGTGCATCGCGAACTCGAAATAGCCCTTTGAGCGAAAATACATTGCGTGCGGCATTAATCCGATTGGACTATACAAATGAGGAGATTGTACCTCATGGATTTAGAGCAATGTTTACAACGATAGCAGAAGAAAAAATACCTGAGCACGGTTTTAACAGTGACGTGATAGAGAAATGCACAGCCCACGAACCAAAAAATAAAGTAAGAGCGGCATACAATCGCGCTGAATATTGGGATCAACGTGTGGCACTTATGCAATGGTGGGCAGATTTTTTGGATAAAACAAAGGGATAAGAAGTAGAAAAATAAACCCTCATTGATATTGTTTTGAGTAAAAGTGTTACGAAAGTAAACATGACATAAAAGTTTTTTTTTATCAAAAAAAAGTTGAAATTTTGAAATAGAAAATTGACATTTCTGCTTGAAAATCTTGTCTAACTTTTATTACCTCTTTAAAAGCCCTATATTAAGGGTTTCCTGACAAAAATATTCTAAAAATTATCTGTACTAATTTGACTTTAATTAAATTTATTTGAATTTATTAACTAATAAATAACTAATAAATATGTTATTTATTGTGATTTGTTTTGTGTTTTCATTTCGACTATGATGCTCTTGTTCGACGGAACCTGCAAGTCTGTGACAGACTTTAATGGGTAATGACGGTATGAATTATAAAAGAGAAATAAAAAGGATTCACATGAATCACTCAGAAAATAAGCAACCCATAGATCAGCGCAATTTAATGCGAGATCGTGAAGCCGCATCGTATCTTGGTGTCGGTGTCAGTACTGTGTGGATGTTCTCACGACAGAAGAAAATTAAAGCCATAAAATTATCCCCGAGGATAACAGTTTGGTCAAAAGCGGATTTGGATGAATATGTCCAAAGTTGTATGAAAACAGCATGAAAACTTTTCAAAAATCATTTGATTTTTTTGGGGTTTAAAAATGAATATTTTGCAACTTCTCGCTGCTGATAAAGAGATATTGCTATACCGAAAAGAGCTAAATCAAATTACCAAAAAAGTAACAGCTACCATCTTGTTACAACAGATGATCTATTGGTACACGAAGAGTGGGGGAGCATTTTATAAGTTTATTAAGCCTTGTCCGCACAAATTATACCAACATGGTGATAGTTGGTGTGAGGAACTTGGATTCTCGGAAAAAGAGTTCAATACGGCTATGACTATACTAAAAAAGTTAGGCGTTGCATCGAGTAAAACGGATATGACTCGTGTTACCTATTATGATTTAGATTTGACTATTCTACGTAAACTACTAAACGGCGTTTACGTAAATGCCGAAACGGAAGATAGGCAACCGCCAAAAGAGCATTTAGATATAGATCAAGCTTTTGCAGAGACTACAGCAGAGACTACAGGTCAGATACTTGGAAAAGATAATACCCCCCAACCCCCAAAGTGTGGAAAAGCACTCACCCTTGCTGAAATTGCGGATCAGCATCGCATGACGATTGCCATGATCGAAGATTTCGTCGCGTTCCGCCTAAATTCTGGCGGAATCAAAAACTCAATTGCGTTCAAAAAGCATATTTTACTTGGATTGTCGGAACCGTATTCAGACGAGTCGGTGAGACTAGAAGAATGGTTCGAGGTGTACGAAGCGCAAAACAACATCATCGATCACCTTGTGATTGAGTTTTTATCGATGCATTGGTTTGAACGCCAAAAATGTAAAGAGCGAGCAAAGGATGACCTTGTACTCCAAATGAATAACATCGTGCCATCGGATATTCTGATTGAAATAGCTTTTCAGACAGCCGAGGCGAAACGGCGGGAACAAATAGGGGGTGTTGCATGAAGTTCGAAATTTTCACAACTTGCTTCGGTTGAGCACGATCACGTTCTCGATGACATATTCAATAACCAAAGGAGAAAAAATGAAAAATAAAATTCCACAAATAGCTTTGACAATAGCTTTATTGTCCGTTCCTCAAAGTTGTTTCGCTCTTTTCGGCGGTGATGGTCCCGCAGTTGCTACGGAGACTACACAAGTGGCTCAATGGATAGCCGATGAAGTCGGTCGGGCGCAAGAATACGCCAAACAGGTTCAGCAATACGCCGTACAAACTCAAAATTTACAGCAAAATATCCAAACCGTGCAGATAGGTTATCAAAACTTAGAGGCGTTGAGCGCAATGGATATATCGAATTTCAATAGCTATATAGATCAACTCTCATCCGTGATGAGTGCGACTAATGGTATTGCCTATAATATGGCTACACTCGACCAAAAATTTACCGAAAATTTCCCAGGGTACGAAGATCATAAAAATCGGGCTATGACGGGAACTATTGCAGATCAAGCCTCATCTTTTGCGGCGTATTACAAAAGCCTTACAGATGCAAATCGTGGAACGGCTCTCGGTACTCTTCGTAACCTAAAGGCGATCAATCAGGATTTACAAGATGATGCGTTGAGTATGAATATGCTCAAACTCCAAAGCCGTAATGCGGTCGGAAATAAAGCAGTAATTCAAGCGGCGAATGAAATCGCATTGCACCAAACTGACACGCTTAAAAAACTTCACTCTTCGATACTAAACCAAACCAATCTAATGGCGCACGTATCGGCACAAAAAAATGAGGAAGCAGTAGCGGGAAGAGCTAAAACGACCGCTTGGAAAGAAAATAGCCTTACACGAACAAAAGGGAATGAACATTCCGTTAAAACTTGGAGAGAATAATGAAAACACTAATCACAATTACAACGGTCGCAATGATGTTGCTCACTGGATGCGGTGAACCGAAACAAGAAGTTAAACCTACACAATATTACAACGAGAATATTGACGAGGCTAAAGCGGTCGTCGAGGAGTGCAAAAATATTGCCTCTCCATCAATGGAACAAGTGCAAAATTGCTCTAATGCAAAAACCGCTGTTTGGCACAGCGGGAGCCTCAAAACAGTAAAAGGCAATGAGCGTTCCGTTAAAACGTGGAAAGAATAAAATGAAACGTATAGCCATTATTGCACTTTTACTGCTCCCCTCTTTCCTCTTCGGGGCTATTAGTCCCGATAATCAAGGGCAAGCGTTGCTACAAATTTTTGCCGATGCTTCAAACCAGTGGGTTACAGCGGTAAAACCTGCCGCTATGTATCTCTTTTATTCGTTCATCGTGATCGACTTTGTAATAACCTTTGGATTTCTTGCGGTCAAGGGTACGGAGATTATGGAGATTTTCGGCGAACTTTTGCGGAAAATCCTTTGGATTGGTTTCTTCTTGATGATCTTTCAAGGTGCCAATATGATGGATAAAATTCCTGCATCATTTGATAGGTTAGCTTTTCAAGGCTCAGGGATTGACATCCAACCCGACGTTATACTTGAACAAGCGATCGATTTAGTAATGAAAATGTGGTCGGTCTTGGATTTTTCAATAGACTCGTTGGTGATGGTGTTCGCAGGAATTATCTGCCTTGTTGCTTTCGCCCTAATGGCGGCTCAACTCTTTATCGTTTTGGTGAAAATTCAGGCGTTAATGGTGGGGGCTTACCTTATTTTTGCGTTCGGCGGGTTGTCTTATACCCGCTCGATGGCGATAAACCCGCTCAAAGCAGTTTTTGCGGCGGGGTTGGAATTAATGTTTATCAAACTGTTTATGGGGTTGACATACACAACAATCGAAACAATGACCGACAATGTGGGTAACGATACAACTTCCGCACTTATGATTATTATCGTCTCAGTTCTGCTCGTTTCGGTTGTCACGATGATCGGCGGGATGGTAAGCTCTCTTATGTCGGGAACTCTCGGCGGTAACTCAACGTCGGGTCTTGCTGTTGCGGCGGCTGTTGCGGGTGGAGCTGTTGCGGGAGGCGTTGCGGCGGCTAAACACGGTGCAGGGATTCACGATGCCGTCAAAGAGGCTAAAAAGAAAGCCGCAAACGGTCAAGGCTCTACAATGGGCAATCTCGGAAGAGCGATTGGTGAAGATTTTGCTAATACGATCAAAGGGAAAAATGCACGTAGTACCACCTCCGTGGGTGAACGTGCCGCCGAAACAATCCGTAAAAACAAATAAGGAGATCCAAACAAATGGATAAGCAAACAGAAGAAAAGCTGGCGACGGAAACTACACCGCCCGAAGAGGCGGAAATTAACCCGCCAATAGGCGAAGAGGGGCATAAGCCCTTTTGGTTGAAAACAGAGAAAAAGCCCTTTGAGTGGCAAAGTACGACCGATCCAAACGTAAAAATGCTTTAACCGATTTGTACTAAATAGGTCAATCTATTTGGTACAAAAACTAGCTAATAAATAATTAATTATTTAATAATAATTTATAAATAAGTTACGAATTAATTATTATTTATTTGTTAGTAAATAATTAGCAAAAAGCCTTAACAAATCAGATAGCTAATAGGCTATGTTTTTCCCATCTATACCGAATGGTTTTTCTATGAGTTTGATAAAAAAACAAACTTTTGAGTATTTTTATCGTTGGAAAGTTTGATAAAAAAACAAACTTTTTCTCTCTTTTTAGAGCGCTTTTTGAGACTCCAAAAAAAACTTAACGGCTTTGATGAAGATAATTATCTCTCTATCCCTCTTTTAGCCTCTTTCTGTTTGTTCAGCTCATCGACTGCCTCGCGTAGTCCTCTCGGTTTGTCGTTCATAAGCCCCTCTCGCTCTTTTTTGACTTCGGGGATTGATTTCCCCATAAATTTACTTTTAACGGCTTCTAGGGCTATTTTTGACATTTCTAAGACGGTTTTCACCTTGTCAACAAGTGCAATAACGATCTTGTCGTTAAACGAGTGCAATTTTTGATGATCTTTTTCCCGTTCTTCGAGCTTTTCGATGTACACGTCTTTGTCTAAAACGGTCTTGATCTCGGTCGTAAAGAAGTTCTTCTCCTCGACACGCTTGTAACAGCTCTTTTTGATCTCGTCGATAGCGTTGTCCTTTTGGAGCTTTTGGGCTAAGGCGTTGCGCTCGTCTGCATTCGGAACCGCTAGGGTGATCTGCATGAGCTTTTTAACCTCCTCGATCTGATCGACATCGACCGACGGCGCAGCACCTTTCTCTTTCAGCTCTGTAACCTCACGCTCTAGGACTCTATTCGTGATCTGCAACATCTCATTTTCGCTTTGTAGGTTAGCGATTAATCGGGCGTTGATCGGTTCGTGCGGAGGTTCCGCCTTTTCTGATTTGAGCTGATCTATCGTTTGCTCTCTTGTGATGATCTGCTCAATAAGCTCTTTGATTTTCTCGTCTTTTTCGCCTTGGTCTTTGGTCTTGTTTGCCTCAGTATTTAGGCGGTGAAGCTCTTTTTTCTGCTCCGCATCGATCCCCTCTAGGGCGGTGATCTGCTTTTGCATATCTCGGAAGCTGTAGCGTAGCTCTGTGTTCTCTTTTTGGAGTTCTTCGATCTTCTCTAAAAGCTTCTCTTTCTCTTGCTCCGTGGCTCGGTACTGCTTATGCCCTAAGCGCAACCTTGTGGAGCCTCTTTCGCCCCGTTCCATTCCCAATTCACGGGCGGTAATGTCTTGGAGCTTTGAGAGCTTCGCTTTGTCCATAACAGCGGTTAAATGTTTCGGTATCTTCTCGCCGTCGGGGATACCGTTCTCTTTGCGTATCTTCTCTCGTTCTGAATTGCTGATCGATCTACGGTACAACTGTCTTCCCGTTTCTTTGTCTAGAGTAGAAAAATTGACGTGGGCGTGTAGGTTGTAAATTGGGTGACCCGTTTTCTCATTCAAACGCCCCTCGTCTCGATGGATAGAAATTTGTACCGCTGTAAATCCCGTCTCTTTTTCGATCTCTCGAACAAGACGTTCAACGTCTTTGATCGTATGCTCTTTGTTGAGATTTATGACAGCTTCCCAATGTGCATTTTCAAATTTTGTTTGGAACTTTTGACCATAGGTTTTGGAGTAATTTTCTTTGGCGTTCTCAAATAAATTCTCTAACATTTTTTGCGCTTCGACCGCTGATCGATCGCACTCATTTTCTAATCGATGTTCAACGGGAAGAAGATAGTTCGGCTCTTTTTCTGATCGGTCATTATGAGCAAATGAACCGCCGGAAGATTTAGCGAAGTTGATCGATGAGATTGCCATTTAGTAATTCTCCTGAGCTTGCGAAGTAGAGAATTATAGCACGATTAATCCGTTAGGGTTGATAGTGCGCACTATCAACCCTATGGGTCTTTTTGCGCTCCTACTTTCGCAAGCTCAAACGGAGAAAAGAGGGATGGGATTATAGGTTAAGGCAAACAATGAGTTATATGAAGCTTTTTAAAGGTAAACTTCTACAAATAAATTTTCGTTGACGTTGTGTGAATACCTTTGTTTCAATGTGATAGAGAATAAATAAAATAATCGGTACGAAATCAAAAGATGACAGAAGCGTATAAAATCAAAATAGCGTTATATAAGAAAATCTTCAAAGAGATTAAACAAGGTTATATAGCTATTCCTGAATTGTCATTTTTCAGTGCTGTGGCTGATATGGTTGTTATTAATGGGGACATTCACATTTATGAGATAAAGTCAAAAGTTGACTCCCTCAGTAGACTAAAAAATCAATTGAGCAGATATAGAAATTGTGCTGATAAAGTAACTGTAGTTGCTGATGAAAAGTTTATCCCAAAACTACTAGAACACCCCGACATGATAGATATTGGTATTATGCAAATAGATCATAAAATGAAAATCAAAGAGATTCGAGAAGCAGTTTCAATTACAATGGAACCAGAAAACTATATGGCATATTGGACAGGAAGTGAAATCAAAGAATCATTACGAGGGCTAAAAGGGCATAGTAAAATTTCAATCGATGAAGCGCGGGAGAAATTATTGCAGATGCTTACACCTGATGAGATGAAAAAGGTTACTATCTATAAACTAAAAATGAAATATGGTTATGAGTTTTTAGAGCGTCAGCGTTTGATCAAAGAGAAACGATATCAAGAAGCATTAGAGGGACGTTTTATCAGTATGCAGCCAAAATCTATATCTCCCCTTATGGCAATGCCAGCATATCTGTTCAGGAACTTTGAACTGGCATGAAGTTTTTGACTATAGACAGGTAGTTGTGTCTTAAACAAATAGTTTTCAATGTCGCTGGAGAGGGTCTTGCAGGGTAAAGATGCTTAAGCGCTTCATCCGTATCATAATTGACTTCATCTAAGAAATGTGAGCCTGAGCTTGGGTCTATATCTAAAACCCCAATATGAAGATTAAGTATCAATTGATCCATAGAATGTATTAAACCAATAGATATATTCCCTTTCTTATCTGTTTTTAAATCCCTTTCATCCCACTCTCTGCGTACAAGAATTTTTTTTGTTTTATCCACGGAACAGAGTACAATTCTAGCACTTGGGCGCCCGCCAGTAGAACGAGATATAGATTTCCGATCAAAACCGCAATAGTCACCATACCCTAACAATGGAGTGTCTTTTTGTGTCGCTTTATTTTGAAGATAGTCAAATATTTCTAGGGGAGTATTATGCGAAATATGGTTCATATTCGTTTCTGTGTTTCTAGCTTTTGATAAATCAAAAGCAGAAAATGGAGACCCCAGATAAATGATTTTTGGAAAGATGGCGGCGGCGGCTATGACTCCGTCTTCGAATTGTTCTACCGCGAAGTTGTTGCTCATGTCAAAAATGATATAAAAGTCTTCAAGATTATCTGCAAATTCATTTTTAATTTCTTTTTCGGCATATTCAAGAAATCTCCCATACGAAGAGCTAACTCGAATTGCAATACAGTCAAAATCAGGTAAAGCTTTAATATCATCGACTAAATTTTCACCTCTTGCCCAGTTTAAAACAGGTATTACATCTGTCTTGATCTCTATACTATTATAGTTATTAATAATCTCATTATAATCAAGATCTTCATGTACTTTGTCTGGTATTTTTGTCGATTGGATACCATCAATTTTTTTCTCTTTTTTTCTTTGCTCTCTGGCTTCATTAATATCAGATTGATTTATTACTTTATCACTAAATTCCAAATCAAGAAAGTGTTTGAATGAAATGAGATCATCTTGTTTATAGGCTTCAAAGCGCTCTAGTGAATCAACATCAAAAAATGGAATAGTATTGAGATGCTCTGCCGCGTCATATACTATACTCGACGCGAGATTTGTATAGGAAACAGTAGGCATATAAAATGGTATTTTAAAGTCCATAACATTTGGTTCTGCATAATACAGAGAAAAATCGAAATCCGTTAGATTAAAACTTCCATTGATATAGTTTTCATCACTTTCATCCTCGATAATGATAAGAACCGTTGATTTTGTAACATCAATAGTCAGATTAAGTACATTTTCCTCTACTTGAAAATTATAATCAACATAAGTATATAAGCCGTCTAAATCGACTTTTTCTAACTCAATTGTTTTAACAAAATTATTGCCGTAAATGATGTCAATGTAATCATAATCATGGTTTTCAAATTCTCGTTCAATGTAATTCATTTTAGCCATCCAAGAGACTCAAGTCTGTATTTCATGGCTATTTTGGAAACATGGAATATTTTTGACAATCTTTCAACTCTATTTTCAGGTTTTTCATTGTTGATTATTAAATCGTTGAGAGCTTCTTTCGGCATTAGTAATTGAGCTGCAAAATTATTGGCTTCCATTTCTTTGTAATCCCATTGGTCATCACGGTTAAACCCAATCGCATTATCGTCATCTACAAAGAGTTCGTTGTCCCATGAAGACAATGGGGCAATATGAAGCATGAAATGTCCAAGTTCATGCGCCAGTGTAAATCTTCGGCGCTCTTCGATAGGATTTGCAATTTTGTTCACCCATATGACCGGTTTTCCATTTTTTATAGCAATGCTTCCAAGAACTTTCATCTTTTTAAAATCCGGTTTCATTTCTATTTGAATTTCTAAAAATTTTATCAGATGTTCAATATTTATTGGCAAAGTAACAGGATAATTTGCATTTTTTAAAATGCTGTAAAGCTCTTCAGCGTTTACTTTTTTGTCTTTAAAAACTTCATATTTAGGCATCTGTTTCTCCTTGTAAAGATTTAGATATATTTTTTATTTGACCATCATTTAATACTGTGTTCGTATTTGGATTTTTGAGTGTATTCAAAATTTCCATAATATATGTATCCATTTTTCTTAATTTTATGGTCGTCTCTTCATTAATTTCTTCTTTGTACTGTTTTAAATCGTCTTTCATCATTTTTTCGAGAGATTCTGAAAGCAGCCCCTTTTTTAATTCTGTCATGAGTTTATCATTTTCTTTGATTTCTTTAACCATATCTGTCCAGTTGTCAGATAAAATCTGTTTTTTCTCTCTACTCCACCATCTGGAAAAATATATTCCGGCTAATGTTATTGCTACCGTGAATACAACAAAAATAAATGTTACAAAAACTGTAAATGTATTCGCAATTGCAATGGAATCAGATGAACTGATAGGTTTTGATGGATTAGGCATCGCATTGAAAAAATTGATTCCAAAAATAACTATTGATAAAACTATTATTGCCTCTAAAAGAAAACCAAGTAGACGTTTAATCCACGCCGTTGAAATTTTAATATATCCATTTTCAAGTATCATTCATTCCTCAATCTTAAACAATTTATTATATTTTAGCATATTTGATGATTCAAATAAGGCGACAATGTTGGATACTTCTAATTTGGAAGAATTGTAGTGAGAGATTGGCAATCTGAAATCATAGAAGTTATTTAGTTTTAATTAAATAAAATATCATGCTATAAAAGAATGTATTTTAAAAGGGTAATATCTTAAATGTCGCATATTGATCCTTGGATAACTGATATAGCTTCTTTTGCTTCAATTATTGGGTTGTGGATTACAATTTGGGTTTTGAGGGAAACAAAAAAAATAAAGTTATCCTTTTTGGCAAAAGCTAGATTGCCTGAAGTAGTGTCAGATTTAATTCAAATTTCATCAAAGTTAGCACAGATAATTCCTGATTGGGATATTTCAAAACAAGATATTCTTATTGAAATAAGTCGTTGTAAATCAATTTTAAAAAATATAAAACCTAAACTTAACGCTGACCTTCAAGAAGATATTTCTAAGCTTATTGTTCAGTTAGATGAAAAAGGAACAATCTATACATTCTGGAGAAAGAAGTATATTTCTGAATATAAGAAGGATGATGTATGGAAAATCTATACAGAAATTCAGTCTATTATTGAAAGTTTAAATCAAATGAAATCTGACTTAAGGTGGGAAGAATGATAAAAATTAATAAAACTTTACAACTAATTACAAAATTGATTAGATTGACATCTGAGCATAACATAGAATGGCAGACAGGGGATATACCCCGTTTCTTAACAGCGGGAACAGATGATATTATCTCAAGTTATTATGAAGCTACGTCTGGAGGTAAAAATTTTATTTTATATAAAAGACGGTATGAAACATATAGTGCAGAGTTCGATAGACTTTATTGGAATGAAACGGTAGTGCTAGCGATAGTTGAAAATAATAGGATAGTATGGAGTAATACTCAATATATGCCGGCTATTAATGATTTATTTGAATATGTACAAGAGCAAGCATCAGGTATTGATGATTATCTTGATGATTTTTTAGACTAAAGTTATTTTTGCCATAAGTATCACTTGTGATACACTGGATAAAATAAAAAGTATCAAAGTTGATACTAAAAGAAGCTATCCTGTTTAAAGCATTGATTCTTTCTGAACTCAAAAAACAAAAAGCTACTAAACTTGACTATGAAAAATCTATGTTAAAATAATATGAAAATTCGTATATAGACTTTGAGGTTTGATCTATATGAGAATACTACTAATGTAGTTTTTAATGTAGTTTATTTTTTATATAGTCTTAAAAATATCATATTTTGGCTTTTGTTTGATAGTGGACGCCTCCACCAACCTCATTTACCCCTTACCATCCTAATGCTATAATACCTTCATGAAAGAACATACCACTAAACAACTCAAACGTGACACTCTCGTCAAACTCAGTGATGGCAATATGGCGGTTATCCGTGATAACGAACCCTCCGTTAAACGTAAAGTCGAAATGATGGTAGAGGGTAAGCCTCAGCTAGTCGTGATCGAATCGTATACAATCGTCTCTGTATCGATCAAAGGCAAAGGGTGGCACGATATCACCCATACGGACAAAGAGAAAGAGCGACAAGCCACCCAGTCATAATTATTCTCCCCTCACCCCTTTTTTCTTTACGAAAAAAGAAAAAGGGGACAGGCTACTTTTTAAGCGGTTATAGCAAAAATGCCTCCACCGACCTATACTAAAACTTCTCTCATTATATTTTTATTCTGTAGCTTCCCCGTAATTATTTTCCTTTACTATATTAAAAGTTGCTTCCACCCAAGCAGTATAATATTTTTAAATATATTGACACAGAAGTTTTAAAGTGTTACAATGGGTTCAAATTCATTTTTAAGGTTGCAAAATGTTAAACAATGCTAATGAATTACAAATCAATAAAACGGTGATTAGTCGCTTAAGACAGCTTACGACCAAACATATGATTGTTGCATATCGCGCCAGAATGAGTAATTATGAAATAGCATTGTGCCAAGAGATCAGTGCCATGAGTAAACTTCCTCTGATAGACGTTCTGGAAAAAATGGAACTCTTCAAACAAACAAGCGCCCATATTCTCTATAAAAAAGATTTCATGTTTGTTTGAATCTCTTTTCTAATCCTTTTCTCCTTTTAAGTGCAATTTTTAAAATCTTGAATACTATGTCAACTACACTATTTATCCGTAAAAGAGAATTGGAATGAAACGAGTCATAGCCTTAGTAAGTGTAGTATTAATATTGGGAGGCTGTGCGCCACAGCCGGAAATACAACAACCTGCCATAATCCCTCCGAAACCGTGTATCAATGCCGCACAGCTCAACGCCTACGGGTATGATCATCTTGAACGGGTTGCACGTCTGCTGCGCGAGGACAAAAAGAATATTGAGAGCTTTGAGGGGTTTATCAATACGATGAAAGGGACGGTTGATAACTACGCCGATATGATCAAATCGAGTGTCTACATCAGCAATGTGGTACGATATTTACCGATTCCGTATGCGGGGGAAGTGTCTAACACTACGAAACTCATTTCCAAAACGCTTCTCAACCTCGGCGGTGCCGCGAGTGCCTTAAACCGATACAAAAATAGCTCGGAGTATTTTTTAGCGAACTTTGACAAACTGAACCGTTCGACGGCCAAGGGGTCTGAAATCGCCAAATTAGCCCTATATGCCGATACGAAATTGATGGATGATGCCCAAGATCTTGAAAACGGATTAAAAGAGATTTCTGCTTCCACACAGATAATGGCGGCAACGACACAAGCCATCGCCGATGCGCTAGAGAGAACCAACGGGTATGTCAATAACGCAAAGAACTTTGTCGGATTTTCAAAGCCTGAAGGGGAGGATACCTCTACCGTAATTCAGAGCCGAAATTCGATTAACGCACGTATGGGGCAACTTAGTCAAAAAATAGGATCACTGGAAATGAGCGGGAAATCACATCGGTTTAATATTGCAAAAGCGCGTATTTATTCGCAGTTGGCAATGCAGTTAGAGGGGTCGAAGTAGGTTTTAGGTGAGGCGATTGGGATCGCCTCGGAGCGTAATTATGCTTTTTTCATAAACGCGGCGACGAGAACGATCGTACTGCCGTTTATTTTTCCCTCAATGTAGCGTGAATCATCGGTAAGACGGATATTTTTAACAATGGTTCCCCGTTTGGCGGTGAATCCCGCCCCTTTGACTTCTAAATCTTTGATAAGGGTTACGGTATCCCCCTCGGCGAGAATAGTGCCGTTGCTGTCGCGTTGGACAACCGCTCCTCCGTCATCGTTAGCCGCGGTGTTAAGCATTCCCGCTTGCGCCCATGATTTTACGTCGTCTTCGAGATACATCATATCGAGCTGATCTTGATCCCCTAACGCCGATAGAAGGCGATACGCCATCACTTGTACGGCGGGAGTTTGGCTCCACATACTATCTGAGAGACAGCGCCAGTGATCCGAATCGAGGTTTTGAGGATTGGTAATTTGGCTTTTGCAGGTTTCGCAAATGTAGATTGATTGATCGGCAGAGGCATCGCTCGGAGAGACTTCGTAAACGCTCAATCCTTCGGATGCTCCGCATAATTCACAGATATTTCCGCTTCGTTCTTGTAATGTTTGTTCAATACTCATAATAACACCTTACTAAATTAATAAGCGCATTATAGCGTATCGCTCAATCGCCCCTTTTAAGCGAAACTTTTTGGTGAAATCAATATTAATAGGATACGGTTCGATACTTTGTGAAAATATTTTGGTCGTTTCTCCACCATTTAGCTTTATTGCTCTTGACTTCTTTCATCTTTTCCCCTATAATTCCCGTCCACAAACGCTGATGAGCCTTGCGTTAAGGTTTGGAGTTTGAGTTTGCGATCATTGAAAACTAAGTAGGTTAAACGGTTTGGGGCTATGCTTCGAGACGTTGACCTTA
>Ga0209800_10000172_pt1 | contig 130243 bp, 130 predicted proteins | sample Higcelweek8metaG_FD_187174 | JGI IMG/M metagenome (GOLD analysis project Ga0209800, IMG submission 187174) | Freshwater pond sediment microbial communities from the University of Edinburgh, under environmental carbon perturbations - High... | ecosystem: Environmental > Aquatic > Freshwater >... | reverse complement strand
AACGATCGGATAAAATGATTTGCCGGTGACAACAAGAACCGTGATCGGGTTGTTTACTTTCGCGGGATATCGTGTCTTCGCCTTTGAAAACACCTGAAGGAAATATCTCACCATGCCGACGCCGTTCTCGTACTGCTGATACTCTTCGTACTCGGAGTTTTTAGGAATCGGTGTCTTGTTCAGAAGATAAAACTCATCCGCCGCAAACACGAACCGCGTACCGGTTTGTTTTAAATATTTCTTCTGGAGACGTTCAACCGTGGAGATCACCTTCCCGGCGTCCGATTCGGTTACCGATCGGAGCGGTGCGAGCTTTTCCCTGAATCTGGTTTTTCCCAGCGGCACGACTGCCACTGACAGAACGCCCGGAAATAATTTACGCAGTGTCTCAATCGTTTCAATCAGAATCTTTCCGTCGTTGATGCCGGGACACAACACAATCTGGGTATGAAACTGAATGCCGCGCTCCGCGAGAAAGGTGAGCTTCTCAATAAAGCGGTCGTCCTTTCTGAGCCCGAGCAGACGAAGCCGCGTATCGCGGTCAACGGCATGTACGGAGATATACAGCGGAGAGAGATTCTGCTCAACAATCCTGTCCATTTCTTTCCGCGTGATGTTTGATAATGTGCAGAATGAACCGTACAGATATGAGTAGCGGTAATCTTCGTCTTTGATATACAGCGTCTTACGCATGTTCTTGGGATTCTGATCCACAAAGCAGAACACACATTTATTGCCGCAGTGTTTTATTACAAGATCCTCGACTTCAATGCCGAGCTTCACCAATTCGGGGTAGGTGGTGAACTCAACCGTGAATTCTTTTTTCCCGCGGCGGATAACCATTTCAAGAGGAAGAACCGACGCGTTGATATGAAAATCAAGAGTATCGCGTACGGGATTCCCTCCCATACTGATGATAGTATCCCCTTTTCTGAGACCCTTTTTTTCGGCGGACGATTTTGGTTTTATGCCGGTTATAATCATGATGTTACTCGTGTTTCTTCGTCGGTTGTGATTCGTTCATGCGGTCTGCCGCGGCTTTTCCTGAGGCAAACGCGAATTGCAGATTGTATCCGCCGGTATCGCCGTCAACATCAAGAACTTCCCCCGCGAAAAAAAGTCCGGGCACGATTCTCGATTCCATACCGCGCGAATTGACTTCGTTCAGCGCGACGCCGCCTCTTGTTGCCATCGCCTCGTTGTAGTCACCCGTGCGCTCAACAATAAACGGCATTCCCGTTACTGATTCGGCGATTGCGCGGCGGTATTTCTTGTCAAGGCGTGAAAGGGGAAAATCCTGGGGAAGTTTCGCCGCATTGATAATCGCGGCGGCGATTCGTTCCGGTATCGCAAGCGACGTGAGTACGCTTCTCACGGATCTGCCTCCTGACACTGATGCCGTTTCGATGCATACTTCTTCGATTTCTTCAGGGAGTTTTATTCCGGTCATCTGAATTTTAACGCAGTCATCCTGCAGAATATATCTACTCATGTTGAGAATTACAGGGCCGGATAATCCCTTGTGCGTAAAAAGAATATCCCCGGAACGTTCGCATACTTTTTTCCCGTTACGGAACAGATGCGCCGTGCCTTCACGGATGGCAATCCCTGAACATTCCGCCATTGTATAATTACGGATGATGACGGACGTGAGTGCGGGAGCGGTGTCGTTGATTGTGTGTCCGAGTGATCGGGCGAATCGGTATCCGTCTCCCGTTGATCCTGTTGAGGGATATGATTTTCCGCCTGTCGCTATAAGCAGATGCGTTGACTGATAACGATTGTTGTTGGTTTCAATACTGAAAACGGCATCACTGTGCCTCACGTTCAGAACGGGTTCATTGTATTTGATTTCAACATGCAGTGATTCGCAGTCATCGAGAAGTGCGTTGAGAATATCCTGCGCGCGCATTGACTCGGGAAACAGCTTCCCTTCATTTATCTCAACGAGTTTGATCTTTTTGCGTTCGAAGTATTCGACCATGTCATTGTTTGAAAAATTATACAGCGATGGTTTTACGAATCTGTCTGACGATCCGTAGTGACGGATAAACTCGGCCTGCGGTGCGGTATTGGAGATGTTGCACTGCCCTGATCCTGAGAGGAGCAGTTTCTTCGCGGCGGTACTGTTTTTCTCAATGATACAAACCCGCATGCCGTTCCGTGCGGAGTTGATTGCTGAAAAAAGGCCGGCAGGGCCGGCACCAATTATAACTAGATCATACATGTCGTGAAATTGTTCTTCTTATCGGTTGAATTTCTTTCCGTCATCATCTCTGCCGCGCGCCGTGTGTGGGCCGCGCGGTTTGCCTCTTCCGAAAGATCCGGAATTTCCTGATGAAGCCGAACGCGGCTTTCCGCTGGACGGTGAGTATTCCCGTTTAGGGCGATCATTGCCGAATGAAGAGCTTGGGCTTTTTCCCCAGGGTTTACGTTCCCCGGATTGCGGCCGTGAATGTGCGCCGCCGGATGAGTAGCTTTTCTTCTCGCCGTATTGCGGGCGTGAGTTCGCATCGCGCGGGGTGTAGCTTTTACGCTCTCCGTATTGCGGTCTGGAACTGCTGTCGCCGGAGGAGTAACTCTTGCGTCCCGTTGATGAATAACTTTTACGTTCTCCGCTTTGCGGACGCGAACTGCTTCCGCGCGGTGAATATACTTTACTTTCAGAGTCACCTCTTGATGATCCTCTCGGATTATTGGAGAACCTGTTTGATCCGTACGGTTTCTTTTCACGATGTGTGTGAGCGGTAAGCGGTTTCTGTTCGCCGTACGCATGGCGTGTTCCGGTGATGGTTCGTTCCGCATAACGTTCAGAATTGTAATTGATCTCTGAATCCGTTTCATTATGCGAGTCATGGGTTTTGCGGATCGGCTTGGCGCTGTCCGAAAAATGATTCTTCGGCACGGGTCTGCGCTCTCCGACGAATTTTCTCGGCCCTCGGTCGGTTCTTCCGTTCGATGAGTTCGCCGCGTACGGCCGGCGTGCGGCGTATTTGTTGGCGATCTTGAGCTCATCAAGCTTGTCCTGACGGTTGCTCGCGATGTTATCGGATTTGGTATTGACACTGCGCAGTTCGATCGTCGATTTGATTCCGCGTTCAATCAGTTCAATGCCCTTACGCTCTCCGCGAGACACAAATGTGATCGCGAAGCCTTCATTGCCCGCGCGGCCGGTGCGGCCAATGCGGTGAATGTATCCTTCGGCGTTGCGCGGCATGTCGTAGTTGATGACATGCGTGATTCCGTCGACATCAATACCGCGCGCGGCAACATCTGTCGCGACGAGATACTGCGTGGTGGTTTCTCTGAACGACTTCATCGCCCGTTCGCGCTTTCCCTGGGTGAGGTCGCCGTGAAGTTCGTCTGACGCGTATCCGCGTGTTTTAAGAATTTTATTGAGTGCGTGCGCTCTCCGTTTCGTGCGGCAGAAAATGATCGCCATAAACGGTTTGTACTCATCAAGGACCGCGCACAGCGTGTCCTGCTTTTTATCATCGGTGGTTTCTATCGCGAGCTGGCGGATCTTGTCGAGGGTGACTGAATTTCCCGCCGCGTGAATTCGAACCGGAGATGTGAGATGTTTATCCGCGAGAGCCGAAATGCCTCCGGGCATGGTCGCTGAGCACAGCAATGTCTGACGGTGGCGTGCGGTATGATGAATGATTTTCTCCACATCGCGGAGGAATCCCATGTCGAGCATCTGATCGGCTTCGTCGAGCACGAGCGTTTTAATCTGGGTGAGGTTGATCGATTTGCGAGTGAGGTGATCAACGAGGCGCCCCGGCGTACCGATCACGATATGAATTGACGCTTTGAGCTTGCGCTTCTGCATCTCAACATCCTGTCCGCCGTATGCCGCGAGGATGTGCGCACCGCTCGCTTTCGCAAGCATCTTGGCAACCTGCGTGATCTGCAGGGCGAGTTCGCGCGTGGGAGTGATGATCAACGCCTGTATATGGTTGTCATCGACTTTGATGTTCTGCATAATCGGGAGCAGAAACGCGAGCGTTTTTCCCGTTCCGGTCTGTGCCTGGGCAATCACATCCTTGCCGGTGAGAAGAACGGGAATCGCCTGTTTCTGGATCGGTGTCGGTTCAGTTATTCTGTTATCAGTGAGAATCTGTACCACTTCATCGCTTATGCCGAGGGATGAAAAACCTTTGTTCATTATCAGTTCCTTATGTATTCTGCGTAATTTTTTATGAGCTGCCCGGATAAAAACCGGGGATTGCTGATGTTCAATATGTTAACATATATCGGGAATTCAACAAGAGACTCGTGCAGGGATCATGCCGTCATTATAGAAACAGGGCGTTAATTGGCAATCTATTTTCTTGGATGAAAGGAGTGCTGAAAAGATGAGTTTTATAACGTGTTCCAACCTTGCGGGATTAACCGCCTTTACCCTTATATACCGGACACCAACCCGTTGTTTTATCTTAAACGCGTCTAATGATACTAACGTAGATCGTAATGGTTGAACTTCCCCGATGCAGCGCATTACCTCGCATTCAGGTACAACTGGTTCCCGTAATCAGAGAATGCTGACGGGACGGAGTAGCGTTCTTAAATCTTCCTTGCGAATGGATATCAATGAAAACAGGGTTCATTTTACTAAAGCAGTTAATCAAAGTGACCATTAATTTCTTGTCTTGCACGCACGGTCAGTTTATACTCGTAAGATAAGCGGATTCCGCAAGCGTACTGATATATGGAAATACAAAAATACCGCACATGTTATCCTGTATACACTCATCTCGGGGAAGAGGTCGTGATGCCGGATACCTCTGTAGATGAGAACTGTATACTCAATCTGCGGAAGCGTCCGCTTGACCGGAGTACCTATCATATATCGTGCTGCGGAACAGTTCAGAAAGATCTTGAATCCTTTCTTGAAGATCCCGTGTATTCGTGGATGTTCAGGGACAGGACTTCGCGTGAATTTGTGTATTCCATGCTCGGAAAAGTAATTGTTCCGAAATCTGTTGTTGAGGTAACCGAGTATTTCAAGGAAAAGGATCCGTATACATACCGGCATATGTTTGTCGTGTTCGCCGTTTCCACTCATCTGATTTCGCGGCTTGAGGCGGCGGTGGATTTCAGCAATATCAGTATGGGGTCAATCTGTCATGATCTCGGAAAGTGCTCCGTTCCGCTCGACATTCTGCAGAAAGAAACTCCTCTTACGATCGCCCAGCGCAGTCATATTGAACATCATTCTTTGGCGGGTTTCGCGCTTCTTAATTACTATGCTGACAGCGATGCCGCTGAAACATACTCGCTGTTCGCGCGCGATCATCATGAATGCAAAGACGGATCAGGTTATCCCGCCGGAGTGTGCCTGTCCGATCTGATGACCGAAATCGTCATCGCGAGCGATATCTATGATGCCCTCCTTTCGCCGCGTCCGTACAGAAAATCGTCGTATGATAACCGAACCGCGATAGAAGAAATCGCCGCACGAGCCTTGAAAGGAAAAATATCGGAATCAGTTGTTCAGGCTCTTGTTGCGAGTAACCGGAAAGATGACCCTCACTGGCGGAATTGCGCGATACAGGGCGTACAGCGGGGGACTCCGCCTTCAGATAACAATTACGGATTACTTCTGGACCGTGACTGACGACAGCAGAATCATTATCTGGTGGACAAACATGATTGGGCGTCGAATGCGTTGGATATTGTTATGCGCTCCGGTGATACCGCTGAGTTTGTCTTAATCCCGGGTGAATCAGGGAAAAAATACAATGGAACGTGGCGTCTTGAATATAAGGGCGATTTGAAATCACGTATTTCCAAACCCGTCATAGCGGAAAAGCACCGGAACATCTCACGAAATAAATAATGCATTTCAGTCGGAACTGTTCGGAAACATATGTATGTTTTATTGAAAAATGATGAGTCTTCCGTGGCGCAGATCCAACGGATCATTTTACGGAGTTACTGCTATTATTAACAAAGGAAGAAGCAGTTATTTGAAGTGCCCGCAAATAATAGTTGATATGTTATTCGCGTTTAGTGTACTAGTATGTATGGAGATTAGTTGGGGGGGATTCGTATATAAGTAGTTAGGCGACATTCTTAAAATCGAGGTTTTGTGAAATTAATAAATTCATCAGAAATTAGTCTTATATTCAATGATTTAATGAATAGATATGATCATTACAAATGGGCAGTTGCATGGGCAGGCGCAGATTTCGATCAAATAGAAAATCTTGAGAAAAATATAATTAAAATTGATAAAATAATTATTGGAATTCATTTTTATCAAACTCATCCTGATTTTATTAAGAAATTTTATAAACATGAACATGTTAAGTTTATTTTAAAACCATCAGGAATATTTCACCCAAAAATATATCTATTTGAAAATAGTTCTGATGATTGGTCTGTTATTATTGGAAGTCATAATTTTACAAACAGTGCATTTAATTCTAACTCTGAAGTCTCCATTTTACTTACATCAAAAGATATAACAGATAATGAATTTAAAAGAGATATCGATAATTATATTTTAAAATCATGGGATCAATCTGAATCGATAAATGAAGATGAGTTAATTAATTATTGTGATGTATTTGCAAAGCAAATGAATAATTTAAGAAATCTTTCGAGAAAAACAAAAAAAAGTATTCATAAAGACGTTTTATTGTTAGAAATTATAAAAATGTCTTGGGATGAATATTACTTACAAGTAAAGCAGAATGAGCATCATGAACGAATAAAATTATTAGACACTGCACATAATTTATACATAAAATATAAGTCATTTAACTCTATATCATTATTAGATAGGAAAGGTATTTCAGGATTTTATGATAATAATAAAGACATAGATGGATTTAATTGGTTTGCTTTTGGAAGTATGAAAGGTGCAGGTTATTTTAAGGGAGAAATCATTAAAAGTAATCCACATATCTCAGATGCACTAGATTATATTCCGATTATTGGAGATATTAATAGAAATGATTTTATGAAATTTGCAAAAAAATATATTAAATCTATTAATAATTCAAAAAATCCGATAGCGACAGCAACAAGATTACTAACAATGAAAAGACCAGATTACTTCTTTTGTTTTAATTCAAAAAATCGGAAAGATTTAACTAAAGCATTTGAAATAAAAGAAAGTCTTAATCTAAATGAATATTGGGATTTTGTTTTAGAAAAAATATATGCTTCAGATTGGTGGAATGATACATCACTTAAAACAAATATTGAGTTAAAAACATTTAACTATCGAGTAGCATTTATTGATAATCTTTATTTTGAAGAATTTTAAAGAACGTCGCCTAATATTTGCTAAACGCTCCGCTCCGCTGCGCTTCGGCCTGCGGCACATTGGCTTCCGCGGGTACGCTCCAGCCAACGTCGTTTAGCCAAGGAACGTTATGTGCAATACCAAAAACAAGAGTGATCACAATGAATATTGATGAGTTATATATTGAATTTACCTCAAAGATGGCTAGATTATATGTCTATCAACGAGCTATGAATAACACAGCAAAAAAAGAGTTTAAATCAGCGGTTGATGATTCAAAATCTAGAGAAAAAATGGCTGAAGAGATTAAAAAGTTTCCGGCTCGAGTTGATAATATGTTTTTTTATTCTCCCATTACTGGGGAGGTCGTGTTCTTTGCACAAAATATTTCAAGTCATGACCAAATCATTAAAGATATTATTTTTCACAAAAATAAACAATATCAATGGATTTTAGCAGAAGCATATGAAGTTTATGAAGACTTTATTGAGTCCGCTTATGCATATTTAGGTTTTATCGATCATAATTCTTGGCCTCTAGCTGATTATGGGAAAATAAAACTTAATGAGCTTTCTCATAAGGAATTTGGTTTCTTTAATCAACAAGCAAAGAATAAAAAAGAAATGCCTCATTCTGCTTTAGAAATTTTACGAAAACATTTTCCTGATTTTTCCAAATATGAAACAGATAATAAACTTGAGAAAAATCTGAAATTCTATAGCGTTCTGATTGAACATTTACGACATATCATCGTCCATAATAATGGATGGGTTCACGATAAAAAACAATTTATTGAAGAAGTAATAAAAAAAGCTGGATTATTTAATAATGGGAATTATAAAGAAGAATATTATGACACTGGCGCATTGTTTTTTGGTGCAAATGAGTTTGAAACTTTTATAACACTAATTGAGTTGAAAGCAAGTAAAGATTTTCCAGAACTTCAGATTAGTAGATTTGATACATTATTGAATTCATTAATGGCAAGTGCGTATTTGATTTCAAACGAATTAAACAAAATAGAAAAATAAGGATGTTTGGCACTGCACATGACTGCGGCTAAAAGCTCCGCTCCGGTTTTGCTGCGCAAAATCCGGTGCTCGGGATAAAGCCACATTCGTTATGTGACATTAACAAAATGGTGATTCCATTATGAGTAATAAACTAAATATGCTAGATGAATACGAGTGGCTGGGAAGCTTCTGGCTTTCTACATCTCCTGATTTATCTTTTCCTGGTACAATATCATACAAACCCAATAGTGGAATTAGATTTACATATTTTAGAAATGGCCCTCTTGTAAGTAAAGATGAAGCGTCTATGAATCGAGTTTATTTTATACATGGATTTATTCCTGAATTGAAAAATATAACTCTTGTTGCTTCATTAATAACTTATTATCCTATTCAACATTCCGGCATAATAAAAGAAACAATTACTTGTGATTATTTGATTACAATGGGTCATTTCGATGAAACTACAGTTTTCAAAAATTGTTCATTTAGATTGAAACATATTGATGAGTTCTTTTTCCCGCAAGATAGAAAACAACATGACAGCTATAACCCGAATTTTTTATATGATCAAACAGTTAAGAATAAAGAGAAAGATTTTAAACTCATTATAAAACAAAGTGTTACAAGCAATATATTGCCTATTAAACCAAGCAGTTTATTTACAATTCATAAAAAAACAAATGATATGATTTGCGATGAATATTGTGCTGAAATTGATGATTTTTTTAATAATTTTGAAAAGAAAAACGAAGTAATAGTTTTATCAAAAGAGACATTAAAATATTGGTTTCTATTAGAATCAGAAAAAGAAGTTGGGATAAGTATTAATGAGTTTATTGACGTTATTGAAAATTGCAAAAATCTATTTATTCTTTTATTTCTAGAGATCACAGCTCCAATAGAAATTGCATTTAAGTTGGGAGACGATATGGAGCCAACAACTTGCCAAGTATTGAAAAGTTTATATTTATCACCAAGTCAAATGATGCAGTTTAGTTCAAGAAAACTTTCTAACTATAGGATACCAATTAATTTTGCATCGATCAGAGATGAACTTGGTTTAATTTTAAAAGAATGGTATATCCTTAATTCTAATGAATTTAATATTGCTATATCTCAAGTAATAGATCATATTTATGGAAATGATCATTTTTATCAAAAATATACATTATTCTTAGCAAGCATTGAACATTGGTCTATGGAATATAATCCAAAATACAATAAAAGCAGTAAATACGATTGGTTTATTAATAATTATTCAAATGAAAAGTTGATTACGGTTTTAAAAAAATATTTACCGGAAAATAGCTCATCAATTGGAGAACATCTTAGTAACATAAGAAGTTGTATTGTTCATCCAAAATCGTTAAAAGATAAATTCGTCCAATATCAACCATACATTAATAATACGAATATAGCAAATATTTCTGAAATTATATTTTTATTACTAATTATAGCTATTTATGATAAGATTGGTATAAGTCAAAATATAATAACTAACCTAAAATCAAATTATGAGTACCATCTGTCGATATTTAGTTAACGTCACATAACTGCGGCCACACGCATGCCCCTTCGTGCAATGGCTCCGTGCTCACTTCGTTCCGCGCGGTGCTCGGGCTAAAGCCACATTTCGCCTTTGGTGAACATCGTGTAACCGCATGCGTTATGGGAAAGGCGATTATTTTTGAGGGTGCAAATGAAATAACTGATTATTTACTTTTTGTATAATTGTATAAGAAGTAGAGCAGTTATTCAAAGTGCCCGTAATCATCTGTTAATGAAAATTGTTGCGGAGATCAATGTGCAGGTGATACTTTTATCGCGGTGGCGGGTATGTAGTACGATACGTCTTGTGCTGCACAACAGCGTAAGGATTGACAGTGCAACATCATTCGTCGGATTATCAGAATTGATGAAGTGTCCGATAATAGTGTAAAAGGGGATTTCCAATGAAACGAGTGGTTTGTTCTATATTATTCGCGATTGTAGTGGTGATGACGGGTGTGTATGCCGATGAAACGCATGCTCCGCAGACGCTGAACGCCGAGCCGATAGCGGGTAAACCTCATCAGTATCATCTCGGGATGAAATTCAGATCTGTCAATAAAGTGTATCTCCGGACACTGCTCCCGGCGGTTTCGCTCGGACAGGAACGGGAGACTATTGTTCTTCCTGAGAGCGGGTGGCGGTACGACAATTCATCCGACATTCTCGAGATCGACCGTGATGTTGATACCGCGGTTTATGCCGTGATCGCGGATGGTAAATACAGTACTCCGATTTCAATTGTCCTCCGGGGCAAGACTGTTCCTGATAAAATCCGCCTTGTCGTTGACGGCCGGATCGGTAAGGCCGGGAAGGATTTTACATACGACGCCGCGAAAGGCACGATCGAGCTGACCACGTGTGTCACCGGTGATGAACATTTCATGATTCAGTATCCTGTGGGTAACGGAGTTTCGAGCATCAGTTCCATGAACGCGGCAGAGCTTACCAGAGAACTCCGTGCGCATTTAGAATGGCCGGTCGAAGGCAATGCGCATGAAGTCGGCGTCGGCGGAATCAGCGGAACCCGCTTCGCGTTGAATGAAGGACGGCTCAGAAGTGTATGGATGGTCGATTTCATTCCTAAAGAGAACGGATACTGCGGGAAGAATATTCTCACCGGTTTCACCTGGAATAAAGACACGAATGAATTAACTCTTTCCACTCCTGTTGATACATCCCGGTATTCGATATACATTTTCGGAGAGGAATGAGCTGATCGGCGGGAAAATAATTTCTTGTCATTTTATGCCCCGCAATTGAACGTGAGCTGACACGGGGGACGTTTATGGATATCGCACAATCTGCCGCACAGGTCAAGGCCGCTTCCCGGAAGCTCGCCGCGCTTGGAGCGGATGCCAAGAATGACATTCTGCGTGCAATCGCGCGCGCCCTTGACGCCCGCCGCGATGAGATTCTCCGCGCGAACAATGACGACTACGCGCGCAGTGAGACTGAAAAACTCGCCGCGCCGCTTCTCAAGAGGTTGAAATTCGATGACGCGAAGATCCGCGATGTGATCGACGGAATTGAATCGCTCGTCAAACTTCCTGATCCCAACGGTAAAACCCTCCTTTCAACGGAACTTGACACGGGGCTTGAACTCTACCGCGTATCGTGCCCTATCGGTGTAATCGGAATTATATTCGAGTCGCGTCCCGACGCGCTTGTGCAGATATCAACGCTCTGTCTCAAGAGCGGAAACGGCGTGCTTCTCAAAGGCGGTGCCGAAGCGCGTGAAACGAATCGCACGCTTGCCCGGATCATCGCGGAGGCGAGTATCGCCGCCGGCGCTCCCGAAGGATGGATCGCCCTTCTTGAAACGCGTGACGATGTGAACGCGATCCTTTCGCTCGACAAATCAATTGATCTTATCATTCCTCGCGGATCGAATGAGTTCGTCCGTTATATCATGGATCATACCCGTATACCCGTCATGGGCCATGCCGACGGAATCTGCCATCTGTACATTGATGAACACGCCGATATAGATATGGCCGTGCGGATCGCCGTTGATTCCAAGACGCAGTACGTGGCGGTCTGCAACGCGATGGAGACGCTCCTTGTTCACCGTGAAATAGCGCGCGATTTTCTGCCGAAACTCAAAGCCGCATATGATGAAAAACACGTGACGATTGTCGGGTGCGAACGGACGCGCGCGGTTATCGACGCGGAGGTTGCTACGGAGGACGACTGGCGGACCGAGTATCTCGATTACAAAGTCTCCATCCTCGTGGTTGATTCTCCGGACGCGGCGATTGATCACATCAACGCGTACGGCTCGGGTCACACTGACTCGATCGTGACGTCGGATTCCGCCGTCGCAAGTCAATTTCTTGACCGCGTAGATTCGGGGAATGTCTTCTGGAATTGTTCCACACGCTTCAGTGACGGATTCAAATACGGATTCGGCGCCGAGGTCGGCATAAGCACGTCAAAACTTCACGCGCGCGGACCTGTCGGGCTTGAAGGTCTTGTGTCATACAAATACATCCTTCTCGGACACGGCCAGATCGCGGATGACTACGCTACGCGCAAAAGCTCGTTTACGCATAGGCCGCTCAACAAAGATTTTCAGGTGAAATAGGCTTTTCTCGCGCTGAAAAGGATTTGACTCATTCACATGCGACGCATAGTCTGATGGCATAATCTGAATTGATCTTCGGAGCATATAATGAAAACCAGCCGTTTACGACTTTCCGCAGCAGCAGTCCTTATCTTCGCAGCTGCAATTGTACCTTCTTTCGCTAAATACTCCGGCTCGATTCCATCGGGATCATGGCTGAAGAATCTGTCCGTTCCGTATTCGGGAAGCGAGGGAAGCTTTTCTGTTTCCGCGCAGATGTATTTTCCTGACGGATATAAACCCGGCGACGCGGTCAGGACGCTTGTTCTGCTTCATCCGTACGGCAAAAACCTGACCGAGTGGGAGCGTTTCGCCGCGGTAAAACGTTATGCGAATGAAAAGCGGTATGTGCTGGTGTGTCCCGATATGGGAAAGACCGTTTATGAAAGCGAGTATTACCCGGAGACAATGGTGAAATGGCAGCCGCTTCCCGGCGGACAATGGATTCCTAAAGCGCTCATTCCCTGGCTCCGTGCGGAGTTTTCTCTCTGCCTCACGCGTGAGACTACCGGTATCGCGGGAGTGGGTTTCGGCGCACGCGGCGCGATTCTCGCGGCTGAACGCAACCCCGAGATGTTCGGATTCGCCGGCGGAATTTCGGGAACCTATGATGCGGAGAGCGCTCCCTCATCATCAGCGTTTACAGGCGTGTACGGAAAATACAAGGAGAACAAAGACCGCTGGATGACCGTCGATAACGCGATCACTCTGGCGCCTAATCTGCGGGACACGATCGTGTTTATGGCACACGGAAAACGCGAACGCGGATCATCGATTGAGTGTTCACAAATCGTGCTTATTAAAATGTCTCAGCTGCGCAAGCAGAACCCGGGAAAGTATCAGTATAAATTCGTGGTGCAGGAATGGGGCGACGAGTGGGTGATCTGGAATAAATTCATGCCGGATATGTTCATGTATTTTGATTCTACTCCGGCGGTGTCAGTAAAATGAGAGAAAGACCAATGAGCGCATATATTACTGTAAAGTCCGCGATGAAGGTATCAGTTCTTCTCATCATCGCGTGTGTTATTTCCTGCGCGGAGGCACCCAAAAAGACCGCGGGTGAGATGATATGTGTTGAGCATGGAAAACACCGGGCGTCGGTGAAAGAAGAATTCGCCGCGTGTTTCGGGATTGATTCATCGAAATTCAATGAGTTCTATTATTTCACCAAGGAATCCACATATCCCGCAAAAGATGAGGCTGAGGGGACCGCGCAGTTGAAGGAGTTGGTGAAAGACGATATCGTCGACACAATCATGAAACGGCTTGAGGCTTCTTTCGGAAATGAACTTAACGCGAACTGGCAGCTTGAGCAGATTGATCTGCCCGTACCATTTCGCACGTTCATCCGTAAAAACAGCGGAAGTATCGACATCAAGGTTATCGGTGTCGTAAGAAAGAAAGATCTCGCGCCTGCCGCGCTTATACATTTTCTGCCGCTTGAGTACAAGATGAAGATTCTCAAAACCGACGGAAAGGAGAAGCTGAACCAGGGCAATCCGTAACGCGGACACTTCAAAAATATGCTTGCGCATATCTGGTGCCGATTCAGAAAAGAACCGCGGGCGGGAACCGCGAAAATCCAGCCGAGAGGGGTTTCATGATAATACTTGATGGTAAAAAAGTAGCGGAGTCTGAACGGGCACGAATAAAGAAAGAGATTGAAGATAAAAAATTGTCCGTGTGCCTGGCTGCGGTGCTCGTCGGTAATGACGGCCCTTCTCAGATATACGTCGCGTCGAAAGAGAAGGATTGCGCGGAGGTGGGGATCAGATCGATCGGGATCAGACTTCCCGAAGATACCGCGGAAGAGACCCTGATCGCGAAAATACGTGAGCTCAACGCCGACCCTTCCGTGAATGGGATTCTCGTTCAGCTTCCTCTCCCGAAACATATCAACGAAGAGCGCGTGCTTGAAGTGATAGATCCGCTCAAGGATGTTGACTGCTTTCATCCCTTCAATTACGGAAAGCTCCTTGCGGGAAACCAGATTGTCGAACCGTGTACTCCGAAAGGGGTAATGACCATACTTGACTATTACAAGATTGATATATCAGGAAAGAACGCGGTTGTGCTTGGCCGGAGCAATATCGTCGGCAAACCGCAGGCGGTGCTTCTTCTTCAGAGAAACGCCACGGTGACGATATGCCACTCCAAAACGAAAAACCTCGCTGACGTTATACGCTCGGCAGATATCGTCGTCGCCGCGATCGGAAAACCATGTTTCGTGACGGCGGATATGGTGAAGGAAGGCGCGGTGGTTATTGATGTGGGTATCAACCGCGTTGATGATGCCACGAAGCCAAAAGGATATCGTGTTGTCGGTGATGTCGACTACGACGCCGTCGCGCCGAAAAGTTATGCGATCACTCCTGTACCGGGTGGTATCGGACTTATGACGCGTGCCATGCTTCTGGATAACACGCTTAAACTCGCCGCTCTTAAAAAATAAGTATTTGGTGAAATGAATGGAAAGGGCTGTCTTTTTTGAGACAGCCCTTTTTTTACGCAGATTTAATCTTGAAGTATGTCAGTTTCCAAATCATTTATTTAATTGCACTTTCAATTGATCCCGGGTTCCATGTGTTAACGGATGAATGGGAAATCCCGTATTGGCGGAACTGTCCGCGATTGGGAGATCTGCATATTATAATAAATTTAATTTATGTAATTGAGATTGTGTAACAAGTTATGAAGAAAATTGTGATATTTGCAGCGATAGTGATAAATGTATGCATCGGGATGGCGATCTTCTATCCTCTTTTGATGAAAAAACCGGTATTGCATGACACGTATCAGTATATAGGTGATGTCGCAGTAGTCGATAAAACGGCCAATATGGTTGTTATCGCAAAACCTGAATTACGTGTTTCAGTTAGTGATACACTGTACGTTCAGAATGGCTATAAACTGATAGAGATAAAAGTTGTGAAAATATATTTAAATGCAGTGTGTGAAGTTGCACATAAGAAGAATCTGGAAATGATTGATGAAGGCGATGCGGTATATGTGCATCGACCTGTTCCTTGAATTCATCTTGAAAAAGAAATCACACTATTTATCAGAAAATATTAATTGGATGTATTTATACACAGTATGTGAAGTTCTAAATCAGTAAGACGATTTTAGTAAAGGAATACCCCGTACTGATCTGAAGCCGATCGAAGTTACATTATATTCAGAGTATTTACCCGCAAGGGCGGCTTTAAAAAAATGTTTTACAAACCGTCCTTATTTGATATCCCACCCGATTCACTCGGCCTGATGTGCGGAAAAGCTTTCATCAGTCGACGTGTTTCTGTACGCGGCCGGTACTTTTTCCCGCAATGGACTCTGCGGAAATGATTTGTAGAGAAAAGAATAATACTTTCCCGCGTTCTTTTTATCGCTGAGTGAATCAAATGCTTTCGCGATAGCGAAAACCACGGTGTCGGTTTCAGTATCGGTCTTTTCTGCGTTGAACGCGGGAAGCAGGAGGTTCAGTCCCTGCCGGAATTTTTTCAATGAGATAAGACGCTTTCCTTCCGTGATGCTTTTACTGTATCCGTCCTTGTCAAAAGGAATGATGAAGGCCGCTTGATAGACCGGGCTTGATTGAAAGCATCCGTTTCTGAAGCTGAACACAATATGGTGCTCTCCGGGCATGAGAACGTTTTTGTACTCAATAACGTATGTCTGATCATCAATCTTTTTCGGGGTAACGGTTGAATCGTTTAACGAGACGGAAATAGTTCCTGATGTTGCGCCGTCTTTTAATATTCCCGATTTTATACGGATTGCGAGTTTTGGACTATTCGATTTGAACGACGGCTTTTCGGATCCGGACGGAATGTCTTCATCGGTCATCATCGATGCGGATGGTATTCCCCGTTTGAAGTATTCCGACACCGCGGTGAAATAACGTTCAGCCTCAGCCACGTTGTATCCCGTATCCCTCAGCAGCGATTCATAATCAGGATCACCGATAAATCCGAAGTGTCCGGCGATTTCAGGGCAGAGAATATTCTCCGTGAAGAAAAGCTGATGTGCGTCAGATTCATCTTTGCCGCTGATGATGATACCCTTTTTGTCGAATGACTTGCCGAACTCATCAAGGAGTATCTGCGCAAGATCGAAGCTCTGCGGATTATTGTCCCGGCTTCCTCTGATGAATACTATCGGATGGTTCTGTCCGTCTTTTGCCGGAATTCCGGCACTATGGCGGATAACCAGTATGACATCAGGATTAAAGTCCATCGCGTGTTTTGATTTGTCAGACTGATCAATGGCTCTGTCTTTTGTACGGGAAAGCTCGACCTTGGCGCCGGCTTTTGTGAAAATTGATGAAAGAATCTTCGCTACTTTAAGATTAACTTCTGATTCGCTGAGACCGGACGGCCCGGTCGTTTTATTGTCGGCGCGTTCAGATTTTCCCGGATCGATAAAGATACGCTTTCCTTTGAGATGTCCGTGGTTAGCCGGATCGATCGTTCCGTGATACTCGAACGCCTTGTCGCCGAATCCGCACGCGATGAACATGAAAAGCGCGCTTGCCGCCATGATAGTCTTATATAAGTGCCGTTTCATCCGCTTTCCCCTTGATAAAATGTCGTATAACGGAGTTGTCCGCCGCAAAGAGCTCGTCTTTGCCGCCCTCAAAAATAATCTTTCCCTCATGAAGCATCGCGACCCGGTCAGCGATGCGTTTGACCGCGTTCATATCATGGGTGATCACGAGTGATGACATATTGTACGCTTCGCGCATATCGAGTATCATGCGGTCGACAGAGGCTCCGGTTATAGGATCGACGCCGGTTGTCGGTTCGTCATAAAGCATTATTTCCGGGTGGATTGCGAGCGACCGGCACAAACCGACACGCTTCTGAAGACCGCCGGATATTTCAGACGGAAGACGGTCGAGGTATCCGGCGAGCGACAGTTTCTCAATGAACGGCATTACCCGCGCGCGTACCGATTCTTCGCTCATTCCCTCGCGACGGGGGCCGAATGCGATATTGTCATAGACTGTCATTGAATCGAATAACGCGGCACCCTGAAAAAGAACGCCGAATTTACCGCGTATTTCTGATCGGGTTTCTTTTGCCGCGTGGTCGGAACGAATCCCATCCACGTATATTTCACCTGAATCCGGCTCTATGAATCCGAGGAGGTTTTTGAGAATCACGGATTTCCCCGTTCCGCTTTTCCCGATCACACAGAGAATTTCTCCTTCTTTAAGATCAAAGGAAACTCCCCGAAGAACCTCTTTGGTTCCGAATGATTTTGTTATTTCGCGAATGCTGACACTTCCCATGAATATACGTTTGGCATGTTCGGATAAAATGTAAAGAACTTTGTACGTGATGAAATGTATTATGCGTGTCAAGGTTTCAGAGGGGATTTAATATATGCCGCATCCAGGTGATACATGCGGCGTAATATGCATTGCAGAATGCATTGCAGAATGCATTGCAGAATGCATTGCAGTATGGACTTAATTGATGACATGTAGGTATCAGATTAGCGGTTATCAAGAATTGTTGTCTGCGGAATATAGATATAGCACGGTTACATGGTTAATCTGTTATGTATAACTGAATCAACCGCGGACTAGAAAAAAAAGACATAAATCGCCGCCGCTATAAGAAGCGTGTCGAAGAGGACAAGTGCGGTTCTTTTAATGCGTGCTTCCATTTCACATCTCCTTGAGTGTATAATAAAAGTAAACACTCGGAAGTGCAACCTCTGTCACTATAAAATATAATTTTTTTCAGGACATCCGGACTGCATTCGGTATGCGAATGGTGAAAACCGTCCGAATATCCGGTTCGCTTTCGCACTGAATCGTACCGTTCATTATCCGTGTAACTACACGCTCGACAATACTCAAGCCAAGTCCTGTGCCTCCGGTATTCCGCCGTGTGGTGAAAAAAGGATCGAAAATTCTGTCCAGGGTATCCTTCGGGATTCCCTTCCCGTTATCCGAATATGTCAGGACAAAATCACCTTTGATGTCTTCCGCTTGTATCGTGATTATTCCGTTTGTATTATCCGGAAACGCATGGGTGAGAGAGTTGACTACAAAATTCATTATTACCTGTGAAAAGCATCCGGCATAGCTTTCAATCGTGAGGTTATCGTTGCAGATTATCTTTATTTCATGACCGGTTTTACGGAGTTTCGGGCGGAGACTGGTCATGATGTCATTGAGATAATGCCGTACATTAAAAGTCTGGACTTCTTCCGCATAACGATCTGAAGTGAGTTTTTTGAAGCTCTGTACGAGAGCCCGCGTTTTTTCGAGGTTTGACTGCATGAGCACAAACGCGTCATCGAGCATGCTGAAGTGTTTTTCAAGATCCGAGCGGCTCAGCGTTCCTTCCTCGAAAATATGCTTGGCGCGTTTTGTCTGATCCATAGCGAATGACGTTGATGTAAGACATATACCTACGGGCGTATTGATGTCGTGCGCGATGCTGGCGACGAATTCGCTGAGTGACGCCATTTTCTCGGCCTTGAAAAGCTGTCCGGTGCGTTCATCCACAAGTTTTTCCAGATGATCACTGTGATTTTGAATGGTATCGGCCATCGTGTTGAAATTCATTGCGAGAGAACCTATTTCGTCGGGGTCGCTGACGGGAACCCGTGCGGTGAAGTCCCTGTTCTGGAAGCGTGTTACTATGCGGTTTATCTCCTGGACGGGGTTGATTATCGTTACCCTGAAAAAAAAGAATACCATCGCCACGAGAATGACCGACACGATTATATCTATCAGGGTACGTATCAGAAGGAGGTGCACCAGATCCAGTAACACGAAATGATCGGTGAGATACACAGTGACTTTCCCGAATGTCGCATCGTTTTTTTTAACGGGTTTTGTCGATGCGCAGTAAATATCGGGCCGATGGCTCGGATCATTCCACGCAGACAGGGTTGTTTTTTCGTATCGTTCATTGTCGACAGAGCCGACCGAATATGCGGTGGAGTCCCCTTTTGTATCGGAATATATAATACCGACAACATCTCTGTCTATATTTTCGAGGTCAAGAATCGTGATTATCTGGTCATATTCAAAATCCCATGCGGGGCCTTTGATCGTATGCGCGACCCGCTCCGAAATACGGTCGCCTTGTATTCTGAGGTTGTTGTGCAGTTTGTGGACATTCCAGAAGAATGAGATGATAAGAGTCAACAGTATTGACGTTGAAACAGTGATTACCGTAATGATAAGCATTTTTCTGAAAATAGATGTACGCGACCGTTCTCTCAATGAATCGGGGACAACCGCTTCCATAGCGGATAGAACGAATTTCACAATTGTGTCGGGATGCCGGTTTATCATAGCCGTCCTTTACTGTTCCGTATCCGAAAAACCGGCGGAAAGTGTATATTGCAATGACGGCACCGTGTCTGGCTGACCGTCCTTGGAAAGGAGGATATGTGAATATTGGAAATAATGCAAGTTTTTTGGCGCGGCCGATTTGAAAAAGGGATTTTTCTTCGGATTATTGAGGTATTTAACGATGAATGTATTGGTGGTTTCTTTTTAAACAATATTTCTAAACTTTCAATCCGGGTCTTATTGTGATGAAAAATGAAGTTCATATATTCCGGAGTTTTCTATTTGACATTTAACGTTGATTTTACGGAATGTACCTAACGGGATTTCGGTGGTATTTAGAGCAGTTTGCGAAACGATTAGATATTTGGCGCTGTGCAGAAATATCTTACGATTTATTGAAACAGAACCATTTTCTGGACAACTGTAAGATATTTCGTGGCACAGATTTAAATAATCCTTTCGCAAACTGCCCTAGACCGGAAAGTTGAGAAATAGTTATTTTTTGAGCGGACGGAATGCTCATCCCGTCGTATTATTATAGTAACCGGCCGTTCTTGAATCTGCTGTATGTCCATGTCCGGAACTCTGACATTCACTTAAAGCGGAAGCAATGGATGTGATGAAAGCGGTAAGCCGTTGTGTCAAACGCGGCGGAAATTGGTGCGGATGATCTTTTCCGGGATTTCCTTTGAAAAAACCGCGTGTTGAGGTGATAAATACGCATGCTGAAGTTCTTTAATACACTTACCCGCAAGATTGATGAATTCATTCCGGGCGGCGTCAGGAAAGAAGCAATCGAAGAGTATCCGCCGGTAACAATATATTCTTGCGGACCTACTGTATATAATTACGCGCATATCGGAAATTTCCGAACCTATGTGTTCAATGATCTCCTTCATCGTTATCTCATGTTTCGCGGGTACAAGGTTGTCCACGCGATGAATATCACCGATGTGGACGACAAAATAATCGCCGGATCAGTTCGAGACGGGATTAGTCTCCGCGAATATACTGATCGCTATACGAAAATATTTCTCGATGATCTTGAGACTCTCAATATCCGTCCGGTGGAACACATGCCCCGCGCGACGGAATCAATAGACGCGATGGAAGAAATAATCTCCCGTCTTCAGGAAAAGGGAATAGTGTACGAGCTGGACGGTTCTTTTTATTTCAGCATATCCAGATTCCCTGAATACGGAAGGCTTTCACGTCTTGATACACGCGAGATTAAGGCCGGTGCTCGTTACGACGCGGACGAGTATCACAAGGACGACGTCCGTGACTTCGCACTCTGGAAATCCTCGAAAGAGGGTGAACCGTCGTGGACGATCAAGCAGGGCGCGGGACGTCCCGGCTGGCATATAGAATGTTCCGCGATGGTCCGCAAGATTTTCGGCGGTACGATCGATATTCATACCGGCGGTGTTGACCTTGTGTTTCCACACCATGAAAATGAAATTGCGCAAAGCGAAGCCGCGTACGGCGACACATTTGCGCGTTACTGGATACACTGGGAGCATCTTCTGTCAGAAGGTACAAAGATGTCGAAATCGCTCGGCAACTTTTACACGCTTCGCGATCTTATCGAGAAAGGGTACTCCCCGCGCGCGCTTCGCGCACTCCTTATGTCGGCGCATTACCGTAAGCAGCTCAATTTCACTCTTGACGGGGTGAAAGCGTCACAACAGTCACTGGAAAAGGTCGATAATTTTATCGCACGTCTGCATGATCTTCCGGAAACTGTCGCAAAACGCGCGGATATCGGTTCTGTGTGTAACAGATTCGTTGATCAGTTTACAGAATGTATGGATGATGATCTCAATATATCGGGCGCGACCGGAAAACTCTTTGAGTTTATCCGCGAAGTTAACGCTCTTATTGATGCCGATATGATCACGAAAAATGATAGTGAGGCGATCGCCGCGGTTCTTGAAAAGGTTGACTCTGTATTCGGGTTCATTTTCTTTCCTGTTTCAGAAGACGGAAATGTGGACGCGGAGCGTATTGAGAAGCTCATACAGGATCGAAAAGACGCCAAGGTACGCAAGGATTTTGCGGCCGCGGATCGTATCCGGGATGATCTGCTTTCCGAGGGAATTATTCTTGAGGACGGCAAGGAGGGGACCCGGTGGAAAAAGAAAAAGTAATATTCGGACGTAATGCGGTTCTCGAATATCTTAAAAGCGCGCGTGAACTCTCCGGTGAATTGCTGATTAGTGACGGAGCTCACGGGAAGATCATTGACATTATCTCATCCGAGGCGAAACGTCGCAGCATCCGCGTACGGAAGGCATCCAAAGACGAGCTTCTGAAAATACATTCGTCGTCTAACCATCAGGGAGTGATTCTCCTGATGTCGGGCGGACAGAAGACCCTGAGCGGTGCGGATCTTATACATGAATGTACTGAATCAAATGGTGTGATAGTTCTCCTCGATCAGTTGACCGATCCTCACAATATCGGTGCTATCATACGGACTGCCGAAGCTCTCGGCGCGAAGGGAGTGGTTATGCCCAAGGCGCATGCGCCTGAAATGGGATCGACAATCGCGAAGACTTCCGCAGGTGCGACCGCGTATATTCCGGTTGTTATTGTGCCGAATGCGGCGCAGTTTATTGATCAGGCGAAGGATGCGGGAATCTGGGTTGTCGGTTCTGATGATTCAGGAACGACCCCGGCCGAGAAATTACCGACTATCCGGCCTGCATTGCTGGTAATCGGAAGCGAAGGGACGGGGATGCGCCGTCTAACCGCCGAAAAATGCGATTATGTGGTCAAGATACCGCTGAAAGGCAAAATTTCTTCGCTTAACGCATCGGTTGCGGCAGGAATTTTGCTTTACGAATTACTTAAGTAGGGATACTATCGGGCTTCAGTTCCGATTTGTATAGAAGGGACTTTTCAACCGCTATTATATAGCTCCGTCAGAGCATAATCGTTGATGTTGAAACAGCCAATATTCCGTCTGGGGGAAAAGGATGAAAACCACAAAAGTCAGTGTCAAAGATCTCGAGAAGGTCATCAAAAAAATTGCCGACAAATCGCTTGATGCGTGCGGCACGTATATCATTGGTGATTTCCGGGTCGATGTACGTAAAACAAAACCGCTTACCGGTTCTGAACGCGTATCACTTCTCTATAAGAGAAGAAAAAGTGATGGTCTTTGCGTTGTGTGCGGCGCGAAGGTAACAGGTAAGAATCCTAAGACTGGTAAAATGTACCGTCTCTGCGAGAAACACCGTACGAAGATCGACAAAAATCGCGTACGTACCGTTGCGAAAAAGAAGAAGAAGTAAATTTCTTCATGTATCAGGAAAGGAAAAGCGGGCTTATAACCCGCTTTTGTTTTTTTCACAAAGAGAGACTATTGCCTCAAACACATTGTTCATTCTGACCTTTCTGACAGTGACACAGATAATGTCGATGGTGATGATATCCCCGCCTTTAATTTTCGCATTGTAGTTGTCTTTAACCCATTCGCTGAATGTTTTGTCATCCGGATAGCGGGTGTCTGGTGTGTAATGAAGCAGAGCGAATACCGTATTGACGGAAACTCCTCCGCCCACCACAAAGTCCTTTCCCATCTGCGCGACATGTTTCGGCAGTCGGTCGAACTCATCGCGGATATCGCCCACAACCTCTTCGAGAATATCCTCAATCGTTATCATTCCCGTTATGCGGTTGGTGCTGTCGCGTACGAGCGCAAGGTGGACGTGGTCACGCATCATTGTCTTGAGCGCATCCGATATGGGTGTATCACTCGGGAATGAGTCAAGAGGCCGGAGAATTTCCCTTACATCGGGATTTCCCGGATGTGTCTTGGCGAGAAAGACAAGCTCCTTGATATTCACGTAACCCATTATCGATTGCGGATCGGAGCGGTCGCTCACCACGGGAAAACGGGTGTACGGATCAAGATGAATTCTCACGAACTGATCGGGAAGCGGATCGTCGGCGTATAATGTCACGATGTCATAAACGGGAATCTGTATGTCGGACACAGGTATCTGAGCGAAATTTCCCGCCCTCACAATCATTTTTTCCTGATCAACGGTTATAACCCGTCCCGCGCGCAGTGAATTGGCGAGCGACTGCAGTTCAAAAATATCAGTACTCGGCGCATGCGGCTGCGCATGGGTGCGGCGTTCAAAAAGACGGACGATATACTTTGTCACAAACTCGAAAAAAAGTACGGACGGATAAACGATGTACGAAAAATATTTCATCATGGGACTGAAGATGAGGCAGACACTCTCCTTGTGGCGGAGCGCGATTGACTTGGGTACAAGCTCTCCGAAGGTGATCGTGATTGATGTGAGCGGAATGACGACCGTGGCAATGGCGAGAAACTCCGCGACGGAGCGGGAGACACCGAATAGTTTTGTTATGTGAGGGGATAGTATCTCCTCCGCGCCCGAACCGCCTGTCGCCGCGGCGATCGCACCTGCAAGTGTGATTCCGATTTGCACAACCGCGAGGCTAGCTTCCATGCGGTTCTTCATCGCGAGAGCCGCCTTTGATCCTTTTCTGCCACTTTCCGCGAGGAACTTGATTTTATCAATACTCAGCGACGCGAGCGCTATTTCATAGGCGGCGAATACGCTGTTTATAACGATCATCATGAACATGATGAGAAGAATTATCAATTCGGTAGACGGCAACTCTTAATACCTCCGGATATTGAAATCATATCATAGTCTGAAAGTGAATGCAAACAGGTGAAACTAATCTGTAGCCCGGCATGGAGCGATGTTACAGAGGGACGAGTTTCAGTCAAAACGATTGATGTACGAACACCTTCTGCAGAGATCCTCGGTGAGTTCACGGCGGGAAAATCCTTCTTTTATAGCGAGAAAGCGCGGAGAGCGGATGATCTCGGCGAGCGGAGCCGAGTGAATGTTTCCAAGCGGGATATTTCCCCTGGCGTCGAGGCAACAGGGAACAACGGTGCCGTCGGATAGTATCGCGATATGCGATCGTGTGCCGTGGCAGAATCCGTGTTTCCGTATCACGGGTCTTGAGAGGGACGGCCACTCGAATTGTTCGTCAAAACTTATCCTCCTCCTGAGGGTGAGCTTCACGGAGCTTTTTCCTCCGTCAGGTATATCATTTCCTCGGCTATCGGGTGTATCAGACTTGTAATGATCAGTCAGAATGCTGAAGAGCCGCCGGGTGTCGGGCAATACGTTATCCGACATATTCCAGAAACGGAAGTTGATATGGACAGGGGTGTTCCGCGCGGTGAACTCATCGCATAGGGAAAGAATCGGCGAAAGATATGTTTCCGGGGAACCGTGCGTGGATTCCGTAAAGCTGTGGAGCGAAAAGTTTATTTCACGGAGAACGGGGGACTCCAGCAGAATATTCCGATTTTCTGAAACGGCCAGGCCGTTCGTCGTGATCTTGACCGAAACGCCGTACGTTTCGCATAACGACATGAAATACGCGAAGTGAGGGTAGATGAGCGGTTCTCCGAGCACATGCGGCCGTATTTCGTCCGTAACGTCCGCAATCCGCCGGATGACCGCGTCAAGTGAGTCTTTCTCCATTTCGCGTGTGCCGTGCGCTCCCGCGCAGAAAGCGCAGGAGAGATTACACCTGTCGGTGAGTTCGAAATACACACGGGGGAACTGCTTCACTTTGCCGCATACTGCTCAAGATATTCCCATCGCGAATATTTTTCGTTGATGAGGGTATCAAGTTCATTGAGACGCGTTCCCCATTCTGCGTAGAGCGCCGGATCGGACGATCCCGCGGCGATCTTCGCATGGAGGTCTTCCTTCTCGTCCTCAAGTATCTTTATGTCGGCTTCGATGGTTTTATATTCGCGTTCCTCGTTGAACGAGAGCTTTGTTTTCTCTTTTGCGGTGCGCTTCTCCTCGCGCGTATCGCGTTTGGTTTCTTTCGGCGCGCGCTCCGCAGCTTCTTCCCTCTTGTACTCGAGATATTCAGAGAAGCTTCCGGGGAAACTTTTCACTTTGGTTGAACCGTCGAGGAAGAAAATGTAATCGGTGACCCGATCCATGAAGTAGCGGTCATGCGACACCACGATAAGACATCCCGCGAATTTCTGGAGAAAATCCTCGAGGATGGACAGCGTGCGTATGTCGAGATCATTGGTCGGCTCATCGAGCACCAGAAAGTTCGGGTTCCCCATGAGTACCTGAAGCAGAAAGAGTCTTCTGCGCTCACCACCCGATAGTTTGGAAACCGGCGTGTGGTGAAGTCCAGGAGAGAACAGAAACATTTCCAGTATCTTCGACGCGGTGATAAAACTTCCGTCGGCGAGAGATACGGTTTTTCCTGATTTTTCCACGAAGTCGATAACCTTCTCTGTTGGATCGGGTGCTTCGCTTTGCTGGGTGAAGAATCCGAATGATGTATGCATTCCCTTGTCGACGTCGCCTTTGTCGGGCTCAATCCGTCCGGTGAGCAGATTCAGAAGAGTGGTCTTTCCTGAACCGTTCGCGCCCGCAATTCCGACCCGTTCGCCGTTTTTGAATACATGTGAGAATGTATCAATAATGGTACGTTCCCCGTATAGTTTTGAAATACCGTTAACTTCGAGAATTTTCTTCCCGAGCCGTTTTCCCGTGACGGAGATTTCTATTTCATCAGCCTCACGGTAATCCTCATGGCGCATCAGTTCGTATATGCGGTCTTTGCGCGCTTTCGCCTTGGTTCCGCGCGCCTTGGGCCCTCTGCGGAGCCACTCGAGTTCCGTACGGAGAATATTCGCCACGCGGTCATCTGATTTCTGCGCGGAGGCGATACGCTCGTCGCGTTTTTCGAGATAATATGAGTAGTTCCCCTCGTATCGGTAGAACTTCTGATTGTCGATTTCGTAAATTGTGGAACACACGTTGTCGAGGAAGTAGCGGTCATGCGTGACCATGACAAGCGCGCCGGTGAAGCGGGTCAGATATTCCTCAAGCCATACGATGGAATCGACATCGAGATGGTTTGTCGGTTCATCGAGAAAGAGACAGTTGGCTTCTTCAATGATTGTCTGCGCAAGCGCGACTTTCTTGGACATTCCTCCGGAGAGGTGTCCCATTTTCATCGACAGATCGCGTATGCCGAATCCCGCAAGTACGGCATGTACCCGGCGTTCGTAGTCCCACGCGTCGAGCGAGTCCACATTTTCAGCGCATGATGCGAGGCGTGCGACAGCAGACTCATCACCGGCTTCGGCCTTTTCGGCGCATAGCTCATATTCGCGGAGTGCGGCCGCGCGGGGAGAGTTTCCCGTGAGGAGATGTTCAATGATGGAATCGTCAGCCCGTGGTTCTGTGCGCTGTTCAAGAAATGAGATGCCGCAGAATTTATTGGTAACGACATTTCCCCTGTCAGGGGTTTCACGGCCGGCGAGAACGCGGAGAAGAGTCGTCTTCCCGCATCCGTTCTCACCGATCAGGGCGACCTTCTCTCCTTCCTGTATCCCGAATGTGAGATCGGAGAAGAGAAGGCGGCCACCCTGGGATTTTTCAATCGATTCGGCGTTGATCAGATTCATTTTGAGAGTTTCTTCATCTGCTTGGCCATTTTCTTTTCTTTGGCCGATTTAAGCGGCTGTTTCTTCGTTTCCTTCTTGGCGTCCTGTGCTTTGCCCATATAAAAACCTCCGATTTCCGCGCACAATTGCGCATGATATGATGTAACACTTTGTAATCGACAGGTTTCTTTTGTCAATATAGAGATTTTGCTCCTGTCGATAAAGGGAGAATACGGAGTATGAGGAGATACCCGGGTGTTATTAATTACGTATGCACAGCTCTTTATATCTGAAACAATCGGCGGAGTGCGCGTTGATCATTCCTATCGCTTGCATATACGCGTAGATAATTGTGGAGCCGACAAAACTCATTCCGCGTTTTTTCAGATCCTTTGATATTCTGTCTGACAGTTCATCCCGTGTTGGTATGTTTTGCATAGATTCGTATCGGGGATTCAGCGGAGTATTGTTCACATAGCTCCAGATGTAATGATCGAAACTCCCGAATTCTTTCTGAATAGCGATGAATGCCGCCGCGTTCTTGACCGCTGACGTGATTTTCAATCGGTTGCGGATTATCCCCTCGTTTTGCATGCACTTTTCCACATCACTTTCGCTGAATCGGGCGACCTTCCGCGGATCAAATCCCTTGAACGCGATCCGGTAATTACCGCGTTTTTTGAGGACTGTTTCCCATGAGAGACCCGCCTGAGCTCCTTCAAGGATCAGCATTTCAAACAGCATGATATCATTATGAACGGGGACTCCCCATTCCGTATCATGATACGCAACGTATAGCGCATTGTCCGCATTAACCCATTTACATCTTTTCATCGGGATGAACTCCTTTGTGTGCGAACTATCGGACACATTGTATCCGGTTTCGCATCATCTGTCATACTGCCGACATTTTTTTATCGTGAGAACGGACGACGTGAAACCAACCTCAATCATGATTTCTCTATGTATTACGTATTGAGTCCTGTACATGAATTAATTCAGGTACAAAGAGTTTATTCCAATCAATCCGGTCGAATCGGCTGTATTTTCTGCGCTTGCCATACACCGGAAAACATTGCCAGTTGACCATATAAGGTACTGTTACATTAAATTGCAGGACAGTTCTACACATCTCCAACAAAAAAACATCTGTATAATTCGTGAAATGCTCTATATGGTTACTATCGGATGTCTTCATGTATGATTTTGACGGCATATATCGCAATTCCTGCCGGGAATCTTTACCGCACGCACAGCACCGGTAAATGACTTGTCCTGATACGGAGGATGACACTCATTGACTGAAAAGATTCGCACGTCTGAACTTTATAATATTTTCGGAATAGCCGATAATCAATACGGAGGAACCATGCACTACGGAAAACCCAAGGAAAAGATCGAGACCCCATTTCTTATGAAAATCATTCTGCTGGCGGGAGGGTTCCTCCTAGCGCTCATCATTACGCGTATTTTCATTACCCCGTATAAGGTTGGAAACAACTCTATGATCCCTACCTACGACAAGGGTGCGCTCGTTTTCATACATAAGCATATTACGCCGCAGCGCGGAGACGCGGTGCTTTTCTATTCTCCCGCAGGTGCTGATACGACATCCCTCAAGCGGGTACTGGCACTGCCCGGCGAAACGGTTGAAATATCCGACAAGAGCATTTTGATAAACGGGAAACGGTTCGAACCGAAATGGAAATCGGTTATGAAGGATGCGCGCGTGCTTGATACGAAATTCTCAGGGCGTGATACGATGAGCCCGCGCGTGCTCGGCGCTGACGAGTATTTTCTGGTCGGTGATAATATGGACGAGAGCATGGACTCGCGCGAAACGGGTCCGGTCAAACAGGACGAGATTATCGGGCGCGTGTTCGCGTCATTCTGACGGCATATTCCCGCAGTGAATGCGGTACAATCGAAATCTGACGAGGAACGATGGGAAAACGGTCACAGCGGATATATGATTTTCTTCTGTCAATGCGGAAGGAAAAGATCCACCGTCAGGCGATACTCTATCTTCTGATCGTCGGTATTTTCGGAGCCGCGGTATATTACACGGAGAAACTCAATCCCGAGTCGCTATACAAAAATGTATGGGACGGTATCTGGTGGGGATTTGTGACGATTTCAGGCACCGGATACGGCGATAAGTTCCCGATGACTGTCGCCGGGAGATTAATCGGCATCTTCATTATGGTGAGCGGACTTGTACTCACCGTGATTATTTCAGCTACGATCGCGTCTGTGATGGTGGACAGGAAACTCAAGGAGGGACAGGGATTGCAAAAGGTGAATCTCAACGACCATATCGTACTTTGCGGCTGGAACGCGCACGGTGATAAAATCCTCGAGGGATTCCAGACGGTAGCCACTCGCGGAAAAAAAGCGGTGTCAGTCGCGCTTGTCAATGAGCTGTCCATTGAAACATTGAACGAGATACAGTTTTCATACAGGTCCAAACTTCTCAATATCGAGTTTATACGTGGAAAGTTCACTCAGGAACAGGTGCTCGACAAGGCCAATGTGCAGCGAGCGGGTTCGGTGATTATACTTGCCGATCAGTCGGGGGACAATACGCTCGCGAACGCCGATGAACGCACGATTCTCGGGGTGTACACCGTATCGAATATCAATCCCGGCGCGCACATCAGTGTGGAGCTCGCCAACAAGCAGAATGAACAGCATCTGAAAAATACATCAGTTGAAAACATAATCGTGACCGGCGAATTCAACAGCTATATGCTGGTGAACGCCGCGATGAGCCCGGGGATTCCTCAGGCCGCGAAAGAAATTCTCAATCTCAACTTCGGGAACATTCTCACATCCGCTGACATTCCGGATAATTTTGTGGGTAAGCAGTTCGGAGACGCATTCCGTTATTTCAAAGAGGAGCGGAACCGGATGCTTGTCGGGATTGTATCAATATCGAAGAAGATGTCGATCGATACTTTCCTTTCAGACGACCCGTCATCAATAGATGAATTCATTAAAAGAAAATTCGCCGAATCTGAACGCGATTACTTCTCTGACACCGGCGGCAAAACTCAGACGATTCTTAATCCCGCCTGGGATTATGTGATCAGTGATAACGACCGGGCGCTGGTGATAGGATCTGAAAGCGAGAGGGTGCGGTCATGACAGAATTTGAACCTTTCAAGAATATCGCGCTTATCAAGGATCTTCCCGAAAATGAAATCCGTCAGCTCTTTGAATGCTGTGAGCGGGTGGTGTTCGAGAAGGGTGAGACCGTCATGGAGGAAGGGGAAGAACAATACAGTATGTTCTTCTTTATTGAAGGCGAAGTGGTGATTTCAAATACAATGACCATTAAAGCCACAGGACGCGGGGGCGGTTTCTCGGAAGTCGAGAAATCTCTTGTACGCCTTTCCGCGGGAATGGTCAGTATTCTCGGTGAAATGTCAGTTATCGAGGATCTTCCGCGTTCCGCGACCGTGAAGGCGTTTACGCAATGCGTACTGTATGAAATAACGAAAGCGAGTTTTGAGAAATTCGTCAAAACATATCCCGACACCGGCGCGAAGATTCTGTATAATATCGCCCGTGTTCTGTGTCATCGCGTACGCAGGGGAAATAAAGATATTATCAAGCTTTCAACCGCGCTCTCGATTTCCCTTACGCGCCCCGCGTAGGCGGTCTCTCCCCGCCGATTCCGTATACGGACGGCGGGCTTATTACAATACTCGTTTCATTGCGGAGTTGAGCGGACTTGCTCATAATACGGCTGTTTGTGAAGAGTACCCTTGCGGGAGCGGGCTGATAATATTTCGGTCTTACTATCGTATTGCGGAATAGACTAATTTGTATAGTACCGGATATGCCATGAAATTCTTTGTCAGATCTGTGCCGCGAATTAATCCTGATAATACCTTCCTTCTGAATTATGAAATGTTATGGTATCATTAAATACCTAGTTACTCAAACCGCGCATAACTGAATCCGTTGCTCCGCTGCTCCGGTGTTCCCCTTTCTTTATCATCCCATCGAAATGTATCAGTGAATTATGTTTGCAAATCCTCAGACAACGGTATTAACTGATATATCCTGAAGATGGAGCGGAACATGCGGATTAAACATACATGTATATTCGTCGTCGTATTATGCTTTGTGATTCAGTGCGTACTCTCTTTTCCGGTTCACCCGGCCGGAAGCGGACTTTCATATTACACGGGCGGCGAGGGGAAGATATCGCTTGGAGCGTTCCCCTCGAAGACGGAGTATTCAATCACCGTGACCGGCTCAACAACGCAGAAAACACTTCTGATGCGTGTCGACAAGGCCGGAGGGGACATGAAAAAGTTCATGGTTCCCGTGTCCGAAGACGGGACATTCCGCTTTGTCTGGCTTTTCAAGGCCGGTCCCGGCGAGTATACCGTTATTTTTTTCGGCAGTCCCCAGCCCGGCGCGATGAACTACGCGGGGATTGCGCATGCGAAGATCAATGTCACCGGAACAGTTCCGGCGGATTATCCCGGCATGGCGCTTAACGAAAAGATAATCGCGTTCGTGAATACGGTTATAGGTAAACAGGTGGGACGGGGCGAGTGCTGGGACCTCGCGCAGGAGGCGCTGGACAAGAACATGGCGGACTGGACACGCCCCTTTACATTCGGGACTCCTGTGGATATAAACAAGGAACCGGTTTCGCCCGGCGATATTATTCAGTTTACCGGCGTTAAAATTATTGAAAAGCGCCCGAATGGAGTCATTGAAACGCATACGCTCGGAATGCCTCATCATACCGCGATTATATATGAAGTACTGGGACGCCGGCACTTCAAGTGCGCGCACCAGAACGTCGCTGATTCCCGCGTTGTACTGATCACTGAAATAGATCTCGCGAACATGACGTCAGGGCAGGTGCGCGTATACCGTCCGGTCGCGGCGGCGGTAATTCCTCCGGACTAGAGACCGCTTATAAACATGGACTTTGGCAATCATTCGTAAGAACAGCGAGGGGCGGGAGAATGTGTTGCTGATTATCTGCCCGGCTTTCATCTGTTCGTTCCCGCACTGATGTGTATTTACGTGTATCATATTGAACGATACTTCTTCACTGTTGCAATCTGATATTAATAACAGAATTCATTACAAAAAAATTACGGCCGGTGTTCCATCTTAAAAGGCAGGGCGACATGGCTTTGTGATCATGCTACATTCCATCTATCAGTTGCGCCGTACGTGTTCCGATCTCCGCGCTTACCTTTTATACGGCGTACTGATATTTTAATCTATCTATGTTTTTGGAGGACTAAATGGAAAGTAGCAGTGCTGGAAGCTTTATGGCCGTGTTTGTGGTAGTGTATATCGCAATAATCGCGGTGATGATCGTGAGTATGTGGAAGCTGTTTACTAAAGCGGGAAAACCGGGATGGGCGTATATCATTCCGATCTATAATATCATCGTTATGCTTGAAATCGTCAAGCGTCCTACATGGTGGATCATCCTTCTTTTTATTCCTTTCGTGAACGCAATCGTCGGTATCATTATTATGATTGAATTCGTGAAAGCATTCGGCAAACCCGCAAGCCACTTCTTTCTGATGCTGTTTTTCGGAATTATCTATCTTCCGTATCTCGCGTTTTCAGATGCGAAATACGTAGGATAATGTGTATCGGTTACGGGCACTTTGAATAACTTCTGATTTACCATATTTGAAAAGTAAAAAAGAAGTTATTTTAAGATCTGTGCCCGCAAGGACAGTTTTAAAAGCATGCTTTTTTGAACTGTCCTTATCTTGAGAAGAGGGTCGTGTAAAACGGCCCTCTTCTTTTTTTGTATGCTGATGATCCGCTCATTAGAGCATTGATGATGCCGAATGCATCGCATTGCTGCGCATTGCCGTCAGGGAACAGCTGTTTCTATTTCTATATTCCGCGTGTTTTGAGCAGTCTGTCAAAAATCTGTTTGTAGTGATGAGGAACGGTGAGGAGCATTTTCATAAACAGATCAGGCTGTTTTTCCTTGAGCATGGCGTTCACATGACCCACAAGTTCGCGGATTTCGTAATCGGCGCGCGGGCGGGCTTTCTCGACATCGTGCTCAGCGACATCCGTTACAAACTGTATGTATCCCAGCACGTATTCGAGGGAGATTTCTTTTTCGGGAGTGTCGGTTTTGTATGACGAGATCGCGGCTTCGATGTTTTTGCTCTCGAGAATGGCTATCGCTTCACGGATTACATTCGGGAAATTAATCTCGTCCATGTTCACTCCTTACGACTCGCGGTATGTGCACCGTGAAGTGTCCGATTCGTACACGGTGACAGCGTCGGTTATAATATCGGTAAAGCCGTTTTCTTTCAGGAGTACGGAAATGCGCGAGAAAATCCAGCTGGAAATGTTTTCCGAACTTGGGTTCACGCGGTCAAAGGGAGCCAGGTCATTCAGATTGATATGATCAAGATCGTTCATGATAATCTTGATATATTTTTTGAGATCATGAAAGTCGATGAGAATTCCGATATCGTTGAGTTTCTCGCCGCGGACGGTAAGCACCACACGCCAGTTGTGTCCGTGCAGATTTTCGCATTTACCCTTATATCCCCGGAGCTGATGCGCCGACGAAAAATGGTCTTCGATTGTAAGATAATACATGTGCGTCTCCTGATCTATTCATGGGATCAACAGGGCGTTGCCGTGTGCCGTGCACCCGGCCGCGCCCGCTCTCCAACGCCGGGTTGCGTGACGGGTGGTTCCGTGAACCACCCAATAAACGCGGACGACCGGCGTTTCCGTTTGGTCGCTAACGCGTTTTGCGGATTTGCAACAGCGTGAAATTCGTCTCTCCGTTATATGAACTTCGCGAGATGACGGGCTACTTTCTCGATTTCCTTGCGCGAAAGGGTCGGATAGATCGGAAGGGAGTACACTTTTTTCGAGAAGCGGTCACTGTTCGGGAAATCAGGCCCATTCTCTCCGGTAATCACATGCAAGGGCGGCTCAACCGGATGATAAATCTCGATGCCGCTTTTTTTCCAGTATCTTTCCACCTTGTCCTTCGGTGCGTCGAAGATGAGCGGAAAAGACTGATAGGTGAATGCGTCGTTAAATGCATAGATCGCGCGGTGCGGAGTCTGGCGGAGCGCGTCGTAGTAAATTTTCGCGAGTTCACGGCGTCTGCGGATAAAGTCCTGAAGGCGACTGATCTGGGCGATTCCCATCGCGGCCTGGAAATCGGTGATGGAATAATCGCAGTGAAGTTTTTCCCCGCTCATCCGCATTTCCTTGAAAGTGGAAATGTAGCGCGTGGAGTTGGTGAACACGGCCGCGCCGTTTCCCGTAGTGATGAGATCGAACGGAGTGAATGACGCGATACTGATCGTCGCGTTGGTGACTCCCTTCTCAACTCCTTCGAGTCCTATATAATGGGAGATATCCTCAATAAGCGGAATTCCGAGCTCCTTGAGTTCATCAGCGGAATTCGTGATTCCGGTGATGTGTCCGAATACAATCGCTTTGGTTTTGTCGGTGATTTTGGCTTTTATCGCCGCAATGTCGGGGACGAGCGAACCGTCGGCATTATCCACAAGTACCGCTTTTCCTCCCGTAATCGCGAGTGCGTTAAGCGGAGCCATCGGAAAAAATGAGGGGATAATCACTTCATGTTCGGCCGTGATTTCAAGGGCTTTGAACGCGCAGTGGTACGCGGCGGTATGCGATGATACGGCGGCGCACATGCGATAGCCGGAAAGTTCGCACAGGGCATTTTCGAAAACCTTGACGCTGTTTCCTTTGACGAGTTCGTCGTGTATAAGGCAGTCGAGGACTCCCTCGAGATCCTGACGAGTAATCGTCGGTTTGCAAGAAACTATATCCATCTGAAACTCCGTTTATTTACAGAAAACTTCCCGGACGGGAGAACGTATATTGGCGTGCGTAGCGATTTTCCGGTCAACAATCTTTTCCGCCCTTTGTCGGGCTGATTAGGGGCAGTCTTTCAGCTCGTTTCTGCCTGAACCGGCAGTGTAACAAAAAAAGACATTCTGCGTCCGAATAGTGTTGGATTGTGCGGTGCAATGGGTTACATTGCCGGACACGTCCATGAAAGTGAATGTCCGGCTCCGCTTGTACGGGGCTGAAATGATAAAACACAAGGAGATCTGCATGAAACTCGTTAAACAGTATTTTACCGCTGTCGCGGTGTTATTCTTATTCGTGTGCGCGGCGGGATTTTCAAGTGCCGCTGATGCGGCAAAAGCGATGGAGAAAAAGGATATGAAAAAGATTCTCGTAGTCTATTATTCAAGAACAGGAAATACTGAAAAAGTCGCGAAGGATATTGCGAAAGTTCTCAATGCGGATCTGGAAAAACTCATAGATAAAAAAGACCGCAGCGGAGTGACGGGGTATCTGGGCGGGGGAAAGGATGCCGCTGCGGGGAACCTTGCGGAGATTGAACCGCTGAAGAAAGATCCGTCAAAGTATGACCTTGTCATTATCGGAACGCCGATCTGGGCGTGGACAATGTCTCCGGCGGTGCGTACGTATATAACCCGTAACAAGGACAATCTTAAACAGATCGCGTTGTTCACCACCGCGGGCGGAACCGGTCCTGATAAGATTATCAAAAAGATGGAAGAACTCGCGGGAAAGAAGGCGGTAACGAGCGCCGGATTTGTTGAGGATGATCTTGAGGATGAAAGTAAAGCTTCGTATAGCGCGAAAGTGAAAACCTTTACGGACAAGTGCAACTGATCAGATGGAAGTTGTAAGATTGATCGCGCCGACAGGAATACTTGCCGGCGCATTGTTTATTATCTCTGTTGTAACGGGATTCAAAAAAGTTCGGCTCTTCCGCTGGCATAAACCGGTGGGATATCTTTGCGGATTTGTCTCCGTGTTCCATTCATATCTTGCGGTAAGCCGTCACGCGATTGATCCTCTCGGTATTCTTGCCGCTCTCCTTATGATCGCGACGGTGCTGAGCGGTATATTCATCCGCCGGAGAAAAGCGCTGCATATGACGCTTACGGTGATTACACTCATCTTTGTCGCCGGTCATATCGCGCTTATGAAATATCTGAATTGAAATCAATCACCCTATCGCATGCGGTTCGGAAACTGCGGATCTATCCGAGCCGGGTGCGCGAAAGAAATTGATTGCGGTATGTATCAGATGTAAGATGTTTCAGACTGGGGTGATATGATGTTCTATGCGGGAATAATTCTGATAATCGCGGCCATTATATTGACTGTCATCTTTATCCGGAAAGGGAAAAGAGCATTTGTATTTCTGGTCGGATACCTTCTGCTTCCCGTTCCCTGTTTTATGACGTCCTATACTTTCAATGATACATTGATTGCCGGGTTGTCATTATCGTTTCTTGTTTCAATCATATCCGGTTCACTTGCTGTCGGCGGGGTAGGGTCTGCAGAACATAATACCAATGGTTCCGGTGGATCTGGTATCGGTGCGAGCGGCTCTTCAATGTCCTTTCCGGGATCTGGTTCGGTATCCGGATCGCAAGGTTCGAGTGGCGGATCATTCGGCGGCGGCGGCGCATCAGGCAGTTGGTGAGAGTGTCAGATTTATTCCTTCAATGTTTCCGCGGTGTCCTTGAATTGTTCATGAATCTCACGCAGCGCATCGATAAGATTTGGATCAAATTGAGTTCCTCCGCTTTTAAAAATTATTTCAATGCTTTCCTCGTGAGAGAACGCCGGTTTGTAACATCTTTTTGAACGAAGAGCGTCATATACGTCCGCGATAGCCATGACACGGGCGCTTAGAGGTATGCTTTCTCCTGAAAGCCCGTCGGGATAACCTGTTCCATCCCATCGTTCATGGTGTGATCGGGAAATATCAATACCCATATTTATAAATGAATTATTGGGATATTTTTCACAGACTTGTTGAAGTGTTTCCGATCCCAGAGTTGTATGTGTTTTCATAATCTCGAATTCTTCAGTTGTATGTTTCCCCGGTTTGAGAAGTATGATGTCAGGAATAGCGACCTTTCCGATATCATGAAGCGGACTCGCGAAATATAATTCTTTTATAAAAGAGGCTCCGATCATTTTCTCGTATTTTGAAGTTCGAGCCAACGTCTGTGATAGAATTTTGCAGAAAATCTGCACACGTTCCAGATGTTTTCCCGTGTCTTCGTCGCGTGATTCAGCGAGTTCCGCAAGAGCGAAAATTGTTGCCATTTGGGATTCAGTTATTTCTTTTACCTGAGCGAGAACAAGATCCTCCAGGCGGGTATTATAGTTTTCAAGGTCACGCTGCAGATAATGCAGTTTTATGTGTGTTTCAACCCGAGCCTGTACTTCCTCATATTGAAAAGGTTTTGTTACATAATCAACACCGCCGACAGAAAACGCTTTCATTTTATCAGTTGTTTCACTCAGCGCGCTGACAAAGATCACTGGGATATTCCATAATCGTGCGTCTTTCTTTATGCGTTCACAGGCTTCATATCCGTTCATGTCAGGCATGTTGATATCAAGCAAGATCAGATCCGGCGGCTCAATTTGTGCGGCCTCCAGAGCCTGTTGTCCGCTGGAAGCGGGACGAACCCTGTATCCTTTTTGTTTCAGAATGCCGGTTAGAACCTGAAGATTTGCGGGTTCATCATCTACAATTATAATATCAGGAATCTTTTTTTCTGATTGTCCGGTTTCCATCATGGTTTCCTCTCTTTAATAATTTTGATGATGTCTTTGTAGCGATAGTTTTTAGCGAGACTGCGGAGTAAAGGCGCCGCTTGCGGTGAAATATTTTCTGTTTCATTAATCAATTCCAGAAGACGGTCAAGATCAAGTCGTCGTGCCGCTTCAAGAATTTCAGTCACAAGATCTTCCGGTATTTTTGAAAGAGCATCCATGGGGATTTTCTCGTTCTCTACTGCATGTTCAGGAGTTTCTTCCCCATAGGTAAAGCGGACTCCAAGAAAAGACTGAAGAGCGTCATATATCTCATAAATCTTATATGGCTTACGGATATACCCGTCAACGCCCGTTTGCAGTATGTCGTTTTTATTCTCAGTGAATGCCGCGGCGGTAACCGCTATAATCGGTACATGATGATTGTTTCTGAGTGATTTTATTGTTTTTACCACTTCGTATCCGCTCATTCCCGGCATTCCCATATCCAGAAAAATCAAATCCGGCGGGTTAATTTTAAATCGTTCAACAACGTCCATCCCGTTGGCGACTTCTTCGATCACAAATCCGGTTTTGATCAGTATTGCTGTCAGAAGAGCTCTGTTCGCAGGTTCATCATCGACAATAAATATGCGATACACCTTCTGACCTTTCTCAATTCCCGTTATCTGCTTCCCGTCTGTAGTGTCATGCAATACCGGTTTATTCCTTTCTACATATTCAACTTCAAAATGAAAGCAACTGCCTTTTCCCTGTTCGCTTAGAGCGGTGATGTCGCCTCCCATCAATCGCGCAAATTGCCGGCTTATGGACAGACCGAGTCCGGTGCCTCCCTTTCTAACACCTCCGGATGATTGTTCGAACGTATTGAATATTTTTTCAATATCTGCCGGATTAATTCCCTGTCCCGTATCATCAACTTCCGCTATCAAGCGGGACTTTAAATTAAAATCCCGTATTGCTTTAACTCTTATAGTTATCTTTCCGGAATCAGTAAATTTAACCGCATTCCCGACTAAGTTAATAAAAATCTGGCGTAGTTTATTTCCGTCCACTTCGATAAATTGCGGAAGTTTTTCATCCAATTCCATTTCAAACGCGATATTCTTGTCCTCCACCTGACTGCGGAACATCTTTTTCATATCATCAAGAAAACCGCCAAGGTCAAAAAGATCAGGACTGAGTTTCACCCTCCCGGACTCGATTCGGGATATTTCAAGGATATCATTAATCAAAGCCAGAAGGTGTTCCCCGGAACGGTTTATGGTGACGATCCATTCCCTTTGCTGCCCCGTCAGGGACTCATCGCGCAGCATCAGTTGGGAAAACCCGAGTACCGCGTTAAGCGGAGTTCTTATCTCGTGCGACATGCTGGATAGAAAAACAGTTTTTGCCTTATTTGCGCTTTCCGCTACAGACTTTGCCAGTTTGAGATTATTTTCGGATTCAATCAGTTCGGCTGTTCTCTCGCGGACAAGGTCTTCAAGATGGTCACGGTAAAGAAGAAGTTCTTTCTCGGCAGCTTTTCTTTCGGTAATATCCCTGAAGTGCCAGACGCGTCCGTAATGAGTTCCGTCAGATCCTATCATCGGAGCTGAGTATCGGTCAAAAGTTCTTCCGTCGATCAATGGTATCTCATCATGACTTAATTCGTCTCTATGATTACTCAGATACTGCAGCTCCGCAAGAAAGTGTTCGGGATCGGTAAGCAGACATAGAATGGATTCGGTGGCACGCTTGTTTGACCTTGATTCTATTATCTCCGAGGAGATGTTCCATATTTCGATAAAGCGTTGGTTATTCGAAATGATATTATCGTTTTCATCAACAACCAGAATTCCATCGAATGAGGCTTCCTGCTGGGTGCTGAGAATTGTGTTGCGGAATTTTATCTCCGCCTCAATCCGCATGCGGTCAGTAATGTCGCGGTTAGAACCGCGTCTGCCGAGACAGTTTCCGTTTTCGTCAAGAATCGTCTGGCAGACATGTCCGATCCATCGTTCGTTACCATCGGGATGTATTAGACGGAAAGTGATATCCCCCGGCGTTCCCGAATTCTTTGCTTCCTGTAAATGTTCCGCATAACGTTCCTTGTCGTCGTGATGAATTATCTTTTGCATTAATAAGGGATCATTTACGAACTCGGAAGAATCATGTCCAGTCACCCTGAGGCTTGACGGTGAAGAGTAAATGTAATTCCCCTGAGGATCAATCCAGAATTCCCAGTCGTAGGTGTTGTCCGCTACGATTCGGTATTTCCTCTCACTTTCGCGTAATGCCGTTTCTGACTGCTTCCGCCCGGTTATATCGCGGATTATCGCCCACATATTTGCAGGGCGGCCTTTTTCATCACGGTTGAGATACGTGCGAAGTTCAACGGGGATAACACTTCTATCTTTTCGGATATATTCCTTTTCATACACATTGGAGTATCCGCGTTTAAAAAGCTGTTCTTTAATTATATTGTTTTCAAATTCATGCCATTTTGGGGGAGTAATATCATTATACGTAAATGAATATAACTCCGCTTCCGGATAACCGAGCATTTCCTTATACGCGTAATTGAATTCCATTATTTTCCCATCCATGTCCACCATAACAAAGGAATCCATCATGCTGTTGTACAATGAACTGTATTTTCTTGTGGACTGCTGAAGCGCCTCTTCCGCTTTTTTTCTCTCTGTTATATCACGATTCGTTGAACGCAGTCCAATATTGGTTCCGTCTTGACGCTTGATTATTCTGCAATTATGACTAATCCACCTGATTTCTCCGTTCTTCCGCATAATTCGAAAAATCGCTTCGTGGAAATCGAGGTCAGTGTTATCTCTTACCTTCATGCTGTGTTGTTCGAATAAATCAAGATCATCGGGGAATATAATAGCTTCAATCAAATCAGGAACAGAAGTGAATTCAGCGACACTATACCCTGTTACTCTTTCGCATGAAGGCGACATATATATAACCGAGCCATCCGGAGCCAGCCAGTATTCCCAGTCAAAGGCGTAATCAGCCATTGTCTGGTAATGTTCTTCGCTGACTTTTAATTTTTTCTCGATCTGTTTCCGGTTCAGAATTTCAGTTTCCAGCTGCATCACTTTTTTTTCGAGCTTCCGGAAAAGCACTTCATTATATTCCTGTATTACTGTCTGGTTATCATCGTTAATCGGAATGCGGGCGGCTTGCGGATTTCTTTCATGCTCTTCCAGTACTTCCTTCACAATAGCAATGATGACTTCAGGCTTCTGCGGTTTTACCACAAACCTGTCAGCGCCGAGACTCAATGCGAAATCTTCATCCTGTGCGTCTGTATATGTCGCTGTGTAGAAAATAAAAGGTATTGTTTTCAATTGCTCATCAGCTTTCCACTTTCGGCATAATTCAAATCCGTCCATTACCGGCATGAGTATATCTGATATCACAAGACAGGGTGGATCGGTTATCGCGGTATTAAACGCTTCGAAACCATTTGATGCTGATGTCACTTCAAAACCGCTGCCCCTCAGTATGGACGTAAGGAGATATAGATTTTGATCATTATCGTCAACAATCAGTATCTGATTCATTTATGTCCTCCGTTCAACGGCAGAGTAAAACTGAATGTACTGCCCTTGCCCCATTCGCTTTCGACCTGAATTGATCCGCCCATCATTTCCAGAAGTTTTTTGCAGATTGATAATCCAAGTCCTGTGCCTTCATATTGACGGGACAATCCGGACTCAACTTGCCGGAAAGGTTTGAAAAGTTTATCCATATCTTCCGCTTTAATCCCGATTCCGGAATCCTTTACCCGGATAATTACTTTATTCTCCTCAATAGACCCGGTAATTTCTATTGTTCCTTTTTCAGTGAATTTGATTGCATTGCTTATCAAGTTCAATAGCACCTGTTCAACGCGTCGTTTATCAGCGACAATTACTCCGATTTCATCGGAAAGGTCTGCGTTAAGCGAAAGACCGCGCTTCTCGGCAATCGGACGTACCGTATCAATAATTTTACCGATCGATGCCCGAAGATCAAACGCCGTATTTGAAAAGTTAAGCTGGTTTGCTTCAATTTTGGATATATCCAGCACATCGTTTATCAGCTCCAGAAGATGTTCGGAACTTTTAGCCAGCATTCCCAGTTGTTTCTTCTGTTCATCATTTAAAGGCCCCGCAAGTTCCTGAAGAAGAATTCCGGAAAACCCGATTATTGAATTCAACGGCGTGCGCAGTTCGTGCGACATCGTCGCGAGGAATGCGGATTTGAGATGATCTGCGGACTCAGCCTGTTCTTTTGCGATCTCCAACTCGCGAGTGCGGTCAATAACACGCTGTTCAAGTTCCTGGTTCAGTAACCGTACCTCTTTCTGGACACGGTTGATTTCGGTAATATCATGTTCTATCGTATCGGCCATTTGGTTGAATCGATGAGCAAGTTCGCTTATCTCGTCATCGGAATGAACACTCGCCCGGATGTTGAATTTGTTGCCGGAATAGCTCGAAACTGAACTGCTGAGATCGACGATCGGAGTTATTATCATCCGGCGGAATGCATAGAACAAAATCAGCATCACCATCGGAATCAAAATAGAGAACTGGATGAGAATTCTTGTTATATTGCGAAGAATCTTTGATCTGATTGGATGTTCGGAGGAAAAAACGACAACAGAACCTGCCTGATCATGTTCAAAAAATATTTTCCGTGTACTTGTGAAATTCGGAGTGCCAATCTGCGCCTTAAACAACAAGTCATTGTTTTGGCGGAATAGTACATCGTCTTTATCACGGCAGACAAAGTATTGATTTCTCAGATAGGAAGCGCGTACAATAATGCCTGATATATTTTCATTGAGCATTTCCACGATAAGAAGTTTTTCGACCTGACTATGATCCATGCTCCAAAGCGGATATGAAAGTGAAATTGCGAGCACTTCTGCGCGGGATTCAATGTTTTGTTTCAATTCGCTCTTGCCGGCATGCCATTCCAGAATAAACGTTGTAATGAATGACAGCAGTATTGCAACAGCAATGGCAGCGGAAAAAAGCATCACAACCTTGAGGGCAAGGCTTTGTTTTCGTCCGAATATTTGCATTATATAACGCATCATCTCGGGATATACTTTTGATAAAGATGGATGTATTGCGCTTGTTTAACTGCTTCAAGCGCATATTGCCATTTCCTGATGACATCATCAGGAATATTTTTTGAAAACCCCATATAGAGTACCGATTCAAATAATTTAATATTTGTTTTTTCAATGAGACTGCTATCAATATTATTATCTTTGGCATATGCTCCCACCACGAGTTCTCCGAATGGGGATGCCTCAACTTTTCCGTTTGTAAGCATTTCAAGACTTTGTGATTGCTGTCTTACATGAAAGAGGTTTGTAAAATTCCGTTCCTTGAGAAAGAAATCAGTCGCTTCACCTGATACGACCGCAATATACTTAAGTTTTCGAAGGTCTTCGAGGTTATTGAGTCTCGTTTTTGTATTTTTTATACGGTAAATATATACGCCGTTGGTCACAATCGGACCAACCCATTTCATCGTATGTTCCCTTTCAGCGGTTCTTTGCACATGGAAAAGAATAATGTCCGGCTCATTCTGAACCATCGTCAGGGCGCGTGTAAAAGGGAGAAGCTTTATCTCGGACTGATTATTCATCTTCTTCATCGTCGCCGCGACTAAGTCATACGCCAGCCCCTTAATCGCTCCGTTATCTTTCCATGTAAACGGCTTCAGCTCATGCGATATTACCGTTAGATCTGCGGCATTTGCGTTATTAATTAGGACGAGAAGAACAATGGCTAGTGGGATAAAAAATGTTCGGATAATCATTGATGCCTCCGAAAAAATTAACCGATGCAGTTACCGTATCGTAGAATAGATTGAAAGAATGTTTTCTGTCAGAACCATGCTCAGATACCGTTTTTTTGAGAAGAGTCAATTTTGAGAAACTGTTCAATCTGTGCGGAAAAAGACTTCGGGTTGATAGGTTTTTCAATATACCCGGTACAGCCCGCTTCAAAAGCTTTTTCCCTGTCTCCGGTCATTGCATATGAAGTGAGCGCAATTATCGGTGTGTCTGCAAGATCAGGATTTTTTCGTAATTCACGCGCAACCATATATCCGTCCATAACGGGTAATTGAATATCCAGCAGAATGATTTTCGCGTTCAGTTTCGTCGCAAGATCAATTCCTTCAATACCATCACGGGCTCTTACTACCTCATAACCTTTTGAATGTAGAATAAAATTGACCAGATAGAAGTTATTGTCATTGTCTTCGATATAAAGGATTTTAGTGATCACTTTACGCCTCCGTTTAACGGTAGTGAAATGCTGAATGTACTTCCGACACCCCATACGCTTTCAACCTGAATTGACCCGCCCATTAATTCAAGAAGCCGTTTGCAAATCGAAAGTCCCAGTCCGGTTCCTTCGTAGTGACGCGTTAATCCTGCATCAATTTGCTGAAAAGGTTTAAAAAGTTTATCAATATTTTCTTTCTTGATGCCAATCCCGGTGTCTCTCACTGTAATTAAAATCAAGTTTTCCTTTACTTCACCTTTAACGGTAACTGATCCGGTATCCGTAAACTTGATCGAGTTACTCAGCAGATTGAGAAGAATCTGTTCAATGCGACGCTTGTCTCCGGTAATTGTTTTTACCTCTCCGGAGATATCCGTTTTGAGCGCAATGCCTCTTTTCTCCGCAAGCGGTTGTATCGTATCAACGACTTTGTCTAAAGAAGTCCGCAAATCAAAAGACTCAGACGCCAGCGTCAACTGGTTGGCTTCGATTTTTGAAATATCCAACACATCGTTAATCAATGCCAGTAAATGTTCTGAGCTGGTAGACAGCATTCCGAGTTGTTTCTTCTGTTCGTCATTCAAAGGCCCTGCAAGCTCCTGAAGAAGAATCCCGGAAAATCCAATAATTGAATTGAGCGGGGTGCGCAGCTCATGAGACATCGTCGCGAGGAAAGCGGATTTCAACCGGTCAGCGGATTCGGCCTGGTCTTTGGCGATCTCGAGTTTGCGTGTACGGTCAGAAACAATTTCTTCAAGATGATTGCGGTTATTTGTCAAATCCGTAATTGCCTGCATCCTGGCTTCTTTTTCGCCATGCAGCCGTTCAACCATTTCTTTGAAAGAACGCTCAAGTATTCCGAGTTCTCCTGCGCCTTCCGTTCCGATTATCTGGTCGGTGTTTCCCGTTTCAGATATTATTCTGCTGACGTGAGTCAGTCGGGAGAGAGGGTTGATCAAATGACGATTGAGCAGGAGAACGGATATTACACTGAGCAGAATCAGGGCAACGACTACATATACAAGGATCCGCTGTATTGATCCGTAAATTTCGTTTTTAATTGTTTTTTTCGGAATCAGAACGCCAAGTTTCCACCCGAGTTCATGTGAAGTATAAAATACAAATATCGTATCTTTAAGGACTATCATTCCCTGTTTGGATTTGAAAAACTCCGATGTCCTCTCGGAAAGTATATCTGCAATATTCCCGAATAACTTTCCGGAATTCTGATCAACAAGGATTGTTCCGTTTCTATCAACAAGAATCATTTTACCGCTGTGACCGATATTAAATCCCGAGATATAATCAGTGAGATTATGCATGGTTATATCCGCGCCCACAACTCCATACACTCGTTTACTCTGATCAACAAGGGCGGTAACAACTCCGATGTTCATGTCCGTGGTGGTAATCGACCGGTATGGTTCTGAAAGCAGTGCTTGCCCGGGATTTGCTTTCGCAATTATGTACCATGGCCGACTTCGCGGATCATATTGCGTTGGACGCTCTCTCTTGTGCGATCTTACGAATGTGCCGGTCTCTCTGCCCATATATACTGAATTGGTATGGGGATGAGTTATTCTGTAGTTGTTAAGAATATCGATGATGTTCTGTTCACGTGTACCGATATTGTATTGGAATGATTTATCGGACGCATGCAAAAAACTTGTAAATCCGGTATCATCACGTACGCGGATATCCCTGTTCAACGATAATGCGAGAATGTCGCCTTTCGCATCCTGAATAAAACCGGATAACGCAAAGTCAATATGCTTCATCTGGTTTATGAAATCGTCATTCATTACTTTGAGATTATGATTATACATGTCTGACGGGAGCACTATCCCGATCAGTATCAATATCAGGATTGTGATGCATGTGTATATAATCAAAACCCGGGTACGAAGTTTTACGGATGAAGCGAGAATGCTTTTGAAATGTAATTTCCTGTTCATGATAATGGTTCTTTTCATCAAATTATTGCACGACAGTCAGTAAATAGCAAGTCTGCATTATTCTAATTATCTGTTCCGAATTTATGTTTCAGATAAGGTATACAAGGCTTAATAACGGGTCTGAGGCGTGGAAGAAAGAGCCATTTGAACACATGTAGATTTGGATGATGAATTTGGGTCGGGGAAAGAATTGGTACTCACGTTTGTTAATTGAATGAACGAAAATAACGGCAGCTCATTATAATCCCCTGAGTTGGTAATCTTCAGACTGTATTGGAGTTAACAGTATTATGTCATATACCCGCAATTCGAAGTAATTATGTCTTTAGCGGATATACCTACATTGAATGTGCAATACACGAGTGTGATCTTGTATATCAATGAGTGAAGAACTAAAAGAGACATGTCGGGCGTGGGAGCCCGTGGAATTCCTGTCTCCATAATCACACCCATACACTGTCGGAATACTAAAACCATCCTGCTGATGCGACCAGTGAAAAATATACTCCCCTGAAATCATTGTCGTGATATTCACGTTTGTTGATGCCGTTCGTATAACGATATGATCCCGTCACCCCTATCCGCACATAGTTTGAAATGTTCACATGTGCTCCGAGTTCCGGCTCCATCACAAAAAACGCTGAAGTGTTATTTTCGGTATTGTCATACTCTGATTCATAGCTTTTGCTGGAAAAACTGACTCCGCCGGCTCCGATCAGTATTCCGGTTGAAAAACAGAAAAGAGATTTTGGGTTGAAAAAGTATTCAATGACGCCGCCGCCGTAACCGCATTGGACTTTCGGGTATCGGTAAGATGATCTGGTGGAGGTATCTGATTCGTTGTAATACGAATCATCTCTTTTTGTAGGGTATGTCAGACCGTATCCGCCGACTCCGACCGCGAATGAATTGTTGATTAAAAGACAAGCCTTGCCGCCGACGAACAGCTGTTTATGCCCCAGCACCGGCGGCCCGAATTTTACGATAACAGAGGCGTATCCTGACAACTTGAGTTTTTCCGATCCGATAAGAGTTTCCTTTTGGTTGCCGGAGCTGTTGGAATAATCACCCCTCAGTATGGTCTGCTCTTTACGGGTTGCCGAAAAGTCATTTGTTTTTATCAACAGCGGTTTGTCTTTCAGAACTATTCTGGATTCCCGTGTTCCTGACGAATTCGACTGAATTATTACATATTCACCTTTCTCAAATGAAAGAGTGACTTCCTGTCCGTAGGCTTTTGAAAATTCCGCGGCAAGATGGTTCTGTTTCCCGTAGATGGAAATTTTCCCTTCGAGAACATCTTCAAACGTCAGCAGGACTGTTCCTCTTTTTATATCAGTAAGTACGACATCGCCGGTTCCGCTCATCTGTATATTGTAATTGGGATGCTGTGCACCGCCGGCGGTTTTTTCCGTTCTGAAAAGTGTTTCGCGGTACGCGTACTGATATGCTTCATTCAATGTGATTTTCTTGTCCTGTGTGACATCAGCCGCGCCACGGAGTCCCAGCACGAGATAGTGTGTGAAAAATGAGCCTTTGATAAGTTCAGATTCCTGACTGACTTCATCGCGGGAGCTTGAGGTGATAAACGCGTTCCCTTTCATGCTGTACACAGGATCGAGTATGAACGGCGGTCTCTTTACTCCGCCTTTCATTTGTGTGAAAACACCTGAATAACATGAGTCGAGAATCGCGATCCGGACGTCTGCCGGGATTGATTCGATTGTCTTTTTCAGTTCTGAATATGTTACCCGGTCATTAGACAGCAGTATTCCTTCTTCATCAGAATGACCTGAATAATAAAAAATAATCTCTGTCTTTGAATAATTAGCTTTAGTCTTTTCTATCGCTGAATACACGGTACTGAGTGCGTTGATAAGGTTTTCGCGCTTGGGTTGGAAAAGAAGGAAAGAGTCGTCCGGCGAGACGGATCCGATTCCATTCAGTACTTTCATCACCGCCGCGGCGTCTGATATCGCATAGAGGAGTTTATTGCGGGATGAACCGCCGTCATTTGCTCCGACAACAATGGCAAATCTCCTGACACCTTTACTCTGCGAAAACGCGGAATAGGGAATCAGTAAGGAAACGAAGCAAAGGAAAACAATTATTCGCTTATTCATAAAATCAGTCCTTTAATCAGCCGGGAAAATGGATATTGTTGATGAATCGATAGATCTACATATTCATTTATGGGCACCTCTGAAAATTGACCTTTCTGCTGAAAGAAAGTTAATTTTCATCTTTAAGTGCACACGTGGGAACATCATGAAATTGATTTTAGAGGTTCCGTATATTGAGCGGAAAATACATTGAGAGAACCTTTTTTGTCAAGAGCGAATGTATGATACTCAGTGGGAATTGTCCGGATCCGCGGACTGTTGTACGGAGCCGAAAAAGGGTATATCCTGTTACTAATGATTACTTACAGGACGTTTCTTCCGATCAAACATGGTTAATAACGTTAATAAATTAACGGGGATTACAGGGTAAAAGTCAATTTGAATTATTCCATTCATATGTGTGAGAACAAAATTTATGTATATGTTCTGGATGATGAGCTGTTATGAAATGGCTGCGGAATACACCCCGGCCTGTAACGATGCTCTGAATATCTTCACTTTACCGTTATGTGAAAGCACTTCTGTTTGCTCTCATAAATGTAATATAAGGAACCTTCTTCCTGAAGCTCTGCAAGTGTTTCGGCCATAACTGTTTTGAACTGACGGCGTAGGGAATCACCGGCAAGATACGCTATTGCCGATCTGATCTGCTTTGCGTTTTCCTTGTTCTCGATCAATGCAAAATCAGGGAAAGCGGAATAATCATCGTAGAAAATATCAAAACTTGCGCCGTAACTGTGGCTTGATTCAGATATCGCGTTTGCGTTTTTTTCTTTCAGTTTATTCTGGTACTCATCCCATCGCAATGCTGATGAAACGGCGAATTTTACTGACGCATTAACACCTTTCGCGTGAAGTTTCCCGGAAAACCGGGAACCTATTGTAGTCAGGAGGTCAGACGCCGCCGGTACAAGATATCTGTTCTCCCTGGGAACACCGTAAAAATAGTAAAAATTGTTTTTATCGATTGAGACGTACTTGTTTTCTGAAATCATTTTGGATGATTGCACCGCGTCACGTACATAATGTCCTTTATTTTTTGCGGACTCCATATGGGCGGAATACTCGAACTGTCTCCGTTCGACGCGGCCTGATCCGGGATAATCATCGTACGCGGGAAATGATTCGGTAACCGTGTTTTCCATTTTTGAGACACTGTCCAGCATCTGCCTGAACTCAATTGCGGCGGAAGAGCTTTTCATGTACTGCCGGTAATTGATAACCACAGAGAGCCCGAGTACGGCGGTTAGAACGCAGATCAAAATGTTTTTCATATAACCTCGATGTCTCGAAAATGCAGATAATGATTCTTCCTAAACCCGCAATAATCACGGATGACGGAATCATGATACCATCATAGAAGCTGTATTTTCCTGCAATTACAATTGCGAAATGTGAAAAGATTTGTGGCGGGGATGAAGCTGAAGTACCGGAAGAAAATTTCTATCATGGATCAACCAGTGTTAATTACCTGGGAAACACAAAATCATAGATCAAGATATTTCACGTAGTATTTCATGATATCATTGCGGGTCACTATTCCCGCGAGATGCCCGGAATGATCAAGAACAATCACCCTGCCGATGTGTTTTGTGACGATCAGAATCAGCGCGTTTTTTATCGGTTCGTCCTCGTATATATGGACAACCTCTTTTCTTACGGCGAGGGTTCCGCTGAGTTCGTGCAGCTTGATGTCGAACTGTCTGAGTCCGCTTGCGACCAGCAGATCAAGTGATGAGACAAGACCTTCGACTTTTCCGTCGTTGGAAAGAATCGGAGCGCCGCTTATTTTGTGATCAAAAAGAAGTTTAAGCGCCTGTTTCACCGTATGGTTAAGAGACACCGTGACAACTTTTGTGCTCATTATGTCAGAGACGCATGTGGCTTTGCCGATGTTTTGGTTTTCATTTTCCATGGTTTTGTAAATTGAGCATAACCGATTACCGGTTGCCCGTCAATGATTTTAAGTTGTTTTAACGGTTGGCTCCCTGAGGATTGAAAGGTGTTGCTCTCATTATGCCGAATTCCCTGCCAGTACGGATGTCATCTTGTAACAGTTGCGGGCGGATTGAGTCATCGTATTTAACAAACCGCCCTTATTTAAATTGAACGGTAAAGTCATCGGCGGCGATCAGTTTGAACTTATGCCGTAATCCATCCGTGACGATTATCCGTTTATCCTTTGTGATGAGCACGGCGTTGGTATTCGGAATGCGTTTAATCAGCGCGATTCCCTTGTCCGCGCCGATGACGAATATTTTCGAGAGCGCGTCTGAGTCAATTGATTTGGGAGCGATAATACTTACGCTCAGAAGTCCCGTGTCAGCGGGATATCCGGTCGAGGGATCGATAATGTGATGGTAGATTTTTCCGTTTTTCTCGAAGAAGCGTTCATACGCACCTGAAGTCGAAAGTGAACAGTCTGAGAGATACACGGCGCATGCGGGATTACCGCGATCTTTTCCCGGATATTGTATTCCGATGCACCATGGCGTGTCTTTTGCTTTGAATCCGAGAAGTCCCAGATTCCCACCTATGTCGATAATCGCCTTCGTGATGCCCCGCTTTTTGTATATGGCGATCACTTCGTCACTCGCATAACCTTTTGCGATTCCGCCCAGATCCGCCATCTGGCCCTTCTTGTCAAGACGTGCGGTGCCGGATTCAATGTTGACATGAAGATCTCGATAATCGATAAGCGGCATAAGAGCCGCTATCTGACCGGCCGAAGGGATATCCGCGTCAGGGGATGTCACTTTCCATAATTTCACGAGCGGTCCGACTAACACGTTGAAACCGCCGTTGGTGAGTCCGGAATAGTATATGGATTTCTGAAGATTATACATTGTTTCCGGTTTCAGGACGATGTCCCCTTTTCCCGCATGGTTGTTCAGCCTTGAAAGATCACTTGCCGGAAGATGAAAGCTCAGGATTGATTCAATCTCCCTGATCCGTGAACTGGCTTCGCGAGCGACTTTATCCGCATGCGGACCGTAGATTGTCTGTGTGACGGTCGTTCCCATTATTTCTTCGGATATAACGAAAGGAGCGGTATCACCGAAGCAGATGTACGCGTGCATAAGCATTATAACGGAAAAAAAATAACAGACCCGCATGATTAGCGCCTCTTAATATCTATGTTGTACTCATGGTTTCACTGACATCCCGATAACCGCCGCATTGTCCCGCATGAGCTATCGCATAGTGCGATATGAATAGTCGGAGCTCCGGTTATCATGCTCTAATCATTTTCTACGTTGAAAAACAGGCAACGGATATCCTGAGAACTATACCGTTCATTCTAAAAAAATTGTTATTCGGATTTTCCGTTAAGAGCGGTTGTAATCGTTTTGATTTCTTCCGCGGTGAACGATCCCGTGATCTGAACTTTGCCGCCTGGTATCTCCAGCATGACACGGGGGCAGATGAGGACTTTGTTATCGAAAACGATCGCGATTTGCTTTCCGATCAGGCGTTTGGTTTCGCGGGCGAATATTGTGCTTCCTTCAGGCGTGAGGGTAAGGAGTACAGCCCGACGGCCGAAGTCATCGAATATCGCTTCGGCTTTGGCGACAGAACATCCGTCAAGCAGATCGGCGCCGGTCAGTTCGAGAGGCGCGTCAGTCCCGTAATATGAGACCTTTTCATTCGCGGGATCATCGTGCTCAGCCGCCTGAACGAAGCGCAGCCGCTTGCAGTCTGTCTTTCCCGCGGATTGGGCGGATAGCGCAGACGGGATTGCCGCGCCGATTATGACAAGGATCAGAACCCTTAAAATAGAACCGCGTAACCGGCCGAAGCTGTTCTTCGCGGAGATGTAACGTAACGGAATAATGGATAATGACATACTGCGCTCCTTTTCATAATGCTTTTTGATGACCCGAAAATGATGAGTGATTTCACATATCTGCAGCGGCGGTATTCTCTTTGTAAATTACTATTTCATTGCGTGTAGACTCTTATATACGTGATGATTTTCAAAATGACCAGTTAGTACTCCGGCAGATCACGGCAAATCAGCGGGTAAATTCAGAATGGGCGCACTGATATTATCGCTTTCCCGAAATTATAATCTTGACTTAAATATATAAGTACATAACAATTGTATAGTAGTATAGCGGTATTATCCGCCGTATAAAATTAACCAAGAGGTGTTTAAATGAATATTAAACGAATCACGATTGCAGGGCTTGCCATTTTTGTATTCTTCCAGGCGCTCGATTATTTTTTCCACGGCGTGGTGCTCGCGTCCACATACGCGTCGCTTGCCTCGCTTTGGCGCCCTGATATGGAAAACTACATGTGGCTGATGTCGCTGTGCAGTCTTGTGTTTTCATTCGTATTCGTGTTCATGTTCGCAAAAGGATACGAGGGGCGTGGTGTTTTTGAAGGAATTCGTTTCGGATTTATCATTTCACTTCTGATAAATGTTCCCGGATGCTTCGGTCAGTTCGCCATGTATCCGGTTCCCTTTTCTCTCGCGATGATCTGGCTGGCGTTCGGATTCGCTGAATTCATCGCGGCGGGAATTATCGTCTCCGTGATCTATCGTCCTTCGAAGTAAACCACTCGTCATTGTCCGAACAATTCCCGGCTATACACGTAGATTGCCGGGAATTGCAACCGAACCTCCGATTCTCTGCATTCTTTCCTTCGCTTGATTTTTTATTATGGAAAATTTCAACCTGCCGCGCTATGATACTGTCATGCGGATGAAGTGTACAACGCGCCTATTAATCTTTATCGATTCTGTTCCGGACTGCAACGGTACAAAACTTTTACTATTCATGAGTTGAACGGGATATACCAATCCGGTCGCTCCGGCGTTAAAACGGACAGCGATTGTGGAATCAGCCTTTCGGGGCGGCAAGACAGCGGGGGCGGACATGGCAGAACCACAGGTGAACAACGGAGTACGAAAGCCCGGACAACGGTCAACCCCGGGGTGTCTGGGTGATGTGACGGTTTCTCTTCCCGATACGAATCAGGCGAATGAGTTTGAACCGCAGAAAGGTATTATTCTGATCGTTGACAGTGATCTTCAATTACGGGATTCGATTGTCGGAGCCTTAACAAGGCGCGGGTATAGAAACTTCGTGGTCGCGGGTAACGGAAAAGACGGACTGGACGCGGTATATTCCTACAAGCCGGATGTCATTATCTGCGACTGTTCGTCTCTTCATATAAGTGGCACGGAGATGATGAGCATCATGCAGGAAAATCCCCCTCTTAACAGAATCCCTGTGCTGTTTCTCGGCGAAGGCAGTGTCCAGACGGATTCTGTCCGCCGCGAGATGATGGATTCGGTGTCCGTGATCTCAAAGCCGGTTGATGAGGAAATGCTGATACAACTGGTGGATGGGCATCTTCAGCGTCAGATGGAACGCTCGCACATACTGAGCCGGTCGCATGAAGATGAACTGACAGGTCTCGAAAACAGCAGGAACATCATGCGCTTTCTGTATGACAGGGCGATGCTCCGTTCATATAACGCGCTGTCCCTCGTTATTCTGGATATGGACGGCATGCGTGAATTCAATGAGGCGTACGGATACCGCGCGGGAGATTTTCTGCTCGCTTCCGTCGGGAAAACCATAAATCGCATTATCAGAAGTTATGACAAGGCGGGAAGGATCGGTGGAGACAGCTTTCTGCTTGTGCTTCCGGAAACCGCAATGAGCGATGCGCGTATTCTCGCGGAGAAACTGCGGATAGCGATCGGAGAGATCAATCCGTGTCCGGGATGTTCCCGGATGCATGCGAGTTTCGGAATTTCATCACTGACCGATAATGAGGCGCAGATCGCGAAAACCCTGTCGATGGATTCATTGCGCCCGCTCTTTGATGTGACTGACGGGAAAAAGGCGGACTGGGCGCATATCGAGAAGATGAAGCGCGAGATCGCCAATCTTCTTGTCACCATGGCGAACGACTCGCTTTCGTCTGCGAAACTTTCCGAATGCGATATATGCGGACATACGGCTTCACGCTATGATGAGTTCAGTGGAGGACGTTGTCCCCGGTGCGGAAGCGGAGACATCACTTCGGGAAAGAACAGAATCGTGTCGTATCATTCCGTATAACGGAACCATTGTCGTCGGTCAGATGTCATTGACGTAAGTGAATACGCCGGATTTCGGAACAGTTGTCATGCAATATGCAATCGGTGTACGGCTGGATGAAATGCGGTGTTGTAAATCCTCCGATACTAATAGAGAACTCCGCGTTTGGTTCCTTCCTTTAGAATAACCTGATTAATCCACATTGAGCGATATAACGGGTTTTCTGCGGCGCAGTATCGATAAAAATTGAGAATATAAGTCAATTAATTGACTAAGGCCGGTGATGTATCCGATGATCGGCATAATGACGCACTGCGTGCGGAGGCATGCTCGTCCACATCATACTCCTGATAGTACACACTCATCGCAGGGATACAATCCGTAATCGCGAAAGGGGCAGTCTGCCGCGGCGGAGCCGCAATCGGGGGCTTTGCGGCGTCTCGCACGGCTGACTCCGAATCGCGGAGTCCGTTCGCCGTGAAGTGTATAGTGGAATCCGAGTCCGGTGAAGACTCATGTGTACGCAGGTCATGTGACCTTGAATCACTGTGTGATTGAATATAGTAAACGCCGCCGCGAAGAATTCCTCATTCCGCAAGGAACTCTTTCTTTTTCTTGAAAAATTTATTCCGGATGATTCTCCAACTCTATTGACGATTATCCTGATCTGACTATTCTGTACCTGCGAGGTGAGTTATGAAAATCGGAATCGTGAGTGATACGCACGGATGCCTTGATACATGGAGATCCGTGTTTGATGCATATCTTTCAACCGCGGATGTGATTCTTCACGCCGGGGATCTTTTATATCACGGGCCGAGGAACGCGATTCCCGCGGAGTACAATCCCAAAGAGCTCGCTGTTGAGTTCAACAGATGCGCAATTCCGATTGTCGCCGCCGCGGGGAACTGTGATTCAGAGGTCGATTCGATGGTAATCGATTTTCCGATTCAGAGTCCGTTCGCGCATGTGTATCTTGACGGTATGCGTATCGTGATAAATCACGGTCATCTGCTCAGTGATGAATCCCGCCGTGACCTCGCACGACGTTACAAAGCGTCGTTGTTCATCACGGGACATTCGCATATCGCTGATCTGTTTCGCGATGGTGACACGGTTTTTCTCAATCCGGGGTCACCGGCCATGTCGAAGCGTGAAGACAAAAAAGGCACGATTGCCCTTCTTGAAGACCGCGTTCTGCGTGTGATCAGTATCTCTGACGGGGAAACTCTATTCATGGAAACTATTTCCTGATGAGGTTGATGAAGCTGATGCATCCTGCGTGTCCGACGTATTCGTTTTCATCCGTATTGTTATTGATTCATTGACGGTATGATTGAATCGTGCCCCTTTAGAGGAATTTATGCGTATATTCTATTACTCATTAATGTCGTTGTTTCTTGCGGGCGTATCCCTTTTCATTTACCTTCTGCAGAACAGCACCTTCCATCATCCGCGCGATACGGTCTTTTATTTTTTCCAGGATCTGGCTTTTATTCCCGTGCAGATCATGCTTGGCGTCCTTGTCGTTGACAATCTTGTGCGCTATCGTGAAAAGAAAAAGCTGCTTAATAAAATGAACATGGTAATCGGCGTGTTCTTCAGTGAAGCGGGCATGGAGCTTCTTTCCGCAATGGTTGCAATGACGGACAAGAAGGAATCACTGACCGGATTGCTTCATGTTGACGGAACATGGAACCGGAAAAAGTTTTCAGCAGTGACCAAAACCATATCCGGACAGAATATCGATCTGGCGGTAACCCCGTCTGCCCTCGCGGAGTTGAAAACATTTCTGACCAGCAAGCGCGAAGCGATTCTCCGGCTTCTTGAAAATCCGAATCTGATGGAGCACGACCGGTTTACGGATCTTCTCTGGGCGGTATCACATTGCGCTGAAGAACTTGAGCATCGTAATGATTTGTCCGCGATTTCACGGCAGGACAGTGAACATCTGAAAGGAGACATTCTCCGCGCGTATCGGCTGCTCGTTATTGAGTGGCTTTTCTATATGGATCACCTCAAGGGGCAGTATCCCTATCTTTTCTCTCTTGCGGTGAGAACAAATCCATTCAATCCCGATTCGAAAGTTGAGTTCTGAAGAGGTGTTATTATTTCTGGAAATAAATTTTGCCGTTAGAGATAAATATTGTTCCGTTTCTGATAAGTTTCAGATTACCGGTTCCGCTGATATGGAATGACTCAATACTGAGGGACAGGCAGAATATTTTCGCATGCGGGGCGATGCGGGCTGTCACTTCCTGAGTGAGATTGTCTTTCTTGTGTATTCGGATGACGGTGAAACCTTTGACATTTGTCCTGAAATGTACGGGGTTCAGTCCGTTCTTCATGGATTCAGTCGGTGTGACGCATCGGCATATTCGCGTGCTGGGTAAAATTGACTCCGTATAGATGACCGTATGTTCCACCGCATCTTCATTGATCAGATGCACGCCGTTCTCAAACTGCGGAGCCGATACCGAAATTAGTGTCAGGTACAATCTGAACGCAATATTGATCATACATCCTCATCCTTGCCGAATTACTCTGATTGTCCCTAAAGGGCTAAAGCACTCCAGCGGAATGCTTTAGCCGGATATTACATTCTCTGTCTGATGAAGTTGATGATTACAAGAAGAATCAGTGCACCCGCGAGCGCCGCGACGAACGAGCCGATGACTCCGCCGAACGAAATTCCCAAAACGTGGAATAGCCAGCTTCCGAGAAATGAACCCGCGACGCCTATGATGATGTTAAGTACAAGACCAAACCCCGATCCTTTCCAGATAATGCCCGAAAGCCAACCGGCCGCTAAACCGATAACTAGTAATACGATCAGACTTGTCAGTGTCATTTAAATACACTCCTTTTTGCGATATTGATTACTAATGTCTACATGGTGAATTGTAACATGGTTACGCACCGGACGCAATACAATTACATGCGGAGCTGGCGCAGGATGGTTTGTGGATTCATAGTGATTCAAACCGCCTTTATGGTTGAATTAATATGAGATAATGAGAAGTATGGTTTTGAATTTACTGAGTTAATGAGACAGATCTGTACCGCGAAATTTATTTCAAATATTTGAAACAAGACCAATTTCCCTGAAATTGAAAGGGATTTGAGTATAGTTCTAACCATAAATGCGGAGATAATGTGAAAAAAATAACTGTCGCGATAATAGCATTGAGCGCGTTTTTATCGGCGTGCGATTCTTCTCCGACGCATGTTTCAGCTGTTACGCGGACATACGGTCCGGATGATTCAGACTGTTCCGGGGTTTATTCCTCCGCGGATAAAATCACATCATGCGATAATGTGGCTGAATGTCCCGAAGCCACGGAGTGCTCGAAAAATATATACGGAAACTATGAGAGAACGGAGTTTATATGTAATTCGGTCGAATCGTGTGATAACTGACTGATCGTTTTAAGATATGTTGATTTCAGCTTTCTTCGAATATAAGAAAAGCCGGCCTTTGCAGGTCGGCTTTTCTTATATTGAATCCGTGTTGATTGATCCGGATTCCCTTACTTTTCCATTTTTGAACCGATTACATACACAATAGCTCCGACAACGATAAGACCGATTCTAATCGCCCATCCGGTCGGGGTTCCCCAGTTGTCGATCCACATAAGAATCTTAAGGTTCCAGCCGATGAAATGCAGTGCGATGGATAGAACGCCCGCGAGCGCAAGAAAACCGCCAATAGATTTCATGAAATCCTCCGTATGTTTTATTGGAATTGAGAATGCTCATCGATTTGCAAATAGCAAGTTATTTTCGGATTTGATACTGAAATATATTCTATACGTGAAACGTTCATTCTTTCGTAAAAGTTATCCGCTTTGTGTGATAATGCATCATTTCGACAATTCCGGATTGACGCTTCCCGCCTTGTTCATTTTCTCATGATGAAAATGCGGCTCGGTGCGGGAGCTCTAACGGCTCATCAGATATCATTGCAGGTGTTTAGCTTTGCATGTATGCCCTCGACCGGATTACTGTCCACGGTGTCGATTATCGTTACGGGGCTTGTCGGGCATGATTAACGTGAAGTGTTGATTATAATGGTCGCGCGGATACGGATTTCATCGTCTACAAATAAATTGTTACCGGCTGATTAATACTCCCTATTATGGAAACGTACCGAGCACTGATCACCGGATTAGTATTAATGAATCGCGGGTACTGTTATTGTGTTCTGCAAAAGCGAAAACCGTTGTTGTATGTCTGTGCATACGGAGAATCCTGATGTGATGATGAAATTCTGACAGATGAAAGATCGGAAACAGCGGTAATAAAACTGCCGCCTCTCCGAAGTCGATGGGTATTGGATGTTTTCCATTCAAAGCACCATTCCCAGACATTCCCGCTCATATCATAAAGTCCGAGTGCGTTTGCTTTTTTGCTTCCTGCTTCCTTAGTTTGATACGGTGTTGCCACCGACCCGACAAACGTATCCGCAACCGCCACTTTGAGCGTCTCGGTCTCATTGGTTATATCTGCGGTGGCACCGCTAGCGAAAGTATACGGTGTCCAGTAGTACCCGGCGGTGATTGGTGAAGTTGCACATGAGAGCACACCTGAAAAACCGGGATCAACTGTTCCCGCGAAACGTGCCGCGAAGTCCCATTCATTTCCGGTAGGCAGTCTGAATCCTTTTGCGGTGTTATATGCTGCGTCGGTGTTCCCGACCGCCGCAGCTTTTATATACGGATAATCCTGTAGTCCGGGACTTGAAGTGTTGACAGCACCCGCCGTCGCTTTGCGGTGCGGTGTTGTGTAATCAGCATCAGTGTAGTATACGCAGTCAAGATCATCATCGTTGCCGTTCATCGCATTATAGTATTCCGTAAGCGCATTGCACCAGACTATGGCGTCGCGCCAACAGACACGGGTAACAGGCTGCTTCTCATTACCCGCGGTATATCCCAGACATGATGTACCTGTTGATCCGATCTGCCCGATTCCTGTGAAGGAGTAACCGTTCGCGACGGCCCATGTTCTGACCGTAGTCCAGAGGGAATATGTCGTTTCGGTCTGTGCCATTATAAATGGCGTACTTATCGTGGCATATGCAATATCATTGCTCACCGGAAATACAATTCCTGTGCTGATAGTTCCTGTCGCGTTAACTTCCGTGAATGCGGTGCCGCCGGGGAGTGTGTGGGTTATCGTTGCTCCGGTTCCTGACCCGGATGTGCTTGTCTGAATGGATGTAAGAATGTCGTCCGTAGTGGCTTCATTCCACATGTCGGTACCGCATCCGGATAGGATAAATAAGCTGATGCAGACTGTAGTGCTGTAGATAACACGGATTATGACAGGAAATTTCATTGAACACTCCTTGGCCGGTTTTGCTAAACCGGAATGGATGCGGTTCGGTATTTATATACACAGATGGATAATCAGAAAACTGCAACTTAAAAATGTCGTATCCAGGTGTTCTGACGGCAAAAAAAGATTGCCTTGCGAGCCGATCCGGAGATGATACGGGTAACTGGAGTTATTCATGTCTGAGGCATTGATTGTCATTCTCGTCGGAGTTGTTCTTGTATTGCTGGTGATAGCTCTTTTCATGAAGCTCCGTACCATTGACGAGATGCGGCGCGAGATGAATAATCTCATATCCATGTCGCGTCAGGAAACACAAACGAAACTCGACTTTATCCAGGGGCAAATGCTTTCCAGTTCACAGGCGGGAAGCGCGACGCTTCAGGCACAGTTCCGCGAATCAGCACAGCTCATCCGAGACGTATCCAACAGACTCGCCGCCATTGATAAAACCAACACGCAGATACTCGATTTTTCCAAACAGATGCAGAGCCTTGAGAATATACTTAAGAACCCGAAACAGCGCGGTGTGCTCGGCGAATATTTCCTCGAGACCCTTCTGGGTAATGTGCTCCAGCCGAACCAGTATAAGATGCAGTATCCTTTTTCAAATAATGAGAAGGTGGACGCGGTGGTTATTTACCGCGACAAGGTCATTCCCATCGATGCGAAATTTTCGCTCGAGAATTATAACCGCCTTATGGTGGCAACAGACGCCGCGGTTCGCGAGACACTCGAAAAGGAGTTTCGCGCCGATGTCAAAAAGAGGATTGATGAGACCTCGAAATATATTCGGCCGAAAGAAGGCACGACTGACTTCGCGTTTATGTTCGTTCCCGCGGAGGGGGTGTACTACAATCTGCTGGTATACAACGTCGGAGCGAACATCCGCACGCAGGATCTCATTGAATACGCGTTTTCGAAGCATGTGATAATCGTGTCTCCCACATCATTCTATGCCTATCTCGAGACGGTGCTTATGGGGATTCGCGCTCAACGCGTGGAAGAGGGTGTGCAGGATATCGTGAAGAAGGTACAGGATCTTGATCTGCATCTCAAAACATTCGGACAATATATGGAAAAAGTAGGGATGAGTCTTGCGACTACCGTGTCGCATTATAATTCTGCCGTGAAAGAATACGGTAAAATCGATAAGGATGTGACCCGTCTTACGGATAAAGAGGGAGGGGGATTTAATGATCTTCCGATTCTTGATAAACCGTCAAATACGGATTGACTGCGAATTACGATTCGGCATTACTATCTTTGTTATTACAAAATATGGTAGTTTCCTGAGTGCGTTGTGATTTTTCTCGGGAAAACCCGAAGCGGCGAAGATAGTTTGAATAGTGTTATCTGAATGATTCGGGTGATATGTCAGCGGGTATCGAAAATCAAAGAGGAGAGGTGTCATACATGTATTTCAGCCATTCATCGGTGGAGCTTATCAGGGCACGCGTTTCCTGCCGCACTTTCTCGGATCGTCCTGTTGATGATTTGATACGTTCCAAAATAGGAAAGCTTCTCCGTGAAGCTTCATGTGCCGATTTCAGATTTGTCCTGGCGGATAAACCCGCCGCAGCCGAAGGGGAAAAGATAGGTTCGTACGGGATTGTAAAAAACGCGAATCTTTTCATCGTGGGGATAGTCCGGAAGGGTGCCGATCTCATTGAATTCGGCGCTGTATTCGAGACAATCGTTCTCACCGTAACTGATGCTGGCCTCGGGAGTGTATGGCTTGGCGCCACATTCGACAAAAAGGGATTCGACCGTGATATAGATCTCGCGTCCGATGAGTTCATCCCTATCGTCATTCCGATCGGATATCCTGAAAAAAGACGCATGGTGGAAAAGGCCGCGCGTTTTGTAGTAGGTTCGGACAGCCGCAAAAAATGGAATGATCTTTTCTTTTTCTATAATTTTTTCTCACCTTATGTGAGAGAGAAAACCGAAGCATTCCGTGTTCCGCTTGAGATGGTTCGGCTCGCCCCATCAGCTATGAATAAACAGCCATGGCGGGTTCTCCACGATGATCATGGATTTCATTTTTATATGGCACGCACAATCAGTCCTGATGCGAAAACCGGATTCAATATACAGCTCGTTGACATGGGTATTGCTCTCTGTCACTTCGTGATTGCGTGCCATGAAGCGGGGCTCCGGGGCACTCTGGATGAAAAAAACCCGGGACTTGATTCGGGTTTTCAGTATGTGAGAAGCTTTCTTCCACGCACGGGTTTCTGACAAAACACCGTACGGAAAATTGTTGAATACTACAGAGCCGCTGCAGGCTCATGAATTTCGGTCTCAGGTGAATATTCCGCGACATGGAATTCTCTTCTTTCGGAGAATTCCTCCTGTTTTCCCTTGTTCCATTGATTGACCGGGCGATAGTATCCGACTACACGCGAATAAACCTCTACGGGGATTTTTTTCATATCAGACTCCATAATGAATGCGGTGACAGCAAAACGAAGAAGCTCTCCGGATTGTCTTTCGAATAAATGCTGACGTGGATTTTCGTGATTTGTATTGTATCAGGGGACAGTCAGATGCATGATGTGCTCCTTTTTGCGTTCGCGACAAAAATTGGATAACCGCCATGGTACTCGGACTCCGGATATGCAATGATGCTATCCGTTACCGTAGCGCGACTGTGTCCGGATCTCACGGACTTCCCCATTGGTTAAGGGCGGTTAGTTAAAGCGTAGTAAAATGTGAAGCCGGTTCTGTCTATAATAAAAAACCATAATCCTCGCGATAAAGCGCTTTGATGTACTACATCGGATTATGAACGCAGACCCGTTTTGCTTGTTTTCGCTATATTTTTTTGATAATATGGAAATAAGACAGATCGTTCTTAAGATTTTCCGCGAGTTTGGTAACGCTTTCCGTTGAGCTGGCCATCTGTTCCGCACCGGCGGCATTGGTCTGTGTGGCATCATTGATGCTTGAGACTGAAACCATTATTTCGTTCGTTGCGGTTTTTTGCTCATGAAGCGAGACCGCAATCTGATCAGCGCGGGACTGGACATCGGTAACGGTATTCTTGACGGTTGAGAAGACAGAGAGCTGCTGAACCATTGAATCGGATACGTCACGGATTCTGTCTGTCATTGAGGTTATGCCTGATGACACATTTCTCATCACGGACACTGTCGACTCGATTGATGTCTTTCCTTTCGATATCTCGCTGCTGTTTGAACGGATCAGCCGTTCAATCTCCTTGAGGCTTTGCGCGGTCTGATCGGCGAGTTTGGAAATTTCATCAGCGACTACGGCGAATCCCCTTCCGGATTCACCCGCACGGGCCGCTTCAATCGCCGCGTTGAGAGAAAGAAGATTGATCTGGTCTGAAATATCATTGATGATTCCGACGATGCTTGTCATGTCGTTCGAGCTTTCAGAGATGGCATTCATGGTATCCGTCATCTCGGCGAGTGACGATGCTCCCTGTTCCGCTGATGTCGCGATTTTCTCGCCTTCAGTGAGGGTATTGTCCACACTTTTGTTTATATCGGTCACTACGTTTTCAAGCTTGCCCATCGCGGAAAGAAGCTGATCGAACTGTTTCATCTGATAGTCTGTCGCGGAAAAGATTGAATCCATTCCGGCTGAAATTTCTTCTATTGATGCGGTCACTTCTTCTATGGTGGAAGCGGAGGTCTGTGCGTTCTCGGCGAACGCGACACTTGTCGCCGACATCTCTTCGGCCGCTGACGCAAGTTCATCAGCGGTGTTCTGCATACTTGCCACCGCACGGCAGATGGAATCTTTCATTTTCACGAGAGATTTTCCCATTACGCCGATCTCGTCGGAGCGGGAGAATAACTTTTCGGTCACATCTTGTGTGAAGTTCCCGTCACCCATAATCGCGAGGTGGGCGGATGTCTGATGTATCTGTATCGTGATAGCACGTGAGATGAAAATCACCGAAGCGAACATCAGGATCAGGATAGCGATTATAATGATGATGACCGTACGTACAAGACTGTCAGCTTCTTTCAGAAGTTCTTTTTCCGCGACAGAAACACCGAAGGTCCATCCCGGAGTTGACGGGATGGGGTTATAAATTATGACCGTCTTCTCTTTGGTCGGATTGATAATACGTGAGATGCCGCTCTTTCCTTCGATCATTTCTTTTCCGGCGGTGTCCCATCCCGTAAAACCTTTCTTCGATGATTCAAGTATATTGAATTTCATCAGATACTCATTGTCCGGGTGCGCTATAAAAACACCCGTTCCGTCGATAATCCAACCGTATCCGTTGGTACCGACTTTAATCGCGCTTGCGATGGTGCTCATTGTTTCCAGCTTAACGGCGGCTGCGAGAATTCCGGATGTCTCGCCGTCTTTATTCTTTACCGCATGAGCGATGATGAATATCCGGCGTCCTGTTGATTTTGCGATTAGCGGTTTGCTGATGTAGCTTTCCTTGCGGTCAATCATGATAGCCTTGAAATAGTCTCTGTCCGCCACTTGTGAAGATCCGCCAAGGGAGGTGCTGTTCTGCCCGTCGTTGGTGATGTACATCAGATAATCGAAGTTTTTATTGATAGTGCTTTGGTTTTTAACCAGAATGTCCCTGATGGCGGGGACATCGCCGTCGGAGAACACTTTGTTCGCGGATAACGCCCGTATTTCATTGTTGAATCCGTCAACTAGCGTTCCGATCTCACTGCATCGGGAGACGACTACTTCCTTGCTCATGAATTCAGTCAGGGGGACGACGATATCTCTGATCCGGAAATATACCACGACAGCGAGTATGATCAACAGCACTGCTGATGTCGACCCGAGAAAAACCAGCATGCGAGTTTTAATTGATTTCATTTCGTATCTCCGGTTTTGTACGCAATTCAATGCGTCATACTATACTTTGGATATGAAAAGTCAATAATACATCACGTATTCTCTATTCGAAAAGTTAGTTTTCCGGGAGTAAATCCTGACTGAGTTATTCCGGTAGGGGGTCGTTAAACGAAAAGAGACATATATTCCGGATATCGGGATGGGTAATCGGATTATATCATGAAATATAACGTTATTTAGTTATACGAATAATCCTTCGTAGTAATCTTTGTATGCCTGCGCGAGCTCCTGTTCCGTATTCATGACGATTGAGCCTCGCCACGCGATCGGTTCATGAAGGGGTGACGCTGACATGAAAAGAAAACGGGAAGACACATTTCCCGCGGTAAAGACACATGATGCGCCGTCACTCAGCAGGGCTCCTGTTCCTGCCGAGATCATTGCATCCTCATCTCCGATCTGTATTGATCCTTCAAATGCATATACGATGACGGTTTCCGCCGCGCGGGCGTGCAGATTGATTGCGCTGTTTTTGTTGAGAGAAATATCAAGATATCGGGGGCGGGAAGTGAGGTCATGGGCTGCGCCAATAGTTCCTTCAAACTCACCGCTGATAATCCGCACTTCACCATATTCTTTTGTAATCACCGGTATTTCGCCGGCATGAATGTCACGGTATTTCGGAGGAATCATTTTTTCGGCTGCGGGGAGATTCATCCAGAGCTGGAATCCGCGCATTTCATGTTCCTGGGCGAGAGGCATTTCCTTGTGTATAATCCCTCTTCCGGCGGTCATCCACTGAACTTCGCCGGAGGTTATCTTCCCTTTGTTTCCGAGAGAGTCTTCATGTTCAACAACCCCGTCCACAAGGTATGTGATCGTTTCAATCCCGCGATGGGGATGCCATGGAAATCCCGCGACATAATCACGTGGATCTTCGCTGCCGAAATGGTCGAGAAGGAGGAACGGATCTGTGAGAATCGCTTCATCAGAACTGAAGATTCTTGAGAGCCGTACTCCGGCGCCTTCGACGGTTTCCTTTCCTTTGAGCAATCGGGATATCCCGCGTACCATATGATCGTGCATGACTTTTCCTGTTTACTCAATATAGAAAAGGGCGTTTGATAAATCAAGACGTAATTATAATCGAGATACGGGTATTTTAGAATAAAGACCTTCAAAAGCCGGTTTTAGGATGTTCTCTTGTGTGCACTTTACAGGTGCCCATACGTGCAATTTGGAAAACATATTTGGATCCGCCTTTGCGGACACACGTTAAGGGGAAAGCACTTTATAATCCAAGCCGATTAAATGTATGCGGACATTCCAGTCGGCCGTTTACTTCTGTGTGTACCGCTGAGGAATAACCGACCTGGAATCTTACCGCTTTGCCGCTTACTTTGGATTCCTTATTTTTTTGGGATCGTACGCAACTCCGGCACGTTGATATTTTGATAATGAAGCTGAACCTGCGAAAGTATTGTATGGTTCACTGATACAGTCACCGCTGATAATGTGTCCGGTGCAGGTGATCATTTCGGTAAGAAATGAAATATCGAGAGAATCCGCGTGTCCCGTCATAATTGTTTTTATCCCGACAGTGCGGGTCTTCAGTTTTTGCAGTGATGAAAGGTATGTTTCGAGCGGCAAGCTTTCGCGGAGGAACAGCCACACAATACCGTTGGATGTGTCACCGGTAAAGACTCTTTCCGTCGAGGGATCAATAACGCATATACTTCCGGGAGTATGCCCCGGAGTTGTGACTATTTCAATTACGCGGTTTCCAAGATCGATGCGCTGTCCGTCTTTGAGCGGTAACAGCCTCGTCGTTGATCCGATCTGAGGATTGTTCGGGCGCATATAATTTCTGATGGCGCCGAAATCGTCGGGATGAGCGAGAATTTCGGAGAACTTTGAGTTCCCGCCGGAGTGATCCGGATGACCGTGGGTATTGATCACCACTATGGGAAGCTTCGTCAGAGTCCTTACAAAACCGGCGAGATCTGATCGTCCGATGCCCGTATCAATCAATAGCGCTTGTTTTGTTCCCGCGAGAAGATAAATGTTGTCATTTCCGTTATCATCTATTTTCCACGTGTTATCAGCGACAGTTACTGCGGTGAACCATGATTTCGCAACAGCGTTGCCGGATGTCAGTGCCTGAATGCAGATAAACAGCGCGCATAGGGTGAACAGGGAGAGAATCGGTTTCTTCAGACTTTTCATGCTGACCTCACAGTGATGTTCCGGATGATTTGCAGATGATCGACTCCGTTTGCAAGCGTTTTCCATTAAATTCAGCAAGGAGTGCGAAGATCCGATTGAGTGTAGCTGAATTCTGCTCAATCGTGACGGTGAAGTGTGTGATTGAAAGAGCCGAATGGATCGTATACTATTAGAGCAGTTTGCGAAACAATTAGATAGTTGGAGCTGCGCAGAAATATCTTACGATTTAATTAAACAGAACCATTTTATGGTCAATTGTAAGATATTTCGTGACTCAGATTCAACAGGGCATTTTATTATGTGACTGGTACTATAAACATTAGTCCAATCTAAAATGCCTAGATCCTTTCGCAAACTGCCCTAGACATACGGAATCTTGAATTCAGTTTCAGTATGCTCACTTGTGTGCACTCCAAAGGTAAAGAATTACCTTTTTACATCTGCTTTCAGCTGAAAAGTCATTAATTAAGGGTGCCCGAAATACACTTTAGTGTATGGATATATGCGCATAATAATAGTAAAAGTTAAGTGACATAATGCATATATCAAATACTCCGAATTTGACGGTAATTCTCTCTCTTTTCGGTTTTGCCCTGTTTCTTATTCTTTAATGAAAAATCCTTGCATAGAAAATCATGTGGCATAATTAATGTCTTTCCGCGCGCGTGTGCGCCAATCCATTCACAGGCAACGGCATGGGAAGAGTAATTTCAATCTCAAACCAGAAAGGGGGAGTGGGTAAAACCACGACTACCGTCAATCTCGCGGGTTTTCTCGCCGAGAAAGGAAAACGTGTTCTCATCATCGATATTGATCCCCAGGCGAATGCCGGGTACGGACTCGGCATTGATGTCGAGGAAGTCGGTACGACCATCTATGAGGTGTTGATCGGTAACATTCCGATGTCGGACGCGATATTTCATTCCGACTGGGAGAACCTTGATATTGTACCCGCAAATATTCATCTGTCCGGTGCGCAGATTGATATGCTGTACATGGACGACAAGGAACACCTGATGAAGAAGGCGATTGATTCCGTGCGTGATCAGTACGATTTCATTTTCATTGACTGTCCTCCGGCTCTCGGCATACTTACGCTCAATGCGCTTATCGCGGCTGATTCCGTGCTTATTCCGCTTCAGTGCGAGTATTACGCGCTCGAGGGTCTCTCTCAGCTTCTCAAAATCATTTCGATGGTGCAGGAGAGCAGCAATACCAGTCTTGTTATCGAAGGCGTGGTTCTTACCATGTTTGATTCACGTACACGATTGTCACAGCATGTGGTTGATGACGTGAAGAGCTTTTTCAAAGATAAAGTATACAATACGGTCATACCCCGTAATGTGAAACTGTCGGAGGCTCCGTCGTTCGGGAAACCGATCGGAGCATATGATCCATCGTGTCCGGGTGCGGACACATATCGCAAACTGGCAGAAGAGGTACTGGGTAATGTCAAACCCGCTTAATAATAAACGTGTTTTAGGAAAAGGTCTGTCCGCGATTATCGCTGCGTCTCCGCAGCCCGTGGATGAGATCGAAAAGGTCATAGTTGACGAAAAAGATCGGGTGATTGAACTCCCTCTTGCGGCGATTAGCCCCAATCCGGATCAGCCGCGTCTTTATTTCGACGAGACCGAGATTGAAGGTCTCGCTGAATCAATAAAAGCCGTTGGTCTCATTCAGCCGATAATCGTCCGTAAGGATAACGACCGCTATTTTATCGTGGCTGGGGAACGCCGTTATCGCGCGATGAAAGTCGCGGGTTTCGCGAAAATACGCGCGATCATCGTGAGCGCGTCCGAAGAGGAGAATTTTTCCATCGCGCTCATTGAGAACGTACAGCGGCAGAATCTCGATCCGATTGAAGAAGCCAAGGCGTACCGGATGCTTGTCAACCGATTCAAACTGAAACAGAATGATGTGGCTCAGCGTGTCGGTAAAGGGCGGGAGTCGGTGGCCAATTCGCTTCGATTGCTTAATCTTCCCGATCAGATGCAGGACGCGCTGTCCGCGGGAAAACTTTCCGTTGGTCATGCGAAAGTTCTTCTTTCGATTGAATCACCCGATGACCAGATGGCGTATTTTGATCAGATACAGGAACGGGGTCTTTCGGTGCGCGCTCTTGAGACAATCATCAGCGAAGAAAAGGTAAGTACCTCCGTTAAGAAACACGGTAAGGGAACAAAAGGGCTCAGCGCGAAAGAAGCTCATATCCGCAAGATGGAGGACAAGCTCCGCCAGCTTATGGGTACAAAGGTCGAGATACGTCATTCGGGAACCAAAGGACGTATTGAGATCAGCTACTACTCACTCGAAGACTTCGAACGGATTATAGAGAAATTCATATAACGTAAGATTTATACGCGGGGAACGGTCTGTCCCTGCGTATAATTACTTCCCATTGGATTCAGAGTCATTTTCTTCTTTACCTCATACATCGCCTGATATATAATTCCCGCATGGCCGGGATCTACGTGCACATACCGTTTTGCAGGGCGAAATGTCTGTACTGCAACTTTTTCTCCACACCCTCGCGTGCGATGGTTGAAGAATACCTTTCTGCGGTTATATCTGAAATAAAACTTCGCACTGAATATCTGGACGGAGAACGGATCGATACGATCTATTTCGGCGGCGGTACTCCGTCAATCGTGGGTGTTCCCGCTATAAAAGCCATCCTCAATGCGGTATATGATTGTTTTGATGTGTCGCCTGATCCTGAAATTACTCTTGAAGCGAATCCGGATGATATCACGCATGATTATCTCCGCCTGCTTGATGAAACCGAAGTCAATCGACTGAGTATCGGTATACAATCGTTTCGCGATGAGGATCTGCGCTATCTCGGACGTGCGCATGACGCGGCCGCGGCAGTGGCATCCATTGAAAGATCCATCGCCGCGGGATATTCAAATCTCACGATTGATCTTATATACGGAATACCGGGTCTTCCGGACGATGCGTGGCGCGGCAATCTTTCGCGTGCGGTGGACTTCGGGATTCCCCATATCTCGGCCTACGCGCTGACCGTGGAGTGCGATACTCCGCTTGAAACACTTATTGAAAAAGGGAAGAGAGCGCTCGTTGATGAGGAATGCGGTGCGCGGCAGTTCGAGATTCTCATGGAAATGATGCGTGCACACGAATATATCCATTACGAGATTTCGAATTTCTGCCGTGAAGGGTATCTTGCACGGCATAACAGTTCATACTGGAAAGGAGTGCATTATCTGGGCATAGGCGCGTCAGCGCACTCCTATGACGGGAAAAGCCGTCAGTGGAATACCCCTGATGTTCCTGCGTATATACACAGTATTGCATCCGGTATTTGTCCCGCAGAGAGAGAGGAACTGACTCCGCCGCGTCTGTATAACGAATATGTCATGACATCTCTGCGTACAATGTGGGGCATGTCCCTTGATGCCGCGGAAACTCTTGTCGGGAAAGAATATATTGCTCGCTGTCGGCCGATGATAGAGCAATATGTGACGAATGGTTCTCTGCTGTTGCAGGATAACACGCTCGTACTGACCGATAAGGGGAAACTGATCGCGGATAGGATAATCGCCGATTTGTTTTTCTCATAATAATTCCCCTATTCGAAATGGATTATTCGCTTTTACGACCCGGAAGTGTTTTTTTAAATTACGATCTGAAATAAAAATGATATATGGATTGACTATTATTAATCCCTGACATATACTGAAGCTGCTTAGATCTCCTTCCCATTGAAATGATCCCATCCAATTGATGATAGTGAGGAGTATACTATGCGTCCAACATTCTGGAATAATGAAAGGCTTAATCTTCTTCAGAAAATCGCGACATCCGCGCGGAAAAACGCGAAAGGAAAAACTCTTAACTGGGTTCTCGCGTATGAAGACTGCAAGACGCAGATCAAGAAAAATCTGCCAAATTATTCTGCGCATGATCTTTCAAAAGCATGGAGTAAGTACAGCAAAGTCCTTAAAGGATATTGCTATGCGGCAGGTTGTACAAACAAGAGATACAAGAATCATATTTACTGCAAAAAGTGCGGAGATAAGAACAAGCTGTATGTGGAAAGTTTTGATATGGGGAGGATACTGTCGAGTAAGCGGTATCAACAGTACAAAACCATTATCGCCGCGGCGTTCAATGAGAAAACCCGTGACGAGCTTGTTACTATTCTGGTGGAAAATTTCGGATCACTGCCGAAAAGCTTCAGATCAAGTTTTCTCCCTGAAAAATATGTGAAAGAAATCAAAGCGCGTCAGAGAAAGCTTTTCAAATAGAATTCTGAATCATTCATTAAACCCTTCGCGGATGATACCCGAAGGGTTTTTTTGTGTCGAGTGCAAGAGAGAATCAAAGGTGAAAATGAGCGAACGGCGTGTTCTCAATACGATGATGTTCTTCGCACAATCCTTGACAACAATATTGTCTGAATGATGAATATCCTTCGAAAAAACTTTCACTCGCCGGGTGGAATATTACGTTGTCTTTCAATTTAGGAGGTTTATTTATATGAAGCATATGCTCGCACGACAGTTCAGAAAACCTGGGGGCGTTATCGGATTTCTGATTGCACGGCTTATGATACAGGGGAACAGATCCGCGTATAATACGGTTATTGAGATGATGGATCTCAAGGGTGATGAGAAAATATTTGAAATCGGTTATGGCATGGGCGATGGGGTGCGTAAGATTCTGTACTCTACCGGGTGCACTGTCAACGGGATCGACTTTTCACCGCTTATGCATTCTCTTGCGGTGAAGAGGAATCGGAAATATATCAGGTCTAAACGCGCGTCTCTTGCGTTCGGTGATTTCTGTGAGATCGTTCCGGGAAAGACAAAGTATGATCGTGTATTTTTTGTGAATGTCATCTATTTCTGGGAGGATATCCGTAAGCCTTTTCGTAAAATACATGGAATGCTCAAAAAAGGCGGATGGATTTGCTTTTACATGGCAGACAAAGACGATCTCGCGAAAATGGGGATCACTTCATCAGACGTATTCAATAAACACTCTTTCGCTGAAGTCAACAAAGCGCTCACTGCGGCGGGATTCACTGATATAAAAGACAGGCATAAAAAGATCGGCGCGTTCAGAGGACACTTTGTTACCGCCAGAAAGTGAGGTTGATGATTTCTTCTTTTCGCGATAAAGGAGCATCGATTGTATATCGGAAAACGAAGTTCTGCTTATGCCTGGATAGGGGATCAGAAAAACGTTTTCCAATATCGGTCACACTTTATCGAGAGGTGCGTACTTCTCCATAAAACTTTTAAGTCCCGCCGATTCGAACGCGATTGACAGCTTCAGATTGTCGCCGCTTCCCTCGATAGAAAGCACCCGTCCTACCCCGTATTTCGGATGAAGCACCCTGTCTTTGAGTTTGAATTTCGATCCGTTTGAGTATATTTCTTCTGCAACCTGTTCCCTTCCCGTGGAGCCGGAATCCTGTGTGATTGTAACCGGTTTTGCGGGAGTATTCCAGTTCCTCTGTGCGGCGGAAAGTCTGTCCGATGTCATGCCGTTCGAGTCCTCATGGTAGACCCGGGTGAGAAGCGATTGGTCGATCTCAAAGAGAAAACGGGAAGGACTGCGGTAATCGACACCGCCGTAGGAACGGCGGAGTTCGGCGCTGGTCATGTAGAGGCGATCCATCGCGCGGGTGATTCCCACGTAGCAGAGGCGCCGTTCCTCCTCAACCGCGGTTTCCGATTCCATGCTGTTCGCGTGAGGGAATAGGTTCTCCTCCATGCCAGTAAGGAACACCACGGGAAACTCCAGACCCTTTGAGCAGTGTACGGTCATGAGAGTCACTTTGTTGTCCTTTTCATTCGTCTCGTCCTCGTCTTCGGAGGTGAGAAGCGCGATCTCCTGAAGGAACTGGGAAAGTGTCCCGTCATTATCCCGCATTTCAAACTCATACACGCTGTTGAGGAACTCGTCAATATTCTCGAGCCGGTTCTTGCTTTCGGGAGTGTTCTCCTCAAGAAGCAGTTGGCGGTATCCTGTCGACGCGATGAAGTCCACAACCATATCAGAAAGCTTCATCTCCGCCGGAACTTTCGCGTGCGCGGATAACGCCGCACGGATCATGTCGCGGAAGTCCTGTATACCCTTATGCATTTTGCCGTTTATCGGGACTTCGCTGTCGATGAATTCCCATTCGCTCTGACCCGCGGCATGCGCGGCGTCACGAAGCGATTCAATTGCCTTTGGGCCGAGTCCGCGTGCGGGCATGTTGATGATGCGGAGAAGAGAACCCGTGTCGCGCAAGTTGACTATGAATTTGAGATACGCGACGACGTCCTTGACTTCCTTGCGGTCATAGAACTTGAGTCCCCCGATAATGCGGTAAGGAATGTTTTCGCGGCGGAGAAAATCCTCAAACACGCGTGACTGAGCGTTTGTACGGTAGAAGAGCGCGATGTCACGGTTCTTCACGCCTTCCTCGCGCTTGAGACGGCTCATTGTGCGTACAATGTAGTCGGCCTCGCCGTATTCGTTGTTCACCGTGCACCACACCGGGCGCTCGCCTTCTCCTCGTGCGGAGATTATTTCTTTTCCCATACGGGTCGTGTTGTTTTTGATAACCTGCGCAGCCGCTTCAAGGATCTCGCTGGTGGAGCGATAGTTATGTTCAAGTTTGATAATATGCGCTTCAGGGTAGTCGCTTTCAAAATTGAGGATGTTGCGGATGTCGGCGCCGCGCCATGAATAGATCGACTGATCATCGTCACCTACCACGCAGATGTTGCGCGTTTTTGATGCGATATATTTGGTGATCAGATACTGCGCGGTGTTCGTATCCTGATACTCATCGATCATAAAGTAGCGCCATGTGTTTTGGAGCTTGGCGAGAGTGTCCGCTGAAGTTCTGATCAGCCGGACTGTCTCGATGAGAAGGTCATTGAAGTCAAGAGCGTTACGGGAATGGAGCCGGGCGTGATACTGCTCGTAGAGCTCCGGGAAGTTGACCCCGAAAATTTTCGGCATCATCGCGATCATGTCGGCACCTTCGAGGAGCTGTGACTTGTCCTTGATTTCGGATATCTTGGACATGATGCTGAACGGCTTTACTTTTTTTACGTCGACCCTCTGTTCAAGAAGGATTTCCTTTACGAGATCCTCCTGATCGCGTGAATCGTAAATGGAAAAATTCTCAGGTATGTTTATAGCGGTTCCGTACTTACGGAGAATATTGACTCCCGCGGAATGGAATGTTTTGACGAACACATTTTTGCCGACCGGCCCGATCATGCTGACGATACGTTTCTTCATCTCATCAGCGGCTTTGTTGGTGAATGTAACCGCCATTATTGATGTGGGTGCAACATGCTTTTCCCCGATAAGATACGCGATGCGATTGGTGATCACGCGTGTTTTCCCGGAACCCGCACCCGCGAGAATGAGGAGAGGGCCTTCAGTATGGAGTACCGCGTCGCGCTGCGGCGGGTTCAATTTCGAGAGAAGATCCATAGTTCACCTTGATATCATGAATGAGCGGGAGAAGACAAGTGCGGCATTGAGGCTTAATCCGTGCTGATCCCGTTTCGGCCAGAATAAACTGACCGCTCCGGGGATCAAGCAGGTTTTAAGAGGCAAAAGCATGAATTTTACCTTCGCTAGATGATCGAAATAAAAAACTGATGGACGAAATAGAGAAAGAGGCGTAAGACTAGTGAGTATAACAAAATATAAATACAGGAGCGTAACTAATGAAAGCGTTGGTGTTTATACTCGCTTGTGCAATACTCACGGCCTCTATCGGATGCTCAGATGAGCCGACAAGAACCGGTAACGCCAAAACAATTTTTGATTCTGCCGATGAATACACTGACAAATCAAGGAGCAATTTTGAAAGCTGCATCGCAGAATATCAGCCAAAACCGGAAAAAATGGAGCGGCTTGAAAACGGTGCTGTTGACATTACGTTTAGGTTGAAAGATGAGACGAAAATAAAAGTTATATTTGTTGATAATCCGCCGAACCAAAAAGTCTACATGATACAATGATAAAACGAGGTGTACCAATATGAAAAAATTTGCGGTTTTACTTGTTCTCTTGCTTATTTCGGTGATTGGATGCGCGACAATGGAAAAGACGAGCAAGGAAACGCTGGAACAAAAAATTCAATACGTTTACACGTTTGACGGAATAAATAAAGATGCCCTGTTTAAAAAATCTATAAACTGGATCGCAGAATCATACGCTACCGCAAATGATGTTGTCCAGGTAAAGGACCAGGCGCAGGGAAAGATAATCGGACGCGGTCTGAGTTCAGTGCAATTTGCTTTCGCTGTAAGAAGATGGACCTATGTTATTAAAATAGATATCGCGGATTCTAAAACTCGTCTTTGGTTTGATAACATACGGCCGATGTCAAATGATGCGGGCGTCATCGAAATAAATCCCGAGTATGCAGAGCAATATAATATGATCAAAGCAAAGTTCGACAGTATCGCCGCTTCTTATGAGACTTACATGAAAGCTAATGATGAAGATTTATAAAAATAATAGCCGGGTGTCCGCCCGGCTATTATCACGCATCCTTTAACATTCCAAGTAATTCCGCTAATGAAAAGCGGAGACCGCCGGATCAATAAACAGCTTAATCGATATTCAATATTTCTCGTATTCATACCCGACGCCGGTTGATCCCTTATTAATCTTTTTCGTCAGGTTTCCGTAAGAGTCAAAGGTAGAGGTGAATACTGCGTTGTCCCGTCCGTCATCACCCGTTTCCCATTTTCCGTCCGCTCCGGGTGAGTATATCTGATCGGCGGAGTATTCGCCGGATTTTCCTGTCGGGGAATAGATGACTATTGTGTCGATTGTGTCGTCTCCGGTATTCCATATCGAATCAGCTCCCGGTTCCTCGTATGAAATATCTTTTACGGGAACAGTTCCGTTTCGTATGTAAACTATGCGCTCATCTGACAGATCATCATCGGTAAACCATTGTTTGTCTTTGCCGATTGCGTAAAAAAACTGATAGCTCTCCTTGAGTCCGCGTGAGTTGAACACGTTCTTTTTCCAGAATCCTCCCGTGTCATCAGATGTAAAGGGTATGCCGTCCGAGCCGATATCGCTGTATTGAGACTGCCCGATGGATACTGATCCGTGTTCGCCGTAGATGTAACAGGAAAATGAGATTTGATCATCGGGGGTGTTGAATGTACTGTCCGCACCGAATCTCCGTTCCGTTTCGGACACAATCATTCCATTCTGATCGGTCTTCGTGTCGCGGTATGAACTGCACAGATCGTTGTCGTCGAACCATGATTCGTTGACATTATCCGTGTAACAATTCCAGCGTGATGTATCCGCGTTGAGTGATCCGTATTCCATGATACTGTCATCCCCGGTAAACCAGGTTTCGTCTGAGCCGGGACCGCTGTATGTGACGCTGTGTTCGATATTCCCCGCTGTGTCATACGACAATGTCGTATACTCTGCAACCGTGCCGGATGAGTCATACCGGATTTCCTTTGTCTTTCTGAAACGGAGATTGTCTGAGCTTTCGCTTCCTCCGGAACCTGATCCGCATCCCGTAAAGACAACGATCATGGCTGAAATGACCGCCGCAAATGAATTGATATGTTTCATGAGTCTCCTCCATTTAATAATGGAGATAATGCAGTTTTAGTGTGAATCAGGAGATTCCCGCGGTAACTGCAATACCCCGTATGTGAATACGGACGGGGTCGAAATAAATTGAATAAATATTGAAGGCGGTAGTTTTTTTAGAAAACTGTTGCCCGGTTCGTTGAAAGGCGGAGCGGATAAATCAAACGATTTATATTTGACGGAACTCTATGGACGGAATAACAAAATGACGGGTTTTTCCGTTGGGGATAATTTCACTTAAACTATAAGGGTATATCCGGGCGGGAATGACTTTTCTGTCCTGGGACAAAACACATAAAAAATGCCGCCCGTTTTATCATCATAGCCGTGCTTATGCTGATTTCGACCGGTAGATCGTTAATTGAAAATGTGAGGGAACGATGATAAAACATATATCCGTGATTTTTATTGTAATGTTGTCCGGCAGTTCTTTCGCCGCACCCCTTTTTGACGCGCGTATTCTGAAAGAGGGTGATATTATATTTCAGGAATCACAGTCGCGACAGTCACGCGCGCTCAAGCTGGCGACAAAATCACGTTATACGCATGTCGCGATACTCTTCAAACTCAAGGGTGAGTGGTATGTTGAGGAAGCGGTGCAGCCGGTGAAGTATACAGTGCTTTCGGATTTCATCCGTCGCGGGAAAAACTTTCATTATGTAATCAAGCGGCTCAAAAACGCGGATGAAGTGATGACCGTTGAAGTGGTTGAGCGGATGAAACGTCACGGCAAAACCTATCTGAATAAGAATTATGACCTTTGTTTCGGATGGGACGACAGCCGAATTTACTGCTCCGAACTGGTATGGAAACTGTATAAAGAAATTCCCGGTGTTGAAGTAGGAAAGCTTGAGCGCCTGAAAGATTTTGATTTATCAAGTCCGCTTGTGAAGAAAATTCTCCGTGAACGCTACGGCGAACGGATACCCTATGAGGAGCCTGTTATATCACCGCAGTCAATGTTTGAATCGGATACATTGAAGGCTGTGACTGCGCGGAATTGATTCTGGATTCACTATGCCTTGATTGCCGAGAAAACCGGTATCGGTTTTTATATGACGCCGCGGCACACAACCGCGGCGTTGTCCTTCCTTGAAAATTCAGCCCTTGTTTGCGTCAAGTACCGACGCGAGAAGCGCCATGCGGATAAAAAGCCCGTTGTGCGCCTGCCGGAAGTACGCGGCACGGGGATCAGCGTCAACTTCGTACGATATTTCATCCACGCGCGGAAGCGGATGCATGACGATTGCATGTGAAGGAAGCTCCTTCATCATTTCCGGCGTCACCACATAGATTCCCCGTGTGCGCTCGTATTCTTCCATCGAGGCGAAGCGTTCGCGCTGAATACGGGTCTGATATACCACATCAACAGAGCGGGCGGCTTCTTCAAGATTATCGCACTCTTCCCATTTAATAGAATGGCGGTCACAATATTCCTTGATGTCATCGCGCATTTTCACATTCGGGGGGGAGACAAACACCACGCGGATATTTTTGTATTTTCCGAGGAGATATGTGAGTGAACGGACGGTTCTTCCGTTCGCGAGGTCACCCACCATGGCGATTGATACGCCGTCCACCTTGCCCAGTTCCTTTTGTATGGTATAGAGGTCGAGCAGCGACTGCGTGGGGTGCTGACCTGTTCCGTCACCCGCATTGATCACCGGAGCGCTCGATACGGAGCTTGCGAGCTTGGCCGCGCCTGATTCGTAATGCCGGATGACGATCACGTCACCGTAGCCGTTGACCACGCGGATTGTGTCCTCAAGGGTTTCGCCCTTTGCCGCGGAGGAGAAGTTCGCCGCGTTTTCAGTCGAGATGACGCTTCCACCGAGTTTGACCATCGCCGCTTCGAATGACAGCCGTGTCCTTGTGGACGGCTCATAGAAAAGGGTGATGAGCGTTTTGCCGGAAAGGAGCGTGGAATGAGTTCCCGACAGTGTTTCCATCTCTCCCGCCAGTTTGAAAAGCTCGTCGAGGTCGGCTCGGCTGAACTGCTGTGATTCGATAACATGATGAAGATTCATGGTTGGGTTCTCCTATTAAAGACGGGTTTATGCCGGAGGGCTGACGGGAGTGCCCGGACACACGGCTGTCTGAAAATAGAACTGTCTGTTCCGATGTCAATTTCCTTTTATTCTGCGATCTTGTATTACGGAATACTGATCGGCATGCGGATCATACTGCATTGGTCTGCAATACATCCGCGGATAATATCCATATATATGTTAAGCATTTTCAAGGATTCGCCGATATTCGAGTAAGAGACTGGTGGAGGAATGTATGAAAACGATAATTCGCAGCACTTTTTTCATTATAACCGCATGTGCGCTGTTTCTGCTGATATCATGCGCGCCGAATGCGGCGATGACCCGTTCCGATGGAATGGCGGGACATGATATGGGCGGAGACGCATCCCGGAATACAACCCAGGAGGATGAGCGTTACGCGTCCAACGATGATTTTGACGTTGAAAGCAATGATCTTGATGCGGAGGAATCATCCGTGAAATCTCCGCGTGCGAAGCCCCGTTCGTCCGGCGGCACAGCCAAAGCGGCTCCGAGGGTAAAAGCATCGACAACGGCAGATGACGCTGAATCTGATGTTTCCAGTGAAGAAGCGAGCGGAAGCGATAAGTATTATCAGACAGGAATATCATCGTGGTACGGACGTGAGTTTCACGGCCGGAAGACCGCGTCCGGAGAGAAGTTCGATATGAACGAGCTTACCGCCGCGCACCGCACGCTTCCTCTCGGATCTGTCGTACTTGTGAAGAACCTTGATAACGGGAAGATCGTGAAAGTCCGTATTAATGATCGTGGTCCTTTCAAAGGGAAACGCATCCTTGATCTGTCATATGCCGCCGCAAAGAAGCTTGATATGGTTGGAGCAGGTGAGGCACGTGTGGGTATAAAGGTGCTTGGCGCCGCGAGCCGTGATTACGCGTCAAATGACTCAACTTCGGATGAAGAGGCTTCCGGACTGACAGATACTGAGCCTGTCCGTCCCATTAAGAAGAAATCAGGTGCGATTGAAAGGGAATCACATTCCGGCGGAGTATCCATTCAGGCGGGAGCTTTCTATTCAAGAAAGAATGCCGATAAGCTGAAGGATCGTATTTCGGAAATATTGCCTGATTATGATGTGGAGGTCGAACGCGACGGTGATCTCTTCAAGGTTCGGGTGACCGGGATTGAATCATCAAAAGAAGCTGAGAAATTCAAGAGAAAGCTCACTCGCGAAGAGATTGACGCATTTGTGGTTGAATAGGTAGAATTAGGGACATAATCTGGTCAGATACCGATAAAAAGTCCAATCTGAAGGAGAAGGATGCCAGCCTTCTCCTTTTTTATAATTTATTATAAAGTTATAGTGCGAAAACATTGACAAAAAACAGGCGCTCTAAATATAGTGCCAGAGCCAATCTGCCCACATAGCTCAGTCGGTAGAGCATTAGCATGGTAAGCTAAAGGTCACCAGTTCGATTCTGGTTGTGGGCTATTGATGTTATCACCCGGGCGATTGGCGACCAGCGTACTTTGTATGAGCACTGCATCTCTTGAAACTATCGGGTTGTTGTCCATGTAGGGTATTGTGAAGATTCGTCCAATTGACATTTTAGACAAGGAATAGGGTCATGAGAGAGATCATCCTTTTAAGCTGCTCCGAATGCAAGAACCGTAATTATGCAACGAAGCGGAACAAAAAAACAAACAGCGGTAAGCTTGAAATCAAAAAGTTCTGCAAATTTTGCGGTAAACATGTCGTCCATAAGGAGACAAAGCCGTAAGGCTTATTCAGCGAGTAAGAGGCATAGCCGTGAAGAAAGTAGTGGAATTTCTGAAAGAATCGCAGGAAGAACTGAAGAAGGTCAGCTGGCCTTCTCGTCGTGAAGTCTCGCGTTTCACATTTGTAACTATAGTGACAGTGGCTATAATGGCCATATTCATGTGGGCTGTTGATTCAGCTCTCATGCAGATTGTCAAACTGGTGATGAAATAAACCATGGCTAAAGAGTGGTATATCATACACACCTATTCGGGTCATGAGAATAAGGTCAAGTCCGCTATCGAGACGAAGATCCGCAATCTCATGGAGCACAATAAAGAACTTGCTGAGCAGTTCGGTGATATAAAGATCCCTACTGAAGAGGATCCTTATCGCACAAAGGACGGGAAGCTCAAGGTTCGCCATCGCAAGAAGCTTCCCGGGTATGTTCTTATTAACGTTGAGCTTAATGATGAGACGTGGTCTATCGTTAAGAGTACTCCTGGCGTAACCAAATTTATTGGTTCGCATGATGCAAAGAAGAACAAGGAAATCCCTAAGTCTCTTTCTGAGGCTGAAGTGTTTGAACTTCTTAATGAAGGCAACAAGACCGGTGAAGTTCCGCAGGGAATCAAACGTGCGATTCCGGAGATCCGGTTTAATGTCGGCGAGCATGTCAAAGTGATTGATGGTCCGTTCAGTAACTTTACGGGCGTCATAGAAGAAGTGTTTCCCGAGAAAGGACGCATTCGCGTCAAAGTGGAGATTTTCGGACGCGGTACTCCCGTTGAACTCGATTATCTCCAAGTCGGGAAGATGTAGTTTTAGTGAATTCTGCTTCTAAGCGATATAATAGAGGGAAGTGCGCGTGGTGGTTGTGTTTCCCTTCAAATTTTCAAGTCAGGTAGATTATCATGGCAACAGCACCTAAAAAGGGCGGAAAGAAGAAAAAGATTGCTACTCAGATAAAGCTCCAGATTACCGGCGCACAGGCGAATCCTGCTCCTCCGGTCGGTCCCGCGCTCGGTCAGCACGGACTCAATATCATGGAATTCTGTAAGGCATTCAATGAGCGTACAAAGGACAGAGCGGGAACGATTCTGCCTGTTGTTATTTCCGTATATGAAGACCGTTCATACGATTTCATTATCAAGACTCCCCCGGCGTCTGTGCTTGTTAAAAAAGCATTGAAGCTTGAGAGCGGTTCGAAAGAGCCGAACAAGATAAAAGTTGGCAAAATAACCAAGGCTCAGTTGATAGAGATCGCGCAGGTAAAAATGCCTGATCTCAACGCGAACGATATCGATGCCGCAGTAAGTATTATTGCGGGAACGGCTCGTTCAATGGGCATTGAGGTTGAAAAATAAGAGAAGGTTGGGTTATCAATGAAACGCGGTAAAAAAATCGCCAGTGCGAGACAAAAAGTCGACAAAACGAAACTTCTCACTGTGGAAGAAGCGGTAGCACTGATTAAAGAGATCAAATTCGCGAAGTTCGATGAAACAGTCGAAGTTGCGATGAAGATAGTTCACAAGAGCTATCAGAATGTACGCGGGTTTGTGACTCTTCCCGCAGGCACCGGAAAAAAGGTGCGAGTGCTCGCTATCTGTAAAGGTGAGAAGCTTGAAGAAGCGAAGGAATCGGGAGCCGATTTCTTCGGAGCCGAAGAGATGATCGAGAAAATCCAGGAAGGCTGGCTCGATTTCGACGCGGTGATTGCTACACCGGACATGATGCCGAAAATGAGCAAAGTTGCTCCGATTCTCGGTCGTCGTGGAATGATGCCTAAGCCGAAAGCAGGCACCGTTACTACGGACATCAAAGGAATCATCAAGGAACTCAAGGGCGGTAAGGTTGAGTACAAGGCCGATAAAACCGGCGTAATTCATCTTGGCGTGGGTAAAATGTCTTTTGCAGAAGCGGATATCATTTCGAATGTCAAGGCTCTCTTCAGCCAGGTTTCGAAGGACAAGCCGTCTGACGCGAAAGGTAACTACATCAAAACGATGTTTGTTTCCTCGACTATGGGTCCCGCTGTTAAAATCAATTACAAGGGGATTGAAAAGTAATGGTTAAGCAGTATAAAATCGATGCGGTCAGCGACCTTGTCGCAAAACTTTCCGCACAGAAAAATATAATCCTTACCGGATATTCCGGAGTGAAGGATTCAGAAATGCGTAAACTCCGCATGAACCTTCGTGAAAAGGGCGCCACCTATAAAGTGATCCGCAATAACCTTTTCCGCCGTGCTCTCAAAGATGTGGGTGTTTCCGCTGATCTTGACGCTCAGCTTAAAGGACCTATTGCCGTTGCGTTTATGGACGCGCAGTATCCTGAAGTTGCGAAGATCTTCAAGGACTTCAAGGTTGAACAGGATAAGTTTTCTTTCTTCCTCGGAATCATTGACGGTGAAGTGCAAGATGAAAAGTATATGGCTAGAATCGCGGACATCCCTACAAGGGAAGTACTGCTTACTCAGACTGCGGCTCTCATGAACAGTGTTATGTCAAGCCTCGCGCGCGGCATAAACCTCGTTGCAGAGAAGAACAATCCCGCAGCATAAGGATTGTAATGGTTACCGCGCGTCAGTGCGCGGTGATGGATCAGGGTTTCATACGTCGGATAATATCTGAACGAGGAACTTTAATAGGTTTTTACGGCTAATGTCCGTACTAACTTGAAGAAATTCACTAAGTATTAAGGAGTACTTATCATGGCTAAACTTTCAACTGCTGAACTTCTCGAGGCGATTGGCGGCCTTACACTTATCGAAGCATCTGAGCTCGTTAAGGCGATGGAAGAAAAATTCGGTATTTCTGCTGCTGCACCGGTTATGGTTGCGGGCGGAGCTGCTGGTGCTGCTGACGCGGCTGATGAACAAACTGAATTTGATGTTATTCTCAAAGAAGCTGGCGCGAATAAAATCGCGGTCATCAAAGAAGTACGTGCAATCACATCACTTGGTCTTGCTGAAGCTAAAGCTCTCGTTGAAGCTGGCGGCAAGGCAGTGAAAGAAAAAGCTTCTAAAGAAGAAGCTGATAAGATCAAGAAACAGCTTGAAGCTGCGGGAGCAGTTGTAGAAGTAAAATAAGGGTGGTTTTTCGAAAGTGCCCTTCATGTGCGGTCTCACGCACACTTTGTTTTTGACGTATAACAGGTCTGGCCGTAAAGGCCGGCCTGTTAACGCGTTTTTAAGCGCTGCTTGTTTTCGTTTTGTGAGACATCCGCTCTCGCGTCGCGCGACGCACAAAACTTGTTAAAAGGTATATATATCGATGCGCAAAGAAAGAACTGTCGTCAATTTCGGCAAGATCAGTCCCAGCGTTGAACTTCCGAATCTCATTGAAGTGCAGATCAAATCCTACAACTGGTTTCTCCAGCAGGATGTTCCTGCAAAGAAACGCAAGAGTCAGGGTCTTCAGCAAGTATTCAATGAGATCTTTCCCATTGAAAGCCCGCATGAAGATCTCGTGCTTGAATTTATAGATTATGATATCGGCGATCCTAAATACTCCGAAGAGGAGTGCAAGGAGCGTGATGTTACGTACGCGGCTCCGCTTAAGGCGACAATCCGCCTTGTGCGTAAGGAGTCGATGGAAGTACGCGAACAGCTCGTGTATATGGGTGATATTCCGCTCATGACAGATCGCGGTACGTTTATCATCAACGGCGCTGAGCGCGTTGTGGTGAATCAGCTCCACCGGTCTCCCGGTATTTTCTTCTCATTTGACGATGTAGAGCGTATTTATAACTCTCGCGTTATTCCTGACCGCGGATCATGGCTTGAGATTGAGATGGATCCCAAGGGTCATATCATCGCACGTATTGACCGTAAGAAAAAATTCCCTGTGTCTCTTCTTATAAAGGCACTCGGAGCAGATTTTCAGAGCGATGAGCAGGTCATAAAGCTTTTCTATCAGACTGAAAAAGTTAAGCTCAGTAATGAAGATGTTTTCGGAACTCTCAAAGGCCGCTGCCTGGCGAAACCGGTCGTATCTTCTGACGGTGAAGTCAAGGTTGAGGTCGGTGAGCGTATAAATATTGATACTCTTGACGTACTGCGTGAAGAGAAGATTAAAGAAATTGAAGTGATAAAATTCCCGAACTCGAAAGAGGACGACTATCTTATCAATACATTGCGCAAGGACAAGGATGATCTGTACGACGATGACGAGCGTACCGCTGATCTTCCTGATTTCCAGAAAGCGCGCAAGGCAATTCACCATCTTATGCGTCCCGGTGAACCATATACACCTGAAAACGCATCGGCTGAATTTGAACGCATGTTCTTCAACCCGAAGACATATTCGCTCGGTTCTGTCGGCCGGTACATGATTAATAAGAAATTCGGTTTCCCGAATGAAGCGATGAGCGATACTCTGACTAATGAAGACATCGTTCATACGATCAAATATATACTCTTCCTCATCGCTGAGGTTGAGGACTTTGTCGTGGATGATATCGACCACCTTGGAAACCGCCGCGTTCGTTGCGTCGGAGAGCTCCTTATGAACCAGATCAAGGTCGGTTTCCAGCGTATGGAACGTGTGATCAAGGAACGTATGACGATCCAGGATCAGGATGTGGTAACGCCGCAGATGCTTATCTCCATCAAGCCGATTTCGGCGGTGGTAAACGAGTTCTTCGGATCAAGCCAGCTTTCTCAGTTCATGGATCAGACAAATCCGCTCGCGGAACTTACTCACAAACGTCGTCTTAACGCTCTCGGACCCGGTGGTCTGTCGCGTGAGCGCGCCGGTTTTGAAGTCCGCGACGTGCATCCGACACACTATGGCCGTATGTGTCCTATTGAAACACCTGAAGGTCCGAACATCGGTCTTATCGTATCGATGTCAACATATGCCGTTATCAATGATTACGGGTTCATTGAGACTCCGTATAAGAAAGTCGAGAAGGGGGTCGTGACCAACAAGATCGAATTCCTTTCCGCTACTGAAGAGGATCGTTATTCCGTCGCTCAGGCGAATGCGCCGATCGATGAGAAGGGTCATTTCCAGGACAACCTGATTCCCTGCCGTCATCGCGGAAACTTTCCGTACAAAAAGGCCGAGGAAATCCAGTATATGGACGTCGCTCCGAGTCAGATTTTCTCAGTATCAACATGTCTCATTCCTTTCCTCGAACATGATGATGCGAACCGGGCGTTGATGGGTTCAAACATGCAGCGTCAGGCGGTTCCTCTTATGGTTGAGGAAGTTCCTCTTGTGGGAACCGGTATTGAGCCTCGTGCGGCGATGGATTCTGGAGTCGTTTTAGTTGCGAAACATGATGGTGAAGTGACTTCAGCCGATTCAAAAGGCGTAAAGGTCAAGACAAAAGACGGTCATGTTGATGAATACAAATTCGTGAAATTCAAACGTACCAATCAGGGTACATGCTTTAACCAGCGTCCCGCGGTGAAAACCGGAGACAAGATAAAGAAGGGTGAGGTTATCGCTGACGGTCCTTCGACTGATGACGGACGTCTCGCTCTCGGAAAGAACATCCTCGTGGCGTTCATGCCGTGGATGGGTTATAATTTCGAGGATGCGATCCTTCTCTCTGAACGTCTCGTGAAAGAGGATTGTTTTACCTCGATTCACGTTGAGCAGTTTGAGGTTGAAGCCCGTGAAACGAAGCTCGGTCGTGAAGTGATCACACGCGACATCCCGAACCTCTCTGAAAAAGCATTCAAAGATCTCGATATGGACGGTGTTATCCGGATCGGCGCGTATGTGAAACCGAACGACATTCTGGTAGGTAAAGTGACTCCCAAGGGAGAGCAGGATATTACACCTGAATACAAACTCCTCCATTCAATATTCGGTGAGAAGGCGCGTGAAGTACGCGATACCTCTCTCCGCGTACCGAATGGTGTTGAAGGTATTGTCATCGATATGAAACGCTTCCAGCGTGAAAAGGGCGATGAGCTTTCAGCGGGAGTTGAAGAACTCGTCAAGGTTTCAATCGCATGCAAGAGAAAGATCTCTGTCGGTGATAAAATGGCGGGTCGTCATGGCAACAAGGGTGTGGTTTCCCGCGTTATGTCAGAATATGAAATGCCGTATCTGCCTGATGGAACTCCGGTTGATATCGTACTCAACCCTCTTGGTGTACCTTCGCGTATGAACCTTGGTCAGCTCCTTGAGACAACTCTCGGATGGGCTGCCCATGAGCTCAATATCATCTGCGAAACACCGATTTTTGACGGCGCGAAAGACGAGGATATCGCTGATTATCTCAAAAAAGCGAATCTTCCCGAAGACTCAAAATCAGAGCTCTTCGACGGCCGTACCGGAATGCCGTTTGAAAACCGTGTGATGACCGGATATATCTATATGCTCAAACTCGCGCACATGGTTGACGATAAGATCCATGCGCGTTCAACAGGACCATACTCGCTCGTGACACAGCAGCCGCTCGGAGGTAAAGCTCAGTTCGGAGGTCAGCGTCTCGGAGAGATGGAGGTATGGGCACTCGAAGCGTATGGTGCGGCGTATACTCTTCAGGAACTTCTTACCGTGAAATCGGACGACATGCTCGGACGTGCGCGGATTTACGAAGCGATCGTGAAGGGAAACAACAGCACCTCTCCCGGGGTTCCGGAATCATTCAACGTACTTGTGCAGGAGCTCAGAGGTCTTGCGCTTGATGTCAGAATTTATGATGAGCGCAATAACGAGATCAGTCTTTCTGAATGGTCGGATTCATTCGGCAAGAGCAAGAAGAAGATCAAACTCGAGACGCTCCATAACGTGGAATAGTGTTTTTACCGACGGATATCCGTCACAATATTACGCCAAAGAAGGTTAAGGATCGATGAGAGACTTTAACGATTTCAGTTCTATAAGAATCATGCTCGCTTCCCCGGATCAGATCCGTGAGTGGTCCTACGGAGAAGTGAAAAAACCGGAAACGATCAACTATCGTACGCTCAAACCCGAGCGCGATGGCCTTTTCTGCGAAAAGATCTTCGGTACGACCAAAGAATGGGAGTGCTATTGCGGAAAGTTCAAATCGATCCGTTATAAAGGCGTTGTCTGCGACCGCTGTGGTGTCGAAGTAACCCATTATAAAGTACGCCGTGAGCGCGGGGGTCATATTGAACTCGTCGCACCGGTAGCTCATATCTGGTATTACAAGTCTGTTCCGTCTCGTATGGGTCTTCTCGTCGAGATGTCGAACAATGACCTCAAGAGTGTTCTTTATTACGAGAAGTATGTCGTCCTCGATCCGGGTGACGCGATTAAAGAACTTGAGAACATGAAACGCGGAGACGTCATTGAGGAAGAACTCTATGATGATCTTTGGGAAAAATACGGAGATACGTTCCATGCCGAGATGGGAGCGTCCGCAATCAAGGAACTCCTTAATGATATCGACCTCGATGCGGAAGCGAAAAAGGTCCGCGAACATATTCAGGATCTTCAGGACGCGAAGAAAGTCATCGATAAGAAGCTTATCAAGCGTCTCGAGGTTATCGAAGCATTCCGTGATTCAGGAAACGAACCTGATTGGATGATTCTCGATACCGTTCCGGTTATTCCGCCCGAACTTCGTCCGATGGTGCAGCTTGACGGCGGTCGTTTTGCGACTTCTGACCTCAATGACCTGTATCGCCGTGTAATCAACCGTAACAACCGTCTGCGTCGACTCATATCGCTGCGCGCGCCTGATATCATTATCAGAAATGAAAAACGTATGCTTCAGGAAGCGGTTGACGCTCTCTTCGATAACTCACGCCGTAAACGTGCGGTTAAAGGAAAGGGAAATCGTCCGCTCAAGTCCCTTTCCGATATGCTTAAAGGAAAGCAGGGACGTTTCCGTCAGAACCTTCTCGGAAAACGCGTAGACTATTCAGGACGTTCCGTGATTGTCGTCGGTCCTGAACTCAAGCTTCACCAGTGCGGTCTTCCCAAGAAGATGGCAGTTGAACTTTTCAAACCGTTTATCATGCGCCGTCTTGTCGCAAAAGACTATGTGCAGAATATAAAATCAGCCAAGAGAATGGTTGAGAACGAACGTCCCGAAGTTTGGGAAGTTCTCGAAGAGGTGATTTCAGAGCATCCGGTTCTCCTGAACCGTGCTCCGACGCTTCACCGTCTCGGTATTCAGGCGTTTGAACCGGTTCTTGTAGAAGGAAAAGCGATCAAGCTCCATCCGCTCGTATGTCATGCGTATAATGCGGACTTTGATGGTGACCAGATGGCGGTTCACGTTCCTCTGTCGCCTAAAGCTCAGGTAGAGTGCTGGACACTCATGCTTTCGACGAACAATCTTCTCTCGCCCGCGAATGGTGAGCCGATTGTAACTCCATCGCAGGATATTGTCCTCGGTATTTACTATCTGACAGCTATGCTCAATGAGACGCCAGATAAGCCGAAGAACGAATTCAAATATTTCGATGATATCGTCGAGATGGAACGTATCGTTGATTACGGCGACATCAGACTCCGTACACCGATCAATTACCTAAAGAAAAATGTCGTTAATCTCAATCCCGTAATCCTTGATGAAGAGGATACGAAGGATGATTTCTTCAAGACTACTGCGGGACGTATCATTTTCAATACGATTGTTCCTGAAGGGAATGATTATATTAACTACGCCTGCGGTAAAAAAGAGATCGGAGATCTTATCGCGCGGGTATTCAGCAAGAACGGCCCCGCGGTTACGGTGAAGCTTGTTGACGCGATCAAGGATCTCGGATTCCGCTATGCGACACATTTTGCGCCGACTATTTCGGTATCTGATATTATCAGTCCTCCCCAGAAAGATGATATTATCGCTGAGGCGAATCTGAAGGTCGAAAAGATTGAGGAAGATTACCGTAACGGTTTCCATTCAAATGACGAGCGTTTCAACCTCGTGGTGAACGAATGGACAACTGTAAATGATAAGATCGCGAAAGTGATGATGGAACATCTCGCGAAAGATAAATTCGGATTCAACAACATATATGTGATGGCTCAGTCAGGAGCGCGCGGTTCTAAACAGCAGATTAAACAGCTGGCCGGAATGCGCGGTCTTATGGCTAAACCGTCGGGCGAGATCATTGATATTCCGATTCGCTCAAACTTTAAAGAAGGTCTTAACGTACTCGAGTATTTCATTTCGACGAACGGTGCCCGTAAGGGTCTTGCCGATACCGCTCTTAAAACAGCGGATGCGGGTTATCTTACCCGTCGTCTTGTGGATATCTCGCAGGATGTGGTTGTCACGATGGTTGACTGCGGAACCACTGTCGGTATCGACATCTCCGCAATCAAAGAAGGTGATGAGATTATCGAGTCACTCGGTTCACGCGTAATCGGAAGAACTCTTCTTTATGATTTACGTCATCCCGTTACCGATGAGCTTATCTGCCCGGCTGACGAGATGATCAATGAGAATATCGCGAAAATCATCGACGATCTCAATATTGATACGATTGAAATACGTTCAGTACTCACATGTGAAGCCCGTCACGGAGCGTGCGCTAAATGCTACGGCCGTAACCTGGCAACTTCGGGAGATATTGATATAGGTGAAGCGGTTGGTATCATCGCGGCACAGTCGATCGGACAGCCGGGAACACAGCTCACCATGCGTACGTTCCACATCGGAGGTATCGCGACCGGTATCGTTGAAGAAGGCGATATCCGCCTCGGTTATCCCGTGTATATCAAGGAAATCACTTCACGCAGTATTGAAACAGCCGAAGGCAAGACGATTACCGTCCGCCGCGGTTATATCAAAGTGCAGAGAAAGATCGCTGAATATGAGATCAAGTCCGGTTATAAAGTATCAGTCAATGAAGACGATAAGGTATACCCCGGAACCATGCTCGCTAAACACGGCAGTGAAGAGCTTATATCCAAGCATTCCGGTCTTACACGAATAAGTGAAGGCAAGATCATCCTTGTGGGTGATGAGCATGATATTCCTCTCAACGTCGGTGCGGAAATAAAGGCTCCGAAAGGACATTTCTGCGAACCTAAGGAAGTCATCGCTTCGTTTGACCCGCTTACAGAGCCGATCGTTACTGAAATTTCAGGTAAGGTCGAGTTTGTGGATGTGGTTCTCGGAAAATCGATGATCGAGTTCATTGATCCCCAGTCGGGAAACAAGGAACTTGTGATTGTTGAGTTCAAAACCGAGCGTCTCCAGCCGCGGCTTAATGTCCTCGGTAAAGGTGATGAGCCGATCACGTATCTTCTTCCTAAGGGCGCGCACCTTGTTGTTGAGGACGGTACAGTCGTTGCGGCAGGCGCGATCATCGCGAAAATCCCGAAAGAAGCTGAAAAAACCAAAGATATTACCGGTGGTCTTCCCCGTGTTGCCGAGCTTTTCGAAGCACGTGTGCCGAAAGACGCCGCTACGCTTTCTGAAATCGACGGTACGGTCACAATCGGTGATACCGTGAAGAACAAGCGCAAGATCCAGGTTGAGACTGACGGTCCTGTCAAGGAAACCCGTGAGTATTCAATCCCCGCGTCCAAGTTCCTCCGTGTTCAGGACGGCGATAACATCCGCAAGGGTGAGAAAATTGATGATGGTCCGATTGATCCGCACGATATTCTGCGTATTAAAGGACCCCGTGAGCTTCAGAAGTTCCTTGTGAACGAGATCCAGGAGGTTTACCGCCTCCAGGGTGTTCGTATCAACGATAAACATATTGAAGTGATTGTCCGTCAGATGCTCCGCAAGGTTCGCATTACTGATCCGGGCGACACAACGTTCGTTGTCGAGCAGATTGTCGATAAGTTCGAGTTCATTGATGAAAATGATCGTGTTGTTGCTGAGGGCGGAAACCCGGCATCTGCTGAGCCGGTCCTTATGGGTATTACCAAGGGAGCTCTCAATACCGAATCATTCATCTCGGCTGCATCTTTCCAGGAAACGACGCGTGTTCTCACAGATGCGGCGATCAAGGGAAAAGTCGATTATCTGCGCGGTCTCAAGGAAAATGTCATCATCGGACATCTTATTCCCGCAGGAACAGGTATGGTTGAGTATAACGATACTGAAGTATACCAGCAGGAGCCGGGCGACCTTCTTCCTCTCACAGAAGAACAGATGCTCGCGATGCAGGAAGCGATGGAAGGGATGCCGGTACAGCCGCTTAAAGAGATTTTTGACGGCGAGTAATTTTGTTGACAAAAAAGGGGTCGAGACTCGATATGTGACGAGTCCCGTCCTTGTGCGGTGTAATGTTAAGAAATAACCAATTTTTATTGAAATAATAGGGAGCGAGAATGCCAACTATTAACCAGTTGATCCGTTTCGGACGGGAAGACAAGAAGAAGAGATCAAAATCGCCGGCTCTTAAAGAGTGCCCGGCAAAACGCGGAGTATGTACTCGCGTGATGACTGTAACACCTAAAAAGCCGAACTCAGCGCTTCGTAAAGTTGCCCGTGTTCGTCTCACTAACGGAATTGAAGTAACAGCGTATATTCCTGGAGTTGGTCACAATCTTCAGGAGCACTCTGCGGTACTTGTCCGCGGCGGTCGCGTTAAGGACCTTCCTGGGGTACGTTATCATATTATCCGTGGCGCACTTGATACGCTCGGAGTTGACGGACGCAAAAAAAGCCGTTCACGTTACGGTACAAAGCGTCCTAAGGCGTAAAACGAAATTATCAATAATCTGAGGATATAGATATGCCTAGAAGAAGAAGACCGCTTAAAAGAGAAATTCTTCCCGATCCTAAATTCGGGAGTGAACTTATATCCAAATTTGTGAATAATATGATGGAAGACGGCAAAAAAGGCGTTTCCGAACAGATATTCTACAAAGCAATGGATATCATTATCGCAAAGACCGGAAAAGACCCTCTCGAAGTGTTTGAGAAGGCGATGGAAAACGTAAAACCGATTGTGGAAGTGAAATCACGCCGCGTCGGTGGTGCGACATACCAGGTTCCGGTTGAGATTCGTCCTGAACGCCGTCAGGCTCTCGCGATTCGCTGGATAATCAATTATTCACGCAGCCGTGCGGAGAAGACAATGTTCCAGAAACTCGCTGGTGAGTTTATGGATGCGTTCAACAACACAGGTGCTTCCATCAAGAAGAAGGAAGATACACACAAAATGGCAGAAGCAAACAAGGCTTTCGCGACTTACAAATTCTAAGTTTGTAATTGTTTTATATGAGGAAAGAACAGGGTCGCTCCCTGTTTTTTTCGTATTCAAAACAATTCCCTGTGTGAAGGTCTGTCATAAGCCTACGGCGAACGTGACTCGCGTGCGTATGGAGTTCTGAAGTCTTTCTCATGGGGTCATAATGACGAAACACTCTATGTGTGGATATGTCCGAGTATTGCTGTCCGGAGTTCGAGGGCTGACAGGCCTTAGTGTGAAATCTGTTGAATGATTATCAGACCGTGAAATTGACGCGGTTTGTCTGTTATATGATATCAGGGGTGAATATATGGGTAGGGATCTTCCGCTTCATCGTACGAGAAATATCGGTATTATGGCGCATATCGACGCCGGTAAAACTACGCTTACGGAGCGTATCCTGTTTTATACCGGCAAAACCCATAAGATAGGTGAAGTCCACGAAGGCAATGCCGAGATGGACTGGATGATTCAGGAACAGGAGCGCGGTATAACTATCACGGCCGCTGCGACGACATGCTCATGGAAGAACACCCGGATCAACATCATTGATACTCCCGGTCATGTGGATTTTACCGTCGAAGTGGAACGTTCGCTCCGTGTCCTGGATTCCGCGGTTGCGGTGTTTGACGCGGTCGCGGGGGTTCAGCCGCAGAGCGAGACCGTGTGGCGTCAGGCGGACAAGTACGGAATTCCGCGTATCTGTTTTGTGAACAAGATGGATCGTATCGGTGCCGATTTCTTCCATTGCCTCGACATGATAAAAGAGAAGTTATTTGCGACCCCGCTTCCTGTGCAGATTCCATGGGGAAAAGAGGATGGATACCGGGGTGTCATCGATCTTGTGCTTATGAAGGCATACACCTTTGAAGGTGACAAGGGCGAGGAACTGAAAGAGCATGATCTTCCCTCTGAGATCACAGAGGAAGCACAGCTTTATCGCGAGAATATGATAGAACTCCTTTCTGAGAATGATGATGCGCTTATGGAGAAATTCATCTCCGGTGAGGCGATTTCAGAGCAGGAGATTCGAGAAGCGATCAAGCGTGTCACTATTGCAGTAAAGCTTTTTCCGGTATATTGCGGAACGGCGTTGCGGAATAAAGGTGTTCAGCCGGTACTTGACGGTATTGTCGATTATCTCCCTTCACCGAAAGATGTTCCCCCCGTAAAAGGTCATAATCCGAAGAATCATGACGAGATTATCGAGCGCGAACCAAGCGATAAAGAGGGTGTCGCGGCTCTTGTCTTTAAAATCAGAGCCGACTCATATGTGGGAAAGCTATGCTATATTCGTATCTACTCCGGAGTTCTTAAAACCGGCGACAGTCTTATTAATCTCACGTCGGGAAAAAAAGAGCGTATCGGCCGTATTATGCGGATGCATGCGAATGACAGGGAAGACGTGAAAGAGGCGTTCACGGGTGATATAGTGGCTCTTGTCGGGCTTAAGTTCGCCAAGACAGGGGATACCCTTGTATCTGAGGAATCGCAGATCCTGCTTGAACGGATGGTGTTTCCTGATCCGGTTATATCTGTTGCTATAGAGCCTAAAACAAAAGCGGATGGTGACAAGCTGACGGATTCGCTCGTTCGCCTTGAAGATGAAGATCCGACTTTTCGCGTTAAAACTGACGCTGATACGGGTCAGAGAATCATTGAGGGGATGGGAGAGCTTCATCTTGAGATCATTATCGACAGGCTTCTTCGCGAATTCAATGTGAATGCCAATGTCGGGAAGCCACAGGTGACATACAAGGAAACAGTGACAGGTTCTGCGTCAACTGACTTCCACTATGAGAACATCATTGCGGGAAAGAATGCGGCGGCAGACATTTCCCTCTCAATCGAGTCGCGTAAATCAGGAGAAGGGAACCTTATCGAGAATAAGATCTCTTCCGAAGCAGTTCCTCAGGCTATTCTGCATCAGATTGAGTCCGGAGTGCGAGACGCGTGTGAAGCGGGAGTCCTCGCGGGTTTCCGTGTCGACGATATAAAGATTACGATTCGCAAATGCTCATATACGGAGGGCGAATCTGTTGAAATGGCTTATCGTATTGCCGCTAATATGGCTTTTCGTGAGTGTGCATTGAAAGCCTCGCCCTCTCTCCTTGAGCCGGTAATGAAAATTGAGGTTGTTGTTCCTGATGAATATACTGGTGACATTATCAATGATATCAGTACCAGACGCGGACGTGTTGAGGGAATTGGCGTACAGGGCGGACTCAAGCTTGTTGACGGATATGTGCCGCTTTCCGAGATGTTTGGCTACGCAACATCCCTCCGCTCGATGAGTCAGGGGCGTGCATCGTCAACTATGCAGCTTTATAAGTACGAAGTGATGCCGAAGAATGTGTCGGACGCGATAATCAATAGAATAATGGGACGTGTTTTCTGATAACGAAAATTGTCCGGGTGATGCGTTATGTCTTTGGTTTGATGGAGAGGTGCGATGTGAGCCCGAATGCCACATAATCCGACAGGATTTACAAAAAAATGACGGAACAAAAGATTTCAATTATTAATACCTTGACAAAAAAGGGGGTTATTTTTTAAATCACAACACCTCACGCAGCGCGGCAAGAGGTGTGTAGAAATGTGCGCATTGCTCTTATTCATGAGCTAAAGTTAAGAACTAAGAAAAGAATAGAGGAGAAATACAATGGGAAAGGAAAAATTCGAGAGAGGCAAGGTTCACGTAAACGTTGGTACCATCGGACACATTGACCATGGTAAGACAACACTTACTGCCGCAATTACATTCTGTCTTGCATCTGTATACGGCGGAAAAAACAAGGCTGTCGATTATGATATGATCGATAACGCACCTGAAGAAAGACAGCGCGGTATTACGATCGCTACATCTCATCAGGAGTATGAAACTCCCAATAGACATTATGCACACGTTGACTGCCCCGGACATGCCGATTATATTAAAAACATGATTACTGGCGCAGCTCAGATGGATGCAGCTATCCTTGTAGTTGCCGCTACTGACGGTCCTATGCCGCAGACGAAAGAGCATGTGCTCCTCGCGCATCAGGTGAACGTTCCTACAATGGTTGTTTTCCTTAATAAAGTTGATATGCTTAACGAATCTGACCGTGCAGAAATGGTCGAGCTTGTTGAGATGGAAGTTCGTGAGCTTCTCAGTAAATATGAGTATCCCGGCGATATCACTCCTATCGTACCTGGTTCTGCTCTCAAGGCACTTGAAGATGCAAAAGCAGGGAATAAAGACAGCGAGTGGGTTAAGGGAATTCTTAAACTTGCAGAAACTCTTGATACATATGTTCCTGATCCGAAACGTGATATCGATAAACCGTTCCTTATGCCAGTTGAAGACGTATTCTCGATCACCGGCCGCGGTACTGTGGTAACTGGTCGTGTTGAGCGCGGTAAGGTTAAAGTGAATGAGGAAATTGAAATCATCGGTTTCAAAGAAACCAAGAAGACAGTTGTTACCGGTATAGAAATGTTCCGTAAGCTTCTTGATGAAGGTATGGCGGGAGATAATATCGGAGCACTTCTCCGCGGTATTGGTAAAGATGACGTTGAACGCGGACAGGTTCTTGCTAAACCGGGTTCAATTACTCCTCACAGAAAATTCGATTCTGAAGTATATGTGCTTTCTAAAGATGAAGGCGGACGTCATACTCCGTTTATGAATAACTACCGTCCTCAGTTCTACTTCCGTACAACTGACGTGACTGGCGTGATAACTCTTCCTGCCGGCGTTGAGATGGTTATGCCTGGTGACAACGTGAAGATGAGCATTGAGCTTATCACTCCTGTCGCTATGGATGAAACTCTCCGTTTTGCGATCCGCGAAGGTGGACGTACAGTAGGTTCCGGAGTTGTTGCGAAAATTGTTGAGTAATTTAGAAATTTTTTCAAAAATCGATTGCCAATAAAAGGGTATTAGATTGTAGTTGTCACATCTTCGGGTGTGGCAACTAGTGGATTCCTTCTTGAGCTTGTTTTAGACAATTTGTAAGGGAAAAACGATGTGAATGCTTTGATTCCTTTGCTGGGATTGAGGTTTTGTCGCCCTTGAATGATTCTTTCAAAATGATGAGGATGAACCGTGCCGAAACTTGCAGGACAAAAAATTCGTGTAAAGCTTAAGTCATTTGACGCAAAGCTGCTTGATCAGTCTGCTGCTAAAATTGTAGCGACAACTAATAGAAGCGGAGCTAAGGTCGCTGGACCGATTCCACTACCTACAAAGATTGAAAAGTTTTGTGTATTGAGATCGCCTCACGTTAACAAAGAATCTCGTGAGCAGTTTGAGATCCGTACCCACAAGAGACTTGTTGATATTATTGAGCCGACATCGGATACGGTAGAAGCTCTGATGAAACTTGAACTCCCTGCGGGTGTTTCTGTAGATATTAAGACATCGTAAGGTAGATTTTCTGCCCTCTGTATTGTCTGATCACCATTTACCTCTGTTAATAATTCTGGTCCAACTTAATCTGGTGAAATTAAGTGACCGTGCACTATCTCGTGTGTTGATAGGAATGTATCATGAAGAAGTCTTTGATCGGTAAGAAAATTGGGATGACCCAATATTTCCTTGAGGACGGTAGAGTCGTCCCAGTAACTGTCGTTGAGCTCGGCCCTAATGTGGTTGTGCAGAAAAAGACAGCTGGGAATGATGGCTACGATTCTCTTAAAATAGGATATGGGGATGTGACTGAAAAGCATCTAACAAAACCTGTATCCGGTGATTTGAAGAAGAAGGGTCTCCCCTTAAAGAAAGTTTTCCGTGAAATTGAGTGTTTCGACACTGCTCTTGATGTGGGAAGCGTTCTGACTTGTGAGATTTTCGCTGAGAATGCGGTTGTTAATGTGACCGGTATTTCAAAGGGAAAAGGCTTCCAGGGAACTATGAAGCGTCATGGTTTCGGCGGTGGTCGTAAAACTCACGGGGTTTCTGTAAGTCATAGAACACCCGGTTCAATCGGTTGCCGCTCTTATCCCGGAGAAGTCTGGAAAGGTAAGAAGATGGCGGGTCGCATGGGTAGCGATCGTGTTACGGTTAAAAATCTTAAGATCGTAAAAGTTCTTAAAGACAAAAACCTTGTACTCATCTCCGGAGCGATCCCGGGTAAAAAAGATTCGATCGTAATCGTTAGAGAGAAATAGGCGAGGATCAGATGGTCATCGATAAGTATACAATAGATGGCAAGAAGAGTGGTCAGGTTGAATTATCTGACAGCATCTTTAACGCCGAAGTGAACGATGTTCTCGTATATGAATATATACGGGCTGCAAACGCGAATCTTCGTCAGGGAACTCATAAGACGAAGGGTTACGCTGAAGTGCACGGCGGTGGTGCTAAGCCATGGCGTCAGAAAGGTACAGGTCGCGCTCGTCAGGGTTCGATTCGTGCTCCTCAGTGGCGCGGCGGTGGTACGGTATTCGGTCCGGTTCCACGTTCTTACAGAATTGATCTTCCGAAGAAGCTTAAAGATGCGGCTTTCAGATCGCTTCTTACAATAAAGGCTAAAGAAGGTTCAATCAAGGTTGTTGATGATTTCAAAGTTGAATCAGGCAAAACCAAAGATATGAGCAAGATCCTGAAGACTGCTGAACTTGTAAAAGGTCTTCTTGTTGGATCGGATTTTGATGAAAAATTCAAGCGTTCGATACGTAATATTGAAGATGTGAAGTATAATGATGCTTCTAGAATTTCCGGACGCGATGTTTTCTATTCGAAGAAACTTGTATTGACGGAAAGTGCCGTTAAATACATCAATGAAAAATACGCGAAGGGTAATAAGTGATGAATGCTCACGAGATTCTGATAAAGCCGGTTATTACCGAAAAAGCGACAATCATATCGGAACAGAATAAGTATGTGTTCCGTGTATCGACTAGCGCTAACAAGGATCTGATAGCTAAGGCGATTAAAGAGATTTATAAAGTACAGCCGACGAAAGTGAATATTGTCAATGTACGCGGTAAAGAAAAATCTCTTCGTCTCCGCAGCGGTCGTACTTCTTCATGGAAGAAGGCGATTGTCACCCTCAAACAGGGTGATAAGATCGAGTTATTTGAGACCAAGTAAGGTGGCTTGAGAAATGGGTATCAAAAAATATAATCCGACAACGAAAACGCTTCGTTTTAAAACGACGCTAACGTTCGAAGAACTTACAACGGATAAACCGTATAAACCTCTTACAAACGGTTTTAAGAAGAATGCGGGTCGTTCTTCATCTAATGGACAGATAAGTGTCCGCAGAAAAGGTGGCGGTCATAAACGCCGTTATCGTGAGATTGATTTCAAACGGAATAAGTATAATATCCCTGGTGTTGTGGAAGCTGTTGAATATGATCCTAACAGATCATCGAATATTGCTCTTATTCTTTATCCTGACGGCGAACGTCGTTATATAGTAGCTCCTGAATCTCTCAAGGTCGGAGCGAAGGTTGAGGCTGGAGAAAAGGTTGAGGTATCAATAGGAAATGCTCTTCCGTTGAAGAACATACCCGTCGGTACTAACATCTATAACATTGAACTTCATCGCGGTAAAGGCGGTCAGCTTGTCCGTTCTGCGGGAGTCAATGCATCTATTTCCGGTGAAGAAGGCGAGTATTGTCTTGTGAAGCTTCCCTCTGGCGAGCTTCGTAAAATTCATAAAGAGTGTTATGCTACTATCGGCGAAGTCGGCAATAAAGATCATATCAATGTGTCGATTGGTAAAGCTGGGCGTTCACGCTGGCTTCATAAACGTCCGAAAGTTCGTGGTGTTGCTATGAATCCTATCGATCACCCTCTCGGTGGTGGTGAAGGAAAGACATCGGGTGGTCGTCATCCTGTATCTCCTTGGGGTCAGCCGACTAAAGGTTACAAGACCCGTAAACGCAAGAAGTACAGTAACAATCTGATCATTACGAGAAGGAAATAGTCATGAGTAGATCAGTAAAAAAAGGTCCATATGTTGATCTTAAGCTTTTCAAAAAAGTAGAAGATATGAATTCGGCTGGTACGAAGAAAGCGATTAAAACGTGGTCACGCCGATCGACAATTTTCCCTGAAATGATTGGTCATACGATCATGGTTCATAACGGCAAGAATTTCATTCCGGTATATGTTACCGAGAATATGGTGGGTCACCGTTTAGGCGAATTCGCTGCAACGAGAACATACCGTGGTCATTCAAGCAAAGACGACAAAGTCGCTTCGAAAAAACCGGCACAAGGTAAATAGGATTTAGGAAAATGGAAGCTAAAGCAATAGCACGTACATTAAGAGTTTCCCCTTTGAAAGCGCGTTTAGTCGCGAATGAGGTAAGGGGTCTTTCATTCCCGGAAGCAGTTGATCTTCTCAAGGCTATCCCCCGTAAGGGCGCGAAGCTTATCCTCAAGACCGTTTATTCGGCTGGGGCGAATGCGAAGGTTATCAAGCCTGATTTGAATGAAAAAGATCTGTATATCAAGAAGATTGCAATTGATGAGAGCATAAAATTGAAAAGATTTCAGGCTCGTGCTCGCGGACGCGGAACACGTATCATCAAGAAAACAAGCCATATCACGGTTGTCCTTTCGGACGAGAATTAAGAGGAGATAGAGCGTAATGGGTCAGAAAGTTAATCCTATCGGTTTACGCCTCGGCGTCAATAAGACCTGGGACTCGATTTGGTACGAGGATAAAAAGGCTTATTCGAAGAATGTTCATGAGGATCTCGTGATCCAGAAGCATATAACCAAGAATCATCGCGAAGTCGGGATTGCCCGAATTGGGATTGAACGTCTTGCTGATAAGATAAACGTGAATATTCACGCTGCTCGTCCCGGTCTTCTCATCGGAAAAAAAGGTGATAAGATTGAGAAACTTAAAGGTGAACTTCAAGGGCTCGCTTCTAAAAAAGTATTTGTCAATATAGTAGAAGTGAAAAAAACTGAACGAAATGCACAGCTTATCGCTGAGCAGGTTGTTAACCAGCTTGAAGGACGACTTCCTTATCGTCGTGCGGTTAAGCAGGCGATTGCAGGAGCTCTTCGTGGCGGTGCAGAAGGAATCAAACTCGAAATTTCAGGACGTCTTAACGGCGCGGAAATGGCTCGTACTGAAACCTACAAAGAAGGCAGAATTCCGCTTCATACAATCCGTGCTGATATTGATTATGGATTCTCAGAAGCTCTCACTACATACGGGCTTACAGGAATAAAAGTTTGGGTTTATAACGGTATTGTTCTTTCAAAGAAAGATTCAACTGATGAAGATAAATATACCGTTAAACGTAAGACGAAGTAAGGCAATAAGGGATATATACGATGTTAATGCCAAAGAAGACCAAGTATAGAAAAGTTCAACGTGGAAGAACAAAAGGTAAAGCTTTTCGCGGTTCGACAATCGCATTCGGCGAATGTGGACTTAAGGCACTTGAAGCTGGTCGCATAACTGCTCGTCAGATTGAGGCTGCTCGTATTTCTATCAGCCGTAAGGTCAAACGCGGTGGTAAGTTGTGGATTCGGATTTTCCCCGATACTCCGTATACCAAGAAAGCTGCTGAAACCCGTATGGGTAAAGGTAAAGGTAATCCGGAATGGTATGAGGCAATTGTTCTTCCCGGAAAGGTTCTGTTTGAACTTGGTGGTGTAGAAGAAAGTCTCGCAGCTGATGCTCTTCGTATTGCTGCTTTTAAGCTTCCAATTAAAACGAAGATTATCACTCTGGATAAGTAATAGAAGGTATAATGATGAAAGATAGTCTTGATCAATTATCGATTGAAGAGCTTGTAAAGGCTTCCGATGATGCGAAAGAAGAAATCCGCAAGGAGAGATTCAAGAGCGTTACGGGAAAGCTTGAAAATACGAAGAAGATTCGTGAGCTGAAGAAGAAGATATCCCGTGCTCTTACGTTGAAGAAAGAGTATGAACTTGGGATTCGGACCAAGGCGTAAGCCCCGATAATACAGGCAGGGTTTGTATAGACATGGAAGAGGCAAAGAAAGTTAACAAGAAACAGCTCGTCGGGAAGGTCGTGAGCAACAAGATGGATAAAACCATTGTTGTTGAGTTCGAAAGCATGATTATGCACCCGAAATACAAGAAGTTTGTGAAGAGCAGTAAAAAAGTGAAGAGCCATGACGCACGTAACGAGTGCTCTGTGGGTGATGTTGTTAGAATCGAAGAGACCCGGCCTCTCTCAAAAGATAAGCGTTACAGGCTGGTCGATATCGTTGAGAAAGTGAAGTAGAGGAACGGTATGATTCAGGTAGAGACAGTACTCGGTGTCGCTGACAATAGCGGCGTAAAAAAAGTTCAATGCATTAAGATTCTTGGCGGGACGCATCGTCGTTACGCGACAGTCGGTGATATAATTATCGTAGCTGTTAAGGATTCTCATCCTTCATATGGTCTTAAAGACGGACTCGGAAAGAAGGTGCATACGAAAGCTGTTCTGCGCGCGGTTGTGGTGCGTACCACAAAAGCCGTTCGCCGTACGGATGGATCGTATATCAGATTTGATGATAATGCGGTTGCAATTATTGATACTAAGAATGAACCGAAAGGGACCCGTATTTTCGGGCCTGTTGCTCGCGAGCTCCGCGATAAGAATTTTATGAAGATCGTTTCGCTTGCGCCGGAAGTTCTCTAAGGTGGATGGAAAGTAATGGTACGTACAAGACTCAGGAAGAATGACGAGGTTATGATAATCGCGGGATCCGATAAAGGAAAACGCGGAAAGGTACTCCTTGTTGATACGGTTAAGGGTCGTGTTCTTGTGGAAGGGGTCAATAAAAAGACCAAGCATGTCCGCGCGACTCAGGATAACCCGAAGGGTGGAATTTTGAAGATCGAGAAACCTGTTGCGGTTTCAAATGTTTTGTTTTTTTGTGACAAGTGCAAGAAAGGTGTGCGCTTAGGTGTACAGAGTAAGGATGAGAAGAAGATCCGTGTATGCCGTAAATGCGGTAAAAGTCTTGATTAATGGGTGTTAGTGCGATGGTTGCGCGTTTAAGAGACAAGTATAGTAAAGAAATTAAGCCGACACTTCAAAAGAAGTTCAGCTATTCCTCAATCATGCAAGTGCCTAAGGTTGAGAAGATCGTCCTCAATGTGGGGATCGGTGATGCTCATTCGAATACCGCTAAATTAAATGCGGCGATTGAGGAACTTTCGAATATTACCGGCCAGCGCGCGGTGAAAACGCTTGCGAAGAAAGCGATCTCAAACTTCAAAATCCGTGAAGGTTATGAAGTTGGCTGCAAGGTGACTCTGCGGGGGAATACAATGTATGAATTCCTCGACAGACTTGTTAATCTTGCTTTGCCGCGAGTACGTGACTTCAAAGGGATTTCTCCGAAGTCGTTCGATAATTTCGGGAATTACAATTTCTCAGTAAAAGAGCAGATTATTTTCCCTGAAATCGAAATTGATAAAGTTTCGAATATATATGGAATAAATATCACAATCGTGACGAATGCGAAGACTAAAGAAGAGTCGAAGGCCCTTCTTGAAGAATTCGGAATGCCGTTCAGGAGCTAGGAGTTAAGCTGTGGCACGTACAAGTATGATGGCGAAATATCGCAGAACGCCGAAATTCAAAGTTCGCGAACATAACCGTTGTCCCATTTGCGGACGTCCTCGCGGATATATGAGAAGATTCGACATGTGCAGAATCTGTTTCCGTAAGCTCGCGAGTAACGGAAAGCTTCCCGGTGTGACAAAATCGTCATGGTAAATTTTTGTAAAGAGGGAATCAGGTAATGAGTGCAATAATAGATCCAATCGCGGACATGTTAACCCGGATACGTAATGCGGCTGATGCCCGTCATCCTAAAGTTGATATTCCTTCGTCTAAGATCAAAGTATCTGTAGTCAAGATCCTCAAGGATGAAGGTTTTGTTAAGAACTTCAAAGTGATCGATGACAATAAACAGAGTGTACTTCGTGTATATCTGAAATATAGTGATGATGCACAGTCTTCTATTGTCCAGATCAAGAGAATAAGCAGTCCTGGACGCCGGATATATATCAAGGCTGAGGATCTCAAGCCTGTATTCAATAACCTTGGAATCTGGATTTTATCAACGCCGAAGGGCGTTATGACCAATAAAACCGCCAAACAGAACAATGTGGGCGGGGAATTGCTCTGCGAAATACTTTAATATCTGAAGATAGAGTGGTTACGTATGTCACGAATAGGTAAGAAACCGATTGAAATGCCAGGACAAGTTACCGTTGAAATGAACGGTCAGGTTGTTTCTGTTAAAGGCCCCCTCGGTTCTGAACAGATCGAAATGCGCCCCGGCATTTCTATAAAGAAGGACGGATCAAGTCTGCTGGTCGAGATGTCTGACAGCAGTGATAAGAAACTTGATGCGCTTCATGGATTATATCGCGCAATCATTGCGAATATGATAGAGGGTGTTACGAAGGGGTTTGAAAGGGAATTGGAAATTACCGGTGTGGGTTATCGTGCTCAGCAACAGGGTAAAGACATTCAATTTCACCTCGGGTTTTCTCATCCTGTATTTTTTAAAGCACCTGAAGGTGTTACCCTTGAAGTCCTTGAACAAACCAAGTTGAAAGTCAAAGGTAGTAATAAAGAAAAAGTCGGTCAGACCGCAGCTGAAATAAGGTTTCTTAAACCGCCTGAGCCTTATAAGGGAAAGGGAATTCGGTTTAAGAATGAGACTGTCAGAAGAAAAGCTGGGAAATCGGGTAAAAAATAATGGATAGGCTAAGTGTAAAAAAGATACGTCTTCAGCGAAGAAGAAAGCGTATAAAAAGCAGGATTTTACTTTCCGATTCCAGTCGGAAACGTCTTTGCATCTCAAAGAGCAATAAGAGTATGTATGTTCAGGTAATTGACGATGTAAAGTGTGTAACTCTTGTTGCGATGTCATCACTTGCAAAAGATTTCCCCAGTATGAAAAGCCGAGTTAATATAGAAGCAGCTAAAGTTCTCGGTAAGCTTGTTGCTGAAAAGGCAAAAGCGGCGGGAATCACTAAAGTCACTTTCGACCGTAACGGTCTCCTGTATCATGGTAGAGTAAAAGCGTTTGCAGATGCAGCGCGTGAACACGGACTTGAGTTTTAAGGGTGGACATTGATGAAGTCGCAAAAATACATGAAGAAGCGTATTAAAGCAGAAGGGATGGAGATGACCGAAAAGGTTGTCGTTATCAATCGTGTTGCAAAAGTTGTTAAGGGCGGACGTCGTTTTTCCTTTAATGCGCTTGCAGTGGTTGGCGACGAACACGGTCACGTTGGAATCGGATTCGGAAAGGCAAATGAAGTTCCGGATGCGATCAGAAAGAGCGTAGACAGTGCAAAGAAATGTGTATATGAGGTTCGTCTCAATAAAAAGACTATTCCTCATGCTGTTATAGGACAGTATAAATCTGCCCGTGTTATACTCAAACCCGCATCTCCCGGTACAGGTATTATTGCAGGTGCTACAGTACGTGCGGTTGTTGAAAAAGCTGGTGTTTCGGATATTCTTGCGAAATGCACAGGTTCACGTAACCCGGTGAACGTAGTGAAAGCAACTCTTGACGGTCTTCTCAGACTCAGAAGTCTCAAAGAAGCGGCTGATTGTCGTGAATTGCCTCTCAATAAAATTTGGGAAGGCTAATAAAGGTAGTTGTGATGGCTAAGAAACTTGTAATTAAACAGATTCGTTCAAAAATCGGAACCAAACCCGCTCAGCAGGCAACTCTTCGCGGTCTTGGTCTCAGAAAAATGAATGCAGTTCGAGAGCATGATGATAATCCTGTAATACGCGGGATGATCGACAAGGTTCAGCACCTGGTCGAAGTAATCGAGAAATAAGCCGAAAAGAGTGAGAACCATGGAAATGTATTCAATTAAAAAACCAGCTTCACATAAACGTCGTAAAAGAGTCGGTTGTGGAAATTCCAGCGGTCATGGTAAGACTTCAGGAAAGGGAAACAAGGGTCAAAATGCGCGTTCTGGTGTAACGATTCGCGCAAATTTTGAAGGCGGTCAGATGCCGATCACCCGTCGTATACCGAAACGCGGTTTTACCAATGTATTCAGATCTGAATTTCAGATCGTTAATCTTGGACAGATTGCAAAACTCGGACTTTCTGAAATTACAGTAGAAGAACTGAAAAAGGCTGGAATTGTTAAATCAGATTCTCTTCCTGTTAAGGTTCTTGGAAACGGAGAGATAGCAAAGGCTGTCAAAATCACTGTTGATCAGTTTTCTGCGTCTGCTAAGGAAAAGATTGAAAAAGCGGGCGGACAGGCGCTTGTGCGCGGGATGTAATTTACACTTGAAATAGGCGAGCGTCACATGGCAAATAATGTAATTTCTAATATTTTCCGTATTCCGGATCTGAGAAAAAAGATCTTCTTTACGATGTTTATCCTGGTGATATATCGTATTGGAGCACATATTCCGATACCTGGAATTAATCTTGATGCTCTTGAAGCTTTCTTTGCACAGGCTTCCCAGTCTTCGGCGGGAGGTCTTCTTAATTTTTTCGACCTATTCGCTGGTGGTGCGCTTAAACGCGTTACCATTTTTGCACTTGGTATCATGCCCTATATTTCTGCTTCGATTATCCTTCAGCTTCTTGCTGTTGTTATTCCTGCTCTTGAAAAGATGAAGAAAGAAAGTGACGGACACAAAAAGATTCAGAAGTTTACTAAATATCTGACTGTGTGTCTCTGTCTTTTTCAGTCTTTCGGTATTATCGCATGGCTTCGCTCTGTTCCTGAAATGCAGGGTAAGGGACGTATCGTTCCTGTTGATAGCATTGGTTTTATTATTCTTGCTGTTATTGCTATTACAACTGGAACTATGGTTCTCGTGTGGCTTGGTGAAATCATCACTGAGCGCGGGATTGGTAATGGTATTTCGCTTATAATTTTTGCGGGTATTGTCGTTCGTCTTCCGCAGTCATTGTTTGCAACTGGTCAGAAGATTATATCCAAGGGTGAGCCGATCATGGGTATTGTACTCATCGGTACCTTTATGTTTATTGTCGCTGCTTCCATTTTAATCACTCTCGGTAGAAGGAATATTCCGCTTCAATATGGTAAACGTCAGGTAGGCGGTCATGCCGTATCTGCACCTGCGCAGACACTTCCTATGCCGATTAATCCCGGTAATGTGATTCCGATCATTTTTGCATCTTCGATTTTAATGTTTCCCAATCAGATATTGAATATATTCTCTGCGGGCAACGCATCTGGTATTGCCAGTAAGCTTCAGTTCTGGTTAGCGCCTGGACAGGCTCCTTATCTTGCAGTATATGCTTTGATGGTAATATTTTTCTGCTATTTTTATGCGACGATTTCTTTTAATCCGCATGATGTTTCGGAAAATCTTAAGCGATATCAGGGTTTCATTCCCGGCATTCGTCCCGGTCAGAATACTGAAGATTACCTGAGTCGTACTCTAAATCGTGTTCTTCTCTTTGGATCTTTATTCCTTGTTTTTATTGCGATATCTCCGGACTTGATCCTGAAGTTATTCCCTGAAGAAGTAGATGCGGGAATGGCATATAATCTTTTTGGTGGTACATCGTTGCTGATTATCGTCGGGGTTGCGCTTGATACTCTAAAGCAGATTGAATCGCAATTGTTGATGCGGCATTATGACGGATTCTTCAAAGATGTCAGATTGAAGTCCCGGAGAATGAATTAAAGATTGATAAATGGCAATTTATCTCTATAATCAAGATGAGATAAAAAAAATTGCTGATGTTTGTGCGATTACGGCAAATATCCTTGACGATATTGGCGATTTAATCGAAGACGGTATAGTTTTAGCAGAGATAGATGCATTTGTGCGTGATCTCTGCAGGAAACATAAGGGAAAGCCTGCATTTTTAGGTTATAATGGTTTTCCTTCTGCGGTATGTATCGCAGTAAATGATGAGGTGATACATGGTATTCCCGGCAAAGACAAAGTTCTTCATAATGGTGACATTGTGGGGGTTGATGTCGGGGTCTTGTATAAAGGTTTTTTTGGTGATTCGGCACGTACGTATTCCGTGGGGAATATAAACGATGCGGCTCGTTCGTTGATGGATGTTACCCGAGAAGCTCTTAATAAGGGGATTGCGGCTGCAATCGAAGGTAACAGAATCTCAGACATCTCGCATGCAGTAGAATCCTGTGTTGTGGAACATGGGTTTTCCCCGGTACATCAATTCGTTGGACACGGTATAGGTAAACAGCTCCATGAAGAACCAGCGATTCCTAACTTCGGTGAGCCGGGGAAGGGAGCGAGGATACGGAATGGGATGGTGTTTGCGATAGAGCCGATGATCAATGCAGGGTCTTCAGAAGTGAAGATTCAAAATGATGGATGGACGGTAAAAACTGCTGATGGATGCCTCTCTGCTCATTTTGAGCATACAGTGGCAGTTATCGACGGCAGGGCTGTTGTGTTAACTTCAGCTAAAGATTAAAATAAACGAGTTACGATGGCTAAAGAAGAACCAATTGAAGTGGAAGGAACTGTGGATGAAACGCTTCCTAATGCCATGTTCAGGGTAAAACTTGAAAATGGGCATATGGTATTAGCGCATATCTCAGGTAAAATGCGAATGCATTATATTCGAATTCTCCCCGGGGACAAGGTTACGGTAGAGCTTTCTCCGTATGACTTGAGCAGGGGAAGAATCACATATCGTTCGAAATAATTCTTGTAGAGGAAGACCATGAAGGTACGAGTTTCTATTAAAAAGATATGTAGCGAGTGTAAAATTTTGAAACGTCATGGCGTGCTTCGCGTTATATGTTCGAATCCTCGCCACAAACAGCGTCAAAAAGTACGCGTTACTAGAAAATTTAACAAGTAAGAGGCGATAATGGCACGTATAGCAGGTGTTGACTTACCAGGTAATAAGCACGTAGAAATAGCACTCACATACATATTCGGAATCGGCGATACAACAGCTCGGAAGATCGTTAAAGATTGCAAAATCGATGCTACTCTCCGCGCAAAAGATATCACTGAAGAAGATGTCAATGCGATAAGAAAGTGGATTGAGAAGAATGTTAAGGTTGAGGGTGATCTCCGTTCGGAAGTATCAATGAACATCAAACGTTTGATGGACATTGGCTGTTACCGCGGTATTCGCCATAGAAGAGGTCTTCCTGTTCGCGGTCAGAATACCAAGAATAACGCGAAGACGCGGAAAAAGAACCGCAAATCAACCACGCGTTCAGTCAAGTAAAAGGAGCTATATCCCGTGAATCAGAAAACTAAAAAGCGTGATAAGAAAATAGTCCCTGTTGGGATTGCGTATATTCAGGCGACGTATAATAACACCATTATTACGATCGCGGACAAGCAGGGTAACGTAGTGGCTTGGGCGACTGCTGGCGGCGAAGGATTCAAAGGATCCAGAAAGTCGACTCCGTTTGCGGCTCAGATGGCAGCTAAAACAGCGGCTCAGAAAGCTATGGACAATGCCGGTGTGCGTTCTGTTGAAGTCTATGTAAAGGGACCTGGAATCGGCCGTGAATCGGCTATTCGTTCTCTTGGGCAATCGGGTCTCGAAGTTACAATGATCAAGGATATTACACCGATTCCCCATAACGGCTGCAGACCCAGAAAAAGAAGAAGAGTCTAACGATCGAGGAATAATATGGCTAAATATACCGGACCAAGATGTAAAATATGCCGCCGCGAAGGCGTCCAGTTAATGCTCAAAGGACAGCGTTGTCTTACAGAAAAATGCGGTCTTAAGAAGAAGAAGAACGTTCCAGGAAAAATCGCGAAGCGTCGTGGTAAAATTTCTGAGTACGGTACACAGTTGCGTGAAAAGCAGAAGATTCGTAAGACATACGGCGTACTTGAGAAACAGTTCCGTCTTGTGTTCGCAGAAGCAACACGGATGAAGGGTGTTACCGGCGATAATATGCTTTCGCTACTTGAACGCCGTCTTGATAATGCGATTTATAGAATGGGTTTTTCCGCTTCTCGTTCGCAGGCACGTCAGTTCATCCAACACGGGCATGTAATTGTAAACGGACATCGTGTTGATATAAGCTCGTTTATAGTTACTGAAAACGATGAAGTATCTATTGCTGAAGAATTTAAGGAAAATGCGATTCTTACTGAAGCAATTAAGCTTTCTAAAGCAGTGAGTGCTAAACCGGAATGGCTTGATGTTGATTTCGATAAGAAAAACGGTAAAGTTCTCCGTCTGCCTCGCAGAGAGGATATATTGATGAACTTCAATGAACAGCTCGTTGTCGAGTTGTACTCGAAATAACGGATGAGGTTCATGAAACAGATCCCGACAAATGAGCGGAGGATATAATGGCTCCAAGAAACCTGCTGAAAGGATTTAAGCGGCCGAGTAAAATCGGTTTTGAACATACACAATTGAGTGATACTTTCGGAAGTTTCGTTGCGGAACCTTTTGAGAAAGGTTACGGAACCACTATCGGAAATTCGCTTCGCAGAGTTCTTCTGTCCTCAATTGAAGGTGCGGCGATAACTGCGATTAAGATTGAGGGAGTTCCTCATGAGTTTTTCGCGATTGACGGTGTGTATGAAGATGTTACGCGAATAATCCTGAATATCAAGAAGCTGCGCATCAAGTATTTCGGTGAAATGCCGAAAGTGATCCGTATAGAAAAAAAAGGCGCAGGGGCGCTTACAGGCGCTGATTTTGATGTTGATTCTGATATAGAGATCATGAATAAGGATCTTGTTATCGCGAACCTCGATGCAAACGGCGTCATTGACATGGAAGTTCAGATAGAACGCGGGCGTGGATACATTCCTGCGGAAATGAACAAAGGTAATGCCGAAGTTATCGGTGTTATTGCGATAGACGCGATTTATTCTCCTGTTACAAAAGTTAATGTAACGGTGACTGATACTCGTGTTGGTCAGAGAACTGATTATGATAAGCTTCAACTTGAGATATGGACCGATGGAACAATCCGTCCAGATGATGCTCTTGCGCAGGCAGCGAAAATACTTAAGGATCACCTTACAATCTTCATAAATTTTGAAGAAGAAGTTGAAACTGAAACAGAAACTATTGATGAAAATTACGAGAAGATGAAAGTTCTACTCGCAAAATCAATAGATGAAGTTGAGTTTTCTGTACGCGCGTATAATACTCTGAAAAGTATTGAAGTGAATACACTGGAACAGCTTGTTCATAAAACTGAAGATGAACTCCGTAAATCCAAGCATTTCGGTGATCAGGTATTCAAAGAAATTAAAACTAAGCTTGAGACGATGCATCTTAGCTTGGGGTTGAAGGAATAAGGGGAAAATGCGATGAGAAATCTAAATAGTACAGCGTTGCTCAGTAAAACAGCATCACATCGCAAAGCGATGTTCGGTAATATGGTTGCTTCTCTTATTATCCATGAGCGGATTGTAACCACAAAACAGAAGGCAAAAGTTCTTAAAGTTGTTGCTGAACGGATGATCACACGTGCAAAGAAGAATCTTGTTCTCGGCGAAACCGAAAGTGCAAAAAAGGTTCACAATAAGCGTGAGATACTGAAAAGCATGAAAGATCGCGAAGCTCTTTCGAAACTTTTTGATGATATTGCTGTTCGCAACAAAGATCGTAAGGGTGGGTATACCCGAATACTGCTTCTTAATCATCGCGCTGGTGATGCTGCAGAGCAGGCGATAGTTGAGTTTGTTGAAAAAAAAGCGAAAGCTTCAAAAGACAAGAAAACTGAAGAAAAGTCAAAAGATAAGAAAGAATCAAAAGAAAAGAAGTAATTGTTTAGTATAAAAAAAGAGGCGCTTGTTTAAGCGCCTCTTTTTTTATACTCATGAAATTGTTTGAACAGCAGATCAGAATATCCCTGCAAGTACGAAACTGATTATTTTTTGGTTGAATCGTCCGTCTTTTTTTTCGGTTCAGGTTGTTCGAGGCCGACACGATCTCTTTCAATTTTATAGAGAAGTTTTTGATTATCAACCGCATCAACTTTGAAGTCTTGGGGTATACGGTCGTCAAATATCGGATATGAAGTGATCGCCCCGAGTGTTATGTTATATTTTTTCTGGATATCCCCGACTTCGGATACTTTCAACATGCGGTGCATTTCGATTCCATACTGTTTAGCCTGACGACAATATTGGATGATATCCAGATTTACATTGAGAATATAATCCAGATCTTCGGAAGTTTTTGTCTGTTTCTTCTTAATATAAAGAAAGTCCGCGTTACTGTTAAGATTCTTTGCATCTTGGAGATACTTATATCCGTTTTTCAGATACCGTTCGAGAGTTTCTTTGTCCCGGTAGTAATGATATGTGCCGGATTTATAGGGTTTCTTTTCAGTGAGCGGATCAATTGCTCGATAGAAGTATTTGGCATTGCCTGTATTTTTTCCATAGTTGATGAGAATATCATTAACTTCACTTGATGTTGAATCCATGATTAGCTGTGAACGTGAAATGTAATTTTTCGAAACATCATCAAAAAGGTCAGCGACTTGTTGTTTCAGCTGCATGAAAAGTTCTATTGATGATTGTGGGTTGTTGTCAGGTTTAACATCTTCAGATAAAGCATCGGATCTGATGAACTCACGAGCATAATGACGTTCTGCGGATCTCTTGAAAAGGAGTCGAATATCATCGAAACGTTTTTTTTGTTCGTCAGTACCAAAATTATCCACCATGATATTCATGTCTCTTAATGTTGACAGCATAAAAACATAATCATTTTGTGATTTCGCAACTGCGGAAAGGGCATATAGTCCCGATTCTGCTGTCAAAATAAAGGCTAGTGAGATTATTATACAGAAAATGGACTTTTTCATCGCTTTATCCCTCTGAGCGTCAAATTCATTGCATCTATCATAAAAGAACATGATATTAGGGGAAGATTTAATCTGAAAATCCCCATTATGTATATAATCGGTTTGCATAACAATAATATTTACAATTATAGAAGATAATAAAAATATTTTGACAAATATATCTGATATGCAAGTATCGCAGGGGTAATTCAATACGCAGGGGCGTGCGGGGTTTCGATGGAAGTTGAGAAAAAAAAGGTGTCATTTAGGGAGAAAAATCCCACAAAATGTCCTGTTTGTTCCTATGAGTTCAACATAGAAAAAATGCTTACAGGCGGGGGACGGCTAATAGCCGGCAAACTTACCGACGAACTCCGCAGATTGTATGAAGACAATAAAAAGGTCGGGAAGATTTACCCGCTTGCATATCTGGTGACAGTTTGTCCCCGATGCTTATATGCGGCCTATGGCCCCGATTTTACGATAGCTACTCCTGAAGAAGCAGTACAGATACGTTCTTCATCATCAGCAAGAATGCAGACTATCAGAAAATTTTTCGGTGACTTGAGTTTTGAAGCAGATAGAACATTGTCTCATGCGGCCGCTTCATATATGCTTGCAGTTGATGTGTATAATGCGCGTAATAAAAATGTCGCACCTACTTTCAAAAAAGCGGTATCGTCGATCCGTGCTGCATGGCTTTTTGATGATTTGTCAAAAGAGAATCCAGCGGGTCCGTACAAGAAGATTTCTGATTTTTTCTATTCAAAGGCGTATGTGTATTACGAGAAGGTGATTGAGTTGTTTATGACGGGAGCAGAACCTGTTGAAGCAGCGGGAAGTCTCGGCCCTGATTCTGACAAGAACTGGGGATATGAGGGTGTTCTTTATGTGTATTCGACTTTGACTATGAAATACGGGGTGAAAGACCCTGATATCAAAAAGCGAATTGAGAGTTTTGAGAAAACCAAACGTACTCTTTCGAAAGTATTCGGTATAGGTAAATCATCAAAAAATAAGCCGGGCGCTCTTATCGATATGACCCGGGATCAGTATGACAAGATTAATGAGAAGCTCACACAATGGTATCAGGAGATAGGGCAGCAGACGCCGGAACAAGGCGTATAGCGCTGATTGTACAATATGACGGAACTTTGTTCAACGGCTGGCAGATTCAGCCGGAAGGTCGTTGTGTCCAAATAGAGCTGGAGCGGGCATGCTCGTTGATCTGTAGTCATAAGGTTCGCACTGTGGTTGCAGGGAGAACCGATGCAGGAGTCCATGCGCTTGGCCAAGTTGTTCATTTTAATACCACTTCAGCAATCAAATTGCATCGCCTCTGTATAGGTCTCAATGGAATCCTTCCTCGGGATGTTGCTGTGCGGAATGCGTTCGATGTCAGTTCAGAGTTTAATTCACGATTTGATGCGGTTGAACGTGAATATACGTATGTCATCGATTCCAGTCCGCTTCGTTCGCCATTTATGGTACATCGGGCATTGTGGATTACCCGCGAATTGGATATTGATTATTTTAATGAGGCTTCATCGTATCTTGTCGGGCAACATGATTTCTCTTCATTCTGTAAAACTTCCTCCGCTGTTGACGTGAATACCGTTCGGACAATATATTCGATAAACTGGGAGCGTAAGGGGAATCTCTATATATTTACGATCAAAGGGAATGCGTTTCTTCATAATATGATCAGGACTATAGTAGGGACTGTTGTAGAAAATCACAGACGTGGTTTTTCTGCGGATCGGATGAAACAAATTCTTGAATTCGGAGACAGAAGAGAAGCGGGTGATACCGCTGCGGCTCATGGGTTGTATTTAACAACCGTGAAGTATTCCCCGGATCTGTATTCGTATCCTTCAGCGTTTCCGGGGGTATCAGGGTCGACCGGGTATTTTATTTGACAAAAATTCGACAGGGTGCGGATAGTACCGAAGTTGAAAGGTGCATGAAAAAATTAATTATTACAACAATTCTGATGGCATGTGTGTGTGTTACCTGTTTTAAACAGGATGCAGACGCGCGTGAAACAGATCCATTAAAATTTCCCCAGATCGGTGTTTGGTTTGGACCCGTTGCCCCATTGGCATCTACACGTAAATCCGTTGATACGGTGATCGGCGGTGGGGTGTTTGCCCGTGTGAATCTTTGGCAATCGCCTTTCAAGCTCGGTATTGACGGGTCGTACCAGAAGTATGATTCTAAATCAATAAATCAGATAACGATGTATCCGGTATATGGTAGTCTCCTATATCGTCTCCCTATCAGTACAATGCTTGCTTTTCAACTTAAGGCGGGAGCCGGGGGAGCATACATAAAGGCTTATCCTGTGAATGTTCAGCAGTGGGATCCTTTGTTCGTCGCAGGGGGGGAGTTGTTCTTTCCTTTGGGATCAATGGCTGCAATAGGTCTTCGGGTTGATTATCTGATGGTTTATGAGAAACGTATCCCCGGTGCTCAGCGTAACGGACATTTTCTGAATGTGGGATTGTTTGTAAATTTAAATCTGGATTTATTCGGAAGATGAAAAAACGAAAATTCATATTAGGCGCCATGATAGGCGCTTTTGCGATTTCCGGATGCGGCGATCAGCCGATATTCGATATGCTCGCAGGATCAAATGTCAAGGTGGTTTTAAAAGGATCGTATGAGTCAAATGATCCTCGTCCTTGGCTTGCATATACAGATTTGTTAAATGACGATACTATCGCAATTGTTCCTCCGAATTACGCGCTTGCATATAATAACAATTCAACATCTGATCATTATCTTGATCCCTCGGCATATAACGCTCTTCCGACTGTATTTAATCTCGATATCGCAGAGATGAAAATCAATAAAGATGATTTTGCGCCTTTCCGTTGTGTATATAAATGCGCAATCAATGAAGGAAGTTCATCTGATAGTGAGCCTTTTTTTAACGGAACAGGCCTGATATTCAAAAGCGGTAACATTATCAGTGATAAACAGTATGACACATTACAGATTTACCTCCGAAAAGTTGTAATGAATAATGCTCAGAAATTCAATACTGCATCAGGTAATTTCGAGGGGAACCTTGAAACAATATTCTACGAGAAAACCGTTAACGGTTATGATGTGAATCCTTACCAGTGCGTCGCTATTTATGATACGCTTCGTGAAGAGTTCGAGAGTACGAACAGGGTATTCCCTTTGAGTGTCCCAATATCGGGCGGTTTGGTTTTTGACGGAAGTTCGGATATTGTAATTGAAGCCCGCATGGTTTTTAAAAATTATATTCGCCGATATGAAAGGTTGTACGTCGCGGGTGATACGTATAATTCTTACCACTTTTGGGGGATGTCCGACTGGAGCCGTGAAGTCAGAGCGAATGACAGCTACATAGGAGGGAATGTCCTTTGTGTAGCGCGTAGTTATGTTGAAGGTAATACGGCGACCATCTCGGGGACGGTTCCTGCAGGTTCATATGTTATTGCGATTCCTGCTGGTGATTTGATCGGGTCGTATGTTATAGATGATGGGATTACCAGACCGGACGATAATTATATTGCTATTGCACCGAGGACTCCCGGCGAAGATATCGTTTCTCTTCTTGATTATTATGTGTCTAACCAGAAGTTTATGGATTTCTACGCATCATATGTGATGAATGTGAACAAAGATGACACTGACTTGACTTCGTATCATAATGCATGGACTGATCATGAAACCTCGCGGACGAATTTGAAAATACCTCCCCTTGCTACGTGGGCGAATGGTTCTACATATCAGTTGACAAATGTACCTCCGGGAACATATCAGCTATTCTATTCGACTTCTGTTGTTCCTGCAGGAAGTCTCCCAAAAGATTTTTCCGCAGGTGTTGTTGTAACAGTTCTTGAATCACAGATCGGTTCGACTATCAGTCAGAATCTGTAGGGACTAATATTATTATCCGTTGAGGTTTATATGTCAGATCTGAAGCTAATTGTTCAGAAATACGGCGGTACATCCGTAGGCACTCCTGAAAGAATAAAAGCCGTTGTCGAACGTATCAAGCGGTATGTGGACAATGGTTATTCTGTTGTTGTGGTGGTTTCAGCGATGGGACACACAACTGATGAGCTTGTGGATCTTGCGGGAAAAATATCCGCAAAACCCAGTCGTCGTGAAATGGATATGCTTTTGTCCACGGGTGAACAAATTTCGATTTCACTTGTATCTATGGCGCTTCATGAAGCCGGTGTTGATGCTATTTCGTACACCGGTTCTCAGATCAAATTGGTTACAGACGGGAATTTTTCAAATGCGAGAATTGAGAGCATCTCTCCGGATCGTATTATGAAATCCCTTCGTGAAAATAAGGTCGTGATAGTGGCCGGTTTTCAGGGAGTTGACAAAGATGAGAATATAACCACGCTCGGACGAGGCGGTTCGGATACATCGGCAGTTGCGCTCGCCGCGGCTCTCGGAAGCCGTGATTGTGAAATCTATACCGATGTTGAAGGTGTATATACGGCTGATCCGCGTGTTGTAAGCTCAACCAAGAAGTTGAAAGAAATAAGCTACGATGAAATGCTTGAGCTCGCCCGTCTTGGAGCGGGAGTGATGCATTCGCGCTCAGTAGAATTTGCCAAGAAGTATGGAATACGTGTCATTGTACGCTCAAGCTTCAATTATGAAGAGGGAACCGTTATAATGCCAAGGGAGGATATGATGGAGAAACATCTAATAAGCGGCGTTACGTCGAAAACTGATCAGGCGAAAATAACTATTCGTGATATACCAGACAGACCCGGAATCGCGGAATCTCTTTTCGGCCGTCTTGGCGAAAAGAAAATATATGTTGATATGATTGTTCAGTCAACCGGAAAGGATAATCATGCGACGATATCTTTCACTATACTCAAGAAGGATCTTGCTGATGTGAAAGAAATATGCGAGAAACTCAAGAATGAGTGGAATGCGAGCGAAGTTTCGACGAAAGAAGACATCGCGATTGTTTCCGCGGTGGGTGTCGGGATGATGTCCGCGTATGGTGTTGCGGGAAGAATGTTCAAGACGCTTGCGGCTCATAATGTAAACATTGAAATGATTTCAACATCTGAAATTGGCATTTCATGCGTTGTCGACGCGATTTATGCTGAACTTGCGGTAAAGGCGATTCACAAAGAATTCATGGAAGCTAAGTAAATACGTTCGGTTTATATATTGTTGCGGATAACTTCGCAATAATATCGGTTTTTTAAATGAAAGATGCGCGTTCAGTAAATGCATCGCCTCGCCGTTCGCGACGGGGCGATTGTTTTTTAACTGCGTTATCCGGAGGAGTGGAAGATGATTTCCGTTGGCGTTCTTTTCGGCGGCAGATCCGGCGAGCATGAGGTTTCACGGTGTTCGGCGGCTTCAGTGTTCGACGCTCTTGATCGGACGAAATACAATGTAACCGCGATCGGTGTGGATTACGATGGGAAATGGTATCCCCAGAAGGATTGCGCTTCTGTGACAGATCCATCGTTCGGTAAAGTTCTTCCTCTCGATAAAAACGGCGATTGGGTAGTGAATAACTTTGAGGATAAAGGACAGCTTGTTCTCCGTGAAATTGAAAGCGGGGAGATGATACGCATTGATGTTGTATTCCCGGTAATGCACGGTACATACTGTGAAGACGGCACCATGCAGGGCTTCCTTGAGCTCATTTGTGTTCCGTACGTGGGAGCGGGGGTGCTTGGTTCATCCGCGGGGATGGACAAAGATGCGACGAAGAGGCTTTTACGCGACAGAGGAATTCCCGTGGTTCCGTGGGAGATGGTTACGCGGAGTGATTGGACAGCGGATAAAAATAAGATCATTGATATGGCTGAGTCTCGCTTCGGGTATCCGTTTTTCGTGAAACCCGCGAATGCGGGATCGTCCGTAGGTGTGAATAAAGTAAAAGATCGTGCGTCAGCTGATCATGGTATATCTGACGCGTTGAGATATGACATCAAGGTTCTCATTGAACCCGCGGTTGATTGCAGAGAGATTGAATGCGCGGTTCTGGGTAATGATAATCCTAAAGCATCGGTTCTCGGTGAGGTCATCGCACATCATGATTTTTATTCGTATGACGCGAAGTATCTTGATGCGAACGGTGCGAGTCTATCCATACCCGCGAAGCTTGATGAACCCATTGCGGATAAGATCCGTGCGGCTGCGGTGGACGGATATAAGGCATTGTATCTTGAAGGACTTGCCCGCGTTGATTTTTTCATAGATAAAAAGACTGGTGATTTTTTTCTGAATGAGCCGAATACTCTTCCGGGATTCACCTCGATCAGTATGTATCCTAAATTGTGGGAAGCTACCGGTCTTCCGTACCGCGATCTTCTTGATGAACTGATAAAACTTGCACTTTCACGGGCGGAATCGCGTCGTTCTATTGAAACGCGTTTTGCAGTCTGATATACTTTAATACTGGAGGAAATACTCATGCGAATAGTACTTCTCGGCGCTCCCGGAGCGGGAAAAGGAACAGTATCCAAACTGATAACCGCAAAAAACGGAGCGGTTCAGATATCAACCGGCGACATGCTTCGTAAGGAGATGAAGGACGGTTCAGCGCTCGGCCGTAAAGCAGAGGATTATATTAAGCGAGGAGATCTTGTCCCTGACGGAGTCATTCTCGATATGATGAAGGAACGTCTTCAGCAGCCGGATTGCAGTACGGGCTTTATCCTCGACGGTTTTCCGCGTACGATTCCCCAGGCTGAAGCTCTAACCGCGCTTTTTGAGGCACTTGAGATTGAACTTGATGGCGCGGTTGATATTGATGTTCCCCGTGATGTTCTGATGGGACGTCTCACAAGCCGTCGTACGTGTTCGAACGGAGCATGTCAGGCAATCTATAACGTGATCTCAAATCCTACAAAGGACGGGGTTCACTGCGATAAGTGCGGTTCTCCCGTAGTGCAGCGTGAAGATGAAACTGAAGAAGCGATCTCGCACCGTCTTGCGACGTATGATGAGAAAACACTTCCGCTTATAGAGTTCTATAGCGCTCAGAAACTTCTGATAAAGATTAATGGTAACCAAAACCCGGAAAAGGTGTTTGACGAATTGATGAGGTCATTAAAGAAATGACTTTATCGGGGAGAGGTGCCTGAGTGGTTGAAAGGGGCGGTTCCGAAAACCGTTGTACACGCAAGTGTACCGAGGGTTTCAATACCTCCCTCTCCGATAGCGGAAGAATAAATCCGCGCAATAAATGGAGAAGTGTCCGAGTGGCCGAAGGGGCACGATTGGAAATCGTGTATGGCGCAAGTCATCGAGGGTTCGACTCCCTCCTTCTCCGCATCAACACGCAGGTAGCTGCATGTCATACCAGGTAATAGCCCGCCGATGGCGGCCCCAAAACTTCGATGAGGTTGTTTACCAGGAGCATATTTCCAAGACGCTCCGCAACTCGATCGAACTCAAGAGAATTTCTCACGCATACATCTTTGCCGGCCCCAGGGGGGTCGGTAAGACGACGTCTGCGCGTATTTTCGCCAAGTCGTTGAATTGCGTGAACGGACCGACGGCCGATCCATGCGGGGTGTGTGAGAACTGCGTCGAAATCAAAGAAGGGCGTTCGTTCGATGTAATCGAAATAGACGGAGCTTCGAATAATTCGGTTGATGATGTTCGAGACCTTCGCGAGAAAGTGATGTTTGCACCCGTAAAGGGGCACTACAAGGTTTACATCATAGATGAGGTTCATATGCTTTCAGGAGCCGCGTTCAACGCACTTCTGAAGACACTTGAAGAACCGCCTTCCCATGTTGTGTTTATTTTCGCGACCACCGAGATCCACAAACTCCCCGATACGATTCTATCGCGATGCCAGAAATTTTTCTTTAAAAAGATAACTCCTGACGCGATCGCCGCTCATTTGAAGACAATAACCTCGAAAGAAGGCTTCAGTATCGATGAGAAGGCATTGTACGCGATAGCGCGCGCGGGAGAGGGGTCAATGCGTGACGCGCAGTCCCTTCTTGAGCAGGTGCTTTCCTTCTCGAACGGAGAAGTAACCGAGCATGACGCGCTTGCGCAGCTCGGTATTGTTCCTCTTTCGAGCTTCATGCGTGTAATGCGCGGTGTGTCGGCGGGATCAGCGAAGGACATCGTAGATGAACTTAACGCGGTAGCGGCATCGGGTGCGGATATGCAGCGTTATGCGGCATATCTTGCGGACGGGATACGTGCGCTGAGGCTTATCCGTAATGGAGTTGATATCCGTACCGCGGCAGGGTTTTCTTCGGAGGAACTCGCGGAACTCACGGCGATTTCTGATCTTTTCCACGATGAGGAGCTTTCCCGCTTCTATGAACGCTGTGCGTCTCTTCAATCTGAAATACGGTTTATTCAGAATGATCTTGCGTGCGTTGAGATGGCGTGTCTTGATTTTATGGCGACAAAGAAAAGCCCGTCGCTCGCGGCTCTTCTGGCAAAACTGGGAGAAGTCAAAGCAGCGTCACCCTCGATACCGCAGAGCAGTACGAAGGAAAGTGCTCCTCAGAGCGGTATTCCGCAAGGGAATATGCTCCCGCAGGAGATCAAAGCGAAGGAATCTCTTCAGACGGAGAATGCCGTATCCGACGGAAGAAAAACTGTTAGCGAGACAGAAGAATCGAACGATACCGCACCGGTTCCTGATGATGCGGATTTGTCATTAAAAACTGACTTGTCGGAGTATGACACGGATCATCCGATGGTTGAAAAGATTAAAGAAATATTCCATGGTGAAGAAGTAAAAAGAGGAGAATAAGATGTTCGGTAATATCGGCGAGATGATGAAGATGCAGAAGCAATTCAAGGATATTCAGAAGAGAATCAAAAAAGCTGAGCATGACGGGGAAAGTTCTGATGCTCTCGTGAAAGTCAAGGTGAACGGTGAATTTGAAGTGATCAGCCTTGCGATTGATGATGAACTGATTAAAAGCGGTGATCGCAAGAAAATTGAAAAGAATGTTCAAATGGCGGTGAATAGTGCTGTATCAAAAGGTAAATCCTTTGCCGCCGCACAAATGAAAGAACTTACCGGCGGACTTCCAATTCCCGGTTTATCGGATCTTTTTTAAAGGCGGAGTATGGCCCAGTTTTCGAATTATCTTGATGCGCTGGTGCGCGAACTGACACGTCTTCCCGGAATGGGGACAAAGAGCGCGTCACGTATCGCGTTCCATCTGATAACAATGGATGACGCTGATGTTAAACGTCTGGCGTCAACTATTGTGGATCTGAAGGAACGGATAAAGACATGCGAAATATGCGGTGGAATATCAGATACTCAGTGTTGTTCGATATGTGAAGACCCCGCTCGTGATAAAGGAATCCTCTGCGTTGTGCAGAGTCAGAAGGATGCGCTGACTATTGAGAAAACCGGAGTTTTCAAGGGACGGTATTATGTGCTCGGCGGAGTAATCTCTCCCCTTGACGGAATAGGGCCGGAAGAACTGAAACTGCCGCGACTTGTCGACAGATGTCGTGAGAGCGGGGTGAAGGATGTATTGGTTGCGGTAAATCCCACCATTGAAGGGGATGCGACGACTCTCTACATCGCTAAAATGCTCAAACCTCTTGATATACGAGTAAAACGCATCGCGCGCGGAATTCCTCTGGGTGCCGATATTGAGTACGCGGACAGCGCAACGATCGCACGTTCAATCTCTGACAGCGTTGATGTGTGAACAATATCCTACTACACCCATATTTTTATTTATGATATCGCCCTGCTGGTTTTGAGTATTCTTTCGGCGTCTCGCCTGTCTTACGTATGATTTCTATCTATTGATGACATTTGAATAGTTTTTAGGATCAGCTTTCTTGTCTTGTTTAATAAAGAGTATTTTCAATGTATGTATTTTAAATCGGTGATGACATTGTGAGAATAAAGATAATAAGAAGCGGAATATAAAAAATGCCGGAGCAGTTATTGCTCCGGCATTTTTTATTCTATTTGTTCTTAGATCGAGATGATCCTCTTTTCGGTTTTTTACCGCCGCCGGCGGGTCCCTTCGCGAATCTCTTTTCCATCTCTTTACGTTCTTTGTATGACTTTTTCTTCGCAACTCCGGGTTTAGGCCGCGAGGTGTTTTTCGCTTTTCCTTCGATCTTGATGATGATCGGAACTCCCTTGAGATCCATCAGACGTTGAAGTTCTTTTTCGAAAAAGCGAATCACATCGGAGCGGAAGTGATCTGCTTTATTCACGAAAAATTTGAATTGCGGCGGGATGGTATCGATCTGGGTCGCATAGTATACCTTATACTTTGTTCCGAAACCGGGAAGGCGTCCTGTTTTGACGATTTCCTCAAATGCACGGTTGAGTTTACCCGTTTCTATCCGCTTCGACGCCTTTTCATTGATTTCAATTGCGGTCGTCAGCATTTTGTGAATGCGCTGTTTGTCTTTTGCGGATATTGATATGATAGGGAAGTCGACCGCGCGGTAAAATGAGTATGTCAGACGTTCCTTGAACTCTTCAAAAGTCTTGTCGTTCTTCTCGATGAGATCCCATTTGTTGAGTGCGATCACCATAGGGCGGCGCGCTCCGATGATTTCATCCGCTATCTTTTTATCATTATCGCAAAGTCCCTGTGTCGCATCTACAAGGTGGAATACAAGATCACATTTGCGGATTGATTCAATTGTGCGCGAGATGGAGAAGAACTCGAAATCTTCTTTGATGCGGCTTCTTTTACGGAGTCCCGCCGTATCGATTACCTCAATGCGTTTTCCGTTGAACATGAATGACTCATTGACTGAATCGCGGGTTGTGCCGGGTACGTCAGACACAATTGCACGGTCATAACCCAGAAATGAATTGAGGAGGGTTGATTTACCTGAATTCGGCCGGCCGACAATCGCAATATGCAGATCCGCTTTTTCATCAGCTTTTGAGATTTCGGGGATTGACGCGATGACTTTATCAGCGAGCAGATCAAGATTCTTCCGGAACTTTGCTGATATCGGGAGAATATCAGCAAGACCCGTTTCATAGAAACCGGACATATTCTCGAGTTCCTGTGGTGAATCCATTTTATTGACAGCGACGATTGTGGGGACTTCCATCTTGCGGAGCATCTCAATCAGATCATGATCAAACGGCGCGATAGACGGGTTTTCGAGAAGCAGAATAACTGCCGATGACTTTGAGAGATGCTCATGCGCATTCGCGAGGATTTTTTGAGAAAGCTCGGCGTCTTTTGGGAGGTCAAGTCCCGGGGTATCAGCGATTATGAATGATTTACCGTTGTGGGTGACCTTGCATGTGAGAATATCCCTTGTCAGACCCGGAAAATCGTCGACGATCGCTATTTTCGCGCGCACAAGAGCGTTGAAAAGGGTCGATTTCCCTACATTCTGCCTTCCGGCTATTGAAACTATGGGAAGAGCCGTGCTCATATGAAAACCTCTCTGTATACGTCACGATTCGTGTATTGTGCTCTACCGCGCAACTATTAATTAAGCCAAATTATGGGACGTTATAGTCACCTGGGAACGTATGTATATTACGGTTAACCCTCTATGACCCGGTCATTGTAAATGTAACAACCGCATAGATCGTTATCCGTGCACTCTGAACGGATTACTTCTTTTGGCTAAGTTATAACGAATCAATATGCTTACCGTATTCCTGATTAGATTTAAGTAATATCCATTGGACTAAGGTGTAAAATACTAGTATCATCATAAAATGCAATGCTCAGTTGGATATGCGTCGTGAAATATATTTCAAATGTTCAAAAACGGAGCCGTTTCAATGAAAATGAAAGATATTTCCGCGAATCTCTACCTGAGTACAGCTTTATAATTCGTGAAATGCTCAAGTAATGATCTGATGTGATGGAGATACGCCGTGTGTCCGTTCTGTTCTATGGTGATTTGAAAGTATATATTAACAATAAGCCCTATAGAATAGCCATATCATACAATGAGTTGGTTTATATTCCAGAACATGTTACCATGTGTAATAACAATCCTCCAGCTACACATTGATCCATCCCAGCAGTATAACATTCTGCATCGGTGCTATATGCGACCATACAATGAGCATTGATTAATAATAGTGTATTTACTATTCATTGTCAAATGACTCGCGCATGATCGGTATAGATTGTATCATGTCGAATTATCAATTGTATATTGGAGTAAGTCTGAATGATTCACAATCAAAAAGAACGTGGCGTCTAGTATCCAGCTTTGAGTGGTATCTTTGAAGTTTATCAAACGGCGCTATTAAAGTGTGTTTTGTATTCAAAATACGCACGTTTTTGTATCTGATAGTGATTGAATCGATTTTGATGGTACCCTGTCGCGGTTTACGCATGATGAGTGTGATATAACAACTGATTATCTGCAAATGATTCAAATTGATATCTGAAATTACGTGTAATATGCCAACGCGCGGTCGAAAATCTCAAAATACTCCCTCATAGAAACAAAGTATAAGGTTTTAGTGGGTAAAATAGTCCCTGTAGAGGGTGAGATGGATTAAACTGAATATGAATTTCTGTGTTTGAAAAGATTTTTGTATCATAAAGACAGTATCGTGAATGTTTTATATAACTATTTTCCATTATATTAAAAGGAGAATGGCAGTTATATCATTGTGTTGTCCTTTCTAATAAGAAAATGTGTGATTAATAATCGGTTGAGGCTCTAATTTTTTCATTATCCAATGAACGAGAAATGAAAATACATTCAAAATACTTATCTGTCATGCGCGAGAATCATAATTTGTGACGTTGCGCCATAAATAAATCGTGTTTTGAAAACCGTTATTGCGTGTAAACGCTGTTGAAGTCACTGTTTTTATACTTTTTGGATATGGAATAAAGCAATTATGTAAAGTTTCGATAATAAATGCGGATGAACCGATGTTATGAATGGCTGAATCGCATTGATGATGCGTATACTATATTATATTTGTGCGATACGCGAGTTTCTTTTGATCAAACGCATCCGAGAGCGGGTATTTTTGTGAAATGATTGAATCAACCGACAAACGAAATCATTTTTTTATATCTCACTCATGATAATTAATTGGATCGCAAGACGTTACATGGTAGAAAATGAAAAAAAATTTTCATTTTGACTGTCATTGATGAAATTTTGCTTGCGTTAATAGAATGATCAATTATATTAGCGACATAATTCGTTCGTGGAATAGAAAATTTAATTTTGAGGTGTGCCCACATGGCAACAGCAAAGAAAGCGGCTAAAAAAACCGCAAAGAAAGCGGCAAAGAAGACTGTTAAAAAAGCAGCTAAGAAAACCGCAAAGAAAGCGAAGAAAAAGTAAGTTGCTTAACTGAATAATTTTTTCTTCACAAAAAAGAGAGAAGGCGAATACCTTCTCTCTTTTTTGTTATTTTTTGATTCCCCGCGCCCAATCCGTTAAATAAGAAACAAAAATATGCCGATTTTATGAGTGGGGGATGTCTGACATCCCGTGTTTCTATCTGGATTAATTACTGAATGAGTGATGTACTGTATCTTCAGAAGTGATAATACAACCTTGATTCTGAACGGATATAACTGATTTGGAGTAATTTACAATATTGTACGTGTTGCGGGGATGATGTGATAACATATAAAGAGAGAAAACAGCGTTTTTTTGAGGAATTCCAGAGTCCGGAAGAAATTTTTTCATACCTGAAAGAGCATTTTTCAGGCAATAAGCGTATAAAAATCAAATTTGATGTCGAAGATCGTGAACTGTTCATCAATGAATTCAAGGAGGATGGTCTTCATGTTCTGGCCGTTACCGATGAGAACTATACCCTCGGATCTAACAAAATAATCATCATATATGGTCTTGTTCAGAAGTATTTTGAGATAGAGCTTGAAGTCGTTGAAGAAAGAGGCCCGGGCTACTATGAATGTATCGTAAAAAGCGGAAGAAAAGCCACCTCGGGGCGTGCAGATATCCGGTTTAAAGTTAATTCTGACGATGTTATCGTTACTAATTTCCGGATTTCAAAGCACACCATCGATGTGACGATGTTTACGATTCCGACGAGCATCAAGGTGATTCTTGATCAGTTTGAGGCTCAGAATCGTTCAACGGCAGATTTTTTTGAAGTTGGTCTGGTTGGAAACAGTACTGATCAGGTAATTCAGGAGATCCGCCGATCCGGCAAGACCATGTTCGTGGAAGATTTCGATAATGATGGCGCTTTTGCTCCCATGACGGATGACTTTGTGAGTCTGCATGAAATTTTCGCACATGAATTTCCGAAATATGTGGCCAAGATCAAGGAGAAGGGGATTCGATCGGCGATTATCGTTCCGATTCTCTATCTGACCGACAATGAACAGACAATTCCCTTCGGATATATTTCGATGATGACCAAGGATCGGCTCCTCACATTTGAGGACGTGATTACGATGAAGGAGCGCACATTCAAGCTTGTCGATCGGATCCGTGATGCGAATACCGCATTTATCGAGGCGAAACAGCAGATTCTCGATATCAGCCGCGGCGGCGCGCGTTTGAAGGTTGAAGACGCTCAGCTCAAGGCGGCATGATGAAGGCGCGGGGCTTTGTGTTTGATATCGTATTCAGATTACAGGCTCCGATAACGGTGTATGGAGAAATCAAATTCACCGCGACGGAAAGCGATAACAGTCTTTCCGTCGGTGTGAGTTTTACGGGAAACTCGTCACGTAAGGACGAGATGAAGCGTTTTTTCGAGATCATGCAGCCGATGGAGGTTGAGTACAAACGCCGCCTTCTTCTGCAGATGAAGGCGAGACGGGCTACGTAAGATTCTTTTCTTTTTCTTCTTTCAGAACTTCCGCATCTGATTTTCTCGCGTAAAAGGGCAAGACCTTCTCCGGATTACTGAAAGCCTTCGGATCAGCGGAGAATTTTTTGATAACAAGGTCAACCGCGTGTTTTCCGTCCGGCATGAATCCGGGTATGAGTGTAGGAGAAGATGCGTGCGCGGTAAAGCAGTCATTATATTTTTCCGCTCCGTCTCCCGCCATGATGATCTTTCCGTCATTGTTGAAATGAGAGATGATCTCTTCAGGGTAATAGTCGCCAGGTTGAATGATTTCACGCAGTGAGAGTGTGTCATCAACCGAATATAGAGCGCCGAAGACCCGTCCTTTTTTGGCGTCGAAAGCCACAAGGATTTTATCTCCCGGGTTTTGTGCGAGTGAAGCGGCGAAGAGCTCCGTGCTTTTAATTCCGATGAGCGGAACGGAGAGAACCTGGGAGAGCATCCGTGCGGTTGACAGCCCTATGCGGATTCCAGTGAACGATCCGGGTCCTATTCCCGCGCATATCAGTTCGACATCCCGAATTTTAATCCCGCACTCGGCAAGTGATTCATCAATAAGCTGGAAAAGCCGTGTGGAATGGGTCGCTTTTCCCGGAGAGAGTTTGTGCGCGTAGCGGCCGGAGGCATGAGCGGCGACAAACGCCGTGTCGGTAACACATTCAATCAGAAGGGTACGCAATGGAAAGCCTCCTTGTATTCTCATCAACATATTCGATCGTGATATACGTAGTATTGCGTGGAAGCCGGTGCTCAGCCCGTCCCGCCCATTCAATGACCGACACTCCGTTTCCTTCCCAGTAGTCTTCGAAGAAAAGCATGTCAAGCTCACGGGGATCATCAATCCTGTAGAGGTCGAAATGATAGAACGGGAGTCGTCCTTCGTACTCTTCGCAAAGTGTGAATGTAGGAGAGGTTATCTCCTCCGTGACTCCGAGCGCGGCGGCGATTTCTTTCGCGATTACCGTTTTCCCCGCTCCGAGATCTCCGTCAAGAGCGAAACAGTCTCCGCTTTTCGCGTGTGTGCCGAGATTTCTCGCAAACGCGCGGGTTTCCTCGACGGATTTCAGTGTATAGACATCATTTTCCATCAGTTGCGCCAACCTTTGCGGAGTTCGATCGCGTCGGCGGGGCAGACTTCATGACAGCAGTAGCAGCGGATACAGCGGTCGTAGTTCACACTGATTAACGGTTTTTTCCCCGATGCGTTTTCTGTGACCGTGAGCGCCTGTGCCTGGCATATCTGCACGCATCTTCCGCACACGATGCATTTGTGGTGCATGATGACAGGACGCGGTATGAACGCGCGTTTCGCCAGGGGTGCGAGAAAGGAGAAGAACCCCTTTTCAATAAATGAGATCCGTTTTACGATTTCAATTTTTCTGAATGGCGCGGTGAACGATTCGAGAGAATCGCCGGCAATTTCGATTTCATCGGGAGAATTGATCCATGCACCGGTTCCGTACGCATGTCGGAGGATCGGAATTGAGAGGGGATCATACCCTACCATTCGGCATGCCGCGGTATCGAGCGCGAGAGGATCATAGGAAGCGAGAACGGCGTTAACATTAATCGGTGAACCGTTCCGCGGCCCGGGACCTTCCATCGCGGTAATCGCATCCATAATTGAGAGTGTAGGACGTATTAACAGATTGAGGTCGACAATCATACGCGCGAAGCGTTCCCGATCGGGAAATCGGAGGTGAAAACGGGACTTTTCGAGTCCGGGTATGAATCCGAAACTGTTCTTGAGCGCGCCTGTATAATACATCTGAGAGTGAGTCTTGAGTTTTGGAAGAGTGACAATTGAATCGGCTTCTGTGAATGCGCGCGCTATTTTAAAACGACGGATGAGTTTCCCGTCAGGATTCGGCATTTCATCCGCGCCGGAGAAATCGCTCCATTTGACGCCATGACGTTTCGCGACAGCGTGAAGTCCTGTTTTTTTACCCGCTCCGCTTGTTGATTCGACCGCGGGAGAATCACCCGCAATCAGTTTGAAGCCGAGGCTCTTGAAATAGATGATTGCTGCCTCGAAAAAAACAGGGTGTGTGGTCACGGCTCGCGCAGGATCGGCTCCCGCGAGCATGTTGGGTTTTAGAAGCAGTGTCTGACCGCGTTCTTTCAGCGGCGAGATGCCTCCGATAAGATCGATACCCCGTTCTATTGATGCGCATACATCGTCGAGGGAATATCGTTCTGTGCGTATGAGCGCAACCGGTGCGTGCATGGAATCCTCCTGCGGGCATTGTACGGGATGAGCCCGGCCGAGGAAAGCATAAATGTGAATTTTGCGCACATTGCGTATGATTAATAGTACGGATCGGAATACTGGTTCTGCCGCGTGTAGGAATATCCGAGAGCGCCATCACCTGCACAATATCAGTTCACGGTCAGATCTGAGCATTTAATGACAGTTCAACGTGTATAGTGTTGTTCGAACCGTGAAATGCCTTGTTGACCTGTACCGCGTAATATCTTTGAAGTGTTCGCAACCAGAGCTGTATCTGTGACGTTGAAAGATATTTCCGTACAATAGGGCTGGTTAAATACCTATTATGTTCGCGCACACGTAAAACTATTGCGCAATATAATAATCGTTTCGTTATGCGTTGAATTATTTTTTGTCTAAATACGGTAAAAGACGACTTGAGTGTAAAAACATCTTGCACGTTTCCGGGAAAATGTGCATACTTATATGGAGGTATGATAAATGGATAATTTTGTTTTTCAGAATCCGACAAAAATAGTATTCGGTAAAGATACGGATCTGCAGGTCGGTGAGCAGACTGCGCTGCACGCAAAGAAGGTTCTGCTCCATTATGGTGGCGGCAGTATTAAAAAATCAGGACTTTATGACCGCGTCAAGAAATCGTTGAATGATGCAGGTGTTGAAGTTGTTGAGCTAGGCGGCGCTCAGCCCAACCCTCGTTTGAAGCTCGTAAGAGAAGGGATTTTATTATGCCGGGAGAAGGATATACAGTTCATTCTCGCTGTCGGAGGCGGGAGTGTAATTGATTCTGCGAAAGCGATCGCGGTCGGCGTACCCTATGACGGCGATGTATGGGATTTCTACGATGGGAAAGGGACACCGCAGAAAGCACTTCCCGTCGGTGTGGTTCTGACGATTCCCGCCGCTGGCAGTGAATCAAGTCCGAGTTCTGTGATTACAAATGATGACGGTGCTCTGAAGCGCGGACTCACCGTGGAGATTATCCGTCCGGTGTTCGCGATTATGAACCCCGTACTGACATTTACTCTTCCCGCGTTCCAGACCGCATGCGGCGCGGCGGATATCATGGCTCATATCATGGAACGTTATTTCACTAACACTGAGCATGTTGAGTTTACCGACCGTCTGTGCGAAGCCGGACTGAAAACCATCATATCGAATGTTCCCGCTATTCTGCGTACGCCCGAAAATTATGATGCGCGTGCGGAAGTCATGTGGGTGGGATCGGTCGCGCATAATGATCTGTTCGGCACAGGGCGCGAGGGTGACTG
>Ga0209800_10000171_pt1 | contig 130621 bp, 122 predicted proteins | sample Higcelweek8metaG_FD_187174 | JGI IMG/M metagenome (GOLD analysis project Ga0209800, IMG submission 187174) | Freshwater pond sediment microbial communities from the University of Edinburgh, under environmental carbon perturbations - High... | ecosystem: Environmental > Aquatic > Freshwater >... | reverse complement strand
GTCCGGTAACTTTGAGCTGAATGTGATGCTGCCGATCATCGCGCAGAATCTACTGCACAGCATTGAGCTGCTCAGCACAGTCAGCCGCTTGTTGGCTGATCGGGCTATGAGCAGCTTTAAGGTCAATCAGCCAAAACTTAAGGAAGCGCTGGATCGCAATCCGATTCTGGTCACTGCCTTGAATCCGCTAATCGGCTACCTAAAAGCCGCTGAAATCGCCAAGCTGGCCTATAAGGAAGGGCGGCCCATCATTGAGGTCGCCCTTGAGCACACTGAGCTTAAGCGTGAAGAGCTGGAACAGTTGCTCAACCCGGAAAAACTGACCAAGGGCGGGCTGTAATCCTCCTAGCTCACCGGCTGTCTAGGGTGCTTCGGGGTACCAACGTGGTGTGTATACCCATTCGCCGCCCTCCGCTTTAGCAAAGCGCCGGGTGGTGCTGGAGCCGATAATCACCAAGGTGCGCATGTCTACCTGTTCGGGGGTCAGTTGTTCGAGGGTGAGCACGCGCAAGCGTTCGGCGGGACGGCCTATATCGCGGCCCAGTACCACGAGGGTTTCTGGCTGACGGTGTTGGCGGAGAATCTCCAGCGCGCGCCCCAATTGCCAAGGCCGCGATTTGGAAATGGGATTGTAGAAGGCCATGACTAAATCAGCGGCAGCGGCATGCGCCAAGCGCTGTTCGATGACGGCCCATGGCTTAAGGTTGTCAGACAGGGACAGCAGGCAGAAATCATGCCCCAAGGGCGCACCGGCTTTAGCGGCAGTGGCCAAGGCGGCGGAAACACCGGGCAGTATTTGTAACTCCACCTGATGCCAAGCGGCATTCTCAGCGGCTTCTAAGGCTTCTAACACGGCTGCTGCCATGGCAAATACGCCGGGATCGCCGGAAGACACCACCACCACCCGGCGGCCCTGTGCGGCCAGCTCAAAGGCATGGGCAGCGCGCTGCAATTCTTCGCGGTTATCGCTGTGGTGCAACTGCTGATCGGCACGAAAGGGGCCTGCCATTTTCACATAGGTTTCGTAGCCCAGTACCTCTTGGGCTTCATCCAGCGCTTGGCGCACGGCGGGCACCATGAGTTCAGGCGCACCGGGGCCAAGGCCCACTACACTAAGCCGACCGCGCGGCTGACCGTAGTGGCTGGCCGCTTCCGGGCTCTCGGCTTGATACAGGCTGAGGCCATCGGCGCTATACAGCAGCGGCGGCAGCCCTCCATCGGCCTTAATAAAGCGCAGCGGTATGCCTAACTCAGCGGCTAAGCGAGGCCACTGGGGATCGCTCATCTGTTCAGCCTCCAGCAGCAGCACCGCCAAAGCCTGTGGAGCCAAGCCCAGTTGCTGCAGAGCCTTATGCAGAGCGGCCTGTGGCTGGGTTTGCCCAGCGCTGAAGCGCGCTAACAGCAGGCGCGGGTGAATCAGCAGGGTGTGCGGATCATCCGGGGCAGACTCAGGGCTGATGCGAATGCGGCGCAGCGCCTGTGTATCCAGTGGCAAGCGGGCTTCGGCTAACCAAGGGGCTTCGCCCTCAAGTTGCACCGATTCACCGCCCAACAAATCGCTGACCAGCCGCTTACCCTGTTGCAGATCCGCCAGCACATAACCGGCAGGGGGATTGAGCACGCAGGTGCCAAAACGCAGTTCACCGCTGGTGGTGATGGCCGGGTTGATGCCCAGCAAGGCGGCAATTTCGCGGGCCATATGATTAACGCCCACCAAGCCGCCCAGCAGTGGCACTACGGCGCTGCCATCCTCTGCCAGTGCCAAGACCGGCGGTTCAGCCCCTTTCTCAGCCAAGAGTGGAGCCAAACTGCGGATCAGGATGCCGGCCGCACAGAGCGCAATAATCGGGCGATTACTCTGATACAGACCGCGCAGGGTCTCGCCGAAATCGTCATAGAGGTACTCCGCCTCGGCTACGCGCGGGCGCAATCCATAGATCTGCGCGGCGGGATAGCAGGTTTTCAGGCGCTGGGCGAGGGACAATCCACCGCGACCAAGCAGAATAATGGCCGGAGCAAGGGGGCTGGAGTCAGGCATGACGAGCTTCCAAAAAGCAGTGAGGGCGGCAGGAGCACAGCAAGGTTAATCAAAGCAGTAACGGCTATCCGCCGCTCCACTGCTCACCGGGGATGATGATCAGTGAGAAGTAAGGCGAGGCCATAGGATCGACCTCTTCCAAGGGCAAAATACGCTGATTGTCCATGGTGGCGCGCTCGACATAATAGGCACGCTCAGCCAAACCCAACGCGGTTAGCACTCGGCGTACCTTGTCGAAATTGCGGCCTAGCTTCATGATCACCGCCGCTTCGGCTTCGGCCAGACGGCGCTTGAGTTCATCTTCCGGCAATACGCCAGACAGCACCGATAAGCTCTGATTGCGGTACACCAGTGGCACGCCTAATACCGCCGCGCCACCTAGCATAGAACAGACGCCCGGCACGACTTCCGCCTGATAGCGGCTGGCCAGTCGGTCATGCAGGTACATGTAGGAGCCGTAGAACAGCGGATCACCTTCGCAGATTACCGCCACATCTCGACCGGCTTCTAGGTGTTCGGCAAGACGCTCGGCGCACTGGTCGTAAAAATCGCTGATGATCTGTTCATAGCTAAGGGGCGGCGCGAGGGCTTCGGTGGTCACGGGGTAGACCAAGGGCAGGCGCAGTTGCTGGGCGGATAGGTGCTGCTCGATGATGTTAAAGGCATTTCCACCCTGCCCTTGGCTGGCTTTAGCCTTGGCCACAAAGTAGCCGACTACCGGCGCGGCCTGCAGCAGGCGTAGGGCTTTGAGGGTGATGAGCTCCGGATCGCCGGGGCCAACACCTAGGCCAAATAGCCGTCCTTTTACAGGCATCATTCCGCCTCCGTGGCCAAGGCGTTGACGGCCGCCGCCGCCATGGCGCTGCCGCCGCGCCGGCCCTGTACCACCACGAAGGGTACGCCTCGGCTGTTGGCGGCCAGCGCGGCTTTGGATTCCGCCGCGCCGACAAAGCCCACCGGCATACCGAGGATCAGCGCTGGCTTGGGGGCTCCGGCATCCAGCATTTCCAGCAGATAGAACAGCGCAGTAGGTGCATTGCCAATCACCACGACGCTACCGGCCAAATGTGGCCGCCAATGCTCTAAGGCGGCGGCTGAGCGCGTATTGCCGAGCTCACGGGCCAGCGCGGGCACATCTTCATCATGCAGATGGCACAGCACGGGGTTATTGGCGGGCAAGCGGGCACGGGTGATGCCTTCAGCCACCATGCGCGCATCGCAGAGAATCGGGGCTCCAGCCGCCAGCGCCGCGCGTCCAGCCGTTCCAGCTCCGGCGGAAAAGGCCAGATCCTGCACCACATCCACCATGCCGCAGGCGTGAATCAGCCGCACCGCCAGTTTTTCCAGATCAGCCGGAATGGCGCTTAAATCCGCTTCGGCGCGAATAATGGCAAAGGATTGGCGATAGATTTCCTGACCGTCGCGGATGTAATCAAGCATGTGAAACTCCTGCGGCAGGTAGAGCGGCAAACCACTCGCCCGCGTGTTCAATACAAAGGGAAGACGCCAGCCGTCGGCCAAAACCGGCAGCATCGGGCGCAGATTGATAAAGATCGTAGCGGCCATCGGCTTGGGCCAACAGGGTGAAGTCGGCAATATGGGCTGCCGCACAGGAGCGCTCGCAGCCGCTCAAATGCACCTGAGGCCGCATCGCGCAAAAACGCAGCCGCTCGGCTAGGCGCAGTGCATCGGCTTTGGTATCAGCAAGCCCCTTGATGCAGGCGGCGGAACCCGTGCAGGCAATCAACTGGCTGAGCGGCTCGTTCGCATCGGTTAGCAAGCCCAGCGCGCGGAGTGCTTCCATCAGCAATCCGCTGTGAGGCTGGGGAATATCCGGTACTAGCAGGCCTTGCCAAGGCGTCAACCGCAGGCGCGCTGAGCCATAGCGCTCCACCAGTTCTGCCAGAGCCCTCAGTTGCTGAGCATTGATGCGCCCCAGTCGAGCCCCGGCAATCAGCATGTGCTGATCGGCTTGGCGCTGTGGCCACCTGCCTAAGGGGACTGAGTGAGAACTTTCAGCCAGCGGCTGCATCTCCGGCAAGTCGTAGTGCAATGGAAAGGCTAGGCGTGCTTGCAATTGTGCCAGAAAGCTTGAAACGGGCACTGTAGCCAAAAGATGGCGCATGCGGCTTTGCTCAGGGCTGGCCAGATGCAAAAATAGCCGCAAAATAGCTTCCACCAGCGGCAGCGCTTGCTCAAGTGGCACAGCAGCCAGCGGCGCGTCAGCAGGGCAACCGGCCAAGCCAAAGGCCAAGTATGCCGGTTGACCGGACAGCACGCGCAGCCATAGATCATGCGGGTGTTTACGCATGGCCAGCGCTTCGCCGCCATCCAGTTGCAGGGCAAATTTGGCGGATAGCTGATGCAGCTCCGGGCTATCTTCCAAAAGCCTTAACAACTGGGTGCCCAACGGCTGCGTATCCAGCAAGGCGGCGGGGTCTAGCCCGGCGGCGGGGCTGAGCAACAGGTTACGCACATCATCCGCTTCCATGCGGCTCGGGCCAAGTCCAGCCGCCAGCAGACGCTGGATCAGCGCGGACTCGTACTCAGGCCGCACCCCGCGAATTTGCAGATTACTGCGGTTGGTCAATTCCAGCACACCGCTGGCATAGGCCGTGGCGGCTTCGGCAATGGCGCGCGCCTGAGCACTACTGAGCTGCCCGCCGGCCAGTTTGACCCGACAGATACCACCGTCTAAGGCTGGCACAATGCGCAGCAAACCGGGGCATGCAGAGGGTCGAGGCACAGGTAGGGCAGAAAGGGACACTGAATCCGTCAAGAGAACACCTGAAACAAGGGAAGGCTTTGGCAAAATAACTGGCGCAATACATCAATGCGGCATCCGCTAAAACCCCGATGCCACCAGTAGACTCCGCCATATGGCGCTATTATGCCCGCTTTGCGGCCAAGCGCGACACGCTGGCAGCTCAGAGGCATCAAGACGAGGGCAAGGCATGAGGGTTTGGCTAACCGTGGTGGGGATTGGCGAAGAAGGCTATGCCGGACTGAGCAAAGCGGCACGGCAAGCGTTGCTCAAGGCTAAGCGGATCATCGGAGCGCCTCGCCAGTTGCAATTGCTGCCCAGCCACCTGAAGGCAGAGCAACAGGTTTGGCCCAGCCCATTCAGTGTGGACGGCGTACTGGCTCAGCGCGGTCAAGCGGTATGTGTACTGGCCAGCGGCGACCCTATGCTGTTTGGCGTCGGCGCTAGTTTAGCGAGGCAGGTGGCGGCGGACGAGATGCAGGTTTTTCCGGCTCCTTCGTCCTGTGCATGGGCAGCGGCACGTTTGGGTTGGGCTTTACAGGAGCTGCAGCTAGTCAGCTTGGTGGCACGCCCCCTGTCGGCCTTGAATCTGTGGATACAGGAAGGCGCGCGGCTGCTGATTTTAAGTCAGGATGGTTTTAGTCCGGCGGACATTGCAAGATTGCTCTGTGAGCGCGGTTTTGGCTCCAGCCATTTACAGGTGCTTGAACACCTAGGCGGCCCCCATGAGCGCTGCTTAAGCGCCTTAGCAGAAGACTGGAGCCTCCCGGAAACCGCCGCCCTCAATCTTGTGGCCGTGGAATGCCGTGCCGGAGCCAGCGCCCAGCGCCTGCCCCTCACCATCGGCCTACCGGATAGCGCCTATCAGCACGACGGCCAACTGACCAAACGTGACGTGCGCGCCATTACCCTAGCGCGGCTGGCCCCGCATCCCGGTGAACTGCTGTGGGATGTAGGCGCAGGCTGTGGCTCTATCGGCATCGAGTGGCTACGCAGCCATCCGAGTTGTCGCGCCATCGCCATTGAAGCCGAAGCCAGCCGTCTGCAACTGATCCGCCACAATAGCGAGGCGCTAGGCGTGCCACATCTACAGCAGGTAGCGGGCACAGCCCCAGAGGCGCTGCTGGGATTGCCCGCACCTGATGCCATCTTCATCGGCGGTGGCCTAACGGTGCCAGGCTTGCTAGAAGACTGCTGGCAGGCCCTCAAACCGGGTGGGCGACTGCTGGCCAATGCCGTCACCCTACAAAGCGAAGCCCTGCTGATAGACTGGCACAGCCGCATGGGTGGCGAGCTGACGCACATTCAGATCGCACAGGCCAAGCCGCTAGGGAAATTTGATACGTGGCGCAGTGCCTTGCCGATTACCTTGCTTGAGCTACACAAGCCTAAGTAAAGCCCAAATCACTGCTGTTAAGCTTGAGCAGTGTTAACAGCATAGCCAGTAGACGCCCCCATGCGTGACGAAACCCCCGAACAGCCTGCGCCCCTACGCAGCGGCTACACCACCGGCAGTTGTGCCACCGCTACCAGCCTAGCCGCCGCACGATTGCTGCTTAGCGGCATGCCTAGCGATGCGGTTAGCATCCGTCTGCCCCGCGGCCAACAGGTGCTCATGCGGCTGGAGTTCTGCCGCGTCCTTGAGCAAGGCGCAGAAGCCGGAACCCTCAAGGACGCCGGAGACGATCCCGATGTCACCCACGGCGCACTGATTTTTGCCCATGTACGCCTAAGCCCTGAAGCGGGCGTGCGCTTTTACGCAGGAGAGGGTGTCGGTACGGTCACTAAGCCCGGTCTCCCCCTCGCCGTAGGTGAGCCCGCCATCAACCCAGTACCACGGCGTATGATCACCGAACACCTGAGCCAATTGGCCCAAGACTATGCCTACAGCGGCGGTTTTGAAGTGACCATCGGCGTGCAAGGCGGTGCAGCATTGGCGCTAAAAACCATGAACCCCCGTTTGGGCATTCTCGGCGGACTCTCCATCCTTGGGGTGACTGGCATTGTGCGGCCCTTCTCCTGCGCGGCCTATGTGGCCTCCATTCAGCAGGGCATTGACGTGGCCTGCGCCAATGGCTTCACCCATCTGGCCGCTTGCACGGGCAATGCCAGTGAAGAACGCATGCGCCTGCATTATCAACTCGCCGACACGGCACTGATCGAAATGGGCGACTTTGCCGGGGCAGTGCTTAAGCACCTGCGCACCGCCCCCGTGGATAAACTCAGCCTCTGCGCGGGTTTTGGCAAACTCAGCAAACTGGCAGCAGGCCATCTGGATTTACACAGCCGCCACTCCAGCATTGATTTGCCGCAGCTCGCCCGCTGGGCCGCTGAGCAAGGCGCTGACGCAAGGCTACAAGCCGCCATGTGCGCCGCTAATACTAGCCAGCACGCCTTAGCGCTGGCCCAAGCCGCTGGTATTGCACTGGGGGATGAGGTCTGCGCGCGCGCCCTGGCCTTTGCGCGCCGCATTGTCCCCGCTCAGGTGATATTGGAAGTCTTTGCCATCGACCGGCAAGGTCAAATCGTCGGTTATGCGGGAGCAGATAAATGAGCCGTGTTTTGCTATTGGGCGGCGTCGGTGATGCCCTAAAAACCGCGCGCCATCTGGGGCCAGAGGATATCTACAGCTTGGCGGGCCTAGGCCGTCAACCCAAGGATCTAGCTTGCCAGTTGCGCGTGGGTGGCTACGGTGGGGCCGAAGGCTTAGCCGCTTTTATTCGGGAAAAAAACATCGGCTTACTGCTGGACATTACTCACCCTTATGCCGCGCAAATCAGTGCCAATGCTGCACAAGCCGCAGCCTTAGCCGGTATTCCCTGTTGGGCCTTGCGCCGTCCCGCTTGGCAGCCTAGCGCGGCTGATCGCTGGCAGGAAGTCGCCGACTGGCCAGCGCTGATCCAAGCACTAGAGGGCTTTCAGCGGCCCTTCTTTACCAATGGCCGTGAACCGCTGATACATCTGGAGGAGATTCCCAGCCAGCAATTCTGGACAGTACGGGTACTGGATGAACACCCGGCTCCAGCGCGCGCGCGCATCATTGCAGCGCGCGGCCCCTTTCAATTGGAGGAGGAACGGGCCTTGTTCGCCGAAGGGCGCTTCGATGTGCTGATCAGCAAAAACAGCGGGGGCAGTGCCACTGAGCCAAAATTACAGGTAGCGCGAGAGTTAGGCTTACCCGTGTTGCTGATAAGCCGCCCCTCGTTGCCAGCCGTGGATCGCTGCTTTACGAGCCTTGAAACCCTGTGGGAAGCCCTAGCACAGCGCTAAGCGGCACTTAGTCCGCCAAGGCTTCACGCCGTTGCTTCGCTTGTAGCCAAGCACTAAAAATGCCGCTGGCTGCAATAATCGCCATGCCCAGCAAAGCACCAAAATCCGGCACATGGTGAAACACGAAGAAGCCAAAGAGTCCGGCAAAGAAAATCTGCAGATAGGTGAAGGGAGCCAGCAATACCGGCGAGCTAAACTGGAAGGCAAAGGTCAAGAGCATATGGCCAATCACCGCAATCAACCCCAGCGAAGCCAATGCCAGCAGATCAGGTAGTGGAGGAAATGCCTGTCCCTCCCAAAACCAAGGCACAATCAGGCTAGTACCCAGAGCGCCAATCAAACCGGTCACCAGATTGGTGGTTGCTGCACCATCGCGGGTACCAATGCGCCGAGTCAATAATTGGTACAGGGCAAAACAGGTGGCCGAAGCCAAGGGTAGCAACATAGCCGGTGTCAGGAGTCCACCACCGGGCCGCACGATGATCAGCACGCCAACAAAGCCTATCAAGACCGGCAGGCACTGACTGAAGCTCACCCGTTCACCCAACACCGGCATCGCCAGCAACACCACCAGCAAGGGTGCCAAGAAATTCACCGCCGTCGCCTCGGCTAAGGGCAACACACGCAGGGCGGAGATAAAAAACAGGCTGACACTCAGCAGCGACAAACCGCGCAGTAGCTGCAAGCCCAAGCAATTAACCCGTAATACCCCTAGGCCATAGCGCGGTATCACCCAAGCCGCTAAAACGATGCTTTGTGACCAATAGCGCACCAATAGCAGCATCAGTACGCCATGGCTGGACACTAAGTATTTCGTTACGCCATCGAGTGATGCAAAGGTCATCACCGCGAGACAGACCAGTAAAATGCCTTTTAACGGATTGTGGCGTGTCATCCCAGATACCCTGTCTGTTGGGCGTGTAGGCTTTGTGTGGCAGTGTTTGCCATGCACAAAGCCTGAATACTATCTACTCCAGTGACTCAACGCCTAACTCATTCCATACTTCTTCAGCCAGATGGAAGCTGGCATTGGCCGCTGGAATGCCGCAATAAATCGCGCTCTGCATCAGCACCTCCTTGATTTCATCGCGGGTCACACCGTTGTTTTTGGCGGCGCGCAGGTGCAACTTCAATTCGCCTTCGCGGTTCATGCCGATCAGCATGGCAATGGTGATAAGACTGCGCGTATGACGAGGCAAGCCGGGGCGCGTCCAAATATCACCCCAAGCATGGCGGGTGATCATTTCCTGAAATTCTTGGTTGAAGGGCGTCAGGTTTTTTAAGCTGCGATCAACATGGGCATCGCCCAGCACGGCGCGGCGCACTTGCATGCCAGCGTCGTAGCGAGATTGCTCTTTGTCATCCATAGGGGCTCTCCTGTGGGTTATTTGCCCAGAAAATCCAGCACAGCCAAGGTGAAGGCATCGCCTGCCTCGACATTGGACAGGTGCGCGGCGTGAAACTCAATCTGCTCAGCGCCCTTGATACGCTCTTGCATAAAGCGACCGTGTTCTGGGGTGGTAACGCTGTCTGAGGTGCCACAGACAATCAGGGTAGGGACGCTGATCTGGCCTAGTTGCTCGCGGAAATCAGCATCGCGCACCGCTACACAGTTGGCGGCGTAACCATCCGGGGAGGTTTGCGCCAACATACCCACCACCGGCTCAACCTTATCGCCACAGGTAGCCGCAAATTCAGCGGTGAACCAGCGGGCAATGGAGGCATCGCGCAGGTCACGCATAGCCTGTTGAGCGCCCTTCTGCACCATATCAATCCGGCCATTCCAGACTTCGTCGGTGCCAATTTTTGCGGCGGTATTGCAGAGGATCAGCTTGTCCAAGCGCGAACCAGCGTTGATGCCCAGCCATTGGCCAATCAAGCCACCCATGGATAGCCCACAGAACGAGGCTTTGGCGATGTTCAGCGCATCCAACAGGCTCAGCACATCATGGCCTAGCTGTTCGATACTGTAGGGGCCTTGGCTGACGCTGGATTGACCATGGCCCCGCGTGTCGTAACGCAGCACACAAAAATGCTTGGAGAAGGCGGCAATTTGGCTATCCCACATGCCAAAGCTTGTACCCAAGGAGTTGGAAAGCACTAATACAGGCTTGCTGGTATCGCCATCGAGTTGATAATGGATATCGCCATTATCCGTTTTGAGTAGGGGCATGAAAGTCTCCTTGAAGGGAAGGCGGTTAGAGGCAGGCGTTATGGTCGCGCAGGGCCCGTTCGACCCAATGGCGGGCCTGTCCCAAGTAGTGGACAGGATCAAGCAATCGATCTAATTCGTCTGAGGTGATTTCGCGGCTCACCTCGGCGTTGTCACTGAGCACGGCGCGCAAATGTTGCTGCTCCGCTACCGCGCGTTTGCAGCAGACTTCCAGCAAATGGTGGGCGGCATCGCGGCCAATCCGTTGAGCAAGTACGATGCTGACCGCTTCCGCCAGCACCAGACCTTTGGTCAACTCAAGGTTGTGGCGCATACGCTGGGCATCAACCTCTAGATCTGGCAAAGCGTTGAGGGCCTGTTGCAAGGCTCCAGAGACCAGACAGCAGAGTTCCGGCAGGGTTTCCCATTCGGCATGCCATAAGCCCAAACTGCGCTCGTGCTCCTGTGGCATGGCCGAGAGCATGGTGGAGACCAGCCCCGGCGCGCGAGTCGCAGCGGCAATCAGCACCGCACTGCCCACCGGATTACGCTTGTGCGGCATGGTGGAGGAGCCGCCCTTGCCCGGCGCAGAGGGTTCAAACACTTCACCGACATCGGTTTGCATCAACAAGGACAGGTCGCGGCCCACTTTGCCAAGGCTTCCCGCAATCATCCCCAGCAAGCAGGCGAACTCAACCAAGCGGTCGCGCTGGGTATGCCACGGCTGATCAGGGAGCTGCAATTGCAGTTCATCGGCCAAGGCTTCGCTGATGGCCCAGCCCTGCTCACCCAAGGCCGCCAGTGAACCCGAAGCCCCGCCAAACTGCAGGCAGAATAAACGCGGCTTGAGTGCCTCTAGACGCTGGCGATGCCGGGTAATAGCACCCAGCCACCCGGCGATTTTCATGCCTAGCGTGACGGGCGTGGCATGCTGCAGCCAGGTACGTCCGGTCATCACCGTATCAATATGGCGTTCCGCTTGGACGGCTAAGCTGTCGGCAAGGCGCTTTAGATCGGCGTCCAGCAGCGCGACAGCCTGACGCAGTTGCAGGACAAGGCCGCTGTCCATAGCATCTTGGCTAGTCGCGCCTAGGTGCAGGTATTTTTCAGCTTCGGCGCTGTCTTTGGCCAGTTGCCGTCCCAGCGCTTTAACGAGGGGAATGGCTGAGTTCCCAGCCGTGGCAATGGCCTGAGCCAAGGCGCTGCTGTCATATAACTCGGCGTGGCAAGCTGCCTCAATGGGGGCAACAGCCGTTTGGGGGATAAAGCCACAGCGTGCTTCGGCGCGGGCTAAGGCGGCTTCAAAATCCAACATACCCTGTAAGCGTCCCCGGTCGGAGAATAGCTCACGCATGGCACTGCTGGTGAAGTAGACATCAAAAAGTTGGTTGCTGGGTCTGTTCACGGCATGGCTCCCGGCTGAGGATTAGGCAAAACAGCAGGGCAGCCGCTAAGCCACTGCCCTGTTTACACTCAACTCAGACCCGCTCGACAGCCAGTGCCAGCCCCTGACCCACGCCAATGCACATGGTGGCCAATCCCAGCGTACCGCCGGTTTTTTCCAAGGCATGAATGGTGGTCAATACCAGACGCGCCCCGCTCATGCCCAGTGGATGGCCCAAGGCAATGGCTCCACCGTTAGGGTTGACCTTGGCGCTGTCATCCGGCAGACCTAAGTCTCGCGTTACGGCCAAGCCCTGCGCGGCAAAGGCTTCATTGAGTTCGATGACGTCAAAGTCACTGACGGCACGCCCTAAACGCTCGCAGAGTTTACGCACCGCAGGCACCGGGCCGTAGCCCATAATGCGCGGCGCTACACCGGCACTGGCCATGCCCAACACCTTGGCACGCGCTGTCAAACCGTATTTCTTCACCGCTTCAGCACTGGCCAGAATCAGCGCTGCAGCACCGTCATTGACCCCGGAGGCATTGCCTGCGGTGACGGTTTTATTCGGGCCATTCACCGGTTTGAGTTTGGCCAAGGCTTCTGCGGTGGTGTCTGGACGCAGGTGCTCATCTTTGTCGATCAGCAGATCGCCTTTTTTACCCTTGATCAGCACCGGGATGATTTCTTCCGCGAAGAAGCCCGCCGCCTGTGCCGCCGCTGCGCGCTGCTGGCTACGCAGGGCAAAGGCATCCTGATCCGCGCGATTGATGCCAAAGTCATCTGCCACGTTGTCGGCGGTTTCTGGCATGGCATCCACGCCGTACTGTTGCTTCATCAGGGGGTTGATGAAACGCCAGCCGATGGTGGTGTCTTCGATTTTCTGAGTGCGCGCATAAGCGGAATCAGCTTTCCCCATAACGAAGGGCGCACGGGACATAGATTCCACGCCACCGGCAATCGCCAACTCGATTTCACCGCTGGCAATCGCCCGAAATGCCGTGCCTACCGCATCCATGCCTGAGGCACAGAGTCGGTTCAGGGTAACACCGGGAACGCTGTCCGGCAGACCCGCCAACAGCAGCGCCATGCGTGCCACATTGCGGTTGTCTTCGCCTGCTTGGTTGGCACAACCCATGAACACTTCGTCAAGGGCTGACCAGTCAACACCGGGGTTGCGCTCCATCAGGGCTTTGATGGGCAGCGCGGCCAGATCATCCGGGCGCACGCTGGCTAAACCACCGCCAAAGCGTCCGATGGGGGTACGCACGGCGTCACAGATGAATACTTCGCGACTCATTCGTCACTCCCTTTCTGCCCATGGGCAGCAGCAGTGCGCGCTTCCAAATCACGCAGGGCGGCCAGCTCAGTAGCGGTGGGCGCGGCAGTGACTGCAAGGCTATCGGCAAAGCGAATCGCCCAGCCAGTATTTTCAACCACTTGCTCAGGAGTAACACCGGGATGCAGCGCCGTAACGATGAACTCATTACTACCGGGTTCGGGCTGCATGGTGCACAGGTCGGTGATGATGGCCACCGGGCCTTTACCGGGCAAACCCAAACGCTGACGATGGTCGCCGCCCTCACCGTGGCCTACTGAGGTGATAAAGGCCAGTTTATCAACAAAGGTTCGGTGCGATTGCTTGAGGATAATCAGCACCTCTTTGGCAGAACCGGCGATTTCCGGCGCGCCACCAGCACCGGGTAGGCGCACTTTAGGCTTGTGGTAATCACCAATTACCGTGGTGTTGATGTTGCCGAATTTATCGACCTGTGCTGCACCGAGAAAGCCCACATCAATACGGCCACCTTGCAGCCAGTAACGGAAGATTTCAGCGGTGGGCACCACCGTATCAGCGGTTTCCGCCAGTTCACCGTCACCTATGGACAAAGGCAGCACGCTAGGCTTGGCTCCAATGGGGCCTGATTCATAAATCAACACGACTTCGGGCGCGTGGGTTAAGCGAGCCAAGTTGGCAGCTTTGGAGGGCAAGCCGATGCCGACAAAGCAGACGTTACCATTGCCCAAACGGCGGGCGGCGGCCACGGTCATCATTTCATTGGTTGTGAACTCAGTCATCACTTGGCCTCCTGATCCAGTTTCGCCTTGAATGCCGCAAAATCTTCAGTGCCACGGATGTAGCTATCAATCCATGCTGTAAAGGTGTCACGGTCACGGGCGATGGCATCCCAGGCTTGATAGAAGCGGTTATCCCGCTCCGAGTAGCCATGCGCATAAGAAGGGTGCGAGCCGCCCGGCACTAAGCAGACTGCTGCTAATGCCCAAGTCGGCAGTACGCAAGCGTTCATCGGAGCCTTGAGGTCATCGACGATTTCTTCGACGGTGACAATGCAGTGTTTGGCAGCTAAAGCCGCTTCTTTCTGCACACCGAGGATGCCTTGAATCAGCACATTGCCTTTGCGGTCGGCTTTCTGAGCGTGAATCACCGTAACGTCTGGACGTACGGCAGGTACTGCTGCTAGCACTTCGCCGGTAAAGGGGCAGGTGACGCTTTTAATCACCGGGTTAACCTTGGGTAGATCAGAACCGGCATAGGCACGCAGCACGGCAAAGGGCAGCCCTGAAGCGCCAGCTACATAGGCGTTGGCCAGATCTGCATGGCTGTGCTCTTCGATTTCCAAGGGTTGCGGCCAATCTTTTTCCACTGCATCACGTAGGCGATGCAGCGAGCCTACACCGGGGTTCCCGCCCCAAGAGAAGATCAGTTTTTTAGCGCAACCGGAGCCGATCAGTTGGTCATAGACCAGATCGGGCGTCATGCGTACCAGTGTTAAGTCTTTTTTCCCTTGGCGAATGATTTCGTGGGCAGCTGCGGTGGGAATCAGATGAGTGAAGCCTTCCAGTGCAACAGTGTCGCCATTCTGGACAAAGCGTTCGATCGCTTCGCGGAGAGTCAGGAGTTCAGCCATTGGTCGATCTCGTGTGGTTGATCCGGAACGATCCGGGTTGTCCAGAACAGTATGCGGCGTAGGCATAGCAAACAATCCGATAATCGCTTATATGTTCGATTATCGAACTAATCTTGTGTGTTCACCTTGGCGAGATCGTCACAGTGGGTGTTTTTAAGAGGATGTTTTTCTAGGAAGGCAGTGTGTTGTGTTTGCTTGATGATGCCGGCGTTTAGCGTTTAGCGGCATTTGCAACTACGCATGCTTAACAGGCTGACACCTTTAGCTCTAGTTTAAATATAGTTTAAAAACAGTTTAAGCCGATTTTTGTGCTCTGTAGCCTTAGTGCTGCAAGGGTTCCAGAAAACGCTTTGCTCAGCTATGCCAATTTTTTGCTCAGCTATGCCAATTTTTTGCTCAGCTATGCCAATTTGTCAGGCGAAAAATGCTCAGCTATGCCAATGCCTGTGGATAACTCTGTGGATCGCCACCAGCGCACTTTGGTGACTTTGCTATTGGGAGAATCAGTATATATTTCAGGTTTTTCGATCAACCCACTTTTCTCTAGTTCGTTTAAGGCCCTGTGAAGCCCTTTGGATGGCTTTAAAAATGAGGCTATGGTTCGGTACTGGCTTGGCTTAAAAAGTGTTTCTATGGATACCTGGTGCCATCCTAGAGGTTGTTCGAGGGCATAGTTACGCAGCCAGCGGCCAAAATCGCTGGGCCGCCACCAACGCACCATTTTGAGAGGACGGCCTGTAGGGTCTTTGCTGGTGTAGAACTCAAACTCATTGATGATGCCTGCTGCCTCGAGTTCTTCTAGGGCTCTTTGCAGGCCCCGCCCAGCGGCTATGAAGTTGCGCAGTTCGCCTCCACCGCTCCAGATGCGCAGGTTTTCGACGGCTACGCAGTGCCAATCTCCTGCGCGATGCCCGGAGGCGTAGTTTTGTAGCCATTTGGCAAGAGGCGCTTTGAGTTCCAAACGGGCTTGGAAATCAATGTGTGCTAATTCATGGCGTCCAAAGAATTGAACGATCTCGGGGTCCAGTGCTAACCAGAACTCTTGGTTGCGTGTCCAGCTCAGTTCCTTGATGAGTCGGAACATCTTGCCGTCGCCTTCAGCATTTTCAATGAACAGGGTGGCAGAGGCTAAACGCTGTAGAGAGTCTTTTAGCCACTTGTAGCCTGTTGTACCTGCTGAACGACCAATGGCTTGTAAAAATTGACTGCGCACAAAGTGGATGGGTTCACCTGCATTTCGCCCTTGAGCGAGCCGTAGGGTATGCAGGAATACATCGTTGTCAGCCATGTCAAGCTGTTCGCCAGTGTAGATAATCGTTAGATCATTTCGGCTGGCCAGCTTGGTTTTGACATAGTTTTTGCGGTGTCCAGCGCTGATGGACATAAACAGTGAACTTCGCGTCCATTTATGCGGAATAGCTGATTTTTCGCCGGGAAATAACGGTAATTGAAGCAGAATTTCTGGTGGTGAGATGTCTGTTGTCTGCTCTATTTGGAGGGCCTGTACCAATTGTTGTTGTTTGCTTTTTTGTCTTCGGGCTTTTTCAGCTAATGCGGCGGCCCGTGCCACTGCTCCCCCTCGCTGTGCTGGAATGTCTTTACTCATGTGAAGCCTTAGTGGTTATGGGAGAAGAGGCTGACCTGTGATGTATTAGTCATCCTGCGATTCAAAATCCACGCCGCCGGATGCTAGTAGTTTTAGTCCTGCAACGATAAAAGCGGCCTCAATGGCATCGAGTGTTACCCGCCGAGGGGCACTTTTTCCGGATTCGAAATCGCTGATGGCACGTTTTGAGGCACGGCTTGCATGGGACAGGTCGTCTTGCGTCCAGCCGAGTAGGATTCTCGCGGCGGCGCACTGTTTGGGCTTGATGCTGACTTCTTCGCTCATAGGGTCTTTAGATGTTATTTAGTAGCGTAATCGCACTTAATGTGCGGCTATTCTCTCAGCTATGCCAATTTGAGGTCAAGTCATCAATATGGCAGGTGAATTTAGCGTTTAAGAAGCGTAAGCGCATTTAAAGCGCGTATTTTGAGGGGGTTTCGGGCAAATAAATGCTCAGCTATGCCAAATATTGGTCGGTTTCCATACCGGTATGGCACAGCAGTAAGGAGGGCTAAAGGAGGGCTAATAGAAAACCCCGGAGACTAGAGCCAGCTCTCCGGGGTTCCTGATGAGTACCACCAACACTGTCGGGTGCTACGGGCCCGACAGGGCTGTCTTACACCTGATTAGAAGTCAAAGAATACGGTTTCTTTGTCGCCTTGCAGGTAGATATCAAAGCGGTAGGCGGGCTTGCCGTCTACTTCGCAACGACGCGCAATCAGCGTATCGCGGCGATTGGTCCACTCGATCAGATTCAGCACCGGATCTTTAGCATTGGCTTCGGCTTCATCTTCGAAGTAAATGCGTGTGTGCAGGTGGATGTTGATACCACGAGCAAACAGAGAAACGTTGATGTGCGGCGCTTGGGCTTTGCCCTTAGCATCACTTACCACACCGGGCTTCACGGTTTTGATTGTCCATTGGCCGGCATCAAAGGTGGTCGCGGTGCGGCCATAGCCATTGAAGGGCTTAGCCAGATCGTAGGCGGTGTCGTAAACGCCTTCGTGGTTGGCCTGCCAGACTTCCAAGTAGGAGTCGCGCACCATGTGACCGCTGCCGTCATAGACGTTGCCGACGATCAGAATGTGCTTACCGGGGGCAGCAGGCTTAGCCAGCTCGTTCCAGATTTCTTGTTCGCGGGTTGGGTTACCCGCCGCCGCACCGGCAAGACCGATGTGAACATAGGGGCCAGCGGTCTGGGACGGGCTTTCAGGCAAAAGTTCAACAGGCATGTGAAATCTCCTTTTTTATTATCGGCTTATCAGCGATTTTCGAAGTGGGTCGGACGCTGGCCACGCAGTACCAGATTGAAGCGATAGGCCAAGCAATCCATGGGATTGGCGTTGCCCATATCCAGCTTAGCAATCAGCGTTTGCACGGCATCTGGATTGGCAATGGTCTTCACAATCGGGCACAGGGGAATCAGCGGATCTCCTTCAAAGTACAGCTGGGTGATCAATTTGGTCGAAATTGCCGGGCCGCTGATGGAGAAGTGAATGTGCGATGGACGCCATTCGTTCGGTGTGTTGCGCCATGGGTAAGGGCCGGGCTTAACAGTGCGAAACATGTAGTTGCCTTCGCTGTCAGTCAGCGCGCGACCTACGCCACCGAAGTTGGGGTCAAGCGGGGCGACATAGTTGTCGTTTTTGTGGCGATAACGGCCACCGGCGTTGGCTTGCCACATCTCAACCAGCGTATGTGGAATGGGCTTGCCGTACTGATCCATGACTTTGCCGGAGATGATGATGCGCTCGCCCACTGGCAGGCCGCCGTGGTTGAAGTTCAGCAGCAGATCGTTGTCATACTGTCCGAATTTCAGGTGACGGAAGTCAGGGCCTGTGGTTTCGGAGATGGACTGCGGGATCATAATCAGTGCTTGACGCGGGGAGCGTGCGACTGAAGTTTTATAATCGGGCGTCAAGGCTTTTGGGTGCCAGTTTCGATCACGGGCAACAAACCGGCTAGTGTCCAGTGTGGACATAATGGAGGCTCCTTTTATTGGATTTGGTAGTGAGCTTGCGTCAGCAGGCAGGACAAAGTGTCACCGAAAGCCTTGGTCGTGAAAATTGAAAAGATCGCTTCTATCTATAACCAAATGGTTATAGATCACCGCTCCGATAAGGCGCAGCCGCTTCACGTAGCGCCTCGCAGCACCACTGTGCGGCCAGTGATAAGGGCATGGCGGGATTGCTACAGATACCCACAGAGCCGCCGGGTTCTTTTAGGCCTAGGTCAAGCTCGGCCAATTCGCCCTTGAGCAGGTCTTGACGCACTGCATCCCGAGGCGCAATCCACACCGCGTTGCTGTTCAGCACATAGGAACGGCACAGTGCTACGGACAGGGTTTCTAGGCGGCGCTTAGGCAAGCTGAGGCCAAGTTGGACAAACAGGCTGTCGGCATGTCGCCGAATGGTGGTGTCCGGCAGCGGGAGAATCACCGGGTAGTCGTCTAAGGCATGCAAACTCCCCGACAGCAGCTCATGGGAGGCATTGACGATAATCGCCATGGAATCGCTGTACAGGTGTTCAAAGGTCAAGCCTTCCACCTGTGGATTGTCACTCACTCGGCCTACTACAAGGTCTAAATCGCCTAGGCGCAGTAAGCTGAGCAAATGCTTACCCGGCCCGGTGATGGCCTGTACAGCCAGTGAAGCATGCTGTGCGTGTAGACGCCGCAGGGTATCCGGCAGCAGGGAGCTTTCCACAGTGGACAGCACGCCAATGCGTATCAGGCCGGACTCATGCTCACCTTCACGCAGGCTGCGCACGCCCTCGCGCAACGACTGCACACAAGGCCCGACATAGCGCAGAAAGGCCCGCCCCGCTTCAGTCAGGGTCACGCCGCTTTTACTGCGATCAAACAGGCTGGCGTTGAGGATGTCTTCCAGTTCTTTGAGGGATTTTGAGATGGCCGGTTGCGTCACCATTAGCACGCTAGCCGCGCGCACTAAACTGCCTTGTCGTGACACTTCCAAAAAGCACAGCAGATGACGGAATTTGATGCGGTTATCGATATTCAAGGCAGACCTACAGAGTGTTTGGCGAGGAGAGATCCGGAAACACTACTGCAGTTGTCTATCTATAACCAAAAGTTACACGAGAGCCATCAGGTAATGTCTCCCCTCAGGGCGATGGGCCGCCGTTTCTTGAGGCAGAAACGGCGGTTTTTGGCTAGGTTTGAGCTATTAGCTATTCATGCTGTGAAAGTGAGCCAGCATGCGGTCGGCATTGGCCGTAACACCGCTAAACAGCTCGAAGGCTTTCACTGCTTGGAAGACCGCCATGTTGCTGCCATCCAAGGTCCGGCAGCCGATTTTGCGGGCTTCTTTAAGCAGCTCGGTTTCCAGTGGGAAGTAGATGATTTCCGCCACCCAGAGCGCAGGACGCAGCAATTCCACCGGCAAGGGGGTGCCGGGAAGTTTGGCCATGCCCACCGGCGTGGTGTTCACCAGCCCGTCGGCAGCGGCTAGGGCGGCGGGTAAATCCAAGCCCACTAGGGCACGGCCTGGGCCAAAATGCGCGTTCAGGTTGTCCACTAGGCCGCGCGCTCGCTCGGGGTCAACCTCAAATAGGGTGAGCTGGCCAACACCTTCCAGCAGCAGAGCATGAGCGACCGCTGCGCCTGCCCCGCCTGCGCCCATCTGTACGACCTTAGCGCGCGCTGCATCAGACAGGCCACGGCGGAAACCCTCGGCAAAGCCCAAGCAATCGGTGTTGTGGCCGATGCGTTTGCCATCTTTAAAAATCACTGTGTTGACTGCGCCGATGCCTTTGGCTTCTTCGGATAGCTCATCGAGCAGCGGAATCACCGCTTGCTTACAGGGAAAGGTGATATTCAGCCCCGTAAAGCCAGATTGCTGAGCGCCTCTGACCAGATCAGGCAGTGCATCGGGTTTTAGGCCCAGTGCGTCGATGTCGATCAGCCGATAGAGATAGCGCATCTGCTGGGCATCGCCTTCGCGCTCGTGCATGGCCGGGGTACGCGAGCCTTGAATGCCGGTTCCAATCAAACCAGCTAAGATAGAGGGCGTATTGTTGTTATTAGACATGGCAATCAAACCTTCAATAGATGGGCAAAGTGTGTCAGTCCAAGGCGGTAGCCGTTAGAACCAAAGCCTGCGAGTACACCCACCGCGATGGGGGTAACGAAGGAGTGATGACGAAATTCTTCACGCTTATGCACGTTGGACAGGTGCACTTCGATCACCGGACATTCGCTGGCTACCAAGGCATCGCGGATCGCCACTGAGGTGTGTGTCCAAGCGCCCGGATTGATCAGGATGCCGTCGTAGCGACCTCTGGCTTCGTGAATCCAGCCGATCAACTCACCTTCGTAATTGGTTTGGCGAAAATCGATCTCAAGCTGTAAGGCGTCGGCGGTGTTTTTGCAAAGTGCGGCAATATCGGCAAGGGTTTCAGAGCCATAGGTGGCCGGTTCGCGTGTGCCCAACATGTTCAAGTTAGGCCCATTTAGCACGAGGATGCTTGTAGTCATTGTGATCCCTCGAGGGTTGCATTGAATGTACTATCTAGTTAATACATGATTGATGAGCAAGAGTCTAGAGGCTCAAGTAGAGGACAAAGGGGCTATTTCTGTTCTAAATAGAGGGCTCTTTCTGAGTCACACCCTGATAAATGGGAGATTTCCTTGAGCACAATCCCGGCGACAACCCCTGTAGTGCCATCATCGCGGGCCTTGGCATTGCTGGTGGCCAGTGCGTTTTTTATGGAAAACCTAGATGCCACGGTGATCGTTACGGCCTTGCCACAGATGGCTCAGACCTTTGGTGTGGCGGCGGTGGATGTGAATATCGGCATCACGGCCTATGTACTGGCGGTGGCGGTATTTATTCCGGCCAGTGGTTGGATGGCTGATCGCTTTGGGCATCGGCAGGTGTTTATGGCCGCCTTGGCGTTGTTCAGTCTGTCCTCGCTGCTTTGCGCGCTGTCCAGCAACCTTTGGCAATTTACTGGGATGCGGGTGTTGCAAGGCATGGCCGGGGCCATGATGGTGCCGGTGGGGCGCTTGGCTGTCCTCAATAACACGTCTAAGGAGGATTTGCTCAAGGCCATTGCCTACCTGACTTGGCCGGGATTGACTGCTCCGGTACTAGGCCCGCCCCTTGGGGGGTTTTTGACCACCTATGCTTCTTGGCATTGGATTTTTCTGCTCAATCTGCCTCTGGGTGTCGTGGCCTTTGTAATGGCGCGCCGTTTAATCCCCCTGACTGATAAGCCTGTGCAAGCAAGTGCCTTTGATTGGCAGGGTTTCTTGCTCTGTGCGCTGAGCTGCTTGGGGCTGCTCTATGGTCTGGAGCGATTAGGCCAAGACGCCAGCCAATGGGTGGTGCCTTTAGCGCTGCTGCTCAGTAGTGGCCTACTGCTGTGGGGATTCTGCCGTCATGTGGCGCAGCACCCCTCACCCTTGCTGCGTTTCGATAGCCTAGGGGTGATGACGTATCGGGTGACCATTGGCGGCGGTTCAGCCTTTCGGGCCATCGTCAGCGCGATACCTTTTTTGCTGCCGCTGATGTTCCAGTTGGGCTTTGGCTACGACGCCTTCACTGCAGGCTTGCTGGTTCTGACGCTGTTTGCAGGCAACATCGGTATGAAGCCGCTGACGGGCCGGGTGCTGCAGCGTTTTGGCTTTCGTCAGTCCTTGTTGCTGAGTGGATGGGTGTTGGCCGCCAGCCTGTTTGCTTGTGCGGGGCTCAGTTCTGAGACCTCGTTGTTTATCGTCCTGCCGCTGTTGCTGCTCTCTGGCATGGCGCGCTCCATGAGCTTCACCGCTTACGCCAGTATGGCTTTTGCCGATGTCGCCAAAGACAACATGACCGGGGCCAATACCCTGTTCAGCATGTCGCAACAGTTGGCCTTTGGGTTGGGCGTAGCAGTGGCGGCGGTGTTCCTGCGCTTGGCTGAAGGCGTTATTGACACTAGCACTCAGCCCCTTGGCGCATTCCAGTTCGCTTGGATCATGCTTGGACTGCTGGCCCTGCTATCGCTGCTGGATATCTTGCGCCTGCCTGCTGATGCCGGAGCTGCCGTCAGCCGACATCGCACCTATCAGGTTGATCGATAATCGAACGCTATCCCCTTTGGGCTGCTTTGCACTTTGTTACATAACCCATGGGTTATGGAAAGATGGTTCCTAGGGGAAACAATCTATGGCCTGAGGCAGGCTTCCTAACAGGAAGCGCCGTTGCCGCGGGGCCATTCCTTCACTTATAGGCAGGACACAATCCGTGCAGCTTTTTCCAAATTCTGCTTCAGGGCTTACCGCCAATATCCGGCAGTCGCTGAGCGACCGGGGTATTCAGGCGGATCAAGCGCAACAGGCAGCCATCGAGCTGCTAGGTCGTTGGTGTGAGCGTTGGCAGCGTAATCAAGGTCGCTGGCTGGGCGGTGCTCCAGCGGGGGTTTATCTGTGGGGCGGGGTGGGGCGAGGTAAAAGTTTGATTATGGATGCCTTCCACCAGCAAATGCCAGAAGCTCAGCGGCGGAGGGTACATTTTCACGCCTTTCTGGAAGAGGTGCAAAGTCGCCTGCGTGCGGCTACGGGTCAGCCTGATCCACTGATGCAAGTGGCCGAGCAGCTTGCCGAACAGACACGCCTTCTGTGCTTTGATGAATTCCATGTACATGACATTGGCGACGCCATCCTACTAGGCCGCTTGCTAAACCGCTTGGTTGAGCTAAAGGTCGGCTTGGTGATGACCTCCAACTATCCGCCGGAGGCACTCTGCCCCAACCCACTGTACAAAGAGCGTTTTGCCCCGGCTATTCGCCTGATTGAGCAGCGCTTTCAGGTGCTCAACCTCGATGGCGGGGTGGACTATCGCCAGCAGCTTGGCAGCACCTCTTGGGGGCATTACCACTTCCCTTGGGTGGGCGGCGAGCAATGGTTGTTTGAGCGCTTGGCCTTTACTCCGGCTGTTCAGCGCGAGGGGCAAACTGAAGTCAATCATCGCCTGCTGCCTTGGCGTGCCCGTGAGGGCGAACGGCTGTGGCTGAATTTTGATGCCCTATGCCGTCAGCCGCGTTCCAGTGCGGACTTTCTCTGGCTGTGTCGGCAGTTTAGCCAGATCGCCCTGAGTGACATCCCGCGTTTAGAGGGCACCCCTTTGGACGTCCAGCAGCGCTTTTTAAACTTCGTGGATATCGCCTACGACAGTGGTACCGAAGTGTTTTTGGTCTGTGAAACAGACCTAGAGGCGCTGATCGGTGACAAGGCCCCAGTGGATTTTTCACGCACCCGCAGTCGTCTAGCCCAGCTTTGTCTGGCGACTTCAGCACCCACCTTATCCAGTCGGATAGAGATTTCGCCATGTTAGCCGTCATGACCATTACCGCTCCGATCTTTGTGCTATTAGGCGTAGGCTTTCTCGCCTCTAAGCGCGCGCTGTTAAGCCGTCAACAGGTGCAGGGCTTGGGGCATTTTGTCATCACCTTTGCCTTGCCTGCGCTGATTTTAAAAGCCTTATTAGACAAGCCATTACAGGAGATTTTTGACCTAAATTACCTGCTGGCTTATGGCTTAGCCTCGCTAGGGGCTTTCTGGTTGATTTTTCTGTACGCGCGCTTTGTACGGCGTGACAGCCTAGCTGGTAGCACCCTGAGCGGCTTGGGCTCCTCAATGTCCAACAGCGGATTTATCGGTTATCCCATCGTGGTCATGGCCATAGGGCCAAGCGCGGCCTTGGGGCTGGCGCTCTGTATGCTGGTGGAGAATCTGCTGATGCTGCCCATGGCCTTGGCGATGGCTGAAATGGGCGAACAGAATGCAGGCCAAAAAAGCCTTGTACGCCTGCTGCGCGATATTTTTTACGGGCTGCTGAAAAAGCCCCTGATCATTGCCATGTTACTGGGGGCGGCACTGTCATTATTGGGCGTACGTCCTCCAGCCTTCATCATGAAAGCCGTTGATATGCTGGCCAGCGCTTCTGCACCCATGGCGATTTTCGTGATCGGGGCCAGCTTACAGGGCTTTCAAGGGCGTCAGTTATTGCCGGATATTCTGCCGGTGACAGCGGGCAAGTTGCTGCTACACCCAGTATTACTGCTGCTGTGTTTTGCCTTCCTGCCGGTTGATCCCTTGCTCAAGGTGGCAGGTGTGCTGTTTGCCTGTGCGCCGATGCTGAGTATTTTCCCTATTGTCGGCCAGCGCTTCGGTCTGGAAGCGCGCTGCGCCGCGACCTTGGTGGCCACGACTGTCTGTTCTTTTGTGACCATCAGTTTTTTTGTGTGGGTGCTGGTGTGATCTAGTTGGGATCTAGCGCTGAGATGAGGCAGAATGGTGTTTTCCGATAATCGACACATAGTTCGATAATCGACCAAATAGACCTGCTCAAGGGCCTGCCTCATGAATGATGAATTGCGTTCCATCCCTACCGCCGTTGCTCCGCCCATCATTGCTTCGCCTGCCAAGCGCATCGAAGCCTTCACCGGCGACCCGAATTTCATGACCTCGCTGGCCAGAGGGCTGGCGGTGGTGCATGCCTTTCAGGAACGTAAACGCCAACTGACCATTGCGCAGATCAGCCATCGCACCGAGATTCCGCGCGCGGCGGTGCGGCGCTGTCTGCACACCCTGATCAAACTCGGTTACGCCTGTACCGATGGCCGCACCTATTCACTGCTGCCCAAGGTGCTGACCCTAGGCCATGCTTACCTGTCGTCTACGCCGCTGGCCGTCACCGCTCAGCCGATTCTGGATCGCCTGAGTGAGCAACTGCACGAGGCGTTCTCCATGGCCACCTTGGAAGGCGAGGAAGTCTTGTATATCGCCCGCTCTGCAACGCCACAGCGGCTGATTTCAGTGGATTTGAGCGTAGGCAGTCGGCTACCCGCTTATTGCACCTCCATGGGCCGTATTTTGATGGCTGCCATGGACGATGCCGCGCTAGATGACTATCTGGAACATGCTGATCTGCAAATTAAAACCAGCCGAACCCTACATTCGGTGGAAGCGCTGCGCCAGAGTATTGAGGATGTTCGCCGTCAAGGTTGGGTGATCGTCGATCAGGAGCTGGAAATCGGCCTGCGCTCGCTGGCGGTGCCGGTACGCGATTCCTCTGGGCAGGTGTTGGCGGCTTTAAACGTGGGTACTCATGCCGGTCGGGTCAGTCGTCAGGAGCTGGAAACCCGCTTTTTACCGGCGCTGCTGGTAGCCAGCCGGGAGTTGAGCGCGCAACTGTATTCCTGAGTAACTCCGTTCGGTAGCCGCCCGCTCTGGCGGTTGCCGAATTGAATCATTAGGCGTGCAGCCTGAAAGTCATGGTGCTGGGTAAAACGCCGCAGGCCTGTGCGATGTTTTGGGGTGTATAATCCCCTTGTCAGGCCATAGCTCTTCTGTAGACCTCGGCTTAGGCAAGCAAAGCCCGGTTGGCACGGAAGATTATCCACTAGATCTGCTTGGTAGGTTATATACCAAGTGGGGTCTAATAGTAGTTAGACCCCCACATTATTCTGATATCCTTAGCTTGTTGTTTTTTGGAGTTATTGTTATGTCCGCCACTGTCGAAGCCATTGAAACGCTGATTCAAAAACTTCCAGCATCCGACCTCGCCGAATTCCGACGCTGGTTCACGGAGTTCGATTCCTCCAAATGGGATGTCCAAATCGAGGATGATGCAGCTTTCGGGAAACTGGACGCTCTTGCCAACGAAGCATTGGCCGAATATCGCGGCGGCAAGGTTCGCGAACTTTGAGGCATTTTGCATCCTCAAGGTTCTGGGCTTGCTTTGAATCCTTGCCCTTGGAAATTCGGCAGCTTGCCTTACGTAACTATGCATTGCTGAAACAAAACCCTTCACATCCATCTCTTCAATTTAAGCCAATTTGTTCCGGCAAGTTTCGCAGCGTTCGAGTTGGGCTTTATTACCGGGCTTTGGGTATCCCCGTTGAGGATGGTATTCAGTGGTTCTGGATTGGCAGTCATGCTGACTATGATCGGCTTATTGGCTAACTCATCATTTAACTCGGACGCTCCGCTTACACGGCGTGCCGGTTAATTCAAACGTTATTTTTTAGTGTCAGAACAGTGGTATAAATAGGTAGCTCGTAACCCGTAGGGTGGATTCGCCGGTAGGCAATCCACCACCTACATTGGTGTTTTGCTATCGCGAAAACACCCTACAGGTTACGTATTATGTTTCAGTAGCTTGGGATGCGGCGAGCCTTACAGGGGGTACAACAAAAAGCCCCGCACAGGGCGAGGCTTCATCTCAGATTAACGATCGTGCAGCTCCTACAACTCAAGTATGAACCTCACGGCCTAGCACCTCAACAACCCATTGGTTCAGACTTTTACCGGATGCCGCCGCCGCCACAGCCATATCGGCATGCAGCTCAGGCGGAACTCGCACATTGAACTTCCCAGAGAATGCCTTAACCGGCTCTACGCCATCCTCAGCGCACATCTCTAGGAAGACCTTGAGCGATATTGCCCCCTCTCGCTTTAAGCCCTCAATGTCAGCGGCGTAGAAATCGGCCCCACCGTTTAAGCCAACGAACTCGCCCCGAAACAGTTCAATTTCCGGGTCAAACTGGATCACGGCTTTGTAGCCATCAATCAGCATCGTATTTTTCACGGCTTCACCCCGTTTGCGTTCAACCATTCACGAATGGCCGCCACCGCACCTTTATCCGTACAGGGCGATGGATGCGGCCTGTGAAACACCCGGCGGTCATTAAATAACCGCACCCCGATCCGCGAACCTTCGCGCTCAGTGATTTCAGCGCCCAGCCCGACAAATAGCGCCTCGATGTCCCGCCATGGGATACTTCCGTTGACGGGGCGGGCAAAGATCAGCTCAAGGGTCTTTTGGTGTTTTTTCTTCATGGCTGAATGGTACTGAATACTAGTACTGTACTCAAGCGCGGTGCTGAACCCAAATCGGCTGGCTAGGGTCGCCTGCTGCTGCCAAATTCAAGCGCCCGTCAAAGGTGTTGCGCCGCCGAGTAGGTGCAGCCAAACTTGTTCTTGAGGGCTGACCAGCACTTGATTGCAGCTCCGGCGCGCAATCCTTCCAGACGGGCCTTCACCAAGCCTTGAATGGCTTCCTGTTGGTAAGTGGTGAGGCCATCGGGCAGGGCTTTGGGAGTCTTGGGCTTGCTGCGAGGGTTGGTGGCCTCGCCCTGTTGCCAATAGGTGGCCAGCACATCGAAGCATTCACGCCAAGCTGGTGGGCGGAACCGTGTGAGTTGGCCTACCGGCTCCAAGAAAACCGGCCACTCTTGCGAGTGCCAACACGGAACCACCCATAATGATGGCGATGCCATGCCGCAGGCATAAAAAAACCGCTGTTAAGCGGTGGTTATGCCCACCTTGGAGTTACAGGACGCCAATTCCGTGCTGCTGGATTTACAGCGGCAGCGGCACTATTACGCAACACCCGTGCTTTATCAATTTCCGAGGCTTTGATAGCATGCAACGCTTATTATTTATTTGCTTGGTTTTTAGTTATGTCAATTAATACAATTTTACTTATTGCAGTGTTATGCATGCTAGGCATGAACTTTATTGCGATAGTTATATACAAACCAAATCGATTAATTAGATTCGTTAAAGATATTAATATTTTAGATATATTTGTTTTTCTTATAACTTTATTTGTTATTTTATTTGTTCCTGCTGCTTGTATTTTTATATATAGCTCAGCTAATAGTATCTGGAGCCTTTTTAGCTTTGATTTTAACTCAATTAGCCTGAATTTTTCCGATTGGATTTCACCTAAGTTACCTACAGATCCTCCAGTAGAAGGGGAGTCTAGTGTTAGCTCTGGTGATTATGGGCCATTTGGAGATTTTATAGGTGGAGTTCTAAACCCAATACTCACATTTATAACAGTTGCTTTGTTGGTTTTAACAATGTGGATGCAGCGTAAAGAGCTATCCTTAACCCGTGATGAGTTAAAAAGGTCAGCTGAGGAGCAGGCAAGGTCTGCTAAGGCTGCTAATAGCCAAGTGGCATATAGTTTCATATTTAGCATAATGTCTTTGGCTGATAATAAGCTTGATAGAATCAGGTATAGGCATGCATCAGGACTACAAGCGTTTAATGAGTTTGTTAGGTTAGATGCATTTAAAAGCTCTATTTCTAGAAAAGACTCTAATCATTATTATAGAGACCTAAAGTATGGGGAGGAAACATTTTCTTCTTATTATGGATTGGTATATAATCTTTCGTTTGCTATAGATTCTTATGATGAAAGTGTTTTGGATTCAATTAATAAAAAATTTTATTTCAATCTAATAAGATCAAAGCTTTCAAGTGCAGAAATGACTTTACTTATCCTGCACGCCCTTGAAAAGGTTAGTGATGATGGAGAGTTTAAACTATTACTTATAAAGTATGAAATGTTTAAGTTTATCGGTCTTCAAGGTAGAGAGAGTTGCGCTTTCAACTTCTCTGGCAATGTTTGTATAGAATTTAACTTGCTATATGAATATTTGGTTGTGAGTGACGATGGAAGTGAATGTGTAGCAAGTGCTTTTGGTAAAAACTCAAAGTTAACCTTGGCTATAGTTGATGCTATTAAAGCTAATAAAGCTGCTTTGGATCGTTGTCTAAGTTATCCCCATAAGGATATGTACTGCATTCCGCTTAAGGAAAGTGATTATCTTGCTAAAATAAGAAGTTAAGTCTGTTTTTGAACACAAGTATAGCTGTCAATGCTCATCCCTAAAGCATTGAGCCAGTAATGGCTCGTGTTTGCCTGCGGATTCCAAGCCTGAAATGGCGCTTTTGGCTGGTCTCTATGCTGGATCGTTTAAACAGAAAGCCGCACCTCTGGACGCAACCCCGCACGACTGGCTAAGGTCAGCAGCATATCCAAACTAAAGTCTTCCACCTTATGCTGAAACAAGCGAGATACACGGGGCTGAGTGATACCCAATTGGCGTGCCGCTTCAGCCTGTGTCCAGCCCCGTGCCTTGAGGTGCTGCTGCATGCGGATCATCACTTCAGCGCGGAGTTTCATCACCTCCGCTTCCGCCGGATCAAAGCCTAGGTCAGCAAAGACGTTGCCGCTGCTGTCGATGATGCGGGTATCGTTCTCGTTCATGGCGTGTCTCCAATGAGCTTGTAACGCTTAGCCGCCAGTTCAATATCGGCCTTTGCGGTCTTTTGCGTTTTCTTTTGAAAAGCGTGCAGCACATAGACCGCATCAGCAAGTTTGGCAACGTAGATCACCCGAAACGCGCCGTTGGTGTCTCGGTAGCGGATTTCGTAGGCTTCGGCCCCCTACTTCCAGCAAGGTCAGGTTTTCGGTTGCCCCCATGCCGCATTTGGCTTACGAATAGCTAAGCGCCGAGGCTTAAGGCCGTTTCCTGTGGCCGTGGTTGGCTCATTGTCGCTCTGTACGGGGCTTCGTTGAGCCCGCGCGGTATGCAGCTTTTTGTAGCTGTCGATCAAGCGCAGGTGCCGGTCGAGTCCTTCCAGCTTCATGCTGGTGGGGGTCAGGCCGTAAAAACGCACGCTACCGTCCAGTGAGCCCAAGGCGGCCTCCATGCGCTCATGGCCAAACATCCGCCGGAAATTGGCCTCGTAGTGAAGCATATCCAGCTCATCGTCCAACGCCACTTCCAATACGACATTCAGGGCCTGATAGAAGAGGCCGCGCTCGGCGGTGTTGTCGTTGTACTGGAGGAGCATTTCTACAAAGTCCTTCGCGTCCTCAAAACGCTTGAGAGCAAGGCAGATCAGCAGCTTCAGTTCAAGAATGGTCAGTTTGCCCCATACCGTGTTCTCGTCAAATTCGATGCCAATCAGGGTGGCGATGTCGGTGTAATCGTCGGTATCACAGTCTTCTAGGCGCTCAAGCAAGGCGTTGAGCTGAGCCTCTTCTAGGCGGTGCAGGTTGAGGATGTCTTCACGAAAGGCCAGTGCCTTGTTGGTGTTATCCCAGATCAAATCCTCCACCGGATAAATCTCCGAGTAGCCGGGCACCAAGATGCGGCAAGCCGGTGCGCCCAGTTGCTCGTACAGCATCATGTAGCTTTCTTTGCCCAGCGCCTTGAGGATGCCAAACAGGGTAGCGGCCTCTTCGGCGTTGGAACATGCGCCTTGTCCGGAAAAATCCCACTCAACAAATGCAAAGTCAGCCTTAGCACTGAAGAAGCGCCAAGACACCATCCCGCTGGAGTCAATAAAGTGCTCGACAAAGTTGTTGGGTTCGGTCAGTGCATGGCTGTCAAAGGTTGGCAGCGGCAAATCGTTCAGACCTTCAAAGCTGCGACCTTGCAGCAGCTCCGTCAGGCTGCGCTCCAGTGCCACCTCAAGGCTTGGATGGGCACCAAAGGAGGCGAATACACCGCCAGTACGTGGATTCATCAGGGTAACGCACATCACCGGGAACAGGCCGCCCAAGGAGGCATCCTTCACAATCACCGGGAAGCCTTGGGCTTCTAAACCCTGAATACCGGCAAGGATACTGGGATACTTGGCTAGCACTTCTGGAGGTACATCCGGTAGGGCTAGCTCCTTTTCCAGAATTTCGCGTTTTACCGCCCGCTCAAAGATTTCGGACAGGCACTGCACTTGCGCTTCGGCCAAGGTATTGCCTGCGCTCATGCCGTTGCTCAGAAACAGGTTTTCAATCAGGTTGGACGGAAAATACACCACCTTATTATCCGATTGACGGACAAAGGGTAAGGAGCAAATGCCGCGCGCGGTATTGCCTGAGTTGGTGTCGTACAGATGAGAGCCGCGCAGCTCGCCATCCGGGTTGTAAATTTTTAAGCAGTAGGCATCCAAGATTTCTCGGGGTAAGGCATCGTGGCGGCCCGGTTTGAACCAGCGCTCCTCGGGATAGTGCACGAAGGCGGCGTTGGCAATTTCTTCGCCCCAGAACTGATCGTTATAGAAGAAGTTGCAATTCAGCCGCTCAATGAATTCACCCAGCGCCGAGGCCAAGGCACTTTCTTTAGTGGCTCCCTTGCCATTGGTGAAGCACAGCGGTGACTGGGCATCGCGAATATGCAGCGACCAGACATTGGGCACGATGTTACGCCACGACGCGATCTCAATCTTCATCCCCAAATCCGCGATAAGGCCCGACAGAGTGGCGATGGTTTGCTCCAGCGGTAAATCTTTACCCGGAATGTAGGTTGCCTGATCAGCCGTTCCATTGGGCATCAACAGCGCTTGGGCATCGGCATCTAGGCTTTCCACTTCCTCGATCACAAACTCTGGCCCGGTCTGCACCACCTTCTTTACCGTGCAACGCTCGATGGAGCGCAGGATGCCTTGGCGATCCTTCTCCGAGATATCCGCCGGTAACTCCACTTGAATCTTGAAGACCTGTTTGTAACGATCCTCTGGATCAACAATGTTGTTCTGCGACAGGCGGATATTGTCGGTGGGGATGTTTCGCGTCTCACAGTAGAGCTTTACGAAGTAGGCGGCGCACAGGGCTGACGAGGCCAAAAAGTAGTCGAAGGGGCCGGGAGCCGAACCATCGCCTTTATAGCGAATCGGCTGATCAGCGATCACAGTGAAATCGTCGAACTTGGCTTCGAGACGGAGTTTATCGAGAAAGTTGACCTTGATTTCCATGGGAGAGATACCACATCTGTTTTCAATTTGACTTAGCTACAGATAAGTCGAAGGGTTGATTGATGCGAATTAGAAATCATTTTTGCAGCGAATGCGCGAAAATATTCACCCAAAACCTAGGATTTAGATCTCAGGTTTTGGGTGGGATTTGAGCGAGTTGATCTTGCCCAGCCCCAGTGGACACCCCATTAAGCGATACACTGCACGAGGTGAACCATGGCAAGGCCAACAACTCCGATGAAGCAAACCCGTACCCGCCATTCCCAGACCTACAAAGATGAAGCACTGGCCCTTGCTGAACGCTTGGGCGTCAGCAAAGCTGCTGAGCAGCTTGGCCTGCATCCTTCCCAGATCTATGGATGGCGTAGCAAGCGTCAGAAAATCCAGAGCTGCAGCGAGCGGGAGCAGTCTCTAGTGGAGGAAAATGCCCGCCTCAAGCGCCAGTTGGCTGATCATGCCGAGGAATTGGCCATCGTAAAAAAGGCCGCTGAGGATTCAACCGATCACTGCAACACTGCTACTGAAATATTCTGCAGGCGAACGACACCCCAGTATTTTGCGGGGTCGTTGATTCAGTCTCAGTGCAACTGAATCGAGTTTGTCCTGTGAGTATCCGCCAAGGTTTGTTTTCTTGGGAAAATACTGTTTCAGCAGTCTGTTTGTGTTCTCATTGGTGCCCCGTTGCCAGGGACTGCCGGGATCGCAGAAGTAGATGTCCATGCCGGTCTCGAGACTGAGACGTTGATGCTCGGCCAATTCTGAACCACGATCCCAAGTCAGTGACAACCTCAGTGTGTCGGGCAGCGTTTTGATCTGCTGCACAAGGGCATTCACAACCGAGCGTGTATCCTTGCCTTGAACCTTGACCAGCATTGTAAAACGGGATCTCCGCTCCACGAGCGTGCCAATGTGGGTATTGGATGATCCGGCAATCAAGTCGCCCTCCCAATGACCGAGAATACTCCGATCTTCGACGGCGGTTGGCCGCTCAGCAGTTGAGGTGGCATTCTTGATGGATGACCGTAGGCGACCAAGGTTGCCGTAGCGGGACTGGCGGAAGACTCGTTTGGTTCGTAAGTGCTTCTGTAACTTCTTGTCCAATACACCTCGATACTGGATGTACAGACTGCGGTAGATGGTTTCATGGGACACCTGCATGGCCAGATCATCGACATAGGTTCGTTTCAGCCAACCTGAAATCTGCTGTGGAGACCACTCTAGTGCAAGCTTCTCTGCAATCAGGCCGCACAGACAGTTATTGCCCCCAGCTGGCAAAGCTTGGGCCGTCTGGCCTGATTCCAGGCACGATCATCTGCACCCGTAGCTCGGTAGCGCGTCCGGCCACCATTACGACTGACTTCTCGGGAGGTAGTCGAGGGCGACCGGTTGAGCTGCTTGGCGATAGAACGCAGAGATAAGCCTCTGGCCAATCCCCTCGAAATTTCCTCCCGCTCTCTAATTGTCAAAGCTAGCGCTGCACGCGAACGGGGAGCTGGTTGAATTCCACCGTGCCGGAGCAGGATACGAAATATCGATGCTGGAAACTTGCCCAATGCACGCCCTATTTCGCTCTGAAATTCGCCACGCATCCAAAGCTCATCATGCTGTGCTGCCGTGAGTCCCGATTTTCCTACTATTTTCATCCAACACCCCTTTCGATTTTGGTGGAGTCATGAGGTGTTGCGTCGATCCATTGAATCCTCAGCCGCGTACTTTGCCAGGAGCCAGAAGTGAAGTACGCCTTCATCCAAACTCAGGCCACAGAGTTCCCCGTAAAGGCACTGTGTCACGTGCTGGATGTAGCCCGCAGCGGCTACTACGCCTGGCGCTCACGCAGTCCATCGCAGCGCCTGCACTGGAGGGCTGAATTGGATCGGCAGGTGGCGCAAGCCTATGTTGCACGCAAGGGCCGCAGTGGCGCCCCCACGGCTGTGTCACGACCTTCGAGAAGTTGGCTTAACCTACAATCGCAAGACAGCAGCAGCCTCCCTACACAGGCAAGGGCTGCGGGCCAGAGCTGCTCGGAAATTCAAGGCTACGACGAATGCTCACCACAGGCTGCCGGTAGCCGAAAACCTGCTCCAGCAGGACTTTAGCGCATCGCAACCCAACCAAAAGTGGGTGGGCGATATCACTTATCTGCCCACTCAGGAAGGCTGGCTGTATCTGGCTGTGATCATCGACCTGTTTTCCCGCAAAGTGATCGGCTGGGCCATGAGCGAGCGCATGACGGCAGATCTGGCCTGCGATGCTCTGAGCATGGGACTGTGGCGACGTCGGCAGCCACGTGGGGTCATCGTACACAGTGATCGAGGAAGTCAGTATCGCTCAACCGCTTACCAGCGCTGAATCGCTCCCAATCCGCGGTGGGGCGTATGCAAGCCATTCAGGCTGGTAACGAGATTGCCGCTCAGAACGTGCAACAGCTGCAAAAACTGCGTGACCTTTTGGCCACGCAAATCAACCTGCAGGGCAATTATATGGCACAGCAGCAAGACCGTATGGCGCTGGATGATGCTTTGCGTCAGCACCGTCGTAGCGGTGTGATTATCCAAACGGGCGACCAAAAGGGGTACTGATGAATGCTTAATCTCAAACTGTCGGTGTTTGTAGCGTCTTTAACCACGGCTGTGGTTGTGGGTGGGATAGGTTCTACGTTTTTCATTCAGGTGTTTGCTCCAGAACCTGATGCCAAAGTCTGTGAGATGCCAGCTCCTGCAACCTCGGGTCGAAATACCTTTCGTCACGTTGACCCCATTCAGACAGGTCAGCACAAGGGGTATTGAAGCATGCAGCGAAGCAAGCAAGGAGTGCTTTGGGGGATGATGCTATTGGCTTTGTTGGCACATCCTGTTGAGGTTCTGGCTCAGGTCAATCTGCATGATCCCAGTGGCTCCTTGACAGGACTTTTGGATCTGATCGAACAAAGTGCCAGTAAATGGGATGATCAACTGCGGGGTTATGCCAAGGCCTTATTTTGGTTGCTGGCCTCCATCCAATTTGTTTGGAGCTTTATGCCTCTGATCTTCCGACAGGCTGATTTTGGGGAAATTGTGGGCGAGCTGCTGCGCTTTATTCTGGTGATTGGCTTTTTTTATGCTCTGCTGCTGTTCTCAGCCGATTGGGCAGGGGCTGTGGTCGGCAGTTTTCGTAACGCAGGAGCCAATGCGGCAGGCCTGAGTGAAACTCAAATTCGCCCCGGTGAGCTTTTTGGCGTGGCTATTGAGTTGGCGGATACCATCAGTGATGTGGAGACTTGGAACCCTCTGGTAGCGGTGATGGTAGCTATTGCAGGATTGATGGTGCTGCTGTGCTTCACCTTCATAGCGGCCTTTATGGGCCTGACGCTTATTGAATCCTATGTGGTCATCAATGCCTCGGTGTTGTTTATGGGTTTTGGCGGGGCTCAGTGGACACGGGAATATGCCCTGGCCATTGCCCGCTATGCGGTGGCTGTGGGTGCTAAGTTGTTTATTCTCACCCTGATCGTGGGCTTGATTGTGGACTCTGCCAAGGCGTGGCAGGCCGCTTACAAGCATGATGACGCCAGCCTGTGGACGGTGGTGGGGCTGGCACTGGCACTGGTGTGCGCCTATTTGGCTAAAACCATTCCTGAACTGGTGGCAGGGATGATCAGCGGCACCTCAATGGGGGGAGGCTCGATCATTGGAGGAATGGCTGTAGCCAGCGCCGCAGGTGCTACCGCGGCCATTGCCAGTCTTGCTGCTGCGCCTGCTGTTCAAGGATCGAGTACGAACAGCAGTGGTAGGGCTACGGAGTCTGGTGATTTAGCGGCTGCTCTGAATGCCAGTTTTAGCGGAGTGGCTTCAAATGGCGCTGCTCCTGCTTCGGGTTCTGAGCGCCCAAGCACTGATTTAGGCAGTCGCGTTGCTGGAGCAGGTTACTCGGCCTCTAAGGCTGACTCAAAGCGGCCAGCCGCCTCAAAGTCTTCAGAGTCGTCACCCAACCTATCCAAAGAGTCAATTGCCGAGCCACAAAAAACAGAACCCACTCAAGATACTGCATCAGGCCCCCATGTTTCAGGGCATCAAGTGGCTTCTGGTCTTACCCGAGGGGTGGGGATTTTATCCGCGATTTCAGTACCCGGTATGGAGGGGGCAAGGTTTATCCCTCGGTGTTGAAGGGCAAGTCCCTGAGCCTTACTCGATGGATGAGGACGACTCAATGGCTACAGCGGCTGAGCCATTGAACATTATTCGTCCCGCTGGCAGTACATCCCCAAAGACTGAAAAGCAAAAAACAGAGTGAGGGTTGCTTTCGTTGGGTGATGACTGTCGTCGTTGCGTTGCTTTTTGCTCACAGGCTGTTGAGTCGCCCTTAATCAATACCTTGCTGGAGTCTGTGCATGTTCTCAAGCGATCGCTCAGCTAAACAGCTGCCCACCAGTCCTTATTTGGAAGCCCGGCGTGAATGGAATGAACGCTATGGCAGCTACATTATCGAGGCGCGCAACTGGCGTAGCTTTGCTCTGTTTCTGAGTGTTGTGCTCTTGGTTTCTGCTGGCGGTAACTGGGTGCAGGCTTCCCGAGAAAAGATCGCGGTTTATTACGTCAATACCGATGCTCAAGGGAGGGCCAATGAGGTTTGGCGAGCGGATCAGGCCACGCCGGGGCCAAAGACCGAGCACATTCGCGCGGCTTTGCAAGCATGGCTGCTGGGTGCCCGTACGGTGTATGTGGACAGTCGCGCGATTAAACGTTTGGTCGATGCTACCTACGCCATGACCTTACCCGATAGTGCTGCTCACCAAATGCTGGTGGCCTACCACCGTGAACACAATCCTTACCTGCGCGCGGCCCATGAAACCGTGGAGCTGGCATTAGAGACGCCAGTACAGCTCACACCCGACACCTGGCAGTTGGAATGGACGGAAACGGTTAAAAATCGAAATTCCGGAAAAGTACTCCATCAGCACCGCTATCAATTGACTGCCCATGTGCTGATCTTGGCTCCCAAAGATGAAGCACAACTACTGGCAAACCCCATGGGACTCTATGTGCGTCAGTTTTCGTGGCCAGTACGTCACTCAGGATGAGGATGGATTTATGAAGCAAACAGCATGTTGTGTAGGATGTCTCTGGGCCGTTTTGAGTCTGCCGGTTGGGGCGCAGCAGGTACCGGCCTTGAATACAAAGGCTTTGGAGACACTGCCTCCCCTTCACTTGGTTTCTCCCCAAAATACGCCTTTAGATACCAAGGAAGCACAGGGTGTTCGGTTGGCCAATCAATGGAAAACCCATCCCGATCGACCGCAGCGTGGGCCTGATGGCCGAGTGAAGTACCTTTTTGGCGCCACGTTACCCACCTTAGTTTGTACGCCACTTCAAGTCTGCAACATTGAACTGCAAGCAGGAGAGGTGGTGAATGATGTGCATGCCGGTGACACGGCACGCTGGAAAATCACCCCCGCAACCTTGGGAACAGGCAGTAGCGCTACCACGATCATTGTGGTCAAGCCCGTTGATGCAGGCTTGGTCACCAACCTGAGTGTGACCACGGATCGCCGTCTCTATAACATTAAACTGGCCAGCACCCGTAAGGACTGGATTCCGGTACTTTCTTTTGATTATCCCGATGAAGCCGAACGCCAATGGGCCGCTTACCGGGCTCAACAGGCCAAGCAGTTACAGCACGATACACTCGCCACCGGCCAGAACTTAGCCCATCTTGATTTTGGTTTTGAAATCGGAGGTGACAATCCCAGCTGGAAGCCCATTCGTATCTACAGCGATGGCCAGAAAACCTACATTCAGTTTCCTTCCGCGCGATTTAATGAAGAGGCGCCGGTCTTGGTGGCTAAAAGTACGCCAAAAGGCTGGTTTTCTCTCTTTGCTAAACCCACTGAGCAGTTGCTGAACTATCGAGCCATTGGCGACCGCTATGTGGTGGATAAAGTACTGGATCAGGCCTCTTTGATTGTGGGAGTGGGTGAGGAGCAAACCGAAGTGACCATTCAGCGCACGGAGGCCCTATAAGATGAGCAAAGCCTATCGTACCTGCTGGGCCGTCATCGGGATTTTGCTGGCGGGTTGCGCCAATCTAAGGCTCGCTCAGTCTTATGTTGACCCTGCTCTCAGCGATTCTGAAAAACAGTTTTTAGCTCAAGATATTTTGGCTTATCTGACACAGGCTTTGCCGCCCGCCCGTACGACACTGATATTAGATCCTCCTGCCTCTCAAACCCAAGACGCCCTGACTTCTGCCTTGATACCTGCGTTGCGCAGTCAAGGCTATGGTTTGATCCTCAATGATTCCAACACAAGCCAAGCAGAGGTTGAGGGAATTCCTTTACGCTATCGGGTGTCTTCTTTGAGCTCTGGTGTGGTGCTGCGTTTAGGCTACTCAGCCCAAGAGCTCAGCCGATATTACCCACGGGATGCCCAAGGCCAATTACAGGCAACGCTGCCTTTCAGTCTTCGGGAAAGCCTGCCATGAGTACAACCCAAGAGCATGCGACCACAACCCACCCACGATTAGATGCTTCGGCTTCACCGGATTATTTTGCGCTTCCCAAGCGGGGTGAAGGCGTACGGCGGCTGAATAGCAAACCCTTGCTGATTGTGGCTTTCTTGATTTTGTTGGCCGTGTTGGGGATCAGCTACACTTTTTTTCAACGCCATGCAGCGCAAATGGCCGCCCAAGCACAGGCAGAGCAGAGCCCGCCCTCCCAGCCGGCAATTCCACCGATCCGGCCGGAAGGGACGGATTATTTACCTCCTGCAGGCCAGCCGGCTCTGCCAATAGAGTTAGCCACGCAGGCTCCCGTATCCAATCAAGTCTCGACGCCAGTAGCCTCCTCTGAAGCCTTACAGCGAAGACTGCGGCAACTGCAACAGGCTGAAGATCGGCGTTTGGCGCAGTGGGAGGCAGCCCTCAACACAGAACCTTCCGTGCAGAGTTTTGACACCCGCCAGCCGACACCCATGCCTGACTCCGCATCTGTGGCTAACAGACTGAGCACTGGTGAGCGGATAGGCCGCTATGCGCCCGCTGTTTCTCAAACCGCTATGGCCATGGAGGGATACGAGGGTGGAAATGCCATGGCAGCCGAGAACCAACAACAGCGCAAGCAAGCCTTTTTAAGTCGCCCCCCTGAATCAGCTATCTACCTTGCCCATCAACGCCAAGCGGCTATTGCCGCCACTCAAGAAATCAAAGCCGGCTGGGTCATTCCCAGTATCATGATTTCGGGCATTAACTCGGATTTACCAGGGCAAATCATTGGACAGGTTCGTGAGGCGGTGTACGACAGTACCACCGGAACCCAGTGCCTGATTCCTGCCGGTTCACGGGTCATCGGCAGTTACGACAGTGGAGTGACCTTAGGTCAAGAGCGGGCTTTGGTGGTTTGGCGGCGCATCATTTATCCCGATGGATCTTCACTGTTGATTGACAACATGCCGGGGGCAGATAAGGGCGGTTACGCGGGCTTTCAGGATCAGGTGGACAACCATTACGGGCGTCTTTTGGGTACTGGATTGTTGCTCTCAGTATTTTCTGCGGGTACGCAACTTTCACAACCCCAAGCCAGTAATGGTGAAAATTACAGCAGTAGCCAAATTATTGCTGGATCACTGGGGCAGCAAATGACCCAAATTGGCGCCCAAACAACCCAGCGTAATATGAACATTCAGCCCAGTCTGTCGATTCGACCAGGCTATCCTTTCAACATCATGGTCACTAAGGACATCATTTTACCTACATGGCAACCACACCCTATGGCAGGAACATCGACTCGGGGGTGCAACTCTGGTTGAGTAAAAATTTCACATGTGAAATTTGTGTGTTGCTTCCTGTCTATGAAACCAATTTTGGTGGGCTAATTTGAACGATGCACTAAAGAAAGCGCCGACGCAGCACCTAAAAATAGCCCTGCAAAACTGCGGTTGAGTATTTTTTGCTGATGGGGCGACTTTAAAAATACCAGCACTTTAACCGCCAAGCCGGTATAACCCGCCATTACCAGCATATCGACACCAACCATGGTTAGGGCCATGGCAACATATTGAGTGAACAGTGGCTGTGTAGGGTCTAAAAACTGCGGTAATACGGCCAGAATAAAGACAATGGCCTTGGGGTTACTGATATTAACCAAAAACCCCTTACCCACCAGCTGAGCCGGTGAGAGCCGAGGACTTAAGGAGGTGTCTGTAGGCATTTCTGTGGTGGTTTGTTGCCACTGCTTATAAGCAAGGTAAACCAAATAGCCTACACCGAACCACTTGATTAAATTAAAAGCCAAGGCTGAGGCTGTCAGGACAGCACCCAAACCCGTAGCCACCACGACAATTTGCAGCACCAAAGCCAACTGAAGGCCTACGACATTCCAGTACCCACGGGTAAAGCCGCAGCGCATCCCGCTGGACATAGAGGCAATGGCGCCTGCACCGGGCGACAAACTGATGACCCAACAGGCTGCAAAAAAGGCGAGCCAAAGATTAAGATCCATAAGGGTTCTCCAGAGCCTTGAGGGTGGATTTCAGAATTGCTTGCTTGGCTAACTTGGAGTCAATGAAATTTTCACATGTGAAAATCTCCAGATGGTTGGTTATAGCTACCCTTGATAGACTCAGGTCTAAGCAGTAGCTATCCGCAATTCGCAAACCATCGGTTAGTCAGATGCAGCAATCAACTTGATTTGCTCAATGCTTACTTGCATAGGCTCATCTGTTCCACAGCGCACCCAAACCTTATCAGCCTCTAAGGAAACTCGGTCATTCAGGAGAACCCCTGTTTGCGTTCCTTTACCCCGATCTAGGCTCACCTCAACGGTGATGACCAGACTACTCGGATTGATCGCACGCCAAGGAGTAGTTGGCTCTGTCTGCGTTGTAAGCGCAGTTGTTTCATTAGGCGCGGTGTTTTCTGGCGTTACTTTTTTATCTTTCTGGAGTTGCTTGGCCTCGTTAAGCCGTTCACGGCTTTGCTTACGGCTGATGCCCGTTCCAAGGGCTTTTTTACACAGCGCCTCACACTGTTTTGGGTCCAGGGTATGCAGTAAGCGCAAATTATTTAGGGTTTCGGTGTCGTTGCTGATTTCTTGCTCATACAGGTTCGCAACGCACTCTGGAAGTTGCAGCAGTGATAAATGGCTGGAGATGTAAGAGAGGTTTTTCCCGAGGCGCTCGGCAATGTCCTTTTGTTTCCAGCCGGCCTCAATGAAGCGTTTAAGACCTGTCGCGATCTCCATGGGCGTCAAATCTTCGCGTTGAATGTTCTCAACCAGCTCCCCTGCGGTGGCCTCAAGCGCATTTTGGGTCTTGTCGTTTACCAAGATATCTATGGTTGCTAAGCCCGCCAGCTGACTGGCCCGCCAGCGGCGCTCGCCTTTTTGGATGACGTACTTTCCATCAGTGTTTTTGGGGGAAACGATGATTGGGCTTTGCTGGCCCTCGGTTTTCAGGGAGTTCGCCAGTTCATCCAGCTTGGTAAAACGCTTGCGCACCTGTTCCTTGGAAATCACTTCATCCAGCGGGACGGTGAGCACAGCTCGGCCTTTGTTGCCTTGGGCTACCCCTACCAGTGAGCTTAAGCTTTTGAGATCTCGCATTAGTTTTCGATCCTTTCCAGAATTTCATCCAACACGGCTTTGACTTCTTTGGCGGCCACATGTCCGTAGGACAGATCCCAGATGGGTAGGCCTTCACTAGTGGCTGTATCCAAAGGGGAGCGGTGCATAATTTTGTTTTTGAACAGCAAATCCGGAATGGCCGCCGTCAGCTCTTTTAGGGCCCGGTCATGGCTGGTGGAGCGATCCATGTCGTTGATGATCAGCCCCAGCAGTTTCAGGTTTGGATTCACATTTTCCTGTACCCCGATGATGGTGTGCAGCAAGCCCTCAACACCATCCACTGCAAACCCTGAAAGTTTCACTGGGCAAACCACATGGGTGGATAGGGCAAGGGCCGCCACCAGCTTACGCCCCAAACTGGGAGGACAGTCGATCAAAACGAAGTCATAGGTTTGGAGAAAATCCCTTAAATGCCTTTCAGGCAGTAGAGCAATTTCTAAAGGTGAGGACTCAACCTCAGCCAACTCGGGATCGTTCACGGGGGTATGAATTAAGTCGAGAAATGGCCCGCAGGGCATCGGGGTAATACTGCTCAGTACTTCGGTAAAGAGCTCGATGGTTTTGGTGCCGGAAAAAACCGGCTTGCTGCTTTCAGCGTCTGCCTTAGGAGCCAGCCGAGAGGAGGTATTTCCCTGAGCATCCATGTCCAGCACCAACACTTTTTTTTCTTGTTTGGATAGGTAGTAAGCGGCCTGAATGCACAGGGTACTCTTACCCACGCCCCCTTTTTGATTGGCAAAGCTGATAATGGCTGTCATGAATTTCACATGTGAAAGTCGAAAATATTGCGACGAATGATCCGGCATTCGCCAAAAGAATGCCATGCCCATAGTGCAAAAATATTGAAGCAGCACGTCAAAACATCAATGTGTAGCCGCTGAATTTTTCACATGTGAAATTTTACTACTCGGCAAGACATCTCTGCGTTGATTTTTCGGCCATAGAATGTGCGTTCCATGCGGGCGAAATCATTTATTGGGTCACTATGATGGTTTGGGTACAGGCCTCGCTCATACCGAGGACACTATTAAAAGTATTTTAAAAAGTGCTTTTATCAGTGCTATATTAGACTCCCTTCAGACTAAGGAGTAAGCACATGGCCTACCAAATACTGACTTCGGTTGCAGCCAGCATCACTGAGCTGAAAAAAAACCCCATGGGCATTGCTATGGAAGGGGACGGGTTTCCAGTGGCCATTTTAAACCGCAATGAACCCGCGTTTTACATTGTCCCCCCTGAGCTCTTTGCCTACTTCCAAACCTTAGCGGAGGATGCTGAGCTCAACCGTTTGGCCGATGAGCGCATGACAAACCCTGAGTTGATTCAGGTGAAGCTCGATGACCTATAAGTTGGTTTTTGAAAAAAGAGCATTGAAAGAGTGGGAAAAACTGGGGCATCCCATAAAGGCCCAGTTTAAGAAAAAGTTAAGCGAGCGCTTAGAAATGCCAAGAGTTCCGGCCGATAAGCTCAGTGGCCATGCTGACCGCTACAAGATTAAACTGCGTGCGGCGGGGTATCGCTTGGTCTATCAGGTGCTGGATGAGCAGATTGTCGTCTGTGTGATTGCAGTGGGAAAGCGAGAACATTCAGACATCTATCAAGCCGCAGACGCACGGTTAGTGCCTTGATTAGCCGAGATACAAGCAAGGTTAGCTGATCCAAGGTGGTTACTTTGAGCCAGCGAGATTTTTCACATGTGAAATTTTACTCAGCTGGAATAGCAACCCTGAGTCCAGGTTTCAGTCATACGATGTGGGTTGAAACATGTTCAATGGCATACACGCGCATTGCCCGATTCAAGGCCAAGGGTTTCGCGGTCTATTTTAGAAAATACGGCTCACTGATTAAAAATACTCTGCGCCATCGCATCCAGCTTGGATTTGGTTACCTCCCAGCTGGGCATCACTTGGGTCATCAGCCGATAGAAGCGCTCGCTGTGGTTGTGCTCGGCGATAATGTGATCTTATCCAGCCGCAGTTAAGCACTCATCCGAGCCTCAAAGACCTTGGGGCTGACGTAACCAGCATGTTGTAAGAACGCTGGCGGCTGTAGTCGATTTCGATGTATTCGAACACGGTCTCACGCATCTGGGCACGGCTTGCGAACGACTCACCATGGATGCATTCTACCTTCAGGCTGTGGAAGAAGCTTTTGGCACAGGCATTGTCATACTAGTTACCCTTCGCACTCATGCTGCATCGCAGCGCATACGCTTCAATCAAGCGCTGGTAAGCGGTTGAGCAATACTGACTTCCTCTATCACTGTGTACGATGACCACAACCACTTTTGGTTGGGTTGCGATGCGCTCAAGTCCTACTGGGCTTCAACAAAAATACCGTACAACGGGTATTTCAGCTCATGGGCTGGCAGGTACGCAAACGCCCAACGGGTCTTAGGCCCCGTTGTAATGACTCAGCCTCTATGCCCGGGCCAATGAACTGGCTCAGGGACTGCCGGCTTCAGCCTGGAAACATTGCTCTGCGGGAGAGGGCAGATGGCGCAGAAGACATCAGGCTTTAGCTCGAATTGCTCATATGGAAATAAAATTGCAACTGTAGTACTAGGTGTTTGGTCCCGGAAAGTAATGGTCTATGGTATGAGCCTCTATCGGAGGAAGATCCATGGCTCAAGCTCTTCACAAACGCGCCACGACCACGCACGCTATCCGAGCAGAAATACAGCGATCGCCAGATTCGATCGCGACGCTGAGCAGACGCTACAACCTCAATCCCAAGACCGTTCGCAAATGGCGTAGTCGCGACACGGTCGAGGATGCGCCCATGCGAGTAACCCCCACTCAACCTCGATGACACCTCTGCAGGAAGCAGCAGCCGTGGCATTCCGGCAGAAGACACTATACTGCCACTGGATGATTGCTTGCATGCCCTACAGCGTGCCATTCCCTCTCTGACCCGTTCCAGCCTGCACCGTCTTTACCAGCGCCATGGCGTCAGTCAACGGCCACGTTCGACTGAACCAGACCGAGAGAAAAAACCTTCAAGCGTTACCCCTTGGGTTATCTACACATCGATATCACCGAGATGAGGACCGCCCCGAGGGCAAGGGGCACCTCTTCGTCGCGATTGATCGTACCACCAAGATCGTCCATGCCGAGTTGTATGCACAGGCCACCCGCCAGACAGCCGTCAACTTCCTGCGGTCCACCCTGCAGTCCTTGCCGTACCGCGTCCACAAGGTCCTAACCGACAACGGCATCCAGTTCACCAAGAAGCCAGGTACCGAGGCATTTCACTACACCTCGCTTGAGGAGTTTCGCTTGCATCTCAAGGACTATCTCTGGGCCTATAACAGCGCTCGTCCGTTACGAGCGTTGAAAGGGCGTACACCGATTGGCTTTATTCTGGAACAGTGGCATAAAGACCCGCAGCACTTTAAAGGCGATCCAGGCCATTACTTTACGGGACCAAACACCTAGGCCAAACGTCAGCGTGGCCAAGCCTCTGCTAATCCCGTTAACGCATAGTGGTAAGACTGATCCGGCCAATAGTGTGTGACTAAGGCTCCATCGTGGCGCTCGCCCGCTGCTTTCATCCGCTGTCCCGGTGGCCGGATGTACAACATCAGCGGTTGACCTCGGGCATTTTGATAAAGGACGAGCGCCGCCGGGCCTGCCTCAGTGACCAACCAGCGCCCCAATATCGGTTTAATGCCCTGCGCGGCAAAGTTTGGGAGTTGAGGGGGACTGGCAAAACGGCTGCCCAGCCAAGCCGGGATTTCCGTGGCCTGCTGAAAGCGAATGTCCGGCACCGTCTCCGCATTGGCAAACACCCGATAGGCCTGCACCGCATCATCCATTGGCAAGCCGGTTTCGGATGTTGGAGAAAACCCACCAAACCAAGTCGCGCTCCCGAGCAACATCAAAAACACAGCGGCTTGGGCCTGCCGTCGCCAACGCCGCCGCTGTAGCGCCTGCCGTATGCGTTGGGGGTCTAGGGGGTCGTTAAATAGGGGGCTGGCTGAACCGGCTAAAGCAGCTCGTAGGCGTCGTTGCTCTTGGCGTAGACGCTCCACCTCGTGGGCCAACGCTGGGGTCTGAGCCAAAACCTGTTCCAGTTTCTGGCGTGACTCAGGGTCGAGTTGATTGTCCACATAGGCGTGGAGTGCAAGATCATCAATAACCGGCTTCACGGATGCTTCCTCAGTGCGATGGATGGGACCGACCCTTCCTCTAATTGGCGCAGCGCTTGGCGGGCGCGCGACAGTCGGGACATGACCGTACCCAGCGGAATATCCAGAGCCTCGCTGGCCTGCTGGTAGCTGAAGCCCTCCACCGTCACCAGCAAGAGCAATGCCCGCTGTTCGGGTTTGAGCTGCCCTAAAGCTTCCAATGTGGCGTGCGCCATCCAATGCGCTTCAGGGGAATTGTCGGTATCCGTTGGAGTCTGCTCACCAAACCAAGCCAGCACACGCGCGTAGCGTTTTGCCCAACGTTGGCTGTCTAAAAACTGCCGATACAGGATGCGAAATATCCACGCCTGCCACTGAGTTTCCGGGCGTTTATGGCTGGCCTTGCGTAAAGCGCGCTCCAGCGTATTTTGCACCAGATCGTCCGCTGCGCTGGCGTTACGGGTCAAGCCATAGGCGAAACGGCGCAAACGGGGCAGTAGGTCTCGCAACTGTGCATCGGTTAGGTCGTGGTTCATGGCAAGGCATCTCAGGGGGTGCTGTGGGAAAGACGCCTTTGTCCCGCGCTTTATTCCCTGACGCTCAAAAAATAAGTTTGGGAATAAACAGCGCGATCAGGCGTCTTGCATACACCCTGTTCTTTGGAATCTTGTGATGCACACTTCTTTAACCCCAAGGGCTCGTGCCGGACGCTACCTCGGTATTGCGGTACTGCTCGGCAGCACAGCCTTAGCACTGGTTTGGGCCGCTCAGGGCTTTAAGGCTTCTCAGGTCAGCCCCCAACAAATAGCCGATCAGTTTGAGCGCAATGCGGGATTTCAACCCGGTTTTCGTCGTAACCACAGCAAGGGCCTGTGTATGACGGGCTATTTTGAGGCTCAAGGCGATGCCTCGGCTTACTCAAAAGCGGCGCTGTTTCGAGCGGGACGAACACCCGTGATTGGCCGTTTTGCCATCGGCGGCAGCAACCCAAAAGCGGCGGACGATTCTGTGCCCATTCGCAGTTTGGCATTGCAATTTAACCTCGCCAATGGTGAACAATGGCGCACGGCGATGAACAGCAACGCGGTTTTTGCCGTAGCCACGCCTCAGGGTTTCTACGAACAATTGCAGGCCTCACAGCCCGACCCCAAAACCGGCAAACCTGATCCGGCTCGGGTTAAGGCTTTTTTTGACAGTCACCCGGAAACAGCCGCCTTTCGGGCTTGGATGAAAGGCTTTGCGCCCTCCTCTAGCTGGGCCAATACCCATTACTACGGTTTGAACGCCTTCATCTTGGTTCAGGAACAGGGCCAGCGCCAAGCCGTGCGCTGGAGCTTGGTGCCTGAACAACCCTATGAGCCCTTGGCCGCCGCTCAACGGGATAACCCAAACGCTCTTAGCCACGACCTTGAACAGCGCTTACAGCAAGGGCCGCTGCGTTGGCAATTGCGGCTGACACTGGCTCAACCCGAAGACCCCACCCATGATGCAACGCGCGTGTGGCCTGCGGATCGCGCCCAGATTACGGCGGGCGTAGTGGTTCTGGAACACAGCCAGCCTCAGGCCACAGGGCCGTGCCGAGACATCAATTACGATCCCCTCGTTTTACCGGCAGGCATTGAGGGATCGGATGATCCTCTGCTCAGCGCGCGTTCAGCAGTCTATGCCGCAACCCATTACCGCCGCCTTCAGGAAAACCACCGCACTACCGGAGCCCTTCAGCATGAATAATACCCAACGGCATTACTCCCGTTCCCTACGCGCCCTGCATTGGCTGATGGCCGTTTTGTTATTCAGCCAACTCTTTATGGGCGCGACCATGGTAGCGCGGGTGGACAGCTACGCCGTTCTTGTGGGGCTGCACAAAATTTTGGGATTAATCCTGCTCGGCTTGGTTTGTCTGCGTTTAGGAGTCCGATTAATCACCACAGCCCCCGCCTTGCCAAGCAGCGTACCTCAAGGGCAACGCAGGGCTGCCCACAGCCTGCATGCGCTGCTGTACCTGCTGATGCTGGCACAACCCCTGTGCGGCTGGCTGATGTTGTCCGCAGCGGGACAGCCTTTAACCTTTTTGGGTTGGGTAGTGCCGTCCCTTATCAACGCGGATTCTGGTTTGTACGTCCTGTTGCGCTCGCTGCATGGCCTGTTGGCCTACCTGCTGTTTGCCCTTATGTTGCTGCATGTAGGCGCAGCCCTTGTACATGGACTAATTCGGCGGGATGGGGTGTTGGAACGCATGCTGAAGACAACGCCCCCAGAGGCGCATTGGGACTAATCCGCTGGAGGGGTAAGCCCATTGAATCGCCCCGGATTCTCTAGACACCTTGCAAGCTCATTGCGTAACGCTTTTCAAACTCTACCGGTGACAGCCGATTGTTGAAACCATGGCGGCGTTTTGGGTTGTAGAACATCTCGATGTAATTGAACACATCACTACGAGCATCTTGCCGTGAGGTGTAGATTTTCCGCTTGATTCGTTCCCGTTTCAGAAGCTGGAAAAAGCTCTCAGCCACGGCGTTGTCATGACAATTGCCTCGGCGGCTCATGCTGGCAACCAAGTTGTTTTCCTTCAAAAAACTGCGCCAATCGGAGCTGCTGTACTGGCTGCCCTGGTCGGAGTGAACCATCACCTCTTGTTTCGGCTTTCGCCTCAAAACCGCCATCAATAACGCATCAATGGCCAAATCACTGGTCATCTGCGACTTCATTGACCAGCCAACGACCTGACGAGAAAACAGATCCAGCACCACCGCCAAATACAGCCAGCCTTCATACGTACGAATGTAAGTGATGTCGGTGACCCAGACCTTGTTGGGTTCTACGACATCGAACTGGCGCTTCAGTAAATTGGGTGAGGCGACCGCTGGCTTACCGCCGTATTTGCTAGGACGGCGTCGATACCCTGTCTGAGAGCGCAAACCTTCAAGACGCATCAGCCTCGCTACACGATGCCGACCACAATCCTGACCGGCTTCGCGCAGATCGTCATGGACTTTGCGATAGCCATAAACGCCGCCGCTCTCCAGCCAGGAATGCTTGATCAAACCCAGCAGTCGCTGGTCGTCTTTGGCACGTACAGATTGCGGCTCAGACAGCCAGGCGTAATAACCGCTGGGATGGACTTTCAGCGTCAGGCAAAGCCGTCGAATCGAATAGTCGCCCGCTCGCTGCTTGATAAAGGCGTACTTCAACCGCACTCCTTGGCAAAGTACGCGGCAGCCTTTTTTAAGATGTCTCGCTCTTCGGTGACCCGCTTGAGTTCGGCTCGCAGACGACGCAGTTCAGCGTGCTGATCATCGTCTTGCTGCCGTTCTGCCTGAGGTTTGCTGTAGCGCTTTATCCAGGCATAGAGGCTATGCGTCGACACGCCAAGACGCGCCGCCACATCAGCGACAGGCAGCTTCTTTTCGGTCACTTGATTGACCGCTTGGATTTTGAACTCTTCGGGATAACGTGGGTTGCTCATGGCACCTCCTGATTGGCCTCAGTTTAAGGCATGGAGGTGTCTACGAAACCCGGGGCGATTCAGATGACCGGAGCTGCAAAGTCTTAGGTAGCGGAGCGCTCTATTTCTGGGCTTCGGTGCTAATAGCCATCTGCGACTCTGGCAGGAGGCATGTTGTGATATCCGGCTGCTCCATAGCCTCCAAGTGGTATTTGAAGTTCAGTGTCCAGCTTTATGATCCCCATCAAGTATAGGATAGGGATCACAGTAGATAGCGCTGTTAAAATCTAACTGGGCAGCAAGCTGGTAACAGGTTGCTCGGCGATGCCCAAAAGCGCGAGGGGGGCGATCTCCTCAGTGCTGATAACAACAGCCTGTCCTGTGGCCATCGTATTCCCTGTTGGTAACGTCACTCCCAACGCCTGCTGTACGAAATGTGTATAGCTGACATCTGCGTGATCAATACCAGCACTGGTGTTTCCCCCTATATCGTAGGTGAATGCCTGAGCGTCCAGTATTGTGATCACCGCCCCGCTTTCCAGTGTTAGCTGGACAGCGTTGCTTGTGACTTTGCTAGTGGTAATAGAAAGCCCTTCAGCCAACTGAATACGATTGCTGCCTCGGGTATCGCTCAGAAGTATCTCTGTTTCGATGGGTAGCATAAATCCAGAAATCAGATAGGTATCATCGCCTGCACCTGCGCCTAGGATTGCCGGCGAGCTATGTTGCATGACGATAAACTGATCCTCCTGCGAGGGCAGTGTTGCAGCTTGCAAGGTAGGGGATAGGCTGTTGGTATCGATGCTCACTGCTGAGCCTATGGTGACACTGTTATTGGAAGGCAATGCGACTCCTAGTACATCGGCTACCAAGCGCGCATAGCTGATGTCGGCGTTATCGATTCCCGCAGAGGTATTTCCACCTATATCGTAAGTAAACTCATCGGCATCTAGTACCGTGATAAGGGAGCCGTTTTCTAAGGTTAACTGAAGCGTAGCGTTAGCCACTTTGCTGGCTTTGATCGAGAGCCCTTCGGCGAACTGAATGCTGTTGCTGCCCCGAGTATCGGTCAAAGTGATTTCGGTGTTGGCTGGCAGCATGGAGCCTGAAATTAGATAGGTGTCGTCGCCCGTGCCAGCCCCTAGCACAGCAGGTGAGGCTTGTTGCAGCACGACCCATTGATCGGCTGGTGATGATGGGGCCACAGCCAGAGTGTAGGTACGTGTTACCGGTGGAGCACTTCCATCACTGAGGGTAAAGCCAATATGGGCTAGCCCACCGCGTGCAGGGGTTAGATTGGCATGAGCCAATGCTGCATTGATCTGGTCAGCAGTGCCTACCCACTGAAGACTGCCTGCGGCGGTGTCTAGATGGCTCAGCGTGCCGTTACTGGTGGTAAGTGTCAGTGTCAACTGATCAGCATTGGCGTCGGCGATACCGAAGCTGGGTAGCTGACCTATCTGCCCGGCCATAAAGCCCCCCTGCATCCTAACCGGTGTGCTGAGGCTAGGGGCCTGATTACTGCTAAAGCCGATGGCCCCGGGGTCGGTGATGACGCCGTTGGCCAGCCCATCATCATCGAACTCACCGCCATCTTCGATGGTGAAACTCAAACGAGTGGTGCCATCAAGGGTGATGACGGAGCCGCCAAAGGCTTCACTGGCCAAATTAACCCAGTTGCCGCTGGCATCCTGCTTCCAATAGCCATTTACGGCGATATCGCCATCCACTAGCAGCTCAAAGTTGGCAGTACTCGTGTCAGTTTGAGCGGTGAAGCTGATTAAGCCCAGCGGCATACTGAGGCTATCGGGTTTGTCATCCGGGGCATCTTGTTGAGTGACATTGGCAACCTGGAATGCATCGTCGGAAGCGAGGGTGATAAATACTACGGGTGCATTAGGATCCTGAGTGACCTGCTCGGTATCACGAAAGGGGATTGAGGCCACATTGGTTTGCTGGGTGTCAGCGATGCCATCGCCATTGCCATCGCCAGTTACTCCGCCCGTGAGACTAGGCACAAGGGTTTCGACTTGGTCAGGAATACCATCGCCATCATTATCAGGTAGGTTCGGCCATTCACTGATAGGTGGAAGGCTAGGGGTTGGCGTGGGCTCTGGTGTAGGTGCTGTGTCCTCTGCAACCGTAAAGGTCAGTACTTTCTCAAAGGTATTGCCGGCCTTATCCGTAGACTGAACACGCACGGAATAGCTACCAACCGCCAGTGCTGTGCCAGCTACTTTGAGGGTGCTGCCGCTAATGGCGAAGCTGGCGTTGTCGGTATCACCTACACCACTGACGAGTTGATAGGTGAAGCTGTCGCCAACAGAAACATCAGTGCTACTGAGGGTGCTGAGGGCCGCATTGGCAACAGCTGAGGCGGGAGGAGTACTAGCGGTGCTTAGCGTAATATCACTAGGGGCTGTGGTATCCACAGCCACTGCGTAGGACGTTGAAGCCGAAGAGACATTGTTAGCGATATCTGTTGCTGTGGCCGTAAAGCTATGACTGCCTATTGTCAGCGCACTGCCAGTATAATCATAGCTCCAAGCACCGCTACCATTGGCTGTGGCGGTTCCTAGTTGCGCACTATCCTTGAATACAGTCACTGTTGCATTGGCTTCCGCTGTACCGGAAATGACTAGCGTGGTGTCAGAGGTATAACCATCCGAGCTGCTACTGCCAGTGTCAGTGCTGATGCCGGTGATGCTTGGTGCATTAGGTACCGTAGAGTCCACCTTGACACCTGTCATTGAGGCAATGCCATTGAGTGTCAGGTCGGCATCAATACTAATGCCGCTACGGAGTGTTCCCCCGTTAGCATCAAGGGACGAGACCGTAATGCCATCCGTATCGGTTAGGCCGCTTTCCAGTGTATAGCGGAAGTTCAACTGGGTTGTGCCACTGCCAGAGAGGTAGGTGGCGTATTTCGTTGTTCCACCAATATCTAGAACGAGGCGCGGTATACCACCTGTGGTATCAAGGGTCACCGATTCACTGAGAGTGATAGTGAAGTCTAGATGTTGGCCTGCGATGTAGGTCGAGCTGCTAGGAGCACTGACTGCAGTGACAGTGGGTGTTGCCATCGCCAAAACCACATCATTACCATCCCCTCCGGCATAGCTCAGGCTCAGTGTATAGCCGCCAGCATTAAATGCAGCCCCTTCCGCTAGGCCGTTGAAGGTGCCAATTACGGCATCACTGCCATCGTTATCAATCAGCGTGAAGGTATTGCCTGAGGTGGGAATGAAACTGCCCAAATCCGTTGACAGGGTAGCCCCAGTAATATCGACAGTTCCTACTACGCTGATCTGGTCATAGCCTGTACCCGCTGCTGTGCCCTTTACTTCAGCGACCAGCGTACTGCCTGAAGACAGGGTAAGACCGTTGCTTAGGGTGAGGGTACCTAGACTGACACCAGCCTCAATGCTGCCCCCGCTACTGAGGGTTACCGCTCCATTGATGGTTCCGGTGCCGCTCAGTTTGGCGGTATTGGCAACACTGACCGCTGAGCTGGCTAAAGTGCCATCAACCACCAATGTGCCCGCTGAAACACTGGTGGCCCCGGTGTAGGTATTGGTGCCTGATAGGGTTAGCGTACCAGTGCCGGATTTAGTCAGTGCCCCAGTTCCACTCATCACGCCGGAGTAGGTAGTTGAGGTGCTATCCCCGAGCGTCAAGGTGTTGCTGCCCAGCGCTACGCTACCCGCTCCGGCAAGCGAACCGATGGTCTCGTTACCACCGTTTAACGTGAGGGTCGCTCCGCTGGCCACCGTTACCGCGCTGCTGTCGCTGAGGTTGTTGCCGGTGTGCAGGGTTAAGCCCCCAGCGGATACTGTAGTAGAGCCGGTGTAGGTGTTAGTTCCTGACAGCGTTAGCGTGCCTGTACCGGTCTTATTGATACCGTTATTCGTGCCGGAAATCACCCCAGAGAAGGTGGTATTGGTATTGTCACCGCCCAGTGTCAGCCCATAGCCTAGGACAACGCTGCCTGCTCCAGCCAGTGAACCTATGGTTTCGCTGCCGCCGTTTAAGGTCAGAGTGGCACCGCTGGCCACCGTCACCGCGCTGCTGTCGCCGATGCTGCTGCCGCCTTCTACTCTCAGCCCACCTGCCGACACTGTGACCGCGCCGCTATGAGTGTTAGTGCCGCCCAGGGTCAGCGTGCCCGCTCCAGCTTTGGTTAAGTCACTTGAACCTGATAGCACGCCAGACAGGCTGACGGCATTGGCGTTGGTGATGGTTGCCGCCGCATTCAGGGCGATGGCATTGCTGATGGTTGTACTGCTGGTGATTGTCAGGTCTGCTTCAAGGGTCAAGGTGCCAGACCCGATATTGCTTCCGTCGGTAATCGACAGGCCGGCGGCTCCTCGAACAGTGGTGCCGCCCGAATAGGTATTGGTGCCGGACAAGGTCAGCAATTGCCCGCCGGTTTTAGTCAGCGAGCCCGTTCCCGTGATATTGCCTGACAGGGTTGCAGCACCGTTGGTCACACTGATGGTGCCGTTGCCGCTATCCAGCGCGATGGCATTATCGACAGTGCCTGCGTTGTTGAGGTTGAGCGTGCCACCATTGAGGGTAAGGCTCCCACCGACAAGCTGACTGTCTGATGACACCGATACCGTGCCCGCGGTTACAGTCAGGGTTGCAGCGGCGCTGGAGTTACTGGTGCTGCTTAGGGTCAGTGTGCCTGCCCCCGTCTTAACCAGATTGCCGCCTCCGCTGATATCCCCCGACAGGGTCAAAGCATCGCCTGCGGCATTGCTGAGGGTCAGTGTTTTACCGCTGGTGGTAATCAACTCACCCGCGATACTGAGGGTGTCGACTACATCAGCATCCAGCGTAATGTTCTGACTGAGTGAGGCGCTAGAGCTTAACGTCAATGAGCCTAGGCCGGAGGCAAAGCTAATGGTGCCGCCTCCCGCTTGGTTAGCGAAGACAATGGCTTCACGCAAGCTAAGGCCGCCATCGTCAGCCTTTTCGATGCTGTAGGCTTTGCCGTCGTGGCTATTATCCCCTGTGGTATCGACCACTAGGGTGTTGGATACGCTGAGGTTGAAGCTCTGATCGTAGGTACTGGTGCCATCGTTGACCTGAACCACTACCGCATAGCTACCCACCGGAGTATTACCCGGGTTGGTAATCTGCAAGGTGGTGCCGCTGATGGTGAAGTAGTCGTAGATAGCGCCAGAGGTATTGGTATCCACCGACACAATGGAATACGTCGGCCCGCCGCCGTCCACATCGGTACGGGTTAGGCTGCCCACGGCTGTGTTGTTGGTATCGTAGGCGGAGGCTGTGGCATTGCTGAGGCTAATGGCGGTGGGTGTATCGTTGACGGCGGTGATACTCACCGTGGTGCTGCCGATGGCGGTCAGCGCGCCACCGGTGCCTTGCGCGCCGCTGTTGCCGTCCGAGAAGGTCCAGTCGATCTGGGCGCTGGTGGGCGGCGCATCGGAGCGGTTGGCATAGGCGATCTGCTGCATCGCCGAGTTCACCAGCGCTTGGGTGGCGCTGGCGTTGAAGCTGAGTGCCAGCGTGCCGCCGGAGTTGCTGGTGACCGTGCCGAGGGTTGTGCCGCCGACGACGAGCGCACCGCCTTCGGTGAGCGCGCCGAGTGTGCCGGTTGCGGAGAACACATCGTCGGCGCTGGCCCCGCCGTGGCGTGCGAGCGTGAGCGTCGCGCCGTCGAAGTTGTTGGCGGCGGACAGCTCGGTGTCGAAGAGGCGCACGTCAGCGTCGAGCACGACGGCTATGCCGTTTTCGGTGTACGCCGGCGCGCCGTCGAGGGTGTTGACCGCGCTGCCGTTGAAGCTGGTGTCGAGGCTGCCATCGGCGTTGAGGCGGATCACGCTGAAGTCATAGCCATTGCTGCCGTTGTCGCTGTAGCCGGCGACGAGGATCTTGCCATCGGACTGGAGGGTGACGCTGCGGCCGATGTCGTTGCCGCTGCCCACCGGGATCAGCGCCTTGCCATCGTCGCTGAAGCTGGTGTCAAGGCTGCCGTAGGTATGGAGGCGGACGAGGCTGAAGTCATAGCCATTGCTGCCGTTGTAGCTGGATCCGGCGACGAGGATCTTGCCGCCCGGCTGGAGGGCGAGGCTGTAGCCGTTGTCGGTGCTGCTACCGACAGGAATCAGCGCCGTGCCATCGCCATCGAAGCTGGTGTCTAGGCTGCCGTCGGCATTGAGGCGCATCAGGCTGAAGTCATGGCCATTGCTGCCGTTTCCGGCGACGAGGATCTTGCCATCCGGCTGGAGGGTGACGCTGTAGCCGTAGTCGTCGCCGTTGCCCACCGGGATCACGGCCTTGCCATCGCCATCGAAGCCGCTATCGAGGCTGCCGTCGGCGTTGAGGCGGATGAGGCTGAAGTCGGTGTAGCTGCCGTTGAAGCTGGAGCTGGCGACGAGGATCTTGCCGTCGGGCTGGAGGGTAATGCTCTGGCCGTCGTCGGTGCCGCTGCCCCCCGGGATCAGCGCCGTGCCGTCGCCATCGAAGCCGCTATCGAGGCTGCCGTCGGCGTTGAGGCGGACGAGGCTGAAGTTATAGCCATTGCTGCCGATGCTGTAGCCGGCGACGAGGATCTTGCCGTCCGGCTGGACGATGACGCTCTGGCCGTTGTCGTCGCCGCTGGCCACCGGGATCAGCGCCTTGCCGTCGCCATCGAAGCCGCTATCGAGGCTGCCGTCGGCGTTGAGGCGGATGAGGCTGAAGTCGTTGTTGCTACCGTTGCTGCTGTAGCCGGCAACGAGGATCTTGCCGTCGGGCTGGAGGGTGACGCTGCGGCCGTTGTCGGCGCTGCTGCCCACCGGGATCAGCGCCTTGCCATCGCCATCGAAGCCGCTATCGAGGCTGCCGTCGGCGTTGAGGCGGATGAGGCTGAAGTCGTTGTTGCTGCCGTTGCTGCTGTAGCCGGCGACGAGGATCTTACCGTCGGGCTGGACGGTGACGCTGCGGCCGTAGTCGTCGCCGCTGCCCACCGGGATCAGCGCTGTCCCTGTTCCATCGGTAACAATGAAGGTTGGCGCATCGTTGCCCGTCGTGAGCGTGTTGAGCAGGTGGTCGTAGCCGGCGGCGCTGGTGGCATCGAGCAGCTGAGCGTGATTGATGTTGCCGGTAGTGTATTCGAGAGTCCAGTTGCCCCCTAGGCTGGCAGCGCCGGTCCAATCGGTAGAGGCGGCTATGTTAGTGCCCGTAATCTGCGCTAGTTGAATGATGAACGATTCACCCTGTGCGCCCTTGGCCACATTACAGCCGTACACTAATAAACTACCCCCTTTAGTTAGGGTAGCGCCAACCTGAGCCAGTGTGTTGCGATACAGGCCTAGATTGCTGCTAGTGAGCATCAACGCCCCTAGGTTGATCGCTCCAGGGCTGCCGTGGCTGAGCAGGTGAATGGCCTCTAGGTTGCGGTAGCCCCCCAAAATACGCGCCATTTCCTCTAGAGCATTGCCGTTGGCATCTAACACATAGACTGGCGTTCCCTCGGGAATACCAGCCACTAGCGTTTGATAATCCGTAACATTGTTTAGGATAAAGGCAATGTGAGAAGCTGACGTCATGGCTAATTCCTTTTATAGGGTGCTAAGCATCAGCCTTGGTCTCTGTGGGGCTGAGGTTCGGGTAGCGAGTAAGGTTTCAGCAACAGCAATGAGGACAGGCGTTGATTCTGTCTGTGCCATCTGTGCCGAAGGGGATTTTGCGTTGAGCATGAGGGAGCTATTGCGCCATAATTGTAGCGAGCCCCCTCCTGAAACGGCAAGGTCTCGCCATGTATAGTATGCGGGTGATGTCTTGTTGCTGAGCTGCTCTATTTCTAGGCTTCGGCGCTAACAACTGCCCCAACGATCTGCACTTCTGGTAGGAAGCGGTCATGGTACTCCGCTGTCTCAAGGAAGGTGTTGATCACTATAGTTTCTGCTGTACCTTGCTGAATAGCTGTCCGCCAAAAGTCATAGCCACCCTGTTCAGGCAAGCGCCCTAGCCAAGGTCATAGCTGTGTGCCTTTCTTTCGGTGGCTAGGCCTATCCTCCCGCTCTAACACCGCATCCCGATACGCCCTAGGCGACTCCCCCGTCCACTGTTTGAAGGCCCGTGTAAAGGCCGAAGCCTCAGAGAAACCCAACTGATGGGCAATCTGAGCAATGGGCAGCGAGGGTTGGTTTAAGTAATGCAGTGCTAAGTCTCGGCGCATACTTTCTTTAAGGGTTTGAAAGCGTGTGCCTTCTGCCAATAACTTACGGCGCAGGGTGCGTTCCGTTAAGTGCAGTTCAGCGGCAGTGCTGGCAATGTCGGCGGCGGCCAAGTGGCGTTGTTTCTCTAAATGATCCATCACCCGCCGGGTATAGACTTGGTAATAAGCCTGCCGGGTAAACCAATCCAGCGGTGCGCGCTGCAAATGGCTGCGTAGGCTGTCGGGGGTTTGCACCACCGGAGCATCCAATAAGGCGGCATCAAAGATCAGCCGGTTGGTACTGTCTTCAAAGCGCGCCGGGCAGGGGAACATCAGCCGGTATTCGGCTTGGTGCGCGGGGGCGGCAAACTCGAAAGCTACGTGGCGCAGCGGTATGCGTTGGCCAATCAGCCAGCTCGGAAAGCGATGCCAGAGCAGTAAGAAGAAATCCCGTAATAAAAAGCTGCTATCCCTATCGGGGTCGCTCAGGCCCATGCTGAAGGAGGCTTCAGTGCCTTCCACCTCTAGCGCTAACTGTACCGAGTCGTTGGTTAGGTTATAAAAACGGCTCAGGTGATGGTAAACCGCGCGCAGGGTGCGACAGCGTACCGCTTGCTTCGCCATCATCACAAAGACACCGTTACGGCAGCGCTGAGCGGTTAGGCCCATGAATTCGTCATCGGCATCGCGCCATAGGCTGCGCATCAAGCGGCTGAATTGGTCAGGGGTGATGCGCAGGTGTACGTTTTCCAGCAGGCGCGGGCTGATGCCAGCAGCGCTGAGGAGGGCTGCTTCATCCAGTTGGCAATGGCGCGCCGCCTGAACCGCCGCCTGTGCAAAGTGTACGGATATGGAGTAACGCTCGATGCCCATTGTTTTAGGTAGGAGTGGCAAGAGTCGGGCGCTCAGTATGGCGGATTTTGCGGCTCACCGACACCAACAGCGCTGTCCGAAGATGTCAAGTATAAGGCTGGATTTGTTATTGTCTGATCCTCGGCTACAGGTAAAGCTAGTGCCTTATTGAAAGCGCAGAAACTGTACTGTCCGATTTTGTATGGATAGCGTCTGCCTTGCGGCTGACTCTGTTCAGTCCCTTGCCTAATAACAGTGGAAATACATCCATGCAAACACGAGAAGTGGTCATCGTAAGTGGCGTGCGTACTGCAATTGGTGATTACGGCGGAAGCCTGAAAAATCATCGCCCCTCCGCCATGGCAGCCATGATGGTGGCCGAAGCCGTCAAGCGTGCAGGGATTGATCCCAATCAGGTGGGGCACTGTGTGTTTGGTAACGTAGTGCATTCCGAACCCTTGGATATGTACCTAAGCCGGGTGGCTGCTATTAAAGGCGGCCTCTCGGAGCAAACCCCTTCGCTGAACGTCAACCGTCTGTGCGGCAGCGGCCTGCAAGCCATCGTAAGCGCCGCGCAGCAGATCCAACTGGGTCAATGTGATACGGCGGTGGCCGGTGGCTCAGAGTCCATGAGCTTAGCGCCTTACCATCTGCCTACCGCGCGCTTTGGTCAGCGCATGGGCGATGGGGTGATGGTTGACCCTATGGTTGGGGCCTTGACCTGTCCCATCAACCATTACCACATGGGCATCACCGCTGAGAATTTGGCGGAGAAGTTCAACATCACCCGTGAGCAGCAAGATGCGCTGTCGGTGGAAAGCCACAACCGCGCTGAGCGGGCCATTCAGCAAGGCTACTTTAAGTCGCAAATTCTGCCGATGGAGCTGAAAAGCCGCCAAGGCGTGACGCTGTTTGATACCGATGAACATGTACGCCTAAATTGCAGCCTAGCCGACATCACCAGCCTAAAGCCGGCCTTTAAGAAGGATGGTGGTACGGTGACAGCGGGCAATGCCTCCGGCTTGAACGATGCCGCTGCCGCTGTGGTACTGATGGATCGCAGCAAAGCCGAAGCACAGGGCCTGAAGGTGATGGCGCGCTTGGTGGATTATCAGGTGTCTGGGGTTGATCCGAAGATCATGGGTATCGGCCCGGTTCCGGCGGTAAGCAGCCTGCTGGCGCGTAATAAGCTGAGCGTCCACGACATCGACTTCTTTGAACTCAACGAGGCCTTTGCCGCCCAAGCCTTGGCGGTGGTGCAGCAATTGGACGTGCCCCTTGAGCGGGTTAACCCCAATGGCAGCGGTATTTCCCTCGGCCATCCTATCGGCGCGACCGGCGCTATCCTGACCGTAAAAGCCATTTATGAGCTGGAGCGCATTCAGGGTCGCTATGCGGTGATCAGCCTGTGCATCGGTGGCGGGCAGGGTATTGCTGCGCTGCTGGAGCGCGTGGCTTAAGCCATCCTGTGAATCGGTCTGGCTCTCCCTGCATTAGTAGTGGAGAGCAGACCATCCCTCTTTCGGCTTGTAGCGGTTGGACTGTCCATCAGCGGGCAGCGGCCTCGTGCAGCCTAAAATAATAAGGAATCGGGCGATGTATAGCGGAAAAGCCATCAGCCTTAATACGCTGGACTCAGGATTGGTGGAGCTGCTGCTGGATCTCCAGGGCTCCTCCGTCAATAAACTCGACCAGTTGACCTTGAATGAGTTGGGCGAAGCACTGCAACAGTTGAGCGATGCCGGGGCCTCGGTACGCGGTCTGCTGATTCGCAGTGCCAAGCCCGCTTTTGTTGTGGGTGCTGACATTACCGAATTTACGGCGCTCTTTACGCGTCCTGAAGCGGAGCTGCTGCACTGGATGAGTGGCGTACACGAGCAGTTCAGCCGCTTAGAAAATCTGCCTTTCCCGACGGTAGCCGCAGTCAATGGTTTTGCCTTGGGCGGCGGTCTGGAGCTGGCTTTGGCCGCTGACTGCCGCGTACTGGCGGAAGACGCTAAAGTCGGCCTACCGGAAGTTACCCTCGGCATCTGCCCCGGTTTTGGCGGCACGGTGCGTCTGAGCCGCTTGGCTGAGCTGTCCGCTGCCTTGGAGTGGATGACCAGCGGTAAACCTCAGGCCGCTGCTAAAGCCCTCAAGCTCGGTGTAGCCGATCAAGTGGTGCCCGCTGCCGAACTGCACGATGCGGCTTTAGCTTTACTGCGCGCCCTTGTTAATGATCCGGCAGCCAGCCGTTCCAATCGTCAGCGCAAACAGCAAGCCTTGGCCAATACGCCCGCCTTGCAAGCGCAGTTGGAAAGCCTGAGTGCGGGCTATACCAAGACCTTGGATGCGCGCTATCCCGCTGCGGGAGCCATTGTGGCCTTGGTCAGCCAACATGCGACCCAATCCTTTGGCACTGCCTTGGAGATGGAAGCCCAAACCTTTGCTCAGTTGGCGAAAACGACGGCCTCCCAATCCTTGATCGGCTTGTTCCTCAGCGACCAATCCTTAAAGCGTAAAGCCAAGGGCTGGATCGCCAAGGCCGATAAGGTGCAGCAAGGCGCGGTGTTGGGCGCAGGCATCATGGGCGGCGGCGTGGCTTATCAGTCAGCGCTGAGCGGTGTGCCCATCATCATGAAGGACATCCGCGACGAAGCCTTGGCGCTGGGCAGCAAAACCGCCAGTAAAGCTTTGGACAGGCTGATCGAAAAGGGCCGTTTGGACGACGCCGGTAAGCAGCAAGTGCTGGCGCGCATTCACCCTGAGTTGGAATACCAAGACTTCGAGCGCGTGGATTTGGTGGTCGAGGCGGTGGTCGAGAACCCGAAAATCAAGGCGGCGGTGCTGTCGGAAGTGGAAGGCTTGATGCGCCCTGATGCCATCCTGACTACCAATACTTCAACCATTTCCATTGATCTGCTGGCCAAAAGCCTGAAGCGCCCAGAGCTGTTCTGCGGCATGCACTTCTTCAATCCGGTGCCTTTAATGCCGCTGGTGGAAGTGATTCGCGGCAGTCAGAGCAGCGAAAAAACCTTGGCCACTACGCTGGCCTATGCCGTCGCCATGGGTAAAACCCCCATCGTGGTCAAGGATTGCCCCGGATTTTTGGTTAACCGTGTGTTGTTTCCCTACTTCAACGGCTTCAACCGGCTGCTGAAGGACGGCGTGGACTTCGAGCGTATCGACCGCGTCATGGAGGCCTTCGGTTGGCCCATGGGCCCGGCTTATCTGGCCGATGTGGTGGGCATCGACACCATGGTGCATGCCGACCAAGTGCTGCAAGTGGGATTCCCTGAGCGCATGGGTCATGAAGGCGAACCGATCATGGAAGTGTTGCTAGCCGCTGGAGCCTTGGGGCAGAAAAACGGCAAAGGCTTCTATGAGTACGGCGTTGATGCCCAAGGCAAACGCACGAAAACCCCCGCAGCAGCGGCCCATGCTTTGATTGCTGAGCGGGTGCAAGCTAAACCAGAAGTGTCTGATGAGGACATCATCGACCGGCTGATGATCCCCATGTGCTTGGAGTCGGTGCGCTGCTTGGAAGAGGGCATTGTCGACAGTGCCGAAGAAGTGGACATGGGCTTGATTCTCGGCTTGGGCTTCCCACGTTTCAGAGGCGGTGCCCTGCGCTACATCGACCACTTGGGTTTGGCGGTGTTCGCGCAAAAAGCGGTGAAGCATTCGGCCCACGGCGGACTCTATCAACTGACCGCCGGTTTTAACGCCCGTCTGCAAAACGGCCAGACTTATTTTTGAGTGATCGGTTTTTAAGGCATAGCTTGTCTTGAACGCAGGGTATGCCTTGCACCGAGTATCTGAATTACGAGGAAAATAATAATGAGCGACTACAAACACCCCTACCGCGATGCCCTCTTTGTCCTCAACGAATTGGTGGACTTTGACAAGCTCTGTGCTGAGCACGGCTTTGCGGATGCCAACCTAGAGCTGGTTTCGGCGATTTTTGACGAGGCCGGTAAACTGGGCTCGGAAGTCTTAGCGCCACTGAACTGGACCGGCGACCGCCAAGGCGTGACCCTGACCGACAAAGGCGTACAGGAAACCATCGGCTTTGCTGAAGCCTATCGCCAGTTTCAGGAAAGCGGCTGGCCATCTTTGACTGCCCCAGAAGTCTTTGGCGGCCAGAATCTGCCCAACGTGGTGGGTACTGCGGTCAACGAAATTTGGCATTCGGCTAACCTGTCCTTTGCTCTGTGCCCTATGTTGACTCAGGGTGCTATTGAATCCCTGCTGCACCACGGTTCTGAGGCACTGAAGGAAGCCTATTTGGCTAAGTTGGTCAGCGGCGAATGGACAGGCACCATGAACCTGACCGAGCCCGACGCCGGTACCGATCTGGCCGCCGTCAAAACTCGTGCTGTGCCTAATGGCGACCATTACCTGATCACCGGGCAAAAAATCTTCATCACCTGGGGCGACCACCAGATGACGGACAACATCATTCATTTGGTGTTGGCCCGCCTGCCCGATGCGCCCTTTGGCGTGAAAGGCATTTCCCTGTTCATCGTGCCTAAGTTCCTGCCCGATGGCAGCCGCAACGATGCTCAGTGCGTGTCTCTGGAGCATAAGCTGGGCATCCATGCCAGCCCCACCTGCGTGATGAGCTTCGGTGACAAAGGCGGTGCCATCGGCTATCTGGTGGGCGAGGCGCATAAAGGCTTGGCCTATATGTTCACCATGATGAACCACGCGCGTCAGGGCGTAGGTCTGCAGGGGCTGTCCATTGCCGAGCGTTCCTATCAGCAGGCGGTGGCCTATGCCAAGGATCGTCTGCAAGGCACTAATAAAGACGGCAGCCGCTATCCCATCATCAAGTTCCCCGATATTCGCCGCATGCTGATGGTGATGAAGTCCGCGACCGAAGCCATGCGCGCTTTGGCACTGGTTTCTGCCGCCGAGATCGACCGCGCCCATGGCAGTGAAGGGGAAGCCGCTCAAGCCCATCAAAACCGTGTGGAGCTGCTGACCCCCATCGTCAAGGGTTGGCTGACCGAGCTGGCGCAGGAAGTCACCTATCTGGGCATTCAGATTCACGGTGGCATGGGCTTTATCGAGGAAACCGGCAGCGCCCAGCATTACCGCGATGCGCGCATTCTGACCATTTATGAAGGCACCACCGGCATTCAAGCACTGGATTTGGTGGGCCGTAAAACGCTGGTCAACAAAGGCGAGCATCTGGCCAGCTTGCTGGATGAGATCGGTCAAACCCTGTCCGCCTTGGAAGCCTCCGGCCAGTTCCCTGTGCAAGCTACCGCCTTGCGTGCCGCTTTGGAAGATGGCTGGGCTGCACGGCAACTGCTGCTGGATAAGTCCGCCGAAGATGCAGCGCTGGCCGGTAGCATCAGCGTCAACTACCTGATGCTGTTCGGCTACCTGTGCAGTGGTTGGTTGATGAGCCAAGCGGCTCTTAAAGCCAAAGGACTGTTGGACGCACAATCAGGCGATCCTGAGTTCCTGAATGCCAAACTCACTACCAGCCGCTTCTATGCGGAGCACCTGTTGACCCGCACCGGCTCCCTGCTGGCGGCAATTCAGGCCGGTAGTGCAAGCATTCTGGCCCTGCCGGAAGACCAGTTCTAACACCCCTTAGTTTGGCGGTTGCCTGCCTACCGAGCGCTTTGTGCGCTGGGTGTGGGCAACTGCGCCCTGAATCTGGCCGGTTGTGCTCTAAACACAGCCCGCCCCAGAGTGGATGTGCCCTATGAAAGTCTTGGTAACGGTCAAGCGTGTGATTGACTACAACGTCAAAGTTCGGGTGAAGGCAGATCACAGCGATGTGGATTTGGCCAACGTGAAAATGGCCATGAATCCCTTCTGCGAGATCGCGGTAGAGGCTGCCATCCGTTTGAAAGAAGCCGGAGTCGCCACAGAGGTAGTAGCCGTCTCCGTGGGTTCAGCCAGCTGTCAGGAGCAACTGCGTACCGCCTTGGCGCTGGGTGCCGATCGAGCGATCCAGATCGACACTCCGGACAATCCTGAATCCCTAGAAGTGGCCAAGCTGCTGGCCGCGCTGATTCAAGCCGAACAGCCAAGCCTCGTGATTACCGGCAAGCAAGCCATCGACAGCGACAACAACCAGACCGGGCAAATGCTGGCTGCGCTCTTGGATTGGCCGCAAGCCACCTTTGCTTCAGCCATCAATCTGAGCGGTGAGCAACTGGAAGTCACCCGTGAAGTGGATGGCGGCTTGCAAACACTGTCCCTGTCGCTACCGGCGCTCGTCACCACCGATCTGCGTCTGAACGAGCCGCGTTATGCCTCCTTGCCCAACATCATGAAGGCCAAGAAAAAGCCGCTGGACGTCAAAACCCCGGCCGAGCTGGGCGTGACCCTCAAAGCCCATACACGGCTGATTAAGGTCGAAGCACCGGCGGAGCGTCAAGCCGGGATCAAGGTAGACAGCGTTGAGGCGCTGCTGGACAAGCTGCGTAACCAAGCGAGGGTGATTTGATGAGCATTCTAGTCATTGCTGAACACGACAACCGTGCCTTAAACAGCGTCACCCTGAACGCTCTGCAAGCGGCTAAAGCCATTGGCGGCGATATTCAGCTCTTGGTTGCGGGGCATAACTGCCAAGCCGTAGCTGAGCAAGCTGCCGCCGCCGAGGGTGTGAGCAAAGTGCTGTTGGCCGATAGCCCTGCCTATGAGCACCGCTTGGCCGAACCACTGTCCAAACTGATCGCCACCTTGGGCAAGGATTACAGCCATGTGTTGGCTCCGGCCAGCACCAGCGGCAAAAACCTGATGCCACGGGTTGCGGCTTTGCTGGACGTGGCACAAATCTCCGACATTACCGCTGTCCTGAGTAGCGATACCTTCCAACGGCCCATTTACGCCGGTAACGCTGTGGCCACGGTGCAGTCTTTGGACGCCATCAAAGTGCTGACCGTGCGTAGCACCGCCTTTGAAGCGGTCGCTGCCAGCGGGGGTGCCGCCGCAGTGGAAGCCGTGACCGCCTCGGCGGTTCCTGAGCGCAGCCGTTTTGTCAGCGAAGCTCTGGCCGTCTCTGATCGCCCTAACTTGGGCAGCGCTAAGGTGGTGGTCTCCGGTGGTCGTGGTCTGGGCAGCGCAGAAAACTTTGCCCTGATCGAACAACTAGCCGACAAGCTGGGCGCAGCGGTGGGTGCTTCCCGTGCGGCGGTGGATGCAGGCTTTACCGCCAACGATCGCCAAGTAGGACAGACCGGCACCATCGTTGCGCCGGAGTTGTATCTGGCGGTAGGCATTTCCGGGGCCATTCAACATCTGGCGGGGATGAAGGAATCCAAGATCATCGTTGCCATTAACAAAGATCCGGAAGCGCCGATTTTTCAGGTGGCCGACTACGGCTTGGTGGCCGATTTGTTCGAGGCCGTGCCCGAACTGATGCGCCAACTCTGAGGATTGGCTGATGCGCGAATCCATGGAATTTGATGTGGTGATTGTTGGCGCGGGGCCTGCGGGCCTTTCCGCCGCCTGTCGCCTGATGCAGCAGGCTGCCGAAGCAGGGCAGTCGCTGGAAGTTTGCGTCGTGGAAAAGGGGTCAGAAGTTGGCGCACATATCCTCTCGGGCGCGGTCTTTGAACGCCGCGCCCTAGAGGAACTTTTTCCCGATTGGCAAGAACGTGGCGCACCGCTGAATACGGCGGTCACTGAAGACCGGCTGTATTTGCTGCGCGATGAACAACAGGCCCTGCGCGTTCCTGATGCGCTGGTGCCGCCCAGCTTGCACAACCCCGGCAATCATGTGATCAGCTTGGGTAATCTGGTGCGCTGGCTGGGCGAGCAGGCCGAAGCCTTGGGGGTACAGATTTTCCCCGGTTTTGCCGCCACCGAAGTGCTGTACCACGAGGATGGTAGCGTCAAGGGCGTGGCCACCGGCGATATGGGTGTGGCTGCTGACGGTAGCCACAAACACGGCTTTACCCCCGGTATTGAGCTGCATGCCCGCTACACCCTGTTTGCTGAAGGTTGCCGTGGCAGCTTGGGTAAGCAGCTGATCAAGCAGTTTGATCTGAATGCAGGCGCTGATGCCCAGCACTACGGCCTTGGCATTAAAGAGCTGTGGGACATTGATCCGGCGTTGCATCAGCCCGGTTTGGTGATTCACGGTTCTGGCTGGCCCTTGCAGGGGGAGAGCGGTGGCTTTTTTCTCTACCACGGGGATAACCATCAGGTGGTGGTGGGGCTGATTGTGGATTTGAATTACCACAATCCCCATCTGTCGCCCTTTGAAGCCTTCCAGCAGCTCAAACAACATCCGCTGTTAAGCGCCTACCTCAAGGGTGGCAAACGGGTGTGCTATGGCGCGCGGGCCATTACCAAGGGCGGTTTTAATTCCTTGGGCAAAGCCGGATTTCCCGGTGGCTTGCTGATGGGCTGTGAGTCGGGAACCCTGAACTTCGCCAAGATCAAAGGCAGCCATACGGCCATGAAGTCGGGGATGTTGGCCGCCGAAACGGTGTTTGCCGCCCTGACTCAAGGCGCATCCGGCACCGATCTGCAAGCGGACTTTAGCGCCCGTTTCCAAGCCTCTTGGCTGTATCAGGAGCTGTATCAGGCACGCAACTTTGGCCCCGCGCTGCATAAACTCGGTTCGACCTTGGGTGGTGCCTTCAACCTGCTGGAGCAGCGGATTGTGGCCGGAAAATGGCCGCTGACCCTGCACGACAGATTGCCAGATTACGACCAGTTACAGGCCGCGCGGGATTGTTCGCCTATCAGCTATCCCAAGCCGGATGGCCTGCTGAGTTTTGATCGCCTGAGTTCGGTGTTTTTGTCCAACACCAACCACGAGGACAACCAGCCCTGCCACCTGAAGCTGGCTGACCCGGAGTTGCCCTTGCAGGAAAACCTGCCCCTCTACGACGAACCGGCCCAGCGTTATTGCCCGGCGGGTGTCTATGAGGTGATCCGCGCTGAGGACAATACGCCGCTGCGCTTTCAGATCAACAGCCAAAACTGTGTGCACTGCAAAACCTGCGACATTAAAGACCCGGCGCAGAACATCACTTGGACCTGTCCAGAAGGCGGCGGAGGGCCGAATTATCCCAATATGTAAGGGCGTTAACCTTGGGGCTGTAGGCGCTCTATAGCTTGAGATAGCGCGCATACTCTCCCACCAGCAAAAGGGTTTTGGTTGTTCCTCTAGCCTATAAATATAAGTACTTGAGAGGCTTTTCTATGTGTTCAGATCGTATTCGTTTGGCTTCGTTACACAGCAAAATCACCAGCGCCGAGCAGGCAGCCGCCTTGGTGAAAGACGGCATGGTGGTGGGCATGAGCGGCTTTGGTGGCGGTGGGGATGCCAAGGTCATTCCGCGTGCCATGGCTGAGCGTGCTCGTCAGGGGAATTTAAAAATCACCCTGATTACCGGTGCCAGTTTGGGCAGTGGCTTGGATGGCATCATGAGCGATGCCGGTTTGCTGGCGCGGCGTATGCCCTTCCAAGGCGACCCAGTGCTGCGTAAAGCCATCAACGAGGGCAAGGTGCTGTTTATTGATCAGCATCTGTCACAGGTGGTGGAGCAAATTCGTTCCGGCGCACTGCCAAGCCCGGATATCGCGGTGATTGAAGCGGCTGCCATCACCGAACAAGGCCATATCGTGCCCACCGCCTCTGTGGGAAATTCGGCGACCTTGGCTTTGCTGGCCAAGCAGATCATCGTTGAGCTGAACCTGTCCAGCAGCCCTCACCTAGAAGGCTTGCACGATATCTATATCCCGGAAAAACGCCCCGGTCGCACGCCCATTCCCCTGACCAAGCCCTGTGACCGCATCGGTACGGCGGCCATTGAGGTTGATCCGGCCAAGATTGCCGCCATCGTACTCTGCGAAAGCCCGGAATCTGCCGCCACTATTTTGCCGCCGGATGAAGAAACCCAAGTCATCGCCAACCACTTGATTCGGTTCTTCGAGCAAGAGGTAGAGCAAGGCCGTTTGCCGCATAACCTCGGCCCGCTGCAAGTGGGGGTAGGCAGCATTGCTAATGCGGTGATGTCCGGATTGCTGCACGCGCCCTTCACCGATTTGGTGCAGTACTCCGAGGTGTTGCAGGACTCCACCTTCGAGCTGATGGATGCCGGTAAGCTGAAATTTGCTTCCGGTTGCTCCATCACCCTGTCGGCGGACTGCGGCAAGCGGGTCTTTCCAGCGCTGGAACACTACAAAGACCGGCTGGTATTGCGCCCGCAGGAGATTTCCAACCACCCGGAAATCGCTCGCCGCTTAGGTGTGCTGGCCATTAACACCGCGCTGGAGTGCGATATTTACGGCAACGTCAACTCCACCCACGTCTGTGGTACCAAGATGATGAACGGCATCGGTGGTTCCGGGGATTTTGCCCGCAACGCCCTGCTGACGGTGTTTGTCACCAAGTCCATTGCCAAGGGTGGAGCGATTTCCAGCGTAGTGCCCATGGTCAGCCATGTGGATCACACCGAACACGACGTGCATATCCTTGTCACCGAGCAAGGTTTGGCTGATCTGCGCGGCCTAGCGCCCCGTGAGCGCGCGCGGGTCATCATCGACAACTGCGTGCATCCCGATTACCGCCCAGCCCTGAATGCTTACTTTGAGGAAGCCTGCACCCGTGGCGGTCAGACGCCGCACCTGTTGGAGCGCGCCTTCGATTGGTACAGCAACTTAGAACAGCATGGCCACATGCTGAAGCCCTAATCCGGTCAGCGGCCTGCCAATGAGCTAAGCCGCTGCCCTGATCTAGCCCCTAAGCCGGTCGCGTCACATGGGATTCGACCGGTCTTAAGACCACCGCCACTACACAGGCAGGGTGCTGAATATTCAGCGCCGGGGAAGCGTGCGTCCTGTGTTTGGGGAATTGAGCCCTGTACGGGGTTTGAGTGGGTCTTTTTGGGGGGATTTACCCACCAGCGCACTCGGCTCCTTTGTCGGGCGAGTGCCACCATAGCCGCATAATAATAAGGAAGCTGACATGACGCGCGTATCGCCCCTGACTCGGAACTTGGCTCTATCGCTTCTGGGTAGCACCTTGGTGTGTTCCAGCGTACAGGCCGAATTTCTCAAGGACAGCAAAGCTAACTTGATGATTCGCAACTACTACTACAACCGTGATTTCCGTCAGGACAACGCGGCGCAATCCCATGCGGACGAATGGGCACAAGGCTTTTGGCTTAAGTATGAATCCGGCTTCACCGAAGGCCCTGTTGGCTTTGGTTTGGATGCCACCGCCATGTGGGGTATCCGTTTAGACTCCAGTCCGGGCCGCGCTGGCACAGGTTTGTTGCCCGTCCACAAAGACGGCGATGTGCCTAACGATTACGGCAAGGCGGGTGGCACGGCCAAGATGCGCATCGGCAAGAGTGTGTTCCGTTACGGCACCCTGTTCCCGATGATGCCGACCCTGACGCCTAACCAAACCCGCCTGTTTCCCCAATATTTCCGGGGTATGGCTGTTGAGTCCAATGATATCGACAACCTGATGGTGCGCGCTGGTCGCCTGACCGACAACATCCAGCGCAACTCCACGGCGGGCAGAGAAATCACCATGACCAACAAGGGCATGAAAGGCGGTACGCCCACCGACCAGTTCGACTACGCCGGATTTAAGTATCAGTGGAGTAAAACCCTCAGTGTGGGCGTGGACTACGCCAACATGGACAATAACTACCACCAAACCTACTTCACCCTGAACCACACCCTGCCCATTGCCGATGGTCACTCCATTGTCTCCGATGTACGCTACGCGCGCTCAGCCGATGATGGCCAGAGCAACGTCGACAACAAAGCCATCAACGGCATGTTTGTCTACAAAATGAAGGCCCACACCTTTGGCCTTGGCTTACAGAAGATGATCGGCGACACCGGCTTTGCCTACATCACCGGCAGCGATCCTTATCTGGTCAACTTTGCTCAGGTAAACGACTTCGCCAACCCCGGCGAGAAATCCTGGCAAGCGCGCTATACCTATGACTTTGCCGCCATGGGCATTCCCGGTCTGAGCCTGATGACTCGCTACATCAGCGGTACCGACATCCGTCGTGCCAACGGCAGCAAGGGCGAAGAGTGGGAACGTGACACCTACATCGACTACGCCTTCCAAAATGGCCCACTGAAAAATCTGGTGTTGCAATGGCGTAATGCAACCCTACGCAACGATGGCCGAGGTAACGATCTGGACGAGAACCGGGTGATTGTCACCTACAACCTGCCGCTGCTCTGATGGAGTAGCTTAGGTGCCGCTGCTCTGCTGGCAGCGCGCACCGCCTTTTAGAGCGACACAAGGAGCGCACCATGTCTGAGCTGCCCGCACCAAGGTTGCATCTGGATGACCTGTTTGTCGGCCAAACTTTTCACAGTGGTGAATACCTGCTGGATGAGGTGAGCCTGAAAGACTTTGCCCGTGAGTTCGATCCGCAGCCCTTTCACCTCGACCATGAGGCCGCACTGCCGACCCTATTTGGCGGTTTAGCGGCCAGCGGCTGGCATACCGCAGCCATCAGCATGCGCTTGATGGTGGACAGTGTGCCCATCGCGGGTGGCATGATTGGCGCAGGGGTTGAGGTGAGCTGGCCACAACCCACCCGCCCCGGCGACCGACTGCGCCTGACTAGCAGCATTATTGAGATCAGCCCCTCGCGCTCCAAGCCTGATCGGGGTTGGATCAAACTAGAAAGCCTGACCTTCAACCACAAGGACGAACTGTTGCAGCGGCTGGTGTCGCGGATCTTGGTGTTCCGGCGCAGCACCTAAGCCCGCTATTGGCTATGCTGAGGGCATTCTCTATTCGCCCTTGCGGAGCCAAGCCCATGTCTAGCCTGACCATCAACCTCGTTCCCGCCCTGATCCTCAGCAGCGCGCTGGCCTTTGCCGGTTGGTCAGTAGGGCAGGGTGTGGAGCGTTTTCGCATGGCTGATCGCTCCGTCACCGTAAAAGGTTTGGCGGAAATGGATGTGAAAAGCGACTTCTCCACGTGGATCATCGCCTTTCGGCGCGGCGGCAATGCCTTTGCCGAGGTGCAACAATCCCTAAGCAAAGACCGCACTCAGGTCTTGGCCTTTCTCAAGGCACAGGGCTTTGCCGAAAACGAAATCGAAAGCCGCCCCCTGCAAGTACAGGACTTACTGGCCCGTGAGTGGGGCTCCGGTGGCGTAGCCCTGCGCTTTACCGGGCAAGGCCAAGTGGTGGTGAAAACCAGCCGAGTGGACGCCGTGGCCAAAGCCGCCAATGCCGTAGACCCGCTGATTCAAGCCGGGGTGCAACTGGACGCTGAGCAAAACGGCGAAACCGGCCCGCGTTACCAACTGCGCGGCTTTAATGACATCAAACCCAAGCTGCTGGAAGCTGCTACCCTCAACGCCCGCGAACAGGCCACGCGCTTTGCTGCCGACGCCGCCGCGCGCTTAGGCGAGTTAAAAAGCGCCAACCAAGGGGTGATTAGCGTGCTAGACGATGACGGCAGCGGCGCGGATACCTCGCGCACCATCGGCAAACGCCTACGGGTGGTCAGCACTTTCGAGTTTGCCCTGAAATAACCTTAGCGCGGTTTGTGCCGATGTCTGCAGCAGTCAATGGCCGGGATACAGGGCGCTTGAGCCTATACTAATGACTGTTAGTAAAAGTTGCCGCCAAGACTGTAAAGTCAGGACGGCAAGCTGCCCATCACCTAATAAGAACGTTAGAACGTTGCTCATCAAGGACCCTGATGCTTGCTATTTCTCCCCTAACAGCCTTCATTGAGCGGTTGGCACGGCCTTACCTCTGTGTTGGGTCAGCCCTCTCATGAAGCGCAATTTTCCGCTACACGTCCACCTCTCGACGCTGTTTTTGATCATCTCTCTGTCCACCGGCGGCATCATTGCGGCAGTGGGCTACAAGATGTCTTATGACATGCTGGAAAGCTCAGCCTCTGAGTTGACCCTTCGAGTGAGCCGGGAGGTCTTGAGCAAGATCGAAGGCATCATCAAGCCTGCCGATGTGCTGACCGAGCTGCTCAGTTACGATGATCTGTGCGATGCCAAAGACTTCAACAGCCGCTGGTATCAACTGGGCATGATGCGTGAGAGTCTCAGCCACTCTAATGGCTTCTCCTCGCTGTTCATCGGCTATGAAGATGGCGACTTCTTCTTATTGCGGCGGGTTCGAACTGAGGCGGAGCGTCAGATTTTCAGCGCGCCCCAAGACACCCAATACATCGTACAGAGCATTGAGCGTAAGCTTGCCAAGGGCCGCTTTATCTACCTGAATGCCATGATGGAGCGGCTGCGCGAAGATGACCGCCCCAACTACGTGAGCAGCTACGACCCGCGTAGCCGTTCTTGGTTCAAGCTGGGCATTACCTCCGTGGGCACAGTGACCACCTCGCCCTACCTGTTTTTTGCTGATCGCAAAGTTGGCCTGACCGTGGCGCGCCGCGCTGAAAACGGCAAGGCAGTGGTCGCGGCGGATATTCTCCTCGAAACTCTCAGCGATACCCTAAGGCAGCAGCACATTACCGAATCCAGCCAAGTGGCCTTGGTGAACGGCAGTGGTTTGGTGATTGCCCACGAAAATACTCAGCAGCTCGTCTCAGTGCCTGATCAAGCCGATGCTAAACCTAGGCTGCGTCATCTGGATGAGCTGGGTATTCCGGCTATGGTGGGCTTAGGCAGTCGCATTCAGAATGCCCAAAGTCACGAAGTAGCCATTGATACGCTAGACATCAAGGGTGAGTCCTGGCGGGTACTGATTCAGCCTTTGCTGTTGGAGGGCTCAGAACCCCTGTACTTGGTGGTGGCTATTCCTTCCCGTGAGCTGTTCGCCTCGGCGTTGGAGCTACGTTCGACAGCTCTAAGCATTACCCTGCTGATTATCCTGATCTCCGTCCCGCTGATTTGGACCATTGCACGGGCTATTTCGCGCTCCTTGCGGATCCTAGCGCGGGAAGCCGAAGCCATTCGCCGCTTTGAGTTCACTAAGCCCATTAAGCTGCGCTCGCTGATCAGCGAAGTAGGTGAACTGGCGAAAACCATGGACTTGACCAAAAGCACCATCCGGCGCTTTCTCGACGTGACACAGGCGGTCTCTGCTGAGGATAACTTTGAACGTCTGTTGCCCATGTTGTTGCTTGAAACCATGCAAGCCGGTAGCGCAGAAGCCGGTGTGCTCTATCTGGTTAACCATGAGCATTTGCACCCCTCAGCTGCCTTGACCCTTGACGGGGAGGACGCCTCCGCTGGGCTTAAGAGCATTGCCATTGAGGGTGCGCCGGGCCTGCTGCGTTGGACGCTGACGCGCCAAACTGCCCAAGCTGGGAAGATGCTGGTCGGCGAAATTGAAGAAGCTGGATTACAAGGTTTGCTGAGTCGCGTATCAGCGCCTTATTCCATGGTGGTGCCACTGCTGAACCGGCGGCGTCAGCTACTCGGGGTGATGTTGCTGCAACGCCAGACCCTGATTGATAACGCTGAGCTGAGCTTCGTGAGTGCTTTGGCCAGTACCGCTAGTAGCTCCTTGGAAGCCCGCGAGCTGATCAAAGCGCAAAAGGAGCTGTTTGAAGCCTTTATCCAGATGATTGCCGGAGCCATCGACGCCAAAAGCCCCTATACCGGTGGCCACTGTGCCCGTGTACCTGAGCTGACCAAGATGCTTGCCCAAGCCGCCTGTGAGGCAGACAGCGGCCCATTCCGCAATTTTGCGCTGGGCGAGGATGAGTGGGAAGCCGTGCATATCGCCGCATGGTTGCACGACTGCGGTAAGGTCACTACCCCTGAATATGTCATCGACAAAGCCACCAAACTAGAAACCATCTACAATCGCATCCACGAAGTACGCACCCGCTTTGAAGTGCTCAAGCGCGATGCGGAAATCGCCTGCCTAAAAGCCCAACTGGCCGGTATTCCAGAGGCTGAGGCGCGCGCCCAGCTCGAAGCCCAGTGGCAACAACTGGACGAGGACTTTGCCTTTGTCGCCCACTGCAATGAAGGCAGCGAGCTGATGGATGCCAGCCAGCATGAGCGACTGGAGCAGATTGGTGCCCGTACTTGGTGGCGCACGCTAGATGATCGCTTAGGGCTATCCCATGAAGAGTTGGAGCGCAAACAAGCGATAAGCCAAACACTGCCCGCCCTTGAGCCTTTGTTGGCGAATAAGGCGGAACACTGTTTTATACGGCGTAGCAAAGACCGTATTCCTGCGGACAACCGCTGGGGCTTCAATATGCGTGTGCCAGAGCTGTTGTATAACCGTGGTGAGCTGTACAACCTTTCGGTGGGGCGCGGCACGCTCTCAGCGGAGGAGCGCTACAAAATCAATGAGCACATGGTGCAGACCATCATCATGCTCTCGCAGTTACCCTTTCCCAAATACCTGCGCCATGTACCGGAAATTGCCGGAGGCCATCATGAAAAAATGGATGGCAGCGGCTATCCGCGTGGCCTGAAAAAAGACGACATGACCCCGGTGGCCCGCATGATGGCCGTAGCGGACATCTTTGAAGCCCTAACGGCAGTGGATCGGCCCTACAAAAAAGGCAAAACCCTGTCGGAGTCCATCCGCATCATGGGTGCCATGGCCCGTGATCAGCACATTGATACCGATATCTTCGCCCTATTTTTGCGCTCCGGGGTGTACCGAATCTACGCCGAGCGCTTCATGAGAGCCGAACAAATTGACGATGTGGACATTGAGGCCCATCTGGCCGACTAACGGGCCTTAGCCTATAAAGGATTTTTGGGGATAGATATGCTGATGAACACCCTGTGCGCCACGGCCCGCTTGATGGCGCTTTGGCTGTTTTGCAGCAGCTTGCAGGCCGCTGAAAGTATTCGCGTCGGCATTTTGCACTCGCTGAGCGGCACCATGGGCATCTCTGAGCAAGTGCTTAAAGAAACCGCCTTGATGACCATCGAGCAGATCAATCGCACCGGCGGCGTGCTAGGCCGCCGTCTAGAGCCTGTGGTGATGGACCCGGCCTCTAATTGGACGCTGTTTGCAGAGCAAGCCCGCGACATGCTGGTAAAGGAACGGGTGGCGGTGATTTTTGGCTGCTGGACATCGGTATCGCGTAAGGCGGTGTTGCCGGTACTGCGCGAGCTGAACGGCTTACTCTTCTACCCCGTACAGTACGAAGGCGAAGAGCTGGAGCGCAACGTCTTCTACACCGGTGCTGCGCCCAATCAGCAAGCCATACCCGCGATTGAATACCTGATGAGCCGCGATGCTGGCGCGGCACGGCGCTTTGTGCTGCTGGGCACCGACTACATATACCCGCGCACCACCAACCGCATTGTGCGAGCGTTTTTGAAGTCACAAGGGGTGGCCGCTTATGACATCATGGAACGCTATACCCCATTTGGGCATGAGGACTATCAAGCGATCATTGAGGACATTCGCCTGTTTGCCGCTGAGGGCAAAAAGACGGCGGTGATTTCCACCATCAACGGGGATTCTAACCTGCATTTCTATCGCGCCTTGGCGGCTGCCAAGCTGAGCGCGGCGGATATGCCGGTGATGGCTTTCTCAGTGGGTGAAGAGGAGCTGCGCAGCCTAGACCGCACGCTATTGGCCGGACACTTGGCCACTTGGAACTACTTCATGTCCCTTAAAGGCCCAGATAACCAGCGTTTTGTGGCGCGTTATCGAGCATGGGCCATGGAGCGACAACTGCCCGATGCAGCCCATGCCGTAACCAATGACCCCATGGAAGCCACCTACATCGGCATCCACCTCTGGAAGCAAGCCGTGGAAAAAGCCAGAACCCCTCAGGTGGATGCGGTGATTGCCGCCATGGCCGGACAACAATTTCAAGCGCCCTCCGGTTTTCGGGTGCGGATGGACGAGAAAAACCATCACCTGCACAAGCCGGTATTCATCGGTGAAATTCAAGCCAATGGCCAATTTAAGTTGGTCTGGAAAATCTCCAGTCCACTGAAGGCTGCCCCTTGGAGCTATTACCTACCGGGCAATGAGCAGCGCAAAGACGAACCTGAAGGGCAGGGCTTTCAAACGCCGCTTGTCGATCCGCGCTGAGAGGCTAGGTGCTAGGTGGTGCGGCGGCTTCGGTGGGGAGTGCGGAGGAGGCTGGCTCAGCCCAGCGCGCTTTGATTTCGAGGATGGCAGGCAACTGGCCTAAGAATAACTCCGCCAGATGCGGGTCAAAGTGCTGGCCGCGCTCGCTGCGGATCAGCTCCACGGCTTTCTCAATGGGCCATTCCGGTTTGTAGGGGCGCACGCTAGTCAGGGCGTCGAACACGTCAGCCAAGGCGATAATCCGCGCTTCTAGGGGAATATCCGTACCGGCCAAACCTTGAGGATAACCGCTGCCATCCCATTTTTCGTGGTGATAGAGGGCGATGCTACGGGCCATTTCCAGCATGCGCGAGTTGTGCTTGCCGATGATTTCCGCCCCGATGGTGGTATGGGTACGCATGATATCCCACTCGTCCGCATCCAATTTGCCGCGCTTTTGCAAGATGGCGTCAGGGATACCGATTTTGCCCACATCGTGCATGGGTGCCGCGTGCATCAGGATTTCAGCGGCGGTTTCGCGGTAGCCTGCGGCTCTGGCCAGCCGATAGGCGTAATGGCTCATGCGGATTACATGCAGGCCGGTTTCGTTGTCTTTGTATTCGGCGGCACGGCTTAGGCGCTGGATAATCTCCAAGCGGCTCTGGCGCAACTCATCGACCCTGACTAGTGACAGGTGAGTACGCACGCGGGCTTTGACAATGGGCGGACTGACCGGTTTGCTCATGTAGTCCACCGCGCCAACCCGAAAGCCTTCGGCCTCGTTGCGCGTCTCGCTCATGGCGGTGATGAAAATCACCGGAATGCTGCTGGTCAGTGCTTCGGCCTTGAGCAGCCGGCAGACTTCGTAGCCGGACATGCCCGGCATCATCACGTCCATCAGGATCAGGTCAGGCTGTTCTTGGCTGGCCAGTTGCAGGGCTTTCTCGCCATCCCGTGCGTACAGCAGGCGGTAGTCTTGTTGCAGGATGTGGCGCAGCACATGCAGGTTGGTCGGCTCATCATCCACCAAGAGCAGCGTTGGCCGAGTGTCTTCAGGGGTTAGGGTCATGGCGCTCGGCTCCACTGTCAGATTGCTGGCCAAGGTGATCATACAGGCTGGCCAAGGCGACTTGTGCCCGCTCAAAGTCGAAGGCGTCTAGGGCGTTGGCAATGGTTTTGGAATGCTCTAGACCGGGCGGCAGTGCCGCCAGCACCTGTTGTAACAGTAGTTCGGGCAGTTCACCGTGGGCAAGGGCGTTGCTGAGGGCTTTGATCCCGTCGCGCACTTGGGCCGTACTGTGGCTGCTGGTGCCGGATGATAGCGGCTGAGCATTGTGCTCTGCCAATGCGGCTTTGCTGGCTTCCAGTGCTTGTTGCAGCGCGGGTACCTTGACCAGTGCGGCTTCGATATGGCCTGCGTGCAGCAGTTGCTCTAGGGTTTCAGCTTGTTTTTGCAGGGCGGTCAGGGCCAGATTAGCCGCCGCGCCGCGCAAGCGATGCAGCATGGCTTCAGCGGCCTTGGGGTCTTCGTCGATACTTTGGGCAAGGCGCACGCTGAAGTCGGCTTGCTCATCCAACCATTGCTGGAGGCGCTGCTGCAAAACGCCCATGTCTTGCCAAAGTAGCAGCCCCTGTTGCCAGTCAATCAGAGTGCTCTGTGGCGGCTCCCCTGTTGCCTCGGTGTTGGCTAGGATTTTCGGCTCCAATTTCAGCAATCTTGCAATTTTACCCAGCAGTTCCGGTAGGTCTAAGGGTTTGGAGGCAAAGTCATCCATACCGGCTGCAAGGGCGGCACGCCGATCGGCTTCCAGTACGTTGGCGGAAAGGGCGATGATGGGCGCCGCGTCGCGCCCTTGTTGGCGTTCCCATTGGCGAATTTGTTGCGCCGCGCCCAATCCATCGAGTTGCGGCATTTGAATATCCAGTAGCACCACATCAAAGCGCTGGGCTTGATACTGTGCTACAGCCTCCAAACCGTTGCTGGCGGTGCTGATTTGATGGCCTGCTTTGCTCAGCAGTAGGCTCAGCAGCTCCAGATTTTGCGCCACATCGTCAGCGGCAAGGATATGCAAGGGCGGCAACACCAGCGTGACCCGCGTCTGGTGCAGGGGTGCTTCTCCCAGCGGCAGTGGCAAGCGCACCCAAAAGCGGCTGCCAAGGCCTTCGGTGCTTTCCACGCCAATGCTGCCGCCCAACAGTTCAGTGAGCTGACGGGCGATGGTGGTGCCAAGCCCCGTGCCGCCAAACCGTCGGGTGATGGAGGCATCGGCTTGGGCAAAGGGCGCGAAGATATGCGTCAGCCGATCCGCTGGGATACCCACGCCAGTGTCGATGATCTCCAGCCGTATGCATGTGCCCTCTGTCCGCACCTTCAGACAGACGCTGCCGGTCTCGGTGAACTTGATGGCGTTCCCCAGCAGATTCAACAGCAACTGCTTGATGCGCAAAGCGTCGCTGCGGAAAAATTCCGGTACATCCTCTGGGTAATCCAAGATCAATTCGAGGTGTTTTTTCTCGGCATCCAAGCGAATGGAGGCCAAAATCTGTTGGCAGAGGTCGCGCAGCGACAAGTCCACTGATTCTAATTCCACCGCTCCGCGCTCTAATTTGGCGGTGTCCAAAATGGCGTTGAGCAGCCCCAACAACGAGCGCGCCGCCTGATGCACGGTGCTTAAATGTTGGCGCTGGGCAGGCTCCAGCGGTGTATCCAGCAGCAGCTCACTAAAGCCGATGATGGAGTTCATCGGCGTGCGGATTTCATGGCTCATATTGGCCAAGAAGGTGCTTTTCACCGCAGCGGCCTGTTCGGCGCGCTCCTTGGCCTCGCGCAGGGCATTTTCCATGGCGCGGAGTTCGGAGAGATCCGTGGCAAATTTGATGATTTTGCAGGGCTTAGCATCGGCATCAAACAGCGGGTTGTAGCTGGCTTGAATCCAGACTTCCTGTCCTTGCTTGCCCATTCGGCAGTATTCACCGGAGATAAACTCACCGTTGCGCAAACGCTGCCATTGCTGCAAATAGTGCGGGTCGGCCACTTCGGTGGGGAAGCACAGCCGACTGTGCATATGGCCCAGAATATCTTCTAGTTGATAGCCGGTTAATCTCAGGAAGTTCTCGTTGGCATGCAGGATGCGCCCGGAGAGATCGAACTCCACCACCGCCAGCGCCCGGTTGATAGCATTGACGATGCTCTCAAACTCCGCGTTGCGCAGGCGCGACTCGCTGATGTCAATCAGCACGCCATCGACCCACTGCAAAGCCCCTTGTGCGTTGCGAATGCCGCAGGCGCTTTCCGATACCCAGCGTTCACTGCCATCGCGGCAGAGCAGGCGGTATTCCCAGACGTAAGGATGATTCTGTTCCAGCGCTTGGGTGGTCTGCTGCTGTAAGGCTAGGCGATCTTCAGGATGCACCAGCTCCACAAAGGCCTTACCTTCTTGCAAGAAGGCCTGTACCGGCCAGCCTGTGAGCCGCTCAATGGCATCGCTGATAAACAGCATCTGCTGGCTGTTGTAATGGCGGCGAAAGGTGACTCCCGGAATGTTGGCAATCAGCGTACGGTATTGCTGCTCACTGTCATGCAGGGCCAACTCCATGGCTTTCTGTTCGCTGATGTCGCTGACAAAGCCTACAAACAGGGTTTCGTCCAGCACCTGAGCTTGTCCAACGGCCAACCGGATGGGAAATTCGCTACCGTCCTTGCGTCGCCCGTAGAGTAGCGGGCGCGTACCACCTTGCCGTGCTTCTTGGCGGCGCAGGTGGTAATCCAAGGAAGCATCTTGCTGCAAATGCTCAATAATCGGCATCAGCAGATTGACGTCACGCCCCAGCACCTCAGATAGCTGCCAACCAAACAGGCGCTCTGCTGAAGCATTGAGGCTGAGAATCTGTCCCCGCGCGTCAAGGGTGACGACACCTTCCATGGCGGTTTCAACAATGGCGCGTAGGCGCGCTTCACTTTGCTCGCGTTCTAAATAGAGGCACCGGAAACGCGTCGCTGCATGGGTGATAATGGCCAACAGGCTGATGGCGAGGGTTACTAAGGTAATGGCCAGTGCCAGCTCATAGTTCAGCGCACTCAGCGTGCTGTAGTTAGGGTCAGGCTGTCCGGCAAAGCGCGCGGCGGCCATGGCCACATAATGCACGCCGGAGATAGCACAGCCCATGACCAATCCGCCCAATACTAGCGTCTGGCCGGAGTGCAAGGTGCAGCGCTTGCCAAGATCAAAGCGAATCCATAACGCGAGGGCTGACATAACAACGCCAGTCAGTACCGAGGCGATAAACCAGCCAAGGTCATAGCGCAGCAAGGCCGATAGCTTCATAGCGGCCATACCGCTGTAGTGCATGGCTCCGATACCAGTGCCCACCAGCAAGCTGCCCATCACCAGTTGCCAGCGGCTGATATCAGGGCGGGCCAGCAAATTCAGCGCAATCCAAGAGGCCACCAAGCTGGGCAAGCCAGACAGCGCGGTGATATAGGGGTCAAAACGCACCGGGGTGCAAAGCTCAAGGGCCAGCATGCCGATAAAGTGCATCGACCAAATACCAGCCCCCAACGCAATGGAGCCTGTGCCCAGAGCCACCTGACGCAGCATCCCTTTACTGGACTTCGCCATGCCCGCCAGTTGCAGGGCAATGGCTGAGGCGAAGACCGCGACCAGAACCGATAACCCCACCAGCCAAGGTTCGTAGTGACTCACCAGCAACAGGGTTGGCTGGTTGTCGCGTAGAAAAAAATGCTGAAGGAGGAAGTCTTCCATCTCAGGGATTACCGGCGCAGGGCACGCTCAAATGGACTGTGCGCGAAAGTAAGCTAGAGCGCTAGGTCATTCTTGCGGCTTTTTGAGCAGATCCGCGAGGCCAGCGAGGCCCTTAAAGGTGGTCTTTGGCCCTAAGTCGCCCCCCGGCTTTGCCTCAGCAAAGTACTGGTTATCGGTATAGCGCGAATGCTCGTTATCGTGACAATACAGGCAGAGCAGCTCCCAGTTGGAGCCATCTGGCGGATTGTTGTCGTGATTGTGATCCTTATGGTGCACGGTCAGTTCACTCAAGCGCTTGCCGGTAAACTCTCGGCTGCAGCGACCGCAGACCCAAGGGTACATTTTCAGGGCTTTCTCCCGATAACCCTGCTCGCGCTGACTGTAAGGAATCTTGGGGGTGTTTGTGCTCATGGCGGAGGTGCCTGTTCAGTCTCAGTGGCTGTCAATACGAAAGGCCCCATCTAGTGTTGCCGAAGCCCTATGCTAGGAGCCTTTCGCAACAACAGTGCGGGACAATTCCAAAAATTGCCAGCCTGTTAGGGGTTCAGTTTAACCCTGCTGTGTGACCTCTGGGGGATCGACTGCGGGAAAAATCACCGGCTCTAGGCTTTCTACGCGCACCTGCAGTACGCCTTGATTTAGACGCGCAGTTAGAGACTGCCCCGGCACGACCTGCGCGGCATGGCGTACTGCCTGCCCTTGGCTATCTTGTAAAATACTGTAACCCCGCCTAAGGGTAGCCAGCGGACTCAGTGCCTCCAACATCTGCGCCTGCCTATGTAGCTGCTGCTGACGGTGGCTGAGCTGAGCCTGCATGGCTTGCTTTAAGCGCCGCTCTAGCTGCTCCAATTGCTGACGCTGCTGGTGCAGGCGCTCAGCCGGATGGCGCAGCCGCTGTGTTAGGTGCGCGAGCTGTGAGGCTTTCTGGTGGAGTTGCTCCTGCATGGCGCGGATCAAACGCTGCGTTAAGGCTTCAAGCTGGCGGTTGAGTTCCAAATGATGCGGTGAGAGTAGCTCCGCCGCCGCTGAGGGCGTAGGCGCGCGCACATCCGCCACAAAATCACTGATGGATACATCAGTCTCGTGACCCACCGCACTGATCAGCGGCGTTTTACAGGCGGCAATGGCTTGAGCCACCGCCTCCTCATTAAAGCACCATAAATCCTCCAAGGAGCCACCGCCCCGCGCCAGAATCAGCGCATCAAAGCCTTGGCGATCGGCGAGGCGGATGGCTTTGACAATCTGCGCCGTCGCCTCAGACCCTTGCACTGGCGTGGGGCTGAGGATCAGCTCAATATGCGCGGCACGGCGCTGGAATACGCTGATGATGTCGCGTAACACCGCGCCATCCGGCGAGGTAATAATGCCCACCCGTTGCGGATGACTGGGCAGCGCTTTCTTGCGCGCCATAGCAAACAATCCCGCCGCTTCCAGCTTTGCCTTTAGGGCTTCGAAGGCGAGGCGCAGAGCACCTTCTCCAGCGGCTTCTAGGCTGTCCACGATCAATTGGTAATCGCCGCGCCCCTCAAATACCGATACGCGGCCTTGCAGGCGCACTGCCTGCCCATCCCTTAATTTGGGATAGCGCAAGGCGTTGGGACGAAACAGCGCACAGCGAATCTGCGCCCGCGCATCCTTAAGGGTGAAATACAGATGCCCAGAGGCCGGTCTTGCCAGATTGGACAGCTCCCCCTCAACCCAGACCTGCCCAAAAATATCCTCCAGCAGCAAACGCGCCCGTCCATTGAGCTGACTGACCGTCAATACTTCAGGAAATAAGGCGGCTGTGGAGGGCAAGAATGACATACCAGCAGTACCTTTTATCGGATGGGAAGGGGTAATCTAGAGCAGCTCGGGTCACCTGTGAGCCTGCGCCATTGTAGCGACTTTAGACTCGCTGACGGGTCTGAATGAACGCCTGTAGAGGGGCAATATGCAGATGACCAAACACTTTCGGCTCCTGTTCGCGGCGTCATCCCTGCTGTGGCTGAGTGCCTGCAGTCAATCGCCCCTTGAGGAAGAACCGCCCCTGCGCCCTTTAGCCGAACGCTTGGCGCAGCTGGGCTATCAACAAGCTGAAGCCATCGATGCCATACAGCGCTACGACATAGAGCGCTGGCACTACCTCGATCCCCAGCACATTTGGGTGGACAGCGGCCCACAGCGGGCCTTTTTGATCCGTTTTGTACGGCCCTGTCGCAACTTGCGCTTTGACAACGCCATGGGCTACACCGACACATTAGGACGCCTAACCCGCCACGACAAAGTGCTCTCCGCCGGTACGAGCGGCGTGCCGGAGTCCTGTTTGATTGATGAACTGTTCCGCCTGAAACGCCTCGAAAGCTCCAAACCCTGAAGATAAAACCCAGTTCAAGCGACACCACATAAACACCGGGCGCGGAATACGCGCTTTCCGCCAGACCTCTGCGAAGGTATAATGCCGCGCTTCCTTTTTTCCCGCCTGGGAGCCCTCGCCATGCTGCGCATCAGCCAAGAAGCCCTGACTTTTGATGACGTTCTTCTGATTCCCGGATACTCCGAAGTCCTGCCCAAGGATGTCAGCCTCAAAACCCGTCTGACCCGTGGCATCGAGCTGAACATTCCGCTGATCTCCGCCGCCATGGACACCGTGACCGAATCCCGCTTAGCCATCGCCATGGCCCAAGAAGGCGGCATCGGCATCATCCATAAAAACATGACCATCGAGCAGCAGGCGGTAGAGGTGCGCAAGGTCAAGCGCCACGAAACAGCCATCGTGCACGACCCGGTGACTGTCACTTCTGACACCAAAATCCTCGACCTGCTGAAGAAAGCCCGCGAGCTGGGCTTTTCTGGCTTCCCGGTGGTGGACAACAACGAGCTGGTCGGCATTGTCACAGGCCGCGACCTGCGGGTACGTCCCAATGCAGGCGATACAGTCGCCGCCATCATGACCCCCAGAGAGCGCCTGATCACCGCCGAAGAAGGCACGCCCCTCAAGGCCATCAAAGCCAAGCTCTACGCCCATCGCATTGAAAAAATGCTGGTGGTAGACAGCGAATTCCACCTGCGCGGTCTGGTGACCTTCCGGGATATCGAGAAAGCCAAAAGCTATCCTTTGGCCTCCAAAGATGCCCAAGGCCGTCTGCGTGTAGGCGCAGCGGTAGGCACCGGCGCTGATACCGAAGAGCGCGTGGCCGCACTGGTCGCCGCAGGTGTGGACGTAGTGGTGGTAGATACCGCCCACGGCCATTCCAAAGGCGTGATTGACCGGGTGCGCTGGGTTAAAACCACCTTCCCAGACGTACAGGTGATTGGCGGCAATATCGCCACCGCTGAAGCCGCGTTGGCACTGGTCGAAGCCGGTGCTGATGCGGTTAAGGTCGGTATTGGCCCCGGCTCCATCTGCACCACGCGCATTGTGGCCGGTGTCGGCGTGCCGCAAATCAGCGCCATTGCCAACGTCTCAGCCGCGTTGGCCGCTTCGGGTGTGCCGATGATTGCTGACGGTGGCATCCGCTTCTCCGGCGATCTGTCCAAAGCCATAGTCGCCGGTGCCAATACCGTGATGATGGGCTCCATGTTTGCCGGTACGGAAGAAGCCCCCGGTGAGGTCGAGCTGTACCAAGGCCGCTCCTACAAAGCCTACCGTGGCATGGGTTCGCTGGGCGCTATGGCACAATCTCAAGGCTCATCTGACCGTTACTTCCAAGACTCTTCTGCCGGTGCGGAAAAGCTGGTGCCGGAAGGTATTGAAGGTCGCGTACCCTACAAAGGCGCTCTGTCGGCCATCATCCACCAATTGATGGGCGGTCTGCGTGCCTCCATGGGCTATACCGGTTGCGCCACCGTCGACGACATGCGTACCAAGCCGCAATTTGTCCGTATCACGGGCGCAGGTATGGCGGAATCCCACGTCCACGACGTGCAAATCACCAAAGAAGCGCCTAATTACCGCGTCGGTTGATCGAACTTTTCGCTGGAGGCTGGAGGCTGGAGGTTGGACGACTAGGCTTTGTCGTTCCGCCTCCAGCCTTCGGCCTTTAGCCATTTAATCTAGGTTAAGAAAATGGCCCACCACGATATTCACGCCCATCGTATCCTGATCCTCGATTTTGGCTCCCAGTACAGCCAGCTCATCGCCCGCCGCGTGCGCGAAATCGGTGTTTACTGCGAGCTGCATCCCTTCGATATGACCGATGCTGAAATCCGCGCCTTTGCCCCGCGCGGCATCATTCTGGCCGGCGGCCCAGAATCGGTACACGAGGCCGGTAGTCCGCGCGCGCCCCAAGCCGTGTTTGAGCTGGGCGTGCCGGTATTTGGTATCTGCTACGGCATGCAAACCATGGCCGAGCAACTGGGCGGCAAGGTGGAAGGCTCCAATGTGCGCGAGTTTGGCTATGCGCGCGTAGATCTAGTCGGCAAAAGCCGCCTGTTTGATGGCATCGAAGACCATATCGACGCCAGCGGCTTGATGGCTCTGGATGTATGGATGAGCCACGGCGACAAGGTCTGCCAACTGCCCCAAGGCTTCCAGATCACCGCGAATACGCCCAGCTGCCCCATTGCCGCCATGAGCGACGAAGCGCGCCATTACTACGGCGTGCAGTTCCACCCTGAAGTGACTCATACCAAGCAGGGTGGCCGCATTCTGTCGCGCTTCCTGCTGGAAATCTGTGGCTGCGAAGCCCTGTGGACGCCTTCCAACATCGTTGAAGATGCCATTGCCCAAGTTCGGGCTCAGGTGGGTGATGCCAACGTATTGCTAGGCCTGTCCGGCGGCGTGGATTCCTCCGTTGTGGCGGCACTGCTGCACCGCGCCATTGGTGATCAGCTGACCTGCGTATTCGTGGACAATGGCCTGCTGCGCCATCGTGAAGGCGATCAAGTCATGGCCATGTTTGCTGAAAACATGGGCGTGAAGGTGATTCGTGCCGATGCCGAAGCGCAATTCTTGAACGCTTTGGCCGGTGAAGCCGATCCAGAGAAGAAGCGCAAAATCATCGGTCGCACCTTCATTGAAGTCTTTGATGCCGAATCCCAGAAGCTAGACAACATCCAATTTCTGGCCCAAGGCACCATCTACCCGGACGTCATCGAGTCGGCGGGCGCTAAAACCGGCAAGGCCCATGTCATCAAGTCCCACCACAACGTCGGTGGTCTGCCAGAAGACATGAAGCTCAAGCTAGTCGAACCCCTGCGCGAGCTGTTCAAAGACGAAGTGCGCAAAATCGGTCTGGAGCTGGGCCTGCCGTATGACATGGTCTACCGCCATCCCTTCCCCGGCCCCGGCTTGGGCGTGCGTATCCTCGGTGAAGTGAAAAAGGAATACGCCGACCTGCTGCGTTTGGCCGACCATATCTTCATCGAAGAACTGCACAACTTCGATTGGTACCACAAAACCAGTCAGGCCTTTGTGGTGTTCCAGCCCGTCAAGTCCGTCGGCGTGGTCGGCGATGGTCGCCGTTATGCTTGGGTCGTCGCCTTGCGCGCTGTCGAAACCATCGACTTTATGACTGCGCGTTGGGCCCATCTGCCCTATGAGCTGCTGGAGAAAGTCTCTAACCGCATCATCAATGAGATCGAAGGTATTTCCCGCGTTACTTACGACGTGTCGAGCAAGCCGCCGGCGACGATTGAGTGGGAGTGAGTTTTAGTAACAAATTTACTTTCAAATAAAATAATGCCACTGACTGTTGCTTTCGCATCGTCCGTGGCATTTTTGTAGGTGCGACGAGGGGTAGGATCGAAGTATGGCTAAAACCGGTATTATCGATGGCCATTAACAAATTGGGCTTATGAGATTTCATCCTAATGGCCCCTCCATACCGGATCTCCTTCTGGAGCGCTGTGACGCTGGCCGTGTCGTTTTTCTATGCGGCGCTGGTGTTTCCATACCATCGGGTATGCCGGATTTTGTCGAGCTTACTAAGTACGTCATAGAGTTCTTTGATCCCGCAGCTGATTCGGAAATCATGCTCGCCTTTAGCCCATGGTTGGATGGTCGATCTGCGGCCAATCTTTCGTCTGCGGCCAATGTTCCGCTCGACCAGATCTTCAATCTTCTTCACCTTGAGTATGGAAAGGACGAAGTTAATGCTTTGGTCACAAAGCGACTGATGCAGCAGCTTATAGCGGGTGCGGATTATGGGCGTGAACATGGTTATATAAAGCGGATTTCATCGAGTCAGAGTGGTACACCTCAGGTTGTCACAACAAACTTCGATAAGTTGTTCGAGCTTGGCGGTGGGGCAGAGAGGCTATCTCTGTACGTCCCGCCTGTTTTTCCTGATCTGAAGTTAGGAGCCAATATTGAGGGCGTAACGTATCTGCATGGGCGACTGGCAGATGCTGACTCAGAAAGCAATCCCTATGTACTGAGCAGTGCGGATTTTGGGCGTGCCTACCTTGCAGAGGGATGGGCGACCAACTTCGTCCGAAATCTTCTTGAAAAGTACACTGTTGTTTTGGTTGGTTATAAGGCAGAAGACCCGCCAGTTAAATATCTTCTTCAGGGGCTCAATCATGACGGGCAGTATGATCGTTCTAGGCTGTATGCCTTTGATCGTGGGCTTCCAGAGGAAATAGAAGTCAAGTGGCGTGACCGAGGTGTCACGGCCATAGCTTATTCCAATTATTCTGACTTATGGCAGAGCATGGAGGCTTGGGCAGACAGAGCTGATGATCCGCGCAGTTGGCGTGCATCGGTAATCGCTAAAAGTCAGCAAGACCCAAAGGAATTGACACCTCATGAGCGTGGGCAGGTCGCACATGTCCTTCGTACAGCGCAGGGCGCTAAACTGTTCTCGGAGGCTGACCCAGTACCTCATCCAGAGTGGGTTTGTGTCATGGATGCATCTATACGGTCAGCCCAAAAGAGCCAAGGCTATGGCGATGATGCGGAGGTCTTTGATCCAGTTGCTGTTTATGGGCTGGATGATGATTTGGGCGGTATATCTGAAGATGAGCGTAGGCAGGGGTTGAGCAACGATAATCTTCTTGTCTGGCGCGATGGGGATGATAGTCCACACGATGCTCATCAATTGGGTGAGCAGCAGGCTGAGGGCTTTGAAGTCGTTCCGAAACGACTTAGTTATCTCATTAACTGGATGTGCAAATGCATCGATAGTCCGGTACTGGCGTGGTGGGCCATTCGCCAGAGTGGACTGCATCCGCGATTGCTGCGCCAGCTCGAGTGTAAAATAGAGCAATCTACGGCTCTTCATGAGCGTGCTCGGCGTATCTGGAGGCTGATCTTAGAGTACCAAGATCCTCGCAATCGTCAGACGATTACTGGTTGGCACGGCTTTAAAAGCCGAGTTCAAATCGAGGGTTGGACGACCAGTGTCTTGCGAGAATTTCGGAGGATTGCGACACCGCAGCTGGTGATAGAGCGACCGTTCGGCTTGGCTCAATCCAGACCACCACATGAGCTTTTGGAAAGAGCTCATCTCCGTAACTTGGGAGAGTTTGAGGTTGCGATCCTTAAGCAGTACAGCGAAGACTTGTATGTACCTGATGATGTATTGCCGCAGGTATTTAGTATTTTTGAGGAGCAGCTGATTGTTGCATCAGGACTGCTGAAGGATATTGAAACTCCCTACTTCAATGTACTGATCTGCTATCCGGGTCGTGAGGTTGATGGGAGAGAGTTTGTCACGAAGCCTATGGAGGCCTTGCCTTGGTTTATCACGCTTTTTGATCGACTGGCTGCCAATAGGCCAGAGTTGGCAAGGGCGCACGCAATGACTTGGTCTGCAGCAGATCAATTCTTTTTCCGCAAACTCGAGCTGTATGCCCTCAGCAAGGTTGAGGTCTTCGAAGCGGATTATGTTGCCGAGAAAATCTTGTCTTTAGATCAGGAAGTGTTCTGGGATTCCAGTGTGGTTCGGGAGCTTCTTTTTCTGCTGGTCGATCGATGGAGCGAGTTTTCTCTGGTAGCCCGAGTGCGACTTTTAGATCGGGTCTTGGTCGGCCCTGACGACCTTTCTGATCAGGCTATAGAGGAGGCTTGTCGGTGGCGAAATATACGAGTTGCTCGGTACGCTCGGTATCTCGAACTACAGGGTTGTGAGTTGACTGCAAACCAAAGTGAGCAGCTTGCTAAGGTGATCGACCGCATTCCTGACTGGTGCGACAGTCGCGCTCGTTCATTGGTGGGGCGCCAGTATGGGCCCATAGAAACTCTTCGTAAGGACGAGACCCCAGATGTGCTCTTAAGTATCTCTGTGACTGAGGTGGTTTCCAGAGCTAAGGAGGATTCGAAGCGAGACCATGCTAACTTTATTGATCACTGCCCATTCGATGGTTTGGTGAAGACCAATCCACGAAAGGCATTGTCTGCGCTGACGATTGCAGGAAAGGCTGGTGACTACCCAGCAGTACTCTGGTTATCCATGGTTAGTGAGCTACCTGCAGGTGTCAGGCCTAGGCTAAGGCGGGTATTTCTGGCTCGGATCGCACGACTCCCGCATACGCTTGTCGCTGAGCTGTCCCACGGTTTTGCTCGATGGCTGAAAAAGAGCTTGGTTTCAGTCCTTGAGTTTGATGATGAGCTCGGTTGGGCTGTCTACGATCACATTGTGGATGGCATCCTAAGTGGTGGAGCTGGCGCAGTGAAAAGTGGTCTTGGTGACATTTTTCTTGCTGGGAAAGTGATTCCGCGCTCTCGGCGTACGTTCGATCATGCGATCAACAGCCCTGTTGGCATGTGTGTTGAGGCTCTTTTGCACGCAATGCCCGAGGAAAAACAGGAAGCCGGTTCACTTATCCCAGGCCGCATCAGGTCTCGTATCGAGCGCTTTTGGGCGGCGCCAGGTGAGGGTTCGGACCATGCTATGTCGATAATGAGCAACAATCTGAACTGGCTCATGTTTGTCGATCCTGCGTGGACGGAAGAACGTTTAGTTCCAATATTGGCATTTGAGCACCCCGCTTCGGAGGCTGCATGGAATGGTTTTCTTTATGGTGTTCAACCGCCTCAGCTGCCGTTGGCAGAAGTCATCAAACCGCTTCTGCTCGACCTTTTTCCTAGGGTTGAAAAATACTCTTGGGATCAGGAGCTCTCTGTCGTTGCTGCCCAATGGCTAGGCTGGTTGCGAGTGTTTCACCCAGATGAACGGGGTGGCCTTTCTCAAAAGGAAATGCGTTCGATCTTGCGAGCGATGTCTGATGACACGCGGAACAGATTTATTTTCTGGTTGGGCCAAATTGGAAAGAAGAATGAGAATGGCTGGATTAAATATGTCATACCCTTGATCAATGAGGTCTGGCCGAAAGAGCGTAGATACCGAACATCTGCATCGATGAGAGGGTGGTTTGGTCTGTTGGATGGCGCTGGTGATCATTTCCCAGTTGTCTATGATGCAGTGAAGAAGTTCTTGGTGCCCTCGAGGGTAAATGAATATTCGCTCTGGCGGCTTTCTCAAGAGCGAGAGGCTGGTGATAAAAAAACAATTGCTGCCAAATTTCCAGAGTCTGTCTTAGACTTAATAAGCAGAACTACACCTCGGACTCTCACTCACCTGTCATACGAGTTGCCGAAAGCGCTTGCGTTGATTGTGGAGGCGGAGCCTGACTTAGCATCAGACTCACGCTATTTACATCTTACCGATCTTATTGAGCGAAGCTAGTTTTGGTTTTTGTAATCGGTAGAGCAGTGCAAAATGGTTCCTTTACCGAAGCTTAATAAGCTTTAGGTGCTTTACGTGTTACTCCACCCTGCACATCCAGCATCCGCTCAATCCACTGCCCTACGGGTTCAGTGCTTGGAATGCTTATAGTTCCGCTGATAACCCGTGCCCACTGAAAAGCCCCAAACACAATATAGTCAGCAAAGTTAGGCGCATCCCCAGCCAAATACGGCTGAGCGGCGAGGGTATTTTGCAAAGGTTTAAGCGTCTTATAAAAGCCTTCTAACGCCGCCTCGCGCTGTTCCGTCAGCTGTTCAAGGGAAACCCCAAAGGCTGCCTCACGGGTAGTACGAAAGTACGCCTGATCCCCTTCGTCCAGTACCGCATAAATCTCCGGCAAAATGACCCGCGCAATGGCTGGATGCAGCACGTCATTCGTCCATTGGTTGACGAAGCGCGCCAAGGCATGGCCCTCAGGAGAACCGAACAGCGAAGGCTGGTCAGGGTACTGCTGCTCCAGATACTCAGCAATCGCCCAACTGTCCGAGAGCCACCGATCACCCTCCACCAATACCGGAACCTTGCCCTGTCCAGAAGCGGCAATAGCCTCTTTATCGCTAAAGCGCCAAGGCCGCGTTTCTACAGATAATCCCTTATGCGCCAGCGCTAGACGAATTCGCCAGCAGTAAGGACTAAAGCGCAGGTTTGCATCAGCGCCGGCCAATTCAAATAGCTGTCGTTGCAGTGGCATGATTATTTGTTCTCCAAATGAGCTGCCGTCTGATTAAACAGCAGCGGGCTAGATTGAGCGTTCACCGTCGGTGCGGTGTTGATGCGGCTGGCCAGCGCGTAGGCCCGTTCAACGGCGGGCCGCGCTTTCACGGCCTCAAACCAGCGTTTAAGGTGCGGAAAATCATCAAGGTTTTGCCGCTGGCGTTCATGGGGCACTATCCATGGATAACAGGCCATATCGGCAATCGAGTATTCGCCCGCAATAAAAGGACGATCGGCAAGGCGCTGGTTCAGAACGCCATACAGCCGGTTGGTCTCGTTCACATAACGGTTAATGGCATAAGGCAATGGCTCCGGCGCGTACTGCACAAAGTGATGGTTCTGGCCCGCCATAGGGCCAAGTCCACCCATTTGCCAAAATAGCCACTGCATCACCTCAGTACGGCGGCGCAGATCCTGCGGCAGAAATTGGCCAGTTTTGTTGGCGAGGTATTCCAAAATCGCCCCTGACTCAAAGAGGCTAATGGGTTCACCGCCATCAGCAGGCTCCGTATCCACAATGGCTGGAATGCGATTATTGGGAGAAATGGCCAAAAATTCCGGCCTAAACTGCTCACCCGCGCTGATATTGACCGGCAGAGCGCGATAGGGCAGGCCGCTTTCTTCCAGAAAAATCCCAACCTTATGGCCGTTAGGGGTTGTCCAGTAATACAGATCAATCACGGCGTTGTACTCCGGGGTGGCAGAAAAGACGCAAGGCTGTGCTCAACCAACTGGCGCAGGCGCATGGGATCAGGATCAAGACGCGCCAAAACGCGCAGCCCGAACACCGTACTAAGCAAAGCAATGGCCGTAGCAGGAATATCCATGGACGAGGGGAGGGCGTTACTAGCGACGCCTCGCCGCAACTGAGTGCTGAAAAAATCTTCCAACTCACCGATACGGGCCCGTACCAACGCACGCGCAGCGGGTGATATGGCCGCGCCGTCTAACGCCGTATTGATCAATAAACAGCCCTTACAGTCAGGATCGGCCAGCGACAACTGCAACAGCTCGTCATAAAAGCTCCGAATCGCTTCCAAGGGATCATTAAAGGCAGAAAGGCGTCCTAGACGCTCCAAAAGCCCCCGGTCGGCATAGTGGCGCAACACCTCAACAAACAGCCCTTCCTTATTTGAGAAGCGGTTATAGAGTGCTGCACTGCTTAGACCTGTCGCCTGTGTCAGATCCCTTAATGAAGCATCGGCGTAGCCCTGTTGCCAAAATACCGGCAGGGCGCGCTCAAGTACGGCATCGTCAGGGAGGAGGCGAGTGCGAGACATAATCGGTTCTTCATAATAATAGAACGTTCGATATATAATAGGGGCAAGCCAAAGCTGCAAGAAAAATCGCGGTTTTTTCATTTAAAAAGGTTTTTTATAAGAAAAGCGCTTGACACTAAATAATAAGTGATTAGAATACCGCCCCATCTTGGAGGGGTTCCCGAGCGGCCAAAGGGATCAGACTGTAAATCTGACGTCTTCGACTTCGAAGGTTCGAATCCTTCCCCCTCCACCAAGTATTGCGAGTGTAAGCGGGTATAGTTTAGTGGTAGAACCTCAGCCTTCCAAGCTGATGATGCGGGTTCGATTCCCGCTACCCGCTCCATTAGAAAGCGTGAAAGAGTTTCGCTCATGTAGCTCAGCTGGTAGAGCACACCCTTGGTAAGGGTGAGGTCAGCGGTTCAAATCCGCTCATGAGCTCCAACCCAAAAGGCAGATATCACATATCTGCCTTTATTTTTATGGTCATGGCGCAATTGCGGCATTTGATGGCGAGAGATACCTTCGATGGCTAAGGAAAAATTCGAACGTAACAAACCGCACGTAAACGTAGGCACCATCGGTCACGTTGACCATGGCAAAACTACGCTGACGGCTGCCCTGACCAAAGTCTGCGCCGAAACTTGGGGCGGCTCCGCTCGCGCCTTCGACCAGATCGATAACGCACCGGAAGAAAAAGCGCGCGGTATTACCATCAATACCTCCCACGTAGAGTACGACTCCCCCGTCCGTCACTACGCGCACGTTGACTGCCCCGGTCACGCCGACTATGTGAAAAACATGATCACCGGCGCGGCCCAGATGGATGGCGCTATTCTGGTGTGCTCCGCTGCTGACGGCCCCATGCCTCAGACTCGCGAACACATCCTGCTGTCCCGTCAGGTAGGTGTACCCTTCATCGTCGTGTTCCTGAACAAGGCCGACATGGTGGATGACGCCGAGCTGCTGGAACTGGTTGAGATGGAAGTGCGTGACCTGCTGTCTACCTATGACTTCCCAGGCGATGACACCCCCATCATCATCGGCTCCGCGCTGATGGCCCTGAACGGCCAAGACGACAACGAAATGGGCGTTACTGCCGTTCGTAAGCTGGTTGAGACTCTGGACAGCTACATCCCAGAGCCTGAGCGTGCCATCGACCGTCCGTTCCTGATGCCCATCGAAGACGTATTCTCCATCTCCGGTCGCGGTACAGTAGTAACTGGCCGTGTTGAGCGTGGCATCGTCAAGATCCAGGAAGAAGTTGAAATCGTCGGCATTCGTCCCACGACCAAAACCACCTGTACTGGCGTTGAAATGTTCCGCAAGCTGCTGGACGAAGGCCGTGCAGGCGAGAACGTCGGCGTGCTGCTGCGTGGCACCAAGCGAGAAGACGTTGAGCGTGGCCAAGTACTGGCTAAGCCCGGCACCATCAAGCCGCACACCAAGTTCGAAGCCGAAGTGTACGTACTGTCCAAAGAAGAGGGTGGTCGTCACACTCCTTTCTTCAAAGGCTATCGTCCACAGTTCTACTTCCGTACTACGGACGTAACCGGTAACTGCGAACTGCCAGAAGGCGTTGAAATGGTTATGCCAGGTGACAACGTGAAACTCGTTGTGACCCTGATCGCTCCTATCGCTATGGAAGACGGTCTGCGCTTCGCGATTCGCGAAGGTGGCCGTACCGTAGGTGCGGGCGTCGTAGCAAAAATCATCGAATAACATTGATTTTTTTTGAAATTCGGTCATAATTAATGACCTGATTTATTAAAGGCCAGTAGCTCAATTGGCAGAGCGGCGGTCTCCAAAACCGCAGGTTGGGGGTTCGATTCCCTCCTGGCCTGCCAGTTTCTAAGTTTAACTGGCAGTCTCAAAAAGGTTCGAGTGGATGAATATCAAGGCTGAAGCCAAAGAGTCGCGTCCAGATTTGCTAAAGTGGTCAGCAGTTGCTGCGCTAGCATTCTTGGGGGTGGTAGGTAATCATTACTACTCAAGTGGACCTCTTCTTTATCGCGTCATCATCGTTCTGATCTTGGCTGCTGTCTGTTTGTACATTGCATTCAATACTGCCAAAGGGCAGGTTGTTTACACGCTACTGACAGAAGCCAAAGCAGAAATTCGCAAAGTCGTATGGCCAACCCGTCAGGAAACAACACAAACCACGCTCATAGTAGTGGCTGTTGTTCTGGTGATGGCATTGCTGTTGTGGGGTTTAGATACCCTGCTGGGCTGGCTGGTCTCCATAGTTGCAGGTTGAAGGGTATCTCGTGGCTAAGCGTTGGTACGTTGTTCATGCTTATTCAGGCTATGAAAAGCATGTGATGCGTTCGTTGATTGAGCGCGTCAAGCTTGCTGGTATGGAAGATGAGTTCGGAGACATTCTCGTTCCGACCGAAGAAGTTGTAGAAATGCGTAACGGGCAAAAGCGCAAAAGTGAGCGCAAGTTTTTCCCCGGTTACGTACTTGTACAAATGGAAATGAATGAGGGGACTTGGCACCTTGTCAAAGATACCCCAAGAGTAATGGGTTTCATTGGTGGCACTGCAGACAAGCCCGCGCCGATCACCGATCGGGAAGCTGAGGCCATTTTGCGCCGTGTTGCTGATGGCAGCGAGAAACCAAAACCCAAAACTCTGTTTGAACCCGGTGAAGTGGTGCGGGTCACTGATGGCCCCTTTGCTGACTTCAATGGCGTAGTTGAGGAAGTCAACTACGAGAAAAGCCGGATTCAAGTTGCAGTTATCATCTTTGGCCGATCAACTCCGGTTGAGCTAGAGTTTGGGCAGGTTGAGAAAGTTTAACTGCTAGCGTCCTTAATAGCCCTGTAGCGCTAAGCTTCAGGGCTTTTTGTCTCGATTTTTCGGGATGCTTTTAGGGGAGCCGAAAGGCGTATAACCCGAATCGGAGTAGTCATGGCTAAGAAGATTCAAGCGTACATCAAGTTGCAAGTGAAGGCTGGTCAAGCCAACCCATCTCCGCCCGTTGGTCCTGCACTGGGTCAGCACGGCGTGAATATCATGGAGTTCTGCAAAGCGTTTAACGCCAGAACCCAAGGTATGGAACTCGGCCTGCCAACACCTGTAATCATCACTGTATACAGCGACCGCAGCTTTACTTTTGAAACCAAAAGTACGCCTGCCTCTGTACTGCTGAAGAAAGCTGCCGGTATCACCAGCGGTTCTCCACGCCCCAATAGCCAGAAAGTCGGCACTGTAACTCGTGCTCAACTGGAAGAAATCGCCAAGGCCAAGCAAGCAGATTTGACTGCTTCTGCTCTGGATGCCGCTGTGCGCACTATTGCTGGCTCTGCCCGTAGCATGGGCCTGAATGTGGAGGGTCTGTAATGGCCAAGCTGACTAAACGCCAAAAAGCCATTGCTACCAAGATTGAACCCGGTAAGCAGTATGGTTTTGAAGATGCCGCTAAATTGCTGGCTGAGCTGTCCACCACGACTAAGTTTAAAGAGTCTGTGGATATCGCCATCAACCTCGGCGTAGATCCTCGTAAGTCTGACCAAGTTGTTCGGGGTGCTACTGTTCTCCCTAACGGTACTGGCAAGACTGTGCGTATCGCTGTGTTCACTCAAGGCGCTAACGCCGAAGCTGCTCTGGCTGCCGGTGCTGATCGAGTCGGCATGGACGAGCTCGCCGCTGAGATGAAGGGTGGCGATCTGAACTATGACGTCGTGATCGCTTCTCCAGACGCCATGCGCGTAGTAGGTCAACTGGGCCAGATCCTCGGCCCACGCGGTCTGATGCCTAACCCTAAAGTCGGTACTGTAACGCCTGACGTTGTGACTGCGGTCAAGAACGCCAAGGCCGGTCAAGTGCGTTTCCGTACTGATAAAAACGGCATCATTCACACCTCCGTTGGCAAAGTGGACTTTGAGCCGCTGAAGCTGAAACAGAACGTTGAAGCCCTGATGTCTGATCTGAAGCGCCTGAAGCCTTCCACCTCTAAAGGTGTGTACGTGAAGCGCGTTACCCTGAGCTCCACCATGGGGCCTGGTCTGATCATTGATCAAGCTTCTCTGGAAGCCTGATAAGTAACATATAAATGGCTTGCTTCAATAGAGGTGAGCCATTGCAGTATTGGGGTCCCTGCCTGGCGGGGGCTTTCCAAGACCGTAGGCGGCGCAAGCCTTAAACCTGACAGCCTACGCAGAGGTGCTCCCGATTCATACCGAATCAGACACCAACACCGTCCGGTATTGTTTCACCGGATGTATCGGTAATATCCAGGAGTAAACCCGTGGCTATTAAGCTCGACGACAAGAAAGCTATTGTTGCTGAAGTCAACGAGGCTGCCAAAACTGCTCTGTCCGCTGTAGTGGCTGATGCCCGTGGCGTGACAGTCAGTGCCATGACCGGACTCCGTAAAGAGGCCCGTGAGGCTGGTGTGTACGTGAAAGTCGTGCGCAACACCCTCGCTCGTCGCGCCGTTGAAGGCACTGATTTTGAAGTGCTAAGCGACGTGTTCAAGGGCCCGACCCTGATTGCATTCTCCAGTGAGCATCCCGGCGCTGCTGCCCGGATTTTCAAAGAGTTTGCCAAGGGTCAGGACAAGTTCGAGATCAAGGCTGCTGCCTTCGAAGGCAAGTTCATTGCCGGCAATCAGATCGATGTATTGGCTACTCTGCCAACCTACAACGAAGCTATTTCCCAGCTGATGAGCGTTATTCAGGGTGCTACCAGCAAGCTGGCTCGTACTCTGGCGGCTATTCGCGACCAGAAGGAAGAAAGCGCTGCTGCCTAAGGCATCAGTTCTTTGCTTCTCAAATCATTTATGAATTTGATGGCCGCAGGCCGTCCACCAATTTACAGGAACAAGAGTCATGGCTCTGACTAACGAAGATATCATCAACGCCGTTTCCGAAATGTCCGTGATGCAGGTTGTTGAACTGATCAAGGCAATGGAAGAAAAATTCGGTGTAACCGCTGCTGCTGCTAGTGCAGGCCCTGCTGTTGCTGCTGCTGTAGTTGAAGAGCAAACCGAATTCACCGTTATTCTGACCGAAGCCGGTGAGAAGAAAGTGAACGTGATCAAGGTCGTTCGTGAACTGACCGGTCTGGGCCTGAAAGAAGCCAAAGCCGTTGTTGATGGCGCTCCTGGCGTTGTTAAAGAAGGCGTTTCCAAGGACGAGGCAGAAGCTGCCAAGAAATCCCTGGAAGAAGCAGGTGCTAAGGTCGAGCTCAAGTAAGCATCGACTTGCTTTTACAGCCCTCGCATAGGCGAAAGGCTGATGGCTGGTGGCTTTTGCCACCGGCCTTTTTCCGTTATAGGCAGCCTATCTTGCCGGCTGCTCCGGGTTATACCCACTTTTATCAGAGTGGCGCGAATTGTGATATTCGCACGATTTTCAGGCTTCTCCCGCCGGGTGAAGCCAAACAAGCAGGTGACCAAGCTGGGGAATGCTGATGGCTTACTCATACACTGAGAAAAAACGTATCCGCAAGGACTTTAGCAAGTTACCGCACGTAATGGATGTGCCGTATCTTCTTGCCATCCAGCTGGATTCATATCGTGAGTTCCTGCAAGCTGGAATGCCAAAAGAGCGGCTACGCGATGTTGGCTTGCATGCGGCTTTCAAATCCGTTTTTCCGATTATCAGCTATTCCGGCAATGCGGCGCTGGAGTATGTAGGCTACCGTCTGGGTGAGCCGGCTTTTGACGTGAAAGAGTGCGTTCTGCGTGGTGTGACCTTCGCAGTACCGCTACGCGTTAAAGTGCGGCTGATCATCTTTGACAAGGAGTCTTCAAACCGGGCGATCAAGGACATCAAAGAGCAAGAAGTCTACATGGGTGAAATCCCCCTGATGACTGAAAACGGTACCTTTGTAATCAATGGTACTGAGCGCGTGATCGTCTCCCAGCTGCATAGGTCACCGGGTGTGTTCTTCGACCACGACCGTGGTAAGACGCACAGCTCCGGGAAACTGCTTTATTCCGCTCGCGTGATTCCTTACCGTGGCTCTTGGCTGGATTTCGAGTTTGATCCTAAAGACGCGGTGTTTGTCCGTATTGACCGCCGTCGCAAACTGCCGGCTACCGTACTGCTGCGTGCGCTGAACTACACCACGGAAGAAGTGCTGAACGCCTTCTATGACACCAATGTGTTCCATGTCCATGGTGAGATGCTGACCCTTGAGTTGGTGCCTAAGCGCCTGAGAGGCGAGATCGCTTCTTTTGATATCAAGGATGAAACCGGCAAAATTATTGTTGAGCAAGGCCGTCGGATCACCGCCCGCCATATCAATCTGCTCGACAAGTCCGGCATCAAAGAGCTGGAAATGCCGATGGATTACGTGCTGGGCCGTACTACGGCTAAGGCAATCGTGCATCCCGCTACTGGCGAAATCATCGTTGATTGCAACACTGAGCTGACGGTCGACGCCGTTGCTAAAATCATCAAGGCGCAAGTGGTGCGTTTTGAGACGCTCTATACCAACGATATCGACTGCGGCCCCTTCATCTCTGACACGCTGAAGATTGATTCGACCAGCAATCAGCTAGAGGCCTTGGTTGAGATTTACCGCATGATGCGTCCCGGTGAGCCACCAACCAAGGATGCTGCTGAAACTCTGTTCAATAACCTGTTCTTCAGTGCTGAACGCTATGACTTGTCCGCCGTAGGCCGGATGAAGTTTAACCGCCGTATCGGTCGTACCGAGATCGAAGGGCCGGGCGTTCTGAGCAAAGAAGACATTGTCGCTGTCCTGAAAACCTTGGTGGATATCCGCAACGGTAAGGGCATCGTCGATGACATCGATCACCTCGGTAACCGTCGTGTTCGTTGCGTAGGTGAGATGGCTGAGAATCAGTTCCGGGTAGGTCTGGTTCGGGTTGAGCGTGCGGTTAAAGAACGCTTGTCCATGGCGGAAAGCGAAGGCTTGATGCCGCAGGATCTGATCAACGCTAAGCCGGTTGCGGCGGCGGTGAAGGAGTTCTTCGGTTCTAGCCAGTTGTCCCAGTTCATGGACCAGAACAACCCGCTGTCCGAGATCACCCACAAGCGCCGCGTTTCAGCCCTCGGCCCAGGTGGTTTGACCCGTGAGCGCGCAGGCTTTGAAGTCCGCGACGTACACCCGACGCATTACGGTCGTGTCTGCCCCATTGAAACGCCTGAAGGCCCGAACATCGGTCTGATTAACTCTTTGGCTGCTTACGCGCGCACCAACCAGTACGGCTTCCTAGAAAGCCCGTACCGCGTGGTTAAAGAGACTAAGGTTACTGACGAAATCGTTTATCTGTCGGCCATCGAAGAGGCGGATCATGTGATCGCTCAGGCATCGGCGACTATGAATGAAGCCGGTTGCTTGGTGGATGAGCTGGTAGCGGTTCGTCACCAGAACGAATTCACCGTGAAGGCCCCTGAAGATGTGACCCTGATGGACGTGTCTCCACGTCAGGTTGTGTCGGTGGCGGCGTCCTTGATTCCGTTCCTTGAGCACGACGATGCTAACCGGGCACTCATGGGCTCCAACATGCAGCGTCAGGCCGTACCAACACTGCGGGCAGATAAGCCGCTGGTGGGTACAGGCATGGAGCGTAACGTAGCGCGCGACTCCGGTGTGTGCGTAGTAGCGCGCCGTGGCGGTGTGATCGACTCCGTAGATGCCAGCCGTATCGTTGTGCGTGTGCACGATGCTGAGGTTGAAACCGGTGAAGCCGGTGTTGATATCTACAACCTGACCAAGTACACCCGTTCTAACCAGAACACCTGTATCAATCAGCGTCCTTTGGTTAAGCAGGGTGATCGGGTATCGCGTGGCGATATCATGGCAGACGGCCCTTCTACTGACATGGGTGAACTGGCACTGGGCCAGAACATGCGTGTGGCCTTTATGCCTTGGAACGGCTTTAACTTCGAAGACTCCATTTGCCTCTCTGAGCGCGTGGTGCAAGAAGACCGTTTCACTACCATCCACATTCAGGAACTGACCTGTGTCTCCCGCGATACCAAGTTGGGACCAGAGGAAATCACCGCTGATATCCCGAACGTCGGTGAAGCAGCGCTGAATAAGCTGGATGAAGCCGGTATCGTTTACGTCGGTGCTGAAGTACAGGCTGGCGACATTCTGGTGGGTAAAGTCACTCCGAAAGGGGAGACCCAGCTGACGCCAGAAGAAAAACTGCTGCGCGCTATCTTTGGTGAAAAAGCCTCTGATGTGAAAGACACTTCCCTGCGTGTGCCCACGGGTACTAAGGGTACGGTCATTGACGTACAGGTATTCATCCGTGACGGCGTAGAGCGGGATTCACGGGCGCTGTCCATCGAAAAGATGCAGCTCGACGAAATCCGTAAAGACCTGAACGAAGAGTTCCGCATCGTTGAGGGCGCTACCTTCGAACGTCTGCGTTCCGCATTGGTGGGATCGGTAGCAGAGGGCGGCCCCGGTCTGAGAAAAGGCACTGTCATTACCGATGAAGTGCTGAACGGCTTGGACCACGGCCAGTGGTTCAAGCTGCGTATGACGGATGATGCGCACAATGAGCAGCTGGAGAAAGCACAGGCTTACCTGTCTGATCGCCGTCGCCTGTTGGATGACAAGTTTGAAGATAAGAAGCGCAAGCTGCAGCAAGGTGATGATCTTGCTCCGGGCGTGCTGAAAATCGTCAAGGTGTACCTCGCCATTAAGCGCCGCATTCAGCCGGGCGATAAAATGGCCGGTCGTCACGGTAACAAGGGTGTGGTTTCGGTAATCATGCCTGTGGAAGATATGCCCCACGATGAAAATGGCGTGCCCGTCGACATCGTACTGAACCCGCTGGGCGTACCTTCGCGGATGAACGTAGGACAGATTCTAGAAACCCATTTGGGTCTGGCTGCGAAAGGCTTGGGCGAGAAAATCAACCGTATGCTCGAAGAGCAGCGTAAGGTTGCTGAGTTGCGCCAATTCCTGCATCAGATCTATAACGAGATTGGTGGTCGTCAGGAACCTCTGGACGATTTGACCGATGTCGAAATTCTGGATCTGGCCAACAACCTGAGAGCGGGCGTGCCTATTGCCACGCAAGTATTCGATGGTGCCAAAGAGTCCGAAATTAAGGCCATGTTGAAATTGGCCGATCTGCCGGAAAGCGGTCAGATGCGTCTCTATGATGGCCGGACAGGCAATGCCTTCGAGCGTCCGACCACCGTGGGCTACATGTACATGCTCAAGCTGAACCACCTGGTGGACGACAAGATGCATGCACGCTCCACTGGCTCCTACAGCCTGGTTACTCAGCAACCGCTGGGCGGCAAGGCGCAGTTTGGTGGTCAGCGTTTCGGGGAGATGGAGGTCTGGGCACTGGAAGCCTATGGCGCCGCCTATACCCTGCAAGAAATGCTGACAGTCAAATCCGATGATGTGAACGGTCGTACCAAGATGTATAAAAACATCGTGGACGGTGATCACCGCATGGAGGCCGGTATGCCCGAGTCCTTCAACGTGCTGATCAAGGAAATCCGTTCCCTCGGCATTGATATCGAACTGGAAACCGAATAACACGCGCTGTCACGTAATGCCCGGAGTGCCGGGCATTACGCGTCCGTGAGGAGAACAGGCTTTGAAAGATTTGCTGAATCTTCTGAAAAATCAGGGTCAAGTGGAAGAGTTTGACGCCATCCGTATCGGTTTGGCTTCCCCTGAGATGATCCGCTCTTGGTCCTATGGCGAAGTTAAAAAGCCAGAGACCATTAACTACCGTACCTTCAAGCCTGAGCGTGATGGCCTGTTCTGCGCCAAAATCTTTGGCCCGGTTAAGGACTACGAGTGCCTGTGCGGTAAGTACAAGCGCCTGAAACATCGTGGTGTCATCTGCGAGAAGTGCGGCGTAGAAGTTGCGCTGGCCAAAGTGCGCCGTGAGCGCATGGCTCACATTGAGCTGGCCTCTCCCGTCGCTCACATTTGGTTTTTGAAGTCGCTGCCATCCCGTATTGGCCTGCTGCTGGACATGACCCTGCGTGATATCGAGCGCGTGCTCTATTTTGAGAGCTACGTGGTGATTGATCCGGGCATGACCACGCTGGATAAGAATCAGCTGCTCAACGACGAACAATACTTTGAGGCCCTCGAAGAGTTCGGCGATGACTTTGACGCCCGTATGGGTGCTGAGGCTGTGCGCGAGCTGTTGGGTCAAATTGACTTGGAGCACGAGATTGGCCGTCTGCGCGAAGAAATTCCGCAAACCAACTCCGAAACCAAGATCAAAAAGCTCTCCAAACGCCTCAAGCTGATGGAAGCTTTCTATGGCTCAGGTAACAAACCTGAGTGGATGGTACTGACTGTATTGCCGGTACTGCCGCCTGATCTGCGCCCCCTAGTGCCGCTGGACGGTGGCCGTTTTGCGACCTCGGATCTGAACGATCTGTATCGCCGAGTGATCAACCGTAACAACCGTCTGAAGCGCCTGCTGGATTTGGCTGCTCCTGACATCATCGTGCGCAACGAAAAGCGCATGCTGCAAGAAGCGGTGGATGCGCTGCTGGATAACGGCCGTCGTGGCCGTGCCATCACCGGCTCCAACAAGCGTCCGCTGAAATCCTTGGCCGATATGATCAAGGGTAAGCAAGGTCGTTTCCGTCAGAACTTGCTCGGTAAGCGCGTGGACTACTCCGGTCGTTCGGTGATTACCGTAGGCCCAACCCTACGCCTGCACCAGTGCGGTCTGCCTAAGAAAATGGCTTTGGAGTTATTCAAGCCCTTCATCTTTGGCAAGTTGGAAATGCGCGGTATGGCCACCACCATCAAGGCGGCCAAGAAGATGGTGGAGCGCGAGCTGCCCGAGGTTTGGGACGTACTCGCCGAAGTCATCCGTGAACACCCCGTATTGCTCAACCGTGCACCGACGCTTCACCGTCTGGGCATTCAGGCGTTTGAGCCGGTGCTGATTGAAGGTAAAGCCATTCAGCTGCACCCGCTGGTCTGCGCCGCTTATAACGCCGACTTCGACGGCGACCAGATGGCCGTACACGTTCCGCTGACCCTTGAGGCTCAGTTGGAAGCGCGCGCGCTGATGATGTCCACCAACAACATCCTCTCACCGGCCAACGGCGAGCCCATCATCGTTCCTTCGCAGGACGTGGTTTTGGGTCTGTATTACATGACCCGTGAGGCGGTAAATGCGAAAGGCGAAGGCCGCGTCTTTGCTGACTTGCAGGAAGTCGATCGCGTATTCCGTGGTGGCAATGCCTCGCTGCATGCCCGCGTTAAAGTGCGTATCAACGAAACTGTCAATCAAAAAGATGGCAGCGTTGTTAAGAACACTCGCATCGTAGACACCACTGTTGGGCGTGCGCTGTTATTCCAAGTCGTGCCTGCTGGCCTGTCTTTCGACGTGGTCAACCAGCCGATGAAGAAGAAGGCGATTTCGCGTCTGATCAACCATTGCTATCGCATGGTCGGTCTGAAAGATACCGTCATCTTTGCTGACCAGTTGATGTACACCGGTTTTGCCTTCTCCACCATGTCTGGTGTGTCCATTGGCGTGAACGACTTTGTCATTCCTTCGGAAAAAGCTCGCATCATTGAAGCGGCGACCGAGGAAGTGAAAGAGATCGAAACCCAATACGCCTCGGGTCTGGTAACGCAGGGCGAGAAGTACAACAAGGTGATCGACCTTTGGTCCAAGGCCAACGACGAAGTCTCCAAGGCTATGATGGCTAACCTCTCGAAAGAGCGGGTCATCGACCGTGAAGGCAAAGAAGTCGAGCAAGAGTCCTTCAACTCCATGTACATGATGGCGGACTCCGGCGCACGGGGTTCGGCGGCGCAGATTCGTCAGCTGGCCGGTATGCGCGGTCTGATGGCCAAGCCCGACGGCTCCATCATTGAAACGCCCATTACCGCAAACTTCCGTGAAGGTCTGAACGTACTCCAGTACTTCATCTCCACCCACGGTGCGCGGAAAGGTCTGGCGGATACCGCGCTGAAAACCGCTAACTCCGGTTATCTGACGCGTCGTCTGGTCGATGTGGCGCAGGACTTGGTAGTAACCGAGCATGATTGCGGCACGGATCATGGCTTGCTGATGACGCCGCACATTGAAGGAGGTGACGTCGTTGAGCCTCTGGGTGAGCGCGTGCTGGGCCGTGTTATTGCTCGCGACGTGTTCAAACCTGGCACTGAAGAGATTCTGGTTCCAGCCGGAACCCTGATCGACGAGCAATGGGTTGAGTTCATCGAACTGAACAGCATTGACGAAGTGGTGGTTCGTTCGCCGATTAGCTGTGAAACCCGCTACGGTATCTGCTCAAGCTGCTATGGCCGTGATTTGGCCCGTGGTCACTTGGTGAACATTGGTGAGGCTGTAGGCGTTATTGCAGCTCAGTCCATCGGTGAGCCGGGTACTCAGCTGACCATGCGTACCTTCCACATCGGTGGTGCGGCAAGCCGGACTTCGGCGGCTGATAACATCGTAGTGAAAAATGGCGGCACCATCCGTCTGCACAACCTGAAGCACGTTGAGCGTCTGGACGGTGCACTGGTGGCGGTTTCCCGCTCCGGTGAGCTGGCCGTTGCCGATGACTTCGGTCGTGAGCGTGAGCGCTACAAGCTGCCGTACGGTGCGGTTATCTCCGTGAAAGAGGGGGATAAAGTAGATGCCGGTGCTGTAGTTGCCAAATGGGACCCACACACCCACCCCATCGTGACCGAAATGAAAGGTCGCGTGAACTTCGTGGGTATGGAAGAAGGCATCACCATTAAGCGTCAGACCGATGAACTCACCGGCTTGACCAACATTGAAGTATTGGATGCCAAAGACCGTCCAGCTGCGGGTAAAGACATTCGTCCGGCGGTCAAGCTGGTGGATGCCTCAGGTAAGGAACTGCTACTGCCGGGCACCGATGTGCCGGCTCAGTACTTCCTGCCTGCCAACGCCTTGGTCGGTGTCGCGGATGGTGCTGAAGTGAATGTGGGTGACATCATCGCCCGTATTCCGCAAGAAACCTCGAAAACCCGTGATATCACCGGTGGTCTGCCGCGCGTTGCTGACTTGTTCGAAGCGCGTCGTCCGAAAGAGCCGGCGATTCTGGCTGAAGTCAGCGGTACCATTGCCTTCGGTAAAGAAACCAAAGGCAAGCGCCGTCTGGTGATTACACCGACCGACGGTAGCGAGCCTTACGAAGAGCTGATTCCGAAATGGCGTCACCTCAACGTGTTCGAAGGTGAACAGGTTAACCGCGGCGAAGTTATCTCCGACGGCCCAAGTAACCCGCATGACATCTTGCGTCTGCTGGGTGTCAGCACCTTGGCCAAGTACATCGTGAATGAAATTCAGGATGTATACCGTCTGCAAGGCGTGAAGATTAACGACAAGCACATCGAGACTATTTTGCGTCAGATGCTGCGTAAGATTGAAATTGCTGAAGTGGGTGATTCCAGCTTCATCAAAGGCGATCAAGTTGAGCTGACTCAAGTCTTGGAAGAAAACGAAACGCTGTCCAATGAGGACAAGTTTCCAGCCAAGTACGAGCGGATTTTGCTGGGTATCACCAAAGCCTCTCTGTCCACAGAGTCCTTTATTTCGGCAGCGTCCTTCCAGGAAACCACTCGCGTACTTACCGAAGCGGCGGTTACTGGCAAGCGCGATTACCTGCGCGGTTTGAAAGAAAACGTGGTAGTAGGTCGCCTGATACCTGCGGGAACCGGTCTGGCTTATCACAGCGAGCGCAAGCGCAAGCGCGAGGCTTACAAGCCCGTGCGCGTCAGTGCGGACGAAGTGGAAGCTGCCTTGACTGAAGCATTGAACTCCAGCAATAGCTGAGAGCCTTGCACATGAGGAGCTTCCGACGTACCTGCATATCATATTGACGGTACGCAGGAAGCTCTTTAGACTCGTGTGCCCTTAAATTGGCGGGGTGGCGTGCCCTGCCATTTTCGTTTGTGTCGAAAGACCACAGTGGAGCTATCTAGATGGCAACGATCAACCAGCTGGTGCGCAAGCCGCGCAAGCGTCTCGTCGAAAAAAGCGACGTGCCAGCACTGCAAAACTGCCCGCAGCGTCGTGGCGTTTGCACTCGCGTGTACACCACTACTCCGAAAAAGCCTAACTCGGCTTTGCGTAAAGTCTGCCGGGTTCGCCTGACAAACGGCTACGAAGTGACTTCTTACATTGGTGGTGAAGGCCACAACCTGCAAGAGCACAGCGTCGTACTGATCCGTGGCGGTCGTGTAAAAGACCTTCCCGGTGTGCGTTACCACACTGTTCGCGGTTCTCTGGATACGTCCGGCGTTAAAGACCGTAAGCAGAGCCGTTCGAAATACGGTGCTAAGCGTCCGAAGTAATTTTGGCGTGCAAACAAGTAGTTTCATATTAATTTGAGTCGATAAGAGTAAGGTCGGGCGTGCACACACCGTCCCGAGCTAACCTGAAGACCGTTCGAGGGCTTATCAATGCCAAGACGTCGTGTAGCTGCCAAACGTGAGATTCTGGACGATCCTAAGTACGGAAGCCTGATTCTCGCCAAGTTCATGAACCACGTGATGGAAAGTGGCAAAAAAGCGGTTGCTGAACGTATCGTTTACGGCGCGCTAGAAGCCGTTAAGACACGTAAAAACAGCGATCCGCTGGAAATCTTCGAAAAAGCACTTGATGCCATCGCTCCGCTGGTCGAAGTGAAGTCACGCCGTGTAGGTGGTGCCACCTATCAGGTTCCGGTAGAAGTTCGCCCTTCCCGTCGCAATGCCTTGGCCATGCGTTGGTTGGTTGAATCAGCCCGCAAGCGTGGTGAAAAATCCATGGCGCTGCGTTTGGCTGGCGAGCTGCTGGATGCCCATGATGGCAAGGGTGCTGCAGTCAAGAAGCGTGAAGATGTGCATCGCATGGCTGAAGCCAACAAAGCGTTCTCGCACTACCGTTTTTAAGACCCGCCCTTCGCATCCCACGAGGATATTATTGTGGCTCGTACAACCCCTATTAACCGCTACCGGAATATCGGTATCTGTGCCCACGTAGATGCGGGCAAGACCACCACTACCGAGCGGATCCTGTTCTACACAGGCGTCAACCACAAGATGGGTGAGGTGCATGATGGCGCCGCGACCATGGACTGGATGGTGCAAGAGCAAGAGCGTGGTATTACCATCACCTCCGCTGCCACCACAGCCTTCTGGTCGGGTTCTGTTAAGCAGTTCGACAAGTATCGCGTTAACATCATCGATACCCCCGGCCACGTAGACTTCACCATTGAAGTAGAGCGCTCCTTGCGCGTACTGGACGGCGCGGTAGTGGTATTTTGCGCGACTTCTGGCGTTGAGCCTCAGTCTGAAACCGTATGGCGTCAAGCTAACAAATACGGTGTTCCACGTATTGTTTACGTGAACAAAATGGACCGTGCTGGCGCTAACTTCCTGCGCGTAGTTGAGCAGATCAAAAAGCGTCTGGGTCACACTCCAGTGCCTGTTCAACTGGCCATTGGTGCAGAAGATGACTTCCAAGGTCAGATCGACCTGATCAAAATGAAGGCCATCTACTGGAACGAAGAAGACCAAGGTATGACCTACCGTGAGGAGGACATCCCAGCCGAGCTTCAAGATCTGGCAGAAGAATACCGCTCCAACATGATTGAAGCGGCTGCTGAAGCCAACGAAGAGCTGATGAACAAGTACTTGGAGGGAGGCGAGCTCTCCACCGAGGAAATCAAAGCAGGTCTGCGTCAGCGCACCATCGCTTGCGAAATCGTTCCGGCTGTTTGCGGCTCCTCCTTCAAGAACAAGGGCGTGCCTCTGGTTCTCGATGCGGTGATCGACTTCCTGCCCGCTCCTGTTGAGATTCCTGCGATCAAGGGTGTTAACCCTGATAACGAAGAAATCACTGACGAGCGCCATGCAGACGATAACGAGCCTTTCTCGGCTCTGGCGTTCAAAATTGCTACTGACCCCTTCGTCGGTACTCTGACCTTTGCGCGCGTTTACTCGGGCGTATTGACCTCCGGTGACTCTGTCATCAACTCGGTCAAAGGCAAGAAAGAGCGCGTGGGTCGTATGGTGCAGATGCACGCTAACACCCGTGAAGAAATCAAAGAAGTACGTGCGGGCGATATCGCTGCTCTGATCGGCATGAAGGACGTCACCACAGGTGACACTCTGTGCTCTATCGATAAGCCGATTATCCTTGAGCGTATGGACTTCCCAGAGCCTGTGATCTCTGTAGCGGTTGAGCCTAAGACTAAGGCTGACCAAGAGAAAATGGGTATTGCTCTTGGTAAGCTGGCTCAGGAAGACCCGTCGTTCCGCGTTAAAACTGACGAAGAAACGGGCCAGACCATCATCTCCGGTATGGGCGAGTTGCACCTCGATATTCTTGTCGATCGGATGCGCCGCGAGTTCGGTGTTGACGCCAACATCGGCAAGCCTCAGGTTTCCTACCGCGAGAAGATCACCAAGACTAACGTTGAGATTGAGGGCAAGTTCGTCCGTCAATCCGGTGGTCGTGGTCAGTTCGGTCACTGCTGGATCCGCTTCTCGCCTGCTGAAGAGGGCGAGGAAGGCTTGGTGTTCGTCAATGAGGTTGTCGGTGGTGTGGTTCCGAAGGAATACATCCCGGCCATCCAGAAGGGCATCGAAGAGCAGATGAAAAACGGTGTTGTCGCCGGTTATCCGCTCCTCGGTCTGAAGGCAGTCGTGTTCGATGGTTCTTACCACGACGTCGACTCCAACGAGATGGCGTTCAAGATCGCTGCCTCGATGGCGACCAAGCAGTTGGCCCAAAAGGGCGGCGGCGTGGTTCTCGAGCCGATCATGAAGGTCGAAGTGGTGACTCCTGAGGACTACATGGGTGACGTGATGGGTGACCTGAATCGTCGTCGTGGTCTGATCCAGGGTATGGAAGACACAGTCTCTGGTAAGGTTATCCGTGCCGAGGTTCCGTTGGGCGAGATGTTCGGTTATGCAACGGACGTTCGCTCCATGTCCCAAGGTCGCGCCAGCTACTCCATGGAATTCTCCAAGTACTCCGAAGCTCCGTCGAACATCGTCGAAGCACTGGTTAAAAAACAAGGCTAATCCAGCCCTTTAGACAAGAGGTTCACTGTCGTGGCTAAAGAAAAATTCGAACGTAACAAACCGCACGTAAACGTAGGCACCATCGGTCACGTTGACCATGGCAAAACTACGCTGACGGCTGCCCTGACCAAAGTCTGCGCCGAAACTTGGGGCGGCTCCGCTCGCGCCTTCGACCAGATCGATAACGCACCGGAAGAAAAAGCGCGCGGTATTACCATCAATACCTCCCACGTAGAGTACGACTCCCCCGTCCGTCACTACGCGCACGTTGACTGCCCCGGTCACGCCGACTATGTGAAAAACATGATCACCGGCGCGGCCCAGATGGATGGCGCTATTCTGGTGTGCTCCGCTGCTGACGGCCCCATGCCTCAGACTCGCGAACACATCCTGCTGTCCCGTCAGGTAGGTGTACCCTTCATCGTCGTGTTCCTGAACAAGGCCGACATGGTGGATGACGCCGAGCTGCTGGAACTGGTTGAGATGGAAGTGCGTGACCTGCTGTCTACCTATGACTTCCCAGGCGATGACACCCCCATCATCATCGGCTCCGCGCTGATGGCCCTGAACGGCCAAGACGACAACGAAATGGGCGTTACTGCCGTTCGTAAGCTGGTTGAGACTCTGGACAGCTACATCCCAGAGCCTGAGCGTGCCATCGACCGTCCGTTCCTGATGCCCATCGAAGACGTATTCTCCATCTCCGGTCGCGGTACAGTAGTAACTGGCCGTGTTGAGCGTGGCATCGTCAAGATCCAGGAAGAAGTTGAAATCGTCGGCATTCGTCCCACGACCAAAACCACCTGTACTGGCGTTGAAATGTTCCGCAAGCTGCTGGACGAAGGCCGTGCAGGCGAGAACGTCGGCGTGCTGCTGCGTGGCACCAAGCGAGAAGACGTTGAGCGTGGCCAAGTACTGGCTAAGCCCGGCACCATCAAGCCGCACACCAAGTTCGAAGCCGAAGTGTACGTACTGTCCAAAGAAGAGGGTGGTCGTCACACTCCTTTCTTCAAAGGCTATCGTCCACAGTTCTACTTCCGTACTACGGACGTAACCGGTAACTGCGAACTGCCAGAAGGCGTTGAAATGGTTATGCCAGGTGACAACGTGAAACTCGTTGTGACCCTGATCGCTCCTATCGCTATGGAAGATGGTCTGCGCTTCGCGATTCGCGAAGGTGGCCGTACCGTAGGTGCGGGCGTCGTGGCAAAAATCATCGAGTGATGATTGCCTGATCAAAGAGAAGGCCCCGAAAGGGGCCTTTTCCTTTGTTGGTCATTTATTGACACATGCCGAAGGCGTCCGTAGAATCACGCCTCCTTTTATCGGGAGTATTTTGTCCGATAGGGTGGCTATTAGGAGTCAGAGGTCAAAATGCAAAATCAGCAAATCCGTATTCGGTTGAAGGCTTTTGACCATCGCCTGATCGATCAATCTACCCAGGAAATCGTAGATACTGCGAAACGTACTGGGGCTCAGGTGCGTGGTCCTATTCCGCTGCCTACCCGCAAAGAGCGGTACACTGTACTGATTTCCCCGCACGTCAACAAAGACGCGCGTGATCAGTACGAAATTCGTACTCATAAGCGCGTGCTGGACATCGTTCAGCCAACAGACAAGACCGTTGATGCGCTGATGAAGCTCGACCTTGCGGCTGGTGTGGAAGTGCAAATCAGCCTCGGCTAAAGCCTGGGTGCTTTAGTCGTGTAACGCTCTGAAATGGGCGGCCATAGCGGGTGAAAGCCCCGTACACTCAAGAGGTTTACGAAATGACTATTGGTGTAGTCGGTCGCAAGTGCGGTATGACCCGCATCTTCACCGAAGAAGGTGTCTCTATTCCGGTCACGGTTATCGAAGTTGAGCCCAATCGCGTTACTCAGTTTAAGACTGAGGAAACCGATGGCTACCGTGCCGTTCAAATCACCGTTGGTGAGCGTCGTGCTTCCCGTGTGACCAAAGCTCAGGCTGGGCATTTTGCCAAGGCTAGCGTGGCTGCTGGACGCGGTGTGTGGGAATTCCGTGTTGACGGTTCCGACACTACCTTCAACTCTGGCGATCAGCTGAGTGTTGAACTGTTCCAAGCCGGTCAAATGGTAGATGTTACTGGCCAGTCGAAAGGTAAAGGCTTTGCCGGTACCATCAAGCGCTGGAATTTCCGCGGCCAAGACAATACCCACGGCAACTCTCTTTCCCACCGCGTTCCGGGCTCCATTGGCCAATGCCAAACCCCCGGTCGTGTATTCAAGGGCAAGAAGATGTGCGGCCACATGGGTGCCGAGCGCGTCACCGTTCAGTCCCTGGAAGTTGTGCGTGTCGACTCCGAGCATAATCTGCTGCTGGTCAAAGGTGCTATTCCTGGCGCCACTGGCAGTGATGTGATTGTGCGTCCGGCAGCCAAGGCTCGCGGTTAAGAAGGGAGTGCTGAGATGCAATTAAATGTGAATGGTGCTTCGGCGATCGACGTTTGTGAGCGCACCTTCGGTGGCGAGTTCAACGAGACCCTAGTGCACCAAGCTGTCGTTGCCTATCTGGCAGGCGCCCGTCAGGGTAGCAAACAGCAAAAAACGCGTTCTGACGTATCTGGTGGCGGTAAGCGCCCATGGCGTCAGAAGGGTACAGGTCGTGCTCGTGCTGGTACTACCCGTGGCCCAATCTGGCGTGGCGGTGGTGTAACCTTCGCTGCTCGCCCACAAAATCATGAGCAGAAACTCAACAAGAAAATGTATCGTGCCGCTCTGCGCTCGATCTTGGCTGAGCTGCTGCGCACTGATCGCTTGATCGTAGTTCCGGAGTTCGCTGTTGAATCTCCGAAAACTAAAGTACTGCTTGGTAAACTCAATGGCTTAGGTCTGAACGATGTTCTGATCGTTTCCGATAGCATTGATGAAAACCTGTATCTGGCTGCCCGCAACCTGCCTCATGTTGATGTACGCGACGTGCAGGCTTCAGATCCGGTCAGTCTGATCGCTTATGACAAAGTGTTGATGACTGTGTCTGCGGTGAAGAAGTTCGAGGAGCTGCTGGGATGAACCAGGAACGCGTATTCAAAGTGCTGCTTGGTCCGCACATCTCCGAGAAAGCCACGATGCTGGCGGATACCAAGAATCAATTCGTCTTCAAGGTTGCCGTTGACGCGACCAAGCTGGAAGTCAAGAAGGCTGTAGAAAGCCTGTTCAGCGTGAAAGTTGCCCGTGTTACTACCCTGAACGTTAAGGGTAAGACCAAGCGCAGTGCTCGCGGACTGGGCAAACGGAACGACTGGAAAAAGGCCTATGTAGCCCTCCAGCCTGGCCAGGATCTCGACTTCACCAGCAGTGCTGAGTAAGGGAGAGAATCATGGCAATTGTTAAGTGCAAACCGACTTCTGCAGGCCGCCGCTTTGTTGTTAAAGTGGTCAACCAAGACCTGCACAAAGGGGATCCCTACGCTCCTTTGCTGGAGAAGAAGTCCAAAACGGGCGGTCGTAATAACAACGGCCGTATTACTACCCGTCACATCGGTGGTGGCCATAAGCAGCATTACCGTTTGGTCGATTTTCGTCGCAACAAAGATGGCATTCCAGCCGTTGTTGAGCGTATCGAATACGATCCAAACCGTACCGCTCATATCGCACTGCTGAAATACGCTGATGGTGAGCGCCGCTACATTATCGCCCCTAAAGGCGTGAGTGCCGGTGACCAGCTGATTTCTGGTGTTAACGCACCGATCAAAGCTGGCAATGCGCTGCCACTGCGTAATATTCCAGTGGGTTCCACTGTACACGGCGTTGAACTGAAGCCCGGCAAAGGTGCTCAAATTGCACGTTCTGCAGGTACTTCGGCCCAGCTCGTAGCACGCGAAGGTACTTATGTAACTCTGCGTCTGCGTTCAGGTGAAATGCGCAAAGTGCTGGCTGAATGTAAAGCCACACTGGGTGAGGTTTCCAACTCCGAGCACAGCCTGCGTTCATTGGGTAAAGCCGGTGCCAAACGCTGGCGTGGCGTTCGTCCGACCGTCCGCGGTGTGGCAATGAACCCTGTTGATCACCCACATGGTGGCGGCGAGGGTCGTACCTCCGGTGGTCGTCATCCGGTTTCGCCTTGGGGCTTCCCGACGAAGGGTGCGAAGACTCGCTCCAACAAGCGTACCGATAACATGATCGTCCGTCGTCGTAAGTAACTAGAGGGATACGACTGTGCCGCGTTCTCTGAAAAAAGGTCCTTTTATCGATCTTCACCTTCTGAAGAAGGTCGAGGCGGCAGTAGAGAAGAATGATCGCAAGCCGGTGAAAACCTGGTCGCGTCGTTCGATGATTCTGCCGCAAATGGTTGGTCTGACCATCGCTGTACACAATGGTCGTCAACATGTCCCCGTTCTTGTGAACGAAGACATGGTAGGCCACAAACTTGGTGAGTTTGCTGCTACCCGCACTTATCGCGGTCATGCTGCAGACAAGAAAGGCAAACGTTAAGGGGTGGAGAAATGGAAGTAGCCGCTAAGCTGTCGGGCGCTCGCATCTCTGCCCAGAAAGTTCGCCTGGTTGCTGATCAGATTCGTGGCAAGAAAGTAGAGGAAGCCCTCAATCTTCTGGCCTTCAGTAGCAAAAAAGCTGCTGGAATCATGAAAAAAGTGCTGGAGTCTGCCGTTGCCAACGCCGAGCATAACGAAGGCGCTGACGTGGATGACCTGAAGGTCTCCACTGTTTTTGTCAACGAAGGAAGCTCGCTTAAGCGCATCATGCCGCGTGCCAAGGGCCGCGCTGATCGCATCGTCAAGCGGTCTTGCCATATCACTGTCAAGGTTGCGGACAAGTAACGGAGTCGATCAGATGGGTCAGAAAGTACATCCCACTGGCATACGCCTGGGAATCGTCAAGGAGCATACATCCGTTTGGTATGCAGATGGTCGCAACTATGCGAACTACCTGCTGGCAGACTTGAATGTACGTAAGTATCTCCAAGACAAATTAAAAAGCGCGTCTGTAAGCCGCATCGACATCGCACGTCCAGCCCAAACTGCACGCGTTACCATCCACACTGCTCGTCCCGGTATCGTGATTGGCAAGAAGGGTGAAGATGTTGAGAAACTGCGCCAAGACCTGACCAAGCAAATGGGTGTGCCTGTGCACATCAACATCGAGGAAATCCGCAAGCCGGAGCTCGATGCCATGTTGGTTGCACAAAGCGTTGCCCAGCAGCTGGAGCGCCGTGTGATGTTCCGTCGCGCTATGAAGCGCGCCGTGCAGAACGCCATGCGCATTGGTGCCAAAGGCATCAAAATCCAAGTGAGTGGTCGCCTAGGTGGTGCAGAAATCGCGCGTACTGAATGGTATCGCGAAGGCCGTGTGCCCCTGCATACCCTGCGGGCAGATATTGACTACAACACTTACGAAGCTCACACCACTTACGGTGTGATCGGTGTGAAGGTTTGGATCTTCAAAGGCGAGGTCATCGGTGGCCGCCAAGAAGAACTCAAGCCCTTAGCGCCTGCGCCTCGTAAAAAAGCTGCTAAATAAGAGGTACGCAAAATGCTGCAGCCTAAGCGTACAAAATTCCGCAAGCAGATGACCGGCCACAACCGTGGTCTGGCCCATCGTGGTAGCAAGGTTAGTTTTGGTGAGTTTGCTCTGAAATCTGTAGCGCGCGGTCGTTTGACTGCTCGTCAGATTGAGGCTGCTCGTCGCGCCTTGACTCGTCATGTAAAGCGTGGCGGTAAAATCTGGATCCGCGTCTTCCCCGACAAGCCTGTTACTAAAAAACCTCTTGAGGTTCGGATGGGTAAAGGTAAAGGCGGCGTTGAGTACTGGGTAGCTCAGATTCAGCCCGGAAAAGTACTCTACGAAATCGAAGGTGTTTCCGAGGAACTGGCGCGTGAGGCTTTCGCCTTGGCCGCTGCTAAGCTGCCACTCGCCACCACTTTTGTTAAGCGGACGGTGATGTGATGAAAGCGAAAGAACTTCGTGAACAATCCGTTGAGCAGTTGAACGAGCGTTTGCTTGGATTGCTGCGCGACCAGTTCAACCTCCGCATGCAGAAGGCGACTGGCCAGCTGGGACAGTCCCACCTGCTTTCGCAGGTTAAGCGCGATATCGCCCGCGTAAAAACTGTGCTCAACCAGCAGGCAGGTAAATAATCATGGCTGAAGCTCAGAAAACAGTCCGCACGCTGACCGGCCGTGTCATCAGCGACAAAATGGATAAAACCATTACTGTCCTGATCGAGCGTCGTGTAAAGCACCCGATCTATGGCAAGTACGTGAAGCGCTCGACCAAGTTGCACGCCCACGACGAAACCAACCAGTGCCGCATCGGCGACAAGGTCACCATCCGCGAGACTCGTCCGCTGGCCAAGACCAAGTCCTGGATGCTGGTTGACGTCGTTGAACGCGCCATCGAAGTCTAAGGGCTAAGGTCGGAGAAAAAATATGATCCAGACTCAATCCATGCTCGATGTAGCCGACAATAGCGGTGCTCGTCGTGTCATGTGCATTAAGGTGCTCGGCGGTTCCCATCGTCGTTACGCCGGCATTGGCGACATCATCAAGGTCGCTGTTAAAGAAGCCATTCCGCGTGGCAAAGTAAAGAAAGGCCAGGTGATGACTGCTGTTGTAGTCCGCACTAAGCATGGCGTTCGTCGTCCCGATGGCTCCATCATCCGTTTTGATGGTAACGCTGCTGTTCTGTTGAACAACAAGCAAGAGCCTATCGGCACTCGTATTTTCGGGCCAGTGACTCGTGAGCTTCGTTCTGAGAAGTTCATGAAGATTGTTTCACTTGCTCCCGAAGTGCTGTAAGGAGAGGCAGTCATGCAAAAGATTCGTCGTGACGACGAGATCATCGTCATCGCCGGTAAAGACAAGGGCAAGCGCGGTAAGGTGCTGAAGGTTTTGGCTGATGACCGTCTGTTAGTCGGTGGCGTCAACCTGGTCAAGCGTCATACCAAGCCTAATCCTATGTTAGGGGTGCAGGGCGGGATCGTTGAGAAAGAGGCGCCACTGCACGTCTCTAACGTTGCTATCTTCAATGCCGAAACCAACAAGGCTGACCGTGTTGGTTTCAAGGTGGAAGAGGGCAAGAAAATCCGTATCTTCAAGTCGACTCAAAAGCCAGTCGATGCTTGAGACTGCTAGGTAGATAACCATGGCACGACTGAAAGAAGTGTATCGGAACGAAATTGCGCCCAAGCTGAAAGAAGAACTGAAGCTTGCAAACGTGATGGAAGTTCCAAGCATTACCAAGATCACCCTGAACATGGGCCTTGGTGAAGCGATTGGCGATAAGAAAATTATCGATAATGCTCTGGCCGATCTGGAAAAGATTGCCGGTCAAAAACCAGTCGTAACCCACGCGCGTAAGTCTATTGCAGGCTTTAAAGTGCGTGAAGGCTGGCCAATTGGCGTTAAAGTAACTCTGCGTGGCAATCACATGTATGAGTTCTTGGATCGTCTGCTGGCTATTTCCTTGCCGCGTGTCCGCGATTTCCGTGGTCTGAATGCCAAATCCTTTGATGGGCGCGGCAATTACAGCATGGGTGTCAAGGAGCAGATCATTTTCCCAGAGATCGATTACGATAAAATCGATGCGCTGCGTGGTCTGGATATTACGCTGACTACTACTGCTCGGTCGGATGATGAAGGTCGTGCTTTGCTGCGCGCTTTCAAATTCCCGTTCCGTAACTGACTGGACTAGGACATGGCAAAAGAGAGCATGAAAAACCGCGAGCTGAAGCGTCAGCTCACGGTTGCCAAATATGCCCAGAAGCGTGCTGCGCTGAAGGCTGTTATCGCTAACCCAAGCTCTACGGCGGAAGAGCGCTGGAATGCTCAAGTTGCTTTGCAAAAGCAACCACGTGACGCCAGCGCCTCTCGTCTGCGTAATCGTTGCCGCATCACCGGTCGTCCTCACGGTGTTTACCGTAAGTTCGGTTTGGGCCGTAACATGCTGCGTCAAGCGGCTATGCGTGGGGATATTCCAGGTCTGGTCAAAGCCAGCTGGTAATATGCCCTAGGCAAATTGTGTAAAACGAATCAAGCCCCCTCGTGGGGCTTGATTCGTTTGCTGCTGGCCTATACAATTTCCAGCTCCCTCGAGCAAGGCCCTAGTTGGTCTGCCCTTAGTGCGCTCGAGGCTTCATTTGTAGGAGTGTTAAGCCCATGAGTATGCAGGACCCGTTAGCGGACATGCTAACTCGTATCCGTAATGCCCAGATGGCTGAGAAGGCCGTGGTAAACATGCCGTCTTCCAAGCTGAAGGTGGCAGTTGCCGACGTCTTGAAAAGCGAAGGTTATATTACTGGATACCAAATTAGTGACGACGCCAAGCCGCTGTTGTCCATTGAGCTCAAGTATTTCGAAGGCCGTCCGGTCATCGAAGAGATCAAGCGTGTAAGTCGTCCTGGTTTGCGCCAGTACAAGTCTGTGGATCAGCTGCCTAAAGTGCGCGGTGGTCTGGGTGTTTCGATCGTTTCCACCAACAAAGGTGTGATGACTGATCGTGCGGCCCGTGCTGCTGGCGTTGGCGGCGAAGTGCTCTGCACTGTGTTCTAAGGGGGTTAAAACATGTCTCGTGTTGCCAAGAACCCCGTCAAGCTGCCAGCCGGTGTTGAAGTTAAACTCAGTGGTCAGCAGCTTTCAATTAAGGGTACCAAGGGTGCTCTGGAGCTGATACTCCACCCTGCCGTTGAAGTCACAGAGGAATCTGGGGAACTTCGTTTTGCCTCTCGCAGCGGTGAGCAGCAGAATAAAGCCATGGCCGGTACAACCCGCGCACTGGTTAACAATATGGTCGTTGGTGTTACCCAAGGCTTTGAGCGCAAACTGCAGTTGGTTGGCGTTGGTTACAAAGCTCAGGCCAAAGGACAGGTGCTGTCCCTTGCTCTTGGATATTCCCATCCGATCGAATACCAGTTGCCGGAAGGCATCACTGCTGAGACACCTAGTCAGACTGATATTCTGATCAAGGGTATCGACAAGCAGCTGGTCGGACAGGTAGCAGCTGAAATTCGCGATTTCCGTCGCCCAGAGCCTTATAAAGGCAAAGGTGTGCGGTACTCCGATGAAGTTGTTCATCGTAAAGAAGCCAAGAAGAAGTAGGGCATAGCAAATGAGCGCAAAGAAAGAAACTCGTCTGCGTCGCGCCCGTCAGGCTCGCCTGAGAATGCGCGAGCTGGAAGCCGTACGCCTTTGTGTGTACCGTTCTTCCCAGCACATTTATGCCCAGGTCATCTCGGCCGACGGCAGCAAGGTTCTGGCTTCCGCCTCAACCTTGGACAAGGATCTGCGCGACGCTGCCACCGGCAACGTCGAGGCGGCCAAGAAGGTGGGTCTGCTGGTGGCCGAGCGTGCTAAAGCCGCTGGTGTTACCAAAGTAGCCTTTGACCGTTCTGGCTTCAAGTACCACGGTCGTGTCAAGGCACTGGCCGATGCTGCTCGTGAAGGCGGGCTGGAGTTCTAAGTTATGTCAAATAACGAGCAAAAGCGTGACGAGGGCTACATCGAGAAGCTGGTCCAAGTCAATCGCGTCGCCAAGACCGTGAAAGGTGGTCGTATTTTCACCTTCACTGCCTTGACTGTAGTCGGTGATGGCAAAGGCCGTGTGGGCTTTGGCCGTGGCAAGTCCCGCGAAGTGCCTGCAGCCATTCAAAAAGCAATGGAAGCGGCCCGCCGTAACATGATCCAAGTTGATCTGAACGGTACTACTTTGCAGTACGCGATGAAGTCTGCTCATGGCGCTTCTAAAGTGTTCATGCAGCCTGCTTCTGAAGGTACTGGCGTGATTGCCGGTGGCGCTATGCGCGCTATCTTGGAAGTGGCAGGCGTGCAGAACGTTTTAGCCAAATGCTATGGCTCTACCAATCCAGTGAACGTGGTTAACGCTACCTTCAAGGGTCTGAAAGCCATGCAGTCACCTGACTCTATCGCTGCTAAGCGCGGCAAAAGCGTCGAGGAGATCTTCTGATCATGGCTACCGTAAAAGTTACGCTGATCAAAAGCATGACAGGCCGCATTCCTAACCACAGACTCTGTGTTAAAGGTTTGGGCTTACGTCGCATCGGTCACACTGTAGAAGTCCAAGATACTCCCGAAAACCGTGGGATGATCAACAAGGCTTACTACATGCTGCGTGTCGAGGGTTAATCGATGAAACTCAATGATCTGAGCCCAGCACCGGGCTCCCGTCGCGAAAAGCATCGTCCAGGCCGTGGTATTGGTAGTGGCCTTGGTAAAACAGGCGGTCGTGGCCATAAAGGCCAAACTTCCCGTTCCGGCGGTACTATCGCTCCCGGTTTTGAAGGCGGCCAACAGCCTTTACATCGCCGTTTGCCAAAGTTTGGTTTCGTTTCCCTGAAAGCTATGGATCGTGCCGAAGTGCGCACTTCCGAGCTGGCAAAAGTGGAAGGCGATCTCATCACTGTGCAAACCCTGAAAGATGCCAACGTGATCAATCAGAATGTTCAGCGTGTGAAAATCATGCTGTCTGGCGAGGTAACTCGTGCAGTGACTCTGAAAGGTATCGCCGTCACTAAAGGTGCACGTGCGGCTATCGAAGCAGCTGGTGGCAAGTTCGAGGACTAAATGACTAGGCAAGGTGCTCTCTCAGCCCTGACTAATGGGGGATTGTCCGAGCTTTGGGCGCGTCTGCGCTTTCTGCTCTTGGCTATTATCGTCTATCGGGTCGGTGCACATATACCCGTTCCGGGTATCAACCCAGACCGGCTGGCGGAACTGTTCCGGCAGAATGAGGGAACCATCCTTAGCCTGTTCAACATGTTCTCAGGTGGCGCCCTAGAGCGCATGAGTATTTTTGCACTGGGAATTATGCCGTACATTTCGGCATCGATCATTGTGCAGCTCATGACAGCCATTACTCCTCAGCTAGAACAGCTGAAGAAGGAAGGCGAAGCAGGGCGTCGCAAAATTAGCCAGTACACGCGCTATGGTGCATTATTGCTGGCTATTGTGCAGGCAATGGGTGTATCCGTAGGGCTGGCGGGTCAAGGTGTTGCCTTTACCAGTGACTTCAGCTTCTACTTTGTGGCTGTCACAACTTTTGTGGCAGGCGCTATGTTCATGATGTGGCTGGGAGAGCAAATCACCGAACGTGGCGTGGGTAACGGTATTTCGATGCTAATTTTTGCTGGCATTGTGGCTGGATTACCCGCAGCACTTGGGCAGTCGTTTGAGTCCGCTAGACAGGGCGACATTAACATTGTCGCGCTGCTTTTGATTGGTCTGCTAGCTGTCGCCATCATTGGGTTTGTTGTGTTTATTGAGCGTGGTCAGCGTCGGATTGCAGTGCATTATGCAAAACGTCAGCAGGGCCGTAAGGTATTTGCCGCGCAAAATAGCCATCTGCCTTTAAAAGTGAATATGGCAGGTGTTATTCCTGCTATCTTCGCAAGCAGCTTGTTGCTTTTCCCTGCGTCACTTGGTCAGTGGTTTGGGCAGTCGGAAGGGCTGGGTTGGTTGGCTGATATTTCTCAAGCCATTGCTCCCGGTCAGCCCTTAAATATCCTGCTGTTTAGCGCAGGTATTATATTCTTCTGCTTTTTCTATACAGCCCTGATGTTTAATCCCAAGGATGTTGCGGAAAATCTTAAGAAGTCTGGTGCATTTATACCGGGTATTCGTCCGGGAGAGCAGTCCGCTCGCTATATTGACGGAGTGCTAACCCGGTTGACTCTGTTTGGTGCGCTTTATATGACGGCTGTTTGCCTGTTGCCCCAGTTCTTGGTAGTGGCAGCCAACGTACCGTTTTATCTTGGTGGAACCTCGTTGCTGATTGTGGTGGTGGTGGTGATGGACTTTATGTCTCAAGTTCAATCGCACCTAGTATCTCATCAGTACGAATCCCTTATGAAAAAAGCCAACCTGAAGGGCTATGGCGGCGGAATGCTTCGCTAGGAAGCCCGTAAGGTTCGAGGAGTTGGTGATGAAAGTTCGTGCATCGGTTAAAAAACTGTGCCGCAACTGCAAGATCATCCGTCGTGATGGTGTTGTACGAGTGATTTGCAGTGTGGAGCCGCGTCACAAGCAGCGCCAAGGCTGATTGTGAATATGCGCTTAACCCCGGCAGCTAGTGTGCTGTCGGGTTGATTATATTTTTACAGCGCTAGTAACTTTCGCCCTTTTCTTGGCTTCCGGGGCGTTATGTAGCTGTCAATCGGAGTTTCACTGAATGGCCCGTATTGCAGGCGTCAATATTCCAGATAACAAGCATACTGTTATCTCGCTGACCTACATCTATGGTGTTGGTCGCACTACTGCGCAGAAAATTTGCGCAGTAACCGGCGTTAATCCGGCAGTAAGAATCAAAGACCTGTCCGACGAGCAGATTGAGCAATTGCGTGGTGAAGTAGCAAAACTCACTACCGAAGGTGATCTGCGTCGTGAAGTCAACATGAAGATCAAACGCTTGATGGACCTTGGCTGCTATCGCGGTCTGCGCCATCGTCGTGGTCTTCCGGTTCGCGGTCAGCGTACCAAGACTAACGCACGCACCCGTAAGGGGCCTCGTAAGCCAATCCGTAAATAATCGCTTTGGCGAATCGACAGGAATTAGATCATGGCAAAACCTGCTGCTCGTCCCCGTAAGAAAGTTAAAAAGACAGTGGTTGATGGCGTAGCCCACATCCATGCCTCTTTTAACAACACTATCGTAACTATTACAGATCGTCAGGGTAACGCTCTTTCTTGGGCTACCTCTGGTGGTTCGGGATTCCGTGGCTCTCGTAAGAGCACTCCTTTTGCTGCCCAGGTGGCGGCTGAGCGCGCCGGTCAGGCAGCTCTGGAGTACGGACTGAAAAATCTGGACGTTAATGTCAAAGGCCCCGGCCCTGGTCGTGAGTCCGCTGTGCGTGCACTTAACGCCTGCGGTTACAAGATCGCTAGCATCACTGACGTGACGCCGATCCCTCACAATGGCTGCCGTCCGCCGAAGAAGCGCCGCGTGTAACAGGAGACAGTGAAAGATGGCTCGTTATATTGGTCCCAAATGTAAACTGTCCCGCCGTGAAGGCACAGACCTGTTTCTGAAAAGCGGTGCTCGTGCGCTTGAGTCTAAGTGCAATATCGAAACTCCGCCCGGTATCCATGGTCAACGCCGTGGCCGCCTGTCTGACTACGGCACTCAGCTGCGTGAAAAGCAAAAAGTTCGCCGTATCTACGGTGTGCTTGAGCGTCAGTTCAATGGTTACTACAAGCAAGCTGCTAGCCGTAAAGGCGCTACAGGTGAGAACCTGCTGCAGCTGCTGGAATGCCGTCTGGACAACGTTGTGTATCGGATGGGTTTTGGCTCTACACGCGCTGAATCCCGCCAGTTGGTTTCGCACAAAGCTGTTAGCGTTAATGGCATTACTGTCAATGTTCCCTCCTACCAAGTTAAGGCTGGGGATGTTGTTGCCATTCGTGAGAAGTGCAAAAACCAATTGCGAATCGCTCAGGCTCTTGAGCTGTGTGCACAGCGCGGTCGTGCTGAGTGGCTTGACGTAGATGCCGAAAAGAAGACCGGTGTATTCAAGAGCGTGCCGGCTCGCAGTGATCTGTCTGCCGACATCAACGAAAACCTGATTGTCGAGCTCTACTCCAAGTAAGGGCTAGAAATAGGTATCTCCATGCAGATTTCGGTAAATGAGTTTCTGACCCCCCGCCATATTGATGTGCAGGTGGTCAGTCCGACCCGCGCTAAGATTACGCTCGAGCCTTTGGAGCGTGGTTTTGGCCATACACTGGGTAACGCGCTGCGTCGCATTCTGTTGTCCTCCATGCCCGGCTGCGCTGTAGTTGAGGCTGAGATCGACGGCGTGCTGCATGAGTACAGTGCGATTGAGGGTGTGCAGGAGGATGTAATTGAAATCCTGCTCAATCTCAAGGGGCTTGCCATCAAGCTGCACGGCCGTGATGAAGTTACCCTGAGCCTGGTGAAAAAGGGGCCCGGTTCTGTGACCGCTGCCGATATTCAGCTGGAGCACGATGTTGAAATCGTCAATGGCGATCACCTGATCGCTAATCTGGCGGATAATGGCTCACTGAACATGAGACTGAAGATCACGCGGGGTCGTGGTTACGAGTCCGCTGATGCTCGTCAGGTTGACGAGGATGAGAGCCGCAGCATTGGCCGTTTGCAGCTGGATGCTACGTTTAGCCCTGTTCGTCGTGTGGCCTATGTTGTAGAAAATGCCCGCGTTGAGCAGCGCACGAACTTGGACAAGCTGGTCATTGATCTGGAAACCAATGGTACTCTGGATCCTGAAGAAGCTATCCGGCGCGCCGCAACCATTCTGCAACAGCAGTTGGCTGCTTTCGTCGATCTTAAAAGTGACAGTGAGCCCGTGGTTGTCGAGCAAGAGGATGAGATTGATCCCATCCTTCTGCGCCCGGTTGATGATCTTGAACTGACCGTTCGTTCAGCCAACTGCCTTAAGGCAGAGAATATCTACTATATCGGTGATCTGATCCAGCGCACCGAAGTAGAGTTGCTGAAAACGCCGAATTTGGGCAAGAAGTCCCTGACTGAAATCAAGGATGTTCTGGCTTCTCGAGGTCTTTCTCTGGGCATGCGTCTTGATAACTGGCCGCCGGCAAGTCTGAAGAAGGACGACAAGGCTACGGCCTGAGGTCCCTAACCACCGAACTTGACTGTTTGGTAAGGAATTTCATCATGCGTCATCGTAAAAGTGGCCGTCACCTGAGCCGCACTAGCTCACACCGTAAGGCCATGTTCCAGAACATGGCTGTTTCGCTGTTTGAACATGAGCTGATTAAGACTACTCTGCCCAAAGCCAAAGAATTGCGCCGGGTAGCTGAGCCGCTGATCACTCTGGCCAAGGAAGATAGCCTTGCCAACCGCCGTCTGGCTTTTGACCGTACGCGTTCAAAGTCTGCCGTAGGTAAACTGTTCAATGATCTGGGTAAGCGTTATGCCAATCGTCAAGGTGGCTATCTGCGTATCCTGAAGTGCGGTTTCCGCTCTGGTGATAATGCGCCTATGGCTTATGTTGAGCTGATCGACCGTCCGGTCGGTGGCACAGCAGTTGAAGTAGCTGAATAAGCGCTTCAAATGGCCTAAAACAAAAAGCCGAGCAATTGCTCGGCTTTTTGTTTTCTGGCGCTGACTTTCAAATAGCCAAATAAGTTGCTTGAGTTACATGTGATTCGATAGTGGCGCGTCGTTTATTAACTACAAGCTCACCAATCCGGATAAGTTGTGCACGGGTAACATTACGGCTTAACCCTAGTAGGTTGGCAGTGTGTACTTGGTTGCAGTGGCAAAAGTGATAAGCTGCTCTTAGTAAAGCAGATTCGACATGGGCGTGTAGTGCCCCGTACTCTTCCTCAAAAAGTTTGTGAAACGCTTGTTCTAGCAGTACGTCGGCTGAGAGGTTATTATGAGTAGTTGTTGTGGAGCTTTTCTCTTGGCGCTCGCATCGTAGGTTAGATAAATGCAGGTCATTGGCTGTAATTTGATTATTTTGGCATGTTAGCAAGGCATGGTGAATAGCATTTTCCAGCTCGCGGATATTACCAGGCCAAGTATAACTGAGAAGTTTTTCTTCAGCACTCTTATCTAAACTGGTGCTACTGTGCCCAAGACGGCGGCTATATTCATGGATAAAATGATATGCCAAAGGTAATATATCGCCTAGTCGCTCTCGCAATGGGCTAAGTTCAAGGCTGACCACATTAAGTCGATAATAAAGGTCTTCGCGAAAGTATCCGGCATTAATAGCTTTTTCTAGTTGGACATTGGTGGCAGCCAGCACGCGTACATCAATTTTAATGCTTTTTCGCGAACCAAGACGTACCACTTCTCGCTCTTGTAGTACTCGTAGTAATTTGACCTGAATAGCTAAGGGTAGGTCTCCTATTTCATCTAAGAATAAAGTGCCGCCATTAGCTTCTTCAAACCAGCCTGCTTTGGCGCTAAGTGCGCCGGTGAAAGCGCCTTTCTCATGGCCGAAAAGTTCTGCTTCAACTAGATGCTCAGAGAGTGCTCCACAGTTGACTGCTACAAAGGAGCCTGTATGGCGCGGGCTAAGGTTATGTAGGTGACGAGCAACTAGTTCTTTACCTGTGCCTGTTTCACCGATGATTAATACTCCAGCATCGCTGGGCGCTATTTGTTGTAGATGAGTGAGTAGCGCCTGTGATTTGGGGTCGGCAAATACCTGTGCAGTGGCTCGGATAGAGGTGGTAAGCGCTGGGGATTGTGGGAGTGTTAGCAAGTCCATAGGATGGCTACGAGTAGAAGGTGGGGGTAGGTAGGTTTTCATTCAAGGCCCAGTCGCCTAGTTCATGGAGTTTATAATCCAAGGGGTCGTGTAGGGTTTGGGTGCGTAAATTACGCCAATAACGATCTAATCGCAGGGCTGCATGGGTAGCTCGTGCGCCAGTAACTTCAAATAAGCGGCTGGTTAAATCTAATCCGGCTCGACTAGCTGCAACTTTGGCAGTAGCAATGGCTATAGCTAAATGGCCGCGCTCTTGGGCTGTTAGTTTGTGTTCTTTTGCCCAAGTTGTATCAAGAAGCTGATTGGCGCGTTCAGTGAGTAAACGCACACCCTCTAGGGCTACCCAAAATTCGCCGTAATGGCGCAGTACATAGGGGTCTTCACTGATGTGTTCGGCTTTGGATTTAAACCAAGGGCGCGTTTCTTTGAGGCTGTAGTAACGCGCTTCACTGAAGGCTCCTTCAGTAATGCCAAGGAATAGGTTAACGAAGGTCAGTTGCGCGATCAGGGGCCGCAGGCAGGCAAAGGGCGTGCTCAGTGGGCCGGGTTCTAGCAGTAGTTCATTTTCTTCGACACGCACTCGCTCAAAGGTGACATTACCGCTATCGGTTTGGCGTTGGCCAATGTTATCCCAATCATTGTGCAGGGTAATGCCAGTACGGCCACTGGGTATGGCCGCAATTAATAATTTGCCTTGTGTGCTTTCATCTAGCGCCGAAACTATCAGCATTTCTGAATCGGTAGAGCCTGAGCAGAAGCTTTTACGCCCTGAGAACTCGCGCCAACCCTCATATTTTTTGGCAATGGTTCTATTGTCCAGAGGATTCAGAGCGTTACCCCAAAACCAGTTTTTTCGGGCAGTTTGCTCAAACCAAGGTTGCCACTGATCGGGACGAGCAAATAGTCGTAGGGTGGCCAGCATTAGATGTTGGAAACCATAAAGGTGGGCAATAGAGCTATCGACACGTGCAAGTTCGCGAACCGTTTCCAGTGTTTCGCTCCAGCTTGCACCTTGGCCGCCGTACTGTTTAGGGATACTTAGGCTTAATAAGCCACTTTGTCGTAGTGCTTGGCGTTGGGCGAATGCTGTGCCTCCTTGCAAATCACGCTCTGCAGCGCTTTCTGCAAATTCACTAGCCAGTTGGCGGGCTATCTGTAGGGGGGATAAGGGGACTTTTTGGTGAATGGCGGTCACAGGCTGTTACTCGGCGGACAGGTAATGGATAACTAAGGTCAGTCTCTGAAAAAGCTCTGCTGTTGCTGTAAGAGCAGTTTTAAAGGGCTTGAGAGGCTTGCGGCTACAAGCTATGTGATTTGAGCACTGACCTAGAAATACCTTTTTATTCTTTGCTTAGGTGTTTGTGTGGCAACTGTTCATAGGTCAACAGTTGCCACACAAAGTGTTTGATTTTGCACAGTTGGTTTGTGTAATAGCGGCCTGTTAGGCTTAGAGTGGATTACAGGATATCTTTTCCTGTTAGCAGATTTTAGAGGGTGATTTCACTGATTAATGCTGATTAACCCATTAAAGTTGAAACTTAACGTGTATTGGTATGCTGTTTGCTCATGGTTAGTAATGCTTATTTGATCTTAAGGATTACATCATGAGTTTGGATATTTTTTGGTTCCTTCCTACATCGGGCGATACGCGTTATCTCGGTAAGTCCTCCTCAGGTCGGCCTGCTACCAACGAGTACATGCGCCAGATTGCGGTGACGGCAGAAAGCCTCGGTTATGACGGATTGCTGATTCCCACCGGTAGCAGTTGCCTTGATCCTTGGGTGACAGCCGCCAGTCTGGTACCGGTCACACAGCGTATTAAGCTGCTGGTGGCTTTGCGCACCTCGGTCAGTGGCCCGACCGCCTGTGCCCGCCAAGCAGCTACTTTGGATCAGGCGCTGAAGGGGCGTCTGTTGCTGAATGTCGTACCGGGCGGCGATGCTACGGAGTTTGCGGCGGAGGGCGTATTTCTAGATCACGACCAACGCTATGCCGCTGCTGATGAGTTTTTGAGCGTTTGGCGCGCGCTATTGCAAGGCGAGACGGTAGATTTCAAAGGCGAGCATATCCATGTGGAGCAGGCGAAAAACTTCTTCCCGCCCGTACAGAAGCCTTATCCGCCGCTGTACTTTGGCGGCTCTTCGCCTGCTGCCCACGAGTTAGCAGCTAAGCACGTGGATGCCTATCTCAGCTGGGGTGAGCCACCGGCTGCCGTAGCAGAAAAAATCGCCGATGTGCGCCAACGTGCTGCTAAGTATGGGCGCACGGTGCGTTTTGGTGTGCGCCTGCATGTCATCGTCCGTGAAACCAATGAGGAGGCTTGGGCCGATGCAGAGCGTCTGATCAGCCATTTGGATGATGAAACCATTGCTAAAGCGCAGGCTAATTACGCCACCATGGATTCAGAAGGCCAGCGGCGCATGACAGCTTTGCACAGCGGACGGCGCGATAACTTGGAGGTCAGCCCAAACCTGTGGGCCGGAGTTGGATTGGTACGCGGTGGTGCAGGTACCGCCTTGGTTGGCGATCCACAAACCGTTGCAGCACGCTTGAAGGAATATGCCGATTTGGGCGTGGATAGCTTTGTGCTGTCTGGCTATCCGCATTTGGAGGAAGCCGTGCGCTTTGCCGAACTGGTCTTCCCACTGTTGCCCGGCAAACAGCCCATCACCTTGGCTGATCAGATTCTGACCGGCGGGGCTTTTGATGTGCGCGTGACTGAGGCGGATAAAAAAGCAGAGGCGGCGGCATGAAGGTCATTGATATGCGTTGCCGCCCGGCGTATTTGCATGACTTCTTTGGTGCAAATCCGGGCTCAGCGGGTTATGCCACGGCGCGTTGGTTGAATCGCCGGGTGGGCACGCGTGGCAATGATGAGCACTTTGCGCGCTCTCTAACGCCAGAGGGTTTTTTAGCCGAAGTGCGGGATGCCGGTTTGAGTAAAGCCGTGGTGGTAGGACGGCATACGCCCGGTCAACACTTACCCAATGATTTTATTCATCAGATCACCCATGGCCATGATGAGTTGCTGGGAATTGCTGGGGTTGATCCGGCACTGCAAGGGGTTGAGGGTGCCATTAGTGAGGCTGACAGGGCCATTGAGCATTTGGGATTGGCGGGGATTAATCTGGAGCCGGGCTTCGGTAGTCCTTTTCGTCATCCCGATGATCCTTTGTATTTTCCACTCTACGAGTACCTGCAAGGGCAGAATATCCCGCTGTTTTTGATGTCCGGGCCGACTACACCTGATCCAGCCTTTAATGATCCGGGGCGTTTGGCAGTGATTGCCCGTCACTTTCCGCAATTGCGGATTGTTTGCTACCACGGTTATTGGCCGAATGTGCAGCAATTGCTCGGTGTGGCCTTTCGTTATGAAAATATTTTAGCCGTGCCAGATATGTACCTGTTTTTGCCGGGTAGCGAAGCCTTTGTCAGGGCTGCGAATGGCTTTCTGGGCGATCAATTGTTGTTTGGTTCATCCTATCCATTCCGGCCTATTCAGCAGTCCATTGAGGATTTTCTGGCCTTGGGTTTTAAAGAGTCGGTGTTGGACAAGCTGCTGTATGGCAATGCAGCGCGTTTGTTTGGCCTGTAACCGGCGTGATAGCGCGGGTTTTGCGCTGTCGATCTCCGTAAGCTTGTACCTTTTTGCCGTATTATGAGCACTTCCAAGCCGTAGCCCGTTGATCGGCGGGCCATGGCAGCCAACAGATATTGATGCTGGGAAGATGCGCATGAGCCGGGTAACTATTGTGGTGGGAGGCGGAGCCATTGGTTTGCTGACGTCATATCAGCTGGCCCGCGTCGGGGTGGAGGTGTTATTGCTGGAGTCTGGCCAGACCGGTCAGGAATCTTCTTGGGCGGGCGGGGGTATTATTTCGCCGCTGTACCCTTGGCGCTACAGCCCCGCAGTAACGGCACTGGCCCATTGGTCTCAGGCTTTTTATCCGGCTTTTGCTGAGCAGCTGCATCAGGAAAGCGGCATTGATCCCGAAGTGCATGCCACGGGCCTGTACTGGCTGGATTTAGAAGATGAAGCAGAGGCACTGGCGTGGGCCAAGCGCTTAGGCCGTCCCCTCAGCCCTGTGCCCATGGATGAGGTGCAGGCCGCTGTACCTTCCCTAAACAAGCATTTTGCCCACGCCATCTTTATGCCCGGCGTGGCAAATGTGCGTAATCCGCGCTTGCTGCAATCGCTGCGCGCCGCTCTGCTCAAATGGCCTAATGTGCAGATACGCGAACAGACGCCAGTGACCGGCTTTATACAGGAAGCAGGGCATATCACGGGTGTGCAGACGGCTACAGGGCCGCTGCTGGCGGATCGCGTGGTCTTGGCGGCAGGTGCTTGGAGCGGTCAGTTACTGGCAACCTTGGGTCTAGGCTTACCAGTCAAGCCCATGAAGGGACAGATGATCCTCTTCAAATGCGCTGAAGACTTCCTGCCGGTGATGGTGATGACCAAGGAGCGCTACGCCATTCCGCGGCGTGACGGCCATATTCTGATTGGCAGCACGCTGGAGGACGTGGGCTTTGATAAAACCACCACTGCTGAGGCATTAGAGAGCCTGCGCACCTCGGCCATTGAGTTATTGCCCGAACTGGCCCAAGCAAGGGTCGTTAAGCACTGGGCGGGATTGCGGCCGGGCTCCCCTGAGGGCATCCCTTATATCGGTGAGCTGCCAGATCACAAAGGGTTGTGGCTGAACTGTGGCCATTTCCGCAATGGTTTGGTGTTGGCTCCGGCTTCTTGCCAGTTGCTGGTGGAGCTGATGCAAGACCAGCCGACCAGTCTTGATCCAATGCCCTACGCCCCAGCAGGGCGACTAGAAGCCCGATAATTTGACGCCATCGACTGCTTTTGATGACGGCATGTGCTGCGAAATGAGGTGAGCTGTGGCCAAAAAAATGACATCGCTGGCTGACTTAGGTGGGCTGGTTTACTCCACGGATCAGGGGCGGCTCTGTCCGGCCTGCCAGCAGCCCTTAACGGGCTGTGTTTGTGCCAAGTCGGTGCTGCCTGCTGGGGATGGCACCGTGCGGGTTCGTAGGGAAACCAAAGGGCGCGGCGGTAAAACCGTGACCGCCGTTAGCGGCGTACCTCTAGCCGAAGAAGCCCTAAAAGAGCTAGCAACCGCCCTAAAGCGGCGTTGCGGTACAGGTGGCTCCTTGAAAGATGGGGTGATT